>Ga0310696_10000054_pt1 | contig 198425 bp, 186 predicted proteins | sample AusTroGonzalo_MG_4_FD_203885 | JGI IMG/M metagenome (GOLD analysis project Ga0310696, IMG submission 203885) | Bovine rumen microbial communities from tropical cattle in Woodstock, Queensland, Australia - Gonzalo_02 (v2) (version 2) | ecosystem: Host-associated > Mammals > Digestive system >...
GAGTACATATCCTTTGTGCAGGCCGAAATCAACCTCCGCCCAAGAAAACTTTTGGACTTCGATACCCCAAAATACAAATTTATGCTATATTTGCACAACCGCGTTGCACTTGGTTGTTGAGTCTACAGGTTAGCAATTGTGCGACCTTTTTTAACTAATTTTAAAATTTATTAGTACTTTTGCATTTTAAAGTGGTGCAAACTTCTGCTATAACTTTTACTTACTATAACAACAAAACACTTACAAATCAAGTTTGTACCCGAAAGTATTAAACTATGAAGATATCACTTATTGGTAGTGGCAGTTGGGCTACTGAAATAGAGCGAATTATACGTGAACATGGGGTTGAGGTTGTATGGTGGAAACGTAGAGATGGTCACCCATTGACCGAAGCTATATGTGCGGCGGACGATATACTGCTCGCTGTTCCTTCTCCTTTCATTTATGAACTACTAAGCCCTCTTGACAAAGATATTTTTGTTGGCAAAAACATTATTTCTGCTGTCAAGGGTTTCATTCCAGAAACCCATCAGTCAGTTACCAATTTTCTCAAGGAGCACTTCTCTATTGCTGACGACCGCCTCTGTGTGATAGCTGGACCCACTCATGCCGAGGAGGTTGCTAATGGACAAATGGCTGCTCTAACGGTTGCAAGTCCTAATCGTGAACTGTCCAAAAAGGTATGTGCAATGCTCCGCAGTGCTTGTATGCGGTGTACTCCATCCAATGACATGTATCGTCTTGAACGTGCTGCAACGCTGAAAAACATTTATGCTGTTGCTGTCGGTCTTTGTCGTGGCATAGGTGGAGGTGATAACTGCACAGGTATGCTTGTGGCTGCTATTTTGAAAGAGGTTACTCGTGCTGCCAAGTTTGATGAAAATGCCGTCGCAGACTTGCTTGCAACATGCTATTCCAAACTTAGTCGCAACTTTACACTTGGTCAGATGATAGGCCAGGGGGTAGATGTAAAAACGGCTCTTGAGCAAATGCCCATGATCCCTGAAGGTTACTATGCTGCTCAAAGTTTCGACCAAATCCGTGATGGAGCTAAACTTCCCATTGCACAAACCGTTTGCGACATACTGCTCGACGGTTCTCCTACCGACCATATTATGTGTTTTGATTAATCAAATATACTATTATTAACCAGACAGATGATATAAAGGTCGCTGTTCACCGTCTTTCGCAGTCGGACAATGTGCGCGTTGTCTCTCGGTGGGCTTATCCTAACGAACCCGATGATTACCTTTCAGACAAACTGGCTTCTGTCGAGACAGTACTTGATATTCAGCGTGATGTTATGATACCGTTGGCTCATGTTATCCTGCAGCGGACTGCTTGTGGGATGACATGGTCTGGCCTTGAGAACATAAACCATAAACCCACACTTTTCATTTCTAACCATCGCGATATAGTCCTCGATGCTTATTTTTTGCAACTCATCCTTATTGAGAATGGTTTTGAGACATCACAAATTATAGCTGGTACTAACCTTTTAGTCAATGACTTTGTTATTGACATTGCCCGTACCAACAAGATTATTTCTATTGGGCGTGGAGGCTCAAAACGAGGTTTCGGAGAGGAGATGATACATATCAGCTCTTTATTGCGGCAGGCGCTCACCGCCGCCGATGGCATAGGTTCTTCTGTTTGGATTGCCCAACGTAACGGTCGTACCAAGGATCGGATCGACAAAACCGACCCCTCAATTATCCACATGCTTTGCACGACAGGCCCTATAACTGAATATCGCATAGTGCCCGTAACGATAACCTACGAAATTGAACCCAATGCCTCATACAAGGCTCGTCACCTTTGGCATCTCGACAATCCGGATTCAGTTGTTGAGGAAAATTATTTGGAACAGATGCTGGACAGCATATTACAGCCAAAAGGCCATATACATTATACATTCCATAAACCGCTCAATCTCTCTGTCGAAAAAACCACTCCCAAAGAGTATTACCATATTATAGCACACCGTGTTGACGAAGCTGTTCTCAGTGGTTACCGTCAGTGGAAAAAAGACTATTCTGTGGAGCGTCAATGGCAGGAAATGTTTTTGAATACTCCTTCAGAGTTGAGGCCGTATATGGCTATTTTTGCCCCGCATTATATATTGGATGCAAAAAACTATGGCTCACAGTTAAACGCTTGAGTGATGGGGTTATATTATGCAACATTCACAAACAAGCAAAAATGCGTTCAGGGTGTTATAATATCGCCAGTTTAAAAACTTATCGTAAATTTGCAAGCTAAATCAAGTTTATAGAAGAAGTTGCATCTAACAACGGACTATCCTTGGTATTTTTATCTGCTTTGCATAGCTGGTGGCGCTGTATTCGCGGCGTTGCTTTATTTTGTGCCTTTGAGAAAAGTAAATCTCCGCAAGCGTGTGTTGCTTGTTCTGGCGGGGTTGAGATTTGTTGTTGCAAGCTTTTTGTTTTTTTTGGTTTTGGAACCTATTGTCACGTGCTATGTTCATGAGAAGGAAAAGCCTATAGTCATTATTGCTCACGACAATTCGCGTTCTATTATGCTTGCGTCCGATTCGGTGTTTTATAGCGGTGACTATTGGCATAATTTGAAAAATCTTGAAAAACGTCTCACTGAAAAATATGAGGTGGTTTCATATAGTTTTGGAGAAAAGTGCAATGGTGTGAAGTCCAACACCGTCATGACTTTTGACGAAAAATCTACGGACATCACCTCTGTGTTCAAGACCATATCTGAGGTATACGAAGGTTGTAACGTTGGAGCTTTGGTTTTAGCTACGGACGGAATTTACAATAAGGGGCTTAGTCCTCTTTCGGCGGCGCGAAGAACAGGTTTCCCTATTTATACTGTCGCAATGGGTGATACAATGCTTTTTCGCGATGCAAGGATAAACAATGTTCGTAATAATGCCGAGGTGGTGCTCAACCACAAATTTCCGATAGAGGTGACAATTGTGGCAAATCTCCTGAAAGGGCAACGGCAGACACTTACGGTATTCCACGAGGGGCATATTCTGTTATCGAAGCAGATAGATTATACCTCTAACCGATTTTCCGTCACTGAGTCGTTTATGCTTACAGCAGAAAAACCAGGTCTTCAGACATATAAGGTTTCTCTCACCGTGGCTGACGGTGAGCGCAGTGCTGTCAACAATAGTTACGCTATCCATGTACGTGTACACGACCGTCGGCAGAGGGTTGCCATTGTCGCAGCTGCACCTCATCCAGACGTGGCAGCGTTGCGTCGGGCCATCGAAACCAACGAGGGGTTTGAGGTGCAAGTCTTCTCTGCTGAGGAATTTCTAAAAAGTGTTGCATCAGATAAAACACAGTTTGACTTGGCTGTGGTTCACCAACTCCCATGTAAAGGCTTCCCAGATGTATGTCGTGAACTGGCCAAGCGCGAAATACCAATATTGTATGTGTTGGGTGCCAATACCGACTTGACCGCTTTCAATGCTTTGCATACAGGAGTTGCTATATATTCCAATTTGCAGAATACCGTTGAGGCTACATCTGCGCCGAATAACTCGTTTTCTTCGTTTGCGCTGGATGGCAGTGTTTATGATGCTGTGGCAAAGCAGGCGCCTCTTCAGTCGCCATTTGGCAACTATGATATATCTCCGTCGGTGCAGACGCTCTTCTTTTCTAAAGTTGGCAACATCACAACCGAATCGCCGTTGATAGCAGTAGGAGGTGGGTCGGTAAGGTGCGCATGGATCTTCGGTGAGGGTCTATGGCGTTGGCGCCTGCACGATTTGGCCGAAAACGGTCAGTCGCTTTTCTTCGACCAGTTGGTGTCGCAGATGTCTCTTTATGTCTCTACCCAGGCAAGTCAGAACCGGCTTAAGGTTTCAGTGCCTACAATAGTGCGTAGCGACGAGCGAGTAGTACTTAATGCTGTCCTTTATGATGACAATCTCCAGCCAACCAATACTTCAGATGTTAAACTCACCCTTACGAAGACTGACAATAAAGATTTAAAACAATCAGGAAATAAACCTCTTGTCTATCTTTTCAATAGGCATCTTTCTGCCTATCGGCTTGATTTGGGTTTCCTCGACGAAGGTCGATATGTTTATAAAGCCATAACAACCTTGGCGGGTAAAACCTATATCGCTGAGGGTGTTTTTGTGGTTTCAGAAGCCGACATAGAAGGGGCTGACATCACTGCTGACAACACTCTTCTACAAACGTTAGCTAAACAGTCGGGCGGGCGGATGGTTTCGCCTCATGAACTTGACAGCCTCGGCGATTGGCTCCTCGGTCGTGATGATGTAAAAACCATTATTCATTCTCATAACGTCAATCGTTCGCTGCTCAACCTTTGGTGGATTCTTTTGTTAATATTTATTCTGCTTGGTGTGGAGTGGGTCGTGCGTAAGTACAACAGTGAAATATAGATAACATATTCCAATTGATGGATATTTTGAAATCACGTTTATTCAAACCACTTGCTACACTACTTTCAGGTAGTGTTTTGGCACAGGGCATAACGCTGATTTCATATCTAATACTCACTCGCATATATTCACCTGACGACTTTGGCGCATTCAATATTTTTTATAGTTATATTGAAATTCTGATTATCCTCTCCACATGTAAATATGAACTTGCGCCAGTAATATGCGACTCTGATCGTGAAGCCAGTTCTGTATCTCGATTTGCTCTGCAACTCAATGCCGTGGTTTCTGTAACCATTCTTGTTGTGGCCGTTATACTCAATCTTTTCCATTGTTTGCCTGGCAAACTTAACTCCATAGGATGGGTCACACTGCTTATTCCCTTTATGGTTTTTTTCATCGGCACCACGAGAGTTTATGCGGCATTGTTTAATCGATTTAAGAGATTCAATCAGATAATATGGTCCGATATGTCAATATCGACAGGAGGGGCATTATTTAAGATTGGACTTGGCCTTGTGCGGATGTTGCATCCCATAGGATTACCGTTGGGTACTGTTTTAGGGCAAGCTACTGGTAATATTAATTATTTGATTAATCTGCACAAACTCAAGTTACCCAAAGGTGTTACACGTGCGGAACAGTGGGCGGCAGCTATAAAATTCCGTAAGTTTCCTCTTTTTACAGCACCGAAAGATTTTATTGATACTTTCTCGAGCAATTTGCCTTTTATTTGGTTGGCTTTGGCTATTGCTGTCCCTGATTCTGAGATAGGTCTTTTTGGTTTGGCTCTCACTTTTACCTTCCGTCCTGTTAATGTATTCAATGTAGCAGCTGAGCGTGTTCTTTATGTTGATATTGACAATCGTCTGAGGGAACGGAAGCCTTTGGGTAAGAGTATTGGCAAGTTTATACTCATACTCAATATATTAGCCATCCCTGTATTTGTGTTGCTTTACCTTTTTGCTGAGCCTCTTTTTAGTTTTGTATTCGGAGCAAAATGGGCTGGTTCTACACCCTATTTTCATGCTCTTTTACCGTGGATGTGGATACTTCTCTCGACAAACTCGTTACTGGCAATACCTTATGCTCTTTCTAAACAGCAGGGAGAGTTTGTTTTTTCGCTCATATTGCTTACCCTGCGGGTTACTGCACTTACGATAGGTATCGTAAATAATAGTTTCTTGCTTGCCATCAGGCTCTATGCTGTTGCCAGTGCATTGGTGGCGCTGCTACGAATAAGTTGGTATGCTCTGTTGATACACCAACACGACAAAATATTAAAACAATAAAAACAATATATTTTGAAACACATTTTTTTTCTCACGCTCTTATGCGTTGTATATATTGCTTGTGCCCAAACTAAAATCCCCAAAAACGCCAACCGTTTCGTCTATCAACAGGTTGAATACGGCGAAACCATCGACACCTCTTTCGTCACCGTCACCCGCTACGGCAATGCAATCGAGATTCAATCCGCCAAACCCGAAGGCACACTTATCTCTGGCTATGCCACCGAAGTGACCTACGTTGACTACGACGCTGACAGCATCACCGTCATAGCTTCGTTCGAGGACGGCGCCTCCTATTTCTACCGCCGTGCTCTCAGCCGCGACGACATCGAGTGGACCCTCAACGGCTCGCTTCACAGCTGCTCCATCAACAGCAACTCCCTCGTCTTCGACATGGACGAATCAACCGACATTAACGTCAATCCTCTCCCTCACTATGGCATACGTCGCGGTATCCTCCGCTCTTTCAAGCGCAACGGCCAAACTCTGCTTCGACTGGTCAAAGCCGACTATAACAAAAAGCTCAAGTCCTTCGATTCAAAATTCAAAAATCAAAATTCGAATATGACAAGGGTTTCCCCGCGCGAACTTGACCGCATAAAGAAAGAGCGTCTGGTCGTCACCACCCGCATCTTCGACCACAAGCAAATAAGCTGGGGCAAGGAGAATGCTCATATTGATGGATATAGCTTCGACATCCCTTACGATACGATATTGCATTATGCGGGTGGCACACTTATTCTTAAACGTGTTATGTTACCCATCCTCCCGTCACACTACCAGCACTTCATCGAGCTTCACCAGCAAAGCAACGGCGACGCATACGACCGAACTGGCTCAATTTTCGCAATCCTTCCCCAACAAGAGAAAGACTTCTTCTATGGCATCAACAACCACCCCGACTCTCTCCCTGTTTTCATAGGCCGTGACGGTCAACACTACCAAGGCGTGCTGCGCACAAATGAATATGTTCCGCCTTTGGAGTTGGTTCGTTTTTTCACCCCGTTCGGCATAGGCAAGTTCAACGAGCGGATGAAAGACTTTGGCATCGACTGGCAGGACGAGACTTATTACCGCCAAGAAATAACCGACGCATACCCTATGTTACAGAGTAGTGTTATTCTTGGTGCCTGGATTGGAAACTACGACAACGGCGGTCATCTGTTGACTATGGACATTAAATCCTATCCCAATGACTTGACCACACCAGACGACGATACTTGGAAACCTAATATCATATACCCTCTTTTCAACACCTGCAACGTACTTGAGATGGCTGGCCAGAACTATGGTAAGCTCTTCGCCACCGACTCTCTGACTGTCTCCTTTTCTATACCCGACGACGCCTCTTTCGCACGCCTTCGCTACATCTCCACCGGTCACGGCGGCTGGGATGGCGGCGACGAGTTTGTGCCGAAAACCAATACCATACTTATCGACGGCAAGCCAGCCTTCGCCTATACTCCTTGGCGGCAGGACTGCGGATGCTACCGCGACCTGAACCCCGTCAGCGGCAACTTCTGGAACGGTCTCTCCAGCAGCGATTATTCTCGCTCAGGCTGGTGTCCGGGCACCGCCACTCAACCGGTCTATTTCGACCTCTCCCCCTGGATTGACGGCCAAACCCACACCCTCACCGTCGCCATCCCACAAGGACAGCCTGTCGAAGGTATGTTCTCCCACTGGGCAGTCAGCGGGAGTATCGTGATAGAATACTAATTTAAATAAATATGGTCAATATTTAGTGACCGTAGTTTGATAGCAATTTGATGCGCATTAGGCGTATTTCATCGTGGGTATAGTCGGGATCATCGGCAAATTCTTCATAGGCATCTTCGAGCGATCCTCCTTCCGATTCGCGCCAATAGTCGAGTAAAACCTCTTGGTGCTCTTCTTCAATGTTTTCGTTGATATAGTAATCTATATTCAGTCGTGTACCCGATCGAATGATATGTTCCATTTCGGTCAACAGTTCATCCATAGTCAGTCCTTTGCCATCAGCAATGTCGTCCAATGACATCAGTTTGTCTATGGATCGGACTATGTATAGTTTTGCGCTCGATTTGTTCACCACAGAACGCACCACAATATCTTGTGGACGTTCTATTTCATTCTCTTCAACGTAGCTCTTGATAAGGTCAACAAAAGGCTGCCCGTATTTTTGAGCTTTGCCGATACCTACGCCGACACAGTGGGATAGTTCGTCTATGGTAATAGGATATTGTATTGTCATATCCTTGAGTGAGCGTTCCTCAAAGATGACGTAGAGTGGTAGCTTTTCGCGTGTGGCAATAGACTTCAACAACGATTTGAGTTGCATATATAGACCTTCATCGCCAGCCTCTATGCCACCGCCACCTTCAGGTGTGTCGATGAGCTCATCAGCTGTATCAGCTTGACTGTAGTCGTGATCGCAGCTTACGGTGACATCACTGGGTGACTTCATGAATCTGAAGCCGTCAGGAGTTATTTTGAGCACACCGTACTGTTCAATTTCTTTATGTAGGAGCTTGTCGTATACAGCTTGTCGTATAACGGCTTTCCAATAGAGGTCATCATGATCTGTCCCTTGTCCGAATTGCTCGAGTTGATCGTGCTTATATGTTTTGGTATGTGTGTTTACACGACCCATTATTACATCTATTACCTCCTTTGTTTTGAAGGCTTGTTTCATTGCGAGAATGGTTTCGAGCATATAAACCGTCTCTTCGGTGGCTTCCATGCGTGGTTTTGGGTGCAAACAATTGTCACAATTGCCGCAGTTTTGGTTGGGGTAGTCCTCTCCAAAATATTTCAGAAGATTAGCGCGTCGGCAGGCCGAACTTTCGGCATACGACACCATCTCCTGCACTAATTGCTGGGATTGTTCTTGCTCGGTGACATTTTTGTCTGTGAAGAATTTGTACAGTTTTTCAACATCATGCTCGCTATAGAATGCTATACACTTTCCTTCGCCACCATCGCGTCCTGCACGACCAGTTTCTTGGTAATATCCTTCGAGACTTTTTGGTATGTCGTAGTGGATTACAAAACGTACATCGGGTTTGTCTATACCCATACCGAAAGCAATGGTTGCAACGATTACATCGACATCTTCCATCAGGAATTTGTCTTGGTTTTCGGTGCGTACTTGCGAATCGAGGCCAGCGTGATATGGCAACGCCTTGATGCCGTTGACTTGAAGGAGTTCAGCGAGGTCTTCTACACGTTTACGTGTTAGACAATAAATAATACCGCTTTTACCACTGTTCTCTTTAATGAATTTTATGATTTCCTTATGCAACAATACTGTTTCGGATGGTTTTGGGCGCACCTCATAATAAAGGTTTGGACGGTTGAACGACGAGATGAATATTTTCGCGTCCTCCATGCGTAGGTTTTTTATGATGTCTTGTTGCACCTTTGGTGTGGCCGAGGCCGTGAGAGTCAAGATAGGAATATGGTCGTTGATGGCACTGATAGCATCGCGCAGACGGCGGTATTCTGGTCTGAAGTCATGGCCCCATTCTGATATACAGTGTGCTTCGTCAATGGCAAAAAAAGATATTTTGAGTTGTTGTAGAAATTCGATTGTGTCGGGTCGCGAAAGGGTTTCTGGGGCCACATATAGCATTTTGGTACCCCCTTGTAGTAGGTCGTCCTTAACTTCCTTTACTTGTTGTTTGTTAAGCGACGAGTTAAGAAAATGAGCTACATAGTCGTTGCCAGAGTTGTATCGCACTGCGTCAACCTGGTTCTTCATAAGAGCAATAAGTGGGGAGACTACTATTGCTGTTCCTTCCGATATTATTGCAGGCAGCTGATAGCACAACGATTTACCACCGCCTGTAGGCATTATGACAAAGGTGTCGTTTCCGTCAAGCAGGCTTTGAATAATTGCTTCTTGGTCGCCTTTAAAGTGGTCGAATCCAAAGATTTCCTTGAGTTTAGTCTGAAGTATGGTACTTTTTGATTCCAAAATAAAATAAATTGAAAAATTGCGAAGTGTTGTTGAAAGAATAATTTTTACTGCTAACTGGTGACAACTGTTCTATAGTTCAAAACTAAAAACTCACAACTTATAACTTTTTAGTACCTTTGCAAGGTTTTACAAAGTTAAGAATAATAGTTCAATTATCCAAATATATTTTGCAGTGAAGACGAGGGAGGAGATAAAAAATATTGCAAAACAGGTCGTTAGAAATGAGCGTGAAGCGGTTGAGCAATTAGAAGAAAAGATAGGAGAGTCGTTTTGCGAGGCTGTGGAAATGCTTTTCTCTACAAACGGCCGAGTGATAGTGGCCGGTATAGGTAAGAGTGCCAACATTGCCACAAAGATTGTTTCAACATTTAATTCAACTGGTACCCCGGCGGTATTTCTGCATGCTGCCGATGCCATTCACGGTGATTTAGGTGTTGTTCAGCCTGGCGACATTGTGATATGCCTTTCAAAAAGCGGCAACACCCCCGAAATAAAAGTACTGGTACCCTTGATAAAGCAATTCGGCAACAAACTTATTGCTATTGTTGGCAACACCGATTCATTTTTGGCTGCCGAAGCCGATATTGTGCTCGACACGACAGTAAGCCATGAGGCCTGTCCAAACAACTTGGCTCCAACCTCGTCAACTACGGCCCAGCTAGTTATGGGTGATGCCTTGGCAGTGGCTCTTATTGAATGTCGCAATTTTACCTCCTCCGACTTTGCCAGGTTCCATCCAGGGGGATCTTTAGGGAAGCAGCTATATATGAGGGTGGCAGATTTATCGGTACAGAACGAGAAACCACGTGTTGATCCTACCACCCCTGTTCGTGAGGTAATACTTGAAATGACTACAAAACGGTTGGGTTGTGCTGTGGTGACAATTGAAGACAAGCCTGTCGGTATCATTACTGATGGAGACCTGCGACGTATGCTCAGTCGTGATCAGCATGTGTCGCATCTTAAGGCGGCTGACATTATGACCAGTAATCCAAAACAAGTGAAAGGTAGTGAATACGCGGTTAATGCATTGCACATGATGCAACGGTGTTGTATCACGCAATTGGTAGTCGTTGATGATGAAGAGTCTTACTGCGGAGTTGTCCATCTGCACGACATATTGAGAGAGGGAATCATTTAAGTATTGTTTGCATACTGAATGTGAGAATATACACTGCACAATAATAACAAGCCAATACACGAAAAAAGTGGAATTACGCACAGAACATGTAGTTAAGAAATATCATTCGCGGACTGTTGTTAACGATGTTTCGGTTTCGGTATCACAGGGAGAAATAGTGGGACTGTTAGGACCTAATGGTGCTGGAAAGACTACAACTTTCTATATGATTGTCGGTATCATCAAGCCTTTTTCAGGAAAAGTGTTTCTTGACAACACAGAGATAACCCGTCAACCCATGTATCGGCGTGCTAAGATGGGTGTAGGATATTTGGCGCAAGAAGCATCGGTATTTAGGCAGATGAGTGTGGAAAACAATATAATGTCAATTTTGGAGTTCAGGAAAGATTTGACTAAAGAACAGCGTGCCGAAAAATTGGAATCTCTTATTGACGAATTTGGGCTTGGCAAAATACGTAAAAGCAAAGGCATACAACTTTCTGGTGGAGAACGCCGGCGTACTGAAATAGCGCGTGCTTTGGCAAACGACCCCAATTTCTTGTTGCTCGACGAGCCTTTTGCAGGAGTTGACCCTATTGCCGTGCAGGACATTCAAGATATTGTGGCTCACCTTAAAGAAAAAAACATCGGCATATTAATTACCGACCATAATGTAAACGAGACACTTCGTATCACTGATCGAGCCTATTTGCTCTATGAGGGCAGCGTGCTTCATCATGGTATTCCTGAAGATATGGCAAACGATCCTGATGTGCGGGCAAAATATTTGGGTCGTGACTTTGAGTGGCACGGAAAGAAAAAAACCAAGGAGCTTTAGTGTGTTTTTTGATGTTCTGATAAATATCTTTTAATCAGTGAAACAATAAAACAAGAAAGTGGTTGACAGGTTTTCTGAAAGGGCAAAAGTAATACGGGCGATAGTTATCGTCGTGGGTATTGCTTTTGTCATACGGCTGGCCATGCTTCAGATATTTAGCGATGAATGGAAAAAGTTGGGAGACATGGAGGCTCTTCGTAACATTACCATTTATCCCGCACGCGGCTTGGTTTACGACCGGAACGGTGAGCTGTTGGTTTACAACGATGTTGTTTACGACTTAATGGTTGTGCCGCGACTTGTTCACGATCTTGATACCGACTATTTCTGCCGTGCAATAGGCATTAGTCGCGACGAGTTTATATCATGTATGGACAGGGCTCGTAGCTATAATCCTTACAGGGCTTCGCCTTTCATGAAACAAATAAAGAAAGACGACTATGCTCGGTGGCAGAACCTGCTCTGGAAGTTCAATGGTTTCTATGTGCAGAACCGTACCCTTCGTGTCTATCCCAAGCCTATTGCTGCCCACGTGCTTGGCTATGTGGGTGAAGTAGATGAGAATGAGATTGAGAAAAATCCGAAATACCAGATGGGCGACTATGTTGGGAAGAGTGGTATAGAAAAGACTTATGAGGACTTGTTATGTGGTAAAAAAGGACGTCGCGTGGTGCATGTGGATGTACACAGTCGCGAAATTGGATCTTACGAACAAGGACTTTTCGATACGGTTCCAGTGGCAGGTGAGAAACTCTACAGTACTATTGATGCAGGTTTGCAGGAATATGCCGAGATGTTGATGGCCAATAAGCGTGGATGTGTGGTGGCCATCGAACCCTCCTCTGGCGAAATCCTCGCCTTAGTGTCGGCTCCAACCTACGATCCTAACCTTTTAGTGGGGCGTGTGCGAGGGGTCAATTACCTCAACCTACTGCGTGATATCTCCAAACCACTCTATAATCGTGCTCTTCAGGGTCAGTATCCACCAGGTTCAATTTTCAAAGTGGCTCAGGCTATGATAGCGCTCGACCTTGGAGTAATTCAGCCTGGTACCGGATTTGTGTGCGATAAATCTTTGGTGGGTTGTCACAATCACCCGTCAGCAAGAAGTGTTCAAGAGGCTATCAAGATGAGCTGCAATCCCTATTTCTACCAAGTTTACCGTCGGGTAATACAACCAGGCAAATATAAAAACATATACAAAGACAGCCAATATGGCCTCACTGTATGGCGTGAGTATATGTTGCGCATGGGGTTTGGACGCCCGCTCGAACTCGACTTACCCAATGTAAAAGGAGGGCGTATCCCCGACACAGCGTATTATAATCGTTGCTATGGCAAGGAACGTTGGGCTTTTTCCACCATCTATAGCAACAGTATTGGACAGGGTGAGGTCGAGGTGGTTCCCATTCAGATGGCCAACCTTGCGGCCATCGTGGCCAATCGTGGCTATTACTACATTCCTCATGTCGTGAAATATTATGGCGAGGATTCGACACGGATTGATAAATACTACGAGCGGCACGAAACAGGCATCGACCCGCAGTATTTTGACATCGCTGCCAAAGGAATGTATGATGTGGTCCATGCTCCTGGTGGAACTGGTCACCGGGCCGATGTGCCAGGTATCGACGTGTGTGGCAAGACCGGTACTGCCGAGAACTATGGTAACGACCACTCGGTTTTCATTTCCTTTGCCCCAATGGAAGATCCAAAGATTGCACTGGCCGTCTATGTAGAGAATGCTCAAGGCGGAGGTGGCACCTGGGCCGCTCCTATTTCAGGGCTGATCATAGAGAAATATCTCAAAGGTGAGGTGGAACGCAAGGATTGGGAAAAACAATACAAGGAAATCAACCCCTGCCAAAGCTTACCGCTCACCAAAAGAGTGAAAAAAACCAAAAAGAGAAGATAAACAGTGAAACGACGACTAAATAGAAATACCCACACATCGACACGCCTAAAGTTTGACTGGCTTACGATTCTGCTTTATGCCGCTCTTGTCATTTTTGGCTGGGTGAACATTTATGCTGCTTGTTACAGTGAGGAACATAAGTTCGTCTTTGATTTTGCTGCACAGCATGGCAAGCAATTGCTCTGGATTGGCATTGCCGCTTTGGTGGCATTTGTCACGCTCTATATTGAACCGCGCGTATTTTCCGACATTTCATATATTATCTATGCCATAGCTATATTTCTTTTGATTATAACTCTCGTTCTGGCTCGTACTGTCAACGGCGGTCGCTCGTGGATTGAACTGGGACCCTTCAAATTCCAGCCTTCAGAGTTTGCAAAGTTTGCCACGGCTTTGGCTCTGGCAAAATATATAGGGGGCATTGATGTTAAGCTCCAAAGTTCTAAAGTGAAAATTCTGATAGCGGCCATGATAGTTGTACCCGCAGCGCTTATTCTTCTTCAGCACGACACGGGTTCGGCTATGGTCTTCGCAGCCTTTGTGTTGCCGTTGTTTCGTGAGGGTATCGCCAAATATGTGTTGATTTTATCTGCTATTGCGGTAGGGCTCTTTGTTTTGGCTTTGCTTGTGAACAAATACATTGTTATGGGCGTGATATTGGTTGTTTGTTTGGCTTACCTTTTTATATGGCTCAATAGGCGTACACGTATGTCCTATATTTTTGCTGTTGCTGCTTTTGTGGTGGGTTGTCTTTTTGTGTTCTCTGTCGATTTTGCCTTTGAAAAAGTGCTTGAGCCCCACCAGCGCGAGCGTATTGATGTGTTGCTCGGCAAGAATCATGACTTCAAGGGTGTTGGATATAATGTGCATCAGTCAAAAATTGCCATTGGTTCTGGTGGATTCTTTGGCAAAGGTTTTTTATGTGGCACTATTACCATGGCGGATTTTGTGCCTGAGCAGGAAACAGACTTCATTTTTTGCACGGTAGGCGAGGAGGGTGGTTTCCTCGGAAGTGCTTTTATGGTGGTCTTGTATGTCGCTTTACTTACCAGGCTTATTAATCTGGCCGAGCGGCAGCGGTCCCGTTTCGCACGTTTCTATGGATATTCCATCACAAGCATTCTTTTTTTCCATTTCTTTGTCAATATTGGCACGGTTCTCGGTTTGGTTCCAGTAATCGGCATTCCACTGCCATTCTTCAGCTATGGCGGTTCTTCACTTATTGCTTTCACGCTGATGCTTTTTGTCTTTATAAAACAAGACAGCTACCGTACACAGTTGCTCTGATCCGTGCATTTTATCTCCATATCTTAAAATCCCATCATTCTTTTATTTTGTCGCAATGGCTAAAAGTAAAACACCCCACAACGAACAGCAATGCTCCTTTTGTGGCTCTCCCGAATCGGAAGCAGGTCAGCTTGTTGCTGGTATAAATGGCTATATTTGTCAATCATGTGCCAGCAAGGCTCATGAGATTTTCAATACCTATATGCCTTCAAAGAAGGCTCCCTCCTTGTTCGATAAACCCATCCCGACCCCCAAGGAGATAAAAGAGCATCTCGACAGTTATGTCATAGGGCAGGACGATGCCAAGAAAGTTCTGTCTGTGGCCGTTTATAACCACTATAAACGACTGCGCTACTGCGAACGATACGACAAATCAAACGACACCGAAATAGAAAAAACCAACATAATTGTCGTTGGCGAGACGGGTACTGGCAAAACTCTTATGGCACGCACAATTGCACGTATTCTCAATGTGCCGTTTTGTATCGCCGATGCCACCACCCTCACCGAGGCGGGCTACGTGGGCGACGATGTTGAGAATGTCCTTGTGCGTCTTCTCCAGGCTGCCGACTACGATGTTACCGCCGCCGAAAAAGGCATTGTGTTTATCGACGAAATCGACAAAATAGCTCGCAAGAGCGACAACCCCTCCATCACACGCGACGTTTCGGGCGAGGGTGTCCAGCAGGCCTTGCTCAAACTACTCGAGGGTGCGGTGGTCAACGTGCCTCCGCAGGGGGGGCGCAAACATCCCGAGCAGAAGATGATTGCGGTCAACACCCAGAACATCCTCTTCATCGCCGGTGGCGCCTTCGACGGCATCGAGCGCGACATCGCATCGCGCATGAAGACCAGCGTCATCGGTTTCAGCGGCACCAAGACCCGCGAAGAGATCGACCAGCACAATCTACTCCAGTACATCCAACCGATGGACCTTAAAAAGTTCGGTTTGATACCCGAACTCGTCGGCCGTTTTCCGATGGTCACGCACCTGCAGCCACTCGACCGTGAGGCTTTGTTACGCATCCTCACCGAGCCAAAGAATGCTTTGGTAAAGCAGTACACAGAACTCTTCAAGATGGACGATGTCGCCCTTTCATTTGACTGCGAGGCTTTGGATGCGGTCGTTGACAAGGCGGTTGAATACAAGCTCGGCGCTCGTGGCCTGCGTTCGATTGTTGAATCTGTTATGACCGACATCATGTTCAACTTGCCGTCGATGAAAGGCAAATGCGTGGTCATAACCAAGAATATGGTTGAGAATAATATTGGTAAGGCGGTCTGCGGACAGTGACGATGAATCTGATAGACACTCATACACACTTGTACTTGGACGAGTATGTCGATGACAGACAATCTGTGTTGCAGCGGGCTTTGAAGGCTGGTGTGTCGAGATTGTTGCTCCCTGCTGTGGATTCCTCGTCGTTCGACGCTCTGCAAAGCATGGTTCTATCCAATCCGGCGCTCTGTTTCCCTATGGTGGGCTTGCATCCCACTTCGGTGGATGCTGATTTCGAGCGTGAGTTGGCATTTGTTGAAAAAACATTGAACGACAACAGAATGTCATACATAGCTGTGGGTGAAGTCGGACTTGATTTGTATTGGGATACTTCCTTTTTACCGCAGCAGATCGAAGCGCTTCGTCGCCAGATTGAAATGGCACGTGAGCGTGACTTGCCTGTTGTCTTGCATCTTCGTAGTGCTAAAAAAGACAATAACTCTGCCGCTTCACGGTTGTCGGCTTTCGATGCCCCCGATGCTTATGAGCTTTTTTTCAAGATTTGGGATGACCTTCAATTAGAAAAGTCAAAAAACATCTTACTTGGAGAACATCAAAGCCGAGAGCCCAAGTCTCAAGCTTCATCCACCGTTTCACCTGGTGTAATGCATTGTTTCAGTGGTTCTGTCTATCAGGCTTTACAAGCCATAGGGTTAGGGTTCTTCATTGGCGTGGGCGGTGTTGTCACATATAAAAATGCCGAACTTCAGCGCGTTGTGGAAGCCATTCCGTTGGAGAGTATATTGCTCGAAACAGATTCTCCTTACCTTGCACCCGTGCCCTATCGTGGAAAACGCAACGAAAGCGCATACATTGTCGAGGTTGTCAATAAGATTGCCGAAATAAAAGGCTGCCCAGTTGACCAAGTGGCCGTCCAAACCACACTTAATGCCGAGACATTGTTCAGATTATCCCCAATTAACCATGCATAACTCAAAACTTTTTTGTATTTTTGCACTTCATTTCTTGAAATTATGAGTCACGACAAAGAAATTAAAATTTACGAGTACGTCTCTTACGCCCTTCTGCTCGGAGCAACGGCAGTGTTCCTGATATTGCGTAAAACCAACCCGCATCTCTCAAACACACTCACCCTGCTTTTGTTGGTGGTAGCTATGTTTATGCGTATGCTTATGGAGCGAGCACGCCGCAAATCCTACGAGGAGGAAATCGAGTCGCTCAAGGCCGACCTCAAGCACCTCACCTCACTCCTGCGCAAATAAAAGAAAGACACCGACCACTAACCACCGACCACTTATAACTCACAGCTTAAAACTTAAAACTTAATAATATATGGCAACAACAACCGACATCAAAAACGGACTTTGCATCAATTTCAACAACGACATCTACTGCATCGTCGAGTTCCTCCACGTCAAACCTGGCAAGGGTGCCGCTTTCGTTCGCACCAAGATGCGCAACGTCAAGACCGGTCGAATGCTTGAGAACACCTTCCCCAGCGGTGCCAAAATTGACATCGTGCGCGTCGAGCGTCGCCCCTACACCTACCTCTACAAAGAGGGCGACATGCACGTCTTCATGCATACCGAGACCTACGAGCAGATATATATCCCCGAACAGATAATTAACGCTCCCCAGTTCCTCCGTGACGGCCAGTACGTCGAAATCACCGTCGATGCCGACACCGAGACCCCACTCATGTGCGAGCTCCCGCCGTTTATCGAGACCGTCGTCACCTACACCGAGCCCGGTTTCGCAGGCAACACCGCCACCAACGCCATGAAGGACGCCACCGTCGAACCCGGCGTCACAATCCGCGTCCCTCTCTTCATCAAGGAAGGCGAGAAAATCAAGGTCGATACTCGCACCAACGAATACAGCGAGCGAATCAAGTAAATGCCTGATTGTGGAACAATAACACAATAGCAGTCAAAAATGCATTCAAACATCCAATCAATAGTCAGAGGCGCTTTCATAGCGTCTCTGCTTGTTTTGACGGCAGCCTGCCACAACGACAAGAAGCCCGTCACCGCGACTCAGGCAGTTGACTATGCCTCGGTCGCAACTCCCCTCTTCTCTGCCGACTCTGCCTATGCGTTCGTCGAGCGACAGCTCTCCTTCGGCTTCCGCACCCCGGGCAGCAAAGGTCAGAAAGAGTGCTCCGCCTATCTGCAAGCCAAGATGGCGCAGTGGTGCGACACCGTCGTCGCACAGCCCTTCTCCACCACCCTCTGGAACGGTCAAACCGTCAAAGGTGTGAACATCATCGCCTCCCTCGACCCCGACAATAGCGACCGTATCATGCTTTGCGCCCACTGGGACAGCCGTCTCTGGGCCGACCACGACCCTGATGCAGGCAACCACCGCAAACCCATCCTCGGTGCCAACGACGGCGCCAGCGGTGTGGCAACGCTTATGGAAATGGCGCGTGTCATGTCGGCTCAACGTCCGTCGGTGGGCATCGACTTCATCTTCTTCGATGTCGAAGACCAAGGCATGCCCGAATGGGCCGACGAAGACTATCAGGACAACACTTGGTGCAAAGGCTCTCAATACTGGGCTCAGAACCCCCACCGCCCATACTACCGCGCCATCTATGCCATTCTCCTCGACATGGTCGGCACCTCCCAGCCTCGCTTCACCAAGGAAGAGATAAGCCGGCGCTACGCCCCCTCACTCATGGACAAAGTCTGGCGCGTTGCCGCAGCCACTGGCCATGCCTCCATTTTCGTTGACCAGAAGACCGACGCCATTCTCGACGACCACCTCTATGTCAACCAGATTGCCAACATACCGACTATCGACATCGTGCAGAACAACACCGACTGCAGCTTCTTTCCCCTCTGGCACACACTCGGCGACGACCTCGACGCCGTCGAGCCTCAATCCATGAAAACCGTCGCCGACGTCCTCCTGAAAACCATCTACGCCGACTACCCCGCAAAATAACCTATAAAAGCAAAGCCCCATGCTACGGGGCCTTGCTTTTATCTGTTGGACACTACATTGCCTTTGGTGTCTATGATGACCATCGAGCTCCAGTCTTGCAGTCTTGCCTTGAACAATGTGGCCGTGATACCTGAAATATCGGTATATATCGGCGGGGTGACCACTTTCCCTTTGCTGTCTATCAAACCCGAGTAACCTCCTACGCTGTAGGCATAGAAATCGTTGTTTTTCGCCTGCCCCACTTTCGGCTCGCCCGACTCAAGGTCGTTGTATCTGACCTCGTAATATAGCTCGCTGATATTGTCTATTATTCCCTCCTGCAGGACATTGCCGTTGAAGTCCACCTGCTTTTTGAAATCCCCCTCTTTATATACTATTGCATAGTCCTTGGCCAAGTCCACATCGTCGTAGAGCGGTTTCACCACCCAGCGGCCCTTTTTGTCGATGACTCCGATTCTATTCGCCGAGTCGGCCACCACACAATAGCCGTTGTGGAATACAAACTCATAGAGCGAATTGCCGCGATAGGAAAACCTGAAGTCTATGGCCACTTTGCCCGACGTATCCACAAATCCTATATAGCCCTTCCTCTCCACCGCTGCCAGACCTTCGGAGAAAACCCAGGCCTTTGTGTATCTCTCGGGCTTTACTATCACCTCGTTGGTCATGATGTTGCAAAAACCGCGTTTACCGTTCTTGGCAAAAAGCACCAACGGGTTCTCGTTGCTGTTGTCCGAATAGTGACTCCAGTCGATATCCTCCACGATAACCTCCTTGGTGGCGGGGTTGACAATGTTGCTTTTGCCGTTTTTGTACGAGATGTGTCCGCCCGACGGCTCGTCCCCGTAATAATAGTCATAGAACGTCTGAGTGCGTTCTTTGCTTTGGCACGACCTGAATACTAGTACACCTGCCGCCACCGCCGCAATAACAAGCAGAACTATCGGAAACCATCTTTTCCGGCACTTCTTCCCTGAAGGCATCCCATCGCTTTCCGGCGATTTGCCGTCGTCGGCCAATTTCTGTTCCTTCTCCGCAGCGGTTTCGTTTGTTGCCTCGTTCAAGACTTCCTCGTCTTTTGCGGTGAACTCTTTTGAGTCTTTTTCTGTCTTTTCCATGATGCAATGTTGTTTATTGTTGTGATAAATGTTTTCCGATAATATCATGGCAAAATTACATCTAAATGCAAGGACAACAAACGTTTTACACCTCCAATGTATGAAATGTGGCGTTTAATGTATGAAATGCAGCAAAACCCCTCTTCTCCGCCGTTTTCACCAGCCCCTCGAACACGTCCTATCCCGTCCTTCACGCCCTGTCAAATAGAAATCGTAGCGCTACCGATGCTTCGCCATTCAAACAAGTACAGGCAAAAAGCGCTGGTGGTCAGACGCCGATAATCATGAGCTACCTGTTTTCAGCCGCAGCGCAAAAAAATTCAACAATTTCACATCCCACAAAAAACAAGGGCCAACGCTTTTGTGACCCTTGTTTTTTACCCTTTCAGTCCCACACGCATAGCGTGAGAATATTTCCACCGCCGACCGGTGGAAAGGGTGTTGCCATTACGCTGTGCCCTGGGTGCACCCTGCTACGTCTTTGGTATAGCTTTGTCATAGGCTTATCATAGAGTTGATACGTTGAGCTATGCTGATAATGTGCTTGTTAGTGCCTTGCCAATCCCTATGCTCAACCATCGCGGACCTCAAATCTGCAACCAAAGATGTATGGCGCAGATTTTGAGATATTTACAAGCAACACCTCTATATCAATTTTGGGTTATTCAGTATAACTGAAGATATTTAGTTATTTTGGAGGCAAAATCATGCCGGCAAAAGATTCAGTCAAAACTTTTTAGTATCTTTGCTCCCATCAATAAAAACAGCACAATGACATAACACCAAAATAATTGATATGAAAAAGTTATTATTACTGTTTTTAGCCCTTGCAGGATTATAATCAAACAAAAAAATGTTGTACTTTTATAATTTTATAGCGCATTCCGCGCGCATTGCAGAACAATCTGCCAAAATCACTTCCGCCTTGACGAAAGCGACACAATAACATTTATTACCAATCACAACACACAATCACCATTAAAAAACCAAGGAGTGCCGACAGCTTACTGTTAACCGAAAATAATTACAACCCCTAACAGCATTCCTCCTATTTTTTGTTCTCAACAACGCCACACTGGGACAAACCCTTTACTCGGGTTTTACAGCTTTTTACGGGCCGCGGGGAGCAAACGAATCTGAAACATTCGAGAACCTCGTCGATGGAAATACTACAAGCAACAAGTGGTGTATCGTAGATGGGGTCGATAGTCCTACACGACCCTGGACAATAACAGCTGTCATTGAGTTTATGAGTGATGAAGCGTTTATTCCATCGAAATACATCTTAACAACAGCCAACGACACACGCACATACCCTGGCCGCAATCCCAAAAACTGGAAAATATTAGGCAAGCTAAACATGTGCGACGACTGGATTGAATTGGTGAATGTGATTGACAACAGTGAGCTTCCGGCCGAAAACTACGCAAGCCGTGAGTTTACACTAACAAACACAACTACGCCCTGCCGATATTTCCGTTTTGAGGTTTCAGCGGTTCAATACGGGTCAGTGTTCCAGCTTGCAGAGCTCCGGTTCAGAGGTACACCATATTCGGCGCCACCCGAAACTCCATGCGATTATGACGTATATATGTCAAGTTCCCTCAATTTGTCAGTCAATTGTGGTTCCACATATCACTTTTACGACGACGGTGAGCCAGCGGAAACTACTATAACAACCGAATGCAAACAGCCACATTCACATCCTCAAATGACATAATGATCACTTTCAGTAGTTTTAACACGCAGGAAGGACATGACAAAATGACGATATATGATGGCACCACAAGTGGAATCGTTCTACTAAACGAGCATAGCGGAACAACCATACCAGCAAGCGTAACGGCAACCAGCGGAACCATGACGATAGTATGGGTATCTGATGGCGGAACAATTTCAGCGGGATGGCAAGCAGCCATTACTTCTGAATGTTGCACGAAACGCGATGGGTGGAATGATTTCAAGTTCTGCAAAAAGAACCTCAACATAGCTATTGGGAGTTCCGGGGCAATCACCATGCCCGTATCTGGAGCTGACGGATTGTCGCCCGCATACGCAGGAAACGTCACATATAGTAGCAGCAATCCCTCCGTGGCAACCGTAACAAGTGACGGCACTGTGACAGGCATATCCGAGGGAACTTCAATAATCACCGCAACAATACCCGCCGCAACAATCAACGGGATTGACTATTGCAAACTAACCGCAAATTATACTGTTTCGGTGGGGGACCTTTGTGTTCAAATAGGAAACAGCACGGCACAATCTTACAATGCTCCCATTTACACCTATTATAACAACAGCTTTGTGGAGATGATTTATACCTCAAATGATATTGGAAACAACGGCCCCTGCAGGATTACAAGCATTGCTTTTGAGGTGAACTCAAATGCCAATTCGGCCAACCTTACACGATCAACAACCATCTATATGGCTAATTCTGATAAGACGGTTTTCAGCAATAATAGCGACTGGACACTTTCAACAGACATGCATAACGTTTACACAGGAGAATGGATTATAGCAGAAGGATGGAAGGTATTCACATTTACCAACGGCGAGTTCGACTACACAGGAGGCAGCGTCATCATAGGAATACTCGGCAGCAGTGAAACCTCTGGCACCCACTGGTCCAACAAGAAAATCTTCAACTATACTGCTCAATCCAATACCGTACTATGCAAATTTTCAGACGGCGTCATATACGACCCATCATCCAGCAGCAGCTTGGGAAGCGGTTCACTGAACGCCAACCGACCAAATATAAAATTCTTCTTTGACTGCCCAACAGATAAAATGCCTACACTATCTATCAGCAATGCGACACAGGACAGAATATGTTTCGATAACGAAATAGAACCTATGGCGGTAACCACCTCCAGCAATGTTGATTTCTCACCATCGCTGAACACCATAGGACTTTCCTGGTCCCCCTCGACACAAACAATTACCGGTACACCAAACTTCACTGGCACTCAAACAGTAGTAGGCACTGCAACATCAGATGACGGTTGCCTAAAAACTGAAGAAGAAATAAACATTACAGTCTTCCAACTTGATGCCTCAATCGAATTCCCAGAGCCCTAATACCCATCACGTTCCCTCCCAACATAGGAACACAAACTGAGGTGCAACCCACGGTAATAATCAGCAAGTTGTTAAACCCTGAAAGGTTGCCTCTATGCGACTTAATAGATAAGATACCGGCTACGGATTTTCTTGTATTCCGAGAGTGCGGGCTCCCATGTGGCGCGGATATCCTCGTCGGACATACCCTGCTCTATCTGACGGCGCAGGTCGCCGTTGCCGGCGAGTTTCTCGAAGAAGTTGCTTTTTAGGTAGAACGAGCCCTTAGGCACACGCTTGTACATAGTCGTGAGATAGCGAAGGCTGAACGCGGAGGGGGCGGGTTCGTTGCGCAGGTCGAGTGTGTCGCTGCCGTAGGTGACTATCTCGAAAGGCGAGGGGGTTCCGCGTCCGACGCCGCAGTTGGTGCCTTCGAAGAGGCAGAGCGACGGGTAGAGCGCTATGGCGTGGGCGTTGCGCAGGTTGGGCGACGGGGCGACTGGGAGCTGATATCCGACGCTGTCGCGCCTGTAGCCCTGCATGGGGACGACGGTGAGGTCGCACTTCGCGCCTCCTTTGAGCCATCCTTCGCCGTTGATCATCATCGCATATTCGCCGATGGTCAAACCATAGACGACAGGCACGGGATGCATGCCCACGAACGAGCGGTAGCGGGCGGTGTCGAGCACCGGGCCATCGACATAGTGTCCGTTGGGGTTGGGGCGGTCGAGTACGAAAAGCGGCTTTCCACATTCGGCGCACGCCTCCATAACGTAGTGCAGGGTGGAGATGTAGGTATAGAACCGACAGCCGACATCCTGCAGGTCGAAGACAACCGCGTCGATATCCTTCAGCTGCTCGGGCGTGGGTTTCTTGTTCTTGCCATAGAGCGAGACGATGGGCAGGCCGGTCTTGGGGTCGGTGCTGTTATCGACTTTGGCGCCCGCCGCCGCGGTGCCGCGGAAGCCGTGTTCGGGACAGAAAATCTTTTTTACGCCAACGCCTCGAGAGAGCAAGGTGTCAACCAGATGTGCGTTGCCGACAACCGATGTCTGGTTGCCCACCACCGCGACGCGGGAAGAAGCCAGTTGCGAGAGGTCGCCAACAAGCACCTCGGCACCCGTCAGGAAACGGGCGGAGGAGCGCTGCGGAGTGTGGTCGGCTGGTTGGGCGTTGGCACACGAGACAAAGAGCAGCAGCGCAAGGCACAAAACAATAGTTTGCGTTAGCCAACTGACCACTGACCACTGACCACTAACCACTCTCATTTCTTCCCCGTATGCCCGAATCCGCCGGCACCGCGTTCGGTGTCGGAGAGTTCGGATACTTCGATTATCTCGGCCTGCTCGTGGCGGGCAATGACCATCTGGGCGATGCGCTCGCCGTCGTTGATGACGAAGTCTTCCTGCGAGAGGTTTATGAGTATGACGCATATCTCGCCGCGATAGTCGGCATCGATGGTGCCGGGCGAGTTGAGTACGGTGATGCCTTTCTTCAGCGCCAAGCCGCTGCGCGGACGCACCTGTGCCTCAAAGCCTACGGGCAATTCCATGAAGAGGCCGGTCTTTATGAGGCCTCTCTCCATCGGTTTCAGCGTTATCGGGCCGTCGGGCAGGAAGGCGCGCAGGTCCATGCCGGCCGACTGCGCCGTCTCGTAGTGCGGCAGCGGGTGGTGCGACTGGTTGATTATCTTTATCTGCATTATTCCTCGGTATTAGCGCGTTTGCGGAGCACTTCGTCAATCATGCCGTATTCTTTCGCCTCTTCGGCGGTCATCCAGTGGTCGCGGTCGCTGTCTTTCTCGACCTGCTCGATAGGTTTGCCGCTGTGGGTGGCTATGATTTCGTAGAGTTCTTTCTTGAGTTTCTGAATCTCACGCACGGTGATTTCCATGTCCGAAGCCTGACCTTCGGCGCCGCCCATCGGCTGGTGAATCATCACGCGGCTGTGGGGCAGAGCGGAGCGCATGCCTTTCTCGCCGGCGCAGAGGAGTACGGAAGCCATAGAAGCAGCCAATCCGGTGCAGATGGTGGAAATCTTGGGGCTTATGAGCTGCATGGTGTCGTAGATGCCCAAACCGGCATAGACAGAGCCTCCCGGCGAGTTGAGGTAGATAGAGATGTCTTTCTGGCTATCGACCGACTCGAGGAAGAGCAGCTGGGCCTGTATGACGTTGGAGGTGTAGTCGTCGATGGCGGTGCCGAGGAAGATGATGCGGTCGATCATCAGGCGCGAGAAGACGTCCATCTGGGTCATGTTGAGCTGGCGCTCTTCGATGATATAGGGGGTCAGCGAAGCCATCGGGGCGGCGCTCATGATGGCGCGGTTGGCGGCTGCGGTGTATTTCGCGTAGGTGGTGCTGCTGATGCCACAGTGTTTGGTGGCAAATTTCTCAAATTCTGTCATGTTGTTATAATATTTTTATGTTTAACTGAATATTAAACGCATACAAAGATGCTTTATTGTGCAAAACGTTTGATGTTCAGCTTCGAAAAAAAAAGATGGTGCGTTTTTTTACGCACCACCTTCGATATTTCTGCTTGTTTGCTGATTGCTTACAATCCGAGGGCTTTCAAACCTTGATTGTAGCGAATGTCTTTCGGGATGTTGTTCTCGCGTATGAGGTCGAGGTCCTTCTGGAGGTCGGCGCGTATGAGGCCGTTCTCTTTGGCGTATTTCTTGGCGAAGTCGTAGTCGCCGTCGCCCTCGACACGGAGAATCAGAGCTGCCCAGCTGTTCATAGCCTCGCGCATCTTCTCCACGTTCACCACATACTTGCCCTGCTCGTTGCGGGTGAAGGCACCGTTGTCCTGCAGATAGTTGAAGCACATCATGTTGGCGATGCCGTGAGCCTCAGTGGCGCCGAAACGCACGCTGCGCAGTATGCCGGCGATGAAGGTCACGTAGGCGTCCTCGACGGTGCAGTTCGTAATCTCGCCCTGCTCGATGAGTGTCTGGGTGAGGAACAGGCCGCAGATGTCGGCTTTAGCCTCTTCCCATGCGCTGTACTGCTCTTTCAGAGCCTCTCTCAGGTTGCCTTTGCCGGTGATGGTGTTCTTGATACCCAAACCGTGAGCCACCTCGTGGAAGCAGACGTTGCTGAAGAAAGCGTTGAAGTTCACGTTGTCCAGCTGGTCCTCACACACGAAGAGGTTGGCGATGGGGGTGAGTATGGTCTCAAACTTAGCCTGCATGGCGTTCTTCAGCTGCAGACGGCGTGCGCCTTTCTTCAGATGTACGCGCTCGTCGTTGGGCAGGTTGATGGCGATGGTCTTCGAGCCCGCGTTGCAGTCGCCCGCGTAGTAGATGGCGTCATAGACGTTCAGGTCGCTCTCGGTGCCTGGCACCTCTTTCTTATACTTCTCGTCGCAGGGCAGCTGCTTCTGGAGGGCGGGAAGCATCTTGACGAACTTAGCCAGGTCGTTGCTCCACTGCTCGTCTTTCACGAGTATGAACGACTCGTACGAAGTCTTGTATCCGAAGAGGGCGTCGTCGTAGTTCTCGATAGGACCTACCACGAAGTCGATCTTGCTGCTCTTCATGTCCATCCAAGCCATATCGCTGGCGAAGTAGTCGTCGGTCTGCAGGGCTTTGCGACGCTCGGTGAGGTAGTTTTTCAAGCCTTCGTCCTCGGCCAGCTCGATAGCTTTGCCCATCAGTTCGTCAACCTTGGCGAGTTTCTCGGCGTAAGCCTCGTGGTAGGGGATGACCTTCAGCGCGCCGTTCTCATCGCGGCGTATGACGGTGTAGAGGCTGGTCTTCTCGGGGTCCTGCAGAGCCTCAAACTCCTCCTTCGTCATGTCGGCGGGGTAGAAGTTAGCACCCAGCGGACGCTCGCCATAGCCATGCACGAAGGGTTTCTCGCTGTCCAGACGGTCCCATGCGCCATACTGCAGCATTGCGAATTCCTTCACCCACTGGTCGCTCAGCGTGTCGAGCGACTTGCGGTTCTCTGTGCCGAAGTACTGTTCCCAGTAGAGGTCGTCCATGATGTCGGCTATCTCGATAAGCACCGGGATAAGTTGTTTTTCCTTCTCGCTGAGCTTGCTCAGGTCGGTGGTCAGCGTGAATTCAGCATACTCGTTCACTTTCTGCTCAATCTCAGAAGGCTGTTGCGGTTCGTTGTTGGCTTTCTTGTTCTTGCAGCCGAAAGCGGCAAAGAGCGAAAGTGCCATAAGGGTTACCATTAATTTCTTCATTTTTAATATGTTTATAGAATTAGTTATCAATAGTCGAAGTGCAAAGATACGAAAATGATTAAAGATGCTTGAATTTGAACCTCGTCACAATCGTTCCGTTTCTGATATATTGAAGACGCGGCGCGCTAAGACAATTGTCGAAAGATTGATTCTTGCCCGAGACGGACTAAAATATTCATTGCTGAACGCTAATTGGTATCTGTGGCACGCTTAGCGTTCAGCAATGAGTGTCAGTCACACCACTGTCAGCAGTGATGGACGGTGGGATGGAACCTATCGCAAAGGTCTCACGGCACGGACAGAATGTCCATAGTAGCGGTCGCGATAGCTCATGTCCGATACACTTGTATAGAAGCGGTAGCTCTTTGCAGAGTATGGATGGTCAAGGTCGAGCGACGACGACCAATAGATGCCAATTCCGTTCTGGTCGAAAGTCCCCGTCTGATACTTATAGCCGGCTGTGGGTATGAAGATGGTTTTGCCGTTGGTTTTGCTGGTAAACTTCCTGCCGTAAACCTCGTTCTCTCTTGTCATTTCAGATGTGGTGCCTGATATCAACTCCTCCCACTCCTCGTATGTAGGGATTCGCGCGCCGTCGCCGAGCTCTACATGAGCGGCATCATCGGCATATTCCAATGTCTTCTTGCCATCCACAGTGCCGTAATCTGCCGATGTATTGTATTTGGTTAAAGTTCTCTCACTGCCGTTAGCATATATATATGTGCTCCATTCGTAGTTGTCCTTGGTGCTTACCTCACCCCAGGCATAGTAATTTCCGAACTCCTCTGGAGCTGTCGCCCCTACGTTGCACTTCGCCCACAGAAGGCCACTCGGAAGTCCAAGATCAACATAGCCATCAGGCACACTGGGGGTTGTGCCTGGGTCTGTGCCGGGATTTGTACCGCCCGATGGGGTGTTCGTGTTGTTGTTTGTTGTGTCCTCCTCCTTGTTGCACGATACCATTCCAATTGTCAGCAGCATTATCGCTGCGATGTAAAACATTTTTTTCATGATTTATTAGTTTTAGGTTAATAAATAAAATTCGTTTAAAGATGGTTTAAAGTATAAGGTTTCGAGGTTGTCGGACGTTTGCAACTATTATGTTTGTTGCATTTTATATCAAAAACCGTAATGAAAATAACTATATATTAGTATAGACATTGGAACGGGTGAATATTGACAGGGGAGTGAAAATTTAACACTTTCTTTGGAGGTGTGGCAAGCAAAACCTCTGCATACATTACACAGACATGATACAGAGAAAACACAGAGGGAATACAGCGCAGATTGATAAATCAGCGCGGATTGATTGACCTGTAAGGATAGATTGACCGGTGAGGTCTGTTTTCACGGGACTGGGTCGTAGCCCGAACCGCCCCATGGGGTGCATCGCATTATGCGCTTGAAGGCCAGCCAACCGCCTTTGAAGGGACCGTATTTCTTTATGGCTTCTACGGCATACTGCGAGCACGTGGGTGTGTAGCGGCATACCGGCGGCAAAAGTGGGGATATGTAATGGCGGTAGAACCAAATAACTCCCAACATCGCCTTGGCGATGGCCGAACTAATTATCTTTGCCAGCTTTCGCATCGGCTACCTCCTTTTTCAGACGCTCTATGAGAGTGTCGAATTTATGAGAAATTGCGTGGAAGTCAGGTAATTGGTTGTCTATATAGCTCAACGAGAGCAGCAGTGGTTTCGAGCCCACTTCGGACAAGCTATCTTGCAGTCGTTCCTTGTGCAGTCGATAACATTCGCGAGTGATGCGTTTGACGCGGTTGCGGTCAACGGCTTTGTGGAAACGGTGTCTGGAGACAGTTACAAGGACTTGTATAGGGAATTGAGAGTTGAGCGGTTGGGAGGATTCTAACCAGCGTACACTGTATGGGTAACAAACAAATCCACGTCCTTTGGCAAAAAGACGTTCAATCTGTTTGCGGCCACAAAGACGTTCGGATTTAGGGAAAGAGGGCAAGAGGAGTGTATTAGGAAGTCGAATTAAGGATTGATACTTTGAGGTTGTTGCTGAGACACGGCAAACCACAGCAACATGTGTGTGCCCTCAAATCACTTTTCTTTTTCGCGTTCTTTTTTCTCACGCTCGGCTTTGCGCTCGGCACGGCGTGCGGCAGCCTCGGCTTTCTTTTGTTCCATACGCTGCTTGTACTTCTCCTTGTTGGCAATGACTGGCCTGGCTTTCTTGCCATTAGGGAGAGTTTTGCAATGAACTTTCTGCTGAGATTTAAGGCTTGAAGGCCGCACAACTATAACTTCATCCTGAGGTTTTCCAAGGATATAGTTTTCGAGAGCCATGGCCATAGAAGGAGCCGACGGTGTCGGAGCCTTGATAGAGAGGGGAATGCCAGCCTCTTTCAATGCGGCATGCGTGGAAAGACCGAAAGCTGCTATAATGACGTTTTTCTCGGTCACATCGGGGAAGTTTTGAATGAGAGACCGGACTCCAATAGGGGAGTACAGGGCAACGATGTCATAGTCGTCGATATTGATGTGTGAGAGGTCGCGCGGAACCGAACGATACATCGGAGCCTTGGTATATTTAAACTTGGCTTTGTCAAGCAGTTTCGTGTATTCTGTCTGCTTCTCATCCGAACAAGGGAAGAGGTAGTTTTCCTCACGGTGTTTCGACATTACGTCAATGAGGTCGGCAAAATACTGTTTGCCGAAGAAAATCTTGCGTTTACGATACTGGATATAGTTCTGCAGGTATAGAGCAATGGCTTCAGTGGTGCAGAAATATTTCATAGTCTCAGGGATGACCACCCTGAGTTCTTTGGCCATACGGAAGAAATGGTCAACCGAGTTCTTGCTGTTGAGGATAATGGCCGTGTGGTCGGTCAGGTGGATACGGCTTTTGCGGAATTCTGATGCGCTGATACCTTCTACGCTGAAAAACTTGTAGAAGGTAAGTTTTAGATTGAAATCGTTGTAAAGCGATTTATACGGGGACTTTTCAATATCGGCTGGTTCGGGCTGCGATATGAGTATGTTTTTTATCTTTGGCACAGAGCTAATAGAGAGTTGAAAAATGAAAAAAATAATAACTGGACAAGAGGGAACTTATCTTTTATTACATTGAGTCATAGGTAAATATAACCTTAGCGAGTATCAAAATAGGTATGATTTCAATGATGCAAAGGTAATAAAATAAATACAATTTGAAATTTCCTGATTTAGATAGCACTATAGTCAGACCCCGAGCGAGCCTGAGAACGAAAACAAGAGCAGCGACTACGGCGGCCACCCATATCAAGTCTTTTTCAACATAATACCCCAATATTGTCAAAGGAATCAACAAGGCGGCGCCAATCTGCTGAAACAGGCTGCCGCAAATGATATACATTTTGACAGCATCGCTTTCGTTGCACGTGAAGCCTAAAAGTTTTGTCAGAGAATGCCGCAGAAGGCTGAACAATAGAAAGGCGCCCATCAATAAGGGCAAATCAAGCAAACCATACAAGTGTTCATCAAAAATCCGTATCATAGCCGCATACCCCGCAGTTCCCAGTATTGCGTAATAAATAAACGATATTGGCCACAGGTCCTTGTCGCTTTTCAGACCTGCGTCGCGTATCAATATATTTGTATGGCGCACACTAAAGGTTGACATAAGACATTTCCTCAATTCAATCTTACGCAAAAGGCTATACACTAAGAGTATGGAGGTGAGTACCATCAACACAGCGAATACATAACCATTGTTGTCATCTTTCACTCGCTCAAGGGTACTGCTATGTTCTATTTTCAACTGATGGTTTTTAAAAAGGCTTTTATGGTATGGCAATGCAGTCTGCGATGGAGAATTAAACACCGAGTCCTCGCAATACAACACCGCATCGGCTGTATATAGAGTGTCAAAGGATTCCACCGGCGCGTCCATACAAGCAGAAAGGTATAACAAACAAAGGGCAATAGTAAATGGCATAAAGCCTTCCCTTTGTCGAACCGCTTAGACAGTCATTATTTCTTTTTCCTTGGCAGCAAAAATTTTGTCACATTCGGCGACGAACTTGTCAGTGATGTCTTGAAGTTCTTTCTCGACCTGTTTCACTTCGTCTTCGGGGACAGATTTGTCTTTCAGCTTTTTCACTTTGTCCAGCACATTGCGGCGTGCATTGCGCACATTCACTTTACCTGTTTCGACCTCGCTTTTTGCTATTTTAGTGAGTTCCTTGCGTCGTTCCTCGGTCATAGGCGGAACGACGATACGAAGAATGTCTCCCTCGTGACGAGGAGTGAAGCCCAGATTAGCGTCAAGGATAGCCTTGTTGATGGCTCCCACCAGGTTTTTCTCCCAAGGCTGGATGATGATGTTGCGAGGGTCAGGTGTATTGATGTTGGCCACTTGGCTGATCTCGGTGGGAGTGCCATAGTAGTCCACTTTCACACCGTCGAGCATTGCGGGATTGGCTTTGCTGGCACGGATTTTGCCAAGTTCTTTGTTCAGAAAATTAATGGCACCCTGCATACTGTTGCGGGCCTCGTCAAGACATGCTTTTGATAAATCGTTCATGGTTTATTGATTCGTTAATTGTTATTCGTTTAAAAAGTGGATAGACTGAAAGGCGCAAAAGTGGTACGTTAATATTTACACATTTACCTCGGTGCCAATTTGCTCACCGTTAACCACACGCAGCAGGTTACCAACTTTGTTCATATCGAATACATAAATGGGCAACTTGTTTTCTTCGCATAGAGCAAACGCCGTGAGATCCATAACCTTCAGGTGTTTTGACAAAGCCTCTTGGAATGAGAGTTGCTGGTATTTTGTAGCTGAAGGGTCTTTTTCTGGGTCGGCAGTGTAAATGCCATCCACCCGTGTGCCTTTGAGAATGGCATCGGCTTTGATTTCCACGGCGCGCAGAGCAGAAGCAGTATCGGTAGTAAAAAATGGATTACCGCTGCCCCCTCCAATAATCACAACTTTGCCTTCCTGCATAGCTTCTATCGCCCGTCTGCGCGACATGGCTTTGCAAATTGGCTCAATCTGCAAACCTGATATCAACTCTGTTTTCAAGCCTTGCCGTTCTAGCTCGGCCTGCAAAGCCAGACTGTTTATCAATGTGGCCAACATGCCCATATAGTCTCCTTGTACACGGTCGAGCCCTTGCGCTGCGCCATTCAGTCCACGAAAGATATTTCCTCCGCCGATAACAATGGCAAGTTCCAGCCCGGCGTCGACAGCCGATTTTATGTCAGAGCCATATTGTTCAAGCATTTTTGGCGAGATACCGTAGCCCTGGTCGCCCATCAGCGACTCTCCGCTAAGTTTGAGTAATACTCTTTTATATTTCATTGAGAATATGAATTTAGTCTATAAGAGATTGCAAAAATACAAACTTTTTATGGAAAATTATATAAAAAGAGGTTGATGATGAGCTACTGCATTTCTTTTGCTCTTGCATCGAGATTTTCTACAACTTGCCGATGAATCTTACTATATTTGTCAGAGTGACGCATATAGTATGCCATGCTTTCATCGAATTGGCTATGGGTTACGCCATGTTTGTCAAAAATGCTATCATATGTAGCTAAAATGACAGAATCAGTAATCACGCTATCCATACCGCGTTCGACAGCATAGAACCCTTCAAGTTGATAAGCATCGGTGAGGAGAGCGGCCATTTGCTCCTCTTTTATCAGGTTCTTAGGCTTATTGCTACACGCCACAGTGACAGAAAGAATCACCATTGAGGCTACTATGTGTATTAATGTTTTCATATTCAGGAACTATAGTTTTTTTCTCATTGTATTTTTGCTCTACGCGTGGTAAACCAAACGGCCAAGGTACTAAGCATCATCACTAGTACGAAAGTGAGCAGGAAGTCAGCGGGGTGCATCTCAATTGGGAAGGCGCTTACAACAAAATTGTTCCCCATCTTTATAAAGCCGAATGTTTGTTGCAAGAAACAGATGACAAAGCCAAGAAACAAACCCGCGATGACTCCCACAAAACTAATGAATATCCCCTCGCGGAAGAATATTTGCCTTACGGTGTGCCTTTCCATACCGAGGCTGCGTATGGTTGCTATGTCGCGCTTTTTGTCGATAATAAGGAGCGACAGAGATGCAATGAGGTTCAGAGTGGAGATAAGCACGATTAGTGAGAGAATAAGGATTATGCCAAACCGCTCGGATCGGTAGATTTTGAAATAGAGCGGTTGCTGGTCGTAGCGATCTTTTACGAGATAGTCGGTACCGAGGGATTGTTGAAGCTCTTTCTTCACTTTTCTGACATTGGCTTTAGGAGTCAGGGCTATGGCAAGCGAGGTACACTCGTCGCCAGAGTATTCGAGCAATGAGCGCACAAAGCCAATGTCAGCCAATACATACTTACTGTCAATATCTTGCTGAATGTAGAAAGTACCAGCAAGATAGAGGTAGTCGGTGTTGAAGGCATCATCGATGGAAAGTCCAATGCCTCTGCCACGTTTTGGGATATGCACGGCCATAGGGTCGTTTGAAAGAGAACGAAGCCCAAGTTGGTCATAAACAAGAGCGCCGAGAACGGCATAGTGGATTGTTTGATTGATTGTTTGGATGATTGTGTCAGGGGATTCCTGGCTATCGGGTATTGTTGATGTTTTTTTCGATTGACCAACGAAAAAATACTCGCCGTCGAAAATCATAGTGTCTATGCCGGTTATGGCGGGATAGTTCCTGTCCACGCCCCTGAGTTGCACTATGGCCTGGTTTTGACGGTATGTTATCCATGCGTTTTCTTCCACGATGCAACTCACAGTACCGATACCATCGACCGACAACACTTTCTCTAAAAATGTACTGTCGGCGTGGAAGCTCTTGCCTTCATATTTCTCAATCATAAGTTGAGGGTCAAAGGCGTTGAAGAGTTTCTGGGTGAGGCCGCCAATGCCGTTGTAAACCGACAACACAATAATCAGAGCGGTGGAGGCAATGCTCAAACCCACGAGCGAAATCCAAGATATGATGTTGATGACGCTCTTGCGTTTACGAGAAAAGAGGTATCTCCAAGCTATGAATGATTTAAGTTTCAAGGGAGGTTCACTGTTTTAGCAGGCGATTGATATTTTCCATTCGGTCGAGCGTTTCGTCAAGGAAGAACTCCAACTGAGGGATAATGCGCAGTTGCTTGCCCTCGAGCATGCCGAGGCGACGACGGAGGTCGGCGATGTTGGTGTTGATGGCCTCCATGACGGTCTCTTTAGAGGCAGCAACAGGAGGATTGGTTTCTGGCATGACGCCAATAGGCAGAATACTGACATAAATCCGTGCTATCGAGAGGTCTGGAGTAATGCGGACCTCTGTGACAGTGATGAGGGAGTTGCCCAATTTGGGTTTCATCTCTTTGAGAAAGATGCTACCCATATCCTGCTGAATGAGTCGTGCAATCTTATTTTGTCGTGTGGATTCCATTTTCTGTTATATATCCTGTTATCAATTCATGAGGAGTAATATCGAAGGCGGGATTGTAGGTTTTCACACCTGCTGGCGCCATCGGATGTTCGTAGTGCATAGAGGTTATCTCATGCCTGTCGCGTTGCTCAATCACAATGTCAGCCCCTATAGCGCATTGATTGTCGAAAGAGGATTGCGGACCACAGACATAGAAAGGAATGCCGAAATGCCGTGCCATCACCGCCACGCCCAAAGTTCCTATTTTGTTGGCGGTATCGCCGTTAGCTGCCACGCGGTCACAACCCACGAAGACGATGTCAATTTTGCCTGCGGCCATAAGGGAAGCGGCCATATTGTCGCATATCAGTGTGGTATCAATGCCATACTTGTACAACTCGTAGGCAGTTAGTCGCGCCCCCTGAAGCAGAGGTCGAGTCTCGTCGGCATAAACACGGAAACGTTTTCCATTATTGGCAGCAAAGTATATCGGGGACAGAGCCGTGCCATAGTGGCCTGTGGCTAAATGGCCTGCGTTGCAATGGGTCAATACCCCCATATTATCTTTTATTAGATTGCATCCGAACAGACCGATTTTATGGCAGGTTTCGGCATCTTCCGCCTTTATGAGCAGAGCCTCCTCACGTAGGCGGTCAATCAGAGATTCGTAATTCAAGCCATGAGATGCCACATATACACCTTGCATCCGTTCCAAAGCCCAAGAGAGGTTCACTGCTGTAGGGCGAGCCGCACCGATGGTTTTCTTTGCCTCGAAAAAATCTTCGCCGTTTGCCACCGCAACGGTAATACCCATGGCGGCAGCAATCCCGATGAGAGGTGCGCCACGAACTACAAGCCGCTTTATGGCATCGGCCACATCAGCGGAGTTGCTCAATATGACGTAACGTTCTTCCGAAGGCAAAAGTGTTTGGTCGAGCACAGTAAGAGCTCGTACGTCATCAGAAAAGTAGCAAATATCCCAGTCGAAAAGATTCAAAGCGTAGAGCGATAAGAGATGTTAATAATAAATGTTTTTTCAAAAGCAACCGTAAATTCTTAAAAAATAAGCCCGCAACAAACTTGTCGCAGGCTTTTTCAGGGGTGGGAGGTGGGATTCGAACCCACGACCTTCGGAACCACAATCCGGCACTCTAACCAGCTGAGCTACGCCCACCATCTTTCGCTTTAAGCGGATGCAAAAATACTACATTTCTTCGAACCAACAAAATTTATTTTACAAAACCACGTTTTAATCAATATACTCGCCATAATTATGCAAGCCCTTTCCAAACCCAAACTTAAAGAATTAGCCCTATTCAAGCAGCAAAAGATATGTGAAGAGCAAGGTTTTTTTGTGGCCGAAGGAGAAAAATTGGCATCGGAAATACTTGCAATGGGAATGCCTGTCCGCATCATCTGTGCAACAGAGGAGTGGATGGGAAAGTCGGAAGTTAGTAATCTCGATGCTCCAAACACGGAGTACACATACCTTGTCAGCGATGAGCAGCTTGCCCGCCTATCCACTCTCAGGAAACCGAATAAGGTGTGGATGCTTTTAGAGCGGTCGGCGTGCAACAATCGAAGTTTGAAATTAAAAAATTCCAATCTCACCCTTGTACTTGACAGAGTGCAGGACCCGGGTAACATGGGCACGATAATTCGGACTGCTGATTGGTTTGGCATCCGCCATGTAGTGTGCAGCACAGATACCGTCAGTTGCTTCAATCCCAAAGTGGTGCAATCCACCATGGGCAGCCTTTTTCGTGTAGAGGTCGGTTATTGCAACTTGCAGGAATGGCTTAAAGACTGCGGTATGCCAATATATGGAGCTGTGCTTGACGGTGCCAGTCTTCAAAAAACCGACTTGACCAGGCCAGCAGTGCTTGTAATCGGCAACGAGTCACGAGGTATATCGCCAGAGATACGGTCACTTCTAACCCAAAGAATAGCCATACCTAATATCGGTGGCACTTGCGAATCATTAAATGCTGCGGTCGCCACCGCAATACTTGTTTCAAAATTCGTAATGTAAATACAACATTCCTATGAAAAAAATCATTTCACTTACATTTGCAGTGTTTTTTGCTTTAGGTACAGCCGTTGCGCAGCAACCTGCAAACAACCCGACTACCAATCAAGGACACAGCTGTGCACATCATTGCGGCAACTGCCCGCATCATCAGCAACATGCATCACAGCAACAACCTGCGGTGAACGCCGACGGCATTGCCATGGAGATAGTCAGAGCCTTCCCCGCGGTGAAAAGCGTAAAAAAAGAATCGAAATATACGACAGTATATGATGCCAAGAAGAAGATGCTTGGCTACGCTGTATATTCCAAACCCGCCAGCGACGGCATAAAAGGCTACAACGGCGAGACACCGCTCATGATAGCCCTCGACAAGAACAAGAAAGTACTCTCGGTGGAGTTGCTCACCAACAGCGAGACCCCCAAGTTTGTGAAGATGGTGAAAGACGCAGGCTTCTTCAAAACATGGAATGGACTTACGGCCAAAGCTGCCTGCAAGAAAAAGGTCGATGCAGTAGCCGGTGCAACATATACCTCAACAGCCGTCACCAAATCGTTACAGGCTGCTTTGAAGGATGTAAAGTAAGGACGCAATATGAAAAAGATAACAGATTTCAAGATAGCAGAAAGGCGTCAGTATGGCGAACATTACTTCGTCTGGACATTAAAATCGCCTGAAAATCTTGAACCAATACGAGCAGGGCAGTTTGTCGAGGTCGAGGTAAAAAACAGCGGTGACGTTATGTTGCGGAGGCCAATCTCGATACACGACTTCGACATAACAAACAATACTATAAAGCTGCTTGTGCAGATTGTTGGCAAGGGGACGCGTAAACTGGCGACACTCAAAGAGGGAGATACGGTGAATGTTATTTATCCGCTGGGCAACGGGTTCGGCGTGATTGGAGAGCACCCGCTTCTGGTTGGCGGCGGTGCTGGTATAGCACCATTGCTTGGGTTGGCAAAAGCGTACAAGGCTAAAGGAATAGAGCCGACGATACTGCTTGGAGGGCGCACGGAAAGCCTAATCCCGGCACGAGAGGCCTTTATGGAAGTGATAGAGGGTACGCAATTGCATTATGCCACGGAGGACGGCACATTGGGAGAGACAGGACTGGTGACACAACATTCGGTATTCAAAGGACAATATGACCACATGGCCACATGTGGACCGACCCCAATGATGAAAGCGGTGTCACAATCAGCACAAGAACGCGGGATTGGATGCGAGGTGTCGTTGGAAAACATGATGGCCTGTGGCGTGGGAGCATGTCTGTGCTGTGTGTGCGACACAGAAGAAGGTCACAAATGCGTATGCAAGGACGGGCCAGTGTTTGACAGTCGGAAAGTTTTGAGTTTCAAGTTATAAGTAAGAGTTATGTCTGAATTAAAATTGGAGGTTAAAATAGATAGACTGACGTTGCGCAATCCAGTAATGACAGCGTCGGGAACGTTTGGGTATGGCGAGGAATTCACGGATTTCATAGACCTTTCACGATTGGGAGGCATAGTGGTTAAAGGCACGACGGGTGAGCGGCGGCAAGGCAATGCATATCCCCGAATGGCAGAAACGCCTATGGGGATGCTTAATGCCGTAGGGTTGCAAAACGTGGGAGTGGAGACATTTTGCAAGGAGGTCTATCCCCGAATTAAAGGGTATGACACGAATGTGATAGTGAACGTGAGTGGCAGCTCAATAGAAGAATATTGTCATGTGGCGGAGCAGATAAATGAATTGGAGAACATCCCAGCCATAGAGCTGAACATCAGCTGTCCGAACGTCAAGAAAGGAGGAATGGGATTCGGTACAAACCCCGATATGGCATCGCAGGTGGTTGCAGAGGTGAGAAAGGTTTATGAAAAGACGCTAATAGTCAAGCTGACACCTAATGTCACCAGTGTGGTGGAGATAGCAAAAGCGGTGGAAGGAGCAGGAGCTGACAGTGTGTCGTTGATAAACACACTACTGGGCATGGCAGTGGATGTTGAGCGCAGGCGTCCTATGCTGAGCACTGTGACGGGAGGGTTAAGCGGTCCGTGTGTGAAACCTGTGGCAGTAAGATGTGTGTGGCAGGTGGCACATGCAGTGAAGATACCTGTGATAGGTTTGGGCGGAATACGCACAGCCGAAGATGCATTGGAATTTCTTATGGCCGGAGCAAAAGCTATCGAGGTCGGCACAGCGAACTTTATGGATCCACAAGTGACAGTGAAGATAGTGGAAGGATTGAAGGAGTGGAGTCTCCGCCACAAAGTGGAGGATATCAACGATATTATAGGGATTGTCTGAAACAAATAGGAGAAGGCACCTAATATTCTTTCGTTTCTAAGCAAGTGGAACAAGATTCCTGTTACACTTGTTTATTTCTTGAACGTTTTATTTCCTGAACGAATAGACGGCGCCGAGGATGAAGCGCTCGTTGTGCACCTTGCAGGCGTCGTGCTCGGCTGTGGGCATAATGGTGTTGAGGGTGTTTTTGTAGGCGGCGAAGGTGTGCTCTATCTCGAACCAGAAAGAGAGGCCGAAGTCGGTCACATAGCCTATGCGCGGCTGGACACGGTACATCCATTCGATGTCGTAGCCGCGACCGTAAATGCCAGTGACGGTTTGTGAACCTAAGAGGACTTCGCTGCCCGAGGTGTTGTAGGCACCCCCGATGAACAGCCCTGGCTGCCAGTGGCCTTTGGTGCGCCCGAAGTCAATCCAGAGGGTGGCGAAGTGGAAAGGCCGATAGACATATTTGCCTGGGAGCATGTCGTAGAGTTCATAGTAGCCGCCGAGGGTGCAGCCCTCGTAGAGGTTGTCGGAAAGGATGGTCTGCGCCTTGATGCTCCACTTGTCCCAGTCGTAGCGCACGAAGGCAGAGAAGGAATGAGACGCGTAGCGGGTGTCGATCTTGTGTTTGCCGCCGGCGGTGTCGGTCACATAGTCGCGTGGCTTTATGACCAGCAGGTTGTAGGCAACGCCTGCAAGCAGACGGTCGCTGTGGTAGCGCAGCTGCAGGTTGAACTCGGGCACCAGCGAGTGTTTCAGATAGGTGGTGGAGGCTCCGTTGGCGCCCTGCGACTTGTTGTCGAGCTGGAACGCGGCCACGGCCAAAGCCTCGAACCGTCCGTAGCGCATAGTGTAGCGCATCTGTGTGTAGCGAGCGTAGGGATGGAACGGCGCTCCCATGTTGAGCGGCTGCGTGGCGGGCATTATCTCGTGAACGGTCATGGGATACCAGAACTGTCCCAACAGCAGCTCATGGTGCCGCCACCGCATGTCGATATAGGCATGCCGCAGGCGGAAGAGGTTGATGGAGGCATCGCTTGCTCCCGTGTAGTCGCCCTCGATATAACCTTTTATTTTCGCCCCCAGCACATCGGGCCCCTCGATGGTGAGCGCCAGACGTGCGGTGATGGCCAGCATGTTGAGGCTCGGCGTGGCATTCAGGTCGTGCCCGTCGGCATCGCGCTCCACAGGCTTGGGATAGAAGAGCATCATCTCCTCGCGCCCCGACACCACCTGGCGTGTGTCAATGAAAAACTGCGGGTTTACGAGCCCGGAGAAATGGAAATGCCACTTGCGGTTGGCGGTGGAGTCGGCAGGTTCAGCAGCGACGACGCCGACAACGAGAAGCAGCAGGGAAAGGACAAAAGCGCGTTTCAATTTATAACACATTCGAACAATAATGCATTAACGCATTCAAGACTATTTTTTGTTTCCAGCGAGCGCGAGGATGAGGCCGAGAGCCACGCCCAATAGCGCGGCGAAGAGCACCTGCAGGTTGGCTGGCAGGATGAAGGTGATGGTGTGGGCCGGGAACCAAAAGAGCGGGATGGTCTTCTTGATGACCAAGCCCCACTGTGCGTTCCAGTCGATAGACTTGAGATATTCTGTCATCTTCATGGGACGGAACAGCCCGCGCACAGTGCCGCCGTTGCTCAGGATGTGTATGTCGGTGCATTTGTGGAAGGTCATCATGACCGGGGCGAAGATGGAGTTCATCAGCACGCTGACGCAGAAAGCAATGCCCAGCTTGCCCCACGAGAACGACGACTCGGCGAATATGGCCGCCAGAGAGCCCTTCTCGCAGCCGGCAAGGATTTCCATGAACCTGGGCACTCCTGTCTTGAATATCACCATCGCCATCGCGATGCAGATGCCGAGGAAGCCCCACACAATCATGCGCGGCAGCACACCGAAGCCTTTCTCGTAATAGTGCCCTTTGCGGATGCGCAGAGCCAGCATCTCGCCGAAGGTGGCGAGGATGGCGAACTTAAAGAACGCCATGACGAAAGGCAGCTGTTCGGTGGCGGTATTGAATGCGGCGTAAAAGCCGGTGGCCGGGATAAAGAAAGGCACCAGCACTATGGCGACGCACAGGATGACAATCAAATCGGATTTTTTCATATTCAAAATATTGGGTGTTGACAGAATGAAGTTAAAGGGAGGCTTGTTGCCAACCAAACAAAAATAACGCCGAACGGCACGGTTTTAGTATCTGCTCCACCCTTGCAATTCATTGACAAAGAAAAAAATTGCAAGAATCAAAAATTCTATATAGCTTTGCAAGATGTAACATTGCATATAGAACCAAGCTGTAACAGGTGAAAACGGGTATCAAAATAGTTCTCTTGTCGGCGCTTGTCGCCATTGCTTCCGTTTCGTGCAAGAAAGAGAAGATAGAGCCGGACAATGTGCCGCAGAAGCCTGAAGCGGGCATATACCAGTTGGCGTTAATCGAAACCAGCGACATCCACGGTGCCATAGTGGAGACCGATACAGGGGGAGACCATTTCCGCATGGCATACGTCGCCGACAAGGTTAAAGACATCCGCGGACACGGAAGTGTATATAACAAAGAACGGCTGCTTCTGCTCGACGGCGGAGACATATACCAAGGCACGGCACTCTCAAACCTGCAGATGGGCAAGCCTATAAGCATTGCGATGGCTATGATGGGCTATGACGCCGTTACGGTGGGTAACCACGACTTTGACTGGGGTTTTGAGGAGACGGTTGACGGAGACGGCACGCTGCGCGACTATGAGCGAGGCGGGAGGCTGTGCAGCAACGAGGTGCCAGTGGTTTGTGCGAACCTATACCAAAACGGCAGCCGCACCGCTATGACCAAGGACTACGTAATCGTTGAAAAGACAGCCGTCAGCTCAAAGGGTGGCACTGTAAAGGTGAAGGTCGGCATCGTTGGTTTCGCTCCCGACTATTCCTCCAGCATCCTGGCTTCGCAGTTCGCGGGCAAGGGCTATTCCATCAGCGAGAACTACTCGATAGTCAACGGCATAGCGTCAGAGTTGGAGACGAGTGGCAGGTGCGACGCCACCATATTGCTCACGCATGGCGAGGCAGAATGGGCTGCAGGCCAACTTGGCGAGGGCACTGTGTTCGACCTCGTGCTCGGGGGACACACACATGTTCCCTCTGCTGGGCGGACCGAATGGGGACTGGTGTATGCCCAGGCAGGGCCGAGGCTTGAAAACTATGCCTTCGCCAACCTCAAGTTTATCGTCGATGATGATGGCAATATCTCTTTCTCGAGCGTAGGCGACCAGCAGACAGTCAGCGTCGATGACACCCGCGACATGCACGCCTACGAAGGACAGAACGCCGAGGATCTCGACGGCGACATCCTGGCTTTGTCCAACGAGGCGATGTCGGCAGCGACCGAGGAATTTGACGAAGTCATAGGATACATCAACACCGAAGCCAGCACATATTATATAGCGGGTAGCGACGACCGCGCCTCAAACATGTCCAACTGGATGTGCGACATAACGCGTCGCATAGGTGAAGCCGACGTAGCCTTTGTGAACAGTGGCGGAGTGCGTACATATATCTCTCGCAACGGTCAGGCTACGAGGAATATAACCGTGGCGGACATCTACGAGATATTCCCCTTCAACAACCCGATTTATGTCTATAGGCTCACATATTCGGAGCTGCTACAGATATTTGAGTACTCCATGACGAGCACGGGTATGACCGTATTCTCCCACATGACGGGCATCGACTGCCGCTTCACGCGGAGCGAAGAACATACTACCTCGTCGGGCAGCACCTACCGCACATACGCGGTTCACTCGCTCACCAAGGACGGCACCGTCATCTATCAAGACGACACTTGGGTTGGCGACTGGGCCTCGCGCAGCGTTACCGTCGCCGTCAGCGAGTTCGTTGCCACAACTTTGCGCACAGACAGCTATACAGGACTCTCCAACCCCTTGCTGGATTGGAACAACACCGAAAGACTGGTTCTCAACGAGCTCATCGACAACGAGAACGCTGTCCGAGTGCTCCGTGCCGAGGCTGCCACTTCGGGGGGATTGCTCTACATCGACACCGCCCCGCACTTTATATTATACGAGGAATAGTAGGATTAGTTTTTCTTGCGGGATGCAGGATCGTAAACCGATTCGTTGTGGGGTGGTAAACCTGCAATGGAGGGGTGGAATTGTTGTGGAAAAGCTTATTATGGGGTTTAATTGGTTGACACTGTGGAGTCTGTGTGGAGGTCTTTGCACGGTGTATCAAAGATGGGGGATAATTGGTGGAGGGTGTTATGCGGGGTGGATGTAAGAGCATATAGGAGTGTATGTTGGACGTATCAAGTCTATGATAATTCTATGACACGGCTAAGGATGATTCGTATGGGATTTGGTGGCGAGAGGGGTGGGGGTTGGGGGTGATTGGGGGCTAATGAGGGTTGGGGCTGGGGATTTTGTTGGCTTGTAATTTGTTGGTTGTATGTGGGATATGTGATAGGGGTGGGGTTTTGTTTGATTATGTCGGGAATAGTTTGTATATTTGCAGGGAGAATGTCGTGGATGGTAGGTGGCTGGGTTATTTTTGGAGGGCGAGGGGTGTTTTGGAGAGGGTTATTTTGTGGTGAGGGTGGATGGAGTTGGGGTTATTTTGTGGTGAGGGTGGTTTGGGGCGGGGTTTGGAATTGTTATTGGTTTTAATTAATTGAAATACAGTTGTTATGGGGTTTAATCGGAGTGCAATGAAGCTTTACTTCACCGGGATGGTGGGGGGAATTATTCAATATGAGGTGAGGGGTATGCTGCGGGTGCGGTCGCGTCCGGAGAGTGTGCGGAATCCACGGACGGCGGCACAGACGGAGCACCGGACGCGGTTTGCGCTGGCGTCGTCGTATGTGCGGTCGCTGGGGGATGTATATAAGGTGGGATACCGAGCGTACAACACGGATCTTTCGCAGAGGGCGAATATCGTGAAGCAGGTGTATGGGGAGGCGCTGACGAGGGATGGTGTGGTTGACCCACTAAGGGTGCGGACGGCACGCGGGCCGCTGACGAAGCCGCAGGGAATCAGCCTTGAGCAGGTGGAGAACGGAGTGAAAATAGGTTGGTTCCGCCCGACGAACCACGGGTTGAAGCTGACGGTGACGGTGTATAACTACACTCGAGCGGTTGGGCAGACGCACTACGATGTGGCAACCTCGCAGGCGACGAGCACGACGGTGGCGATGCCTGAGAAGTGGCAGGGCGACGCGCTGTATGTGTATGCATTCTGGCGGAACGAGAAGAGCGGGTCGGCGTCGGACAGCACGGCGGTTGCGATAACGGAGGGTGAGGATGTTGGATTGCCAGAGGCATTGCTAGGGGGGAAGAATCGACAGGCGCTGGTGATGTGCTGGCCGTCATATCGGGCTGCAACCGTTTCGGAACCAGTGGGTTGTGAATTGATAGAGAGTCCACCTCCAAGGTAATGGATGGGTGGCATAAGGTTGTGGTTGTGCGGTTGTGGAAAAATGAATAACTTTGCAAGTGGTGAAAGAATAGAGAGAGGGAGATATTAGTTGTATAAGATATTAGTTGTCAAGCAATAATGATTTTGGGTAAATTGCGATGGGCATAGTAGCACGGCAGAGCATCAAGGGGTCGCTTGCCAATTATCTTGGCGTGGCTATAGGGTTTTTCACGACGTTTTTTGTTGTGACGAAGTGCCTGACGCAGGAGGAGATAGGCTTGACGAGGGTGTTGGTGGATGCGGCGACGCTGTTCGCGGCTTTTGCACAGCTGGGCACCAACTCGTCGGTAATCAAGTTTTTCCCCTACTTCAAGGATGGAAGGAGCAACCGAGGGATATTCGGGTGGAGTGTGCTGTTGCCGCTGGTTGGGTTTACGCTGGTGGCTGCGGTGCTGCTGCTTTTCAGGGGTGAGATAACCGAGGTCTATAGCGAGCGGGCGCCGCTGATAAGGGAGTACTTCTACCTGTTGCTGCCGCTGACGTTTTTCATGCTGTACCTCACGGTGTTTGAGACGAACGCCAACGTACTGATGCGGATAACGGTGCCGCGGCTTGTGAGAGAGGTGGGCATAAGGGTGATGACGCTGGTATGCTATGTGCTGTACGGGTACAGGGTGATAGGGTTCGAGTTGTTTGTGGTGCTGTTTACATGTGCGTACGGGCTGGCGATGCTGCTGAACTTGTTTTACCTGCTGAAGCTCGGTCATGTGTCGTTCAGGATTGATTTGAAGTCGGTAGATAGGAGGGTGCTGAGCGACATGGTGAGGTATTCGCTGTTTATGACGGTGATAGTGCTGGCGAGCAACACGCACCTTGTAGGGAGCTTGTTTATAGGCGCGAAGGAGGGATTGGCGCTGACGGGAGTATATACGATAGCGTTTTTTATCGCGAATGTAGTGGATGTGCCATACAGGTCGCTTGGAGCGATAAGCAGGCCGGTGGTGGCGGCGGCGGTGAAAGAGGATGACTGGGAGGGAGTCAGCACGATAGCGAAGAAGGTGTCGCTGCACCAGTTTCTGGTGAGCACTGTGATACTGCTTCTGATATGGATAAACCTGGACGCCTTGTTTGAAGTGATACCGAACGGGGTGGAGTACAAAGGCGGGAAATGGGTGGTGCTGATACTGGGATTGGCGCGAGTGGTGAACAGCACGTGCAGCATAAGCATAGACGTGCTGAACTACTCGAAGAGATACAGGATGAGTTTGGTGTTTGTGCTGGTGCTCACGATCGGGATGGTGATGCTGAACTACTGGCTGGTGGGAGTGTGGAGCATCAACGGAGCGGCAGCAGCAGCGGTGTTTGCATACTTGGCGTATTACATTTGCTTGTTGAGCTACAACCAAATGAGGCTTGGGGTTTCGATATTTTCGGCGGGAGAGCTGAAGGTGGTGGCGGTGGTGGCTTTAGGGCTTGCCCTCGGAATGGGCTGGAGTGCAGTGGTGACACCACTTCTGCCAGACGGCATAGTGTGGACATTGGCGGACGCTGCGATTAAGACGACGATTGTGGCGGTGGCGGTGGCAGTGGCCGTTTACAAGATGGAAATCTCGGAGAACGTGAATGAGATAATGGACAAGGCGATAGTCAAGCTGAGAGGGCGGAAGCAATAAAAGAGAGGATTACACGTTGTAAATAGTAGATGTAATAGTATGAAACAATATCTAGACTTACTTGAGCACGTATTGACCAACGGGACGGAGAAACACGACCGGACAGGGACAGGGACGAAAAGCGTATTCGGCTACCAGATGAGGTTCAACCTCGAGGAGGGGTTTCCGCTGCTGACGACCAAGAAACTGCACCTACGGTCGATAATATACGAGCTGCTGTGGTTTCTGCGCGGCGACACGAACGTGAAATACCTGCACGACAACAAGGTGACGATATGGGACGAGTGGGCGAGAGAGGACGGGTCGTTGGGTCCGATATACGGGAAGCAGTGGCGGTCGTGGGGGTGCGGCGACGGGGAAGAGGTGGATCAGATAGCCAACGTTATAGAGCAGATAAAGAGAAACCCCGACTCGCGGAGGTTGCTTGTGTCGGCCTGGAACGTGGGCGAGGTGGAGGAGATGGCGCTGCCGCCATGCCACATCATCTTCCAATTCTATGTGGCGGACGGACGACTCAGCTGCCAGCTGTACCAGCGGTCGGCAGACATATTTCTCGGGGTGCCGTTCAACATAGCGAGCTACTCGCTGCTGACGATGATGATAGCGCAGGTGTGCGGCTTGAAACCTGGGGACTTCGTGCATACGCTGGGCGACGCACACATATACCTGAACCACATAGAGCAGTGCCACCTGCAACTTACGCGTGAGCCGCGGGCGCTGCCAACGATGAGAATCAACCCTGAGAGGAAAGAGATAAACGACTTTGTATTCGAGGACTTCACCTTGGAGAACTATAACCCGCATCCGCATATAAAGGGAGAGGTGAGCGTGTGAGAAGGCGTTATTGCGTTAGTGTGGGAATGTGTTATTGCGTTATTGCGTTATTGTGTTAGTGCGTTAGTGTGTTCTTAAATAAACAATCTAATATTCAATGATAAAAGTGGAGAAATCCAACAACTATTGCATCATCATGGCGGGCGGAACGGGAATCCGGTTCTGGCCTATGGCGTCGGCAGAGCACCCGAAGCAGTTTATAGATGTCATGGGGTCTGGAGAGACGATGCTACAGAGCACGTTTCATCGAATGGAGCGTATCTGTCCGAGGGAGAACATCATCATCGTTTCGTCGCGGAACGACTGTGAGACAGTCCACAGCCAGATAGAAGGGTTGTCAGAGTACCAGGTATTGTGCGAGCCGATACGCAGAGGCACGGCGCCATGCATAGCATACGCGGCGAGTGTGATAGGGGAACGCTGTCCGGACGCCAACATCATAGTAACGCCGTCGGACCATGCCATATTCGGCATAGAGAAGTATGTTGACAATATAGCGCAGGCAATAGAGTCGGCGTCGAACCACGATTGGATAATCACGGTAGGAGTAAAGCCGACAAATCCGAACACCAAGTACGGATACATACAATATACGGAAGAGCCATCACAGTCAGGGATAGCGAACCTGCACAAGGTGGTGACCTTTACGGAGAAGCCGCCGTTGGAGATGGCGCGGAAGTTTATCATGAGCGGCGAGTTTATGTGGAACGCGGGAATCTTGGTGTGGAGGCACAAGATACTGAAAGAGTCGTTTCAGCGGTTCTTACCAGGAGTGGCTTCGATTTTTTTCGGCAACCAAGAGACAGACCAGAAGGGGATAGGAAGTAGGTCGTCATACGACGAAATAGAGCGGGCGTACTCGATATGTGAGTCTATCTCCACCGACATAGGAATACTTGAGAAGGCCGAGAATGTGCATGTAATGGAGGCGTCGTTTGGCTGGAGCGATGTGGAGACATGGGATTCGCTATATGAGACGTGCAACAAGGATGCCGACGGCAACGTGATAATAGGCAGGAATGTGTTTACATACGATGTCCACAACACGGTCATCCACTTACCGGACACGGGACGGACGGTGGTACTGCAGGGGCTTGACGGTTACATAGTGGCTTCGGATGGAGATACGCTAATGGTATGCCGCCGAGACCACGAAGACCATATAGTGAAATATCGCTCCGACGTAGCCTTCGACCGTCTTCGCAATGCGTCCGAAAACGACAACAACAAATGATAAGCAATAAAACAATACCACAAATACTATGAAACGTTACGAAATCAAGTATCTCTTAAAAGAGGATGTAAGCGCCCTGATGGGCACTACTATATGTGTCAAAGGATGGGTGCGCACGAAACGCGGGAACAAGAACGTGGCATTTATCGCCATCAACGACGGTTCGATTATACACAACATACAGGTGGTTGCCGACCCTGCGAATTTTGAGGAAGAGCTGAAACGCATCACCACCGGCGCCTGCATAGGAGTGGAGGGCAAACTGGTGGAGAGCCAGGGAAGCGGTCAGGCTGTAGAGCTGCAGGCCGAGAAGATAGTGGTTTACGGCGAGGCCGACCCGAACACCTACCCCTTGCAGAAGAAAGGGCACTCGATGGAGTTCCTGCGCGAGATAGGACACCTGCGCCTGCGCACCAACACCTTCGGAGCAGTGATGCGTCTGCGCCACAACATGGCTATGGCTATCCATACTTTCTTCCACGAGAGAGGATTCTTCTATTTCCACACGCCACTCATTACCGCCTCGGACTGCGAGGGAGCAGGCGAGATGTTCCATGTGAGCACGCTGGACCCCGAGAACCCGCCACGCAAAGAGGACGGAAGCATCGACTGGGAGCAGGACTTCTTCGGCAAGTTCACCGCGTTGACGGTGAGCGGCCAGCTGGAGGGCGAGTTGGGAGCCACGTCGTTAGGCAAGATATACACCTTCGGTCCCACGTTCCGCGCGGAGAACAGCAACACGCCGCGGCATCTGGCGGAGTTCTGGATGATTGAACCCGAGATGGCATTCTACGACCTTGACAGCCTCACAGAATTGGAAGAGGAATTTATAAAATACCTTGTGAAATGGGCACTCGACCACTGTATGGACGACCTCGAGTTCCTGAACAAGATGATTGACAACGGACTGATAGAGCGCCTGAAGAGCGTCATAGACACCGACTTTGTGCGGTTGCCATACACCGAGGGAATCAAGATATTGGAAGAGGCGGTGGCCAAAGGCCACAAGTTTGAATTCCCCGTGAGCTGGGGAGTGGATTTGGCATCGGAGCATGAGCGCTACCTGGTGGAGCACCACTTCAAGAAACCGGTCATCATGGTCGATTACCCGAAGGAAATCAAAGCTTTCTATATGAAGCAGAACGATGACGGCAAGACGGTGCAGGGCACCGATGTGCTGTTCCCGCAGATAGGTGAGATAATCGGCGGCTCGGTGCGTGAGGAGAGCTATGACAAGCTGATGAACCGCATAAACGAGCTCGGCATCCCGATGAAGGATATGTGGTGGTATCTGGACACCCGCCGCTACGGCAGCTGCCCGCACGCAGGATTTGGTCTCGGATTTGAGCGCCTGATGCTTTTCGTTACCGGCATGGCCAATATCCGCGACGTCATCCCGTTCCCGAGGACGCCGAAGACCGCGGAGTTTTAAACCGCTTCAAAGAGATGTCTCAAGACGAGCATTATATGCAGCGATGCCTTGAGTTGGCTGCCAATGGGTTGGGTCGAGTGCGGCCCAACCCATTGGTAGGTTGTGTTGTTGTGAAAGAGGGGGTTGTTGTCAGCGAAGGGTTTCATCAGAAATATGGCGAGAACCATGCGGAGAGAAATGCTTTGCTGAGACTTGACGAGGAGACGGCACGCGGGGCGACGCTGTATGTGAACCTGGAGCCCTGCAGCCACTACGGGCATACGCCACCTTGCGCGGATCTTGTGATAGAGAAAAGGATAGCGAAAGTGGTGTGCTGCAACGACGACCCGAACCCGCAGGTGGCAGGACGAGGGTTTGAGAAGCTGGAGAAGGCGGGGATAGAGGTGGTGAGGCATGTGATGGAGGAGGAAGGGCGACGGCTGAACAGACGGTTTTTCACGTTTATGGAGAAGCGGCGACCATACATAATATTGAAATGGGCGGAATCGGCGGACGGATATATGGCACCCGACTACAAACCCTACTGGATAAGCACGGAAGCGGAACGGCGCCTCTCGCATAAATGGCGAACAGAGGAGGCGGCGATACTTGTGGGCTCGCAGACCTACCTGGACGACAAGCCGCAGCTGACGGCACGGCTTTGGAGCGGTGAGAACCCAGTTCCGATAGTTCTTGACCGGCGGGGGCGGCTAAAAGAGCTGCCCGAGGGCTGGATGCGCCTCGGAAGTGAAACGGTCGTCGTAGCGGTGGAGGCAATGTACAGAGCTGGGCTACAGTCGGTGATAGTGGAGGGTGGACGGAAGATACTGGACGCTTTCATCGAGGGCGGACTATATGACGAAGTACGAGTATTCCGAAGTTCAAACAGGTTAGAATCAGGGCTCGAAGCGCCATCGTTGCCAGCAGTGGTAAAAAGAGACGCAGGCGTTAGTGGGATGTTAGATGAAATATAAAATCCAAAAAAATCTAAAAAAAATCCAAAAAACAAAATAAAAGTTCTATATTTGCGACTAACATTTAAAACACACACAACCCCGTATTGTGCCCATATCTTGCGCATTATGAGAAGGTTGATTATTATGAACGAAATCTTTTATTTATTCACCAAAACACACAAACAATGAAAAAACTTGTAATGGTTATGTGTTTCGCGTTATGCGCCTCCCTCGCATTCGCGCAAACCAGGCATGCCTCACTGCATGGCACTGCCCAAAAGTTAGCCGCCAAGACTGCGTTGCAGAAAGACGTCACTGGCGGTGACAAAGGCTACACAGCCTCCATTTTCAGTTCCAAGGCAGGCGGAGATGTAATCGCCATGTGGGACTTCTCGAGCGACAACAACGGCTACACCGTAGGAAATGTCGGTCAAAACGAACGTGCTATCAACCAGTCAGGTTCGAGTGTACTTTTGACTACTCATAGTCAGACCAACGCTCATGCACAATGGCAGCGTATTCCTGACACGACCACGGCAACCTCCAATGCCTATGATTCACTTACAGTGGAGCAGGGTGGTTATCCCGCTCTTTTGGGGTACATTGGATATACCTTTGATTATTTGATGCACTCCACAACCGCAAACAATGGTTTCATGCTGATGACAATGATTGACAACTATACCCCAATGGGAGGATCGGGAGATGAGTCAAGCTTTGATTCATATATTGCATTTGATCCAATCAGTACAGTAAATGCGCAGCTTGTCAATTTTCAATGGTATCAAGGATATATGGCATGGTACTATGACTATTGCTATATAGACTATAGTGTTGATGGAACGACATGGTATCAATATGAAATCAATGTGTCGGATGTGGATGCTCCAATCCAGTCGTTTATTCGTGGAGAAAAGAGCGTAATGCTTCCTGCAGTCTGCGGAGGCCAGGCAACTCTTAACCTACGCTTGCGTTGGGAATGCAGCAACGGAGGAAATGCTGGTTATTTCTGGGCAGTTGACGATGTGAAAATCACAGAAGCTGTAGAAAACAGCGTTGATTTGCTTGCTTCGAAATACTACTATGGATTCTATCATCAGATTCCGCAGGGACTTGATGTGCCTATTTCATGGTGGGCTTCGTTGCAGAACACTGGTGTAAACAACCAGCCGCAGACTTCTATAGCCATCAACCATTTGAATGCCAACCAGAGCAGTTCTTCAGAAGTTGCCAATCTGACTTTTGGACCTTTCAACTCGGGTGTACAGGTTGACACAGCAATCTCCAGTTTGGGTGCAGAGCTCTACAATAGCGCCTGGTGCTATGTAATTGGAGATAGCTTGTATCCCGCCAACACACCTGCCGCCAAGTTCCCCGCCACTACAGTTGGTGACAACTATATCTATCCTTCAGTGACCTCGACAAATGCAGATCCTACCTACGGCGACACCATTCTTTATATGATCAATGCCCTTCATGAAGAGCATGACATAACCGGACAGGTAGCAGTGTGGGCCCAGGATAATGGAATTCTCACACCGAATGCTTACTGCGTGGATGGTATTACCTCAGATGGTCAGTATGCATCAACCGGTATAGGCGACAGCCCTGCAAGTTACACGAAGCCGGGATACTTTATGTTCAACAGATATGTAACGGGAGCCAACATACCTGAAGGATGGGCTATCCGTGGTATGCAGCTTGTAGCCGCAACCCAATACAGCGCTTCAGATGCTTCCCAGAATATCACTTTGACAGAGGGTGCAAAGATTAACTCCGTTCTTATGAGTGCCGGTGCACATGAGTTTATTTCTGCAAACGATGTTGAAACCGGAGCACGCACATACACAACATCAGTTGCTGACTATAACTATTGGGAGGCCGGCGAAAATGGTACCATGACTCGTATTCCCCGTGGAACCCAGAATGCTGCTGGCAACTACGTTCTCAACCCCGATTTCCCTGAATATTTGATGCCTGGCGACTATGCCACAATCAACATTGAATTCCCCGAGCAGCCGTTGCTTGAGCCCAATACATCTTATTTGCTCGGCTACCAGCTGGGCGAAGGCGGATATTTCGCCGTTGCAAGCCAGTCAACACGCTATATACACCACTATACAGGAGATCCCGACACATCTTTATACTATGTTTATTTCAGCTCAGACACCATGTTGGATGGCAGCCCCAATGCACTTAGAAAATATGGTCGTTATTTTGGTGAGTGCAATAAACAGCAACATTTCTCACTTGACCCCGATTTTTCAGGTTGGGTAACGAATGTGTCAGGTCGTACAGCTATGATACGTATGCTTGTTGGACCGAGAGTGACCTATCCTACGTTCAATGTCAATATCGAGTGTGAGGGTTACAACGGAATGACAATACCCAGTGGTTGCGGTGTGTTGCAGCCGAGTGTAAGCACTACTGTAAACCTTTGCGGCCAACCAGTTGAGATGACCCAGGGCAGCACAGGAAGCTATGTTGTAGGCGAAGCCGAACCGGGTTACATAGTCTATGAGGTTTTGGTTGACAATGTGTTGGTGTATGCCGCCGGTATAGAACCCACCGACCCGAACGTCACAAATCGTACCTCCGATGGCTATGATTTGGTGTACTACAGTTTTGAGAACTTCACTGGAGCAGAAACCACCATCAAGTACATCTTCGCAGAAGAAGGAACGACCCACGACGACGTTTACACCCTTACCGTTCTCAGCGATGATGAGACAATGGGAACCGTGTCGCCGAGCGGTGATGTAGATGTTCCTGCCGGAGCCAACGTTACCATCTCAGCAATTGCCAACACTGGTTACCGTTTCACGAACTGGAACGACAACAACACAGAGGCAACCCGCGTGATAACAGTCAACGGCGACATCACATACACTGCATATTTTGAGGAAGAAGAGCAGGTTAACTACTATCACATTGACGTAGTACCTTCCGACCCGACAATGGGTACAACCACGGGAACCGGAGACTATGCAGAGGGTTCGACTGCTTCGATTTCGGCAGTTCCTAACAATGGCTACCACTTCGAAATGTGGCTTGAAGACAACAACACCAACATTGCCCGTACAGTCACAGTAACCGAAGATGCGACCTACACTGCCAAGTTTGCAGCAAATGCAGACGGTGAGACCTATTATTCAGTGACCGTCAATGCCGGAAACGGTGGTTCAGCAATTGGAGGCACCCCGAGCATCCTTGAAGGCAGCAGCATCACAGTCATAGCCACAGCAGATGAGTGCTACCACTTTGTGGCATGGATGAACGGCAGCACACAAGTTTCGACAGAAGCTTCGTATACCTTCAATGTAACCGAGAACACAACTCTCACCGCTACATTCGCAATGGATACCTACACAATCAGTGTATCGACCCCGAATACAACCATGGGAACAGTGTCAGGCGGTGGTGAAGTCAACTGCGGAGGCAACACCACAATCGTAGCAACAGCAAACGCTGGTTACCACTTTGTGCAGTGGCAGGATGGCAACCCACAGGCAACCCGTACGATCAGCAACGTACACGCCGATGCCCAGTATATTGCCACCTTCGCACAGGATGCACCGCAGCAGGGCATCAACGAAGCCACAAGCACAGTGAGCATGAACCTCTACCCGAACCCGGCCAATGGCAAGGTGAACTTGACCATCGCAGGTGTGAACGGCAATGTGAACTGCACGATACTCGACATGAGTGGCCGCACAGTGTATAGCCGTACCATCAACGCCGAAGAGACCACCTCTATCAACATTGCCAACCTCGCCAAGGGTGCATACTTCGTACGTATCACCAACGACGAGTTCACCAAGGTTGAGAAACTGGTTGTCCGCTAATCATCGGGAAACTGGTAAAATAGGAAAGTAAGTCGAAAGACAAAATCCTATAAAAACAGGCGGGGAGTCCACAGGGCTCCCCGCTTTGTTTTGTTTATACAGGTTTCAATAAAAATCACTAACTTTGCATCTTCATTCATACTCAGGTTATATGTCGTACAGAAGCACAATCTTAGCCCTAATAGCAATCATATCAGTATGGCCCACATTCGCACAAACATACACAGTGCGATTCAGTGCCACGGACAGCGATAACAAACCGTACCAGCTTGACAGTGTAAGGGTGACGAATTTGACGCAGAATTGGACCACAACGCTGATATATCCCGACACAACAATCGATCTCACTACAACCACCGAAGGTGTAGGAGAAACAAGGAGACAGATACAAGTGGCAAGGCAACCATATCCCAACCCATCGTATGAAAGGGCATATATCGACATATCCACAAGAGAAGCGAAACCCGCAAGCATAGCCCTATTCACCAATGACGGGAGAATAGAGAAACAGACCGTTATAAATCTTTCCGAGGGAGTGAACACCATAGCGGTGCAGGCGTCGAAACCGGGAGTTTACCACGTTAGAATACAGGCCAACGGAGAGCAGCATACGCTCAAGCTGATGTCGGCAGGAGCAAGAGGGCAGAACCGTATAGAGGTGATTTCACGTGGCAGAAGTGAGAGCAAAGGACAAAACGCAGGGATATTCACCACTACAGACATCTTGCGATTTGTGGGCTACGCCACGTACAACAGAGAACAAATAATATCGGAGGCCATAGAAGAAAGCGTGACGGAAGAGATGAGAATAGTATTCACGCTGCCGATAGCCTATGGAGAAGAAAACGAAGGCCTGCTGAGCGGCCGATTCTCGGTGAGCGACGACATGCAAGTACAGTTTTCCCAAGGCAATCTACAGTATTCCACCCAACAGACCCACCCAACAGCCGATGGGGCGACAGCACAAGGCAGATGGCGGTTTGCAGCAGAGCAATACCTGTATATTGGAGAGGCCAACTCGAATATCGACGAAGGTTACGGTGGCGTAATAGATTTGTTTGGCTGGGGCACCAGCGGATGGAACAGTGGAGCGCCAGCAAACCAACCATACAGTACCAGCTCGACAAACGAGGACTACACGCCGTGCGGGACGGCAAGTACAGGATTGTACGGAAACGGTTCATACGCAGACTGGGGCATGTACAATGCCATTCAAAACGGAGGGAACCGCCCGATGCAGTGGCGGACATTGACGGCCGAAGAGTGGCAGTATCTGTTTGACGAGAGCAAAGCGAGCAGGGCAGGGAGGTCCTCGCAAGCCACAATAACAAACGAGGGAGAAGAATATACCGGAATCCTTCTGTTGCCCGACAGCTTTGAGTTGCCGACGTGCTGCGAGTTTACCGCAGGGTATGCCAACGGCTATTCAACCAACATCTACACCCTAGGGCAATGGGAAGAAATGGAGGGAGCCGGAGCCGTTTTTTTGGCAACATCGGGCCGTCGCAACGGAACAACGGTATCGCATACGGGTGCAAGAGGAATATACTGGAGCAGCAGCCCATTGGACGAGGCTGAGGCCAAATGTTTGTTTTCGGTGGAATATTCGGTGCAGACCACGGCGTCAGACGCCCGCCGGATAGGGTTGGCAGTTCGACTGGTGCGAGAGGCAGAGGGAGAATAGGAACTACAGAATATTGCCGAGTTGCTCCTTGATTTTCTCGAGTTCGTCTTTCATCTCCACAACGAGACGCTGGATTTGGACATGGTTGGCTTTTGAGCCGGTGGTGTTGATTTCGCGTCCCATTTCTTGAGCCACGAAGGCGAGCTTTTTGCCGCACACGGGTTCGTTGCGCATAGTGTCGCGGAAGAAGGCAATATGTTTTGCCAGACGCACTTTTTCTTCGGTAATGTCGAGTTTTTCAAGGTAGTAAATCAGTTCTTGCTCAAAGCGAACAGGGTCCACCTCTTTTACGGCGCAGTCGGCGAAATAGCGTTTAATCCGCTCGCGAGCCGTTTCTATGCGTTCAGATTCGAATTGAGGGATGGTGTTCAATCGTTGTTCGATGGCATCCACATGTTTCACAAAATCGTCTTCCAAAACGGTCCCTTCGTGCAAGCGGAATTGTTCAACATCGTTCAAGGCGTTCTGGATGCAGTTAACCACGACAGCCCAGTCTTCGTCGGAGATGTCCTCCAAGGAGCCGCCAATCCATAAATCGGGTAGGCGGACGAGGATGGAGAAAAGATCGCAGCCTGAGGCTTCCACATTAATATCCGCAGCAGCCTTGCAGAGTTCAGAATAACGGGCGTTGAGGAGCTCGCGGTTTAATTGAGCCACTTCGGAATTGGAGGAGGCCTCGGACAGTAAGAAATCGACTTTGCCCCGATTCAAAGAGGCGAGCATGGAGCGAATCTCCAACTCGTGAGAGCGATAACGTTGAGGCAGCTTAACATTCAAGTCAAGTTGTTTGCTGTTGAGTGTTTTTATCTCCACAGTTATGGTCATGCCGCCGGCAGCGCACTGCTGTTTGGCGAATCCTGTCATAGATTTCATGGTAGAAAGAGCTTTTGATTTATTACGATATAGAGAGAATTAAGAGCTATTTGTTGGCGATAAGTTTTTCCATTTCCGGAGAGGCGAACGTATTGTAGAGGCCATGGTCGTCGAAAATAAAGAAAACGGGCCCCACATCGTGGTGGGATTGGATAAAGTCAAGAGCTTTATCGAGTCCCATGACCATAAAGGCAGTGGCCAGAGCATCGGCACGCCAAGCAGAGCTGTCGATAACCGAGACACTCAGCAGAGAATGGCAAACGGGGAAGCCCGTAGAGGGGTCGATGGTATGGGAATAGCGGACGCCGTCTTTTTCGTAGTATTTGCGGTAGTTGCCAGAGGTCACCAAGGCTGCATTTTGCAGTTTTACGGCCTCCAAAACCTGAGGAGCGCTCTCAGGGTTGTCGGCAGGTTTTTCAATGCCGACCATCCAATGCTGTCCCCCAGATTTGCATCCTTTGGCGATTACTTCACCGCCAATGTCGATAAGGAAGTTTTCGATGCCTTTTTCTTGAAGGAATCCGGCCAGGAGGTCAACAGAAAACCCCTGAGCAATGGCGTTGAAATCAATTTCAGTACGGCGGTCGAGTTTCCATAAAAAGGACTGGTTGTCGTGACGGTGAATGTCGATGTCGGCGTTGCAGATATTCAAGAGGCTATCGACAGCGGCGGAGTCGAGAGATGATTTCCCTTTGGCCCCGAAGCCCCAGGCGTTGACCAGTTTACCCACTCTGCAATCGAAGGCGCCCTCGGTGTAGAGGTGCATGGAAATGGATTTTTCCAAGAGGTTGGCAGTAATGTCGTCGAGCAGGCTGTCCTCGCCCCGGTTGAGGCGGTTTATTGTAGAGTTTTCGACCCAAAGAGAGGCGGAAAGGTCGAAGATTCGTAGAAGCGAATCGATTTGGAGGCTCAAATCACGATTTTCCGGGTCATAGTACTGTACACTAAAGTAGGTGCCCTGAGCGGTGCCCACTATCTTGAAAAACCCCTTGTTGTGGTTACATGAGGAGAGAACGAACGAGAGAGAGGCAGCGCAAACAAATACTTTGAGAGAGAGTTTTTTCATTGTCACAAAACTGAAAAAGCGTCCGGCACACATGTTGTTTACCGAACGCTTTTTCATTAGAGGGTATGGGATTATTTCTTGACAGCGACCTTTTGGTTTACAACGGAGCCATCGGCCATTCTCAAGCAAATCATATAGATGCCGTTATTGTAGTTAGAGACATTCAGTGCGAATTGGTCGCTGGCGACTCTAACCTCGTCGATTTTCTGTCCAGCCATATTGAACACGGTAACGGTCTCGATTGATTTCGGGCTTTGGATGTTCACCAAAGCCGAGGCGGGATTGGGATAGAAATTCACGTTGCCAGCCTCAACATCATCAATACCCGTAACGTAGGGGCTCACCATAACAGTCACATAGGTGGTGCGAGAGCAGTTTTGGTCGGCAGAGGTAGCGGTGAGAGCCACATCGGTGTTTTGATTAAGATTGGTCAGAGTAATTGAGGGTTCGGAAGAGGTTTGGCCGCTGTAGCTCCAGTTCAAAGAGGCGTCAGGCTGATTGCAGTCGCTGGAGAGAGTGGTGCTCTGCCCGGGAAGGAGGTCAAGGTTGCCAACAATTCTCACAGTGAGGTCGTCGTAAACAGTCAAGTCCATCACCACCATACTATCGCAGTTGTTAACAGTTTTACCCACTTTTATGGTGTCAATCTTGCTTTCATTGTAAGTTTTGCCATGGAACACGAAAGGACCGCAAGAGGAGGTGACAATAGGATTATATACAGCCTCGTTAATGACAAAGTGAACAAGCAAGGTGTTTTCGATGCATTGGCCGTCGGCTGTGATAAGAGTAAGTCTCGAGGTGTCTCTTGTGGTGTAGGAAGACAAACGGTTAGTGCCCGTTCCGAGGGAAGCAAAGCCACAGCCATAAACAGTGGTGTCAGTAAAGGTGCCTTCAGCAGGGGTGATGATAGTCAAATCAAGGGTGTGGAGTTCGGCACAGGTTCCAGCGCTTGGGTTGGCAGAAACGGTATCGGTGCAGATGGTGTCGGCGGTGAAAGTCTTGTTGCGCCAAGTGTATTTTTTGCAGGAGGAAACAACATAGGAGATGCGCCCCGTATCCTCGATGGTGAGCGTCAAAGTCACCACGCTGTCGCAGCCAAAGCGGTCTTGGAAGGTGTGGTTGTAAGTACCGGATTCAGTATAAGTTTGTCCACCCCAAGTGTATTTGCAACCCGCAGCGACGTCGTCGGTGTAGTTGTTGCCGTGGCGGATTTCCAAATCAAGAACATAGAGGGTGTCGCCGCTAATATAAAAAGCGACAGTGTCGTGGTCATAAGTCTCGCCATTGCCATCAGTCCAAGTGAAAGAATCGCACTCGGATTTAGAGATAAACTCATGATACAAGGACTTTGTCTGAGCACTGGCAATCAAAGGGAACATGAGAGCCAACAACGAAGTAACAAATAGTACTTTCTTCATATTAGTGTTCTTTATTATTAATCAAAAAATGTTATTAACAACTTATTCTCAACATTCTACGTTGGTTATACGTTATAGGGCGTATTTTATCAACAATGTGCAAAGATAATAATTTTTTTATAAAAAACAGACATTTGCGAAAAAAGCTCACTTTTTTCTGACCATTTCCAGCACATTTTCCACATGATGAGTGTGAGGGAACATATCGACAGGTTGAATACGAGCGACCGAGTAAAGTTCGGACATCATTTGCACGTCTCTGGCTTGAGTGGCGGGATTGCAGCTCACATACACGATTTTTCTTGGAGCGACAGCCAGGAGCTGACGCACCACTTTTTCGTGCATACCAGCACGAGGAGGGTCGGTGATAACCACATCAGGACGTCCATGAAGCTTAATAAAATCATCGGTGAGAATATCAGCCATATCGCCAGCGAAAAACTCGGTGTTATCCAAGCCATTCAAGGATGCATTGACTCTTGCGTCGTCAATGGCTTCCGGAACATACTCTATGCCGACGACGCGGTTGCACATGGAAGCCACAAACTGAGCGATAGTGCCGGTGCCAGTGTAAAGGTCGTAAACGGTGTCGTCGAGGCGGAGGTTGGCGAAATCGGCCACATAGCAGTAGAGGCGTTGAGCCTGGATGGAATTGGTTTGGTAGAACGACTTAGGGTTGATACGAAACCTAAGGAAGCCGTTGCCATCATATTTGGTCATCCGCTCCTCGATGAAGGGAGAGCCGGCGAAGAGGTGGACATCAAGGTCGGAATAGGAATCGTTCATTTTGGCATTGACAATGTAGTTGAGCGAGTTAATATTGGGGAAGGAGTCCCGGAGAGAGTTTAGAAGCTGGAAGAGCGGTTCGGAACGATCTTCGGCAACAATCAAAGTCACCATCCATTCGTCGGCCTCATTGTTGCGAATCACAAGGTTACGTAAGAAACCAGTATGGTTACGAATATCATAAAAAGGCAGGTCGTGCTGCCTGGCGTAGTCGCGGACAAAGAGCCGGATTTTGTTGGATAAGTCGTCCTGGAGCAAACAAGAATCGATGTCGAGCACCTTGTCGAAAAGGCCCGGGATGTGGAATCCCAAGGCGCCGTCTTTGGGAGTATCGGCGACTTCATGAGGATTTTCAACCCAAGCACGAGAGGAGAAGGTGTATTCCAGTTTGTTGCGGTAGTTGAAAATTTTATCAGAGCCGCAAATCGGTTGCAAGCCATCGCAGTTGACGTTGCCGATACGTTCCAACATGTCTTTCACTTGTCGCTGCTTAGCTTCGAGCTGGAATTTATAGTCGAGCATTTGCCATTTACAGCCACCACACACGCCAAAGTGAGGACATTTGACCTCGACGCGCTTAGTAGAAGGAGTTTTCAGGGAGACCGCTTTTCCCTCGCAAAAGCTTTTCTTGCTTTTGAAAACCTTCACGTCCACCACATCGCCAGGAGCCACAAAGGGCACGAACAACACCTTGCCGTCCAGGTGAGCCAGCGCTTTGCCTTCAGCCGCAACGTCCTCAATAAGGATATTTTCAATAACAGGTTGTTCTTTATTTTTTCTACTCATACAGATAAAGTTGAAAAAGGTCAAGGAATAAGAGGAGGGACGAGAGAGAGACAACAAAAAAAGAGGCGATGTACCACAAAGCCTCCAATTTCTTCACCTGTCGGTATCCACGTTGCCGCCCTTCCGATAACAGGTCGCTAAAAACGGTTTCATACGGCGAATAATACCGCCCTACCGCACCACAGACTAACGCTCGTCAGAAACAGAAAGTTTTTTTCTACCTTTTCTGCGGCGAGCAGCCAATACTTTTCTGCCGTTGGCTGTGGACATTCTCTTACGGAAACCGTGCTTATTAGCTCTTTTTCTGCGTGATGGTTGGAATGTTCTTTTCATTTTTCTTCAAATTTTGGATTTGCAAAAGTACAAAAAAAATATTTATCAACAAGAAAAAAACAAAAAACTGCTCCAAAGAAACGATTTAGAAGTAACTTTCAGGAGAGGTGAGAGGGGTTTAATACTTTAGTTTTCAGTAATGTATGTTGAGTGGTAAAGAATCTGTAAAAAAGTCAAAAAAACATAGGCTGTTCATAATTGTTGAAAAATATGTATTTTTGCAAACCGTTTCGATTTTGAAAGAAGAAGAATCCGATGGAAATAAAAATATTCAATACACTTATAGACAGGCCGCTGGAGCTTTCGTTTCAGGACAAGGTACTTGTGCAGGAGGAATGCGTGAAAACGCCGTTCAGTGCCATTCTCAGATTGTTTGACTTATTGTGCAGCAAAGCGTGCAATATAGCCTCAGACAAAATGAGCAATATGCACACGATATTACTCTACTTGCCTGAAAACAATATGCTGAAGGCGTTGAGTGAGAAAGTGAGATTGAAGGATGCCGTCAATGAGGTGCCGCGCGAAAAGCAAGAGAATCCGCCCGCGACGCTGTTGCCAACACCAAGCAAAGAATCCGCCCCACAAGCTACTGAGGCACCGAGCGGGCAGGATACAGATATACTAAAAGAGATCAACGACTATCAAGAGATATCGTTCAAGACAGCCCCCAAAAGTGTCATTCTTGACAAATTTCTTGAGACAGCAGCATGCAGCAATGTTGACAACAGTCCGATAGAGCCGGTCTCGGTAAGTGAATCCGGCAAAAAAAGCATACAGCCTGGAGATTCGTTAAATACTGAAACACTTGCACTTATCCTTACGCGACAAGGAAAATACGACAAAGCTATAGAGGTATATACCAATTTAATGGTGCAGAATCCCGAAAAAAGTGCTACCTTTGCAGCTCGAATTGAAGAGATAAAAAAGCAAAAGGACGGAGAGCAGTAGCCAATCAATCAAGCAATACCGTCAAAATAAAAACGAGAAAAAACAATACAATAAACAATTAATACATTCAAACAACATGGCACTTTATCATTTTTTAGTAGTACTAATACTTTTGGTCTGTGTTCTTCTGGCCGTGGTAATACTGATACAGAATTCGAAAGGCGGCGGGCTGGCGGCCAATTTTTCAGCTCCGACCGAGATAATGGGAGTGAGGAAAACCACCGATTTTCTTGAGAAGGCGACGTGGTGGCTTGCAATAGCCCTTGTTGTGCTCAGTCTTGCGGCGACGACAGTAGTGCCGCGTAGTCATAGTGACAACAATAGCGAAAAAGAACAGACCGAGCAGACCACCAACACCCCGTCGGCAACCGAGACAGCGGAGAACGCTACGAAATAAAAGGCCCAAGCAGGTCAGCACCAACCAACAGGAGCACCGCGTGGAAAACGAGTGCTCCTGTTTTGTTTAAAAGCAGGATAGGGGGGAACCAAACACGAAGAGAGACTATGCCAACCGTAGAAGAACTAAATGCGAAGAACTACATACTTCTAAACCTGGGGCATACGGCTACGACAGACCAGGACAAAGCCTGTTCAGGGTTGGTGGAATTTCTATACGACAGTTCACCCAACGCGGCATATCTGCTGCGCGGCTATGCGGGAACGGGTAAAACCACCCTTGTCAGTGCGCTGATACGGTCGGCAAAAGCGATGCAGATAAAGACGGTGCTACTTGCCCCGACAGGACGAGCCGCGAAAGTGTTGTCGAACTATTCGAACCGACATGCTTTCACGATACACAAATACATATACCTGACCACGACAGACCCGTCGGGCAATATACGCATAGTGAGGGAGCAGAACAAGCACAGCTACACCCTTTTCATAGTGGATGAGGCGTCGATGATAGGATTGGCGTCCCAAAGTCTCGACCCACATTCAGTGAACAGCTTGCTTGAAGACTTGAGCGAATATGTGTCGAGCGGCAACAACTGCCGATTGATGCTTATAGGAGACAGTGCGCAGCTGCCACCAGTTGGGGAGGCAGACAGCCCGGCGCTGAACGGAGATTTTTTGCGCCGAGTCCTATCGCTTAAAGTCTATGAGTCGGAAATGAAAGAGGTGGTGCGGCAGAGAGAGGAATCGCAGATACTTACAGCGGCGACAGCGCTACGAGCAAGAATATCGCAACTTGAAGACGGAGAAGGAGTAGAGATGCCCATATTTGAGGAGGCTATGGGGAAGGACCTTGTAAGAGTAGAAGGGACGGAAATGATGGAGGTGTTGAACCATGAATACGCGGAGCTTTCAGAGGAGGAGGTGGTGGTGGTGTGCCGGACCAACAAACGCGCCAACCTTTTCAACCAGACCATCCGCAACCGAGTTTTGTTTCGCGAGGGGGAGATAAATGCGGGGGACTACCTGATGGTGGTGCGAAACAACTATTATTGGCTTGAGCCGGATTCGGAAATAGGCTTCATAGCAAACGGAGACATAGTAGAGGTGCTTGGTGTGCGCAACCTTGAAGAGCTCTACGGTTTTCGTTTCGCCGACACGACAATACGATTTGTGGACTATCCCGAAGCGCCGACGCTTGACTGCAAAATAATGCTGGACACGCTGCACACGGAGAGTCCCAGTCTGACAGTGGAGGAGACACGGCGACTATACGATGCCATAGCCGAGGACTATGCCGACGTGCCCACACGTGCAGAACGGCACAAAGCCATCCGAGCCAACCCATACTACAATGCGATACAGGTGAAATTCTCGTATGCTCTCACCTGTCACAAGACGCAAGGAGGGCAGTGGGACACAGTGATAATAGAGCAAGGATTTTTGACCGAGGAGATGCTGAACAAAGAATACCTGAGATGGCTGTACACGGCACTTACAAGAGCGACAAGAAAGGTTTATCTTCTCAATTTTGAGGATAAGTTTTTTGCAGAAGAGGAATAGTCACGAAAGGAGAAACAGGCCTACAGTCAAAGAAGAGGAGATCAATAGTGGCACACGTTTGCAGGGCGCTTTCGGACGGGCAGGGAGAGACATGGTAGGAATCTGTATATAATCACAAAAACAAAAAAGCAGGAAACGTTTTTTTGTTTTCTGCTTTTTTGTTTGTTAAATCCAACACGCCAAGTGTGCTAATAGGAGGACTTTTCTACAAAAATCAATTGAGACAAATCTCCATGCGCACCGAATCGAACCGGATATGCTGAAAGCACTGCCTATTTGAAGCGAAGCTGTTCAGCACACTACATTCATTCTGCGCTGCTTTAAGGATATTCTCAACAACCCTTTTAGATGGTCCCACAGTGCCTGCCGACTTCGATGATGTATTTGTGCTTGGGAATTGAAAGTCGTACATCTGCTCCATAAGCGCTTTATTGGGTTTGACATATATTAGCAATTCTTATTTTAAGAGAGCCTATCAAAACAGGCTGTCAATAAAAATTTTCACCAATATAAACTTTGTGCTATATCCTTTTATTGTTTAGAAGTGAAATTTTAACAATAGGACCATAGATAAATTGTATCGGTAAATGACATACAGTTCAGTATGTATGTTGTGTTGTCCTTAGTGAGTCGGTATGGGTTGATGGCGGTGTGGGCACACGAAAAGGAGGGGTTGGAGGATGTTGTGCCGTGTTGCGGAGGCATCACTCCACGACGAGTTTCTTGACCGCCGAGCCTTTTTCGGTCTTGATTCGGACGAGATAAAGCCCGCTGCGGAGTGAGTCGGTGTCTATCACCGTGTCGGTGCCGCAGGCGTTGTGGCGAATCACGGTACGACCAGTCATGTCACTTACGGATATTTCAGATATTGGTTCCGTCGCGGTGATGGATACCGTTCCGTTGGTTGGGTTGGGGAAAAGCGCGAACGACGACATCTTATCGGCGTCACCGATTCCATGGTATTCAGGTTGTTCGGGATGCTCAACGACTCTCGGCATAGGAATCAACTGTTCCACAGAAGGTTCTTCCCACTCGGGCAGAGGTGTCAAGATTGGGAAGGCATAGTACCAGCCAGGTAATTCGAAACAGGTGTTACAGTTGCGGTCATGGAATCGTAGCCAAGCACGGTTCATGTCTCTGATATTGGAAAAATAGAAGACGCTGCCGTTGTTGCTTGTCACTTCTATTTTGAACCAGAGGCATTTTCCGCTTATTTGGCTCGGTCTGTCGAAATAAAACTCCAGAAATTGTCGGTACAATACCGTGTCGGCACAGTTTTCAAGCGTTCCCTGCGCATCCAGGAAAAATTCATCATAATGAATAGGTGTTTCCATCCAACGGCGTTTGCCCGTTTCGCCGCCTTTGATAACAATTGTGTCCAAGTGTAGCATTAGAGTGTGGGAGCTGTTGGCATCACAGAGTATCACCATCATCGAGTCTCCCTCAGTGAAGTTTGCAATGCTGTCCAGAGGGATGGCGATTCCGTAAACGTCTTGCTTGGTTTCGGATAATTGGTAATACATATATTCCGTCTGTCTAACCTCAAGACAGCCATCTGGCTGTCTTGAGTACCACTCCCATGCGTAAGAAATATCACCAGACCCCATATTTATAAAAGGTTCTCCGTTGGGACATAGAAGGTTGGATGTCCCTAAAAAAAACATTAATCAGAACAAAATTGTTTCGCAGAAAGCGGGAGCATTTAATAATTATTATAATAACTCGTTATTACAACGTCTGCATTTGCACTTTTTTTTGTATTTTTGTTTTCTTAAACGAATCGATAGATGCAATTCAAAGATATTGTAGGACAGCGAGTTTTAATCAATCGGCTAACGGAGGTGATAGACTCAGGGCGTGTCAGTCATGCCCAGATGCTACTTGGATCGATGGGGTATGGCACCCTTGCCATAGCTGTGGCATACGTTCAATACGTAATGTGCGAGCATAGGCAGCATTTTGATGCAGGCAATGAATTGAGGGCCGACTCCTGTGGAGAATGTCCCAATTGCAAGAAAATCCAGTCGATGATGCATCCCGATGTGCATTTCTTTTTTCCCACCACGACCACGGGGAGGGTGAAAAAAGACCCATGTGCATCGCTGTTTCGCGAAGAATTTCACCAGTTTCTTCTGGAAAACAAATTTTATGTAACCATGAACGACTGGTACCTTTATTCGGGTGCAGAAAACAAACAAGGTTCCTACCGAGTTCTCGATACCGACGAGATGATACACAGCATGGCAATGAAGTCGTATGAGGGAGGCAAGAAGGTTTACCTGCTATGGATACCCGAATTGATGGGAACGAAGGTATCGAACGAATTGCTGAAATCGCTAGAAGAGCCATACGAAGACACATTGATAATGCTTGTTGCGGAGACGAGCGACAACCTTCTTTCGACGGTACGCAGCCGAGTGCAGACAATGCGAGTGCCGCGAATAACGGATGTGGAACTTCCAGACGAAGCCGACGGAGACTATATCACAGCCTGCCGCATAGCCGACAGCTATCAGGACTTTGAGGAGTTCAAGTGTAAGTTTGTGGATTGGATGAGGCTACTTTTCAAATTAAACATGGAGCCGCTCGGCAAATGGGTTGATGCGATAGCCTCGATAGGGAGGGAGAAGCAGAAGCTATTTTTGAAATACACGATGGACACCGTAGGTCGCTGTTTAATGCAAACGACGGGAGCGAAGCCGGCAGATTTGAAAACCGGCGACGAGCGGTTTAACACAATGTTTCCCCAGATGATAACCGTGCGGAACGTGTCGAATATCTATGAGGCACTCAACGAAGCCTACTATTCGGTGGAGCGCAACGCCAACCCGAAGGTGCTTTTCATGCATCTTTCTTTCCAACTGAGCAAATATATCAAGAATAGGTGATACCTTAAACAACCAATATGAAATACGAGCAACGCAAAAAACAACATAAAGACCAGCAGGCGGGAGACGGCGGGAGCCAGGAGCGCGAGGTGATGGCGGAAGCGAGCCAGTCACCGGTTGGCGACGGCAATAAGCGGACCGAAGTCGAAGCCGTGGGAGACGAGGAGGAGGATTATATAGCCACTCCCGAGGAGATAGCCGCCGAGGCGCAGCGCCAGGCCGAGCGGCGCAACCAACGGAAAGCGGGAACCCATACGAAAGAGATGGAGGAGGATGGGTATCCAGAATCGGGGGCACGGCCCGACGATATCATTGATCCGTATGCCGAGCCTGAGCCAGAAATACCGTGGGTGAAATACGAGGAGAACGACTTTCTGATGCGAGGCTGCAACCACTGCCCCAAGTGTTATGAACCGATAGAGAGGTGGGAACGCGACAGCTGCAGCAAACTTGCCACGACCAACTGGATGTCGTCGATTAGGCTACCGAACGAGAATTCGTTCAACATTGTCGAGGTGCGTTTCAAGAACAACCGCAAGGACTTCTACCGACTTCCAGATGGATTGAATGTCACGGAGGGAGATGTGGTGGCAGTAGAAGGGGTGCCAGGACACGACATAGGCATAGTGAGCCTCACAGGGGAGGTGTGCCGTCTAAGGCTGAAAGAGCGAAAGATAGACCCCACTTCGGAGACGATAAAAAGACTCTACCGGCGAGCCAAAGCGGTGGACCTTGAAAAATGGGTGGAGGCGATAAAGGATGAGAAAAACGCGGTGCAGAGGACGCGGAGGATAGCTGAGAATCTCGGACTTGCGATGAAGATAAACGATGTGGAGATGCAGGGCGACCACGGGAAGGCGATATTCTACTACACCGCCGACGAGCGTGTTGATTTCCGAGTGCTGATAAAACTGTTGGCTGAGGAGTTCCACGTGAGGGTGGAGATGAAGCAGATAGGAGTACGTCAGGAGGCGGCGAAGGTAGGAGGCATTGGTACGTGCGGACGAGAGCTGTGCTGCTGCACGTGGCTGACTAACTTCAAGACGGTTTCAACGAACGCGGCGAAGGTGCAGCAGATACTGCCCAACCCGCAGAAACTGGCAGGACAGTGCGGCAAGCTGAAATGCTGTCTCAACTTCGAGTATGACGTATATGTCGATGCACTGAAGAAACTGCCCCCGCTGGGAGTCCATATACGTTTCAAGAAAGGCCTTGCGCTGTACAAGAAGACCGATGTTTTCAGAGGCATATTGTGGTATGCATACGAGGGAGAAGGAGAGCTACATGCCATACCCGCGGACAGTGTGAAGAAAATCATAGAGATGAACCGCAACCAAGAGTACCCCGAGCAATTGGAGGATTTCCAGATAGAGCTGATGTCCACATCGGCGTTGGAACAGGAGACCACAGATGCCGAGTTTGAGCGTGAGATAAGGCGAATGGCCGAAGGAGGCAACGGAGTGGTTGACGAGAATGGCGGTCAGCGTTCGCAAGCGGTCAATCAGGAACATAGTCGTCCCACACGAGAGAGAGGCCGAGGCACAGGAGGAGAGAGGCCGAGCCCGAACAACCGGAGAGACAACCGTATGCCGCCGTCGCCGTCGTCAGAGGGCGGTCAGAGAGCAGGCAACGACAGGCGTCGCGACAACAGAGGCGACAGAAAAGACAATCGTCGCAGAGACCCGAACGCATTTGAACGCCAACAAAAGAACAGAGGTCCGTATGAGGATAATAAAAAGCCTACCAACAACGAATAACAAACTTTAAATTTGAATGGGAATGGATTGGAAAGTCAAACTCATATTGTTCGCCGCCGTTGTCACCGTCATGTGTGGATGCTCGCCCGGGACAGTGTATGACAAGCATCAGTCTATTGACAAAGAAGGATGGGGACTTGACCAAGAGGTGAGGTTTTATATGGATATAGATGACACGCTTGTGCCATACGACTTTTACATAGACGTCCGAAACACAAAAGACTATGCTTATTCGAACCTGTTTCTTTTTGTTACCACGACATTCCCCGACAAGGTGATACGCAGAGACACGTTGGAGTGTCCATTAGCGGACCAGTATGGCAGATGGTACGGCAGGCAGACGAGTCGGCACGTTGACGGACGCTACCTGCTTCACAACCATGTGATATTTCCGCTCAAAGGGACCTACACATTCCAGGTGACACAAGCTATGCGCGACACAGTGCTCAACGGCATCAAAGACATAGGGTTGCATGTGGAGAAAGTTAAATGACAGGAAATCAGCATATGTTCACTCCTTTTCAGGTTCAAAGAATTTAAATTGTAAAACAGTTTCCCCATCATACTATGAAACAAGACAAATCAACAATAATTCGCATACTTTGGTATATCTTCGGCGGGTTCTGGCTAATTGTCATCCTTTTTTTCGTGCTGCTTTCGGCCGGGTGTCTGGGGTTTATGCCTTCGTTTGAGGAGCTTGAGAACCCGAACAGCATGCAGGCGTCGGAGGTTATCTCGTCAGACGGGGTGGTGCTTGGCTATATAGGCATACAGAACCGCTCGGATGTAACCTACGAGGAGATTTCACCCAATGTAATCAATGCCTTGATTGCTACCGAGGATGCGCGGTTCTACGGGCATAGTGGAATAGACACGCGCAGTTTGGCGCGAGTGTTTTTCAAGACAGTGCTCGGACGCCATTCGTCGAGTGGCGGCGGCAGCACCATAACCCAGCAGTTGGCGAAAAACCTCTTCCCGCGCGAGCGCAAAAGCAAGCTGGGAACGGTGTATTCGAAATTCAAAGAGTGGGTTGTGGCAGTGAAGCTGGAGCACCGCTACTCGAAGAGAGAGATAATCACGATGTACCTAAACACCGTTGATTTCGGCAGCAATGCCTTCGGAATAAAGACGGCGGCCCGAACTTTCTTCGGGAAATCGCCTGCAGAATTGGAGGTGGAAGAGGCTGCGGTGCTGGTAGGCTTGTTGAAAGCGCCCACGACTTATTCGCCTGTGTTACATCCCGACCACTCGCTGAACAGGCGCAACGTGGTATTGAGTCAGATGAACCACTACGACTATCTGACGGACGAAGAATATGAGGCGCTGAAAGAGAAACCAATCAATATGTCGCGCTACACGCCACAGAGCCACAATGACGGTCTTGCGACCTATTTCCGTGAATATGTGCGCGGCGAGATGAAAGAGTGGTGCAAACATCAGCGCAAGAGCGACGGCACGCCGTATGACGTACACAAAGACGGATTGAGGATATACACCACCATTGACTCGCGCATACAGGCGTACGCTGAAGAGGCTGTGAGGAAACACATGTCGGAGGAAATCCAACCCGCGTTTGACAAAGAGCTGGCGCGCCGCAAAGACCGCAATCCGTTCAGCGGCATCAAAAAAGAACAGCAGGAGAAATACCTGCGCCAGGCAATGATAAACAGCGACCGCTACTACCAGCGTAAACAAGAGGGAGCAAAAGAGTCGGAGATAAGAGAGGAGTTCAACCAGAAAATTCCGATGTCGGTGTTTACCTGGAAAGGACTGAAGGACACAGTGATGAGTCCGTGGGATTCGTTGCTCTACTACAAGGGGTTCCTGAACGTGGGTTTGATGTCGGTAGAGCCTGGGACGGGATATGTGAAGGCTTACGTTGGCGGCATCAACTACCGCTACTTCAAATACGACAATGTGTGGAGTCTGCGTCAGGTGGGATCTACGTTCAAGCCGTTCGTCTATACGATGGCGATACAGGATCTCGGGATGACACCCGGCACGGTGGTGCCTAACGCCGAGGTGTGTTTCGACAACGGACGAGGCGGCCTGTGGTGCCCGAAGAACTCGTCGCATGCGAGGGAGGGTGAGATGGTGACGTTGAAATGGGCGTTGGCCAACTCAATCAACTGGGTGTCGGCATATTTGATGAAACAGGGGTCGCCGGAGCAGGTGATATCGATAGCGCGCAAGCTGGGAGTGAAGAGTGACATACCGGCAGTGCCAGCAATATCGGTTGGAACGCCCGAGATAACCGTTGCAGAGATGGCAGGAGCGATGGCCACCTTTGCCAACAACGGCGAATATGTAGAGCCGATATTCATCACGCGGATAGAGGACAAACACGGCAAGGTGCTGGCGCGTTTCACCCCCGAGAGACACGAGGCTTTGAGTCCACGCACGGCATACCTGATGCTCTCGCTGATGCAGGGAGTGGTGTCGAGTGGAACAGGATGCCGCCTAAACTACAAATACAAACTTAACCAATACTCCACTGCCATAGCAGGAAAGACAGGAACGACACAGAACAACTCCGACGGATGGTTTATGGGCATCACGCCGAAGCTGGCCACGGCCATCTGGACTGGAGGCGAGCTGCGATCAATCCATTTCCGCAATATGACTTATGGACAAGGAGCTGCACAGGCGTTGCCGATATTCGGCTATATGATGCAGAAAATCTATACAGACAACTCGCTCAAGTTCCCGCGCGGTGATTTTGCCAAACCCAACTCCGTGACGGTGGATGATATTGACGGGACACAATTCAATTCGGAGGTTGAGGCGGAGCGAGATTCGCCCGACGCTGGAGTTACCGACATTGGCACCGACGAGTCGATATGGTAAAGATGGAGAACCTCTTTGGCAAATCTCTGGCTGGGTTGCAGGAGCTGTGTGAGGCGGAAGGACTGCCGAAGTACACGGCGCGTCAAATGTGTGACTGGCTCTATGCCAAAGGTGTGGACAGCATCGACGCAATGACGAATCTGTCGCTTAAGGTGCGGACGCGGCTGAAGGAGTTTTGCAGCATTGAGCGGAAGGCGCCGTTGGAGTGCCAGGTGTCGAGAGACGGAACTAAAAAGTATGTCTTTGAAGTCGGCGGTCAGGGCGACTCTCAGGTGCGCTGTTTCATTGAGACGGTATATATCCCCGACGGAGAGAGAGCAACGCTCTGTGTTTCCTGTCAAGCGGGATGCAAAATGGGTTGTCGTTTCTGTGTCACAGGTAGTCAGGGCTACAAATGCAGTTTGACGGCCAGCGAGATACTTAACCAGATATTCTCCATACCCGAGTTCGGAAAACTGACGAACATCGTGTATATGGGTATGGGAGAGCCTTTCGATAACTACGAAGCGGTGATGCAGTCGATAGAGGTGCTGACGTCTGACTGGGGTCTCGGATGGAGCCCGCACCGCATAACGGTGAGCACCGTGGGAGTGAAGCCGGGCATCGAACGCTTTATGCGCGATTGCGACTGCCATTTGGCCATAAGCCTCCACAACCCCGTCGCTGCCGAGCGGTTGGCTATAATGCCCATGCAGAAGGCCTATCCTATAGCCGAGGTGGTGTCCATGCTGAAACGATATGACTGGGGCGGCCAGCGACGCCTGTCGTTTGAATACACTATGTTTGGCGGCATGAATGACGACAAGAGCCACGCCGAAGCCTTGATAAAACTGCTCTTGCCGCTGCGGTGCCGCGTGAACCTGATAAGGTTCCACACCTCGCCTGGCACACCGTTCCGCTCCTCGCCGCGTGAGAAGATGGAGCGTTTCATGGATATCCTCAACGAACACGGAATACGCTGTACCATACGTGCATCGCGAGGCGAAGACATCATGGCTGCCTGTGGACTTTTGGCCGGTTCCGTGTCAGGACAGGGTGATTAGATATTACCTATCTATAATGCATCGTTTACACATTAAAAACCATATATCATGAAAAAGATTGTCTTAGTTTTAGTTCTTTTCAGTATGCTGGCTCCTTGCGCCTATGCGCAGAAGAAAGAGACCAAAGCGGTACTCAACAACATCCACCAGCGCAAGAGCGTACGCACCTATTCCGACAAGAAGGTGCCCGACGAGATTGTCACCGAGCTGCTCAAGGCGGCCATGGCGGCACCGACGGGGATGAACATCCAGCCGTGGTATTTTGTAGTGCTGAGAGATACTTCGCAGTATGACAGGATTTTCGCCGGCAACGGCAATATGAAGAAATTCAAGGAGTCGTCGGTGGTGATAGTGCTGTGTGCCGACACCACGGTTACGCGTCCGCCGAGAGAGAATCCCAACGCCCCTGCGGTGACAAGTCCCAATGCCATCTGGCGTGACGATATGGGAGCCTGCACAGAGAACCTGCTGCTGGCAGCTGAAGCATACGGGCTTGGAGCGTGCTGGACGGCATGTTACCCCTTTGCCAGAACGATGGAGCCAGTGAAACGAGAATTAGGTCTGCCCGCTAATGTGGTGCCCTACTGCGTCGTGCCTATCGGCTATCCCCGTCTCGACGAGAAACCCAAGGACAAGTGGAAGCCCGAAAAAATCCACTACGGCCGTTGGTAGAAATCGTCCGGCCAGACAAATGAGAAAAAAAAGAGGAAACCGTTGGGTTTCCTCTTTTGTGTTGTATTCTTTAGCCAGGCGGTGTGGGCGGATGTAGGTGCGGGCATACGTAAGGGAGAAATTGGCAGTTGTTGCACCACGTCGCGGAGGCATCACTGTTTAACGAGTGTAGGTATATGATATTTGAATATCGGCAAAATAGATTGCAAAAAAGCGGTATGTTGCAGAACATACCGCTTTATACGAAATAGTATCGATAGATGACTTACAATTCAATCTGCATGTTGTTTTCCTTAGCGAGGCGACGAAGGTTGATAATGGCGTAGCGCATGCGTCCGAGGGCGGTGTTGATGCTTACGCCGGTACGAGCGGCGATGTCCTTGAAATCGCATTTGCCATAGTGTCGTAGAATGACAACGCGGCGCTGTTCAGGAGGAAGCATCTTAACCAGTTTGCGGATGTTGGCTGCGGTCTGCTGGCGGATTATCTGTTGTTCAATGTCTTCGTCTTGTAGCTTCAGAGTCTGGATAATGTCGTAGTCAGGTTTGTTTGGAACGATGGGCATCTTGTTGCCTCGGCGATAGAAGTCCACAATCAGGTTGTGGGCAATACGCATAACCCAGTGGATGAACTTGTTTTCATCCTTGTAAACGCCAGAGTTGATGGTGACAATAACTTTCAGGAAGGTATCCTGGAATATGTCGTCAGCCACATCCTTGTCTTTCACTACGGAAAAGATGTAGCCATAGACTTTTGTTTGGTAACGAGCGAGCAACAATTCGAAACACTCGCTGTTGCCGTTCCTGTAACCCTGTATCAGTTCATTGTCGGAAAGTTTGGAAAACCTGTTGTCCATAACTGTGTTGTATTGATTCAAAACTGATAGTACTTTTTCGATAGGCTGTAAATTTGTTTTCCAACAATTGAATTAACGATGCAAAGATATAAACTTTTTTTGAATAACCAAAGGCCTACGTTCAATTTGTAATTTTAGTATGTGTGATTTTTTCTTTATTTTGTTAAAAATCAAATTTTAACAAATCAGATTTTTCAAGTTTTTTACAACTCATTGTTGATTAAAAGATTCCGCATGGGTGTCGGGTTAGGCGTTTTGTTGAAAAATGAACCATAATAAAACCGTCATCGATGCGTTATAGTTTTTTCAATGAGCGGAGGTAATAAGATGATAATTCACACAAGTATATATATACGATGAACAAACTTTTTTGGAATGTCAAAGGAGATTTATTTGGCGGATTGACGGCCGGAATCGTGGCGTTGCCGTTGGCGCTGGCCTTCGGTATACAGGCCTTCGGGGGCATAGAAACGCCAGATGCCGCATCGATAGGAGCCTTGGCGGGATTGGTGGGAGCCACGATGTTAGGGTTGTTTGCTGCCATTTTTGGCGGCACGCCATCGCAAATTAGCGGACCCACTGGACCGATGACCGTAGTGGCTGCCGCACTGGTGGGGACGGCGTGGGCGTCTTCATCGGGCAGTCTATCGGCAGTGCTGATATCCATGGCATTGGCAGCTATCTTCTGCGGACTATTCCAAGTGCTTTTCGGTATCATAAAGTTGGGCAAGTATGTCCGTTATATCCCATATCCCGTGCTTTCCGGGTTTATGAGCGGCATAGGCGTGATTATTATCCTGCAACAGATATATCCATTGGTGGGGTTGAAAGGAACGGGGCCGATGATAGATATGCTTGCGGGGATTCCTGCGGCGTTGTCGGGAGGGATATCAGTCACAGCATTGCTGCTTGGCATAGGCACCATACTCATAGTAACCCTTCTACCATTGCTGACCAAAAAAGTGCCAGCCACGCTGGTGGCGCTTGTCGTAATGACCGTAGTATCGCTTTTTTGCAACTTGCCAGAGACCCTTACCATAGGGCTTATTCCGTCAGGACTTCCCAAGCCATTTTTTATCAGCGACAAGGTTGATCTGGCAGGTCTTGATTGGGTTACCATACTCAAAGCCTCAATCATACCAGGACTTACGCTTGCGGGACTTGGTTCGATAGACACGCTTTTGACCTCGGTAGTAGCGGACAACATAACGAAGACGAAGCATAACTCGAACCGAGAGTTGATAGGGCAGGGAATAGGCAATGCTGTGGCCGGTCTCTTCTGCGGGTTGCCTGGCGCGGGAGCGACGATGCGGACAGTGGTGAATGTGCGCTCAGGCGGGAGAACCCGTCTCAGTGGCGTGGTGCACGCACTGCTGTTGTTAGCCGTGATGTTAGGACTTGGGAGCTTGGTGAAATATGTGCCGCTGTCGGTATTGGCCGGAATATTGATTACCGTGGGCTGGGGTATCATCGATTTCAAAGGGTTCAAGGACCTGCTCAAGATACCGCGCGCCGACGCAGTAGTGCTTATCGTGGTATTTCTCGTGACCGTCTTTGTTGACCTTCTCACCGCTGTGGGTATTGGCATGGTGATTGCCTGTGTGTTGTTTATGAAACGCGCGTCAGATTTGGTCGAGGGCGGGTACAGTAGCCAGGAGATGACCAACTTCGACAAAGAGAGTCCATGGAGCGATGAAGGAGGAATGCCCGACATTGCAAAGCACAGCATCTACATCCAGCGCCTCAACGGGCCTATATTTTTTGGGACAATAAACAAGTTCAAGCAGGTTATGACTGACGTACCCGTCGATGCGAAGATTGTTATAATCCGTATGCGGTTGGTGAGCTTTATGGACCAGTCGGGGCTATATGCGATGGAGACCGCCATCAAAGAGATTCAAGCCCGAGGCGCCACGGTGCTAATGACCATCATCCAGCCGCAGCCGATGTATATGCTGCGCAGGATGAACGTGATACCTGCCATTGTACCGGAAGAGCACACTTTCAAGACCTTCGAAGACTGCACCGACTATCTGCGAACCACATTACAGGGCTGAACAAAAGGTTCGTATCGATTCAGGTCACGGCTTTTTGCCACGGGACCATATAATCGCCTTTTGTTATGACTGCGGATAGCAAGATAGAGTTTATGCCTACAAAAAAGCCGAGACCCATAAAGGACTCGGCTTTTGATAACGTATTGCGTAGTTGATTGCCCAGCGTGGGCACACGCTTACTCTTCCTCGTTGGCGGCTTCCTCGTAGGCTTTGAGCAGGGCCTGCTGTACGTCGGCGGGAACGAGCTCGTAGCTGCTGAAGGTCATGGTGAATGTACCGCGGCCGCTGGTGAGGGAACTTAGAGCGGTGCAGTAGCGGTTCATCTCGGCCAACGGGGCTTTGGCGCGGAGGGTGGTGTATTTACCCTCGGCATCCATACCCATGACGATGGCGCGGCGACCCTGAAGGTCGGTCATGACGCCTCCCTGGCTCTCGTTCGGCACGGTGACGGCCACGTCGTAGATAGGCTCCTTGATTTTGGGATTAGCCTGCTTGAAAGCCTCGCGGAAGGCAGTGCGGCCGGCAATCTTGAAGGCGGTTTCGTTAGAGTCAACGGGGTGCATCTTTCCATCGTAGATGTTCACGACGATGTCGCGGGCATAGGAACCGGTCAGAGGACCTTGCTCCATCTTCTCCATGATACCTTTGAGGATGGCGGGCATGAAACGTGCGTCGATGCTACCTCCAACGATACAGTTGTTGAAGACGAGCTTGCCGCCCCACTCCAGTGGATACTCCTGGGTGTCGCGGATGGGGTACTTGGTCTGGTTGGGCATGCCGTCGAAATAGGGCTCTATGAGCATGTGAACCTCGCCGAACTGGCCGCTACCGCCCGACTGTTTCTTGTGACGGTACATGGCTTCGGCGCTCTTGGTGATGGTCTCACGGTAGGGGATGTTGGGGGCGGTGAAGTTGACGGCGAGTTTGTACTGGTTCTCGAAGTACCACTTCACGGTGTTGAGGTGGAGCTCACCCTGGCAGCCGAGGATGACCTGGCGCAGCTCGCGGCTGTTCTCGAGCGAGAGGCTGCGGTCGTAGGTGACGAGGTCTTTCAGCGCAGCACCGACTTTTTCGTCGTCGTTGCTGTTGGCGGCCTTCACTGCGACGGTATATATAGGTGTCGGGAACTGGATTTCCTCGACAGCGTCGTCGGTGTTCTTGGCGGTGGTGAGGGTGTGGTTGATTTTTACGTCTTTAAGCTTGATGGTGCAGATGATGTCTCCGGCGCAGGCTTTCTCGACACGCTGACGGTCCTTGCCGCTGCATACGAGCACCTGGCTGACGCGCTCCTTGCTCTGGTTGCAGGCGTTGACCACATCCTGAGCTTCGGCGAGTTCGCCGTCGTAGATGCGGAGGTAGGTGATTTCACCGAGGTTCTTGTCCTTGGCGCTCTTGAAAGCGAAGGCAACGGTGGGGTTGGCGTTGTTGCATTTGAGTTCTTTGCCTGCCTTGGTCTTTTTGACGTTGGCAACCTCGTTGGGGGCTGGTACGTTCTGGCAGATGAACTCGAGGAGACGTGCGACACCCATATTCTCTTTGGCGCTGCTGCAGAGGATGGGAAACAGGTCGCGCTTGTCGATGGCGAGCTTGAGGGCTTTGGTGAGTTCCTCGGCTGTGAGGTCGCCGTTCTCAAAGTATTTTTCCATCAGGGCGTCGTCGGCAGCGGCGGCTTCCTCGACGAGGGCCATGCGCATCTCGGCGGCTTTGTCGGCGAAAGCGGCGGGTATGTCCTCCTCGGTGGCTTTGCCGTCCTTGAAGGTGTACATCTTGTTGCTGACGATGTCAACGATCTGGTTGAATCCGAGACCTGCGTTGGTGGGGAACTGCAACACGGTGCACTTGCCACCGAAGAAATCCTTCAACTGGTTTACGCTATCGTCAAAGTTGGCCTTCTCTGCATCGAGGTGGTTGACCACGAAAATCATGGGTGTGCCAATCTTGTTGGCGTAGCGGTTGGCTACTTCGGTGCCGACCTCAACGCCGCTCTGGGCGTTGACAACCACTACGGCTGCCTCGACCACGTTGAGAGCGGATGCGAGCTCACCCTGATAGTCGGCGAAACCAGGGACGTCGAGGATGTTCACCTTCTTGCCGCCGAACTCGGTGTACATGAGGGTGGTCTCGACGCTGTATTTGCGGTCAAGCTCGATGTCGCGATAGTCGCTGATGGTGTTTTTTCCGTCAACGGTTCCGCGACGGTTGATAAGGCCGCCACAGAAGGCCATAGCCTCGGCCATAGTGGTCTTGCCCGATTTGGCACCGCCCACGAGGGCGATGTTGCGAAGGTCAGAAGTCTGATAGATTTTCATTGTGTTTATGTTTTATTTATTTTCGTTGGTACCTCCTGGGGGAATCGAACCCTCATTTAAAGTTTAGGAAACTTCCGTTCTATCCGTTGAACTAAGGAGGCTGGGGGATTGCGTTATAACTTGCGTTTGATTTCTATTATCTCGTAGGCTTCGACTATATCGCCGACTTTGATGTCGTTGAAGTTTTCTATGTTCAATCCGCAGTCTTGGCCGCTGACCACCTCTTTCACGTCGTCTTTGAAACGTTTGAGTGAGGCGAGTTTCCCAGTATAGACCACAATACCGTCGCGGATGACGCGCACGTTGTGGGTTCGCTGTATCTTTCCGTCGAGGCACATGCAGCCGGCGATGGTGCCGACTTTGGAAATCTTGAAGGTCTCGCGGATTTCGAGGTTTGCCACAATCTTCTCCTGTGTCTCGGGGGCAAGCATACCCTCGATGGCGTCTTTGAGCTCGTTGATAGCATCGTAGATGATGCTGTAGAGGCGGATGTCGATATTCTCGGTTTCGGCCATCTTGCGTGCACCGACAGAGGGACGCACCTGGAATCCGATGATGATGGCGTCGGACGACATGGCTAGCATAACGTCGTTTTCTGAAATCTGACCAACAGCCTTGTGTATCACGTTTACCTGAACCTCGTCGGTGGAGAGTTTGAGCAGCGAGTCGCTGAGTGCCTCAACGGAGCCGTCCACATCACCTTTGACAATGATATTGAGTTCCTTGAAGTTGCCGAGTGCACGGCGACGTCCAATCTCCTCAAGTGTGAGGTGCTTTTGTGTGCGTAGGCCAAGTTCGCGACTGAGCTGGGTTCGGCGGTTGGCAATATCTTTGGCCTCTTTTTCAGTCTCTGTGACGTTGAAGGAGTCTCCTGCTTGGCAAGCGCCCGTCAGTCCTAACAGAAGCACGGGTTGCGAAGGACCTGCGGACATGACTTCCTGATTGCGCTCGTTGTACATGGCACGTACACGGCCGTAAATGGCACCGGCGACTATGGGGTCGCTCTTGCGGATGGTGCCTTCCTGTACAAGCAGCTTGGCTACGTAGCCGCGACCTTTGTCGAGGGAGCTCTCGATGACCACACCTTTGGCGCGTTTGTTGGGATTGCCTTTCAGTTCCATGATGTCGGCCTGGAGGATGACTTTCTCAAGCAGTTCCTCGACACCGATACCTTTCTTGGCGCTAATGTCCTGGCTTTGGTACTTACCACCCCATTCCTCGACCAAGAGGTTCATATTGGCCAGCTCGGTCTTGATACGGTCAGGATCGGCTCCAGGTTTGTCGATCTTGTTTATGGCGAAGACGATAGGCACACCAGCCGACTGGGCGTGGTTGATTGCCTCGACCGTTTGCGGCATTATCTTGTCGTCGGCAGCGATGACGATGATGGCGATGTCTGTCATCTTGGCACCACGGGCACGCATAGCGGTGAAAGCTTCGTGACCAGGTGTGTCGAGGAAGGTTATCTTGCGACCGTCGGCTGTCTGTACCTCGTAGGCACCGATATGCTGAGTGATGCCGCCGGCTTCGCCTGCGATGACGTTGGTCTTGCGGATATAGTCGAGCAATGAAGTCTTACCATGGTCAACGTGTCCCATGACGGTGATGATTGGATTGCGCGGCACCATATCCTCGGGACGGTCTTCCTCCTCTATCTGATGTATGGTGTTCACCACATCCTCGTCGGCGAAGTTCACCTCGAATCCGAATTCGTCAGTGATGAGCTTTATGGTTTCAGCGTCCAGACGCTGGTTGATGTTGACGAAGATACCGACCGACATGCAGGTGGCGATGATTTTGGTCACAGGCACGTTCATCATGGTGGCCAGCTCGTTGGCGGTGACGAATTCGGTGACCTGCAGAACCTTCTGGCTCTCCATTTCGTGGAGCATCTCCTCCTCCATCTGAGCGTGCACCTTCTGGCGTTTCTCGCGGTTATGTTTAGAGGTCTGCGACTTGCCCTTGCTGCCCAAGCGGGCGAGAGTGTCGCGTATCTGTTTCTCAATCTCGTTCTCGTCGATCTCTACTTTCTTCTTGTCAGAACCTTTCTTCTTGCCCTGTTTTTCGCTTTTCTTGTCTTTGCCAGACGTTTTGTCTTTCTTCGGTTCAGCAGCTGCAAGAGATGCCGCTATTCCGTTGCTATCGACTTTCACGCCGTCTTTGCGTATGCGTTTGCGACGTTTTTTCTCGCCTTCGGGACGCGATTTTTCAATCTGAGAAAGGTCGATTTTGTCCAGCACTTTGGGGCCTTCCAGTTTCTGGTACTCGGTGGGGATGAATTCCACTTTCTTTTCCTCTTTCTCGGGAACTGGAGCGGGTTGAGGCAGGGGTTCTTGAACCACTTCTTCTTTGGCTTTTGGTTTGGCCTCAGCCGTCTTTTTCCGGTTTTTGCCGTTATCTTTTGCAGGCGGCTCGCTCATTGAGTCCTTATTCTCTTTTGCGGACTTGCTTTTCTTGCTTTTTTTAGGTGCTGTAGTTGAAGGTATGGTTGAAAGGTCGATTTTGTCGAGTATCTTGAGTCCGATAGGACCTTCTTCTTTCTTAGTGTTGTTTTCTACGGATTCTTCAGTAACGGCAATTTCAACCTTGGCGGGCTGTTCAGCGACGGGTTCGGGAACAATCTCTTCTGCTTTCTTTTCGGCTGTAGGTTCTTTCTTGATTTTTTCGTCGGAGGTAGCTTTTTTGCCACCTTTTTTCTGTTGGTTGGAAGAGTCTTTCTCAACGAATACGTTCTTGATAATAACCTCTTCAGTCGTAGAGTCTTTAGGTTGAGTCTTGGATGGCTCGTCAGCCTCTATCGACACCGAATCGCCATTTATCGGCATTTCAATTTTCTCAGCTTGTTCGCGCACTTCGCGTTCGGTCTGGAACTTGGCCGCGACCAAGTCGTATTGTTCCGCTGACAAGCGTACGTTTGGGTTAAGGTCAACCTTCTGACCTTTGGTTTCGAGATACTCCACGAGCGTCTGAATGCTTACGTTGAGCTCTTTAGCCGCCTTGCTGAGTCTAATGTTTTTCGGTTCGTCTGCCATTAGAAAGTTGAAAAGTTTAAAGTGATAGAAAGTCTAAATGGAAATTGGTTGTCGATTATGGTCTCTTGATTTATTGGTCAGTCTTCAAATTCGGCTTTCAGCACATTCAGCACGTGGTCTATGGTTTCCTCTTCGAGGTCGGTGCGTTTCAGCAGGTCATCCTTCGAGATGTTCAGAACACTCTTGGCTGTATCGCAACCGATGCCGACCAGCACGTCGATAATCCACTGGTCGATTTCGTCGTTGAACTCTTGCAGATCCACATCGTCGTAGTCCTCGTCGGAATCTCTATAGACCTCTATCTCGTAGCCCACCAGTTTGCCAGCCAGTTTGATGTTGTGGCCGCCCTTGCCGATAGCGAGTGATACCTGTTCGGGCTCCATATATACTTTGGCTTTTTTGTTTTCTTCGTCGATTACGATGTTAGAAACTTTGGCTGGGCTCAATGCGCGCTGAATCATCAAATCAGTACGCGGAGTGTAGTTCAGAACGTCAATATTCTCGTTGTGGAGCTCGCGTACGATGCCATGAATACGGCTTCCCTTCACTCCCACGCAGCTACCTACGGGGTCGATACGGTCGTCGTAGCTCTCCACAGCGATCTTGGCTCTTTCACCTGGAACGCGCACGATATTCTTTATGGTTATCAAGCCGTCGTAAATCTCAGGTACTTCGGCTTCCATAAGTCTTTCAAGGAAAATGGGTGAAGTACGGGAGAGGATTATTACCGGGGTATTGTTGCGCATTTCAACTTTCAGTACCACGGCTCTGACGGTGTCGCCCTTATGGTAGTGGTCGGAAGGGATTTGTTCGCTCTTGGGCAGCGACAGTTCAATCTTGTCCTCGTCGAGGACAATTATTTCTTTATTCCATGGTTGGTAAACTTCTCCAACTATTATCTCGCCCACGCGCTCCTTGTATTTTTGGAAAACAAGAGATTTTTCATAGTCTTGGACCTTCGATACCAGGTTTTGGCGGATGGTAAGTATTTCGCGGCGACCGAACTCACTCATATAGATAGGCTCCGATACCTCTTCTCCCACCTCGAAGTCGCTTTCAATCTTCACAGCCTCACTGTAGGCAATTTCTCTCTTTGGGTCTTTCAGTTCGTCGTCCTCGACGATAAGGCGATTGCGGAATATCTCAAGCTCACCCTTGTCGATGTTCACGATAATGTTGAAGTTGTCGTCCGTTCCGAAACGCTTCGCCAGAGCTGCTCTGAAAACCTCTTCCAGTATGCGCATCAGTCGCTCTCTGTCGATGTTCTTAAACTCTTTGAATTCGGAAAACGATTCAATCAGATCTTGCGTCTTCATCTTGTTTATCTTGTAATTATTTATATTCAGAATTTTACGATTACTTTTGCTGTACTAATATCGCTGTATTTGTAGTGCAGTTCTTCACCGGCCTGTTTTTTCGAGCCTCTTGTCTTCAGCGTAAACCCATTCTCGTCGGTCTCTGTCAGCACCCCTTCGTTCTTTTCACCGTCGTTTGTAGTCACCGTAAGCTCCCTACCGACATGTCTTTTGTATTGACGTGGCATCTTGAGAGGAGAGTCGGCGCCTGCAGATGAAACGTTCAGTTCAAAGTCCTCTTCGTCTCGGTTCAGGTTGTTTTCCACTGTTCGGCTCAATGTGATGCAGTCGTCTATCGTCACTCCGTTGTCGCCGTCGATATCGATAAAGATGCGGTTGTCGGGAGTAATCTTCAGGCTGACCAAAAAAAGAGGGCTACCGTCGAGGCTGTCCTTCACCAGTTCCATTACTTTCAGTTTGTCTATCATGCCGCAGATACATAAAAGAAGGGGACCCAGGTCCCCTCTCAAATTCGCTGCAAAAGTACTGATAATTTTTGAATTGGCAAATTAAAAATGCACAAACGTTGCATAAATGCGTATATATTGATATGTATATTATTGTTATTCGATTGATAATTAATTCAGTATGTAGAGTAGTGCTGTGATAAGAATGAGAACAGGAATGTCATATTTCCGCAAGGATGACTTACATGTGTGTAGTAGGTGGATTATTTATAATATGTGGATAATTGAGTGTCATGGTGATGTAGTATGTCCCAAAAGAAAAGGGATGAACTACGTCATCCCTAAAATACAGTCGAGAGGAATTCTTAAAAGGGGAACTCAATTTTTCAGCCCTTTCGAATTTTACCAATCAAAATTATTTTCTTTTGCCACGTCCGTTCGGAATAGGATCCGAAGTGCGTCTCTTTATCAGATCGTGCGCCTGCCACTTTCCGTTACGCTTCCGCAGCTCTATCTCTCTTGAGTTCCGCTTCCTTGGTGTCTTCTTGTGCCACACCGCCGTTGCCGTAGTGTCGCTCGTCAGCTTCACGTTTGTTATCCTCACTTTCGCCGGCAGGTCCTGTTCTAAGACCTTCTTGTCCGTCTGCGCCATGAGTGTTCTCGCTGTCCCCAGTGTCTCTTTCTTCGTCTCGGTCGAAGCATATTTCTCCGCTCGCTGAATATCAAAGTTTGCCAGTGACCATATATATTCGTATGCCACATTTTTCACCGCCTTTTTCTCTGCCGACCTCTCGCATGCGCAGCTGCAGAAAAGCATCAGCGCGCATATTGAATAAACAGCTAGTTTCATAGTTTTATTTTCAAAACAAAAGCGACTACAATGCTGTAGTCGCTTTTGCATGTTTACTAAGCTTTGTTGGTGTCTATTAACGACGTTTTGCAGTGACGGAACCATCTTCTCTGGTCTTAACTTCGATTTTGCCTTCGTTGACCTCAACTTTGGTCTCACCGGCTGCAACCGATACGCCAGCGTCGTCTTTCTTAACCTCAACCTTAGGAGTGGCTTTCTTAGCGGGAGCTGCCTGTACGGGAGCCTCCTCAACGGCCTCAGCGACCACGGGAGCCTCTTCTACAACTTCCTCTACAACCTCCTCAACGGGGGTGCTGTCGATAACTTCCTCAGCGGGTTTGTTGTTGTTGCAAGCAACGGTCAGACCCATAACTGCAACTGCAAGAGCGATGTTTCTTACGATAGTTTTCATGTTTTTTGCTTTTAAATGTTATTTTTATAAAAGATTATCTTCTTGTGGCCATGCCTTTTGTTGTCTCCTGTTGTGTGCGAACTCCCGCATCAACCTTCCACTCTGCATTCTTCATAGTGATTTTCAAGCTAGCATCGTCTTTTCCTTCCTGTTTCAGGGTCTCTTCGACCTCAGCGTCAATGGTGTGAGCTGCCAAGTCGATAGCGGTGATTTCCTGATGCTGGTCAAAAACGCCCCAGTTTGCATTTTCATTAGAATCAACGTCATTGTAATTCTCATAGTACCAGAACTTATAACTGTTGTTTTCACCAGGAGTGGTGCCCATGATACCCTGAACAAACTCACAGTCTGTTCTGCCTTCGAAACTTGTTTCATAGGCTTCCAGACCAAGTCTGTTGTCGTCATGGTTGCCAAGAACTTCACCAGCAGTCCACTGGTTTTTGTTGAACTTAACGGTCAGAGAGTTCTCCTCAGCTTTTTTGCAGGAGGTGAACATAGCAGCAGCAACGAGTGCCACAGCGCAAATTGCAAAAATTTTTTTCATTGTTTTGAAAATTTAAGTTAATAAATAAAGTTTGTTAGATTCACGATTTTAGTGTTGCAAAAATACAACTTATTTCGTTTATTGGCGGTTTTACGTACTTTTTTTGTGTTAAGATTTATTAAAAAATCACATATACTACTATAATTCAATTATGTATAGAATTGATAGAGGGGGTCATTTTTACAGGTCCCAAGATTCGTTCATTTCCCAATTGGCGCGTAGTTGGAGACTTTTTGTGAAATATCTGACTGGTTCGGGCTGACGGTGGAGGTAGTAGTCGCCTGGAGTCCATTTCTCATTGCTGTCGAGGTCGTCGAACAGACGTATGCGATATGAGGCAGGCTTCAAGTTGTCGAACTGCAAGGTGCCGGAAGAAACTGGTTGTTGACGCACAACGCTGCCTTTGTCGTCAAGCAGCTGCAGGATTGGGTGTTCCATGATGCCGTTGACAGAAATATCAAGTATTAAAGTGCCATAGTCGTTAGCGGAGGTAAGGGTTGTGGTGAATAATAGTGAATCATTTTTACGGCCGTAGAGATCAATATATGTTGCAGCAGGAATGGTCACCTTGTATTTTTCTCCTTGCTTTAGAGGAGTGTCTGTGATTATACTTCCCACAACATGGGTGGAGTCAAACAATAAACTGGCAGATGACGTTGTACTATCTGACAGATTCATTACTAAAATGTCGTTCAGTGCCGCACTAACAGGCACGTCAAATCTAACCATCATCGTGTCGTAGTATGGATGAGAAGAACCTACAAGAGAACGGACAACATTTAAATCCTTTTCCGGGGAGTCTGCTTTGCGTTTAGACTTCTTAGGTTCACGATACTTGATTGTGAGGGTGTCGTTGAGTAAGGTCACCGTATCGCGGAGAACCAATCTTACCGAGTCGCAGGAACGGCGCAAAGTCCAAAGACTCAATGTGTCGCCAACCTTGTTGACTGACCATATCAAAGAGTCGGCTTCAACTACGGGTGACGTCATAGGAGATTGGGTAACTATTTGCAGACAGCCACGAGAGGTAAACATGCTGGACGTTACCCGCTGTGCAGGATTTTCTTTTAGGGATATTTGCAACAGGAGTTCCTGTGGTTTCTCGAAACTCTCGACCTTTATCGTATCTGGTTTATTTTCGACACTGTCAATTTGGGCATTGGTTGTGTCGGCTGGTTTGGGCATAAGCTGTGCAGTAACCAACGTGTCAAGCCAGGCAATGGCTTCCGATGCCGAGTATTTCAGGTTTTTGTCGGCATCGTCGATGGCAATGAGCTTGTAGCGCCCAGGTGTCATATAGTTGAACTGGAACGTGCCGTCGGAGGCGGTGCGCGTCTGATAAGTCGGAGTGCCCAATGATACAATCGAGTCCCCCAGGGAATCGACAGCGTCGGTCATGCGGTAAACCACAACCGTCAGAGTGTTTTCAGTTGGCGACTGAGTCAGCGCATCGGTCACTTTACCGCCAATGGTCATTGAGTCGAGGGCGTCGCCTGTGGAAAAGACATACTCGAACGAGGGAAGTGGGTTGCCCTCATTATAATCCACTATGGCGCCTTTGAACTGGAAGAGATAGGTGGTGTTGGGTGCGAGCGTGTCGTTCAGCTTCACCACCACGCTGCGCCCTTTTATCAGGTATTCGGGCTTCGTCTTCATCGGGGGCGAGATGAGCACGTTGTTGTCGGCATCCTTCATCGTGACATACTCGTCGAAGTCTATCTTGAACTTCTTGACCGCATAGTTGGTGGTCTCACTCTGGGGGGTCACCCCTTTGACCTTCGGCGGCTGCTTATCGACGGGGCCGCCCGAAGGGAAGCCCTGCTTGGCACACGAGCACAAGCCGGCAATCAGGATGGCCGCGATAAGTGACAAAGATATTTTGACAGATGGTTTCATTTCAGAACTGGAAATATATGAACGGCTGAAGGCCGGCGGTGACGAACTGGTAGAGCACAAAGACCGCAGCGACGACGACTATCAGCATAAGCCACAGGGGCATAGAGGCGAACCAGAGGCGGTAGCGGCGCTTGAAGCGTGCGGGCAGCCAATGTACAACCATTCCGATTGCAAAGATGAGAAAAATATTCCAATAGGCACCGACAATCTGCGGAATTTGTGCGAGATTCCAGTGCGAACCCATCTGATCGACCATCTGGGTGGCCGTACGCCACGCCACCTCGTTGGCTTCGGCGGGGTTGAGGTTGGAGCCGCTGCGGAAGAAAAGTCGTGTGAAGCTGATGAAGAGGAAGGTGAGAAGTGTGTTCCAAACGGTGGTGATTTTTGAATTTTGAATTTTGAATTTTGAATTTTGAACTTTGAACAGTCGCGGGATGGTGACGAGGAGTATGCCGATGGTAGCAAAGCCGGTGAAGTAAAGGAAGAAGTTCATCGTGTGGGACGGGAGCGCCAGCCGCAGGTCGAACACGGCGATGAAGATAAGCACTATGGCGATGATGCGGGCCCAAGGACCCAGTTTTTTCCACCACTTGTAGGCGAGGATGCCAAGTCCGTTGAGTCCGCCCCAGGTGATGAAGTTGAACGAAGCTCCGTGCCAGAGGCCGCCCAGCAGCATGGTGTCCATATTGTTGATGTTGGTGTTCATCTCGCGGCGGTGTTTGGGGAAGATGATATAGACGGCCACCAGCACGACGGCCAGCGAGGCTATCGCTATCCAAACCCACAGGGTGTTGGCCATAAATCCGACGGATGCCATCACTATCGCAAGTATGAGATAGGTGGCAACGGTGGCGTTGCGATTGCCGCCGATGGGGATGTAGAGGTAGTCTTTAAGCCAGTTGGAGAGCGAGATATGCCAGCGTTTCCAGAAGCCTGCGGGGTTGGTCGCCTTATAGGGTGAGTTGAAGTTGAGCGGCAGGTAGAAGCCCATCAACATGGCGACACCGATAGCGATGTCGGTATATCCCGAGAAGTCGGCATAGACCTGCAGCGAGTAGATGAGCAGCGAAGAGAAATTCTCGAAAGGGGTGTAGAGCGACGGGTTGTCGAACACGCGGTCAACAAAGTTCACCGCCAGATAGTCGGCGAGGATAAGTTTCTTCGCCAATCCGTTGAGTATCCAAAAAAGGGCGATGCCGAACTGACGGCGTGTGAGGAAGAAAGGCTTGTAGAGCTGAGGTATGAACTGGTCGGCACGCACGATGGGACCTGCCACCAGCTGTGGAAAGAAGGTGGTGTAGAAGCCGAAGTCGAGCACGTTTGACGCATGTTTCACCTTACCTTTATACACGTCCACGATATAGCTGATGTTCTGGAAGGTGAAGAACGAGATGCCTACCGGCAGAAGTATCACCGAAGCATCGAAGCGGGCGGTGGCGGTGAAGTGGTTTGACCAACGAGCCAGCACGTTGACGGCTTCGAGCTGAGTATGGAAGACCGTGTTGTAGATATCGGTGAAGAAATAGGCGTACTTGAAATAGGAGAGTACCAACAGGTTCACCACCACGCCGAGAATCATCAGCACCTTAGCCCTGTTGCGTTTGCCACCTGTACGCAGGGTGTCCATCCTTATGCCGAGTATCCAACCTACGAAGGTGGCGAATATAAGCAGCAGCACGAAGAGGCCAGATGTCTTGTAGTAAAAGAAGAGGCTCACGAGGAAAAGGTAGCCGTTGCGCATCAGGCGGCGTCCTTTAGAAAAGGGACGCTTGCGGCTGCCGGCTTCAACTATCGCACAGAACAAAGCGTAAACCAGCAGAAAGAAAGCCCAGAAGTTGAACTGGGTGAAGAGCAACGGGTGGGAGTTGTCAAAGGCGAAGAGGTCGGAAAGATAGGTAAGGAACAACTTTTGGGGATATGTTTATGAGTGAATGTTGTAGTTGTTTTATCTGTCTATCGGCGAATACTTTCCGGAGTTGGTTTTGTTTACGGCGACAGCTTTCTGTCCGGCAGCTTTAAGAAACGCTTCGACAAACAGGTCGCCCAGCAGCTCGTAGCCGGCGCGGGTGAAGTGTATGCGGTCGTTCTGGGCAAGTTTGTCGAGACGCCATTTGTCCATCGACTCAAGCCCGCCCATAATCTCAAACTGATCCCACACGGCACCGCCCGTCTCCTTGGCAAGCCGATAGAACACATCGCGTGCCAGCAGACCGTTACGGTTCACCTGATAGACCTTGCGTTTCACACGCTTGAAGCTGTCGTTGTTCGTGATGAACACGAAAGCGCAGTCGGGTGATATTTTTCTAATCGAATCACACAGAGCGAGATAGTTGCGACGGAAGGTGACGGTATCGAAGTCTTTTGCCGCCGCATCGTTGATTCCGATGCCGAAAACAACCATATCTGGTCGTACAATCTTGAGGTCTTCCACCAAATAGGGGCATTTCTGCAGATAGTCGGGTACCGCAGCTCCGTTTACGCCCACCGAGTGGAGAGTGACGCCCGACTGCTTGTTGCCAAGATAGATGCCTGTAAGGGTGAAGGTGTGCAGCGAGTCGCAGTTCAGCACCACAGCGAACGAATCCACTTCGTTGCGCAGGTTAAACACAAAACGATGCGTCTCTTCGTCAACGTAAGAAGGCCACACCTCGCGGTCCTCGACTCGCAGCAGCGGCACCACCCCTTCGGGCGAGTAGCCGAGCAGCACTATGCGGTCGGTGTGCCAGTCAATTGTGCTGTCGTTGTTCCAATAGCGTATCACCGAGAAGGTGTCGGCGGCGGTGACGGCGATGCCGCACAAGCCCAGCTTTTTCTGCGGCTCCTTATATACGTTGCGTGTCAACCCCATCTTCTCTTTGCAGCTTATGCGGTAGTCGGCCGGGTTGTTGCATTTGGCAGCCGCCGAGTAGGGGAACACAAGCCCTCGGTCGGACGCCCCCACGCTTTTCACCAGATGGCGACGGATGCGATGGCTCATGGTGCCGGCCTGGACGTGCGAGCCGCCGATGTGCATGATGCTCAACCGTCCGCGCCCGTTCTGCTGCAGAGAGTTCCATTTGGCGAAGAAAGACTTCATCGACGACGAAGCGGTGTCGTATTTCAGAGTGTTGGCTGCGAGATTAATCTTGGCGTGCTTACATTCTCTCACCGTCTTCTCGATACTCTGCGCCGAAACACCGCCACAAACAAGCACGGCGGCAATCAGCAATATATGATACTTAAAACGATTCAATTTTTTTAGTAGTTAGTGGTTAGCAGTCAGTAGTTAGTAGTCAGTAGTTAGCAGTCAGTTACCTTTTAAACCATTCAAACCTTTTAAACTCAAACCTAATCTCTATACCCGATGGTCCGTCTCACCTCGTCTATGGTCTTGCGGGCGCTCTCGCGGGCTTTCTCCTTGCCCTGATCCATGATGCGTGCCAGGCGTTGCTCGTCCGACGAGTACTCGGCGATCCTCTCCCTTATGGGTGCCACGAAAGCCACCATATCCTCGGCCAGCTGTTTCTTCATGTCGCCGTAGCGTATCTGGCATTTGTTGTAGAGCTCGTCGAAATGGGTCACCGCATCTGGTGTCGAGACGGCTCTCATAAGCGCGAAGAGGTTCTCAATCTCCTCCGGCTTCTTCTGGTTCATCTCCGTAGGGCCGCTGTCGCTCTTGGCCTTCATCACCTTCTTGCGTATCACCTCGTCGGGGTCGGTGAGGAATATGGTGCTCGCCTCACCTTCACTCTTACCCATCTTGCCTGCGCCGTTGAGGGCTGGTATCTTCACCAATCCTGTGGCCGAGCCTATGGCTTGCGGCAGCGGGAACACCTCGGCGCCGTACATATTGTTGAAGCGCTGGGCGAAGGTGCGCGTCATCTCCAGATGCTGCTCCTGGTCCTTGCCCACAGGCACCTTGTTGGCTTTGTGGATGAGGATGTCCGCCGCCATGAGCGTCGGATAGGTCAGCAGGCCGGCGTTCACGTTGTTCGGGTTCTGACGCACTTTGTCTTTGAACGAAGTCACACGCTCCAGCTCGCCGAGGTAGGCGTTCATATTGAAGAAAAGGTAGAGCTCGATGGTTTCCGGCAGGTCGCTCTGCAGGTATATCGTAGCTTTGTCCGGGTCGAGGCCAGCCGCCAGATAGGCAGCCATTATCTTGCGGGCATCGCCGTAGATGCTTCCCGGTGTGGGGTGGGTGGTCAGCGAGTGGTAGTCGGCGATGAAGAAATAGCAGTCGTATTCATCCTGCATCTTAACGAAGTTTCGCAACGCTCCGAAGTAGTTGCCAAGGTGCAGGTTGCCCGTCGGGCGGATGCCGCTGCAGACGATGTCTCTCTTTTCCATAGAATTGATTAGTCTTTATAACAATCTGTCAATCATATTCTCAGACCTTTGTGACTACATACTGTCGCCGTCTGAGAGTGTGCAAATTTACAGATAATTATTGAAATATTTCCACCTCTGGCTTTACAACGATGACAGGTTTCATGTCTTTGCCATTATAGTATCGTGCGCAAGTTTCTCCACCACTTCCAAATCAGCCGGCAGCCACTGTACACTGCCCAGTTCATCTTTAGTCAACCATTTGGCAGCCTCGTGCTCGTTAAGGTGCAGCGACTCTGAGAGCAATGAGCAGATATAGCAATGCATGGTCAGGTGGAATTTGGGGTAGTCGAATTCCACCGTACAGAAAAAGTCGTCCACACCAATATTCGTCGAGAGTTCTTCGCGTATCTCGCGTTGCAGCGCTTCCTTTTGCGTCTCGCCCGCCTCCATCTTGCCGCCAGGAAACTCCCACCACCCTTTCCACTCGCCATAACCGCGCTGGGTGGCGAAAATACGCATTTCGCTATCATATATGATTGCCGCAACAACTTCTATCCTTTTCATATCACCTTGTCATATTGTGCGATAATTAAGCACATTACAATAAAAAGTTCAAAATAGTTTTGCGAGAATCCGTATAGATACAAGTTGAAGAATAGTATCACGTTGTTTGCTTATACTGCTCGGCTGCGAAGCGTTTCAGCGCGGCTTCGTCCAGACGTTGCACCGTCCATTCGTCCATCGGCACAGCTCCAATGCTGCGATAGACCTTCAAGGCGGGTTGGTTCCAGTCGAGGCATATCCACTCCATACGGCCGCAGTTGCGTTCCACCGCTAGCTGTGCCAGGTGTTTAAGCAAGGCTTTGCCATAACCCTTGCCGCGTTTTTCGGGCAGGATGAAGAGGTCTTCTAAGTATAACCCTTTGCGGCCCACGAATGTTGAGAAGTTGTGGAAGAAAAGGGCGAAGCCGATTACAGAGCCTTCCTCCTCGGCGAAGAGCACCTCGGCCGAGTGTTCCACAAAAAGTGAGTTGTACAAGGTTTTCTCGTCTGCGACCACCTCGTCTGCGCATTTCTCATACACGGCGAGCTTCTTTATAAATTCCAGCACCAACCCCGCCTCGTCAGCCCTTGCCTGACGAATATTCAGTTTGCCATTCATCGTTTTCATTCCCTTCATTTCGCGACACGCTTGTGGTCGGCCAGCAGTTTGTTGAAATCGTAATCCGAGCGTATTTTGTCGAGTATATGCATCACCGTAGTGTGAATCTCCTTTCCCTCCGTGTAGTCGGCCTTGCACACAAAGTTCACTCTGTCCTCGCAGATGAGCTTCATGGCGGTGCTTTTCTTCTTCCGGTCGCCATACACCGCGATCGAATGTCCCCCGTGTTCTTTCACTACCTTCATGCTGGGGATGTCCGTCTCGCCGTCGCCGAAGTATATCATCCTCTCGAACGGGATGGGGCGGTCTTCCTGTGCCACGAATTCGTTGATTTTCTTGTTGTCGCTTATCTCCTTGATGCCTTTGTTTATCTTGAAGAGGAACTGCGTCTTTGTGGTGTAATCCACCGCAACGGCGGGCCAGTAGGCGATGCCGTCGACATCATAGAGGAACGAGCAGGCGTAGATGTTCTCAAACCTCTTGGCTATGGTCGTTCCCTCTATCATCTCCTTCAATCCGGAGGAGTTGATATAGTGCTTTATGTTTATCCCCTTCGATTTGCCATACTGGTTTATCAGCGAGAACCATTCCTCCACGCCGTTGAACAGTTTTATCATCGATCCGAATTTCTGGAACGACTGCCGTTTCAACGAGATGTTGTTGTTTTTCGCAGCCTGTAGCATCAGGTACATATAGCAGAGAATCTCGTTTGCGTCGTTCTTGGTGGCCAGCTCGTGGTTTTTTGTCCAGAACCCCTTCGAGTCTTTCCCGATGGCTTTCACAAATCCGAACTCCTGCATGTTTCCCGGTGCGAGGGTGCCGTCGAAGTCGTAAACCAAAGCCACATCAATGTTTTTCTTTATCGCCATATATTATCACGGTTTGTTTTCTTGCGTCAAATTTTGTTTTATAAAAAAGTCGATGAAGTCTTGTTCTAACTATACATCGATATTATTAATAATCTTCTGCTGCCATTGGGAGTTCACCCTCATCTTCATCTTGTGAATAGGGAACCACCTTGTGGTGCAATGGAATAGATATAGTGTCGTTGTTTTCTGCACCCTCTTCCGTCCTATTCTTCTTGAAGTTCTCCGCCTGCTCGAATATGGCTTTGAATACCTCATCGCGAGTTTTGGGCGGATAGCCGTGTTTTGCAAGAGTAAGGATTATCTGCACTTTCAATTGGGCCTTGATGTCGGCTTTCTTGTCCCAGTCTATATACTGTGTATTGTCGTCAACCTCATTTTTTACATCTTTTGCAATGGCTATGTATTGTTCTTCGGTGTATTTGTCAAGAAAACCATATCGCTCGGCCACCGATTTCAGAATATCATAGAAGGCCTTCACCTCAATATTGGGAATGTCGTCAGGCAACACACTGTCTTTCTTGATTTCCTCGAAGAGGTCGGCCAACTGTTTGGCTACTTCTGTCACAATCTCGTCTGCCAGCACGATGTCGTCCGAGCGGTCGTTGTATTTGTCGATGATGCCGTTCAGTCGGTCGGTAAAGCTGACAGCCTTCACTTTGTTCACTTTCTTTACGCTGTCGATCACCCGCTTTAAAAGCTGTTCCATCAGCTTGACTTTGGTGTTCTTGTAGGGCAGGCGTTTCAGCTTCTCCATATACTGTGTGGCCAGCATGTCAATCTGCTCGTTGTTGTCAAGTTGCATCGTGTTGATGGCTACCACCTCTTCCGAAACCAGCGCCTCGTTGACCAGCTTCAGCACGTGGCGGTTCATCTGTGTGGCATCGGGCGACTCGCCCGTCGTGGTCTTGTAGATGACGGAGCGCACGCCCGTGAAGAAATGCACGTCGTTGACTTCATCCTTGGTGATACGCTCGTCGTTGTTGCACATGTTGTAGGCCGACTTCATAATGGTGGTGTGCTTCATGAAACGCTTCTCCGTCTCGTCGGTCTGCTGCATCCGTTCTGCAGCCTGCTGCAATGTGTCCAACTGCTCGAGCGGTGTTCCCGTGAAGAACTTTGAGTAGTCGAAACCCGTGAACATGCGGCGCAGCAAATCCAGCTCGTCCTTGAACAGCTTCACGGCTGCATCGATGGTCTCCACCGGCGTCTCGTTCTGTCCGCCGTTGGCGTACCGCTTCATCGCCTGGTTGAACTTCTTCTTGATGCCCAGATAGTCGACTATCAGGCCCTTGTCCTTGCCGGGATAGTTGCGGTTCACACGGCTGACGGTTTGTATCAGTGTGTGCATCTGCAACGGCTTGTAGCAGTACATCGTGTCCAAGCAAGGTACATCGAAGCCTGTAATCCACATGTCCACCACGATGGCAATCTTGAAGTTCGACTTCTCTTCCTTGAACTGCAGGTCGAGTTTCTTGCGCTCCTCGTCGCTCCCCAGCAGGTTGTACAGCTCGGGGGCGTCGTCTTTCTGACGGATGCACACCATCTTGATTTTCTCGATGGGCTTGATTTTCTCGGCCTCCTCCTTGGTCAGCTCCTCGCCGTCGCTGCATATCTTCACCTCCGCCCATTCGGGCCGCAGGGCGATAATCTCCTTGTAGATGGCGAAGGCTATCTCGCGGGTGGCACATACAATCATCGCCTTCCCTTTCACGGTGCTGCCTTCCTCCACGCGGCGTTCGTAGTGCTGCAGGAAGTCGACAGCCAAACGGTGAATCAGGTCGGGACTGTTGAGTAGCACGCTCATCTGCGTCATCGCCTTCTTGCTCTCCTCAATCTGGTATTCCGACGAGCCTTCCTCGGCGCATTTGTCGTAGTAGGCTTCTATCTGCTTGATGAGTTCGCTGTCGGCGAAGACATACGACGCACGCCCCTCGTACATGATGGTCTTGGTGATGCCGTCCTCTACGGCTTCTATCATCGAGTACTCGTCCACTACGCCACCGAACACATCCAGCGTGGCGTCGATGGGTGTGCCTGTAAAGCCCACGTAGGTGGCGTTGGGCAGCGAGTCGCGCAGGTATTTGGCGAAGCCGTACGACCGTTTCACACCCTTGTCGGTAATCTCCACCTTCTCCTCCAGAGAGGTCTGCGAGCGGTGTGCTTCGTCGCTGATGCAGATGATGTTGGCGCGGTTGGAGAGCAGGTTGATGTCCTTGGAGAACTTCTGTATGGTGGTGAGGAACACACCGCCGCTGGTGCGCCCTTGCAGCTTGTCTTTCAGGTCCTCACGGCTCTCCACCTGCTCTATCACGCTGTCGCCCACAAACTGTTTGGCGTTGAGCAGCAGACGCGACAGCTGGTCGTCCAAGTCGGTGCGGTCGGTGATGAGGATGATGGTGGGGCTGCACAGCGCCTTGCTCTTCATCAGCAGGCGCGTGAGGAAGAGCATCGTGAGCGACTTGCCGCAACCTGTGGCGCCGAAGTAAGTGCCACCCTTGCCGTCGCCGCCGGCGTTGAGCTTGCTGTGGTTGAGGATGTTCTGGTAAAGTGAGCGGGCGGCGAAGTATTGCGGATAACGGCAGATGAACTTCTGCTCGTTCTTCGAGGTGTCGGGGAAGTAGACGAAGTTGTGTATTACGTCGATAAGGCGCTCCTTGTGGAACAATCCGGCAATCATCGTCTTCAGCGAGTTGATGCCGTCGCAGCCTTTGTCTTTGGCGTTCACCTTGCGCCAGGCGTAGAAGAATTCGTAGGGGGTGTAGAGTGTGCCGAACTTGTTGTTCACACCGTCGGAGATGACGATAAAGGCGGTGTATTTGAACAGCGCGGGGATGTCCCTGCGGTAGCGGATAGTGAGCTGCTTGTAGGCGTCTTCGATGGTGGTGTTCTGCTTCAGGGCGTTCTTGAACTCGAACACCACTACGGGCAGGCCGTTGAGGAAGATGATGGCATCGGGGATGCGGTGTTGCTGCCCTATGATGTCGAACTGGTTCACCACCTTGAAGATGTTGTGCTTCTGGTTCGCCTCGTCGAAGGCGATGGGGTAGATATAGAGGTTCTGCTTGGTAGGGTCTTCACGCTTCAACGAAAAGCCGTCCATCAGCATGTTGAGCGTCTGCTTGTTTTCGGAGTAGAGTGTACCGCCCTGCTTCTGCGTAATGACGCGGATGGCCGCCTCCACTTCTGTGTCGGTGATGCCGTCGTTCTTGTAGCGGCTGCGCAGGTACTGGGCAAGGTCGTCGCGCAGCACCACCTCGTCGAGATCGCGCTCTATATCCTCGCCCTTGACGTAAACATACCCTTGTTCTTGCAGTAGGGTGATGATGGATAGCTCTAACTGACTTTCGTTGAAGTATGGCATAGTCGTTATTTATATTGGTCTTCCCATTTTGCTTTCAATAGGGTCAACGCTATCAACCCTTATATAAGTTTCGTATTCATTCAAAGCGTTCTTGTGTTTACGCTTTTCTTCAGAGTGCCTGCTTAATAGTTCATCAACCTCTTCGGATGTTATCTTACCTTCAATATTCTTGCAGGCCAACCCTATCAAATAATCAGACACCGTTAGCCCATCAACTGCCTGTAATCCGATAGCACAACCCCAAGTTTCAGCCCTTTCTCGTACTTGCGGATCGTCAGATTTCTTATACTTCTCAAATACGCTCAAACGATTCGTCTTATAACAATAATCGTCTAACTCTAAGTATCCGTCTTTCATATTATTGCTTCCTTTCGTTGAAGTATGGCATAACACTATTTGTATTCTGTTAGTTCGTTATCGTTTATCTCGTACTTGTCCTATGCTTGTCTTGTACTTGTCCTGTGTGTGTTCGGTGATCCTTCGGTGATGGTTCGACGATTGTCCGGCAGTACACCGCTTGCTTGCAAACCGAAGTCCAACTTTATTTCATAAAATAGCATTATAAGTTTTCTTTTCAAAATCAAACGCCAATTCCATCTCTAAGTTTATCTATAAAGGGTTTATTAATGCCAATAGCTTTCGCAAACTCTTCAAGGGCCTTGTCGTCTTTATACTCTCCATCAAGTAGTGATTTTATTTTATCTTTGAAATCTTTATTTTCGGCACCTGCGATTTCTACAATTTTAATCATTTTTTCTTGATATCTCAATATCAGTTGAACATTATCTTTGTTGTCAAGAATAGAAGATGTGAAAATAGTCCTTAAGGAAGATGTTTTTTCTTCTAGTTTAGAATACTTTAATAACCATTCACCGTAGAAATTAAAAATCTCATTTGTCATAGTACATGTTCCACTACAAAAACGATCCCTAACGTCGTTAAAGGCGGTAAGCATTTCCCTGCCATTTGATTCTGCCAGTTCAATCAAGGAACCACATTTATCTTTTGAAAAAGCACTATTGGGGGTTGTGGCATTTTCGACAAGAAGTTCTTTAAAAGAATCAAAACAATTTTGAATTTTCGGTTTAACAATCATCAATAAATTATACTCGTTACTCTCAGGTGCCAATATGAATCGCTTCCAGTCATCTTTTGATATTGATGCCAAATATTCTTTTGCGACTTTAATACAATGCGAAGCCAATCTATTTTTCTTATATATAATGTCCTCAAAAAATTCAACTGAAATTTCATTCACATTGTTGCTGGTTATTTGTTTTTCAGCATGATGTGCCCATTCATTTAATCTCTCTATTATTATTTGCGGATCTAATCCCAAAATATCTTTAATTGATGAATAGTCTTTAAGAACTTCCATAATATTCATTCTTGATTCACAGTAGCTTTGAGTGGTGAGCTTTTTAGCAACCTCTTTATACAATAGCTGATTCATACTCTTCAAATTTAAAAGAATAGTACCGTAAGTCATATAATATTCAATTTTTTCTGCCACTATATCCACGGTAGATGCATCCGTAATGTTAAGTATACTGTTAAATAAAGGTTGGAGATTTTGAGGGAAATTATTCAAGCGGGCAATACGCATACATATCAAATCATAATAAAATTCATCAGAATCTTTTGTTCCATTAAAAAATGCGTATATCTGATCGTCTGGCAGCACCTTCTCTATAGGACTTTCTATTTCTTTCAGCCTTTCATATAGTATTTTGATGTTATCTTTGTTATTTAAATTGTTATCAACAGAAGATTCTATATGAGTCTGGTATGAAGAAATGTCATAATTATTCTTAATATACGGAATTGCAGTAAGATTCTTTAAATGCTCAATATCCAATCCTGAAAGATAGTTATCTAGTTCTTCTGGATTACAAGATATTTTATAATTAAGAAAATCATCCTTGGATTCTTCAACAAATTCAATGAAATCAGAAGGCCCAACTTCTTTTTCTTGAAGATACTTAAATGGGTCTATGCCGTCAATTTCTGATATCTGCTTAATACTATTGTAGTAGTCAACTACATTAAATTCTTTGTGGTTTGAGAATGTGTTAATCAATAATTTCAGTAATTCTTCTTTTTGTGTAATATTGTTTAGGAGTACCTTATGATAGTCTTGTAGTGTGTTTTCTGAGATATGTTGCTTTGCGTTCTCATAAATACAATCCCATATCATCAATTCCTTCTGAGGATATTCATTAGTAAAACATTTGTTTAAAGCAAGAATGGAGTTTGAATAGTTAGAAACTTTTGTGATAGCATTTTCCAATAAATTAAAAAACAAATTCGGTGAACTTTGTATGGATTTAATTTGATCAATATCACAGTTGTCCAATGCTCTTTTCAGGTTTTCAGTATATACGATGTCCAGGGCATCTTTCGCAGGCAATTGATAATACAATGATGAAATATATTGGGGCAATGCAGGATCATTTTGGTACATAAAATTCATGGCTCCCAAATAAGTTGGATTAAGAATCTCATCTTGGGGGTGTAATGATATTACATCTTTGCCTTTGATAAATAACGCAATATACTCATCTGGTATGGATTTATCGGCTGTTTGTTTTATTGAAACAAATTCGTTGATAAAAGCAATGATTTCCCTTGGAGTGATTATTTCTGAAAGTAGATCGTATATTTGCGTTATTTTCCCATCCACCTCTATGCCAAATGATTCCTTCCAGCAATCAGAGAAATATTTCTTCCAGTCAGACATTACCGGAGGAGATACACGGTAAACAGCATCAAAAGTTTTATTAATGAAATCGTTTCCATAGCATATAAGTTTTTTTGGGGCGTTTTCATTATTTTGATTTGCATTCTCGTTCTCAGAAATAATATCTTCCGATTTAAATGCGGATTTGATATGTTCTCTGTCAAATGGAATAATTACACTAATGTTATTATATTTTTTTTCTGCAAAAAAAGTATGAATTGCAGACCATAATTCTTGAACTTTTTCGCGAGGTAATCTGTCCATGTTGTCAAAGACAATAATTAATTTGTGTTTTTTTATGTCTTTGTCTATATCGTCCATCCAGTTCTTAAAGTCGCGAGTTGATGGCTCCTCATCATAAATTGTCTCATATTTTATGGATTGTTCTATACTATCTTTGCTTTTTTCATGGGTATAGTCCATGTATGATAGAAACAATTCATGAATGATATTGGAAAGACTAACCTGCTGACCATATTTTTTTAGATTTCTTATCTGAAAATACAATAGCAGTAGCAATGAAAGGATAAAAAAGATTATCCAATAAACAAATTTGAATACATTATCATTAATTAGGTCGTTAAAGAAAATCATTAAAGGCATTGCAAATGCAATTAGGGCACTTACTTTAGCAACTGCGCTTAACTCTTTGACAACTTTTGTTCCTACACTTCTTTTTCTTGAAAGCAATTGTAATAGTTTTGCATTCCATTTTTCCTTGTCCAAAATCTTAGCCTCATCAATAAGGAAACTCGTCAAGTTTTCCAAAATCGAACGTCTTTGAAAATCTGTTTGGTATCCCCAAGCATCATATATGTAAAAATGAAACTTGTTTTTTTCTTTTTTTTCAAGTTCTTCCTTTATTATATTTACCATATTCGACTTTCCTGACCCCCAACCACCATCTATTCCTATGATTTTGTCGGAGCTAGTTGCAAGTACATTTGCAATATTTTTTGCAATAGCATTATGAGATTTCCCTTCAAATAAATCCTGGCCACAAGGCTTGTTATCTAAAAATCTTGGATATTCCATCATATCTTGTTTTGAGTTTTCCATATTTCACTATTTTTTATTTCCCCATCTTTGCCAAAAGCAAAGATTGTAATTCCGTTAATTTCGTGTTTTCTTGATTATGTAATACGATATTAGTGTATAGTGTTTCCGCCTTCTGGGCAAACTCCAAGCATACTTTTCTTGTTGGTATCATAATCTTAAATGGCTCAATATTGTTTATTGTGATTTGAGCCTGAGCAGTACCTGAGCGTAATGTCATTGTGTCTGATTCCAGCAAATGATAATACAAATAATCTTTTATTGCATCGTCTTTGGTTTCTATTGCAATAGCAAGATTGGACAGGAAACACTCATTGGGTGACATACATATTCTCCCTGATCCAGCATCGCCTCGAGCAATAATGACAATGGTTGGTTCTTTTAGAGTATATTCACTTGTATAACCAGTTATGGCATACCCACTAAATACAGGATATGGGTGCTCTTTGCTTTGTGGATTCTTGTCTGCTAATTTCCCGTATTTGAATGTTGCCACTTCTCCCAATGTTCCTATTCGCCAGCCGGTGGGGAGGTTTTCTTTGTCGATATTGTCGACGAACATTTTGCGGTAGAGGGCTTGGGCGGTGGCTTCGAGGCGTTGGATTATCTGCTCGTTGAGGCGTATGCGGTTGGTCAGCGTCTCGTACTCCTCCACGATTTCCCGCTGCCGTTCAATATCTGGCACGGGAAGGCGCATATCACAGAAGTCCTCCCACGCCAAACTTCCACGCACACCTCCGACAGCATAGAAACTTGCTTCACGGTCGAACTCTTTGCGAGAGAACCACATCATCAAATATTGGGGCAACAATTTCGTTTTGTCAATGACCTCAAACATCGGATAGGCAGGCGACATAATAGCCTCGTCACCCTCAAACATGGCGACTGGCATTTTGCCGTCACGGCTCACCTGCATCAAACTACAAGCAAACTGCTCACGGCGAATCACTTTGTAGTTTGAAAGGTCTGTGCCAATGACATTCGCCACCGATGGAATAAAAGCCTTGTCAATAGTAAGACCGACAAGCTCCGTAACCTTCAAGTCTCGGTTGCGGACATCCACAGGTCTGATATAGTCGCCTAATTGTTGGTATGTCATACTTCTATCCTATCTATTTCTTCAACTTTTGAATATAATATAGATTTAAAAACTTTTGCTTCTGGATAAGCCGCTAGAATCCGCTTTCTAATATATTTATATTCAGCTTCATATTTTGCTTTTTCAATTTGTGAAGAGAGAGTATCATTAGTTTTCGGGGCGGGATAGAATGTAAATCGTATTATCATGTTAACATTGATGGGAACAAATAAAATTCCATTTATCAGATGGTCTTTTATTGTTTCTTGATTTCTGGGGACAATGAATATCCGATATTCATTCTCGTAATTAAATGCCCATCTTTTTAACGACATTACTCTGACATATTGTTTGTCGTTAAAATTATCAAAATAATCATGATAATAAGGGCTTGATGGCAAATACAGACCATCTATTTCTTTCTTCTTAAGTTTGTAGTCAACTTTGGAAAAATATAGATCACATGTGTTCTCTCTTGCAAATTTTTCCAAATTCAATAAGAAATCAAAGGTTCGTATTGATAATCTCAACAAAGGCTCATTCTCCTTTTTGTATATTTTCCATGAAGCTTCTTCATTGAGATTGTCCATTCTGGCACAAAAACAATATATCTTAGGCTGTTTATAACCATTTAGTGTTGAATAGTCTGTATTTAGAAATTTTGTTTCATACGGATCGTACCATAAATCTGGAGAAACAAAACCTATCTGATGAGTCTCTTTTTCAATGATATCAAGAACCCTGCTTGCTGGCATATATTTATAAAGTGTATTTACAATTTTATCACAGTTGACTAATTGTAGCGACAATGCATCTTTTAATTGTTGGTCTGTTATTTTTATAGTTGCCATATGCTGTTTTATTAATCATCTTGTTTGTTGTAATATGAATAATCGGTGTCTCCCATTATGTCACTGAAGGGATGAAATGTCCTTATGTCCCTTGGCATTATCACCTTCAACTCTCGGTTGCGGACATCCACAGGTCTGATGTAGTCGCCTAATCTATGATATTCTGTGCCCATGTCTCTATATAATTCTTTATAATTTTGCAACAATTATAAAGTTTTGTCTTTGGGAAAACGATATAATTCTTGAAAATTTTGCAAAAACTTTCAAGAATTGTCACTTGCTTTTATTTATCAACTCCTCAAAATTGTCACTTGTCATATAGCCTCTCTTTACGTTGTTGATTTGCAACTCAACCAAGTATCCTTTCTCTACAAGTTCGGAAAGGTCTTTTCTCGCCGTAACGGTGGATATGCCAAACATGTTGGTTATGTCTTTCACCACCACAAATTCCCCCGGCTCTTCGACAAAAGACTGGATGATTCTGGCTTGCCGCTCATTGATGTTGCCGAGTGCCATGAAGGTATTGGCGTTCATCTTCTCGCGCTGCTTTCTGTTTATGTATTCTTTAAATTGTTTGAATGAAATGCTGAGCACCCTTAGGTTGTAGGCAACAAAATAACCAAGGTCCATGCTGTCATTTTCGGTATATAAGAATGCGTTTTCGTAGCTGGACTTTGACTTGATTATTACCCTAGAGATAGACATATACTCCGTAAGCATATAACCTTCTTTAAGCATATACCAGTAGAACAAAGCACGAGCGGTGCGGCCATTACCATCAACAAACGGATGCATATAGGCTACCATGAAATGGATAATAATACCGCGTATAATAGGATGGATGAAGATAGGACTGTCTTTGTCGTTGAAGAAAAAACACAAGTCATTGACAAATTGTGAGATGTCTTCGGCTGCGGGTGGAATATGTACAATCTCTCCATCTACTGCATTTTGCACAACAATGTTGTCCTCATTTGTTCGATAACGTCCTGCATCTTCGTGGTTCTTCAGTGTCTTATCTGTCATTAATTTGTGAACGTACAGAAAAGCCTCCTCTGTCAGAGGTTCGTTTTTGTGCTCGGCCACATAGCGAATGGTTTGATAGTTGTTGAAAATCATCTGCTCCGATTTGTCTTTAGGAGAGAGGCCTTTCTTCAACATATCTTTTGCAAAAAGTCGTGTGGTAGAGGCCCCCTCCATTTTACTCGAGTAGATTGCCTCCTCCATGAGTGAGCTCATTTGGTAGTTACGCTTCTCGTTTTTTTGTGGTGCTGTTTCGGCATCCCAAAAACTACCAAAATTCATGTCAAACTCGTGGCATAGTTTTTGCATTTGATTGGTTACGGTGAGTGTAATGCCGTATTTGCTCCACACAATAATTTTTCCTCTTAAACGAGATGCTTTTACATGGGTCCATAGCATTTCGGGAGTGAAATTATCAGGTAGGGGTCTTTTGTACCTCACTTTGTCCCAATATAAATATTCCTCGTTGATGTCGTCAACCATCTTGTCGATTTCCTGAGGGTATTTCCCGAACAGCGCATCAGCCAGCAATTTCCTATTTATTTTTGGAGGGTTTTCTATCATAAAAATGGGTGTTAATTCGACTGCAAAGATACGAATAATTTTTGATAATTCTTGAAAATATTGCAAAAACTTTCAAGAATTTTCAAAAAAACTACAAGCCGTAACCCAGTCTTGAAAACAGGTTTTTCAGCTCTTTGGTGCTTTCTTCCTCTTGTTGCAGCAGGTCGCGGAGTTCGGTTTGCAGTTGGCGCATCTTGGTGTCGAAGTCTATCTGCTCGTCGCGGTTGAGGAACTCGATGTATTTGCTGGGCACAAGGCTCCAGCCTTTCTGCTCCACTTCATCTTTAGTGGCGGAATAGCAATATTCGGGTGTGTCCTTGTAGGTCTGCTCGTAGCCCTCCTGTTGCCAGCAGTGGTAGGTGCGGGTGACGGTGTCGCGCGTGGCTTGGTCGAGCTCCACATATTTCTTTTCGAAGGGCACGCCCATCTGCCGCAGGTCCATAAAGAGTATTTCGCCTTCGCGGTCGCGATAGTGTATCTCTACGCCGTTCTTCGTCACCACTCGCGCCTTCTTGTTGTTGTTCAGTATCCAGAGCGTCACGCTGATGTCGGTGGAGTAGAACAAGTTGCGCGGCAGGATGACGATGGCCTCTACCTTGTCTTTCTCGATGAGTTTGCGACGGATGGCCAGCTCGGTGCCGTCGGCACTCAGGGCGCCGTTTGACAGCAGGAAGCCCGCCACACCGTTGGTGGAGAGTTTAGACAAGATATTGAGTATCCAGCCGTAGTTGGCGTTGGAGGTAGGAGGGATGTCGTAGCCGCGCCAGCGCGGATCGTCGGTGAGCTGGTTGCCCTCACGCCATGCCTTCTGGTTGAAGGGCGGATTGGCCATGATATAGTCGGCCTTGAGGTCTTTGTGCTGGTCATTATGAAAAGTGTCGCCCTGCTTGATGTCGGCCGAGATACCTCGGATAGCGAGGTTCATTCGTGCCAACTTGAAAGTGGTGTTGGTGTTCTCCTGTCCGTAGACGCTCACGTTCTTCTGGTTGCCGTGGTGCGCACGGACGAACTTCATCGATTGCACAAACATGCCGCCAGAGCCACAGCAGGGGTCGTAAATCTTGCCGTCGTAGGGCTCGATCATCTCGGCTATGAGGTTGACCACCGACTTGGGTGTGTAGTATTCTCCCTTACCTTTGCCTTCGGCGATGGCGAACTTGCCAAGGAAGTACTCATACACGCGGCCGATAAGGTCGTTCTCCGAATCCTTCACGGTGTCGAGCTTGTTAATCTCGTCGAGCAGCGAGGCGAATTTAGTCTTGTCCAACCCCAGGTTGGAATAATAGTTGTTGGGGAGAGCCCCCGCTAATTGTTTGTTCTTCTTCTCGATGTTGGAAAGTGCGTCGTCGATAATCTGGAAAATGTTAGGTTGCTTGGCGTTCTGCATGATATATGACCAGCGGCACCCCTCCGGCAGGTAGAACACATTCTCGGCGGTGTAGAACTCCACCGTATCGACATATTCTTTCAATCCCTGATTGACGAGGTCCTGTTTGCGTTGTTCGAAGCGGTCGCCCGCATACTTGAGGAAGATGAGGCTCAGTACCACATGCTTGTACTCCGCCGGCTCCACCGCCCCACGCAGTTTGTTGCACGACTCCCACAGAGCCGCCTCCATGGATTTTTCCTGTTTCTTATTGGGTTTTGTCGCTGTTTTTGCCATAGAATCTTTGTTTTTCTATCATCTATTTCCGCGTGATAATCAGAAATTTGTACTACGCAAAAATTTTACAAATATACGCATTAATTCCGATATGGGCAACAGGAAAAAGAAAAAGAATACCGTGTGTGGTTGTGGAGGACCCTAATATGAACTGTAACAACTGTAACTGTAACGCCCAACGAGGCAGCAAACCGGTTTTGACAGTTGAAAATCCTTATTGACTATTGAATAATGACAGATGACACAAAATGGCATATCAAAAATTGAAAATGACATTTTGACATTTGACATTTTGACATCTGGTCAATCTGAAATCCTTAATGACAAATGACACTTAATGACACATTGAAAATCGATTTTGACAAATGACAAATGACAATAATGACCATCGATAATCAAAAATTCAACTGTAGCACTGTAGCAACTGCAACGCTTAAAAAATCAGCTACACATAACCGTTATTATATCAATCGATTTTGCCGTGCGTTGATAAAAACTATCACACACCATTCGTAAACCGCAATCCATCCTTCGTACTTTTGCACCCACAAACCGCCAAATGCTAACCACTTGATACTTAACACATACTGTTTAGAACCATTCTCTAACCCATTAATCCTGAGCCACCAACCTCCTTAACTCCCAAGAAACTCCGTATTAACTCCGTACTAACTCCCAATAAACTCCCACTCCAATTTAAACCTTCAAAATTCAACTTTCAAATTCAACATTAGTATATCCTCCCAGCTTCACAATCTAAAATCCCCAGTACGGTTTCACTCACCACCTATAGGTAGAATTGTTGATAACTTTCGGTTGATAAGTTTAAAAAAATGGGGTATTTTAACAAAAATGTGTAATTTGTAATTTGTGTTCAAACAATGTATTACAAGAATTTTAAGGAAATTTAACATTAGGCGAAATGAAAAGGTTGATAGTTGATAAAAAAATAGTTGTATCTTTGCAATCCGTTTTGTGCGGAAAAAGCACAGGGAAAAGGAATATAAATCAGTAAAAATTAATAACATAAAGTAAAGAAATGCCAACAATTCAGCAATTAGTTCGCAAAGGACGTCAGCAGATGGAGTACAAGAGCAAATCGCCCGCACTGGACAGCTGCCCGCAGCGTCGCGGTGTTTGTACTCGTGTGTACACAACAACCCCTAAGAAACCTAACTCGGCAATGAGAAAGGTGGCTCGTGTTCGTTTGACCAACCAGAAAGAGGTGAACGCCTACATCCCTGGTGAGGGCCACAACCTGCAGGAGCACAGCATAGTGATGATCCGCGGCGGTCGTGTTAAGGACCTCCCGGGTGTGCGTTATCACATCATCCGCGGTGCGTTGGATACCAGCGGAGTCGACGGTCGTCGTCAGCGTCGTTCGAAATACGGTGCCAAACGTCCGAAAGCAGCTGCTAAGTAAGTTTTAAAGTTTAGAGTTTAAAGTTTAAAGAAATAGCAAAATGAGAAAAGCTAAACCTAAGAAAAGAATCATCCTCCCGGATCCTAAATATAATGATGTGATGGTGACCAAGTTCGTCAACAACCTGATGCTTGGCGGCAAGAAGACCATCGCCTACAAGATTTTCTACGATGCAATCGACGTGGTGAGCGACCGCACGAAGGAAGACGGCCTCGAGGTTTGGAAAAAGGCTCTGGCCAACATCACCCCTTCGGTTGAGGTGAAGAGCAAACGTATCGGCGGTGCTACCTTCCAGGTTCCCACCGAGATCCGTCCAGAGCGCAAACAGTCGATCGGCATGAAGAACCTCATCCTTTTCTCGCGCAAACGCGGTGAGAAGACGATGGCTCTCAAACTGGCTGCCGAAATACAGGCCGCTTACAAGGAGGAAGGTGCCGCCTTCAAACGTAAGGAGGACATCCACCGTATGGCCGACGCTAACAAGGCGTTCTCGCACTTCAGATTCTAAGTCTCCCTACAATATATAATTATAGGAATAACGATGTCGGACCTCAAATATACTCGCAACATAGGCATTATGGCCCACATAGACGCCGGTAAGACGACGACTACTGAGCGCATATTGTTCTATACCGGCAAGAACTACAAGCTGGGCGAGACCCACGAGGGTTCGGCAACGATGGACTGGATGGTGCAGGAGCAGGAGAGGGGTATAACCATCACCTCCGCCGCCACCACCGTCTACTGGGATTGGCACGAAAACCACTACAAGTACAACATCATCGACACTCCGGGTCACGTGGACTTCACGGTCGAGGTGGAGCGTTCGCTGCGTGTGCTGGACGGCGCCATAGCCATCTTCTGCGCAGTCGGCGGCGTTGAGCCTCAGTCGGAGACGGTGTGGCGTCAGGCAGACAAGTACAATGTGCCCCGCATCGCTTTCATCAACAAGATGGACCGCGCGGGCGCCAACTTCTTTGCGGTGGTTGACCAGATAAAGGACAAGCTGGGCGCCAACCCCATCCCCATTGAAATTCCTATCGGACAGGAAGACCTGTATAAAGGTGTGGTGGACCTTATATCTAACAAGGCTCTCATCTGGGACGAGGAGTCGAACGGAACGCAGTTCTACGAGATTCCGATGCCGGAGGACTTGAAAGACATAGCCGCCGAATACCGTCAGAAACTGGTTGAGGGTGTGGCCGAGGAAAACGAGGAGCTTATGATGAAGTTCTTCGACGACCCCGACTCGATCACCCCCGACGACATAATATCCGAAATACGCAAGGCCACGCTGGCGAGGAAGATCGTCCCCGTCATGTGTGGTTCGGCATTTAAGAACAAAGGTGTTCAGACACTGCTCGACGCGGTGGCGGCGTTCCTCCCCAGCCCTCTCGACGTGGAGGATGTGGAGGGAGTGAACCCCAAGAACGAGAAACCCGAGAGCCGTCCGATCGACCCGAAGGCTCCTTTCTCGGCTCTGGCGTTCAAGATAGCCACCGACCCGTATGTGGGCCGTCTCTGCTTCTTCAGAGTGTATAGCGGCACGCTCGAGTCGGGCTCATACGTCTATAACGCCAACACGGGCAAGAAAGAGCGCATCTCGCGCATTATGCAGATGCACTCGAACAAGCAGAACCCGCTCGACCGCATCGAGGCCGGCGACATCGGAGCTGCGGTGGGATTCAAAGAGATCAAGACCGGTCACACGCTGTGTGACGAGCAGCACCCGATAGTGCTGGAGTCGATGATCTTCCCCGACCCGGTGATAAGCATAGCCGTAGAACCTCTCACTCAGGGCGAGATGGACAAGCTGACCAACGCTTTGGCCAAACTGGTTGAAGAGGATCCGACTTTCCGCACCAAGACCGACGAGGTGTCGGGTCAGATCATCATCAGCGGTATGGGCGAGCTGCATCTGGACATCATCGTTGACCGCCTGCGCAGGGAATTCGGCGTGGAGGTGAACCAAGGCCGTCCGGAGGTGGCTTACAAAGAGGCTATCACCACGACGGTGCGCCACCACGAGATATACAAGAAGCAGACGGGCGGCAAGGGTAAATTTGCCGACATACTCTTCGAGATCGGCCCCGCCGACGACGGTGTGGTCGGACTTCAGTTTATCAACGAGGTGAAGGGCGGCAACATTCCGAAGGAATACATCCCCGCGATAGAGAAAGGTTTCAAGGATGCGATGCTCAACGGTGTGTTGGCCGGCTATCCGATGGACAGCATGAAGGTGCGCGTCATCGACGGCTCGTTCCACCCGGTGGACTCCGACCAGCTCTCGTTTGAGGTGTGTGCCAAGATCGGATACAAGGAGGCTTGCCGCAAGGCCAGCCCGGTGCTGCTCGAACCTATCATGAAGCTCGAAGTGCTGACTCCCGACGCATACGTGGGCGATGTGACGAGCGACCTGAACCGCAGACGCGGAGTGTTGGAGAACGTAGTGGCGAAGGTTGGAGTGCAGGCCGTTCATGCCAAAGTGCCGCTGGAGCAGATGTTCGGATATGTGACAGCGCTGCGCACGATTACATCGGGACGCGCCAACTCGACGATGGAGTTCTCGCACTATGCCGAGGTGTCGAAGGAACAGCAAGAATCAATATTGAAATACAAATACTAAACTTATAAATTAATTAATCTCTTAAAACCGTGAGTCAAAGAATCAGAATTAAACTCAAATCTTACGATCACAACTTGGTGGACAAATCCGCTGAGAAAATCGTGAAGACCGTAAAGATGACCGGCGCAGTGGTGAATGGCCCCATTCCTCTGCCGACCAACAAGAAAATCTTCACAGTCAACCGTTCGACCTTCGTGAACAAGAAATCACGTGAGCAGTTCGAACTCAGCTCGTACAAACGTCTTATGGACATCGAGATCAACGACCGCGCGAAGACCATCGACGCATTGATGAAACTCGAGCTGCCCAGCGGCGTGGAAGTCGAAATCAAAGTGTGACGTAAATCAGCCAATGTTGTCGGCGCCGGGACGGTGTCGCGCAAGCTGAAAACAAAATCTATTAACAAAACAAAAATCCAAACTCAAAAATGTCAGGATTATTAGGTAAAAAAATCGGAATGACTAGCCTTTTCGATGCCAATGGTAAGCAGATACCATGCACAGTTATTGAGGCCGGTCCTTGTGTCGTGACACAAGTGAAAACAATCGAGAAGGATGGCTACGAGGCTATCCAGCTGGCTTTCGGCGAGAAGAAAGAAAGCCGCACAAACAAACCCATGAAAGGACACTTCGCAAAGGCAAACACCACACCGAAGTATCACCTTGCCGAGTTCACCCGCTTTGAGGAAGGCCACAAGAAAAAATATGGTGAAGTTCTCACAGTGGACGTGTTCCAGGAAGGCGAGTTTGTCGATGTCGTAGGAACCTCCAAGGGTAAAGGATTCCAGGGCGTTGTGAAAAGACACGGCTTTGGTGGTGTTGGAGACCTCACTCACGGACAACACGACCGTCTACGTGCCCCCGGTTCAATCGGTGCATCCTCCTATCCCTCGCGTATCTTCAAGGGAATGCGTATGGCTGGACAGACCGGCAACCATCGCGTGAAAATCCAAAACCTCGAGGTGATCAAGATCATCGCCGAGAAAAATCTCATTTTAGTCAAAGGTTCTGTACCGGGACCCAAAGGTTCAATCTTAAAACTGGAAAGATGGAGTTAAAAGTTTATAACATCAAAGGAAGCGAAACCGGTAGAACCGTCAACGTCGAGGATTCTATCTTCGCAATCGAGCCCAACGAGCACGCTGTCTATCTGGATTGCAAACAGTATCTGGCCGACCAGCGTCAGGGTACACACAAAGCAAAAGAACGTAGCGAGAACGCACACAGCACCCGCAAGCTGAAACGTCAGAAGGGCACCGGCGGCGCACGCTCGGGCGACTACAAGAGCCCCGTGTTCGTGGGCGGCGGTACCATCTTCGGACCCAAACCTCGCGACTATCGTTTCAAACTGAACATCAAGGTGAAGCGTCTCGCCCGTCGTTCGGCTCTCAGCATGAAGGTCGCCGACAGCGCTATGACCATCGTCGAGAATTTCAGCTTCGAGGCACCCAAGACAAAACAGATGGTTGAGGTTCTCAATAACCTGAAGATTAACGACAAAAAATCGCTCATAGTTATTGAAAATCAAAATAATTTCGTATCTTTGTCAGCTCGCAACCTTCAGAACGTAAAGGTTGTAACGGTTTCTACGTTAAACACTTACGATATTATGAATGCCGCAAACATCGTCATATCGGAAGGTTCGTTGCAGGAAATTAACCGCGTTTTGGCTGCGAAATAAACAGAGTTACAGTAATCGTTAAGAATTTTTAACAAATGAACATCATAGTAAAACCCCTCATTAGCGAGAAGATGACACGCATCAGCGAGGTTGCCGCTTCTCCGAAGCTTACCTACATACAGCGTAAAAAAGGTAAGCCCGAACCGGTGGCTCACAACCGCTACGGTTTCGTTGTTGACAAGAGAGCCAACAAGATTGAGATCAAGAAGGCTGTCGAGTCGTTCTACAACGTGAAGGTCATCGATGTGAACACGATGAACTACTCGGGTAAAGTGAAGTCGCGCTACACCAAGTCAGGTTTCCTCACGGGCCGCACCAACGCTTTCAAGAAAGCTATCGTGACCTTGGCCGAAGGCGACACTATCGACTTCTACGCAAGCATCTAAAAAGAAATCACACGCCGCGAGGCGTCAATTAACACAATCAATAGTACCGACCCACTGATAAGAGGTCAAAAAAGAAAAAAGAAATGGCTTTAAAAAAGATTAAACCCACAACTCCCGGTCAGCGTCACAAACTCGTTGTGACCAACGACGACATCACCGCTACAAAGCCCGAAAAGAGCTTAGTGTTCGGCTTTGGTAAATCTGGCGGACGCAACAACACGGGTAAGATGACCATGCGCTACATCGGCGGTGGCCACAAGAAACTCTATCGTATGATAGATTTCAAACGCAACAAGGATGGTATTCCCGCTGTTGTGAAAACTATCGAGTATGACCCGAACCGCAGCTCGCGCATCGCTCTCGTATGCTATGCTGACGGTGAGAAGCGCTACATCATCGCCCCACAGGGATTGACCGTCGGTCAGACCATCATGTCGGGCAAAGGCGTTGCTCCCGAAATCGGAAACACCCTGACCCTCGCTGAGATTCCTTTCGGTACGCTTATCCACAACATCGAGCTCCGTCCCGGACAGGGCGCCAAGATGGTGCGTTCGGCCGGCGCTTACGCTCAGCTCATGTCGCGCGACGACAAGTATGCTATCATCAAGATGCCGAGCGGTGAGATGCGCATGATTCTTCAGGCTTGCCGCGCTACCGTAGGTATCGTGTCCAACCCTGAGCACAACCTCGAGGTCGGCGGTAAAGCCGGTCGCAGCCGTTGGCTCGGACGTCGTCCCCGCAACCGCGGTGTTGTTATGAACCCAGTTGACCATCCGATGGGCGGTGGTGAAGGCCGTCAAACCGGCGGACACCCGCGTTCACGCAAGGGTATCCCAGCTAAGGGTTACAAGACACGCGCTCCGAAGAAACAGTCGAGCAAGTATATAGTTGAAAGAAGAAAGAAGTAACAACTAAAAAGAAGAAACAATGAGTCGTTCATTAAAGAAAGGTCCTTATATTTTCCACAAACTGGAAAAAAGAGTAATCGAGGCGCAGCAGTCGAACAAGAAGGTCTCCATCAAGACCTGGTCGAGAGCTTCCATGATTTCTCCTGATTTCGTAGGACAGACCATAGCAGTCCACAACGGCAACAAGTTCATCCCCGTCTATGTTACGGAGAACATGGTAGGCCACAAACTCGGAGAGTTCGCCCCCACGCGTATCTTCCGCGGCCACGCCGGCTCAAAAGACAAAGCTAAAAAATAAGTGTTAAGTAGATTCGGTGTCTGAAAAACACCATCTGATAAAAAGAAAAAAGAACAATGGGACGTAGAAAACACAACAGTGCAGAAGCACGCAAGGAAGCCAAAAAGACTTTATACATTGCGAAACTGATGAACAATCCCACTTCGCCGCGCAAAACCCGTCTCGTAGCAGACTTGGTTCGTGGCGTCGATGTCGACAAGGCTTTAGGTATCCTTCAGTACAACCCGAGAGAGTCGGCTCCCAAAATGCGTAAGCTCATCCTTTCAGCCGTAGCCAACTGGCAGGCCAAGAATGAAGGCAAACGTATGGAAGACAGCCAGCTCTATGTGAAGCAGATCATGGTGGACGAAGGCCGCACTATGAAGCGCATGCGCACCGCTCCGCAGGGTAGGGGTTACAGAATCCGCAAACGTAGCAACCACATCACCGTCATCCTCGGAAGCCGTGTGGACGAGGCTGCTGCTACAGCATCAACCGAAACAGAAAAATAGTAAATACTGAGACCTGTTACAAAAGGATCTCGCAAAAAGAAGAATTAAAGAATGGGACAAAAAACTAACCCAATTGGAAACAGATTAGGAATCATCCGTGGATGGGATTCTAACTGGTACGGCGGCAGAAGATTCGAGCAGAAACTTGTCGAGGACGACAAGATCCGCAAATATCTCAACGCTCGTCTCAACAAAGCCGGTATCTCGAAAGTGTACATCGAGAGAACTTTGAAACTCCTCACCATCACCATCAACGCCGCCCGTCCGGGTTTGATCATCGGACACGCCGGTTCTGAGGTTGACAAGCTGAAGGTCGAGTTGAAGAAAATCACCGGAAAAGACGTTCAGATCAACATCTCCGAGGTGAAACACCCCGAGGTCGATGCAGTCCTGGTTGCCCAGAACATCGCCAAGCAGATTGAGGGCCGCATCCAGTACCGTCGCGCCATCAAGAACGCCATCACCTCCACCATGCGCATGAACGCAGAGGGTATCAAGGTTTCTATCAGCGGCCGTATCGGAGGCGCTGAAATCGCCCGTACCGAGCATTTCAAAGAGGGTCGTACTCCTCTCCACACCCTCCGTGCCGACATCGACTATGCACTCGCAGAAGCTCACACCACCTACGGCCGTATCGGCATCAAGGTGTGGATTTGCCGCGGTATAGTTTACGGCAAGCGCGAACTCGTGTCCGCTATCCCCGGCGGTCAGAAGAACGATTCACGCCAGGGCGGCGACCGTCGTCCGATGGCTGGTGGCCCGCGCAGAAGACCTGCCAACAACAGAAACAATAACAGTAAATAAGAGAACACGTAGAGGACTCGTAACATAAAACGAGTAGGAAACGTTAAAAAGAAAAAGAAAATGTTACAACCCAAGAAAACAAGATATAGAAAGCAGCAGAAGGGTAAGATCAAGGGTAACGCCTTCCGCGGTCATGAATTGGCCTTCGGCACCTTCGGAATCAAGTCCCTGGAAACTTGTTTCATCACAGGACGTCAAATAGAGGCTGCTCGTCAAGCTGTAACGCGTCACATGAAACGTGAAGGTCAGATATGGATCCGCATCTTCCCCGACAAGCCCATCACCAAGAAACCTAACGAGGTGCGTATGGGTAAAGGTAAGGGTGCTCCCGAGTACTTCGTGGCTCGCGTAATGCCCGGCACGATACTCTTCGAGTGCGAAGGTGTGCCGATGGATGTTGCAAAAGAGGCTCTCCGTCTCGCAGCCCAGAAGCTCCCCATCTCGACCAAATTTATCGTCAAAAGAGACTATATTGAAGAATAACAAGGAGGAATACAGTCATGAAGAATGAATTAGTTTTAAAAGAGCTTTCGACTGCGGAGTTGAGGGAAAAATTGGACACCGAGCGCGCTCTGTACCAGAAAATGCTGCTCAACCATGCCATTTCTCCTCTCGAGAACCCGAACAAAATTAAAGAAAGTAGAAAAACTATTGCCCGTTGCCTCACAGAGCTCCGCGCCCGCGAACTCGCCGAGAAAAAATAAGCAGTGGCAATCATAATCCAAATCAATGATGGAAAGAAATTTAAGAAAAGAAAGAATCGGTGTTGTTGTGAGCAACAAGATGGACAAGTCCATCGTCATTCTGGTGGAACGCAAAGTGAAACACCCGAAATACGGGAAATTTGTGAAAAAGTCCTCCAGATTCATGGCTCACGATGAGAAAAACGAGTGCAACATCGGAGACACCGTAAGAATTATGGAGACCCGTCCGCTCAGCAAGAACAAATGCTGGCGCCTCGTCGAAATAGTCGAAAGAGCTAAATAACGTTTTGCCCATTAGAAGGCTTCAAATGTTTAAAGAAAAAAAGAGAAAAAGATGATACAGCAAGAAACAAGAATGACCGTAGCCGACAACAGTGGTGCCAAGAGCGCACTCTGCATACGTGTGTTGGGCGGTACAAAAAAGCGCTACGCCTCTATCGGCGACACGATAGTGGTGGCCATTAAAGACGCGCTCCCTTCCGGAAACGTGAAAAAAGGATCGGTCTCGAAGGCAGTTGTGGTTCGCACCAAGAAAGAAATACGCCGCGCCGACGGTAGCTACATCCGCTTCGATGACAACGCATGTGTGTTGCTCACCGCTGCCGACGAGCTCCGCGGAACCCGTATTTTCGGACCTGTCGGACGCGAACTCCGTGAAAAGCAATTCATGAAAATTGTCTCCCTGGCACCGGAGGTATTGTAAAACTTAAAGAAGAAAAGAAGAAATGAAATTGCACGTTAAAAAAGGGGATATGGTAAAAGTGCTCGCCGGCGACGACAAGGGCACTATCGCTAAAGTCCTGAAGGTATATCCCGAAAAGAATCGCGCCATCGTAGAGGGTGTCAATGTGAACAAAAAACACACCAAACCCAACGCCAAGAACACTCAGGGAGGCATCGTGGAACAGGAAGCTCCCATCCACATCTCCAACCTCATGGTTGTTGCAGGTAAGACCCCTACCAGAATTGGTCGCAAGATTGACGAAAAGTCAGGTAAATTAGTTCGTTATTCTAAAAAAACTGGAGAGGAGATTAAATAATGGCATACATTCCGACATTAAAGACTAAGTACAAAGAGGAAATAGTGAGTGCTCTCATGAAAGAGTACAACTATAAGACTGTCATGCAGTGCCCTCGCCTCCTGAAGATCACCCTCAACCAGGGTCTTGGCAAGGCCGCTATCGCCGACAAAAAAGTTATCGACAAGGGCATCGAAGAAATGACACTCATTGCCGGTCAGAAGGCTGTGGCCACCAAATCACGTAAGGACATCTCCAACTTCAAACTGCGTCGCGGTATGCCTATCGGAGTTAGAGTAACCCTCCGTGGTGAGAGAATGTACGAGTTTCTCGAGCGTCTCGTAACCGCTTCTATCCCCCGTATTCGTGATTTCCGCGGTATCAATGACAAGGGTTTCGATGGTCAGGGCAACTACACCTTCGGTATCTCCGAGCAGATTATTTTCCCGGAAATCGACATCGACAAGATCGACCGCATCCAGGGTATGGACATCACCTTCGTCACTTCTGCAAAGACTGACAAAGAGGCTATGTCGCTGCTCAAACAGTTTGGTTTACCTTTCAAAAATCAGCAAAAATAAATTATAATGGCAAAAGAATCAATCAAAGCAAGAGAGCGTAAAAGAGCCCGCATGGTTGCCCAGTACGCTGCAAAAAGAGCTGCCCTGAAAGAGATTGTGCGCACCGGTGAACCCGAGGAGGTCGAGAAGGCAATTATCGCTCTTCAGAAACTTCCGAAGAACGCTTGCCCGATCAGAAAGCACAACCGTTGTCAGCTTACTGGCCGTCCGAAAGGTTATATGCGCCAGTTCGGCATCTCCCGTATCAATTTCCGTGAGATGGCTCTCGCAGGCCTTATCCCAGGCGTTAAAAAATCGAGTTGGTAATTATTTTAATTGAATTGGTAGTTTTGCAAGTTGGACAAGCCAAAACTACAAGACTTTAAATCAAAACAAAAATGGTAACAGATCCTATCGCAGATTATCTGACCAGAATGCGCAACGCCATCGCTGCCAAGCACAGAGTGGTCGAAATCCCTGCATCGAAACTGAAAAAAGAAATCACCAAGATTCTTTTTGAAAAAGGTTATATCCTGAACTACAAGTTTGAGAACGAGGGTTCACATAACCAGTCAATCAAAATCGCTTTGAAGTATCACCCCGCTACCAAGATGTCGGCTATCTCCGAACTCAAGCGTGTGAGTACTCCGGGTTTGCGCAAGTACGTCTCGGTTGAAGAGATGCCGCGCGTTCTTAACGGCCTGGGTATTGCCATCGTATCGACCTCAAAAGGTCTTATGACCGACAAGGAGGCTCGTTCGCTCAACGTGGGTGGTGAAGTTTTATGTTACATCAGCTAAAGGAAAGGAGAAAAGAGATATGTCAAGAATTGGAAAAATGCCGATCCATCTTCCCAAGAATGTGGAAGTTTCGATATCTGATGATAACGTATTGACGGTAAAAGGACCTCTGGGAACAATGACTGAAAAAGTCAACCCAGCCATCACTATGAAGGTTGAGGACAACACAATATTCTTCGAGCGCCCCAATGACACCAAAGAGGTGAAGGCTATGCACGGTCTCTACAGAGCTCTTGCAGCCAACATGGTGAAGGGTGTTTCGGAAGGTTTCAAAACCGTCCAGGAAGTTATCGGTGTTGGTTATAAAGTGCAGGCCAGTGGCAATGTGCTTGAGATGGACCTCGGTTACTCCCATAAAATCTATTTCGAGCTCGCCCCTGAAATCAAGGTCGAGACCGTTACCGAGAAAGGTAAGAACCCCATCATTACGATGACCTGCTGCGACAAGCAGATCCTCGGACAGGCAGCTGCCAAGATTCGCTCACTGCGTAAACCTGAGCCTTACAAGGGTAAGGGTATTCGCTTCCAGGGTGAAGAAATTCGTAAGAAAGCTGGTAAAGCTGCAGCTAAGTAAATAAACAGTTAACATGTCCCGCAAAATGATTCTGCGGGCACGATGTTCAAGCCAAAAACATACAACAATGGCAACAAAAAAAGACATAAGAAGAACAAAGATTAAGTTTCGTATTCGTCATAAAGTGTCTGGCACATCTGAGATGCCGCGCTTGTCTGTGTTCAGAAGCAATAAGGAAATATACGCACAGGTTATTGACGACGTAAAAGGTGTTACACTCACCGCTGCTTCCTCGCGCGAGAAAGCTTTCGAAAAGAGTGGCACGAAAAGTGAAGTGGCAACCAAGGTCGGCAAACTCGTTGCCGAGCGTGCTCTTGCTGCTGGAATCAACACAGTAGTTTTCGACCGTAACGGTTATCTCTACCACGGTCGTGTTAAATCATTGGCCGACGGAGCCAGAGAAGGTGGATTAAAATTCTAATAACAATGGCAGAAGTAAATATCAAAAGAGTAAAGTCGAGCGATATCGAATTCAAAGATCGCTTAGTAGCAGTAAACCGCGTAACCAAGGTTACCAAGGGTGGTAGAACGTTCACTTTTGCTGCCATCGTAGTTATTGGAGACGAGAATGGTGTTGTAGGATACGGACTTGGCAAAGCCAAGGAGGTTCAGGCCGCCATCCAGAAGGGTGTTGACGACGCCAAGAAAAACCTCATCCGCGTTCCCGTTCTGAAGGGTACCATTCCTCACGAGCAGTGTGGTAAGTACAGCGGTGCTCGCGTATTCCTGAAACCCGCAGCTCCTGGTACCGGTGTTATCGCCGGCGGTGCTATGCGTGCCGTTTTGGAGAGCGTCGGTGTGAAAGACGTGCTTGCAAAGTGCAAGGGTTCCTCAAACCCCCACAGCGTTGTGAAGGCTACCATCAATGCCCTGCTGCAGATGAAGGATCCTTATATGGTCGCTCAACTTCGTGGCATCAGCCTCGACAAAGTGTTTAACGGTTAATGTAGGAGGTAAATTCATGGAAGCAAAAACTTTGAGAATTAAACAGGTCAGAAGTATCATCGGACGTCCCGCACGCCAGAAACGCACCATGCAGGCTCTTGGGCTGCGCAGAATCAACCATACCCGTGAGGTTACTGCAACTCCTCAGATTCTTGGTATGATTGAGAAGGTGAAACACCTGATCACCGTTGAAGAAATTTAATTGTGTAACAAAGTAAAAGATTACTATAATGAACTTAAGTAACTTAAAACCCGCAGAAGGCTCGGTTAAACACTCCAAGCGTGTCGGTAGAGGCGCTGGTTCAGGTAAAGGCGGTACCGCTACCCGTGGTAACAAGGGTGCAAAGGCTCGTTCGGGATATCATCAGAAGGTCGGATTCGAAGGTGGTCAGATGCCTCTATACCGTCGCCTCCCGAAATTCGGATTCAAGAGTCTCAACCGCATTGAGTATGTCGGCATCAATCTTGACACTCTCAACAAGCTCGCAGAGGAAAAGAACATTACCGATTTCAATGTCGAGGTGTTGAGCCAGAATGGTCTTATCTCAGCCAAGGACAGAATCAAGATTCTCGGACGCGGTGAACTCAGCAAGACTATCAATGTCACCGCCCACGCTTTCTCAGCAAAAGCCCAGAAAGCCATCGAGGAAAAAGGTGGTGCCGTTACAGTCATCGATAAATAAAAATCATCAAGGCTGCCGGATGTCATTCATCCGGTAGCCTCATCACAAATCTATATCTAAATGAAGAGATTTATTCAGACACTGAAAAACATTTGGTCGATTGAGGACCTGCGTAAGCGAATCCTTTACACACTCGGATTGGTGCTTATCTATCGTATAGGTTCTTATGTCGCCCTGCCAGGTGTCGACCCAGGTCAGCTCACTGCCCTCAAAAGTCAGGGTTCGGAAGGCCTGATGGGACTTTTGAATATGTTCTCCGGTGGTGCTTTTTCCAACGCTTCGATTTTCGCTTTGGGTATCATGCCGTACATCACTGCATCGATCGTGATACAGCTGTTCGTAATGGTGATTCCCTATTTCCAGAAGATGCAGCGTGACGGAGAGAGCGGACGCAGAAAGATGAATCAGATAACCCGTATGCTTACGGTTGTTATCACCGGTTTCCAGGCTCCGGCTTATATCACCAACATGATGTATCAGTTGGGTGCTTCCTCGAAAGCGATATACCCCTTCACTGGTGCGCAGCCAACGGTATTTTTCTGGGTCTCCAGCATAATTATCTTGATTTGCGGCACTCTGTTTGTGATGTGGTTGGGTGAGCGTATAACCGAGAAAGGCGTCGGCAACGGTATCTCGTTGCTGATTATGGTGGGTATCATAGCACGTCTGCCTTTCGCTCTTTCGGCCGAGTTCGCTTCGCGTCACACCGACGGTGGTCTCGTTATGTTCCTTTTCGAGATAGTGGCTCTCTTGGTTGTTATCCTCTTGGTTATCCTTCTCGTTCAAGGTACACGCCGTATTCCGGTGCAGTATGCCAAACGTGTTGTTGGAAATAAACAGTATGGCGGCGTCCGTCAGTATATTCCTATCAAGGTCAATGCTGCTGGTGTTATGCCCATCATCTTCGCCCAGGCTATCATGTTTATCCCCATCACAGTAATGGGCTTCTCGAACAATACTGACTCCAAGTTTGCTATGGCTTTTGCCGACTTCAATGGCTTCTGGTATAATTTGGTGTTCGCTATCCTCGTGATATTGTTCACTTATTTCTACACAGCCATCGCTATCAACCCCAACCAGATGTCCGAGGATATGAAACGCAACGGAGGATTCATCCCTGGTGTGAAACCCGGTAAGAAGACAGCCGAGTATCTCGATGATATTCTGTCGCGAGTAACACTGCCCGGTTCATTCTTCCTTGCTATCGTTGCTATCCTCCCGGCCATAATCCGTCTGTTTGGTGTGCAGACTCAGTTCGCCCAGTTCTATGGTGGTACCTCGCTGCTCATTCTTGTCGGTGTTATTCTCGACACGTTGCAGCAGATAGAGAGCCATCTGTTGATGCGCCACTATGATGGACTCACCAAGACAGGTCGTATCAAGGGTCGTTCTTCACTGTCAGTTCAAGCTTAAGAAAAACGATGATACTGCTCAAGACTAAAGAAGAGGTAGAACTTATCCGTCGTGCGGCACTCCTTGTAGGGAGAACGCTTGCGGAGGTCGGACGCCACGTGAAACCGGGCGTCCCTACCGCTTTTTTGGACAAGATTGGCGAGCAGTTTATCCGTGACAATGGAGGAATACCACTTTGCAAAGGATTCGAAGGCTTCCCTAGTGCCTTCTGTATGTCTGTAAACGATGTGGTGGTTCATGGCATTCCGAGCGAGAAGTTGTTCCTCAACGAAGGCGACAATATCTCTATTGATTGTGTCATCGAACTTGACGGCTATGTCGGCGATTCGGCCTATACTTTCGCTGTCGGCGAAGTGAAGCCTGAGATGCAGCGTCTCCTCAAAGTTACCAAAGAGGCTCTTTATCTTGGCCTCGACCGTTGCAAAGCGGGTAACCGCGTTGGAGACATAGGCCATGCCGTCCAGCAGCATTGCGAGAAGAACGGCTATTCCGTTGTGCGTGAACTTTGCGGACACGGTGTCGGATTCAAGATGCACGAAGACCCCAACGTCTGCAACTATGGAGTCAACGGCACGGGTGCTTTGTTGAAAGAAGGTATGGTTATTGCAGTCGAGCCGATGGTGTGCATGGGTTCCAAAAACGTCAAGTTCTCCAAAGAAGACGGTTGGACTTGTCGTACAAAGGATGGTAAGCCTGCCGCACATTTCGAGCATACAGTTGCAATCACTAAACAGGGACCGGATATACTATCCAGTTTTGAATTCATAGAGAACAAATAAAGGTTGACTAATGGCAAAACAATCATCTATTCAATTGGACGGCACCGTTGTGGAATCTCTCGGAAATGCAATGTTCCGTGTTGAACTTGAGAACGGACATCAGATCATTGCCCATATCTCAGGCAAGATGCGTATGCACTACATCAGAATACTCCCTGGGGACAAAGTCCAGATAGAGATGTCTCCCTATGACCTGACCAAGGGTCGTATAACCTATCGTCACAAATAGACTTGATAAAAGCGAAAAATAACAACAAAAAGAATAAAAACTATGAAAGTCAGAGTTTCTGTAAAGAAAAGATCCCCGGAGTGCAAGGTGGTTCGCCGCCACGGGGTGGTTTATGTAATCAACAAGAAAAATCCTAAGTTCAAACAAAGACAAGGTTAATTCAACTGTTTCCGCTTGAGTTGGGATGTCGAGGTTGCATTGTCTGATACCTCTCCCCATTGAAGAAATCATCCAAGACTTTCGATTCGGACGGATTACAAAAAACAAAAAAAACATTTATGGCAAGAATTGCAGGTATTGACTTACCCAAAAACAAAAGAGGTGTTATCGGCTTGACCTACATCTACGGAATAGGCAGAAGCTTGGCTTCGGAGATTCTCGCAAAGGCCGGTATCGATGAGAACAAGAAAGTTCAGGATTGGACTGACGACGAGCAGAACACACTGCGTAACATCATCAATGATGAGTACAAAGTTGAAGGTGCTCTCCGCTCCGAAGTTCAGATGAACATCAAACGTCTCATGGATATTGGTTGCTATCGCGGAATCCGCCACCGTCTCGGTCTCCCGCTCCGTGGTCAGAGCACCAAGAACAACGCCCGTACACGTAAGGGTAAGAAGAAAACTATCGCAAACAAGAAGAAAGCTACCAAGTAAAACAGTATGTGTAGCGGCCAGCTGCGGACTATAGCCCTCGGGCGGAACATTGGAGCGGTTGGTGAACAAATGTAAAATCAAGCAAGTAAAAAGTAATTATGGCAAAAACTTCAAAACCGACCAAAAAAAGAGTCGTAAAAGTTGAACCTATGGGAAGGGCATGCATCTTTGCATCCTTCAACAATGTAATTGTCTCTTTGACAAATAACGCCGGTCAAGTGATTTCTTGGTCGTCTGCTGGAAAAATGGGCTTCCGCGGATCGAAGAAAAACACTCCGTACGCCGCTCAGATGGCTGCGGAAGATTGCGGCAAAGTTGCTTATGATTTGGGCCTAAGAAAAGTCAAGGTCTTCGTTAAAGGACCTGGTTCAGGACGTGAATCTGCAATACGCGCAATCAACGGATGCGGTATAGAGGTTATGGAAATTGTTGACATCACCCCGCTTCCGCACAATGGTTGCCGTCCGCCAAAACGCCGTCGTGTGTAATCCATATATTGTTTAAAGTTTTAAAGAAGTAAAAAATGGCAAGATACACTGGTCCTAAAACCAAAATTGCAAGAAAATTCCACGAACCCATTTACGGTCCGGATAAGAATTATGAGAAAAGACCTTATGCTCCTGGTATGCACGGTCAGAACAAACGTCGCGGTAAGACTTCCGAGTACGGTATTCAGCTCCAGGAAAAGCAGAAGGCAAAATATACTTACGGTATTTTGGAACGTCAGTTCCGTAAACTCTATGCTGAGGCTTCACGCCGTGGCGGTGTTACCGGTGAGGAACTCATGAAACTCATCGAGGCTCGCCTCGACAATGTGGTCTATCGTCTCGGCATCGCCAAGAGTCGTGCTCAGGCTCGCCAGCTCGTTTCACACCGTCACATTGCTGTCAACGGTAATGTTGTCAACATCCCGTCATATTCGTTGAAGGAAGGTGATGTGGTTTCGGTACGCGAGCGTTCCAAGTCTCTTGAGATTATCGCTGACTCTCTTGCTTCTCGCGCTAATAACTACTCGTGGCTCGAGTGGGATGGCAACACCATGAGCGGCAAATTCATGAATTTCCCGCAGCGTGCCGATATCCCCGAAACCATCAACGAGCAGCTCATCGTCGAACTCTACTCGAAGTAACGGTTAGGCGTTGAGCCATTCCGGCTAAAAAGCCTCGTACAGGCTTGAATCAATAGTAATTATTAACGAGAAAGATTAAAATATGTCAATATTAGCTTTCCAAAAACCGGATAAGGTGATAATGCTGGAGTCGGACGACTTCCGTGGCACGTTTGAATTCAGACCCCTTGAGCCTGGATATGGCGTCACCATTGGTAATGCATTACGCAGAATTCTTCTCTCCTCGCTTGAAGGATTCGCAATCACCTCGGTCAGAATCGACGGCGTCGATCATGAGTTCTCATCACTCCCCGGAGTCGTTGAGGATATGACCGACATTGTCCTAAGTCTTAAACAAATCCGTTTCCGTCGCCAGATTGAAGATACCGACAGTGAGAAAGTCTCGTTCGAGATTGTAGGACAGTCGGTCCTGAAGGCGGGAGACCTTAACAACTATCTTAACGGATTCCAGGTTCTCAATCCAGAGGTTGAGATATGCCACATGGAGCCCACAACCACGCTCAAGATAGAGCTTACAGTTGAAAAGGGTAGGGGTTATGTGCCTTCTGAGGAAAACAAGAAAGCCTCGGATCCGATAGGTGTTATCGCCATAGACTCGATTCACACCCCCATCAAGAACGTCAAGTACGAAGTTGAGAACTTCCGCGTTGAGCAGAAGACCGACTATGAGAAGTTGATTTTGGACATCGAGACCGACGGTTCCATCTGTCCCAAGGATGCTCTCAAAGAGGCTGCCACTATCCTGATACAGCATTTCATGCTCTTCTCCGATGAGCGAATCTCTCTTGAGGTCGAGCCCAAACAGGTTGTCGAGGAGTTCGACGAGACCACCCTCCACATCCGTCAGCTGCTCAAAACCAAGCTAACCGATATGGACCTCTCCGTCCGCGCCCTCAACTGCCTCAAGGCTGCCGAGGTCGAGACTCTTGGCGACTTGGTGTCGTTCAACAAGGTTGACCTGCTTAAGTTCAGAAACTTCGGCAAGAAATCTCTCACCGAGCTTGAAAACCTTGTGGCTTCAAAGAACCTTGAGTTCGGAATGAATATTTCAAAGTATAAATTAGATAAGGAATAAAGAATATGAGACACGGTTGCAAAATAAATCATCTGTCAAGAACTCATGCGCACAGAGTTGCCATGATGTCGAATATGGCCACGTCGCTGATTCTGCACAAAAGAATCGAGACAACTGTTGCTAAGGCCAAGGCTCTGCGTGTGTATGTCGAGCCTATCATCAATCGCTCCAAGGAGGACTCCACCCACAATCGCCGTATTGTTTTCAGCTATCTTCATAGCAAAGAGGCTGTTAACGAGCTTTTCCGCGAGGTTGCCCAGAAGGTGGCCAGCCGCCCAGGTGGCTACACCCGCATCCTCAAGACCGGCATCCGCAAGGGTGACAACTCCGAGATGTGTATCATCGAGCTCGTCGATTACAACGAGAACATGCTGAAAGAAACCGCTACGAAGAAGGTGAAAGCCACACGTCGTAGCCGCAGCAAGAAGGCCGAAACTCCGGCCGTGGAGGCTACTGTCGAGACTCCGGCAGTGGAAGCTCCCGCTACCGAAGAGGCTCCGAAAGCTGAGTAACACAGCGATCATAAATCAACGAAAGGAATGCGGGACTGTCTGGTTCTAGCATTCCTTTTTCATTATTAATAATCAAATAATTATCATTATGTCACAGATTATCGGAATTAGGGGTCGTCAGATTCTTGACTCGCGCGGCAATCCCACCGTCGAAGTCGAAGTGTTTACTGAACAGGGCGCAATGGGTCGCGCCGCGGTGCCGTCGGGTGCTTCTACTGGTGTCCACGAGGCTTGCGAGTTGCGAGATGGCGACAAGTCTCAATATCTCGGCAAGAGTGTTATGCAGGCCGTAAACAATGTAAACAATGTCATCAACGAGGAAATCAAGGGTATGTATGTTGAAGAACAGCGTAGCCTCGACCAGAAGATGATTGAGCTCGACGGCACTCCCAACAAGAGCCGTCTCGGAGCCAATGCTATCCTTGGCGTCTCTTTGGCATGTGCCAAAGCTGCCGCTATGGAGAGCGGACAGCAGCTTTACCGTTACCTCGGTGGCTGCGGTGCCTATCTGCTGCCCGTTCCTATGATGAACATTCTCAACGGTGGCTCACATGCCGACAACTCCATCGACTTTCAGGAGTTCATGATTATGCCTGTCGGAGCTCCCACTTTTGCTGAGGCTCTGCGTATGGGTGCCGAAGTGTTCCACAATCTCCGTGGCGTTCTTAAGTCCAAAGGCATGTCCACCAACGTGGGCGACGAGGGCGGTTTCGCGCCTAACCTCGGCTCCAACGACGAGGCCATTCAGGTTGTTCTCCAGGCTATCGAAAAGGCCGGTTACCGTCCTGGCGAGGATGTCTTCATCGGTCTTGACCCCGCTTCGTCCGAATACTATATTCCCGAAGAGAACGTCTATCAGCTTAAGTGGTCGAGCGGTGAGAAACTCACTCCCGCCGAGATGGTCGATTTCTGGAAAAACTGGGTTGACAAATATCCCGTCATTTCCATTGAAGACGGCATGGCCGAAGACGACTGGGAGGGTTGGAAACTCCTTACCGACACCATCGGTGACCGCTGTCAGCTCGTCGGCGACGACCTCTTCGTCACCAACGTTGAACGCCTCCAGATGGGTCTCGACCGTAAGGTTGCCAACTCCATACTTATCAAACTCAACCAGATTGGAACACTCTCCGAGACCATCGACGCAGTCAACCTTGCAATGCGCAACAACTACACAGCCATCGTGTCGCATCGCTCAGGCGAGACCGAGGACACCACCATCGCCGACCTCGTCGTGGCTATGAATGCCGGCCTTATCAAGACCGGTAGTGCCAGCCGCACAGACCGCATCTGCAAATACAACCAGCTCATGCGCATCGAAGAGGCTTTGGCCGATCAGGCCGAATATCTTGGCAAGAACTTCAAGTTTGTCAAAGGCAAATAAAGCGCAATATTCAACAAATGGGGCGTAGTATGACAATGCTACGCCCTTGTTTTACAACCACCCCAAACCCTACCCAACGTATCAACATATCAACGTATCCATAATTCACATGAGCACACTTGTTATTTGTATTATCGTTGTGGCGACAGCCCTTTTAACCGTTGCTCTTACAGGCTTGTTGTTCTTCTTCGTCGTGAAAAAATATTTCGACAACGAGCAGAAAGTACGTCTCCTCGACATGAAGATAGATGAGCACAAAGAGTCCCTGCGTGTTGTCTCTCCTATACGCCTGCAGGCTTATGAACGCATGGCACTCTTCCTCGAACGTATCTCACCCAACAGCCTCATTCTCCGTTGCTACCAGCCCGGAATGGATATGCCGACCCTACAGAGCGAGATGACACGTAGCATCCGCGACGAATGGGAGCACAACCTCAGCCAGCAGGTCTATATGTCCAGTGATGTTTGGCAAAAGATGCGTCAGGCAAAGGAAGAGATGATAAATATCGTCAACTCATCCGCTGCCACCCTCGACCGCGAGGCGTCACCCACCGAGCTGGCCGGACGCGTCTTCGCCGCCGTCACCCAGCACGATCTCCCAACCGATGCAGCCCTCGAATACATGAAAGCCGAAATAAAGAGCTATTTCGAATAAAAGTAGTCAGTATATTTCCCGAAGGCTGATTAGGCCTTTCGTACCATATTGAAGACCGTTCCGCACGATAGCGTCGAAGGTCAATGAGTATTGTTTCCTGATAGGTTCTTGTCACTTTGACTTGGCACCCCACAGAAGTTTATGTCGTAATGCGGTGAAGAAGTTTTGTCCAGGCAGGCGTATAAGCCGCAGGGAATGTGGGTGGCGGCTTACGTGAATTTCCTCGCCGCCTTTTACAAGGCATGAAGATGAGTCTGTGCCCAAGGTCAATTCACCACTTACGATGTCGGGCAAAAGGCTGATGTTAACCTTGTCAGACAGTACTATGGGGCGTAGTGTGAGGGTATGGGCGCCGATAGGTGTGATAACTAGAGATCCAGAATCGGGTGTAAGTATGGGTCCACCGCAACTAAGTGAATAGGCTGTAGATCCTGTTGGTGTGGCCACAATGAGTCCGTCGCCGCTGTAGTTGGCGAGATATTGTCCGTCCACATACACCCTCACGCGCATAAGAGCGTTTACGAGTGGTCGGTGAAGATATATCTCATTCAGGACAAATTCTGGTACAGGATGGGCATTATTGGCGGTCTCGACTCGTAGAAGAGTGCGTGTCTCTATATTGTAGTCGCCGTTTTTTAGACAGTCGGCAATCAAGTCTACGTCCTCGCGGTTAGCGGAAGTGAGAAATCCGAGATGCCCGAAATTGACTCCAAGCACTGGAATGTTGCTGTTGCCCAGTAAGTGTACTGACGATATGAGAGTTCCGTCGCCACCAACAGATAGTAGGGCATCAAGGCCTTCGGGCAATATCTGCCTATCGCCAGCATTTATCACGGTTGTATCTATGTTGCGTGTAGATAGTCTCTCTGAAAGATAGTCTGAGATTTCCGGATTGGGAGTTTTGGTGTATAAGGCAATTTTCATAATGTTGAAATGTTATTTCAGAAGCAGAAGTTGTCCTTTTTTTACTTGTTGGGCCCCATCTATGGAGTAGAATAGCAGATACACGTAGGCTCCACCAGGTAGTTCAACTGTATCGTGATGTCCATCAAAGGCTGTGGCAGGATCTTCGGTGCGGAATACGCGGCGTCCTGTGCGGCAATATATGTCAAGCCGATAGTTACTTATTCCTTGAGGAAGAACTCCGGTGGGGCATGGTTGGAATTTGTCGTTTGGTGGCTGGTTTAAAATAATGACATTGGGTAGTGCAAAAAGCATGTCAACATCGTTTTCATAACCTGGATGTGAGTTCTGGCATACGGCATTTGATGTGTCTTCGACATATACTGCAACAGGATTGGACCAAGCACATCCGACATCGTCGAGGCTGCATACGGCTAAACGAAAATAGCACGAATCGGACACTCCCTCTGGCATAGCAATGCGCAGCGACAGTTGTGTGGTTGAGTCAAGTGGTTGCCAGATAAATGGTTTTTCAGTCGAATAGTATAAGTAGTAGTGGGAAATACCTCCTGGCATATTGACATATTGGTTCCATTTTGCTGTCACGGTACCTCCGCAGCTGTCGGCTTCGACATGTAGTTGCATATTGTTGCAAGGTTCGGACAAGGCGCTTGGATTGCCGCAACTGTCAAGTGCAAAAAGACGAAACAAGTGAGGGGTAGAGTCGTACGGTGTAGCATAACGAGTGCTGTAAACGGTGTCGGGAGAGATACACGGAGAACCAGTACACACGATATATGCAGCGACATCAGATGATGATGAGGGATTCCACGTAACGATAATGCTGTCTGCCAGAGAGTCAACAGATACAATTCTAATAACGGTTGGTTGAGGTTGAATACCATCGGCAAACCATACGGATGTCATTATCGATTGAGAGATGCCGAAAAGGAGCTGGTAGTGTATGGTATCGCCGCACACGGATATGGGAATCGTGTCGCGGAAATGGTTTCCCGTCACAAGTCCCATACTTTTGTATGTCATTTCGTGTGGAAGTTGTCGCAAGAGTTCGGTTTCACCGTTCACACCGTTCCACCTCAGTTCAACAAACAAACCTTCAATCGCTTGTGCGTTGAATGTCTGTGCGAAAAGCATAGGTAGCTGAAATGAGAGTATTAATATGAGCAGAAAACGTTTGATGGTGGATGTTTTAAAGTATGGGGGTGTCGGTATTCGTATGCAAAGTCGGTACGTCATGTGATAGACCGCAACGGTTGTTCCCTTGCAGGAGTTGGCAGTAAAGCCCATGCTTGACAATCAGTTGTTCATGGTTTCCAATTTCGACAATACGACCTTTGTCGAGGACCACAATCTGGTCAGCGTTGCGAATAGTGGAAAGACGATGGGCGATGATTACAGAAGTGCGACCGCGCAAAGCGGTGTCGATGCTTTGTTGAACCTGTTGCTCCGATTCTGTATCTAGGGAACTTGTAGCCTCGTCGAAAATAATTAAATCAGGGTTTCCTATCAAGGCTCGCGCTATACATATCCGTTGTCGTTGGCCTCCACTTAGCATTGCTCCGCCTTCTCCGATAATGGTGTCGTAACCATCTGGCAAAGCAGCAATGAAACCGTCGGCATCGGCTATACGTGCAGCCTCTACAATATCCTGTCGTGTTGCGCCCGTCATTCCGTATGCTATGTTGTTTGCAATAGTGTCGTTAAAAAGTTGCTGTACTTGGTCCACTACGCCAATCCTTGAACGCCATGAGGTTGTAGAATAATCTCTAATATCCCTGCCGTCAACCTTTATGCTGCCATTAGATGCATTGTAGAAACGAAGCAATAAGTTGGATATGCTGGATTTACCGCTACCAGACATACCAACCAGTGCTGTTGTCTTTCCTTCGGGAATCTCGAAGCTGACATCTGAAAGAGCTAAATGTGGTGTGTCTTGGGTTATTTCTAAATCATAGGATAGACTAACATTGCAGAGTGATATTTTGCCTATTTTTGTGAGTGAGGGTTTATCGTTGTCGGCTTTTTCTACGTCGCTTTCGTTAAGAAAGTCATTGATACGAGTTACACAACCTTTGCCACGTCGAATCTGGGCAAAAGCGGTGGAAACGTTTTTTGCTGGCGGTAGCATAAGTACAAAAAGCATAAGATAGGATACGAAAAGCTCGGGCGTGAGCATACTTCCGCCACGCAGAATGATAAGAGAACCAAAGAGAAGAACGGCAATTACAACGATGTTGCCAAGAAACTCGCTAATTGGCGATGCTGCGTTGATGCGGCGGTACATGTTGGTGCGTCTTCGGCTGTAGTCGTTGTTGATATTGCGATAGCGGTCGTTAGTGAAACCTATTGCGTTGAAAGCCTTGATAAGACGTAGCCCGTGGATGGCTTCCTCTGTTTGTGAGAGCAGCTCTCCTCCTCGATCCTGTACTACCTTGGAAGTTCGTTTCAACTTGCGGGAAAGACGTGAAATCACTAAGGCTATGAACGGTATAGAAAAGAGTATCACCACAGTGAGCTGGACATTGATATAAAAGAGCATTAGCAGGTAAAGTACAAGTGTGACAATTGACGAAACCAATGTGTGGAGAGGAACCAGGACATTCTCATCATATTCTGCTATATCGTTTCCGAAACGTGAAAGAATATCTCCTTCTCGCTTTGTGGTGTAATACCTAATGGATAAAGCCATGGCTTTGGTAAACATATCGTTGCGTAGGTCACACAATATGTGGTTGCGCACCACTCCTGAAATGACGGCCGAAAGGTATCCAAAAAGGTTCTTAAACAAGAAAAGTATAATCAAGAGTGCCGAGAAAAGCCAAAGGGCCTTGGATTTGCCAAAGTCAATCATCCAAAAATAAAATGTTTCCAGCCAATTGCTTATAAGATTTCCGTTAGCTGTTGGTACGGAGGTCTCTGGCTGAAAAAGAAGTTTGAGAAAGTCGGCAACGCTCAGTGCGGTTGCCATCATAAAGAGGGTTCCAAAAACGACACAAAAGCCATACCCTGCAATTAGTATGGTGTATGGCTTTATATAGTGAAGTGTAAGTTTATCCCCTTTAGTCTTCGGCATATCTGTCAAGGTTGTATGGAATCTTTCTTCAGTCACCAGACAAAGCATAGCCCGTATAGTTGTGGGGCGTAATGGCGCGGATACGTTGTTTCACATCTTCGTCCACATTAAGGCTGTCAACGAATGCCTCGATAGTCTGTTCGGTGACATTTTCGTTGGTTCGAGTGAGTTGCTTGAGAGTTTCGTATGGATTAGGATAGCCCACACTGCGTAAAATAGTTTGTATGGCCTCAGCCACAACGGCCCAGTTGCGTTCCAAATCGGCTTTTATTGACTCTTCATGTAGCAAGAGTTTGTTCACGCCTTTCTCTATTGATGCCAGTGCAATCAACACATGTCCAATAGGCACACCTATGTTGCGGCTTACTGTGGAGTCGGTCAAGTCACGCTGCAAGCGAGATATAGGCAATTTGTGGCTAAGGTGTTCAAATATGGCGTTTGCGATGCCGAGATTGCCTTCGGCGTTTTCGAAATCGATGGGATTCACCTTGTGCGGCATGGCAGACGAACCAACTTCTCCTGCTTTTATCTTTTGCTTAAAATACTCCATTGACACATAAGTCCATATGTCACGGCAGAAATCAATCAATATGACATTTAAGCGTTTGCAGCAGTCAAAATAGGCGGCAAGGTTGTCGTAATTTTCTATTTGCGTTGTTAGTTGCTGGCGTTCTAGACCAAGGTGTTCACTTACAAAACGGTTGCCAAATTCAATCCAATCTATGTCAGGATAGGCTACACGGTGGGCGTTGAAATTGCCAGTAGCTCCACCAAATTTGGCAGAAAACGGTATAGCGTCGAATTGCTTCAACTGATTGCGGAGACGGTAGGCAAAAACTTCAATTTCTTTTCCTAAGCCTGTGGGTGAGGCTGGCTGGCCGTGAGTATGAGCCAACATTGGAATATTATGCCACTCTTTGGCTTTCTCGTGGATAAGATTGGCTATCTTTGTGTAGAACGGCAACACTACTTTTTCATGGCATTCGCGGATAGACAATGGTACCGACGTATTGTTGATGTCCTGCGATGTGAGCCCAAAGTGGATGTATTCTTTCAAATCAGAGAGCTGCATGGCTTCGAATTGCCTTTTGATAAAATATTCCACTGCTTTGACATCGTGATTCGTGGTTTTTTCTATTTCTTTGATCTCAAGTGCGTCGTTGTCGGAAAAATTGCGGTATATGTCGCGAAGTTGTTCGGCTTTGTCAAAAGGTTTGTCCAGTTGCTGCATCAAGGCAATGAAATATTCAATCTCTACCCTCACCCTGTAATTGATGAGTGCCTTTTCGGAAAAATAGGACGCCAATGTCTCGACTTTGCCACGGTAACGTCCATCTATGGGAGAAATAGCATCAAGTGTGGTCATAAAGCATATTGATATTTGAAATTTAATTACACGGTAAAAGATAACGAATTGGATAATACAGAAAGCTGTCTGCTAACTTATTCTTTTTATTTTTGCCCCTAGGCGGCGCAGACGTTCGTCTATATGCTGATAGCCGCGGTCTATTTGTTCTATGTTGTCAATATGGCTTATTCCTTCGGCACTTAATGCGGCAAGCAGCAATGCTACTCCTGCACGGATGTCGGGGGAGGTCATGCGTACTCCACGCAGGCGGTGTGCATGGTCGAGCCCAATGACTGTAGCGCGGTGTGGGTCGCACAAAATAATTTGAGCACCCATATCTATCAGCTTATCAACAAAAAACAAGCGACTCTCAAACATTTTTTGGTGAATCAGCACACTGCCCTTGCATTGTGTCGCCACAACCAAGGCTATACTCACGAGGTCGGGGGTGAAGCCAGGCCATGGTGCGTCAGCAATCGTCATTATGGAACCATCCATAAAGCGTCCGATTTCGTAGCAGTCGCGACGTGGAACATACAAGTCGTCTCCCTGTTGCCATATCTCTATTCCGAGACGGCGGAACACCTGCGGAATCATCCCGAGATGTTTTACCTGTGCATTTTTTATTGTTATGTCGCTTTGCGTCATGGCTGCCATGCCGATAAAACTGCCTACCTCAATCATATCAGGTAGTAAACGATGTGTGCAACCGTGCAGCTCTTTTACGCCATGGATTGTTAAAAGGTTTGATCCGACACCTTCGATTCGGGCTCCCATATTGTTGAGCATATTGCAAAGCTGATATACGTATGGTTCACACGCTGCGTTCATTATAGTTGTTACATCTTCAGCCATAACGGCGGCCATGACTATATTCGCAGTACCGGTGACGCTCGCCTCGTCGAGAAGCATGTAGCAGCCTTTCAAACCAGTTTTGGCTTCCACCACAAAACCCGTGGAACTGGTACGTATGGTGTTGCCATTTGTTTCGGTCATCCCATATTCTTTATACTCCACCATTGCTCCTAGCATTTCCATGCCAGTGAAATGGGTGTCGAGTCGGCGCCGTCCGATTTTATCTCCGCCAGGCTGTGGAACCACAGCTTTTCCGAAGCGTGCCAAAAGCGGTCCCACAAGCATTATGCTACCTCTTAGAGCTGTGGCCTTTTCCGTAAACTCGCGCCCTTCAAGAACAGAGATATCTACATTTTTTGCGCGGAATGAAAACCGACGGCACTGGTCGCCGCTGGCTTTTGGGGAGCCCTTGGCCGGAGGCAGCTCCGTTACCTCAACTCCTATCAGGGAGAGAAGTTCGATCAGACGATTTACATCTCGTATGTCTGGAATATTGTCAATCACGACCTCTTCCTCAGTCAAAAGGACTGCACAAATTACCTGCAAAGCCTCATTTTTGGCACCTTGCGGCTCTATGTCACCCTTTAGGCGGTGACCGCCAACGATCTCGAAACTACTCATTGTTTTCCTCTTCCTTGGTGTCTTTTGTATTTGTTCTTTCTGAGTCTAATGACGGCTCTTCAGTGTTATTTGTTGTGACTGGCCTTCGGAAACGATAGTCAAGTACTCCGTCACTCATTTCATACAACTGGTTGTAAACAATTTCAGGTGATACTGTCGCTGAGTTCCAGTTGCTGAAACTGTTCTTCATTGCCCCTATCAATTGGCTTGCCAGTTCTTCGCGTTCCGGTGTGTCGGGCATATTTTTCGCCCGCTCTGTCATCAGCTCTATTATACGTCCGTAATGTCTGTATTTTAGGCGTTTTGGTTTATATCCCATCTTGTGGGGTTTCATTTCCATTACCTCCATCGATTCGGTAGGTTTGGTTTCGGGTTTCCGCCCAGCCCATACTGGCCAGTCAACATCAAGTTCCCAGTCGGCCAACACCATCATGTGATCCCACATTCGACGTTTCCATCCTGCATTCTCGCGGCTTCGCGGAACTACACGCGACATAACCTCCACTATTGTCTGTGCTGCTTGGTTACGTTGTTCGCGGTCTTCTATTGTTTTTGCATATTGGATAAGACCCTCCACAGAGCGGCCATAGTCCATGAATTTCAGTTTTTTGCGTTGGGTATTGTATCGCATTGATGTATGAGTTGTTAGTAGAATCCGAAACTTCTGCCTAGGCTAAATCCCATAGAGTCCCCATACCAATGTAGGCCATCCATATTAAAGTCGTAAAAATAGGGCGCCAGTAATCCGTTGTGGTCGTCGATATATGAGATGTGGAAGTCAAGCAGACTGCCTCGGTGTGTACGGTAGCATAAATTTGCAGAAAAGGCCGTGGCACTCACATGTGTGGCGTTTTTGCTATGAAATGGCGTGAAATCAATTTCCCCTCCAATATGCAAAAGCGATGCTGCAATCCATAGCCGCTCGTTTACCTGATATTCGTTGGCAACGTATGCTTCAATCAGCTTTGTTCCTCCACGCTTCGGAGCAAGACTCTGATGGCTCGACTGGATGCCGATGCTGCGTGATAGCCCAAAACCGTTGAGCACTCGCATTCCCGTGCTGACTGTGAAACGATTGTTGAAGTGATAGCGTATTTCGGGAGCCACACCAGTATATGCATATCCCATACCGAACCACGAACCCCCCCCCCCTTCAAGTGTGAGACGGCAGTCGATTCTCTTTGAGAGAGCAGAACCATGTTCACTGGTTGTGTAAATACACGGCGACGCTACAGAATCTTGTGCGTGTACTGCCATATTGCAAAATACAGCAGACAGAAACAACAACAACTGTATATATGACAAACTCTGCGGTTTCATCGATTTAAGGAATGATGGTAAAAGACACTTGTTGCCCTATGGAAAAGCTCTCCGCGTCAACATCCCTGTTTAATTACTATATAACGCACTAACACAGTTTAGTATTGTGTGTGAAAGAACTGTTTTTATACATTTTATACATTGTAGCAAATTGGTATTAATTGAATTGGTATTAATTGAACACATGTTCGCCGACAGTCGTTGCCGATGCAGGCAGTTGTCTTGTCGTAATCTGCGGACACCCCCAAAAACACCATGACCCAATATACCTGACAGTATGCGGAAAGTGCACGGTGCGCAGCGATGAACACCCACTAAAAGCCGCATCCCCAAGGTAGTCCAATTCGTCAGGCAGATATATATCAACCAACGACTCACAAGACATAAAAGCATTGTCCCCCACATATCGTAGCGATGATGGAAAGTTCAAGACAGAAAGTGATCGGCAGTTGCCAAAAGCTCTCTGATGAATGGAATCGACGCCATCGGGAATAGTTAACGAACAAAGTGATGTGCACCCAAGAAATGCCTCATATTGAATCTTCTCAAGTGATTTGGGAAGCTTTATGGTTGCAAGGTTGCTGCATTTGCGGAATGCGCCGTCGGATATTATTGTAACCCCTTCGGGGATTTCAACCGATTGAAGCTTTTTACATCCGGAAAACATCCCTCTTTCGACAACATGGAGAGATTCTGGGAGATGAACTTGGGAGAGGTTGGAACAATGTGAGAATGTCCCCCTTTTCATGACAGATATATTGTCGCCTATGGTGACAATGGTGATGCCGGTGCATCGTTTGAACGACTTCTTGCGGATCGATTTCACGGAAAATATTTTTCCGTGACTTTTGACTTGGTCGGGAATGACAAGCGGACCGTCGCCAAGGAAGTCCTTGTCGCCAAAGCCACACAATTCGAGTGTGTTGGTATTGGCGTTGGTAACAGCATATTTAAGAGTTTGGCCCGAAGGACATACGGCACGTATGGTGTCCCCGTAGAACACCTCGTCTGGTTTTACCGTGTCATGGCACGAGGCAAAGACTATACTAAGAACTAAAAGAGATGCAGTGTGCATCAGATGGGATATGTATGGAAAATTACTATTCACTGAAAGCGTTTTTGATTTGGTTTAAAGCTTGTGCAAGAATTGACTTGGGGCAACCGATATTTATGCGGAAGCAATTGCGGTAGGCATCGCCGCCAAAGGCGGTTCCGTCATTCAAGGCTACATGGGCGACGTCGAGCAACCGTTGCCGAACATCTTCATGTGATAACCCGTAATCCGAAAAGTCGAGCCAGGCAAGATATGAGGCTTGTGGCAGGACTGCTTTGACGCATGGGAGGTTTTCGTATATAAAACGATTTAGAAACTCCACATTGGCACCGAGATAATCCAACAATTGGGAAAGCCATTTGTCGCCGTGCCGCATAGCTGCCTCTGCTCCTATATATGCAAAAATATTGCCCTCGGCCACATGGTAATGTTCAAGGTATGCGTGAAAACGTTTTCGTATGTCCTGGTTATGGATATATGATACGGAACTGCCAAGACCTGCTATGTTGAATGTCTTGCTCGGTGCCATAAACATAATTGAAATGTCGCGGGCTGTTGGGCTCACGGTAGGAAATGATGTGTGGTGAAATTTGGGTAGTGTCAGGTCTGCATGTATTTCGTCAGATATGACAAGCAGTCCGTGGCGGTCGCAGATATCTGCGATACGTCGCAAGTCATCGGCCGACCACACTGTCCCTCCAGGGTTGTGGGGATTGGAGAGTATGAGCAGTTTGCATCCTTCCGCTTGCCGCTCAAAAGCTTCGAAATCAATCTTGAAAGTTTGGTTTTGTGATTGTGCCATGCTGTCTTGGCTTTGACATCTGACAGGCTCTCTCTCAAGTTGGCATTTTACCAGACGTCGGCCACTTGCGGATGGAATATCTACAAATGGTGGATATACGGGTGTAGTGACAAGTATGCCGTCGCCAGGTTTGGTGAATGTTTGTATCACAAACGAGATGCCCGCCACAATCCCTGGAATGAAATGCAGCTCCTCGCGTGAGGCGGTTATTGCATAACGGTTCGAAAGCCATTCTGTCACGGCGTCATAATAGGACTGCGATGGGAAATGGTATCCCAGCACTTCATGTTCAATCCGTTCGCGAATAGCCTGAATGACAAAGTCTGGCGAGCGGAAGTCCATATCAGCCACCCACATAGGCAATAGGTCGTCGCGCCCGAAAAAATAGTTCAGCCCATCATGTTTCACACAATCGGTACCTCTCCGTGGAATTATTATGTCGAAATTGTAGGTCATTAAGACTGGTTCAGGTTTCTGGAATTTGATGTATTATAATCAAAAACGCCGTAGGAAGTTCTCTGCACTTGCCTACAGCGTTGTTTTTGGCGGAAAGGAAGGGATTCGAACCCTTGAAGCGCTTTTAACGCTTACTCGCTTTCCAGGCGGGCCTCTTCAACCACTCGAGCACCTTTCCGTTTCTACAAAAATGAAAATTCTCTTACCAAAAAGCGGGTGCAAAAATACAACTTTTTTTGAGATTTAAAAAAAAGAATGTCATTACATTTTTCATTCAGGCTTCATCCAGATTTTCATTCAGACCTCATCCAGACCTGATACAGAGTTACAGTTCACTACTCTCTATAAATCAATATAATAGCCGCATGCAATCCCGCAACGTACAGCTATTCAATAGTTTACATCTCTTGTTGCTGCCAAATCTTTTCCATCGTCATTGTTGCTGTCTCCTACCAATCAGCATGCAATGTACGCAAACCCAATCTGGTGAGCTTAATAATGCATATATGTTTGATATAACCACGGATAGTTTCCAGTATAGAAATTAGCCACCCATCATCGCCCTATGGATACCCTGTAAGTGGCATAGACATACTATAGCCCATCCATAGCCCAACCCTAGACAAAACATAGAGCCATCATAGAGAATACATAGACAAAACATAGAGGAACCATAATTAGGTCAGACAAATATATAGTTCCCTTTTATTGTTAGCTAAACACAAAGCGACACAATAATTCAGCGAGTGCTGCGTAATATATATGGATATCAAAGCAATGGGTTATGGATTTTCAATTCTTTGATCTGCAATGAACGAAAATAATTCAACATCTAAAAGCATAGTACTTCTGGCGATGCTCTTGGGGTTGTTGGCGGGCATTGTGATTAGTGGACGAAAATCCAATAATTCACAACTGTTTGCTAATGACGACGGCAAGATGTCCACCTTGAAAGAGGTTTACAATTTGATTGGTGAAGAATATGTGGACGCAATGGATGCCGACAGTCTTGACGAGCAGTTGGTGAACGGAATGTTGGCAACTCTCGACCCGCATAGCCGTTATTTGTCAGTAAATGAGTTGGAAAGGCAGCAGGAGGAAATGCGCGGTGGCTTCGACGGAATAGGCGTAATATTACGCTACCGTAACGATACCGTTTGGGCAGGTACTGTGTTGAATGGCAGTCCAGCCAAAAGAGCTGGAGTACATCCGGGAGACCGTATTATTTTGGTGGACAAAGATACTGTGTCCGGCGTGAAAATGACAGGCGATGATGTTGTGAAACGCATCAGGGGGAGCAAGGGCACAAAGGTCCAGTTGTCGCTTCTCCGCGGCAGCGAAAATAGGATGTTGAAGGTATCCATTGTGCGAAACGCCATCCCTACACCGAGTGTCCCTTATAGTGGTATGCTCGACAAACGTACTGGCTATATCAAGATAATACGTTTTGGAGAGACCACCTACAAGGAGTTCCATTATGCCCTTGCCAATTTGAAAGCTCAAGGCTTGGAAAAATTGGTAATTGATCTCCGCGGCAACGGTGGTGGGTTATTGGATGCAGCAATCAATATCGCCAACGACCTGCTTCCTAACGGCAGCCTCATAGTTTACACTGAAGGGGCGCGACAGCGGAGAAGCGATACGCGTGCTCGGGGCAAGGCCTTTTACGAGGGTGAGGTAGTCATCATGATTGATGAGCTTTCGGCTTCGGCCAGCGAGGTGGTCTCGGGTGCTATCCAGGACAACGACCGTGGCCTGATAGTGGGACGCAGAAGTTTCGGCAAAGGGTTGGTGCAGCGGCAGTTCGACCTGAACGACGGCTCAGCGCTTTGGCTTACGGTAGCCAGATACTACACCCCTTCGGGTCGCTGCATACAACGACCTTATGACAAAGGTACTGACGAGTATTATTCAAGCTACTTGGAACAGATGATGGCTGATATGGAAAGTGACTCAATTGTATCAACAATCACTGATACAACGAAATACTACACAAAAAACGGACGAGTGGTGTACGGTGGAGGCGGTATTTTCCCAGACAAAGTGTTGTCTTATTTGAGAGATACTAACCTCATCTTTGTGAATGCCTTGATAAACAAAGGCTGCGTAACTGATTTGGTACTGGAATATGTGAAAAATGACTACGAAACGCTTATTAAAAAATATCCTACTGAAGATGAATTTGTAAAGAGTTTCGTCGTGGATGACATGATTATGCGAAGACTGTACAAATACGCTGCAAGTAAAGGTGTGAAGAAAAACGAGCGCAGTGCAAGAAAATACGACAGTCTCCTACGAACTACTGTCAAGGCCAATTTGGGAGAATGTTTGTATAGGACAGAGACTTTCTATAGGATTTATGCCCCATGTGACCACGAGTTGGCGCAGATATGGTGAATCTGTAAATTTAATAGCGTATTTATATTACGAAATATACTCTAATGAAAAAGATATTTAGTTTAGTTTTTGCGGTGTTTTGTGTTGTGTCTGGGTTTGCACAAAAAGTAGTCATCAAAGGTACAGCTTCCAGATTGCCGGATGGTGTAGGACTTGTGCTGGCCGAGGCGGTAGGAGGCAAGTTGGTTCCGCGCGATACGGTGAAAGTGGCTGCGGACGGAAAATTCAAGACAGCGGTAAATATCGATAAACCGACACTTTATATACTTCATTTGTTAATTGATAAATCACCACAGGTGCATTTTATGGCGATGCCGAATGACCGGAGCCTGGAAATGAATCTCAGTTATTTGGAACGTTACAATTTTATGCACGTGGTATCGTCCAAAGGCTCTCGCAATATGGAGCTATACCAGCGGTTTAATGAAGTATTGTACGCTTCTGTGCAGGAATTTTCAAGGATAAACATGGAGTATGCTTTGCCAGGTACGTCTGAGCAGCGGAAGCTGGAATTGTCGCGTGAGATGCAATCGGCACAGATGAAACAGAAGTTGGATGTAAAAGAGATTGTCTCAAGCTACAGCGACTGTTTGATGAGTGCATTCCTTGTCACCTTTTTTGATGAGGATTTTGCAACTTACAGCGACCTGTACGAGAAGGTTTTGTCGGCTTTGGGCACGAAATATGCAGACGACCAGTTTGTGATGAATGTCGCCTACAAGGTTTCTACGAGTATGAAGGAGGGATCGCTTGCACCGGAAATAGAGATGCGCGACAAGGACGGAAACATACGCAAGTTGAGCGACCTGCGTGGCAAGGTGGTGCTGATTGACTTCTGGGCGTCGTGGTGCGGTCCGTGCAGGGCGGAGCTGCCCAACGTGGTGAGGCTTTACAACAAATACCACGACAAGGGATTCGACATCTACAGCGTGTCGCTCGACAAAGACCGCAACGCTTGGCTGCAGGCGATACAGAACACCGGCCAGGTGTGGCCTAACCACGTAAGCGACCTGCAAGGCTGGACCTCGTCGGGCGGACGCACCTACGGCGTGAGCTCCATCCCGCACACCGTCCTCATCGACCGCAAAGGCCGCATCATAGGCAAGAAGCTGCGCGGAGAAGAGCTGGCCACAAAACTAAAAGAAATATTTGGGGAGTGAGTGCGTGCCCGCACAGGGCAATAATTAGCAGTCAGCTATGATTAATTTTGAATTTTGAACTTTGAAATTAAAGCGGTCAGCCACTAACACAATAACGCATTAATACAATAACACAATCAAGAAATGTACTCCTACGAATATCCCCGGCCGGCTTTGACTGCCGATATCGTACTGCTCGACGCCGAGCGGCGCGAGGTGTTGCTGATAAAGCGTGGCCACGAGCCGTTTAAGGACTGCTGGGCTTTCCCTGGAGGGTTTTTCGATATGGAGGACGAGACGATAGAAGCAACGGCGAGACGCGAGCTGAAAGAAGAGACAGGTGTGGACAACGTGGGGTTGGAAGAGCTGTGTACCGCATCGAAAAAAGGACGCGACCCGCGTGGGAGAACGGTGACGGTGGTGTTTGCCGCGCTGGTGGACAGCACGAAGATAAACGCCAAAGGCGACGACGACGCCAAAGAGGCGCGCTGGTTCGGCCTCGACGCGCTGCCGCCGCTGGCCTTCGACCACGGGGAAATACTGCAGAAAGCAATAAAGAAATATTTGTAGCGTTTTTGAATACGGACTTTATTTTAACATAACACAATGAGCATAACAAAGACACAAGTAGAGATGGCGCTGAGCCATGTGGACGACCCCGACCTGGGGCAGAACCTCATGAAGCTCAGCATGATTGAGAACATAAATATCGACGGGTTGAAAATCTCGTTCGACTTGGTGCTTACCACCGCCGGATGCCCCATGAAAAAGAAGATGAGCGACGACTGTGTGAACGCCATCCACGAATATGTGGACCGCGACGCCGAGGTGACGGTCAACCTCACCACTCGCAAGGTGGAGCAGCCCGACCCGAAGGAGATGTTTCCCAATATCAAACACACCATCGTGGTGGCTTCGGGCAAAGGCGGCGTAGGCAAGAGCACAGTGGCGGTGAACCTCGCCATCTCGCTGGCCAAGACCGGCGCCAAGGTGGGGTTGGTCGATGCCGACATCTACGGTCCGTCGATACCTATCATGTTCGACATAAAGCAGGAGGACATCTACGGCGAACGTCACGGTGACAAGACCTATATGGTGCCTATCGAGAAATACAACATCAAGCTGATGTCGGTGGGTTTCCTCGTCGATACCGACAAGGCGATTGTGTGGCGCGGACCTATGGCAAGCGGTGCGCTGAAACAGCTGCTCACCGAGACCTGGTGGGACGAGATAGACTACCTCGTGGTCGATATGCCTCCGGGAACGGGCGACATACAGCTCACCATAGCGCAGACACTCCCGTCGGCAAGCGCCATCATAGTGAGCACGCCGCAGAAGGTGGCTTTGGCCGATGTGGTGCGCGGAGTCGAGATGTTCCGCAATCCCGGCATCAACATCCCGGTCTTGGGATTTGTGGAGAATATGGCTTACTTCACCCCCGCCGAGCTGCCCAACAACAAATACTATATCTTCGGCAAGGAAGGTTGCGCCAATCTCGCAAAAGAGATGGGCATACCGCTGCTGGGCGAGATACCGCTGGTGCAGGCCATCGCCGAATCGGGCGACAACGGAAAACCTACGGCCTTGTGGAGCGACAAGCCCACTCCCGAGAGCGAAGCGTTTATGCGAGTTGCTGAAAACGCCATCAAGGAGATTTGCAAGCTAAAGAATTGACAACCGAAATCACACCGATATGACAGATCAAGAAAAAGCAACAGTTGAGCAGAAGGTGAAGAACGCACTCGATCAAATCAGAGTGTATCTGCAGCAGGACGGCGGCGACGTCGAATATGTCGATATGACCAACGAGGGAGTGGTTATAGTGAGGCTGACGGGCCACTGCGGCACCTGCCCCCACGCTATGGCAACCCTCAAGCAAGGCATCGAGTCGGCTATGAAGAAGGCGATTCCCGAAGTGAAATCGGTTGAACGAATAGATTGGTAAGTTATGGTTTACACTAAGACTGGCGACAAAGGAACTACTTCTCTTGTGGGCGGAAAACGGGTCAGCAAATGCGACCCGAGAGTGGAGTCGTACGGCACCGTGGACGAGCTCAACTCGCACGTGGGTTTGCTGGCCGAGTATGCCTTGCCGATAGACAAGGGGATATACGATCAGCTTAAAACCGTTCAGGACGACCTTTTCTCGATACAGACCCTTCTGGCCACCGAGGACGAGGCGCTTTATGCCAAGATGCCGCAAATAGGCGACGACGATATCAAGCGATTGGAGCAGTGGATAGACACCACCGAGGCGTCGCTGCCGAAGCTGCGGTCGTTTGTGACTGCTGGCGGCAGCGTGGCAGGAGCACAGGCCCATGTAGCTCGTTGCGTCTGCCGCAGGGCTGAACGCCGTGTGGTGGAAATGGCTCAGCAGTGCAATGTCGATCCGCTTTTGATGCAGTATCTGAACCGTCTCTCCGACTATCTCTTCGTCATTTCGCGCAAACTTGTTGTGGCTGAGGGAAAAACAGAGACGTTCAAAAAAATATAGCCTGCGAATTTTGCCATTTTTGTAAAAGATGTATTTTTGCAGAAGCAAAAAAATAGCTGATCAGCAATCAAATTATAGCAAATCAAACATATATATTAGGTAATTTAAACAGTTAAAGACTATGTATTGGACGCTAGAATTGGCCTCGAAGCTAGAAGACGCTCCATGGCCTGCAACTAAAGAAGAACTTATAGATTACGCGCAGCGTACCGGCGCACCTATGGAGGTGATAGAGAACCTTCAGGAAATCGAGGACGAGGGCGAAGCATACGAGACAATCGAGGACATCTGGCCCGACTATCCCACAAAGGAGGATTTCTTTTTCGAGGAAGACGAATACTAAGCAATGACGGAAAAATGGAAATACGGGTGGCGTGTGTGACACTGCCGCCCATTTTTTATACCTTTTCATAACGGCGAAATGAAGATTGTTTTTATTGGAGCGGGCAATGTCGCAACTCATCTGGCAAAGGCGATGTCAGCAGCGGGTCACACCATCGTGCAGATGTGGTCGCGCGACATTAGCCATGCTGCCGAGAGTGCGGCAATGACTGGTGCGGCGGCTATCGACAAATTTGAGGATTTAGACAGAGCAGCTGACTTTTACATCATAGCGGTACCCGATGACCACATATCCGTCATGTCCGCCCAATTGCCGCCCGTAGAGGGGATAGTGCTTCACACGAGTGGGAGCGTGCCTATGGAGGCAATCAAGCAGCAGCGGTGCGGCGTGATATGGTTCCCGCACTCATTTGTAAAAGGTACCGACATGTCTTACGACAATCTACAATGCTGCTACGAAGGCTCGTCAGCCGAAGTTGAGTCGGCCTTGCAAGCGTTGTTGGGCGGTGTCGCTCACAGCAGTTACCGACTTGACAGCGCTCAGCGCCGTTGGGCACATCTGGCTTCGGTGGTCACCAACAATTTCTGTCATGCGTTGAACACGCTTGGCGAGCAGATAATGAATCAACACAACATGGATTTCGCAATGTTGCGTCCGCTCATCCTCTCCACCGCCGAAAGGGCTATGCAGCCGAATCTGGCTGCCAGGCAGACTGGTCCTGCCGTCAGGCACGACGAAAAGACTATGCAGGCGCACAGGCAGATGCTCGAAAACATGCCCGAGGCTCAGAAGGCATACGAGGCGCTCTCAGAGTTGATTCAGTCGTTCCAGAAGTCTGAGGGTAGTAGATAGTACTGCTCAGCATAATGTCTTAGGTGTGGGCGGATGCTCTTGTAGTAGCGTTCGTCGTCGGCAATCTTTCCTTTCAGAATACGCATAGTTTCTTCATACTTGTCGCCACATCCAGCTGCGTGATAAAATCGTGCGATGTCGCGAAGTATCGTTTTGTCGGCTATAATCGCAATCGGCAGTTGCTCGTCGGTGGCAGCAATCAGTTGTATCGCTTGTGCGCGTTCCCCCTCCTGCACCAGCTGTTTGGCAACCTGTTCCACAGAGCGCCAATAAGACTCGATAAACTGGCGTGAAATTGGGTCGATATGTACCGCCGTGGCGTCGTGCCAGCTGATGTCATTCAGCGCATGGCGGCAGAAAGCCTCGCAGTCAATCGAGTCGCACGGGGTAGGGCAGAGGCGGTAGCAGAGTCCCGTCAGCTGTAGCCGTCCCTGGAAATGTTCGCCGTAGTAGTCGCGCATATAACGTGAGAAGAACACTGGGCGCTTGAAGCTGTTGGCATTGAGTGTGGGCGTCAACCAGCGCCAGCCGCCTTTCAGGTTCACGTTGGCGACGGTGACATCGGGCCTTATGCCTTCCACCTGTTGGGCGTACCAAAGCGGGAATGTATCGTTGTCGCCGTAGGTGATGAGTATGGCGTCCTGGTCGCACGAGTTGAGCATGTTCGCCGCTGTGTCGTGCGCTGTATATCGTCCATGTCGGCTGTGGTCGTCCCAATTCTGGCAAGCCATCAGGGTAGGAACCGCCGCCACAAGTAGGTATGCCGCCAATACGGCTGGCTTTTTGAGCTTCCGGCTTTTCAGCTTTTGTATGGCCTCAACCACCCACTTTGCGCCAAACGCTATCCACACCGCATAGGCGTAGAACGACAGTATGTAGGCGTAGTCGCGTTCCCTCGGCTCGTACACGGGGTGGTTCATGTACCCCCCCAGCACTATGCCGCCCATGAGGAACAAGGCGAGTGTCACGAAGAATCCGCGGCGTCGCTGGCGGCATTGGTATATTGCGCCAAAGATGCCCAGCAGCAACGGCAATGCGAGATAGCGGTTGTGTGCGCTTCCTGCCATATCCTGTGGCGGTGTCGCCGACGAGCCCACCAGTAGGTCGTCTATGAGCGGAAGTCCCGTGATGAACTGCCCGTTCTGCATCCCGCCGAATCCCTGTCGGTCGTTGAATCGCCCGCTGAAGTTCCACAGCAGGTATCGTATATACATATATCCAAACTGGTAACTCACCATCAGCTCCACGTCGCCTCCTTTGCCCTGCCACACGGCGTAGTGGTCGGCGTTCGAGGCGTCTTTGCGCCAGCTGCGTGGCCACAGCGGGGCTTTTGCATATTGGTCACGATTCATGTATTTCTTAAATCCCTTGGCCGTCGAGGGGTCGCCATAGCATATCTGCGGTTTTGCGGCAGCGCGTATCGGCACTATGGCGTATGTGCTCAATCCCATCGCAAAAAACAACAAAGTGAGACACACAAGCCCTGCAATCCTTTTGCCCGAACGCTTCCGTGGCAACCGCCTCAGCGCGAAGATGACAATCAGCGCCACCGAGGGTAGCACCAGCAGCGTCAGCTGATGCACCCCGACTCCCAATCCTGCTACCAGAGCTATAAGCAGCAGCCAGCGGTTGTAGCGTGGGTCCACCGAACGGTACCATTTCAGCGCTGCCCACAGCATCAACGCGGCCATGCAAGTGGCAAGCGAATAGACCTCGCTCTCCGTGGCCGAGAACCACGCTGTGTCGCAGAACATGTAGCACAGCGACCCAACTAGCGCTGCCCATCGTGTCGCCGCTCGCGGCCCGCCCTCTTGCGGCTCGGCGAGCATCAGTATGGTGCTGTACAGCAGTCCCACCGTAGCACCTGCAGCCACAGCCGACAGCGCGTTCGACAGCGGCGCCACAAGCATCGCGTTGCCACAGGCAAGAAGCACCACACAATGCGCCAGCAGGTTGTAGGTCGGTGCTCCTGGCGGGTGACCCACCTGCAATCCATACGAGGTGGCTATAAATTCACCGCAATCCCAGAAACTCACCGTTGGCTCCATCGTGAGCAGATAGACAATGCTTCCGACAATGGCTAACACCACAGCGATAAACCTGTCGGCATGTTTATCCAACCGCCGTCCGCCTATATCTGCTCTCCTGAAACTCAAACTAAAAACTTACAGTTTAAAACTCAAACCTAAAACTACCAATTCACCACCGCCTTGTTAAACACGTCCTCGCACAGCTCCTGCACAATCTCCTCCACCAGCGCACTTTCCACCGACGAGAAGTCGCGGCCTGCGTTGTAGTCCTTGTAACGTGAAAAACTCTGGTCAAAGTTAGCCTCCTCGTTCAGCGTGTTTACAAATCGCACCTGTATTGTGATGGTGAGGCGGTTCATTGCCACCTCGTCGTTGCTCGAGAGCGACGAGGCGCGTGTAGCGTAGCCCGTTATCTCGCCCTCTATCTGCAGGTCGCCGTCCGAGTTGGCTATGTTGAGCGACGTCTGTGATGAAAACATGTTCCGCAGGTCGTCCGACAGCTTCTGGCTCAGCTGCGGGTTGACTGTCGGCGCATAGTTCGGGAACGTCTTAACCGAGATAGTCTTGGCTCCAGGTGGTATCGACGCGCCGGTGAAGCTGTATCCGCCCGAGCAGCCGCAAAGCATGGCAGCCGCCACAGCGAGCGCCACAAGCATCAAGTATTTTCTACAAAAGTTCACGGCCAGGCAGGGTTAGTAATCGCGCGAGTCCTCGTCTATGCGTTGCTCGTCCTCGAGCTGCCACAGCATAAACGACGACTGCTGCTCCATATAGTTCAGTATCTCCACCTTGTGTGTCAAGTCGGTCACCGTGCATATTTCGGTTACCAAAGCGTCGATCTTCTGCTTGAAATTATTGTCCATTTTTTTGTTTGTTTATGTGGTGGTGATATGCTTAACTGTTTTTTTTGCGGCATATCGCTACAGTTTTAGATTACAAAAGTACTAAAATAACCGTTATATTCATCCATCGTGTTTAATTTTGAAAACAAAACATGTACTGATATGTAGCGAGGATACAGATTATCAGAATGTTTTTGAATTAAAATGTCATAGCATATTTTCAGCGTCAACAGGTCAAACTTAGTATTGATAGTAAACAACAAAGAGCGTTCTTTTGCGTTATAATAACAAATGCTACAAATGTTTAAAAACATGAGAATAAACAAACTCATCCTCTTTGCAGTTGCTATGCTGTGTGTGTCGACTCTCAACGCGCAGAAGAAACCCACTACCATAAACTTCACATTCGAAAACTTGCCTGCAGAACTGTTGATGTATTTGGACCAAGCTACGAGTCAGGACGACCGCAAGAAGGCCAATGCGAAACTGATACAGACATTCGAGCCAATCTATAAGGGTTGGGACGAGAAAACGCAGATCCGTTACCGCGATATTTGCGTCACTATGCAGAAATTACGGGTGAAACAACATCCCGACTTCACGCACTTTATAGAGGTGACAAATCTTATGTCCACCAAAGGAAGTGCCAATTTTTCCGTTTGGATAGACTGTCTGGTATATCTGCAGGAACGGAACAAAAAAATTAAAGACTTCACGGACTTTGTTGATTTTACGGAGCAGTTGGAGACGGATCGCATTTTGAATGGTGCGAAGACGTCGCTGTGGCAGGCGCAGGCAGGTGCGCCTTATGTGCTGAAGCTAGAGGGGAAGAACATAGTGGTGGAGTTTCCGAAGAAGATGGAGCTGTACTATAGCTCGGACAAGGATAACGGGACCATCTATGGCACGACGGGAAAATACTACTATTTCGACCACAAATGGTATGGTCAGGGAGGACGCCTGAACTGGGATAGGACGGGATTGCCGACGACGGTGTGCTGGGCAGAGCTGAAGGACTACGAGGCGGTGACGAAATTCCCGAAATTCAATGCAGACTCGGTGCTTTTCACAAACACAAAATACTTCACCACGCCGATTTACGGACGAGTGGAAGAGGCGCTGTCGACCCAGATGGAACCAGACAAATACACGTTTCCTAAGTTCCGCTCGTATCAGAAAGACTTCGATATGAAGAATATCGTAGAGGGAGTTGACTATTCGGGCAGCTTTATGATGAACGGCTCGAAGTTCATCACGTCGGACACGAAGCATCCAGCGTCGTTGCTGTTTCGCAGGAACGGGAAGGTGTTTGCAAAGGTGCAGTCGGTGAAGTTCACCATCACGAGCAAACAGATAGCGTCGGAACGGGCGTCGGTGAGGCTGTATCTGGGAGAGGATTCGATATATAACGACGGAGTGCTGGTGAGGTACAACGTGGGCGAGCGGAAGGTGACGTTCGTGAACGACTCGAAGCGAAACTTCTACAGCCCCTACGGCGACAGCTACCACATGATGGATTTGTTCAGCGAGTCGATAGAGTGGAAAATGGACAAGGACGAGCTGGAATTCTCGATGATAAGCGCGGGAGGTCAGAACTTCTCGTCGTTTGAATCGGCGAACTACTATTCATACGCGCGTTACCGCCAGATACAAGGCATAGAGGAGATGAGCCCCGCCATGAGGGTTTACCGCTATATCAGAGATCACGGGATGACATACGAGTTCAAGATAGACGACTTCGCAAGGTCGATAAGCATGGATGTGAACCAGGCGCGACTGATGATGCACACGCTGGCAAGATACGGCCTTGTAACCTACAATGAAGCACTGGACAAGACATACGTGCAGGACAAGCTGGTGGACTATGCCAAGGCATACAGCAAAGACAAAAAGCACGACTATGACGCACTGATGATGGAGTCGGCCACAAAGGGCAGCAACGCGACGCTGGACCTGAACACGTACGACCTGAAGATAAGAGGAGTGGAGAAATTCGTGGTGAGCGACAGCCAGGCGGTGGCCATATCGCCCAGAGGCGACGTAACGGTACACAAGAACAGAGACATCACCTTCTCGGGACGTGTGAACATAGGTCGCTTCGTAATGTATGTGAGCGACGCCACGTTCTTTTACGAGAAATTCAGCTTGGACCTGCCGAAGATAGACTCGCTGTACTTCTTCGTGACCGATTTCAAAGACCCCGCGAAGGAGCATATAGTCTATACGCCGCTGTACAAGCTGGTGGGCGAGATACAGATAGACAAGCCCGACAACCATAACGGATTGACTAAGAACAAGGAGTTCCCGATATTCAACAGCAAGGAGAAGAGCTATGTGTATTATGACCGCCCATTCATAGAGAAGGGCGTGTATGACCGCAACAAGTTCTACTACACACTGCGTCCTTTCACGCTTCGGAGCCTATCTGACTTTCCGACAGACAGTCTGGTGCTGAACGGTTCGCTGACATCGGCAGGAATATTCCCCGAGATAGACGAGCCGTTGAAGGTGCAGCCCGACTACTCGCTCGGCTTCGTGATAAAGACGGGGAAGACGGGCATGCCGGCATACGGCGGCAAGGGGACATACCACAACACTATAGACCTGAGCTACAAAGGACTGCGCGGACGTGGACAGGTCGATTACCTAACTACAGTGACACGGTCGAAGAGCATAATGTTCCACCCCGACTCGATGATGGCTGTGACGGACACCTTCTATGTGACCGAAGCAGGCGGATTCCCCGACATAAGGAACGGCAAGACCAACGAGCGGTGGTACCCCTACGGCGACTCGATGAGGGTGGCACAGATAAAGAACGGCACCCAGTTCAGGATGTATCACGACGACGCTACGCTAGCCGGCCATGTGACGATAAAGCCCAGCGGTGCAACGGGTGGCGGAGTGGCGACCATCAAAGAAGGCACGCTGGCCTCGAACCTGTTTGAGCTGAAGCCGATGGATATGAACTCGCAGGTGACGGAGTTCACGCTGCGGTCGCTGAAGTACAACTCAGTCGCATTCCATGCACTGAACATGAAGTCGCATGTGGATTACAAGAAACGCACCGCCGAGTTTACGTCGAACTCGCCGATAGAGCGGACAGAGCTGCCGGTGATGAACTACGCCGCATACGTCGATAGGTTCACGTGGGGCATAGACCAGCAGCAGTTGGCGCTGTCGAACAGCAAGAGCACCACATCGCAGGGTATGGAGAGCAAGCCGTTGCGCGACAGGGTGGATGAGGAAGTGATGCCCGGCGCGACGTTTGTGAGCACAGGCAGCAAGCAAGACAGCCTGAAGTTCAGCGGCCTGAGAGCAAACTATATGTACGACATCGCCGACATGAAGATAGAGGGCGTGTATAGAGTCGATGTAGCCGACGCATCCATCGCGCCAGGCGGCGACACCCTGCGCATAAGGAAAGGCGGCGCGATAGACCACCTGAAGAAGTCGCAGATACTGGCCTCACGCGAGAACAAATACCATCTGGTGTATGACTCGGATGTGCAGATTGCCAGCGGCAAGCAATACGCCGCCAAGGGATACATAGACTATGTAGATGAGGACAAGAAGAAGCAGAAGATATACCTGACAGAACTGGCACCGAACGCCAAGGGTATGACGGTGGGTAACGGCTTCATTGGCGACGACGCCAACTTCACGCTGAGCAGTGCCTTCGGCTTTGCCGGCAAGGTGAGGGTGGAGGCCGACACGATGTTCTACCATTTCGACGGCGGAGTGCGCCTGCTGCACAACTGCAAGACCGACCACGAGGCGGGCCTGCTGGCATACGCCGACTACACCGACCCGGAGGACATAAGGGTAAGTGTGCCTGAAGTGCCGACCGACTGGAAAGGCGAGCGCATAACGGCGTCGATACTGATGCATCCCACCACGATGATGCCATATCCAGCCTTCCTGACCAAGGAACGCGCGGCAGACAACGAGCTTATGCACGCCTGGGGACAGCTGAGCTACGACAACAAGACGAAGACCTACATGATAGCCTCATCGCGTAAGCAGGAAGATCCTGAAGAGGTGGTGGACCGCTTCTTGAAACTGAACACTGAGAGCTGTCTTGTCACAGGCGAAGGCCCGGTGAACTTCAACATGAAGGAAGGTTTGACGCATATCTTCGCATACGGCGACGCATCGGTTAGCACCAGGGGCGACAAGTTCGCGCTGAACACGGTGTTCGGTTACAGCTTCCCGATTGACGAGAAGGTGGTGGCTTCGATGACTCAGCAGATTATCGATGACCTGCGCCTGTCGGCTGCCAACACCGACAACGACATCCTGCGGCGTGCCTTGGTGTTCTATGAGGGCGACGAGAAGGGCACGGAGCTCTACTCTGACTATGTGACCTCAGGGCAGATGGGCAAGATGCCCAAGTCGATAGAGAGCACACTGCTGTTTGGGCATATCGACTGGCAGTATTCGCCGACGCTGGGCTACTACTACGACGGCGTGACCTCGCTGCTGGCGATAGGCAAGACACAGATGAACCTTGCCACGAGGGTGAAGATGCAGCTGCAGACGCGCGGCGGCGTGACGAAGCTGACGATATACCTGCAGATAGCCGCCGACCATTGGTACTACTTCAGCTACGACAGCGGCAGCAAGCGCATGACCATACAGACGAGCGTGGGTACTTGGGCTGACCAGATAAAGACGATACCTGCCGACAAACGCAGTGTTGATGGCAAAGCCGGTTCGTTCAGCTACAAGATAGGAGCCTCGCGCAACGAGGTGCCAAACTTCCTGCTGAAATTCGGTTCGGACGGCAATGTGAATGTCGGTGGTGGCTCGTTCAGCGACGACGAGGAAGAGGATGAGGAAGAAGAGGAAGAAGAATCGGACGAGGAGGAATAAGGAACCGTAGAAACATTGATAACCCAAAGAAGCCGCTCCATATAGGAGTGGCTTCTTTAGTTACTGCGTGAGCCCATTCCCTTCGACGGTCGTGCGAGGGGGTATTGCCATTGCGGTGACCTCGATACGTATTTGGTATAGCCTTGTCATAGGCTTATCATAGAGTTGATACGGTGAGCAGTGCTGATTATGTGCATGTTAGTGCCTTGCCAATCCGTATGCTATACCATTGTGGACGCCAAATCTTCACCAAAAGATATATAGTGCACATTATAAGGTACTTACATCCAACACCTCTGTGTCAGGTCTGTATGAAGTCTGGGTCGTTATTTGATTTATTTTTAGATGAATCGAATGGCTATTTTGGTAAATTATGGTCAACGGACAATTTCATTTGAAAATAAGCTTTTCTACGCTAACACATCCCCACAATAACGCAATCAAAATATTTTAGTAAATTTGCACCCGATATCGGCGAGAGTTTTTGCCGAAAATGCGATGAAAGCATTTGTATTGGTCCGCTCTTTAAAGTTCGCCAAATTTTAATCCAAGGACTGTAGTACTGATGCCTGCTTGCTTCTCGTATATGCGCGGTAAATCTACCATAATGCATATCGGTAAGCATAGGACACGGTCGAAATAGTTTCTATTTGGATAGGGCGTTTGGCGATGCCTAAAGAGCGTAGAACTAAACAACGCGAGTTCTATGCTTTCTTTGTTATGCCACAAACTGAGAACTCATAGTGGCAAAAAATATAAGAATTAGCGCAAATTATCGGAACCTCTAAAAGCACCGTCAGCAATTAGGACTAAATTAGGACCATTTTTGAGATAACAAAGAATGTAATTTTGCAGAATCATAACCCACAAAATCATGTCAAAACAATTGTCATTTCAAGCTGTTCGAACTGTTCAGTTCTTTCACCCTGGCGGTGAGTACAAACAATCTGCCGATAGTGGTGCGATGCCCTGGAACGAAGGGCCACACCATCGCAAATTTCTCTGCGCCGATGGCGACTATGTCAGCAAAGACGAACGTGTGGTAAAATCCCGACTCTGCTTCTGGGGAGAATGGGAGCCAACTTCTGAATTCAAGAAAACAGGCAGTTCGCAGCCGCCTTATTACATCCACCGTCCATTTGTGCATGACAATGAAAAAGCTGTTGGAAACCGACAGAACACCGATCCGTTTGTGTTTTCCGATGCGTTTATCTATCACTGCTGTCAGCAGACGCGTAAGACTGGTCCCTCGCAGTTGTACCGTCTTGCCAAAGGCAGCGTCATACTGTTCGGTTCACATGTTGGAAACCAGTTTGCTTTGGACACCGTCTTTGTTGTGGACGAAAGCAGAGAATACAGCACCCGGAATGTCATATCCGACCTGAAGGACTTTGTGTCACCCCGTGATATCGAGGTGGCTGGCATAGGTCATGCCTCATACTCCGGTGGATGCGGAGGTTCGTGCACTCCACACACCACACCTGAAGGCAAACCTGTACATTTCCGTTGTTACAAGGGAGCAACTTTTGAGAATCCCGTCGATGGGATGTACAGTTTCGTACCGTGTCGCTTAAGCAGCAGCCGGAACGCCACTTTCGAGCGCCTGATGCTTACAAAAGATCAAATCCATTTTATAAGCAACGAACAGAAACAGGGCTTTAAATCCGAACAGGTTGTCGGAACTGACCAAGCAAAGGAGGTGTGGAAAGCGGTGAGGGATCTGTGCCGGGAAAAAGGGTTTAACGAAGGACTACGTTTCTATTATGACAAAAAGTAGCCCTCACGTATATTCATATTTATAATCGTAGAAAATAACCCATTAAAAATATCAATACCATGAAAAAGAAACTTTTTTACAACATTGTTTTGCTTGCCATTGCTACAGCTGCGATGGCGCAGGGAGTTACCGTCCGTTTTACAGCTCGTTACAATGGTCAGTATTATCCATTTAATTCTATTAGAATTGAAAACGTAACAAAAGGTTGGAGTCAGATTATTTCATATCCAGACACAGTCTTGTATTTAAGTCATTCAAATTCTATCAACGTCGCCGAAACAGTTAACGGCCCGAAAATAAAAGTATATCCCAACCCGTTTGCAGGCCATACCTCTACGGAGTTGCAAATCTGTTCGGATGGCGAAGCCTCTATAAGTATTATGCGTATAAACGGTAGTATAGTGTCAGAATATAAAGGATTTCTGAACGCTGGAATTTATAAGCTGGATGTAGGCCTTACGGAGCCGCAGGTGGCCTTCCTATGTGTTTCAACACGTTCTGGGAGAACTGTGGCCAAAATGGTTAACACCGTTGCTGGCGATGCCGACAAGATAGATGTGTCATATTTGGAAAATATTTCGTCGCAAGCCAAGGCTGTTGCTTCCGGTCAGTTCACTATTGGTGACCAAATGAGCTATAAAGCTGTTTCCACTTCTAATGGCAACCAGATAGAAAGCGTCACTGTAACTCAGTCGCAAACCGAAAGTGAGTTAATAACTCTAATATTTACAGAGGGCAGTTCAACAACTTTGCCAACAGTAACAACATCGACTGTAAGCAGTATAACATCAAGCACCGCAACTTGTGGCGGAAATGTGACAAACAGTGGAAATGCAACCGTTACTGCAAGAGGAGTGTGCTGGAGTACGAGCCACAATCCAACAATCAGTAATAGCCATACCACCAACGGCAGCGGCACAGGAAGCTTTACAAGCAGCATGACTGGGTTGTCCGCAAGCACCACATACTATGTACGTGCATACGCAACAAACAGTATTGGTACTGCATACGGTAACGAGGTTTCGTTTACTACTACAAGTGGAGGAGGTAATACTACAACAGGTTGGGTTGACCTTGGGTTGCCGAGTGGGTTGTTGTGGGCTGAATGCAACCTTGGCGCCTCCACACCAGAAGAATACGGAAATTATTACGCTTGGGGCGAAACAAGCCCTAAAAGCATGTACCTCTGGGATACCTATCGCTATGCCACCGTCGATGCTGCCAGCGGCAGCCTGCAGACCTTTACCAAGTACAACTCCAGCAGCAGCTATGGCACTGTCGATAACAAGATTACCCTTGATGCTACGGACGATGCCGCAACAGCAGCATTGGGCAGCGGTGCGAGAATTCCGACCAGAGCTGAATGGCAGGAGCTGCTAAACAACACAACGGTCACCTGGACAATGCAGAACGGGATTTATGGTCGGAAGTTCACTTCCACTAACGGTAATAGCCTGTTCCTGCCCGCCGCCGGCAGCCGGTATGGCTCGGAGCTCCGCAGCGCAGGCGAGTACGGCTACTACTGGTCGTCGTCGCTCTGTATGCAGAGCCCGGCCGGCGCGTGGTCCGTGCACTTCTATTCGCGTAACCAGTGGGTGGACTACGACTCCCGCTACATTGGGTTCTCGGTTCGCGCGGTGCGTCAGAACTGACCCTTGTTCCGTCCTGCAACGCACGAAACGGGCAACGGGCGGCGGAAAGGCCTCCGGGTGTGGGTGCTCGCGGCAGCGAGCTACGCAGCCCACACCCGGAGGCCTTCCGTGTAACTTTGGAGTCAAAACAAATTATCAATTCACATCATGCCTCAACTGAAAGATATTTTTGAGAAAGAGCGCGACCGCAACGCAGCGGACAAGCTGGCGGTGGTCTATGCCTCCGCCAACAGCGGCTACCAGTTCGACCACTGGAGCGACAACTCTACGTCGAATCACTATTCACTGACGGTGAACGAGGATATGGTGCTTACGGCCTACTTCGTGTCAGCTGGAGGCGGCTCTCAAGGCATCGACGACATCGTAGCCGATCCAATCAAAGTCTATTCCCGCAGCAGCGAGATAGTGATTGAAGGCGCCGAAAACACCGACGCCCTCATCTACGACGTCATGGGACGCATTATCCATAAAGGCCGCATAGAAGGCCCGATACATGTAAACGCCACGGGTGTCTATATGGTCAAGATCGGTGACCGCCAACCGCGGAAAGTGGTGGTCAGATAGAGCTTTGTGACATAAAAGTATAGAGGCGTACACTGGGTGTGCGCTTCAATAAAAAGCCCCTGCTTGTGGTAAAAGCAGGGGCTTTGGTTTATAAGGGGGAAGTCAGTGGACGGTGGTTAGAATTTTTCTTCAATCACCGAGCCGTGGTCTTCGACGATTTGGCGATAGAACCACTTGGGATACTGGGGCTGGTCGGGGAAAGCGCTCATGCCTGTCTCGGTGGTCTTGAAATGACCATTGGTTTCTTTCTTGATGTTGCCGTCGATGTATTTGACGAGGAGGTAGTGGTCGAGTTTGGTCCACTCGCGCATCATCTCCTGCGAGGCTTCACGTGAGTAGTTGTTCAGTTCGCGCTGTAGCTGGGCATCGGTGAGCTCTTCGAACTTGCGGTCGAGATGAGCGATTTCGCGGATGAACTTCTCTTCCAAGCGGTTTTGCGTTTTCTGAAGGTCAACAATCATGTCTTTGTAGCGTGAGTAGCAGAAGTTGGTGACGCGGTTGAAGAGCCAGAAAGCGGCGGTTTCGGAGTACTCGGTCATGGAGCCGTTGCCCTCGCGGAAGCACTCGGGGATTTCGGTGAGGCCGCAATACATGGGGCAGTAGCAGGTGGAGTAGGTGTCGTCCACGCCGAACCAGAGAATGCCGGCCATACGGCGGTTGGAAATAAAGCCGCGGCACTGGGCGACGAAGGAGAAACCGGTCTGCTGGGTGGAGGTAGCGCGCTCGTGGACATATTTCTTGCCATCGAGTTCGAAACTCATGGGGCGCCAACGGTATGGGCAGGTGAAGGGACCGGCTCCCACGTCCTTGGTCATGTCCATGGCGGTGCCTTCGTAGTGGTCGCGCATAAGGTTCATCACCTCGTGCAGGTCCACTTTGTGGTCGGGTTTAATCCAGAGGGGCAGCCGTTCGGCATTGGGATCGCCCATGGCGTATTTTTCGTATTTCTGCATGCCGTTGTTGATGCGGTTGAACATGGCATAGACGCGAGCGTCGCATCCGCGGATGCCGCTGAAGGTGAGGGGGCAGTAGGTGTCGGCGAAGGAGAACTCCTCGTCCTTGCCGTTGAACCATCCGCGCTGACGTGCGAAAGAGATGACATCGGCTGCGTAAACGCACTCGACCTCAGAGTGCATGAGGTTTCCCATGTTTTTGCTGCTGATGGACTTGAAGGAGCCTTTGGTTTCGAGAGGGAAGGTGGTGATGCGAGCTTGGTTGGCGTGACCGCTCACATAGCCGTTAGGGATGCGCCGTGCCACCCAGACGGCTCCGTCTTTGTAGCCTTTGTATTGTTTCTTCATGACGGGTTTTCCTTTCACGGTGTCGAACTCGGCGCGTTTGCCAATCATTTCGAGAATCCACACTTCGTCGGGGTCGCAGATGGAGAAGCTCTCGCCTTCGCTGCAGTAGCCGTATTGCTCAACGAGCGAGGTCATTACACGGATAGCCTCGCGGGCGGTCTTTGCGCGCTGGAGGGTGATGTAGATAAGAGATCCGTAGTCGATGCCCTTGACCGGAGTGTTCCAGCACTCCTCGCGTCCGCCATAGGTGGTTTCGCCGATAGCCAGCTGGTACTCGTTCATGTTGCCTACCACGCTGTAGGTGTGTTCGACTTGCGGAATCTCGAAGAGTTTTTTGCCGGTGTCCCACTCATAGAGCATGAACATGGTGCCGGCGGGGTAGTCGGCAGCACGGCGATAATAGAGTTCGCCGTAGAGGGTGTGGGAGTCGGCTGCATAGGTAATCATGGCAGAGCCGTCCTTGGTGGCTCCCGGGGTGAACAGGAAATTGGTGCAGGCGTTTGACGGATTGGACATCAGAAGCGTCAGAACACAGCACACAAGAATCGAAAGGGTGTTTTTACGTGGTGTCATAATGTTTGAATATTATGTTATATTTGATATTTTGTCGAAAGAATTAACGTTGCAAAGATACACAAAGAGATTAAAACAAGAGCTGTCAACGAAGAGTCCGTAGGAAATTTTTCTGGTCGGAGGAGATACGGAAGCTTTCCAAGGCTTTCTGTAGGCTTTTGCGGCGGACCCATTCGTCGAGGCAACCGACCTGGAGAAATGGGATAGAGGCGTCCCACTGCTTGGCGAGGGCAGTGGCGAAAAACCAGGCTTGCATCATGCGGACATAGTATTCGTCGCGTTTTATGTCGGCGACCCACTGCAGGTACTTGGGATTGAAACGGTTGTCGAGGGAAAGCCGCATAAGCATAGAGATACCGAAGCGTACAGAGTATTCGTGGTCGGTATGGAGCCAAGATGCCAGACAGGACGCATGTGGTTTTGAGCGGGTTTGATTGGCGGGCTCCAGCAACTTTTCTGCGTGGCGTGCAAAGGCTTTGGGCAGGAGGGAGTCGCACACGGCCCAGTTGGAGACAAAAGGCAGGAACCGCTCGGTTAGGGCGAGAGCGGAGTCGAAGTCGTCAACGGAACAAAGAATATAGGCGTGGAGCATGTTTTCTTCGTGCCAGCGATGTGGCAACTGGAGAAGAAACGAGTCGTCTGCGCCCATTTCTTTTGCGATACGTTTCAGACAGGGAGCGCGTACCCCAATAATGCTTTTGGGGTCGATGTTGGGGATGAGCTTTGCGGAGAATGTTGCATACTTCGCGTCGCGGAGAGCGAACAGCTCATGCTCAAGAGTATTGTTCTTCCCAGAAGTCTGCATTGGAGATATTCAGCTGATGAGGTGAAAAATGAGGTTCGTTGCCAAGTTTTTTTGACTTTTCGTATTCTTTCAAAGCGCGCAAAGCCTTTGGAGAGAGCAGGAGAATGGTGATGATATTCATCCAAGCCATGGCGCCCACGCCGATGTCGCCGAGAGTCCATGCAATGCCGCTGCCAGTGGTGGAACCGAGGAAAACGGCGGTGATGGTAAACAGCCGGAGAATCCATATAGCAATCTTTTCACCGCGGTCGTCGCCAAACTTGAGGTCAGCTTGCTCAAAAGCGTCCACCGCGGCCTGCCGTTCGGTTTGGTCCATCTTGGCCAAACGACGTAGAAGGGTGCGGTGGCGGATGCGGCTGAAAAGGTACACGAGATTGGTCTCCGCATAATAGTAGTAGGCCATTATGGTGGTGAAAGCGAAGAAAAAGAGTGCGATGGAGATGACAATGTCTGCAGGTTTGGCGCCCATGACTGAGGCGATGGCGCCGGAGGTGTAGAAAACGCCCGGTTCGCCAGCTGGAGCTTCAGGATTCTGTATAAGATAGGCTATATCGACTGCGCCGCCGGGCAGTTGTGTCACGTGGTCGATAATATTGTAGGTGCGGCAGGCGAGAATCATCAAAGCTGTGGCGGTGCAGACCAAGAGAGTGTCGATATAAACGGAGAAGGCTTGGACGAGGCCTTGCTTGACAGGGTGGCTCACCTTGGCGGCGGCAGCGACTATGGGGCCTGTGCCTTGTCCGGCTTCGTTGGAGTAGATGCCGCGTTTCACACCCCAGGCAATGGTGCTTCCGAGAATGGCGGAACCGACTTGGCTGGCTCCGACGGCGCCTCGCAGCATTTCAAGAAAGACAGTCGGCACCACCTGATAGTGAACAGCCAGGACCACGAGGGAAAGCAAAATGTAAATAATAGCCATAATGGGAGCAATCAACTGCGCTACGTTGGCAATGCGTTTCACCCCGCCGATGATGACCAAGGCAAGGAGCAGTGCGACCCCGATGCCAACAATCCACGGAGCGAGGTCGAAGGTGCGCGACATGGACATGGCAATGCCGTTGCACTGTACAGGGGGCATGAAAAAGCCACACCCTACGGCAGCGATGATGGCAAAAATGCTTCCAAACAACGGGCTATGGAGTCCTTTCTCGATATAGTAGGCAGGGCCTCCGCGAAATTGCCCGTGGTGGTTCTCCTTGTAGATTTGTGCGAGAGTGGCTTCGACAAATGCGCTTCCCGCTCCGAAAAATGCGATAATCCACATCCACACAATCGCGCCAGGACCGCCAAACCCGATGGCGGTGGCAACACCAACAATATTGCCGGTACCGACTCTTCCAGAAAGAGCCATGGCGAAGGCCTGGAAGGAGGATATGCCTGTCTTCTGCTTCTTGTCGGTGTTGAACAGCAGCCTGCACATTTCGCCTAAACGGCGAACTTGCACAAAACGGGTGCACACCGAGAAATAGAGAGCGGTTACAAGGCACAGAACGACCAATGCAGGGCTCCATACCAGGTTGTTGATTGTCTGTATGGCCGACACGAGCCAGGGTGCGGATAAAAGGGCTATCATCTATCGGTTGGGGATAATGAGGTTTCTAATTGTGGATGTTGTGTCGTCGAAGACGAATCACGAGGAGTAAAACCATCCAGCCAAGCGAGACACCGAGAATGTTTGCTATCAGGTCATTGATGTCGAATGAGCGGTAGGGGAGGAGTTTTTGTCCAAACTCGGTGACGAGGCCAATGGTGACACTACCAGCCCAGACAAGGATGTTCTTTAAGGACGATACAGAGGAATTGCCGCCCCAGCACAGTTTCATAAGGAAAAAAGCGCAGAAACAGTATATCGAAGCATGGAAGAGATGGTCGGGGCGCAGACCGAAGATGAAATTGTCGGGGAGGGGGATGTTGCTGAGAGGCATCCACATGGAAATCAGGAGGATTACAAAATAGGCTATGGCCCAATACCTTATCCGATTGCCTGCAAAAAGGTTTTTCAGACGGTTAATGCGTTGCCGTCTTTTTATGGAAGTGGCGGAGCGTTTGATCCAGTCGTTGCCTCCGCACATTATGAGGCTGCCGTCTTGCCGTTTCACCTCGTCCACAATGCCTAATACCGTCGCAGGGTTGACCAACTCTTCGTTGCGGCAAGAGTCGCCCAATACAACAAACATATCGCCTTGTCGTCGAATGAAACGGCGGAAAGTGCATTTGGCGTCTTTTTCAATTGCCAGGATATCGTACATCTTGGGTTCGAAGCCCAACTTGACGGGTTGAATGTTTACCCGCTCTTTGCCGTTGCGCAGAAGCGGTTCCATGCCGTAGCCACCGTATCGAGTGAAGAGAGGCGCATTTTCTTTTGCGGAAGCTTTTAGTTCGATAAGCATAACCCGTGCGTAGTCGCTGGGCAAAGTGGTCAGGTCGGTGGAATTTTTGTGTGGCATGGGATGGAGATTTACTTAATCAACGCTCTCTTACTTAATTTATTGTGCGAGGATTACAATATGTCAATGGCGTGTTATTAGCGAAAAATCCATAAAATCTTTGATGGCGTCGGCTATGGGTTGAGGCTCAACACCGAGGTCATGTATCATCTTTCGGTTTGAATAGTATTCGTAAACAAGTAATTGGTTGATGTTGCGGCTTGTGAAAGAGACGCTGAGATTGCATTTTTCAAGGAGGTCGCCAACGACTCCAGCAAATCGGCACACAAACCGTGGCAATTCAAATATGTATTGTTTATAACCGCCAACAGAGGCTGCGGTAAGGAAGAGTTGCCGAAAAGTCAGGTTCTCGCCGGTTGCGAGATAGTGTTCGGCATTGTTGCCATGGGACAGAGCGGCGACAGCAGCCTGTGCCACAGTGCGTGCGCTGACGAAACTTTTCCCCCCAGGGGGAACAATCATGATACGTTTGCGCCACCCCATGAGGAGCAGTTTGCCAGAGGAGGGCCCCATGTCGTATTTACCTATTATATATCCTGGGTGGATAATGACAACACGAGTGGCAGGGTGCGGGCACATGGAGGAGTCGTCGGTTTGTTTTGGCGTAAGCAGCATCGTTTCGCCCGCCAATTTGCTTATAGCATAATAGGACTTTGTAAACGGTGGTTGCATAGGCGTAAGTTCGTCGGCCAGGAGAGTAGGGGAGCCGAAGCCTATGGTGTTGGCGGTGCTGATATGGACTAGGGTGGTAATATTTTCGGAGGAGGCCACATTGAGCAGTGCGGTGCAGAGGTCGCGGTTTATCGGGAAATAATCCTCCAAATGCCGGTGAGACATATCGGTGTCGCCGGCACAATTGATAATGGCGTCGCACCCTTTCGCTGCGCTACGCAGGACACTAATGTCTGTTATGTCGCCATTAATAATAGTATAAGAGCTTTCAGCACTAACTCCTTCCTTGTGGAATTGAGAGTTGCGGACAGCAGCCAGCTTGTCGGGATTGCGAACAATCAACGAGACACGATGTCCCGCTGAAAGCAGTGTTTCAAGTACATTGTTTCCCAGTAGTCCAGTGGCTCCCGTCAGGAGGACTTTCATCTTTTTCTGGGATGACGGAAACTGAAATCGTATTGCAACTTGACGCCAACATTCATCAGCCGCAGGCTTTTGATGGCATCGCTGCGAAGAGTGGGAACAGCGGTAATAACACCGTTGGAGCGACTCACAAGAGATTGTTTTCCGTCGGGGTGACATTCGTTGAAAGCAAATTCACAATAAGCGCCTACAATGATAGCATCGCCGCGAGAGCTCCCAAGGCGGTAGCCAGCTTCGATAAGGCTGGTGGCAAAGAAGGGTTTGAAGGTATTGCCTCGTGCCGAGTAGTCGTAGGCCATAGTGCTGATGGTTTGTTCATCGACTTTTTCGGTGGGGATGGAAACGGTGTTGTTGCCGATAGAAACACACTCGGTTTGAGTTTTTCCGTAGTGGGAGTCTTCTTGCAGTTTCAAAGGGATGTAGAATTTAGCGCCCGCCATAGCATACCAGTGTTCGCCTTGAAAAGCTAGACCAACAGGTACACCAACCGAGGTGAAAGTGTAGGTGGACACGATGTTTTTCGTCGTGGTGTGGTAGTCGGCATCCACGGTGAGGGATTCGCCTCGTTCGATGTTGGTCCAAACCTGAACGGGTTCGCTGCTTTGCACACTGTAGCTTTCCATGGAATAGCGGCTGGACAAAACCGAGAAATCGCAACCGATGCGCAGACCTATGTGGGTGTTGACGAAGTGGGTATAGTCTATTTCAGCTCCCACACCGAAACCGCCAGGGTTGTTTTTTGCTTTTTCGCTGTTGACCATTAGATTGGAGTAGCCCATCTTGATGGCTGCAGTAAGATGGCTCCCCTCCACAATGGTGATAGGTTTTTCCTGCTGGGGTTCCTCTTGGGCAGACACTGGGATGGCAGCGGCTAAGAGGAAAAGAACGGTCAGTATCTTTGAATTTTTTTTATGCATAGTTTGCTGATTTGCTAATGTCAATGTCTCTATTCACTATGAGTTGTTTTGACCTTGGAAGGGTGGTATTATGCCATCCCTTAGGGGACCTATCGCACGACTAAACGTTTGCCAGAGGATGTCTTTTTTGACACACTGTCGGAAACTGTCATAATGTATGTGCCTTCTTCGAGGGGACAGTTTATTATTGAGGATTCGTTTGTCAGCTGGCTTTCCATGATTTTGCGTCCTTTCAAGTCGTAGAAGGTAATAATCCAATGTCCTCCCGGCACCTGACCCAGGCCGCATACTTCGATATTGACGGGGTTCCCTTGGAGAACAGGGTTGGGCCAAATACGGAATGTCACGTCTCCGTCCAACTCGTCAAGACCGTTGTAGCCCATGCAGAGTTCGTTGGTGGGAAACCAGTCTCCCTCGATTTTCACCCACACCTTGAAGCAACCTTTCAATTTGCCATAGTTGTCCAAATGGTAGTTGTCATCGTTGTGCCCTGCAATAACCGTTCCGTCTTTTTCCCAATAGATGCTGTCGTACTCAACACGGGTGTTGTCGCCAAAAGGATAGTGGTTAAGAATAAGCAGGTTTTGCTCGTAAGCGTAGAGTTGCGGCAGAGGGGTTCCATGAGGGGTTACATAGAGATGAATTGTGACAATGCTGTCGCATCCGCTCATGTTTGGAATAGTGTAAAGGTGGTCGCCGCTTTCGGTGAAAGTAGTGTCAAAATAGATATAACTCTGAGGGGCGTAAACGACTGTGTCGCCGATGGAGCTATAACGAACAGTAAGGTGCAGCGTGTCGGTGTTGTCGCAGGTGTTTGCTAAGTAATCGTATGTATCTGTAGTGGATTCACGGTATATGGTGCCATTCCATACCAAGGAGTCGCACACGTCTGCTGTCTCGACGCGGTGAATGGGGTGGTTGATACGAATATGCCAAGTGTATTGTGTGTCACACTCCATTCCGATGCCCGGCACGGTATCGTAAATATTGTTGCTTGCCGTGTAGTCAACTCCTTTAAAAGTGTAGATCTCGCAGGCGGTGACGGTGGTGTCGGTACGGTTCAGGCTGCCGCGCGTATAGCGCAGATAGACCATGCTGTCGAGACCATCGGAACTGGTGGTCAGGTGCGATGCCAAAGTGTCGTGGTTGATGGTGGCAATAGTGGAGCCCTCAACAATCCAATCGTAGTCGCCGCAGCCGGTAATATAGGTGGTGTCGCGGTAGGTGGGCTTTAAGGTGAGTGTGATAGCAACGATACTGTCGCAGTTGTATTGGTTGTAGAGCATGCGACTGCGGGTTGAAGCGTATGTGAAAGTCAGCCCCATGGTGGTGTATGGCAGTTCGGACTCGCGTACGTAAATAGTGGTGTCGGCGCGGCTTGATGGGCTGACAGTAATGTTCAAAAGCAATATACTATCGCACCCTGCAGCAGTAGTGCCGTTCAGCGTTTTTGTCATGGCGATAGAGGCATCGGTGGGATAATAAGGAATGTCGATTCTGTGTACCCCGTACATATAGTAGATACCCTCGTCGTCCTCTGTCAGTCGGCTGGAGCAGATGTTCAGGTTTCGAGAGAGGTTGTAGGTACGGTTGATTGTGAGTTGGAGATAGGTTGTGTCGTAGCACTGCACATCATACACACGCTCCCAGTCAGACTCGGCAGTGAGGTAGGTGCGAGTGCCGGTGTAGTGAGTGTTCAAGTCAACGTTCAGGCCGTGGAGAGTGTAAGCGCCTGTGTTTTGGCACGCGGTGTCGTAGATGAAATGTTTGATAGGTTTGTATATGGTCATTTCAATTTTCTCAGTGTCTGCACATCCCAGCAGGTGGCGAGGCATTGGGTGCGAGAATAAGATGGTGGTATCGCTCCCGTTGAAAGAGATGTTTCGCATATCCACATGGTAAATGGTGGTGTCGTAGATTTCGCCGCCCTCACGTTCCATAGAGAGTTGCCAGTCGTAATAGTTGCCAGTGCTGCCTTTGCACAGTTCGACCGCCTGAGAGTGCTCGGCATTGCGGGAAATGGAGGGCAGCTCATCGTATATAATCTTCACGCGAGGCATAAACGGGTAACGACCGGCAATACCAGTACAACGCATAATGGATGAGCCTTGTCGTGGGGACCCTTTGAATGAACACGCTGTACTAATTGTGCCTGCGTTGGTTACAGTGATGTCCACTATCATATTGCCGCCGTTGTAGTCGTAGGGCGAAGTGAAAGTGACCGACATAATCTCACCGGTAGCGTCAAGAGTACCAGAGAAAACTCTTGCGAAATTTGAGTTGTCCAGAAGCACCGAAGAACTGAAGGCTGAGTCCGCCATAGTGCCGATACGAATCTCAAATTGGCTGTCAAACGGATACTCGGCAACGTTTTTTGTGTAGAACTCGAAACCTGTAATCAACTTGTCCACTATCGATGTTAGCGAGTCGGCAGGGTAAACAAGCTGTGAGTGGAAAGAGGCATCCGAAGCCTTGTTTCCGTAAACTGGTACGTAAACAGAAGAGTTGTTGGTGCCTCCGAGTAGTAGGCTTCCTCCCTGGGCATAAGCGTTTCCGATGCTTGCAGAAACAGTGGCAAGCATAATGATAAAAGCGTATATAAGTCTATTCATTTTCGCAAGTGTACATTTTTACAACCTGCAAAGATACTTCTTTTTTATTAATTATCGTTAATAATTTGAAAAGAGTGCAAAAAAGTAAACGTAACGACCAAATGCAAAGGGGGTTATGCAGATATAGAATAAAATTGTATTTTGGGGCGTTGAAGTTTGAAAGATTTCTTGTACAGACGACGGTTCAGCCCTACACATAGGGTATATACTTTATCGTTTTTGTCGTTGCATATTTGTAATCCGCGACCAATCCCTATGGAATTAATAATTTTCATCGTCACAAAAACATTCCGGTATCGTATGACTAATCCAATCCCGAAAGCAGTTTCTCTACTGGTCGTTGGTAGGTAGCGAGTAGGTCGTTGGTACGGAGACAGGCAGACTCATCAACAGGCATACGCCGACCCCTTTCTTTAAGCAGGTGAACGGTGAAATGTGATGAGTGTCTGACGAGAGGTAGGAGTGTCTCTATTAATAAAAAGAATCAACAATAGTTTGTATCAATTAACTATAATACAACAATATACATGGGGCTATAATAAGCATAAAACAAACAAGGTGAGATACGGTGATTCTTTGAAATTTACCGTTCACCTGTTCACCTGGTTTTAGATGCTGTCACAGACAGACGATTTCCGTGCCGGTTGATCGCATATCGGCATGAAAAAGCCCTTGCCCACATGGTCCCACCAGACGCTCACCGGCTGCGAGCCCATCTATTCGTATAGTGGTCGATGTCGTTTTGTCTGTGTCCTCTGAATATTCAGATAGCCAACACTATCTGAACTCGAAAAGATTAGTGAATCCCGTCATGGCGAACACATTCCGGATGTCGTCGCTCATGCCGGTAATATACACATGAGCCCCTTTGGCCTTGACTGATTTGAGTACACCGAGGAAGAGGCGCAGGCCACTGGACGAAATATACTGTAGTGCGTTGCAGTCGAGCACCACATTCTTTCCTTCGCTGTTGAACAAAGGTTGCATCTCTTTTTCCGTTTGGGCTGCGGCGGCGGTGTCAAGACGACCGTCAAGTACGGCATAGAGTTCGCCGTTCTGTTCTTTAATGGTTGTATTCATATCGTTATTGTATTTTCTTTTTTAATGTAAGAATATTGTGGTTGTTTTCGTAGCAATAGGAGACCTCGTCCATCAGTTCGCGCACCAAGTAGATTCCAAGTCCTCCGATGGGACGCTCCTCTGCGGAAAGCGAGGTGTCGGGGTTGGAAACCTTGGTCGGGTCGAATGGTGTCCCGGTGTCCTTGATGGTAAAGGTGATGGAGCCGTCGCTGAATGTAACCGAGATGTCGATTTCGCCTAGTGTGCCTTCGGGATAGGCGTAGTTCATTACATTGACTACCGCCTCTTCAAGGGCGAGGTTGATGCTCATCGTTACAGAGGGGTCTATACCGTAGCTCTCCGTCACCTCTTCGATAAAAGTAGCCAGTTGCGGAATGAATTCCACGTTATTTGGCAGTGTGAGGCTATGTTTCTCTATCGTATTCATTGTGATATATAGATGGTTATATCGTGAATGTCAATTGTATTCCATCAGGTGTCTGTTCGGTGGCAATCTCTTTGCTCATGCCGCGGATAATCATTACCGCCAACTCGTCGACATCGGATTTGTCGAGTGGAGAGATTGTCGCGCCACGGTGAAGGATAACGACGGATGTCTGTCCTGAGATTTCTCCGTGGTGCACCTCGATATGGAACGGGTTGTCGTATGCCGACAGCAGCAGAATCATCTCCTCCACTATGTGTGTTATTGTATTCATCTGCTCTGGGATGGCAAAACGGATGCAGAACTGTCGTATCTGCGACATCATGTCGTAGAAGTCGAAATTCTTGTTTTCGACATCGAACACCAGCTTGTGTATTCGCTGCACGAAGGCTTTTGTTTCCGCATGCTGCGGTTGGTTGAATATCTTGTTGGGGGTATCGTCTTCAAGAATGGTCCCCTCATGCATATAGAATGTTCGTGAGGCTATATCGTGTGCAAAACGCATGTTGTGTGTCACGATAAGCATCGTCATCTTCTCCTGTGCCAATAGTCTTACGACCCCCTGCACCTCGCCCACCATCGTGGGGTCGAGCGCCGAAGTGGGTTCGTCGAAGAGTATGATGTCGGGCTGCATTGCCAGGCACCGCGCTATGGCAGTACGCTGCTGCTGCCCTCCCGAGAGTGTGTTCGGCATCTGCGTCGCTCGTTCCGACAAACTTACCTTGCGCAGCGTCTCGATGGCAAGGGTTTCGGCTTCTTCTCGAGGTATTTTCAGAACTCTCATGGGAGCCAACATCACATTCTCCAACACCGTGAGATGGGGGAAAAGGTTAAACTGTTGGAATACCATACCCATGCGTTGGTGCAACCGTTGGCGCGGATAATCCGAAGCCATTATATCCTCTCCCTCGACTTTGATACTTCCCGAAGTGGGTGGGTCTAGGAGGTTGAGTGCGCGGAGCAGGGTGCTTTTGCCGGAACCTGATGGACCGATGATGCTTACAACCTCGCCACGCTCAATATGGAAATTCACGTCGTTGAGTATATTGACTCGCCGTCCGTCGGGCTGCGTGATGGTCTTGCTGATATGGCTGGCGGTAATCATATATGGCTGGCGGATTTTACTAGGGTGTCCAACAATTTGCATAGCATCCATGCCAGCATGAAGTATATGGCTGTGATGAAGGCAAGGGGCAGCAGCGACATTCCGGTACCGGTGCGTATCGTCTCAGTTGCTTGGGTAAGGTCCAGGATGGCGACATAACCTACAATCGAGGTGCCTTTCACCAACGTTACTGCTTGGAATTTGTATGCAGGCAAAGCATTGCGCAGTGCTTGTGGCGCTATAATATATCGCAGTATCTGCATCCGGTTCAGGCCAAGGGCGCGACCGGCTTCAATCTGACCTCTTCCGACGGAGTCGATGGAAGACTGTATAACGCTGCAGGCAAAGTTGGAGAAGTTCAGCGAAAAGGCGATTATTGCCGCCCATATTCCTCCGGTTCCTTGCAGCACTACATAATAGAACAGCAGTAGGAGCACCATGACAGGGGTTCCTCGTACTATGACGCGGTACCACTTCGCAATGAAACGTAGCCAATAACGTCGGTTACGGGTGGCAAAATAGACGCACCCTCCAAGCAATGTGCCGAAGGCAAGGGATAGCAACGTAATCACCACAGTAGCCCCAAGTCCCTGCATCAGAAGCAACCAACGGTTGTCTTCTATAAAAATGGTGTATAACGATTGCTTAAGCATAGTGCCTTCGATCTATTAGACTTTATTGACCTTCAAACAAAGCAGAGTCAAGTCGTCGTTGGGAACTGCGCCGTCGCGGTGTCGCTCGACAGCATCTTGTAACATAAGGATAATGGCCTTGGAATCCATATTCTGCGCGCCATTCAAGGTATCGATGACCCGCTTTTCGCCAAATAATTTCTTCTGCGGATTCTCGGCCTCGTTAAGACCATCGGTGTATAACAGCAGTTGGCGGTCGCGAATGTCATCGATGCTTTCACCGACAAACGAGGCTCCCTCCAGGACACCGAGGGGGAAGTTAGTGTTCTTGACATCCATAAACAAGTTGTCGAGCAGCGGTGCGTTATGTCCACAGTTGCAGTAGTCAAGGTGTCCTGTCCTCAGGTCAGCGCAGCCGATGAACATAGTGACAAACATGTTCTGATCGTTTTCATGTGAGAGTATGGTGTTTATCTGCTGGGCAATCTCGGCAGGTGTGTGTCCTTGTTGTGCCACGATGCGGAAGAGGTTGCGTGTCACTGCCATGAACAAGCTTGCAGGTATTCCCTTGCCGCTGACGTCGCCGATGCAGAAGTAGAGCCGTTCGTCCTGTACGAAGAAGTCGTATAGGTCGCCACCCACCTCCTTGGCAGGGGTCATGCAGGCATAGAGGTCTATGTCCTTGCGGTTAGGAAATGCGGGGAAGATTCGTGGCAACATGCTCATCTGTATGTCGCTCGCCACCTTGAGTTCGTTCTCAATCGAGGCTTTCTGCGCAGTGGTCGTCTTGAGCTCGTCAATATAGGTGATGAGCGAATGTTGCATGTCTTTGAACGAGTGGCTCAACTGGCCTATTTCGTCAGAGCGGTTGCTATCGGGCAACGCTTTTTCGAAGTTTCCGCTCGCGATGGTCTCGGCTTGGCTGGCCAACTGTTTCAATGGTTTCAGTTCGCGGGTGATTATGCGGATACTTGCAAACAGCAGCAGTAGCAGCCCGGCTCCCACTGCCAGCATAATGGATGTCTTCATCCTGTTGAAGCTTCCGAATATGTCGCTCTCAGGGCAGACGATAGCGGTGCTCCATCCTGTCTCACCCAGGGGTTTGTAGAACACGTAGCAATCCTCTCCGTCGATTTTCAGCTGCTTCATGCCCTCTTTGCCGTTCTGCATTGCGTGACCCAGCGATACCAGTGCCGTGTCTTCATGTTCGAGTGTTTCTGTGAAGATGGTTTGGTAGAACAATTTGTTGGTGTCTGGATGTACAAAGTAGGTGCCGCCTCTACCTATCATTATACTGTATGAGTTGGGGTAGGGTTTCACGGCTGAGATAGTCTGCGAGAGCCAGTTTAGCGACAGGTCGACAGATATGGTGCCGATGTATTTTCCATCGCTGTCCTTGATAGGCTTGCAGTACGAGGTTATCATTTCCGGCGAATAGATGCCTTCTGGATTGTAGTCTGCGAATGGCTCTGTCCAAACCGGACGGTCAAGCAGCTTGCAAAGCTGGTACCAGTCCATGTAGAAATACTCGTAGTACGGGTTTCCTTCCTGCGTTGTCTTTATTGTTCCGTGGTCGTTGAGCGAGTAGGCTGAGAACCAACGGCCTTTTTCTTTGAAGAAGTCGGGTTCAAAAGCGATAGAACATCCATTGAGGTCTGGGTTGTTCTCGAGGATGCGGCGTGAATAGACAAACATCGAATCCGGTCCATCCAGGTGGCGGGTGATGAGCCAGGCGGTGTTGTCGGTAGCCACCTTCACGCGGTCAAGGATGCCCTGCACACGGAGAGCCGTGTTCTCAAGGCTCTGGGTGGCGCGGCTGATGGCCTCTTGTCGGATGGCTTGACTTGAGACCCTGAACAAAAAGCCCAGCGACGCCACAAGTATAGCTGCGGAGAAAATCACTATCAGTAGGCTAAGCCTGGTGGACAAAGATCTCTGTATATAGCTTATTGTTTTTTTCATCTTTTGATTCTATTTCAATTTATTTCACAGCGTCTATCAATTTCTCATAGGGTACAGTCCCGCGTAGCATACCATATTCAACCATGAGGTCGGAGGCCAGTTTGACCATGTCGGGGCGTAGCCTGAACTCGCGTTTGCCGCTCTCGCGATCGACTTGCAGGCGAAGAGTCTCCTCCAACATCAGTTTCTGAAGCACTCGGTTGGTGGCGATGTGGTCCTTCTTTACGTATTTCATCACTATCTCGAGAGTTTCCTCGCGGTGTTTTGCCGCCCACTCCCAACCCCGGCGGCTCGCTTCTGCAAATCGCTTCGCCTGCTCTTTATGGCTGTTGTAGTAATCCCACGTCATATAGACACCGTCCTCTTGGACGTTGTATCCGTGGTCGCAGAAACGATATACATCTTTGTCTGTCAACGGGAAGCCAGCCTGAACTATCTGATAGTACTCGTTGTAGCTCATTCCCAGCGTAGCATCAATGGCACCAGTCACAAAAAGGGTAACGTTTGTCGAGAAAGGTATCCATTCGTAGTTCAGGTTATCCTTTAGGCTCATACAGCGTGCCAACTGTCCGAAACCAGCGCTCCAGACTCCCACTCGTTCTCCTTTTTGCGTCAGCGGGTTCTTTCCCCATCGCGACACTATCACCATTCCGTTGTTCATCGACGTCTGCAGTATGTTAACCAGAGGAATCCCGCCATCAACAATCTCCAATGCCTGGCAGAGCTGGAGCGTGGTCGCATGGCTCTCACCTTTGCGTATTCGGGCCATGGCCGACTGCGTTACGGAAGGGTGTACTATCGCCACGTCTATGCCAGCTTCTTTGTAGAATCCCTTCTCCTGCGCCACATAGTATCCCGCAAACTGCGCTTGTGCCGTCCATTGTGGCGTAAAAACAAAACGTTCCTGTCCCACAGCGGGAAAAACGGCAATGGCAAACAGGAAAGACAAGATATATTTCTTCATAAACAACTGTGTTACTATGCAATAAGACCTACGACGGTAAAATATTCAAAGTACAAAGATACTATTTTCCACATTTATTACCTTTCAGGTCATACGATGGTGTAGACTCGTAGACTCAACAACCAAGTGCATCTTTGTTGTGCACAATATATCTTATATTTGTTTTTGGGTGCCGAAGTTCAAGGGGTTTCTCGGATATATGGAAAAGTTGGTAATTCGAGTATGTTTGGTTATTGGATAGTGTTTAGATAGAGACTATTGTCTTTTTTTCATTATCTTTGCAATCTCAATCAAATCATTATTGGCATGCAAAAAAGTCCTAAACTCTTATTTATTTACCTTTTTTTTTCGGTTTGTAGTGTTAATGCTTGCACCAATTTCCTCTTCTCGCGCGGCAGCACCGTTGATGGCAGCACCATGATTACCTATGCAGCCGACTCCCACGTGCGCTATGGCGAGCTTCGATTCTGCCCGGCTGCCGACCACGCCAAGGGCGACATGCTCAAGATATACGACTACGGCAGCCGCAAGTACCTTCTCACCATCCCCCAGCCGGCTCACACCTACTCGGTAGTGGGATTCATCAACGAGTATCAGCTTGCCATAGGCGAAACCACATGGGGAGGCCGCAAGGAACTGATGTACGGCAACGCCGAGGGCATCGACTACGGCAACTTGATTTATGTTGCACTCCAGCGCGCCAAGAACTGCCGCGAGGCTATCAAGGTCATGGACGAGCTGGTGCAGGAGTATGGCTACTGCTGCGGTGGCGAGAGCTTTTCCATCAGTGACCCCAACGAAGTCTGGATTTACGAGATTCAGAGTAAGGGCAAAGAGAAAGGCGCCGTGTGGGTCGCCCGCCGTGTGCCCGAAGGCTATGTGTGCGGACATGCTAACCAATCCCGCATAACCACCTTCCCTTGGGAGAAGAAAGGCAGTTCCAAAAGCATAAGCAGCAAAAGTTTCTCGAAACTCTTCAATGCCGACGTGGAGTGTGTCTATTCAGCCGATGTCGCCTCCTTCGCTCGTAAGAACGGCTGGTTCTCTGGCAAGGACGAGGACTTCTCCTTTGCCGACATCTACAACCCCCTCACTTTCGACGGTGCTCGTTTCTGCGACGCTCGCGTCTATGCTATGTTCAACCGTGTCAATCCCGACATGAAGCGCTATGAGAAATACGCCATGGGCGACATCAACGCTGAGCGGCTGCCGCTCTGGATAAAACCCGACCACAAAATCGACGTCCTTGAGGTGATGGCGCTTATGCGCGACCACTACGAAGGCACACCCATGGATATGACCAACGACGTCGGAGCCGGTCCCTGGCATTGCCCCTACCGCTGGCGTCCCATGGTGTGGGAGCTCGACGGCCAGAAGTACATCCACGAGCGCGCCACCTCCACCCAGCAGACGGGCTTCTCGTTTGTGGCACAGTGTCGCTCATGGTTGCCCGACAAGGTCGGTGGCATACTCTGGTTCGGTGTCGATGACACCTACTCTACCTGCTACTGCCCCATGTACTGCGGCATCACGCAGATTCCCGTCTGCTTCGAGGCAGGCAACGGCTCTATGACTCAGTATTCCGAAACCGCCGCCTTCTGGCTTTTCAACCGCGTGAGTAACTTTGCCTACCTCCGTTATGACTCGATGATAAAAGACATACAGAAAGTCCAGAAAGAGCTCGAAGAAGGCTTCGTCAAAGAAGTCGCACGTTGCGACGGACGCCTCGACGCTGTCCAGAACCAGGGCCGCATCACCGGCGAGCTTAACCGCACCTGTAACCTCTGGGCCGACCAGATGATGAAACGTTGGAGCGAACTCGACCACCTCCTGCTGATGAAATACATCGACGGCAATATCAAGAAAGAGGAGAACGGACGTCTCAAGACCACCGAGACAGGCGTGAGCCAGTCACCCGAGCAACCGAAATACCCCGAATGGTTTTACCGCCAGATAGTAGGGGAGAAGGGCGAGATGCTGAAAGTGGTCAGTGGCCAGTAGTCGGTTTGTATTGAAACCTTATAAGCCATCAAACCCACATAATAACAAATTTTCCAATGACAATTCTCCTGGCAGCAGCAGTCTTACCCGTTCTGATTATTCTTTTCGCTATATACAAGGCCGATAAGATAAACAAAGAACCTATCGGTAAGCTAATACTTGTTTTTATTTGTGGAGCCTTCACCGTTGTTCCAGCAGCGTTCTTGGAAATTGGGCTATCTGAATTCCAGCCTTCAGGAGCGTTGATAGGAGGTCTGTATAAAGGATTTTGTGTTGCAGGTTTTTCCGAGGAACTGTTCAAACTGCTTACGTTGTTCCTGTTGATATGGCGCAGCCGCCATTTTGACGAATATTTCGATGGGATAGTATATGCTGTATATGTGTCGATGGGCTTTGCCTGTGTGGAAAATGTCATGTATGTGTTCAGTGGTGAAAGTTACAGTGTCTCGATGGCCACAGCTGCTACTCGAGCGGTTCTCTCGGTGCCAGGCCATTTCTTGTTTGCAGTAATGATGGGATATTACCTAGGTCTCGCCAAGTTTGCACCCAACCGCCGCAGGCGGTACCTGCTCTATGCTTTCCTTGTACCAGTGTTTTTTCATGGAACCTTTGATGCTCTGCTAATGGTTCCTGAAGGTATGGAAGAAGGTGGCTTGAAATGGGTGGTTACGTTTGTTTTGTTTGTGGTGTTCATACTTTTCGATGTCAAAATGTGGCGGCGAGGTATGCGGCGCATACGTCATCTTCAACGTCTTTCTGCCGAGCAGGATGCAGAACAGGAACGCGATGCTTTTGAAGGCTTCAAATGGAACTTTTGATAGAATGTCTTGATGCTGTAGCGTTAATGAGAGTGGGTTGAAACACACACAATACCAGTAAACTAAAAAAAATATTTGGTAGAAAAGAAAAAAGGACGTATCTTTGCACTTTGAAATGCTGGGGTATTAGCTCACTTGGCTAGAGCGCGTGACTGGCAGTCACGAGGTAATCGGTTCGATTCCGATATACTCCACTGGGAAGAGTCTCGAAAGAGTCTCTTTTTCTTTTATTCCTCTTCGATTTCTTTTTTTACTCATAATTTTGTATTTTCGCACTTGTCTGTTGCAATATGCTTATTCTGTAAATAGATGAAATATTGCTTTTTGCAGTAACATTGCGTTTCTCAAGGACATCTAATAAACGAAAATACATATATATGAAAGTGAAAATTCATCTTATCTTGACGGCGGTCATTTTGGTGGCTGTCGGTGTTTTGTGTGTTATCTATCCAAAAGATAGTCTTGGTCCGCTTACTTGGCTGCTTGGAGTTTTGATTCTTGCGACGGGATGTTTAACTATTTTGTTCAGTCTCAAGGCGCAAAAAGTATTGCCCAATGCAAGTTCTTCTACGTTGCTTGGAGTTTTCCAGATATTGCTCGGTACATTGTTGGTGGCGAACTTTTTTGGTTGGTTGAAAGAAGGGGCGTTAGGAGTTCTGTTTGCTATCTGGGTGATGTACGAGGGCCTTTCCCTTGCTATATCGTCGTTTGGTTATAAGAGGGCGGGTTTTGTTCGTTGGTGGATTATGCTTTTGTTTGGGTTGCTCAACGTGGTTTTGGGCTATATCGCCATGTTGAATGCAGAATCAATAAGCAATATATTGGTTGTAATAATCGGGCTTGGCATTGTGGCAAACGGTGTTATGCGCATAGTTGCTTTCATTGCCATAAGCCGTATTGAGAAAAAAATAAAGGAATCGGAGAAGCTTGTCGAGGCTGAGGTGTTAGGTAGTAACGATACAAACGAGTGAAAAACGAAAACAATTGACAAATACATTAACATAATTATTAATCACAATGAAAAAGATACTGATAGTGGGTGCAGGCGGACAGATTGGTTCCGAGCTTACCCGTGTATTGCGTGACACTTATGGCAACGATAATGTTGTGTGTAGTGACCTCCGTCCTCTCAAAGGAGAGCCTTACGAGCGAGGCCCCATTGAGCGAATAGACTCCACACAGATAATGCAGATTGCCACCGCGGTGAAAAATTACAATATCGACACCATCTATAATTTGGCAGCCATCCTTTCAGCCACTGCGGAACTCAATCCGATGTTGGGATGGAATGTGGGCATAGGTTCACTGGTGAACTGCCTTGAGGTGGCCCGTCTTTTCGGATGCGCCGTATTCACACCGTCGTCTATTGGTGCTTTCGGACCTTCCACACCACACGACAATACTCCGCAGGACACCATACAGCGCCCCAATACAATATACGGGGTCACAAAAGTCACTGGAGAATTGCTTAGCGACTACTATTTCACTCGTTTTGGAGTGGACACTCGTTCGGTGCGTTTTCCAGGTCTCATTAGTCATCAAACCCTGCCTGGTGGAGGTACTACCGACTATGCTGTTGAAATCTACTATGCCGCTGTGAAAGGCGATGACTTTGTTTGTCCGCTTAAGCAAGGTACCTATATGGATATGATGTATATGCCAGACGCGCTGAAAGCTATGGTTGACATCATGGAGGCTGACCCGACAAAATTGAAACACCGTAACAGTTTTAACGTCACCTCGATGAGTTTTGATCCAGAGATTATATACAATGCAATTAAACTGCATTATCCCAACTTTAAGATGAGTTATCAGCCAGAACCCATCAAGCAGGCCATTGCGGATAGCTGGCCTAACAAGATGGATGATAGTTGTGCACGTGAGGAGTGGGGTTGGAATCCGCAGTATGACCTCAACCGTATGACTGAAGACATGATTCTCAACCTAAAGAAGAAACTGCTGTAAATCAATAGTAAACGAGTGGTAGAATTTCAGGTTGAAATTTGAAAAAAAATCGTAACTTTGCAGTCTCACTTTAAGAAAAGATTATATATAAATTATTAATCACATAAATCTAAAACTATGGCATTTAAAGGACAAATCGTAATCGACACGGAACGTTGCAAGGGTTGCGCAGTATGCCTCGCCGCATGCCCGGTGCAATGCATCGCACTGTCGAAAAATGTAAACGGCAAGGGTTACAACTACACCGAGACCGTGAATGACAAATGCATCGGATGCGCCAGCTGCGCTATGGTATGCCCGGACGGCGTTATCTCGGTTTACAAAATCAAGTGTTAAACAGAAAAACAAAAAAATACAATGGCAAAAGAACTGAAACTGATGAAGGGCAACGAGGCTATTGCCCGAGCTATGATTGCCAGCGGTACTGATGGCTACTTCGGCTATCCTATTACCCCGCAATCCGAAGTTATGGAAACCCTTATGGCCGAAAAACCTTGGGAGGAGACCGGAATGGTAGTTCTCCAGGCCGAGAGCGAGATGGCGTCAATCAATATGGTCTATGGCGGTGCCGCAACCGGCAAGAAGGTCGCCACCTCCAGCTCATCTCCCGGAATCTCGCTGATGCAGGAAGGTCTCACCTACCTCGCCGGCGCCGAAATCCCCTGCTTGGTGGTGAACGTGATGCGCGGCGGTCCCGGATTGGGCACCATCCAGCCTTCGCAGAGCGACTACTTCCAGAGCGTGAAGGGCGGTGGACACGGTGACTACCAGCTCTACACCCTCGCTCCCGCAAGCGTCCAGGAAATGTACGATTTCGTCTTCGACGCCTGGGACATCGCTTTCAAATATCGCAACCCTGTCCTCATCCTCTCCGACGGTGCTATCGGACAGTGCATGGAGAAACTCTACACCCGTGACTATGTGCCGCGCTGGACAGAAGAAGAGCGCCGCAAGAACGCTCCGTGGGGCACCTGGGGCAAACCCGCCAACCGTCCTCACAACATCATCACTTCGCTCGAACTCGACTCGGCCCGTCAGGAGGTCTTTAACCACAAACTCCAGGCCAAGTATGCCGAGATGAAAGAGAAAGAAGTCCGCTACGAAATGCTCAACTGCGACGATGCCGACTATATCTTCGTCGCTTACGGTTCGTCAAGCCGCATCGCCATGAAGGCTATGCAGATGGCTCGCGAGAAGGGCATCAAGGTCGGTCTGTTCCGCCTCATCACCCTGTTCCCGTTCCCGACCAAACAGCTGGCCGAGGTTGCCAAACACGTGAAGGGTATCCTCTGCGTGGAGATGAGCGCCGGTCAGATGATCGAGGACGTCCGTCTCGCAACCGAGTGCAACGTGAAGACCGAACACTTCGGCCGTTTCGGCGGTATCATCCCCACCCCGACCGAGGTACTCGAGGCACTTGAGAACAAGATTATAAAGTAAATCGTTGATAAGTTGATAGGTTTATCCGTTGATAAGAAATCCGACGCGAAAAAACATATCAACATATCAGCATATCAACGTATCAACAAAATAATTTGAAGAATATGAATCAAGATATAGAAGCTCGCAAACAAGAGCTGTTGAACCAAGGTTACACCGAGGTTTACACCAAAACTAAAGTGCTCACCGACGCGGTCATGCACTATTGCCCGGGTTGCGGACACGGCACCACCCACCGCCTCGTCGCCGAAGTTATCGACGAGATGGGCATTCAGGACAATGTAGTAGGAGTATCGCCCGTAGGATGCTCCGTGTTGGCCTACAACTATTTCGACATCGATTTCCAGGAGGCAGCACACGGCCGTGCTCCCGCGCTGGCTACCGCTGTGAAACGTCTTAACCCCGACACCTTCGTGTTCACCTATCAGGGCGACGGCGACCTCGCAGCTATCGGAACCGCCGAGACCATCCACGCTTGCAACCGCGGTGAGAACATCACCATGATTTTCGTCAACAACGGTATCTACGGTATGACCGGCGGACAGATGGCTCCCACCACGCTGATCGGCATGAAGAGCGCCACCACGCCTTACGGCCGTCGCGTCGATATCAACGGCTACCCGCTGCGTATCACCGAGCTTATCTCGACCCTGCCCGGCACATACTATGTGACCCGTCAGAGTGTGCAGACCCCTGCCGCTGTGCGTAAAGCCAAAGCCGCTATCCGCAAGGCTTTCGAGAACCAGAAACTGAAGAAAGGTCTCAGCTTCGTCGAAATCCTCTCCAACTGCAACTCCGGTTGGAAGATGACTCCGGTACAGGCCAACAAGTGGATGGAAGACAACATGATGCCTAACTACCCTGTGGGAGACATCAAAGTTGACGGCAAGCTGGTCGAGAACGTCGATGTGGCACGTCTCGCAGTTGACCACCCGCTGAGCGTTATGCAGTAAAATTAATAATCAGTGACGAGTGAATAGTGATGAGTGAATAGTCAAATGTAACGGTAGAGTTCAATTGTCTCATCACCAATCACCAATCACTAATCACCTAAAAACAACAAGAAACATGACAGAAGAAATAATCATAGCCGGATTCGGAGGACAGGGTGTTCTCTCTATGGGTAAGATTTTGGCCTATTCCGGAGTAATGCAAGACAAGGAAGTGAGCTGGATGCCCAGCTACGGTCCCGAAATGCGCGGTGGTACCGCCAACGTGTCGGTGATTATCAGCGACGAGCGCATCAGCTCGCCCATCATCAACCAGTTCGACACCGCCATCATCCTCAACCAGCAGTCGCTCGACAAGTTCGAGAGCAGCGTGAAGCCTGGCGGCCTGTTGATCTACGACCCGAACGGCATCACCCACGAGCCCACACGCAAGGACATCAGCATCTACAAGATCGCTGCCACCGCGAAGGCTCAGGAGATGGGCATCTCGAAGGTGTTCAACATGGTGGTCCTCGGTGGTTTCCTCAAGCTGAAACCCATCGTCGATAAACAGTACATCCACGAAGGACTGGAGCACTCACTGCCGCAGCGTCACTGGGGTCTCATCCCGCAGAACGAAGAGGCAATAGAGATCGGTAAAGGTCTTATTGAACCCGTCCAGGTTCTGTAGTAAATCTGTTCGGTTCATTATTGATGGCAAAGGCGTTTCAATGGGAACGCCTTTGCTTTTTTGTTTAATTATTTTGGAAAAAGTCTTAATTTTGCAACGATACTCATATTTCGTAGAAGATGAAAATTGTTATTCTTGCCAATGGTGATTTTCCAACTGCGCAGGCTCCTGTGCATGCACTCAATGATGCCGACTATGTAATATGTTGTGATGCAGCATATAACATACTCTGTGGTCAAAGGCCGGACATTCAGAAACCAATAACTATAATAGGTGATTTTGACTCAATAGAATGTCTTGAGTTTGAGGATAGCAGAGTGAGACAAATTATCCATGTTTATGAGCAGCAAAGTAACGACCAGACAAAAGCATTCAACCATGCTTTGGATATGTTGAAACGTCAGACTCAAGAGGAGCGCCATACAATCACCATACTTGGTGCCACTGGCAAGCGCGAGGATCACACGCTCGGCAATATTGCTCTTCTTGCGGACTATCTTGAGGAGAGTCGCCTGCTGGAAATACCAATTAGCATTTGTATGATGACCAATTATGGATGTCTTACACCGATTGACCGACCAACAATTTTTGAGAGTTTCCCCCGACAGCAGGTTTCATTGTTTTCAATGATATATGGATGTGTGATATCAACGGACGGACTTGAATATCCGTTGCACGGAGAATCACTGCCTCGTTTGTGGATGGGAACACTCAATGCATCCCTTGGTCAATCGTTTAGTGTGACACCAGAGGGTGGCATTGTTATTGTCTATCAAACGTTCGATCCGAAGTAAAGTGATATGTGCAAATTTGCATTTTTTTTGTAAAAAAACGTTTTTATGACATTGTATTTGAATGAAAATTGTCTGAGAAAAGTTCGTTGTTTACGAAAAAAATGTAAAAATTATTCGTTGAAAGCTGCATATAATCGGTAACCTGCATTTGTGCATATTTTTTATAATATTAGGCCAACGTTTAATATTGCTATCTTTCTTACTTTTGCAAAGTCTTAAGGGTCAAAAGGGGTTTTGTTGGTTTGCCTCTTGTGCTACGTAGTCAAACTTTGACACTAAGGCACTGCAAGTTTTGCGGCTCTTAAGATATAGTTTGGTTTAAAAGCAAATACCGGGTGATGTAAGTCATTCGGTATTTGTGTTTTTAGCATATTTATACCATGGATATAGTTTCTGGCTATAATGGTACTATAGAATACTAAAACAAAAATGTATGCGTTATAGTAAAATGTTGATTTGTCTTTTGACTGAAGTCGGCAGATTTGTTTAAAAGAAACGTAAAAAGATGAGCAAATACATCCATTATGTTATAGGTTTCCTGTTCCTTTTGTGTTTTGTTGATATTGCTATAGGTCAGAATGTCAGTACTGCGCGTACAAAAAAAACTGAGGTGAAGGTGAATGAGATGGAGGTCATATATGATGAAGACGACTATGAGGATTTGATGATTGATGAGCGTCCGCAACATGAATACCAACAGCCAGTGGTTCCTAATTTGCTTGCTCCTCCTCCGCTGAAATATGAAGAAGAGGATGAAATCATAAGACAGATTACGCTTCAGGAAAGTGAGGATGAGGGTGCCGAACATGAAGATGAAATACTCTTTGCGGGATTTGACTCCAGTATGATACATTATCCCAAGAAGGTGTTCGAGGCAGGTGATGTGGTGCATATTACTTTAACGGATGACAAGCACAAGTTTGCCTTCCCAACGCCATACGAAGCACGTGCCACCTCACATTTTGGTCCGCGTCGTCGTCGTTTCCATTATGGAGTGGACTTGGCCCAACCGACAGGGAAGGACATATATGCTGCTTTTGATGGGGTGGTGCGGGTGTCGCGTTACAACAAATCTTATGGCAATTTGATAGTCATTCGTCACGACAACGGGCTTGAAACCTATTATGCCCACCTTTCGCAGCGCTACGCAAAGGTTGGTATGCAGGTCAGAGCTGGAGATGTAATAGGTTTGTGTGGTAACACGGGGCGTAGCTATGGTAGCCATCTCCACTTTGAGATACGTTATATGGGCAATGCAATGAATCCTGAACATGTTATCGACTGTACCACACATAAACTTATAAACAATGAGCTTACGCTTACCCAGAACTCGTTTCGCAAGGTGGGCGATGCTAGTCAGTCACGTGGTTCTGGACGAGTTTCTGTGGGAGGGGCCCAATATTATAAAGTTAGGTCTGGTGATACACTCGGAAAAATAGCAGCTCGGCATCATACTACGGTGCGTCGTCTTTGTCAACTCAATGGGATAAAGCAAACCACAACTCTCAGTATAGGACGTCGTCTCAGGGTGAGGTAGCAGGGTGTCGGGAAGTGCTTGAGTGAGAGTCTTTATAAGGTTTGCGAATGAAGATGTATTTTCCAGTATTAATTGTTCTCGCCATTTTATGCGAATAGATATACTCACTTTATTTCCTTCGATGATGTCGATGTTTTTCGAGGAATCGATATTGCATCGTGCACAAAAAAAAGGTTTGGTAGAGGTTGTGATGCATGATTTGCATAATTATTCACTCACCAAGTATGGCAGTGTTGACGACTACCCTTACGGAGGAGCTGCTGGAATGGTGATGCGTATAGAACCGTTGGCTAACTGCATTGAGGATCTTCAGTCGCAGCGTAGCTATGATGAGGTTATATACACCGCGCCTGATGGTATTCAGCTAACGCAGTCCCTTTGCAACAAACTTTCGATGAAAGAAAATCTCATAATCCTTTGCGGCCATTACAAAGGAATCGACGAGCGCATAAGGGAGCATTTTGTGACTATGGAAATCTCGATAGGAGACTATGTATTGAGTGGAGGGGAGCTTGCAGCAGCAGTGATAAGTGATGCTGTATCACGTCTTGTGCCTGGAGTGCTTGGCGACGAGCAGTCGGCATTGAGCGACAGTTTCCAAGATGGATTGTTGGCACCACCAGAATACACGCGACCTGTAGAGTTTCGTGGATGGAGGGTACCAGATGTTCTTCTTTCGGGAGACCATAGGAAAATTGTCGAGTGGCGACATGAGCAAGCTGTCGAACGCACACGCGAGAGACGGCCTGACATGTTGAAGTAATATCCATCACGTCCGTTTGTTAGTTCCAGTAAGATGGAACCTGGGTAATAGGCTTTCACATAATGGAGGGAGATCTCTCTCATATTGTGTGAAGATATAGAATATTTAGAGGTTTCGTTTTAAGAGTGTTTACGGTTGCAATTATGTACATTATGTGTGTAAATGTGCTTAATTACAAAATAATGAGTATCTTTATAAGATTATAATAATGAGTTTGATCAACCAGTTCGACCCCGCCATCATCCTCAACCAGCAGTCGCTCGACAAGTTCGAGAGCAGCGTGAAGCCTGGCGGCCTGTTGATCTACGACCCGAACGGCATCACCCACGAGCCCACCCGCAAGGACATCAGCATCTACAAGATCGCTGCCACCGCGAAGGCTCAGGAGATGGGCATCTCGAAGGTGTTCAACATGGTGGTCCTCGGCGGCTTCCTGAAACTGAAACCCATCGTCGACAAACAGTACATCCACGAAGGACTGGAACACTCGCTGCCGCAGCGTCACTGGGGACTCATCCCGCAGAACGAAGAGGCAATCGAGATTGGTAAAGGTCTTATCGAACCAGTTCAGGTTCTGTAAGAGAAGCCACACTACTTAATCAAGACGGGCAGCCCAATGAGGGTTGCCCGTCTTTTCTATTGTTTATTTGCAGAAAATGTGTAACTTTGCTATTTATTTATACCTTATCATTATTATTAATATATTAGTAACCATATAAATATACGTTTTACAACGCACACACACAATGATAAATGTATCTAACTTCACGCTTCCTATCGTAGAAAAAATACTCTTTGGAGGAGAGCGTATTGCCATTGATGACAAAGTGCTGAAAGGCATAGATGAATGTCACGCTTTTTTGAAATCTTTCTCAGCAGAGAAGGTCATATATGGCATCAACACGGGATTCGGGCCGATGGCTCAGTGGAGAGTGGATGACAACTTCCTGACGAACTTGCAGTATAATATCATTCGCAGCCACTCAACTGGTGCGGGTGAACCTCTGGACGACATATATGTGAAAGCGGCGATGATTGCCCGTCTGGGGTCGATATTGCAGTGCAGGTCAGGTGTACACCGCGAGGTGGCTGAACTGCTGGTGTCGTTCATCAACGAAGGGGTATGTCCGTTTATCCCCAGACACGGAAGTGTGGGTGCGAGCGGGGATTTGGTTCAGCTGGCCCACATTGCGTTGACTCTTATCGGAGAGGGGAAGGTACACTATAAAGGCGAATGGCGCGAGACAAAGGGCGTGATGGAAGAGCTTGGGTTGAAACCCATAGGAATACATATCCGCGAAGGTCTTTCAATAACCAACGGCACGTCGGTGATGACAGGCATAGCCTGCGTGAACCAGCACTATGCGGAACGCCTACTCGATTTGTCAGTGCTGGCAAGTGTATGGATGAACGAGATAGCCGCAAGCTATAGCGACTTGATGGCCGCACCGCTGAACGAATGTCGCCGCCACGAAGGACAGATAGAAGTGGCACGTATGATGCGTGAGTTGTCGGCCGACAGCAAATGTCTGCTCAACCGCGAACACGAACTGTACAACGGAGGCCATACCGAAGACACCACTTTCGGACACAAGGTACAGCCATACTACTCGCTGCGCTGCACGCCGCAGATAATGGGACCTATTTACGAGACACTGCACAACACAGCACGCGTGCTGGAAGAGGAGCTGCAGTCGGCTAGCGACAACCCGATTGTTGACCCCGAAACCAAGAACGTGTATCACGGAGGCAACTTCCACGGCGACTATATCTCGCTGGAGGAGGACAAAGTGAAGATTGCGGTGGTGAGGATGGCCATGACGGCTGAGAGGCAGCTGAACTACCTGTTCCACGACCGCATCAACGGAATACTGCCGCCGTTCTTGAATATGGGAGTGCTGGGATTGAACTACGGCATGCAGGCGTGCCAGTTCACCGCCACAAGCACTACGGCCGAGTGCCAGACACTGGCAATGCCGAACTATGTACACAGCATACCGAACAACAACGACAACCAAGACATAGTGAGCATGGGAACAAACACGGCGCTGTTGTGCAAAGAGGTTATAGACAACTGCTATCAGGTGATGGCGATACACTTCATTGCCTTGGCGCAGGCAACCGACTGCCTGAAGAAGGCCGACAAGCTGTGTGCGGCTTCGAAGAAACATTACGATGCTGTACGCGCTATAATCCCGACATTTGTTGAAGACACTCCGTTCTATGAAGAGATAGCGGAGGTGGAAAAATATCTTAGAGAATTTTAAGTTATGGAATACGCATTGGTAACAGGGGCGTCAAGAGGTCTTGGCAGGACTATTGCAGAGAGACTGGCAAAGGACGGATACCCAGTGATTGTGAATTATAACAATAGCGAGAAAGCCGCACAAGAAGTAGTTGACAGTATCGTAGCAGCAGGCGGCAAAGCCGAGCTGATGAAACTGGACGTGTCGAACGCAAGCAATGTAGAAGCTGCCATTGAAGCTTGGGGTGCGTCGCATCCAGAGGATTACATATCGGTGCTGGTGAACAATGCCGGCATACGTCAGGATAACCTGCTGGTGTTTATGCAGGACGAGCAGTGGGAGAGCGTGGTTAACACAACGCTGGGTGGTTTTTTCAACCTGACACGCCGATTGGTGAAAAGCATGATGACACACCGCAACGGACGTATTATTAACATCTCGTCGGTGTCGGGAATCAAGGGTATGCCCGGTCAGACCAACTATTCAGCAGCTAAAGCGGGAATCATCGGCGCCAGCAAAGCGTTGGCGTTGGAGGTGGCTCCGCGCAAGGTGACGGTCAACGTGGTAGCTCCGGGATTCATTGCAACGGATATGACCGCCGAGCTGGATCAGGAGATGATAAAGAAGATGGTTCCGCTGGGACGTATAGGAAAGCCCGAAGAGGTGGCGGCACTGGTGTCGTTCCTGGCCTCAAAAGAGTCGGCTTATATCACCGGACAGGTAGTTTCGATAAACGGTGGAATTATTTGATGGTGATACAGAGTAAGTAGGACAATATGAGCAACATACGAGTAGTGGTGACGGGGATGGGCATTTGGTCCTGTCTGGGAAACAACCTTGAAGAGGTGAGGCAGTCGCTTTACGACGGACGGTCGGGTATCGGAGTTGATACGGAGCGCATACCTTACGGTTACCAGTCGCCGCTGTCGGGAATAGTGCAGAAGCCAGTGCTGAAAGAGCTGCACCGCAGGTTAAGAATGGGGCTTTCGGAAGAGGCTGAATATGCGTATATGGCCACCAAGGAAGCTATACAGACTGCCAACATAGATGAAGAATACCTGCTGAACAACGAGGTGGGAGTGCTCTTCGGCAACGACTCGTCCGCGAAAGCAGTGGTGGAATCGGCCAACCTTATGGCCGAAAAGCACGACTCAATGCTGTTGGGTTCGGGCTGGATATTCCAGGCTATGAACTCGACGGTAAACATGAACATGAGCACCATCTTCCACCTTCGCGGCATTAACTTTAGCGTGAGCGCGGCCTGTGCGAGCGGTTCACACGCCATAGGCCTCGGCTATATGTTCATCAAGCAGGGGTTGCAGGACATGGTGATATGCGGCGGTGCCCAAGAAACGAACTTTTACAGCATGGCGTCGTTTGACGCATTGGGAGCCTTTTCGAAGAGAATCGATGAGCCTGCGAAAGCATCACGTCCGTTTGACCGCGACCGAGACGGACTGGTACCGTCGGGCGGAGCGGCAGCATTGGTACTTGAAGACTACGACCACGCCGTGGCTCGTGGGGCAAAGATATACGGCGAAGTGGCAGGATACGGATTTTCGTCGAACGGCGGCGGAATATCGCAGGCCAACGCCGACGGCTCGGTTCTGGCGATGAGCCGCGCACTGAAAGATGCGGAAATCACGGCAGACGACATAGACTACGTGAACGCACATGCCACCTCGACACCGCAGGGCGACCTGAACGAAGCCATTGCGCTGACGCGTGTGTTTGAAGGCAAACGAGCCTATATAAGCTCGACCAAGTCGATGACCGGCCACGAATGCTGGATGGCCGGCGCAAGCGAGATTGTGTATTGCCTGCTGATGATGCAGAACAACTTCGTAGCTCCGAACATTAATTTCGAGAACCCCGACGAGCAGAGCGCACACCTGAACATCGCACCAGAGAGAGTGGATATGGAGCTGAAAAATGTGCTGTCGAACTCATTCGGTTTCGGCGGTACGAACAGCGCGATTGTAGTGAAACGAATTGAAAAATAAATATCAAACATTAAAACCTCTAAATCATGAAAAAAATTGTTTTGTTAGCAGCAGCCTGCCTAATGGTCATAACAGCTTTTGCAAAAAGTGACCTGAAAGTTCAATCCGGTTCGATGGCGTGGGCCAAGGAGAAAGTGAAAGTCGCTGTGGAGTTCAATTTCTCGTATGCAAAATGGGATGAGAAAGAAGACTTCAAGACCTGGTGCGGCGAAGACTATGAAGCTCGCGTAAACAACTCCCTGAACGGATTCATCCAAGGGTTCAACAAGAAAAGCAAGGGTGCACAGGCCACGACAAGCGAGGAAGGCGCTAAATACCGTGTCGTCGTAAAAATCGCCAATATGGATTGGCGTACCGACATCTTTGGTGTTCCCGGCCAACTATATGCTCTTTGCTGGGGTATAATAGAGGTCACTGACATCGCCACCGGCGAGACTGTGTGCACAATCCAGGTTGACGGTGCCAACGGCGACGGAGACTTCATCCCCAACGACCGTTTCACGAAATGTTATGAAACAGTAGGCGAGACACTGGCGAAGACTAAGAAGTAGTCAGAGGGCAGCAGTCAGTTAACATAACTTATCCGACTTCCAATGAATCTATCACCAATTCTCGAAAAAGCATACAGCGAGGACAAGCTCACCGCCCGCGAAGCCCAGCGCAAAGCCGAATGGATAGCCTTCGGGCCGGTGGTGTTCCAAGCCTCACGCATAATGGTAAAATGGGGCATACTGGAGATGCTCCGCAACACAGACGGCGGACTGACGATGTTCGAGATAGTGGAGCGCACAGGCAAGACTCCGTACGCCATAAAGGTGCTTATGGAAGCGTCGCTCTGCATAGGCACGGTGGTACTCGCCGAAGACCGCGAGCACTTTCTGCTGACCAAGACCGGCTGGTGTCTGCTGACCGACGCCCTGACGCGCGTCAATATGGCGTTCAACCACGATGTGAACTACGAAGGGTGGTTCAAACTTGAGGAATCGCTCGAAGAGGGACGCCCCGTGGGGTTGGAGCACTTCGGTGACTGGCCCACGGTGTATGAAGGACTTTCAAGCCTTCCTCCGCAGGTTCAGCAGAGCTGGTTCGGCTTCGACCACTTCTATTCGGACAATTCGTTTGCGCAGGCGCTTGAGACAGTGTTTTCGCAGAAGGTCGATAACCTTTTGGATGTGGGCGGCAACACAGGTCGCTGGGCACTGCAATGCGTGGGCTACAATCCCGACGTGCATGTAACCATCATGGACCTGCCGCAACAGATAGGGTTGATGAAGAACTTTACCAACGGCAAGCCCGGAGCCGACCGTATATCAGGCTACGGCATCAACCTGCTGGACAAGAACGCACCGTTCCCGACCGACAAGCACTATGACATCATCTGGATGAGTCAGTTCCTCGACTGTTTCGGAGAGGACGAGATAGAGAGCATCCTGAGCAGAGCCGCTGTGGTGATGGACGGGAAATCGCGCATATACATCATGGAGACTTTCTGGGATCGTCAGAAATACGAGCTGGCAGCCTTCTGCCTCACCATGACAAGCCTTTATTTCACAGCCATAGCCAACGGCACAAGCAAGATGTACCATTCAGACGATATGGCGCGTGTGGTCAACCGCGCAGGGCTGAAGGTGGAGCGCATCGTCGATAACCTCGGATTCGGCCACAGCATAATGGTGTGCGCAAAACAGTAAGGCAGCAATCATTGACACATAACATACATAAACAGACACAGAATTTAGATGAACAGACAAGAAATAGAAAACGCCGTCAAGCAGTTTTTGGTGGAAGACCTTGAACTCGACGCGGAAAATATCAAACCAGAAGCGCGACTGAAAGAAGATATAGGCATCGACAGCCTCGACTTTGTCGATATAGTGGTTATCGTTGAGGAACGGTTCGGATTCAGAATCAAGCCTGAAGAGATGAAAGGCATCAAGACCTTCGCCGAATTCTGCAACTATATCGAGCAACGGTTGAATGGATGAAAGGTTTGAGGGTTGAAAGGATTGAAACGTTGAATAGGTAACCGGAACAACCCCGCTACTTTGACCAAAGACCGCCCAACCCCGTAATCTAACGAACAACCAAGGCATGGCAGAGAAAGACAAGCAATGGTCGGGTCGTACCGACGGCACATCGTGGATGCAACGCTCACTGATAGCGATGCTCCGCGTGGTCGATGTGCGTGTGTTCTACGCCATCATGGCATTTGTGGTTCCGTTCTACATGCTTTTCAACCGCAAAGGCTATCAGGCCATGCGTAGCTATTTCCGCCATCGTGGCGACCGCGGAATAAAACTCATGTGGCATATTTATCGCAACCACTATGTCTTCGGCCAGATAATAATTGACCGTTTCGCAGTCTATGCTGGAAAGAAATTCACCTTTATCGAAGAGGGAAACGACCTGATAAAAAAACACTCCGAACACGATGAGGGCTTTGTGATGCTGAGTTCGCATGTAGGTAACTATGAACTTACGGGATGCACGTTTGACGCGAGCAAGAAGCGCGTGAATGCGCTGGTGTATGCAGGCGAGAGCGAAGCTATCATGGAGAGTCGCAAAAAGATACTTGCCAAGCACAACATCGGGTTGATACTGGTGGGCAACGACATGTCGCACATATTCCAGATGAACACCGCCATAGACAACGGCGAGATAATAAGTATGCACGCCGACCGTCTTTGGGGTTCGCAGAAGTGCATCACCTGCCGTTTTATGGGCGAGGATGCAGGATTCCCTGCAGGCCCCTACGCCTTTGCCGCACAGAAGGGTGCTCCTATTTACGCTGTGTTCTACATGAAGCAGAGCACAAAGGTTTACCACCTTTATGTACGACCGATAGTGTGCGAAGCGGAAGGCAACATCCGCACACGTATGAACAGCATGGCGCAAAGCTACGTCAAGATTCTGGAGGAGATGGTGAACACATACCCGTACCAATGGTTTAACTATTTTGACTTCTGGCAGAAACATGTCTGACCTCTCGCACATACCCTTGAACGACATACTGCCGCAGCGTCCACCGTTTGTGATGATTGACGCACTGGTTCGTTGTGAGGGCGACACCACCGAGACAGTCTTCAAGATAAAGAGCGACTGTGTGTTTTGTGACTCAGAGGGAAGGTTTTCCGAGGCTGGAATGGTGGAGAACATTGCACAAACCTGTGCCGCCCGAATAGGCTATCTTTCGCGTCTTAAAGGCGGCGAAGTGCATATAGGCGTCATCGGGGCTGTAAACAATATGACAATCGAAGAGACTCCGTCAGCTGGCGACGAACTCCGCACCACCATTGTGGTCGAAGAGGAGGTCTTCAACATGACGCTTGTGAGAGCCGAAATAAAACGTGGCGACGAAACGCTTGCCACCTGCAAGATGAAAATCGCATTGACAGATAAAAAAGCCGTGGAATGAACAAACTGAGTGTAACTAAGAGTTTCGATGTCCGATTCAGCGAGGTGGACTCCATGTGCATAGTGTGGCACGGGAATTACATGCTCTATTTCGAGGACGCCCGCGAGGCCTTCGGCAAGGAGTACGGACTTGACTATCTCACCATATACGGCAAAGGCTACTACGCTCCGATGGTCGATGTACATTTCAGTTTCAAGAAACCCATCATCTATGGCATGAAACCCGCCGTGACGATAACCTACAAGCCCACGGATGCGGCCAAGATACTGTTCGAATACGAAATTCGCGACACCTCCGACGGAAGCCTGCTTGCCACAGGCGACTCGATGCAGGTGTTTATGGATTTGAAATACCAACTGGTGTGGCAGACACCTGAGTTTTACCAGCAATGGAAAGAGAAATGGTTGTAAAACTGGCCGACAATATAATCTCGCCACTCGGCGTAACCACCGAGGAGAACTACCGCGCTGTGAAAGCTGGTCGTTCAGCTCTGCGGTTACACGAAGGCGTTCCAGGCATACCTATCCCTTTCTTCGCGTCGCTGATTGATGAAAATATATTGACCGTAGAGGGCGACTATACCAAGTTCGAGCGTATGTGCATACAGTCGGTGTCCGCGGCTTTGGCCAACTGCGATATAGACGCTTCGTCTGATAGGGTGCTTTTCATAGTTTCCACCACAAAGGCCAACGTAAGCCTGCTGGCTGGCGGAAGATATCCAGCCGTGAGCGATTTGCCTTCGGCCGTATTGCCAGGCGTGGTAGCCAGCCGCATCGCGTCGTATTTCTCAAACCACCGCACACCGTTGGTGGTCTCCAATGCATGCATCTCGGGCGTATGCGCTCAGATAGAGGCCCTTCGGGCATTGGAGCACGGGCTCTGCGACTATGCCGTTGTGGTGGGCGCCGACGTGCAGTCAGCATTCATCGTCACCGGCTTCCAGGCACTCAAAGCCGTCTCGGCTGAAGCGTGCCGGCCGTTCGACCGCGACCGCAAGGGGCTGAACCTCGGCGAGGCTGCAGCAACCGTAATATATGGACGTACCGACACTGCCGACAACCGCTGGCAGATGATGTGTGGAGCGGTGCGCAACGATGCCAACCATATCTCTGGCCCGTCACGCACCGGCGAGGGGTCGTATCTGGCTTTGCGTTCGGTGCTGCAGCATATCACCCCCGACGAAATCGCATTCATCAGCGCACATGGCACAGCCACTCTTTACAACGACGAAATGGAATCCATAGCCGTCAACCGTGCAGGCCTTGCAAATATTCCCGTAGGCAGTTTGAAAGGCAGCTATGGCCACACTATGGGAGCCGCTGGAGTACTCGAAACGCTGCTTTCCATGTCCGCAGTCGATGACCATACGGTTCTCGGCACCCGAGGCTTCGAAAACCTCGGCGTGAGCCGCCCCATATCGGTATCGTCCGAAAACCGCACGACCGACCGCCATGCCTTCATAAAACTCATATCCGGCTTCGGTGGCTGCAACGCCGCCGCCGCTTTCAAGAAAGGAGGTGACAGATGAGTTTGATTAAGCATTATGTCAGAATTAGCGGACAGCAGCCTATTGATAGTGGTCATCCGACAACATATAATGTCTGCCTCGACGGGCAAATGCTTGTGAGCAATGCTCCTGCTGACACCCTGCTGGCCGACCTCTACAAAGGCCATATCGGCGACTACCCCAAGTTCTACAAGATGGACCCCCTGTGCAAAGCCGGCTTCATAGCCTCCGAGCTTTTGCTCAACGCCGAGGGTCGCAGACGGGAGCAATGGGGCGAGAGTCGCGGAGTGGTGCTGTTCAACGCCGCCAGCTCGCTTGCCGACGACCGCAACTACCAGGCCACCATCGACGACCCGGAAACATCGTTCCCGAGCCCGTCGCTCTTTGTTTACACCCTGCCCAACGTCCTCACCGGCGAGATAGCCATACGCAACCACTTCTACGGCGAGACCAACTTCATAGTTCTGCCGACACTCGACAGCGAAGCGATGGCCTCGGCTATTGAGATGACCTTCAGCGATGGATCGTTGCAGTCGCTTGTGACAGGTTGGGTTGACTGCTACAGCGAAAGCCAATACGACGTGCTGATGCTCATCGTCGAGCGCGACGCCATCGGCCACAGAGACGAACTGTCTGACGAAATAAAGCGTTTGGCCAACTGAACGACAACGCCAGTTTAACCAATCACACGAAGAAGAAAACAACAAAACATAAAATAAAATAACACAATGGAAGAACTGATTTTAAAACTGAAAAACGAGATTATCGAAGTCCTCAACCTGGAAGATATCAAACCCGAGGATATTGACGAAAACGCACCTCTGTTCGGAGAAGGCCTTGCCCTCGACTCCATCGACGCCCTCGAGCTCATCGTCCTTATGGAGAAGAACTACGGCATCAAGATAAAAGACCCCAACGAGGGTAAGGATATCTTCAAGTCCGTCGCTGTCATGGCCGACTACATCTCCAAAAACAGAACGAAGTGACAACCAACCCCCTGACCGTTTGAACGATTGGGTATCAGCCGCGTCTGCCACATACTCAGTCGAACCCTCACTCATTCAGGGAATCCTAAAATCTAATCTATGCGTCTCTGGATAACAGGCAGCGGTGTCGTTTCCGCTCTGGGAGTGGGCAAAGAAGCCACTCTACAATCGTTGCTCGCGTCTAAGTCGGGTATAGCCACCGTGCACTACCTGCTTACCGAACACAAGGAATTTCCCGTCGGCGAAGTTCCGCTGAGCAACGAAGAGATGGAGGCTCGGCTGGGCATCAAGGCCGGAACCCCCACCACACGCACCTCGCTGATGGGTATGCTGGCTCTTGGCGAAGCCCTTGACACGGCACGACTCGACAGCTCGGCGCTGCCAAAAGTGGCGCTGGTGTCGGGCACCACCGTGGGCGGCATGGACCGCAGCGAGCTGTACTATCTCGATTTCCTTGAGAACGACAGCCGCAACGAGTTCATCAAAACCCACGACTGCGGAGCCTGTACAGAGATGATTGCCGACCACTACGGCTCATTTGCGTCGGTCACCACTCTTTCCACTGCCTGCTCGTCGGCGGCCAACGCCATCATCTACGGTGCCAGGCTGATAGAGAGTGGCAAGGCCGACATAGTGGTTGCTGGAGGCTCGGAGTGTATCACAAAGTTCCACCTCAACGGGTTCAACGCCCTGCGCATCCTCGACACGGCAAATTGCCGTCCGTTCGACGACAGTCGCGCAGGCCTCAACCTCGGCGAGGGAGCTGCATTTGTGGTGCTTGAGAGCGAGGCTCACGCCCTTGCACGCGGAGCCAAGGCTGAAGCCTACCTCGACGGCTACGGCAACGCCTGCGACGCATTCCATCAAACCGCCTCGTCGGCAGACGGCGAAGGCGCCTTCCGCGCCATGACACAGGCTTTGGCGAGGGCTGGCCTGAAACCCTCTGACATCGCCTACATCAACGCCCACGGCACGGGCACACCCAACAACGACAGCAGCGAGAGCGAGGCCATGCGGCGTGTATTCGGCACTGCCGTGCCGCCGGTATCGTCAACCAAGACCTTCACCGGACACACCACCAGCGCGTCGGGCTCAATCGAGGCGGTGATATGTATGCTGGCCATGCAGAACTCGTTTATCCCGCCAAACCTCAACTTCAGCCAGTCGTCCGACTGCGTGGCTCCAGTGGCGCAACTGCGTACAGGTGTTGAGCTGCAGCATGTTCTCTGCAACTCGTTCGGATTCGGGGGAAACGACTCGTCATTGCTGCTGAGCAACACTTCAAGCAGCCTATCCCACAATCCTGCAAACCCGCAAACCGACAATCCCGCCATCTACATCTATTCCGCCCAGCACATCTCCGCCCAGCAGCCCTTCTCGCGCGAGTGGATGACAAATCCCGTGCTGCATACCGAACCCTACGTCCGCTCGACAGAACCCGACTATAAATCATATATCGCTCCAATGGAAGCGCGACGTATGGGACGCCTGCTGAAACGGGCGCTTGCCGTGTCTAAAGAGGCATTGGCGCAGAGCGGCATAGCGATGCCCGACATCATTGTTACTGGCACCGGCCTCGGCTGCATCGAAAACACAGAGCTGTTTCTCGACGCCCTCTGCCGCGAGGGAGAGCAGCTGCTGAAGCCCACACATTTCATGCAATCGACCCACAACACCATCAGTTCGCTGATGGCCATACATCTCGGATGCCACGGCTACAACGCCACATACGCACATAAAAACATATCGTTCGACTCGGCCCTGCACGATGCATTCATGCAGCTGCGCAGCGGGTCGGGAGCGACAGCCCTCGTGGGTGGACACGACGAGATGACACCTTCGTACTACAACCTGCTGTGCAAAGCTGGCTACCTCGGCAACGAAGGCGAGATGGCATCGGAATGTTCCGCATCGGTAGTGATTGGAACAGCAGCCCGTGAGAATGTCCTATGTCGCATTGCCGACATGACAATGCTCTACCAGCCAGCTCCAGGACAACTCAAAGAAGCGGTCGAGGCAATGCTTGTCCGCAACGGACTTGCCCAGTCGGACATTGCGGGAGTGCTCACCGGATTCAACGGCAGCGACGAGAGCCGACACATCTACTGCGACGGCTACGACGAGCTGTTCGGCAAAATCCCGATGCTGAAATACAAGCACCTCTTAGGCGAAAGCTATACCGCCTCGGCGCTGGCGCTCTATGTCGGAGCCACCTGCTTGGCAGAACGCACGATACCGCAAACACTTTATGCCGACGGCCAACAGCATCCGGCCACAGAGCCAAAAGCCCTCCTGCTTTACAACAACGATGACGGCAAGAACCACACACTCACGCTCCTGACAGCAGTATGACACCATTTAGCATAAAGCAGATAACACCTACCGACGGCGGTTTCCGCGCCATTATGACACCCGATGCCGAAAGTGTCATCTATAAGGCACATTTCCCCGGCAGCCCCGTGACGCCAGGTGCCTGCCTTGTCGAGGCCGTCTGCGAACTGATGGAGCGCCAATGCGGACGAAAGCTGCGGCTGCGTGAAATCAAGAATGTCAAGTTCCTGTCGATAATCATACCCGACGGTCAAGGCGACGTCAAGTTCGACATCACATGCAGCGCCGAAGAATCAAGCCCCAAATATACAGTCAAAGCCACTGTCAGCAAAGCCGAAAGCACCTGCGTCAAGATGTCGCTGGTGTTTGAAGGCTAATGGGTTCGGAATAAATTCTGGAACAGCCGATTAATTATAAGAAAGCAACTGTCAAACCCCTCCAGCGACTTTGCAGCGGCTTTGATATGACTTTACATGACTTTCACATGACTTTGATATGATACCTTAATCACATCGAAAGACACGAAAATCACGAAAGGTTTTTGATTGTGTCAGTGTTTTATTGTGGGATTGCGTTAGGATTCGGCTGGGATTGAAAACCCAGAAAAAAGAAGTGCCGGATTCGGAAATCCGGCACAACGGGAAATAAATGACTTTGGTTTAACGACCTTTACCATTACAAATTCTTAATCTCTTCTTCCGAAAGGCCAGTGATCTCGGCTATATCTATTATGGGGTAGCCTTTAGCCTTCATCTTGCGAGCCGAATCTGCGGCTTGCTTATATGCGATGCTGTCAATCTCCGTGTATGGGTCTTGCTCTTGCTGCCATTGTTCCCAGTCAATCTCGGCTAAATAGCGTTCTATCTGTTGCCGCAAAGGTTGGATGTCGGCGGTCGCCGTCTGCCAAAGGTCCGCGTCTGAGATTTGAGCGTATCCATGAACCAGCACATTGCGCATGTTGATGATTGGCCGCCTGGGTAGCTCGTTATGAACTTCCCGAAAGTGGTGTGTAAGCATATTGGCTGCCTCACCGATGACCTCCACATTTTTCATAACTGAGTAGTATGAGCGGATGTCGCCGATAAATTCGTCGTAGGTGATGCCGCTTACAATCGTCTCGACATTTTGAGCGTATTTCAGGATGTCTTCCAGCCGACCTCGATCCCTTTTATGCTCTCTCATAGATTAGCTTTTTGTCTTTGTTTACACTTTCTGCTGCCCAGGGGCGTATGGTACCGTCCTCCACCAGATCGACCTCGCAGCTAAGGAGGTCTTCGAGGGCCACCTTCATGCCAGCAATCTTTAGCAGACCTATGGGTTGGCTTCGGTCGTACTGAACTAGAATATCCACATCGCTCCAAGGCCTCTGCTCGTCCCTTGAATAAGAGCCGAAAAGCCAAGCCCTCACGACGGGTTGCGTCTTGAAGTAGTCGGCAATTATCTGTGTCATCGCTTGCGTGCTCATAAATCGAGATTTACGATGTGGTTATCAACTGCAAAAGTACGAAGAAAATTTAATTTGACCAAATCTGTGGTTGTTTCTCTCTGGTTTGTAGACTCAACAACCAAGTGCAACGCGGTTGTGCAAATATAGCATAAATTTGTATTTTGGGGTATCAAAGTCCAAAAGTTTTCTTGGGCGGAGGTTGATTTCGGCCTGCACAAAGGATATGTACTCGGCGGATAGTGAGGACAGAATGGTGTTCTTGGGTATAAATTGACGTATAAGCTTGTTGGTGTTTTCGATAAGGCCTTTCTCCCAGGAGTTGTATGGGTGTGCGAAGTAGACCTGGCAATGTAGTTTACTGGCGATGTATTCGTGTTCGGCGAACTCCGTTCCGTTGTCGGTGGTGATTGTGTGGACGAAGAACTCGTATGGACGCAGCAGCGAGACCACGATTCTGGCAAGGGCCTTGGCATTCTTGCCCCTCGGACAGTAGGCCATCAGCATCTTCCTACTTAGGCGTTCCACGAGAGTCACGATGACCCCTTTGCCGCACGGC
>Ga0310696_10000055_pt1 | contig 197438 bp, 198 predicted proteins | sample AusTroGonzalo_MG_4_FD_203885 | JGI IMG/M metagenome (GOLD analysis project Ga0310696, IMG submission 203885) | Bovine rumen microbial communities from tropical cattle in Woodstock, Queensland, Australia - Gonzalo_02 (v2) (version 2) | ecosystem: Host-associated > Mammals > Digestive system >...
ATAAATCTATTAAAATAGATGGCCAAGAAATATTAACAACACCGGTTTCTACATGGCATGACGAGCCTTTTAAATACGAAATGAATGTGAAAGATGGTCAAGAAGTGATATTAGATATAGAACAACAGTATCATCAATACACAGAAGATGAAATCAAAGATGTTATACTAAAACTTTATGATAACGAATATATCAACAATAATATCGATGATGTAATAAACGAACTAAAAAAACAGTTTCCAATAATTACAGAAGAAGAAAAAAAAGAGGCAGAACAACAGAAAAAAATACAAAGTTTAATTTCTGGGTTAACATGTTATCGCATAGATGTAAAAAACACCGGTTCGGAAACAAATAATGTTGAAATTTCTGGTAAAAATATTTCTATACAAACTCCAAAATGGGCAACAGATGCTGATGGAATTGGAAGAACAATTCAAGGTAACGCTATGAATAGCATCATAAAAATCAAAGCAATAAATGATGGTATTTTAACTTTTGATTTTAAAGGCCAAGATAAACGTTTTAATGGTGAACGTTTCCCACTTTGGGTTGATTATAAATCTATTAAAATAGATGGCAAAGAAATATTATCTGAACCTATTTCTGTTTGGCATGATAAATCTTTTATGTATAAAATGCCGGTCAAAGACGGACAAGAAATAACAGTCGAGATCAGCCAACAGTATCATAAATACAATCAAGAAGAATTAACAAATGTTTTGCTAAAATTATATTCTGACAATGATTTTGTTAAAAACGAAATGGACATGATTATACCAGAATTAAAGAAAATCTTATCTGTTGCTAATGTTATAGAAAAGGAAAATGCACAAAATTATTTTGATGCAAATAAAGAGTTTTTTGTTATCGATTCTAATAACATCAAAGATATTAAAACAAAAATTTATGGCTATGCAGTACAAGAGAACGGCATAATTGAAAATCAAAATTTAACAGAAAAAAATATAAATCAAATTAATGGCTGTGGTTGCTATGTATTACTAGAAAAGAAATGTAATCAAATAAAAATTTCGCAAGATTTTAACGGAAGTTACGGTTTGTTTTTATTTAGATATAAAAACTATTTTGCCATTAGTAATTCGTTTTTTATGCTCGTAGATCATATCAAACACAAATACCCTCTTTCTTTTAATCGTGATTTTGCAAATTATATGATAGCTATGGATTTGTGTAGTCATGCTATATCTGACACAATGGTAAACGAGATAAAAATACTCCAAAAAAATGCTGTTATACAAATAGATATTCGTAAAAAGTCTTTAAATATAGACTTTATAGATTATAAAGAAAACTCCGTATCAATAGACACTCCTGAAGGGTTAGATATTTTAGACAAATGGTTTAAAAAATGGACAACTATTATTAGAAACATTAAATCTGTAACGAATGATATACAATTAGATTTATCCGGTGGATTTGATAGCAGATTAACATTTTTGCTGGCTCTGAAATCAAAAATTAATTTGAATGAAATTACTGTAAATTCTGTAAATGGAAAAGTACATACTTTGGCAGAAGATTATGAAATCGCGACAGAAATTGCTAATTATTTTAACATTAAGTTAAATAAAAAAACAAATTCTACAAACATTTCATATAATTATAGTTTGAGTGATATTTTAAACATTTGTGTGTATAACAAAATTACATTACACAAACAGATGTATTATAAATTATGCCGATTCAAAGATAAACATTTTATTATTCCTGGACACGGAGGGGAAGCTGTGCGTTCTCATTGGGACGAACCAGTACATAGTTTCAAAGAACAATATTATAAAAAAATCAATAAATACGAAAAACAAACACAAGAAGAAATTCTTCAATCTTTTAATAATATTATGGACAAAGATATAAAAGAAATCGCAAAACAACATAATATTAAAGATCTGGATTCAAAAGAATTACTAATATATTTATATAGAGACACAAGAAACAGAAACCATTTTGGTAGGGGCTGTATAGATGATTTCTTTGCGAATGTATATAATTTAGAACCTTTGTTAGATCCTGAACTTTTGAAGTTAAAACTGTGCACATCTGATTGTAAAGATAATAATTTATTAATATCTGTATTTTATACAAGATATTGTCCAGAACTCTTAGATTTTAGATTCCAAGGTAACAGACATATTTCTAAACAAACGATTGAATTTGCAAAAGAAATAAATAAAAAGAATCCACCTAAAATGGACGAGCTTTTTGAAGAAAAAAATGACAAACTATTATTTTTCAAAGACAATGAAAACATTATAAATAAAAATAAAACTTTAAATAAAGATGAATTAAACAATTTTTTCAAAGATGTTTTTGATTCTGATTCTTTTGCTAAAACGTTAAACGCACATTTTAATAGCGATATCTACTATAAAGCCAAAGAATATATGGAAAAGACCCAACACTTCCCACTTAGTGAAATATTTCCTTTGATTGGAATATCTTTGGTGATTAATGCTCTTGGTAATAATAAAAAGATATACGGAAAGTACAGTGATTATATTAAAAGTTTTAAAAATAAATCTGAAAACGAAGCTGAAAAGCTTAAATATTCTTGGGAATATGTTAAAAACAATATATTAACACAAACTCCTAAAGAAATTACATGTAATGACATTACATCAAAAACTTCTGGCAGATTAAGTATAACTATAGGTGAAACGAAATTTGAAAGTGTTTTAATACCTTCTGGTACAAAAAAATTGTATGTTTTTTTATCTGCGGTCGGGAAAAAAGCAGTTTATCCGATTTTTAACAGGATTAGCTGGTGCGACAAATTTGATGGTGTTTGTTTGTTTTTAGATGATCCGACTCGATACGAATTTAATTTTGCACCAGCGTACTATTTTGGGTCTGCAAGTAACCATTATTTAAGATATGTATTGGAAATCGTAAATAGATTAGCAGAGGTTTATGGTATAACCAACGAAGATATTACTTTTATTTCTTCTTCTAATGGTGGCTTTGCAGCCTTATGGCTTAGCGATTTAATTAAAAATTCACGTTGTTTTTCTTTCTGTCCACAAATAGATGTTGTAGATTTTGTTACTAATAAATTAAAGATTTCCAAAGAAAGTATAGACGTTAAAAGATTATCTTTAAAACATATTTTACAAAACAAATCTTCACATTTTTTTATATACTCCAATATCAGATCTCAATTTGATAAAACAAACATGGAATATCTTTTTGGATATGTAAATCAGGATGTAAAATTAGGTATATCTAATTTAACACCAAATCTAACAGTTCTTGTTGTTGATATCCCAGGAAAGGATCCTCATGCTGTACAACCGGATAAATTTTTCACGTACTATTTATCAAATGACTACTATTATCATCCAAACGATCAACAACTACAGTTATATATTAAAAAGTTAGAAGAAACCGCTCTACAAGAATTAATAAAAGAAACAGGAAAATAACAAAGTAAATATAAAAAGGAAACCAGTAATGAACGACGAATCGAAAGAACAAAATTTAATAAATGAAAAATTAGATCGTGTTTTAGAGAGTCTTTTGCAACATGATAAAAAAATCGCAAAACTACAAAACGATATCGATATCATGTTAAAAAAAATACAAAATTATTATAGCGAACTCAATTTTGCAGACCTTTTTCATGATACAATTAACAACAGCGCTTGGCTCAAAGATAAATCGTTTTCTTTACATGGTTGGGCGGCAAATTACAGTTTTATATATATGCTTTATCGTATTTTGAATAATGCAAAACCTGGACATATCTTGGAAATGGGTATGGGCCAGACGTCGCGGTTAACTTCACAATACATCGCATATTGTAATTCCGGGGCAACATTGGATATAATTGAAAATGATTTTGGTTGGATATCAACTTATCAGCCACAATTGGCACAAAGTGAACGTATCAAAGTGCATTTGTGTGATTTGGATATTTTTGTTCATGAAAACACAGAATGCCGTAAATACAAGAAGTTAAACGAAGTAATCGGTGGTAAAAAATATGATTTAATAATAATAGATGGTCCATATGGTGGTAATCAAACTATGCCCCGTTCTAATATTCTGGAAATTATCAAAAATGGTAATTTGGCCGATGATTTCATTATTGTTTTTGATGATACCGAACGCCAGGGAGAGCAAAATACTGTAAAAGAAACATTAAATATCTTGAAAGAGCAAAATATTAGTTTTATAATGTTCTCACGTGAAGGTATCAAAACACAAACGTATATAACAAGTTTAACAAAATCCTTTGTACAATATTTATAGGAGCAAAGAATGAAAAAAAGAAATATAAAATACATAATCTTAGCAATAGTCGCTTTTTGTGTCGCAGCGTATGTTGTGTTTGCATATAATAAGCCGGCAGAAAAAACCAACGCGAGAATAGATATTACAACTGCATTGGTTAATGCACAAAAACCTCAATTTGAGATTTATATTGATAATTCTGAAACACCCGAAAAACAATCTGATTGGATGCCTAATTTCAAAATTCAAGGCTATGTAGTACAAAAAAATTCTGGTGTAAAAGATATTAAGATAAAGGCACTGAAGAATGCTGATATAAATGTCAATTTACGCGGGGAATTTGAAAAGGACGAGAAAGGTGAACCGATTAAACATTGGGTTAAATATACTTCTATGACCGTTAATGGACAAGAGGTATTATTAAAGCCAGTAGATGTTTGGCATAATGAACCTTTTGTTTATACTATTAATGCCAAAGCTGGTGATAGTTATGATATTCATGTTGAATGGAAAAAAAGTAGCAAATAATTTATATGTTGTATAAATAAAAATCCCCAATTTTGGGGATTTTTTAATTTAATTTAATTTTAAAGAAAGTACTTTTTTGAATGTTGTTGATGTTATTACACCGGATGTAAAAGTCACACTTCCTATGATAACATTGTTATTGCACACGGTGCCATCACAGTAATTATAATTTTCATCTGAATTATATGTATAACTGCCTAATTCAAAAGAATTATTAGTTGTATTTATGCTGATATCTATTGTTTCTGAACCGGTTGTCTGGGTGTATGTTATTAAACCTGTATTGGTCCATGTTGTATTGTTAAGAGACCCGTCTTTATTAAAACCATTTGGTGCTAAAACTTTAATGCCAGACAAGGCAAATAATGTTGATCCGATATATCCGAAGCCATTAAATATTTGGTTTACAGATGATATTGCGCCATTTGATACTGTTATGATTGCGATAGGAAGCGACATAACACGAACAGCAAAATGATCTGTTTGCCAAGTATAAATTTTTCCATCTGTTGTATTATAAAAAACAGAATAATTATTGTTATTAGCCGGTAATGTTGGACCTGAACCAATTCTATTTAATGGATAACCTGAATCTAAATGACCTACGGAATCGCAAAATATAATACGAGTTCCATTATTAGAATTTGTTGTTGTTTGATTTGAATTTAATACATATGTTGTTCCATCAGGAAATGTTATTTTAGAACCAGATGATAAAGTAATTGTGCCGTTCGACAAAGATAATTTAATATTTTGTGGATTTTCTGTAATACAATTCGTCGTATAAGTGTAAAAATCATCTTTGGACATTATGCGACCATTTTCTATATCTGTGTTAAAATCAGTGATAGTTTCATTAACATCGCCTATTTCATCGCTAATTTCATCTATGCGGGCCAATAACGTAGTTGTTGATTCTTTGTTGGCAATTTCGGCATATTTTGCGCTTAAGTTATCAAATTCATCTTTTATATCTTTTAAGACTTCCATTACATAATTTATGTCCTGATTTAATATCGTTGGGTCTAATTTTGCCGTTGGTTGATAATCGACAATACGTGCTAGTGTTAAACTGCGTGATATTATTATACTATCCAAAGCCGTTGGCGCAACATCAAATACCACTTTGCCACCGCTGTACGGTATATCAGCGTTTACCCCGGCAGATGTTCCAACAATAGTGTATCCTGAGGCGGCAGTATTATTTACCGTTACGATTATATTTGAATTTTCATAATATGGGAAATTGAACATGAATTCTGTTGTTGAACCATCCCCCATGTATGATACTGATTGCATATTTTCTCCTTTTTTTTGTTATAACAAAAAGCCCGCGATTTTCGCGGGCGCATAAAAAAGCGATGATTATAACAACCATCGCTTTGATGTCGTGTATTATATCATAAAATCATAAAAAAATAAACAAAAAAATTCCCCATACATAAAAAGCGTCTTAATGCAGGATGGTAAATTACAGCGTATTTTCAAGATTTATTCGTTGTGCCTGGGTCAAAATTTGATTTGAAAATATTGAAAAAGTTTTATTTTCCGCCGTAAAATCATATTTATACAAATCGATTTCCAGACCTGATATCCCGTCGACAATTAAAGTTTTTTTATACAAATTTATTATGTATTGTAATCCAGAATTTTTATCAGGAAATCTTTTTACACCACCGCGATTTCTGACTCTGAATCCAGGTTCAAATAATATCCAATCTTGATCGTTTGGTATTCCTATGAAAGTGTGCAATAAATCTATTCTTACTTGGTTTCTGTTATTCTTTGGGACTGCGAATAAATGATATTTATCAATCGTTAAACCGTATTGTGCAAATATATACTCTGCATAATCAACCTGTTCAGTGCACATAGCGGATTTGTCGGTTAAAACCTGGGCACGAGATTTATAAACATAATCTGGTTTAAGTGTTTTTGCAAAGCCGATTGGCAGCTCTATCGGGGCAATATATTTATCAAAAACTTCTTTTGCGATATAGTATTTATCTGGCATGTTTTTATAAATCCTGTTGCAAAGATTTTAGTACATTATATTAAAATATCAAGTATTCCAAAGGCAATATGGCTATTTCCTGTCAAAATTTAATTAATTCAGATTTGGTTTTGTGTACGGGGGTAAATCAACATGCGGTTGACTTTTTGTAAATATCATATATACTGTTTCTTGATGCGAAAGTTTAGGGTAGGTTATGCCAAAATTATCTGTTTTGACATCGATTTATAATACAAATCCGGAACATTTACGTTCGGCAATTGAATCTGTTTTGAATCAGACTTTCACTGACTTTGAGTTTTTAATTTTAAACGATTCCCCGGATAACAAAGATTTGAAAAAAATCGTTAAATCGTATCGCGATAAACGTATAAAATATTTTGAAAATGATAAAAATCTGGGAATAGGTGAATCCAGAAATAAATTATTAGATTTGGCGCATGGTGAATATATCGCTGTGTTTGATCATGATGATATTTGTGTCCCAGACAGATTTCAGCGTGAAGTGGATTATTTGGATTCGCATCTTGAAATTGGTGTTGTGTCGGGCTGGTTGCAATATTTTGGGGACGCTGGAAACCTGATTTGTAATCCAGAGACAGATGAAATGATAAAAATTTATTTGACGGGCTGTTGTTGTGTGGCGCATACAGCGATGATGGTGCGTAAATCCATAATTGATGATAATAATATCAGATATAACAAAAAATATTATCCTGTGGAAGATTATGATTTGCTGTCGCAATTGATGGACGTAACAAATTTTTATAATATTCAATCTGTGATGGTGATGTACAGAATCCACAAAAATAGTGTCTCGGTTGTGCATAAACAAAAAATGGATATGATGCATGAAAATGTCCAAATTGGAATTATTAATAAATACCCGGGGTTCAGAATAAAATATCTGGAAAATTTTGAAGGCCATACCCGTTTTCGGTTGCGATTGTTTGGTTTTATACCTTTCATCAAGATTAAAAAGAATATGTTGTTTTTGTTTGAATTTATCCCAGTATGCAAGGTTAAATGGAAATAGTATTTTTTATGTCGAGATTTCAAAAACGATGGCAGAATTTTAATGCATGTGGAAAAAATACATGCTATCGTTGTGCGTGTATGTGAAAGGAATGTAGAAAATGTCCAAAAAAATAATATTTTTATTGATTGGTTTGGTTGCGCTGGTGCTGGGTGGGATTGTTTTGTTTTTTACATCCGGTAATGACGATTGGTTAAAAAATGTCAATGTTGATTTGTCTGAATATCGGCCATATGTTTTGAATACCGATATTGATTTTGACGAAGGTGGTAACAGTGCAAAGTATATCTCTGAGAATGATGGATGGGGCGGGCAAGAGCCAAAATGGCGTTGCACTGTCGGCAAAGAATCGGTTGTTAAGTTATATATCAAAGATGCACAAAATACAGGTCTGGTATTAAATGTTTATGGGTTTGGTGTGTTTGATTATAAAAATGAAAAAAATCAAAAAATAACTGTTTTTGCAAATGGGACAGAAATTGGCGTTTGGGGTGTTGGTGATAATTCCAAATATTCTGTGAAAATACCAAATTCTGTTATGGTAGATAATTCTTTGACGTTGAAATTTGTAATTGATAAACCATATGTATCGTCGATTGATTCGCGACCCCTTGGAATGGCGGTGCGTCAGATGAATATCAGAAAGCAATTTGCAAACAAAACCAAGCGCAAAATAGGTAAATGGTTGAAAGACAAGATAAATAATAATATTTGATTTTTTTGCGTTGATTGGTTGTGGTCTTGCATTGTGTGGTTTTTGTTGCTAGAATCTGTTGCAACAGGTGTTTTTGATGAGAAAATCTGTAAAAAAGAATGTCAAAAATTTTGTTCGGTATATACGTGGTTGGGCAATTGTTCAATGGCCAATTGCTGTCGTTTTTTACATTTTAATATGGTTTGTTTATTTTACGTCTAAGAAGCAAATTGTTGGATATGATATTTTGAAAAAATACAGACGAAAACCGGCTATTTTTGTATTTTGGCATGGGCGGACAATGATGTTGTCACCTATTGTTGCGCGTGCAGGTGTTCGGGGATATGCAATTGCAGATTCTCGGCGTGATGGGCGTGCAATCGCAAAAATGGAAAAATTATTCGGTTTAAGGACTATTTATGGGTCGTCCAATAATGGTGGTGTGTCCGTTTTGAAAAATGGGGTTCGGGTTTTGCAACATGGGGGATTTTGTTTGGCTATGTCGCCAGATGGACCAAATGGGCCGTCTATGCGGTGTCATGATGGGGCGCTGTATTTTGCAAAAATGACTGGTGCGCCAATTATTCCGGTGTGTTATTCTTGTTCCAGACCTTGGTTTCGAAATCGCTGGGATAGGTATTTGTTGACTAAACCTTTTTCAATAATCAGTGGTATTGTTGGAAATCCTATATTTGTCGACAGACGGACCAAGATAGAAGATTTCGAAGTGTTGCGCCAAAATTTAGAAGATGTTATGGTTAAACAGGCTTATGATTTAGACCGAAAATTTACTGATTTTGAGGTAGAGCAAGATTTAACGCGCGATAATTTCAAAAAACAGGTGAATAAATGAAAACGCCAAAATGGTTTTTGAAAAGAAACTTGATAAGTTATTTACTTTATCCGTTATCTTTTGGGTATTATTTTGTGTCAAAAATAGTTTTTGGTTTGCGCAAATGTCGAGAATATGAATCCAGACGGCCTGTGATTTGTATTGGAAATATTTTATCGGGGGGTGTTGGCAAGACGCCTGTGGTTCGTAATATGGCGAATTTTTTTGATGCGCCGGTTGTTATGCGTGGGTATAAAAAAAACGAACATACCGACAATGTTGGTGATGAAGCAAAAATGTTAATGAATGACGGTATTTTAGTGCATGTTGGCGACCGAAAAAGTAATTTGGTATTGTTGAATAAGCAAAAATCAAAGACCCCGATAATTATGGACGATGGATTTCAAAATTCGTCTATTAAAAAAGATATCTCTGTTTTGGTATTTGATGAAAGTTTGGGATTTGGAAATGGTTTTTTATTGCCGGCGGGACCGTTGCGTGAAAAACCATCTGCGATTGAACGCAGTGACGCAATAATTGTTATCAAAAGAAAAAAAATTGCGAAAAAATTTTATTTACCAACAGATAAACCAATATTTTATGCAACCAATACAGAAATTTGTCCGTATAACGCGAAAACACCTGTAGTTGTTTTTGCAGGTATTGGGTATCCTGAAAAGTTTTTTGAAAATATTCCTTGTAAAATCGTTGCGAAACGCGTTTTCCCAGACCATTATCAATACAGCGACCAAGATATCAAAGATTTGATGAATTTGGCGGCTGAAAACAATGCGCGTTTATTGACGACCGAAAAAGATTGGGTTCGTTTGCCAGATTGGGTTCAACAGGAGATAATGTTTTCCAAATTAGACACTCAAATTGAAGACGGATTTTACGAATGGTTAAAGGAAAGGTTAAATGACATCAATAAAGAAAAAAATTAAAATATCTGGTGTTGGAATTCATTCCGGGGCAACGGTCAATATGAACATTTTGCCGTCTAAAGACAAGGGGATTTTTTTCAAACGCGTTGATATTGTGGGGGCGGGTTTAATACCTGCAACGTTTGATAATGTTGGTGATACATTTATGCGAAATACCACAATCGGACAAAAAAATGGCGCGTGTGTTCAAACAATTGAACATTTAATGGCGGCTTTGTTTTTGTTGGGGGTGGATAATGCCTTGATTGAGATAGACGGGGCAGAAACCCCGATTCTGGACGGCAGTGCGTATGAGTTTTATAACATATTGAAAGATGCGGTTGATAAAACATCAAAGATGAAAAAAATCATTGTTAAAAAAACAGTTATTGCGCGTCGTAATGAATTGGCAAAACAGTTGCCGTTTTGGAAACGTATGAAAACTGTGATTTTAAATCATACTGTGGGGCGACGCGGAAACGGTTATGTTAAATTATCGCCAAATGATACAGGGTTGTTGATTGATGCTACTTTGGTTTATCCAGATAAAATTATCGGGACACAATCTTTTTCGTGTGTGCTGGACGGGACAAAAAAATCCATTGATAATTTTGTGAGAAATATTTCGAAATCCCGCACGTTTGGAAAATATTCTGAATGGGAATGGTTAAAGGCGCATGGGATGGGGCGTGGTGCAAATGAACGTAATGTTATCGCGTTAAATGATGCAGGCGACGGTGTATTAAATGATTTATTATATCCTGATGAATTTGTGCGTCATAAAATCATAGATGCAGTTGGTGATATGTTCACCAGTGGCGGTTTTATTTACGGACATTTGGAATCTGTGAAAGGTTCGCATGCGCTGAATAATTTGGTATTGAAAAAATTATTCAGCGATAAATCAAACTATGAAATCATAGAAGAATAAGAAAGGAGAAAAATCATGAAAAAAATAATTGTTATTTGTGGTGTATTGGCGTCTTGTGCATGGTCTACCCAAGAAGGTTCTGGATTAGTAAAATTGGACTATGAGCCAACAAATTGTGAATTTTTGTATGCTATTAAATCTGATTTTTCTGGTTATTCTGCCCAAGATGCGTATAATTTTGTTGAAAAAAGAATAGTCGAAGAAAATGCTTTGGGCGACAGTTATTATATCGAAAAACAAGATATTGTTGAAAACACTGGTGCGATATTTGGGCCGAAAAATACCTATAAAATAAAAGCGAAAGTTTATAATTGTAAAAATTAAGACGGGTATATAGAAATATAAGCGTTTTTATCTAATTTTCGTCTTTCTTTTTTTTTCGCGTTTATGTATAATAATTTTGCATAGAGAGAGAATTGATGAAGCAAGTAATAATCGTTAATCGCAGAAAATATGCAACAGGCCTTTTTTGGCAGCCTGTGAATGTTGGTGTTACGCCATATTTGTATGCGCGACAATTGGTTGCAAAAAGCGATAAAAAATATACTTTGCTGACAGAATATAAATCCATGATTGGTTTGGCCGAAGCGCGCGATGGTGTTCATTCTGGGATGAGTTGTATCGCAGCAGAGATTATGGACGCTTTGCATGAATTTGCTTCTTTCTTGGGTGTGTTTCATGTTGATACGCGTTTTTATTTAATTGCAGTGCGTAACGGTGTTATTATTCGTGATATTTTGGTTGAGAAAGAAAGCGAAGCGCGTAAAATTTATGCTGAATTGTCTAATATGCCTGATTGGGGTGGATTGTTTGCGCCATCGTCTTGGGGAATGCCTCGATCCCAAGAAAAATTTTTGCAAGACATTGTAAAAAATAATTCTGTGGCCAGATTGCGTCAAATCAGTATTGTTAAATCGCTTGCACCGTCGGTCGTTTTGGTGTTGGTGGCTTTGGCGGTGGGTTTGTATTTTTTATATTCTCCGTTGTTTAAGTCTGTGAAAAAAAGTAATTCGGTGACTCTGGATCCTCAATTGGCGGCTGAATATCAAAAACAGTTAGAAGAAAAAAATAAAGAATTAGATGAAAAATTTGAAGTACCGGTTGTTAAGTCTTCAATAGAATATCCTTATGATAAATTGCCAGATGTGATAGAGCGTGCAAATTTGTGTTATAAAGCAACTGCGTTTGTTATGCAGCCTGTTATGGGGTGGGAACAGAAAAATACAGTTTGTGATGGTGAATATGTGTCTGTTGTTTTTAATCGTCGGTTTGGTACATTAAATGATTTTTATTTAATAGGTGGTGATTTAATGCCGGGTGGAATTGTTCAACAGGTTTCTGAAAACGAAATGCGTGTCCGTGTTAAATTGCCAGAATTAGAGGTTGGGCCATCTGTTGATGAAAGAGATCAAGAAACATTATTGCGCGATGTTGTTTCTGTTTTTCAGCAAGCGAATTTAAAGGCATCAGTGAAAGCGTCTAATGAAGTTATCAGAAATAACAAAGAAAAAGAAGCTGTTAAATTTGTAGAAATAGATGCGAATTCAAAATTAATACCGTCTGAATTTATGCAAATATTTGATGGTTTTGATGGTGTTTATATGAGGTCTGCGAATTGGGATGCGAGATCCAGAATGTGGGGATATAAAGTTATTATTTACACAAAATAAAAAGGTGAAGAAAATGTTAAGAAAAATATCTGTTTGTTTGTTGATTGGATTGTTTTGTGGTGTTTTTGATGCCCGTGCAGAAGAATTCGAAGAATCAGTAGAAATAGACCAAGTTAGTGCGGATGAAATATCTGCAAATGCGTTGGAAGATTATGAAGTCGAGGGTACTTTGTTTGAAAAAATAACAACTTTGGAGCAAGACAAAGTTGTTATGCAATTGGAAAAAGACCGTATTGAATTGGATTTGGCTTTGGATAGATTAAGCAAAGAGAAAATCAAAATCCAGCAGGAATTAGAAGATATGTCTGGTCGTGCAGAACGTCAACAACAAGAATTAGAAGAAGCAAAAGCAGAATTGGAAAAACAGGCTGAACAGTTAAGAAAACAAATGGAAGCTTTGAATGAGAAAAAAGAAGAAGCTCAACAGCAACCAGAATCTGTAAAACAAGAAGTGGTGGTAGAAGAACCGCAAGTGAAAGTTGCTGGCAAGTATAAGCTGATAAACGTTATTGGTGTTGGAAATCAATTACAGGCGACAATCCAAGAGATTTCTACGGGCCAAAATAAACGTATTGCAGTTGGAAAACAATTAGACGGATACACGATTAAATCTATTTCGTTAAACGATGGTATTGTTTTCGAAAAAGACGGTGTCTCTGAAAATTTGAATGTTGGAAGATAAGATATGCCTAACCAAGATGATTATTTTGTTGAAATGTCAAATAAACCTTCTGTGCCGGCGGGACTTGAAAACGCGGGCAGCAAGGATATTCTGGAATATTTGTTTGCGAATGATAATAAATTGTTGACTGCGTCATCTGGTGAATATGCGTTGTCCAAAGATACCCAGGGTTTGGTTGCGTATTTTTCCGGTGGGGAAATAATCATATCGCGTACGCACAGATATGATGGTCGTGTGCTGGCTTTCTTGGATTTGTTGCATCGGAATAATATTGTCATAAAACAGCCCTTTTATTCAGATTTGGCGTTGTTATCTAATATTTACAAAACAAATGATGAACGTATTGGGGCTGCGAATGCATCGCGATTTGATTATGAAAACCAGATGCAGAAAGATTTTGTGGATATTATCGCACGTGCAGCCGCACAAAGGGTGTCCGATATTCACGTAGAAGTTGCTGACCAAACGACTATTTTTTTCCGTATTGATGGTAGTATGCAGCCAGTTTTAGAATATAATTCCCAATGGGGTGAATCGTTTGTACGTGCTGCGTTCGCTTCGGCAGATATTTCTAATTCTTCGTATGCGCAAAATGAATACCAGGCCGCCCAGAAAGACGGCCGTACCCCGTTGCGTGGAACGCGTGATTTGTATTTGCCTTCTGCGGTGTTGGGTGTTCGTATGCAATTTAATCCGATTGCATTTGGTAGTCAATATTTGGTTATGCGTTTGTTGTATGATAACCCCAGTGAAGGTATCAAAACCGAACAAGAATTTAATGAATATGAACAAAAATTATTGATGCGTTTGCGTTCTGCACCGACTGGATTGGTTGTTGTGGCGGGACCTACGTCTTCTGGTAAATCAACGACGTTGGTGCATAATATGGCATTGATGTTGAAAGAACACAGATATGAAATTAATTTGATTACTGTGGAAGATCCTGCGGAACAAAAGATTTTTGGTGCACACCAGATGCCAGTGGTTAATGCATCGAACGAAGAACAACGTGATGCGAAGTTTACAGAAGCGTTGGCTGCTTCTTTGAGAAGCGACCCTGATACATTGATGGTTGGTGAGGTCAGAACTCTGTCTGCCGCGCAATTGACGGTCAAGGGCGCGTTGTCTGGGCATAATGTGTGGACGACTTTGCACGCGAATTCGGCTATGGGTGCGTTGACTCGTTTATTGGATATGGGGGTTGAAGCTTTTAAATTAAAAGACGAAACAATGATGCGTGGTTTGGTGTCTATGCGTTTGTTCAAAAAATTGTGCCCGTATTGTCGTGAACGTTTGGTTGATAAACCTGAATTGCCAGTTTATCAACGTATGAAAGAGGCGTTTGGTGATTTGGGCTTGCAACAGGCGTTTGTTCGTGGTGCGGGCTGTGAAAATTGCAAAGGGGCGGGGACAATTGGTCGTATCAAAGCTGGCGAAATTATTTTGACGAACAGTGAATTTTTAAGTTTTGCGCTGGCGGGTGAAGCAGATGCTGCGTTACATTATTGGCTTGAAAAACTGGATGGACGAACACTGAAAGAAGCGGCAATTGAGTTGATGTTAAAAGGTATTATCGGCGTTGATGAAGTTGAACGTTGGGTTGGTTTATTAGACAGACCATGGGTGTATTAATCATGACGAAGTTAGATTATTGGTGGGCGAAATTTAGTTTCAGATTCGATACGCAAAAGCGTATGGCTGTGTCTAATAAAATCGCGTCTTTGTTGCGTAATGATTTTACTTTGATGGACGCGTTGCATCGTATTGAAATGATAGAATCTCAGAACGGTAAAAAACCAGACGAAGCATTTGCGATTGCTATGCGTGAAATACAAAAAAATATGGAACAAGGTATGAGTTTTTCTGAGGCAACACGTGGTTGGGTGCCGCCAGATGAAACTTTGTTATTGATGTCTGGAAATATGTCGAGTCTGGTTATATCCCTTGAAAATGTTTCGCGCGTTGTCAACGGGGTCAGTCGTATTAAACGTGCCATGACGTCTGCGTTGGCGTATCCTATGTTTTTGTTGGCATTAACAATCGGTATTATTGTTATGGTGGGGGTGTATTTGGTGCCGCCGTTAACCGAAGCTGCGGGCAGTGATATTGTTTGGCATGGGACTGCGCGTTCATTGATTTGGGCATCGGATTTTTCAAATAAATATTTGTATCCTTTCTTGATAGGATTGGGAATTGTAATCTTGTTAGTGTGGATATCGCTATCAACGTGGACGGGAAAATTGAGAACCGTGTTCGATAATTATCCGCCGTGGAATATATATAAATTGCAGACGTCGGTCAGCTGGATGATGTCTTTGGCTGCTATGGTTTCGGCAGACGTGTCTGTGCCAGACGCGATGCGTTTGTTGGCGGATAATTCTAATCGATATTTATCTAGTATTTTGAACGAAACGTTACATTATATTTCAAATGGGGATAATTTGGGGACTGCATTGGCTGCGACGGGCAGAAATTTCCCCAATGAAGAAATTATAGGTGATTTGACGGTTTATTCTGATATGAATGATTTTGATAAAAATATAGATAAAATCGCCAATGATTATATGGAAAATGCTGTACGGCGTATGGAATCTTTGTCCGGTACTATGAATGCCGCCGGTATGGCTTTGGTTTCTGTGGTTATGGGTTGGGTTGTGTTGGGAACTTTTGCCATGCAAGAACAGATAACTGCTGTATTGACTGGCTAGTTCTCTGAGAGATATTTATAAAAAAAGCACCGTTTTGTGGTGCTTTTTTGTTAAGCCATAAATGGCAGGTTTTCGATTGTTCCTTCTGTGACCCGAACGTTTACATCAATCAACATGAATACGGAATCATTGCTGATTGGGCCATGGTGTTTAATTATTTCCGGCGCCAACAGATGGCTGGTGTTAACGGTCAATTTTGTCACCAGGTGGTCGTCATCCAACAATGTATAAATAGGTCCAATATCACGTGGAGTATTTTGCCCGATTTCGTGTTCGTTTTGTGGGCAACGCAGACCGTCCAAAATCGTTTTTACGCGATTGTCTATATCAGAATGTGGCATACCGACAATTTCAGGGTGCATTAACAAAATATCCAATTCCGCAATCATTTTCAGATTTGGTGTTATAATCGGATTCCAATCTATGCCGCCTATGTGTTTGGTTATAATCGGGCTTTTTGTGTTGCCAGGTTCCATGAAATTAGTCAAATGGTTCCAAGGTTTGAAATCTACCAATCTCTTCAATTGAGGGTGGAATTGCATGCGGATATCCGCGATGTGTTGAGCGCGTTTTTTAGGATTTGTTAAAATGTCGCCAAAATACAATAATTTGAATTTCATTTTTTATGCCTTTTTATGTGATTTTTTCTTATTTTTTCTTGATAATTATAACATAAATTGCTATGTTTTGCATAGCAAAAAGAAAGGAATTATAAATGGCAGTGAATAATGAATATACTGGTGATTCAATCAAAGTATTAAAGGGCTTGGAAGCGGTCAAAAAAAGACCTGGTATGTATATCGGTGACGTAGGCGAAGGTGGCGACGGTTTACACCATATGATTTACGAAGTTGTCAATAATTCTATTGACGAAGCGATGGCGGGTTATGCTGATACGGTGTATGTTTCGTTGAATGCGGATGGGTCGGTGACTATTCGTGATAATGGGCGCGGTATGCCGTTCGATATCAATCATGAAACGGGTCGGTCTGCGCTGGAATTGATTATGTGCGAATTGCACGCAGGTGGTAAATTTGATAATGAAGGAAATGGTGCGTACAAGGTTTCTGGCGGTCTGCATGGTGTAGGTGTGTCGGTTGTGAATGCGTTGTCCACTTGGTTGGAAGTGCGTGTTTGGCGTGGTGAAAAAGAAGCGCGTATGACGTTTGCAGATGGTGTGCCGACTATGGATTTAATTGTGTCTAAAAATGAAACAACCCACGAACATGGAACCGAAGTGACTTTCTTGCCATCTCCGGAAACGTTTACGGGAACCAGATTCGATTTTGATACTTTGGAAGTGTGGTTGCGTGAACAATCTTATTTAAATGCGAACGTTCGTATTATATTGGAAGATTTGCGCGGGGCTGAAAAAGTTGTTCGTGAATTTCATTCTGCCGATGGGTTAAAAGGGTTTGCGACTTATTTGGATAAATCCAAAGAATTGTTGAATGCAGAACCAATACAAATGATTAAGACAATTGATGATTCTTATATTGAAATTGTTTTGCAATGGACAACAGCTTATACTGAAACATCATTATGTTTTACTAATAATATTCCAAATCGTGATGGTGGAACACATCTGGCGGGTTTCAGGGCGGGTTTAACACGCGCACTGAATAAATATATTTCTGAACAAAATCTGAAGAAAGATGTGAATTTATCTGGTGAAGATTTTCGTGAAGGTTTAACCAGTATTATCAGTGTCAAGATTCCTGACCCGAAATTTGGTTCTCAAACCAAAGATAAATTGGTGTCTAGTGAGGTTCGTCCTTTGGTTGAAAATACTGTGAACGATTTGTTGTATCAATATTTGGAAGAAAATCCAGTTATCGCCAAGATGATTATTGATAAAATTGTTGAAGCAGCAACCGCACGTGAAGCGGCACGCAAAGCACGTGAATTATCGCGCAAGAAAGCGGGCCCGGAATTGGGTAGTTTGCCTGGAAAATTGGCGAATTGTTCGGAACGTGATCCTGCGAAATGTGAATTATTTATTGTTGAGGGTGATTCTGCTGGTGGTACTGCAAAGCAGGGACGTGACCGCAAGACTCAGGCTATTTTGCCTTTGCGTGGAAAAATTTTGAATGTTGAACGTGTGCGTTTCGATAAAATGTTAGGGTCTGATACAATCGGCGCTTTGATTACTACGTTGGGTGCAGGTATTGGCAAAGACGATTTTGATATTGAAAAATTCAGATATCATAAGGTTATTATCATGACCGATGCTGATGTGGACGGACAACATATTCAAACATTGTTGATGACGTTCTTTTATCGTCATATGAAAGAAGCGATAGAACGTGGATATATTTATGTTGCGAAACCGCCTCTATACGGCGTGACGCGTGGCAAACAGCAGATCTATATTCAAAACGAACGCGAAATGGACGATTATTTGTTAGATCAATTATCGACTGACGGTATGATTGAAACCAGTGACGGTCAACAATTATCCGGTGCGGATTTGAAACGTTTGTTGGAATTGGTTGATGATATGAAAAGCAATTTACAACCGTTGAATCATATTATGCCTTTGCGGTTTATAGAAGCGTTGGCGTTGAACAAAGTTTTTGAAAATGAAAGTTTGGAAAATTTCGCGGCTGCTGAACATATGCTGGATATGGAAGAATTAGAATTTGAACGCGGATGGAAAATTTCTGCTGATAGTGAAGGAATAAAAATTACACGGACTTTGCGTTCTGTGACTGAAACGCATGTTCTATCGCGTGATAAAATCAATTCACCTGAAATTCGTGCATGGTTGCGTATGGCGGGTCGCGAAGAATTGATAGAAACGTTTTCAAAACCAACAATTTTGCGTGTTAAATCTAAATCGCAAAAGATTTGGGGTGCATTTGCATTATTGAATACTGCGTTTGAATATGCGAAAAATGGTTTGAAGATTCAACGCTACAAAGGTTTGGGTGAAATGAACGCCGAACAATTGTGGGAAACGACGATGGACCCGAATCATCGTTCGTTGTTCCAGGTCAAGGTGACCGATGCGTCCCAGGCAGATGAAGTTATTTCAATGCTGATGGGCGATGTCGTTGAACCACGTCGTGATTTCATTGTTGAAAATGCTTTGAACGCAAATTTGGACGTGTAATTATATTTTATTGATAACCAAGCCAAAGGAGGGTGTATGGCGGGTGGTTATAAAATAACAGAATCAGGTGGAATGGTTTTTGACAAACCACGTGGAAATATCGCCCCTGATTCTTTGTGGAAAGAATATATTCAATTAGAATATGAAATATTGAATAACCGCCATACACCTATACAAGATCCGTTGAAATTCGCACGATATCATGAATTGAAACGGCGATTGAAAATAGATGATAATGCCAATATGGCTGCGTTTAATACAGCGCGCGAAAGAATAAAGAATGAAATGATTGCATCCGATGAAACACCTGATAATTCGGTTTTGTATGCGGCGATGACAAAGTTTAAAAATACAAATTCATAATATTAAAAATGTTTGATGCAAATTGGTTTTTTAATTTGGAAAAGCAACTGCGCGAAATGGGACTGGACAGCGATGATAAAACTTTTGATGAAATTCGCGAGAATCTCGCGCACCCAAAAAAATTATCCGATGTTGAATTTGTGTCTGCGGTTGCTTATGTAATTCTAGCGGGCGGATTTTCCCAAAAGACTGCAAAGAAAATTCATCGGATAATAATGGAAAAAATGCCTGAAAACCCACGTACAGAAGATTTATTGAAAATTTTTAATAACAAAAATAAAATCAATGCGATTGTAAAAATCTGGGAAAATAAAAAACTGTATCGTGATGGTTTTTATGATTGTAAAAATTTAGATGAAAAAATAAATTATCTGGTGAAATTGCCACATATCGGGAAAATAACAGCAAATCATTTGGCACGCAATCTGGGTGAAAATGTCGTTAAATATGATGTTTGGATTCAGCGTCTTGGCGTTGTATACGGCGGAAACAGGGCTTTGGCGCGAAAAATAGATAATGGAAATTTAAATCCAGAAATAAAAAAATTATGCGATGATATGTTTGATTGTTTGGCGCGTGAAACAAAACTGCCGATTGGGTATATTGACGTGGTTTTGTGGAAAAGTTCTCAAAACGGTTTAATCAAAGGGCTGAAAGATGAATGTAAAAATTGAAGAATCTTGGCAAAATGCACTGAAAGACGAATTTGAAAAAGATTATTTTAAAGACTTAACAGATTTTGTGCGCGCGGAGTATTTGTCAGGCAAAACGATTTATCCGGCACCCAAAAATATTTTTAATGCGTTTAATTTATGTTCGTTGGATTCGGTCAAAGTTGTTATTATTGGTCAAGACCCGTATCATGAACCTGGTCAGGCGCACGGGCTTTGCTTTTCGGTTGAAAGCGGGGTTGATTTACCGCCGTCTTTGATAAACATTTACAAAGAAATCGAATCTGATATTGGACACAAAAGTATCACGAATGGCGATTTAACCGCCTGGGCGAATCAGGGTGTGTTGTTGTTGAATTCTACATTGACTGTGCGGGCACATGCGGCGGCTTCACATGCGGGGCATGGTTGGGAGACTTTTACAGATGCGGTTATTCGCGCGGTTGCACAAAATCGCAAGAATGTTGTGTATATGCTCTGGGGTTCTTTTGCACAGAAAAAAGCAGAAATGGTTGATAAAAATGAAAACCTGGTGTTGTGCAGTGCGCACCCGTCGCCATTGTCTGCGTACAGGGGGTTTTTCGGCAATCATCATTTTTCACGTGCGAATGAATACCTGGTCCAACATGGTAAAACACCAATAGATTGGTGATGGTTTGTTTAATAATTATATGTAAAACCCAGGCCGTAAAATGCATAAGAATGGTTTTCTTCGGCGGTGTTAGCGTTGGAAAAATGCTGGATAAAAAATTCCCCAGACCATTTGTCATTGAAATTGTATCCAAACATCACTTTGAATTGGAATAATAATTTTGCCCCAAGGCGCGTGTTTTCTTTGGCTTGCAATCCTGCGCCTGCGCCCATGCCGCCATAAATTTTGTTGTATTTGAATAATGCAATATCTTCCGTCACATAAATCATAGGAACCGTATAATCGGGCCAATCCCAGCCGTATTTCCGATATAATCCCAATGTTTCGGATACATTGATGGAACGACGAGCGGGAACCCTGAAAAAAGTTGTCGGTTGCGAATATTGAAATGTACCGATGTAAAACGGGACAGGGCGTGTTGGTGGTGGTAATATGATACCGGTGTCAAAACCCTGGCCCAATCCGAACGCAACCTGGTTTTGATATGTTCCCATAAACGGATTTTTTTCTGGCAACAAACAAGAATCCGCCAAAGACACATTGGTGCAAATCATCAAAAATAAAAACAAGATTATGCGTTTCATGAATCAGTATTTTATCATAAAAAGCCGGATAAAACAAATTGTTTTAAGAATAAACAATGGAAAATGCGAATATTGTTGCAAAATAGAAAAAGTCTGATATAATGCATCCCGCTGGCGGCGTAGCTCAGTGGTAGAGCAGAGGAATCATAATCCTTTGGTCAGGGGTCCGAATCCCTTCGCCGCTACCAAAAATTCAACCCCGATTTATTCGGGGTTTAATTTTTGGTATAGTCGCGAAAGATAAGGACCCATGGTCCGACAACAAGTAGATTTCACAAGTTTTGCGCAGTGAAATCGTCACGGTTGACGCGCAGGTCAAAGACCGAGCGAATCCCGAGCCGTATTATATTTTTTTACACCGACACAGGGGGCCGACCCGCAGCAAAAAGGCGGGAGATATTACCGTGGTGATCTGGCGTCCCAGCCTAACATTGCGTTGCGTAAATTGTGACGATGGTGCGCAAAAAGTTCGCCGGTAATCAAACTTGGAATACTTCTTGTGCCGTACCCGACCCCGTCAACCACATACACCCATGGCGAAACAGCTTTATTTGATGATTTTGCGCGTCCCCAAATATGGCGCCCTGGTTTTTCCGATGGATTCCCAGCAGTATCATATATTCCCGGCGTTTCAGATGCCAAACAATGAAGTTCTTCTATATCATATTTAAACACATTGCGCAAAGTTCTGAACGTTGTCATAGCGTCTTTCACAACATTGATGTCAAATTCTGTACCGTGGTACGATGTGGTCAATTTGTCGCCAAGAAAGACGCCGTTTATTGTTATGGTTACATAATCTAGATTTGTCATAAATTACCCCTTTTCTTGCACCGTATAATAATTTTTTATCTTTGTCAATATTTGTGGGGCGCGTGTATGAGCGCTTTGTTGGTATAGAGTTTTTTATATTGCATGTTGTTTTTTTTGGGTATAAAATCGATTTAACAAATGGTTTTGTATGACGCGTTGATGCGATTAACAACCGCGGAGTGTGATATAAAATCGAAAAAGCGAAAAAAACGGGGTGGCACCGCGCGAAAAAATCTTAGCGCCCCCGGGATTTAAGATTTGAATTGGTGCCAAAATCCATAATATTTCATGGCACCGAAACAAAAGGGTGTAAAAAATGTTATCTTTGAAATCTAAGTACAGGACGCACACGTGTGGTGAATTAAATGCGTCAAATGTTGGTGAAACGGTCACTTTGGCCGGTTGGGTTCATCGTAAGCGCGACCATGGATCACTGTTGTTTATCGATTTGCGCGATAATTACGGTATTACCCAGATTGTAATTGATGGTGGAAATGATGATTTGGAACGCGTAAGACCTGAATCTGTGTTGCAAGTGACTGGTAAAGTTGTTGCACGTGATGCGTCCCAAGTAAATGATAAAATCCCAACCGGGCAAATCGAAATAAGTGTTGATTCTTGGAATGTTTTGACTGCATCAGAGGTTTTGCCTTTCCAAGTTTTTGGCGATGAAGATACCAGTGAAGAATTGCGTTATCAATATCGTTTCTTAGACTTGCGTCGTGAAAGATTGCATCACAATATTTTAATGCGTAACAAAATGATTAAATGGATTCGTGATAAAATGTGGGATTTGGGATTTTCTGAATTCCAGACACCACTTTTGACTGCGGACAGTCCAGAAGGCGCACGTTGTTTCTTGGTTCCATCGCGTTTACATCATGGAAAATTTTACGCACTGCCCCAAGCGCCCCAGATGTTCAAGCAATTATTACAAGTTTCCGGGTTCGATAGATATTTTCAAATTGCGCCTTGTTTTCGCGACGAAGATTTACGTGCAGACAGATTGCTGGAATTTTACCAATTAGATTTGGAAATGTCTTTTGTTGATTTGCCGGATATCCAGGCGGTTGGAGAAGCAGTTATGCCTGAATTAGTGCGTACTTTTGCGCCAGACGCGAATGTGTATCCTGAAATCCCGCATATATCTTTTGATGACGCGATGTTGAAATATGGTTGCGATAAACCGGATATGCGTAATCCGATTTTAATCAGTGATGTGACCGATATTTTCCGCGGGTCTGATTTCGGTATATTTGCAAGTGCGATTGAAAATGGTGCGGTGGTGCGTGCGATTCCTGCACCAAACAGTGCCGACAAACCGCGGTCTTGGTTCGATAAATTGGGCGAATATGCCGTTAAAGAATTGGGACTTGGTGGATTGGGTTATATCGTTTTTGCCGATGAAGCCAAGGGGCCAGTCGCGAAAAAATTAGACGCGGGTCGTATTGAAAAACTGCATGAAATTGCAGGCGATAATTCTTCGTTGTTCTTTGTTTGCGACAATGTTGATAATGCGGCGCGTGCGTCTGGAAAATTGCGTAATAAATTAGGTGAAGATTTGGGTTTAATCAATCCACGCGATTTCGCGTTTTGTTGGGTTGATAATTTCCCATTCTTTGAACCAGATGAAGAACGTGGTGGTGCACCTATGTTTACGCATAATCCGTTCTCTTACCCGATGGCGACTTTGGAAGAATTATCAACCAAAGATCCGTTTACTATCAAAGCAGCCCAGTTTGATATGGTGCTGAACGGTCTTGAAATTTGCAGTGGTGGGTTGCGCAATTATAACCCAGAGGTTATGAAAAAATGCTTTGATATAGCCGGGTATCCTTTGGAGGCGGTAGAAAAGAATTTTAATGCATTATATACTGCATTCAAATATGGTGCGCCACCGCATGGTGGTTGCGCGTTCGGAATCGACAGATTGGTTTCTGAAATTTTGGGCGATGGTGACAGTGTTCGTGAATGTGTTGCGTTCCCTGCAAATCAACGTGGACAAGATTTGCTGATGGGTTCGCCGAACGAAGTCAGCGAACAACAACTGCGCGATGTACATATTCAGGTTCGCAAAAAGAACTGATTTTGTATATGTGTAAAAAACGCCCACAAAATGTGGGTGTTTTTTTATTAAAATTTATCGTGGGATTTTATAAAACTGCGCATGTAATCAGGGTCAAAATTATTCATGATTTCATACAGGTAATAATCACGATAATTATCATCGTATACACTTAATTCTATGGGGGCGGGTTCAGGTGATGTGCCACGCAATATGAATTTAAATGATGCGAACATTTTATTGTCGTTGATTTTGAAATCGCCAATTGCATCGATGTGTCGCATTGATAATGCGATTGGTTGTGTATTATTTATATCGCCCATTTTATAATTACCGACAATACGCATTTTCTTTATCGGTGTTGTTCCCCCGGTCAATGCACGTGCGAGGGCATATTCTGCATTTAATATAGTGATGTCATTTGCGGATGCGTAAAATTCTTGGAATCCGATACCATGTAATATTCCGCCATTAAATGTTGCATCAAATGTGCCGGTTATGTTTTCGTAAAAATCGTGTGCTATTTTCCCAGATGTTTTTAATTTTATTTCTGCGGTGACGCTGGAATTTGATATGTTTAACGGCATTTTTTGTGGTAATAATTTTTCATCAAATACGAATTTATTTAATTGAATATTGATTGAATAATTTGTGTTGTCTTTGGTAATTTGAGCCAATAAATTTCCGCGGTCTGAATCTGTGATTGAAAATGTTTGGGTGTTTTTCTTTAACGAATAAACAAAATTGTTATATTTTTCACCGCGATAAATCAATGCATTTGCAGACAAAGCAATATTCGCATCAATATTAAAAGGTGTAACGATTGGTGCAGCGTCAAAAAATGAATTTTGGTCAAAATTATCAATGTATTTTTGTGATACAAAAGAATCCAGATTCAATATGTCTGTTTTTAATGTGATTGATTTGTTCGATGCAGAACCGATAAATTCTTGGTTTGCAATTTTTAATGTTAAATCCGATATGTTGCCATGGTTGTAATTACCAGATAGAGTGTAAGGCAAATCATACATAAATTTTAAATTCATATCTGGAAACCAGACTTTGAAATTTTTGCCGACAATTTGGAAATAATCTTTGGTGGTGGTTAAATTCCATGTCTTGGATTTAGGAACAAACATCATCGTTTCATTTTGCCATACGAAATCGCCTGTTTCTTGGTACATGGATTCCGGCAGAAACGGCAAATCAGAATTTAACCATGCCAGGCTTTTGTTTCTTAATACATTGTATTCTACGTTTGCTTGTTTGTTTTTTATCGTTATTATTCCAGATGCATCATTGAAATCAAATTTGATTATGCCGTTATTGCCAAATCGTTGTGTGGCATCCGTAATCGTTTTTATATCTGGTAATTCTATTTTTCCTCGTATGGTTGCAGAAAAACCTTCGCGATTTACATTTAATGTTCCGAATATTTGATTGTCGTATGAAAATTTTTCACAATACCAATCATTTGGTGTTCCGTTAAACAGACAGGTTGTTTTTTTGCCGTTTTCCATCATTTCTACTGATAAATTGTGTGCGCCATTTTCATCGATTGTGCCGCCAGATATGCTTAAATCATCAACCACAACATGTTTAATTTTTATTTCATCTTCGCGTCCAGATACGTTCAAATAAATATGTTTAAATGTTTTATCTAAAAATCTTATTTTGCCGTAAAAATCCAGATTAAAAGATGCGTTTTTTAATATTTCTGAATCTTTCAGTATGAAAGACATATCGTAATCTGCATTTTTATTCGTCAGATTTATTATTTTATATCCGTTGTCTTGCAAAACAGCGTCCCCAGTTGCACCATTTGCAGAGATATTCAAAAATTCTATTCCATATCCGCCGTCCCATTTGATGTCTGCGGTTATTGGGAAACGTCCTGATATTTTTGGTTTATCAAATTCAAACCATTTGTTTATATCTTGAGCTTTTATACTTATGTGTGCGGTTGCGGTTCCGTTATCAAACAATGTGCCGGTTAATGTTAATTCGTTGTTTTTATTTTTAACTGTAAATTCATTGTTTTTTGTTGTGATTTGATATGTGTGTTGGTCGGTTTCCAGATTTATGTTCGATTTATTTTTCGAAAGTGTTGCGCGGTTGATATAATATTCTTTGTTCAAAAATTTTATTTTAGATTTTTTGATACCGATATTCGTGTTCATATCAAAAGGTGTGATTTTTTCAATTAACAAAGATGCACCCCGTATATTCAGTCCCCCAGATATAGGCGCATTTTCTATGTTAAATATGCTGAAAAATGGTACAGAAAATTCACATGACGATATAACGCCATTTGGAACAGATATATCATGTGCAACGATTGTCGTTTGCCCCAGCAGGCTGATATTAACATCACCTTGGATTTTTGCGGGAATGCCGGTTTGTTTTAATATGATTTCTTCGATTTTAGGTTTTATAGAATCAAATCGAATCATAGGAGGAATGACAATAATCAAAAACAACAAAAAGCCAATCAGGCCGATAAAAGCCCATAAAATTCTGTGTTTATGTCGTGGTCGTAAACGAAACATTCTCTGTCCTTGTATTTTTATTATAATGAATTATATTAAAGAAAGTGAATAAAAAAATAACATGAATAAAAGCGTTTTTAATTTAGAATCTGATTTTGCGCCGATGGGGGATCAACCAACGGCGATTGCTGAATTGGTTGATGGTGTTCGCCAGGGCCGAAAATCTCAGGTTTTATTGGGGGTGACGGGGTCTGGGAAAACTTTCACAATGGCCAATGTTATCCAAGAATTATCGCGTCCGACGATGATTATGGCACCGAACAAGATTTTGGCAGCGCAATTATATACTGAAATGAAATCGTTTTTTCCGCATAATCACGTGGAATATTTCGTGTCTTTTTATGATTATTATCAACCCGAAGCCTATGTCCCAACCACAGATACTTATATCGACAAAGATGCAGCGATCAATGAACAATTAGACCGTATGCGACACAGTGCTACGCGTGCTATGTTGGAAGAAAAAGACGTTATTGTGGTTTCTTCGGTGTCGTCTATTTATGGAATTGGGGCACCAGAACAATATGCCCAGATGAAATTGGCGGTAAATGTTGGTGATAAAATCTCCGAGAAAGATGTTATGCGCGCATTGGTTGATATTCAATATAAACGTAATGACATCGGTTTTGCGCGCGGTGATTTTCGTGTGCGCGGTGATACGTTGGATGTTTTTCCGTCGCATGCGTTGGACAGGGCATGGAAAATATCTTTCTTTGGTGATGAAATTGATGAAATTTGGGAATTTGATACATTGACTGGTGGAAAATTGCATAAACTGGATCGGGTGGTTATTTATCCAAATACGCATTATGCGACGCCTATGCCGTCTGTATTACAGGCGATATCGCAAATCAGGATCGATTTAGAAGAACGTCTGAAATATTTTCATGATAATATGAAATATGTCGAAGAACAAAGATTGCGCGAACGTGTGAATTTTGATATCGAAATGATGGAATCTACCGGGACGTGTCGTGGAATTGAAAATTATTCGCGTTATATGACGGGACGTTTGCCGGGTCAACCACCGCCGACTTTGTTTGAATATCTGCCCAAAGATGCGATTTTATTTGTAGATGAAAGTCATGTTTCGGTCCCGCAAATTGGTGCGATGTCGCGTGGGGATCGTGCGCGCAAAGAGACTTTGGCACAATATGGATTTAGGTTGCCGTCGTGTGTTGATAATCGCCCATTGACTTTTGAAGAATGGGATAATTTAAGACCACAGAGTTTATTTGTATCTGCCACACCTGCACAATGGGAATTGGAACAATCGGGGGGACTTGTTTCTGAACAATTGATTCGACCAACGGGATTATTAGACCCGATTTGTGATGTTCGTCCCACGATAAACCAAGTTGATGATTTATTGGGCGAAGTGAAAAAGACCCCTGGGCGCGTGATTGTGACCACGTTGACCAAAAAGATGGCAGAACAATTGACCGATTATTTTGTTGAAAATGGTGTTCGCGCGCGTTATTTGCATTCTGATATTGAAACGTTGGAACGTATTGATTTACTGCGCGATTTAAGATTGGGCAAATACGATGTGTTGGTTGGGATAAATTTATTACGCGAAGGTCTGGACGTCCCCGAATGTGAATTAGTCGCGATTATGGATGCAGACAAAGAAGGTTTTTTGCGGTCTACACGGTCGCTGATTCAAACTATTGGGCGGGCGGCGCGTAATGCAAATGGGCGTGTGATTTTGTATGCTGATAAAATCACTGATTCTATGCAGGTTGCGTTGTCTGAAACCGCGCGTCGTCGTGAAAAGCAAGAAGCATACAATCGCGAACATAATATTACACCAAAAACTGTGTCCAAGGCTGTGTTTGAAGAAGTTAAAATCAAAGAAGAAAAAACAGACAAGACAAAAAAATTTGTGTACAGTAAAAACGGTGGTATTATGGACGCTGAATCGTTGCGTAAAGAAATCAAAGTGTTGACCAAGAAAATGCGCACATATGCGGAAAATCTCGAATTTGAAGCGGCTGCGGAATTGCGTGACACGATTCATAAAATGGAAGACGATTTGTTATTGTTGGAATAAGGGTATAAAATGGATATAGTAAAAAAAGATGAAATTGTACGTGTTTTGGGAGTCTATAAGTCCCAGTTGTATTTGAATTGGTGGGCAGCTCAGGTTGTCGTCCAACGTAATGGTAAGTTTTTCAGAATCAGATTACCATATAACACATCGGAACAAGCATACGAGGCGACACAATTTTTAAACGGCGAAGTTCAAACAATGCCAGAGCCGGTGTTTAAACCAATAATCCATGAAAGTGATGTAAATGGCCATGTCAGATAAATATTATTTTTTGAAAAATTTAGATGAAACTCGTGCGTGGGCGCGCGAATTTGCAAAAACTTTACGTGCGCCGCAAACTGTGGCTTTGCATGGTGATTTGGGTATGGGAAAATCAGAAATTGCACGTGAAATTATTAAAACTTTGCGTGGGGAAAATACTGTTGTGCCATCGCCAACTTTCACGCTGGTTCAAAATTACGACGGTATTTCGCATTTCGATTTATACAGAATTACGGATGCGTCGGAATTGGAAGAAATCGGTTTGAAATATGCGATTGATAACGATATTACTTTGATTGAATGGCCGGAAATAGCTATGGATATTTTGCCCAAAAATACAATTCATATTTATATCACCCAAGATGGAACGGGACGTAAATTAACGCTTTAATAAACTTTGCACAGCCAACGGGAAATCGGGCGCTTTGGCAAGATATGAACCACTGACCAATAAATTTGCACCTGCGTCCCAGCATAATTTCGCAGTTTCTGGATTTATTCCGCCGTCAACACTGATTACATATTTTAATCCATGTTTTTTGCGTGTGTAATCCAATATTTTTATTTTCTGTAAAACCGACGGGTTAAATTCTTGCCCTGCTGCACCAGGTGTCACTGCCATTAACATTATTTCATCGACGTCTTTTAATACGGGTGTCAATATTTCCAATTTAGATTCTGGATTTAGCGCGATACCGCAACGTTTGCCTGCATTTTTTATAACGTTTATTGCATCACGAACACCCGCGGTATTGGTTGAGATTATAACAGTATCCGCCCCCGCATTTATTGCATCGCGTGCCCAGACAGACGGACTTTCCGTCATTAAATGGACGTGCAGGTGCGCGGTTGTATTTGTTCGTATTATTGATAATTCATCAATTCCGCCTGCGATTTTATCAACGTAAAAACCGTCCATAATATCCACGTGTATCATTGAAATTCCGCCACTGGCAAACAAAGTATATGTTGTCGGATCACGCATGTTGAAACACAGCGTGCTGGGCAATATCGGGATAAATCTTTTTTTGGTTTTGCGTTTTTTCTTGTGAAATAATTTTGTTATTTTGTTTGCCAGGTTTTGAATCTTTATTTGTTTTTGTAAATACGCGTTGCGTTCGGGCAGGCGTGATTGCCATATGTATTCAGACAGCGCGTTTATAGATGCAGATTCCGTTTGGTTATCAACCGGAATATTAAATGCGCGCTCAAGCACAGTATTTATATTTTCAATCGCGGTGCCGCCACCAGATAAAACTATTTTTTCAGGTTTATATTGTGCGATGTATTTTTTTGATTGTTCATAAATTTCACGTATCAATTCATAAAGTTTTGGGATAAATATATCATTTACATCTGAACGTGAAAATCTGGAAAATTTTTCGTCAGATGATGCCGGTGTAAATCGATCCATTTCGTTTGGCATCGCGTTTGCAACCAATCTTTTCAAAGTGTCCGCGTCCATTGTTCCGATTTGTAATTGCTTTGCCAAAGCATTTGTGATGTTGCGTTGCCCGAATTTTATTTTATTAAAATACAATGGTCCGCGATTTGTCCATATTGAAACGTTGGTAAATTCTTCGCCTAAATCAATGAATAAAATTTTTTCATTTTCGCGTCTGTATATTGCGTTCTGTAAAAATGAAGAATCAAAGAATCCCCCACATTGTATATGTGCGCGACGCATTATATCGGAAATGTATCGTGTGCGTTCTTGTTCGTATGAAATTACACTGTATATGGATTTTAATTGTTGTGCGATATGACCGACCGGAGTGTTTTTTATATTTGATATCGTTGGTGTTCCGTAAAACACAGGGACAACATGCATTAAATAAAAATCTTCGGGGGGGGTAATTTTTGCAATTTGATGTTTCAAATCTAATTCTGATATTTTATGTTCATCATTCCATACCATTGTGTCAGATATAGTTTGAAAATTAGATTCCCCAAAATCACCAGTCACAAATGCAGAATCAAAATGAGTATTCAATTGTTGTTCTAATTCGTCTATAACACTTTTTAAAGCAAAAATGGTATTTGTGTTTTTTACAAAATGCGTTGCAGATTGTGTTATTCTTGCGCTTTTTACACGATGCGCAAAACCGCGGACACCATATGTGCCAATGTCCAGACACAAAAAAGAAGAATTAGTCAAATTCATTTTCTTGTTTTTACCAAAATCCTTGCGCTGTCGCGCATATCTAAAATTTCAATATTACGCGATAATATTTTATGTGTTTGATTCAAGACGCTGATTTTATTTATCGCAGATGCCGGATTTTTTTCAGGTAAATAAATCGTTATGCCGTTTTTAGTGTGTATATTCCAACGTCTGGATTCAACCATTGTTATGTAATCCAAATATTCAGACAATCCAGATACAGTTGCGATGATGTTTTTTAAATCTTTGGTTGGGATTTTGCCACTGAATACCACTGTATTTTCATTTGGTTTATCCAATGGTGTGTCTATTTTGGTTCCTTCGTCCGACAATGGGTAATACATTATGCCGTCCGTCCACATAGCGATAGCATTATGTTGTTGTGTTTTTATGATTAAATTCCCATTTGGCATGCGCCGCGTTGAGGATTTTTTTATCCATGGAATAGATGTTACGCGATTGTTTATTTGATGCAAATCCAATGACCGCAGTGGCGTTCCGTGTCGAATTCCGGCCGCGACACCAATCAGTTCAAGGTCTGCATCTTTTGCATCACTGGTTATTTTAATGTGTTGTACCGTAGATATTGGACCACGTCCCAGATAAGAAGTTATAATGCGCGTCGCAAAATATATCGCCAAAATAATTGACAGCACAAAATACAGCCAAAACAGCAATGATTTTTTCATAAAATCAATTGTATCATAATTTTATGAAATAGCCAAATATTTTGCGTTTTTATTTTGCGCGCAACAAATATCCGCGTTGCAACATACATTTACGGTAATAACCGGTTGTTTTTGATGCCTGGTTCGGGGGAACGGATAGCAATGCACGTTGTCCAACGTCGCGGTATTCGTTTGATTGGAAGGTCACCCATAACCCGTCCCATTTTGGCATTTGTGCGCTTTGGTTCGGGGATAACAATTTTGCAATTCGTGAACGCGGTTCGTAATCCCTGCTTTTTATCCCCAGGCAAGATTTATGGTCGCGAACGAATTGTTCGGTTGTTACGGCGTCATTTTCCCAATTTAATATCGTTGCATTGTCAATTGAACCATGGTTAACAGATGCACAAGCGGTCAAAAAAATCGGCAATAAAAATAAATATCTTTTTCTCATGTTATTATATTATAATTTAATTGCGTTCGGGGGGCAATAGTTTTTATAATGTAAAAAATGGGACAGGGAAAGTGCTATGGCTATAAATATTCAAACATATGTAAAATTGGCTAATTTTTATAATGAAATGACACGCGTTTTGTCGGCAATTTGTGTGGAAAAGGGCGGAATTGCGTTGGAAAATTATGTTGGGCGTTTTTTTGCTGCCGATTGTTTGGAATATATTGTTGAATATGGCAAAAGATTAAAAAAATCTGGCGCACAATTACCCAAAGAAACAATCGACGTGATGGATTTGTTTGAAAAAAGATTTGAAACAGTGAAAGATTTTGTCACCCCAAATCAAAAACCTATTTATGAGATGACATTGGAAGAATTTGAAAAAATCATGAATATTTAAATTGCAAAGAAAGGAAGCAATATGACAAAGATAAAAAAATATGTGTTTTGGATGTTGTTTGTATCTGTGGGGCTGGTTGGCGGTTGTACGCGGACACAATATTATGATGATACAGAATATGATACGGTGAACGTGGTTGAAAATTTGGTCATAGATGAACGTTCTGTACCAATTTTTCCAAAAAAGGCCGCTTTGACTACTGATACTGCACAGCATTTTGCGCTGGATTTGCCAAAACGTTGTCGTGTTGATTGGAACAACCAAAGTATTGTTTCTGTTGTTCCAGAAGAAGCCGTTGAAATTGTTCGTTTGAATGTTGGCGATGAATTGCCGGATTTAATGGTGTCTGATTATGAATTTAAAAATCGTTCTGTGAAAGACGCGTTGGATATTTTATTACAAGATACAGATATTTCTGTCATAGAAGATTTACCAATATTGGAAAAAATAACCGGTATGATTGCAACCAGTTCATTGAAAGATGCGGTTGAATTGATGACTAAATTGGGACATGTGTATTATTCGTATGATGCTGAATTTGGTGAATTGCATTTGTCAGGACATGGTAAATGGATGATAAAAATGCCGAAAGACGAAACTATGATAATGGCTATGTTGGACGCTATGCGTGGGGCAGATGTGCGGAATTTATTAGTTAACTGGCAAGATAAAACCGTTGTTTTCGAAGGTGATTATCAAACTGAACGCGAAGTGGCTAAATTGATAACTGATATTGCTGCGAAAAAATATATTTTGGCGTGGGATATAGATGTTTATCGTGTGTATCCAAAAACAGACAGTGCAATGGTTTGGATGGATATGTTGCCTGCGTTCGGTGAGAAAAACATCAGAATGTCTATCCCAGGCGTTGTTGGACGCACTTTGGTTGTCAGTCCAGAGATAAACACCAAAACTTTGCAGGAATTTATGTCACGCCAGGCCAGTGTTGTTTTGATTTCCCAAGGGACTTTTGCAATACCAAACGATTGGCAATCCAGATTTGATATTGGTCAATGCAGTAAAGAAGACAGACTGGAAACTGATTTAATTATTGGTGCAACCGGACATTATGGCGATTATGGTGGGTACAAAAAAATTGATGCAAAAATTGTTTTGGCGACATCTAATGGCGAATTGTCTTCGTTTAAAATACCAACAAATGTTGGCGATAATTATGTAATCGTGGGGATTCCAACTCATTCTTTTGTGACGACGCCTGAGACGCTGATATCGCCGTTTGCAGAATTGGTTGTGTTTATGTCGCCACGTTTGATATCTATTGTTGACGCGGGTGGCGAAGTGCAAGAAATGACACCTTTATACGGTGATGATTTGCGGGATTTTTTGAACGAATAGGATTGTGATATGTTGTTTTCAAAACTTGAAAAAAAAGTTGCGTTTCGATATATGTTCGCTAAAAAGCGCGGATTTGGTTCTGTGGTTTCGTGGGTGTCGTTTGTCGGAATAATGTTGGGTGTGGCGACACTGATTGTAGTGATGTCTGTGATGGGCGGATTTCATGAAACTTTGCTGTCGCGGATTATCGGAATGAATGGTCATGTTGTTGTATATCATCAAAAAGGTGCAATTTCTGATTATGATTTCTTGATTGATAAAATGCGTCAAAACAAAGTCGTTGAAAAATACGCGGTGTCGATTGTTCCAATTGCAGAAGGTCAGGTTATGGCGTCTGCAAATGGAAATAATTCTGGCGCAATTGTGCGCGGTATAAGAATGCCTGATTTAATTGCCAAGGCAAAAACAGGGATGCGTATTTATGGCAAAAGTTTGGATAAAATAAACGACGGTGAATTGATAATTGGTTCTTCGTTATCGCGCAGTTTGCGTGTGTCTGCAGGCGATAAAGTTTCTTTGATTTCTGCAAATTCTGGAACGGCGACACCGTTTGGGACTATGCCGCGTATTATGGCGTATCCGGTGGTTTCTTCATTTTTCGTCGGTATGTATGAATATGATTCGGGGTACGTTTTTATGCCACTGGTGACAGCCCAAAAATATTTGAATATCGAAGATTCTGTCACGCATATTGATTTGTTTTTAACAGACGCTGAACAAAGTGAAACAGTGGTCAAAGCATTAGACGCATTATTGCCAGACGGTTTTGTTATTCGAGATTGGCGCGATTTAAATCGTGGTTTTGTTGGTGCTTTGCAGGTAGAATCCAGTGTGATGTTTTTGATTTTGTTATTGATAGTTATTGTGGCGGCTTTCAATATTATTTCTTCGCTGGTTATGTTGGTCAAAGATAAAAACAAAGATATCGCGGTATTGCGCACGTTCGGTGTGTCGCGTAAATCTATGATGAAAATATTTATTTTATCGGGAACGACCATTGGAATAATAGGTTCGTTTTTCGGTACAATATTGGGTGTTTTGGTTGCGGTGTATATTGAACCAATACGTAAATTTTTCCAATATGTGACGGGACATGATTTGTTTCCTGCGGAATTGTATTCGCTATCTGAATTACCATCTAAATTGGTACCATCGACGGTCGCGGGAATAGCAATGATTGCGATAGCACTCGCTTTCTTGGCGACATTGTATCCGGCGTGGCGTGCGGCAAATACCGATCCGGTTGAAACTTTGAAAAACGAATAGGGGGTATTGACGATGGCAAGTATATTGAATTCTTTATCAAAAATTTCAAAGCGCGATGTTGTGCTGTCTGTTCGTGATATCAAAAAGACTTTTGTAGAAGGTGGACAACCATTGAAAGTCTTGCGCGGTGGCGGATTCGATTTGTATCGTGGTGAAATTATCGCGTTGGTGGGTCCCAGTGGTTCTGGGAAATCTACATTGTTGCAATGTGTCGGATTACTTGATAAACCGACCGGTGGCGATATTTTTATAGATGGTTTGCCAATCGATAAAATCAGCGAAGAAACACGCACCATTTTGCGTCGCCAGAAAATAGGTTTCGTGTATCAACGACATAATTTATTGTCTGATTTTACAGCACTCGAAAATGTGGTTTTGCCGATGATGGCGAATGATATAGACGAAGACCGCGCAAATGTGCGGGCGGGAAAATTATTGCGGGCTGCGAATGTAGCGCATCGTGCAACGCATTTTCCGGGCGAAATGTCAGGTGGTGAACAACAACGTGTCGCGTTGGCGCGCGCGTTGGCTAATAATCCCCAGATTTTATTGGCGGACGAACCAACTGGTTCTTTGGATCCGCAACATGCGATGGGTGTGTTTGATTTGCTGATGGATTTAGTGCGCAAAAACGGAATGTCTATGTTGTTTGTCACGCACGATATGAATCTGGCAAAACGCGCAGACAGAACAATCACTATTCGTGATGGTATTGTGAAATAATAAGAAAATCAAAAGGAGAGAAGAAATGAAAAAAATTATAAAAAATGAAGATAGAAAAAATCGTGTATACGGCGTGGTTGGGCTGATAGCGCTGTTTTTAATGGGGGCGATTTTTGGATATATTATCAATGGTTCTGATCGTGCGAATGAATCTGTTATGACACGCAAACAGTGTGATGATTTATCTGAACGTATTATATCTGCGGCACGTAATAATCAACCTGATTTGATAGCGCAATTAAACAAAGTTTTTTCTGAAAATTGTAATAATCGTGATTTCAGAAAAAATGCACCGCAACCAAAAGTGCAACCAAAACCGGCACCAGAAGAAAAATTGCCCAGTGCGACATGTGAAGCAATTGAAAAATTGTTAAAGAATGAATTGGTGGATGAAAATTCTTTGGATTGGGGTGCACATAAAAACAATATGGATGTTTATACCAGATTGGCAAAAAATGGCTGTGAAAAAAATAAGGATTTGTATGCAAAAATGGCACAACGTGAACAAGAAATAATGGTCGCGTTAGATCGTGAAATGGTTGTTGATGAAGTTGTTGAAGACGGTAAATCAACATGCGGTGAAATCGAACGTGTTTTGACTATGAAATTGCGTTGTCGTGGAAAATATGAAACTTGTTTTGATGTTGATGATCATGTCAGAAATGCCCAAATTTATGCGAATTTGTCTGAACGGGGATGTGCTGAAAATTCAGAAAAATACAAAGAATTGGCAGCCCAGGAACTCGAAATCGCGCGTGCATTGACCGACGATAATGTTTCAGAAAATAAAAATGAAGCGACCGAAATGGTTGAAACCTATAAGCGTCTGCATATGCAACAAGAAGCGGCCAAGATGTTGGATAAAGCAAAAAAATTGACCAATCCTGCAATTGATTTTATCATTCAATTGGAAAAGATTATTGAAGAATAGGGCGCTGAGATGAAAATAGAAAGAAAAAATAATAAAATCACTGCACGACCAAAATGCTGGTGGTGGATTCTGAGTGCGTTTTTGTTTGGATTTGCGATTGGTTATGTGACACATTATTTGATAGTGAATTGGCATGGATTTTTTGCTGTGTGTCAAGACGGTAATCGTCCAGATAAAAACGGTTGTTGCATTGGTGAAATATACACTGATGCAGGTGATGGTTGGATGGTATGTTGTCCCGATGGGGGCGATAATTGTTTCCCGCCAATGAAATAAAACAAAAACACCGGTATCAAACCGGTGTTTTTTTTGCTTGGTTTTGCATTTGTTTGCGCTTTTTGAATTTCAATATTGGTATATAAATCCACTTCATCCACATAATTGCTAGCAAATAATAAGGAAAGAAAATATATGCTTTGAGATATCTCAGTTTGTTCGTCATGGGTCAGCCTTTGTAATGTTTTTCAGTTAAACAAAAACCGCCGGAATTGGCGGTCGGGGAGTTTGCAATCATTTACTCTGTGATTCCGCGGCTTTCGGGTTGCCCCTGTTTTATAGCACGCGACCCCCCGACTTTTTATCGGGGATATAACGATGCTTTTACATCGGAGTAAACAGGCTTGCAACAGCCCCGAACCCAATTTTCCTTTGGATTCAGGGCTATTATAATTCATGTTATTTACAATTGCAAATTTGGTTTTTTATTCTTTGCCGTTCGGCAGAAAAAAAACGGTTATTCGATAATAAAACTGCGTGGGTAAAAATCACTATAAAAACGGCCGTCGGTTGCAGTGAATTTCAACACGCAATAATTTGGGTCTGTGACACCGCCCGGGTAATATTGCGTATCCCCGTCGCGCCAAATCATTTCTTTGCTGGCGTTGTCGGTCAATACCTGCATAGTGCCACGCAACATTACGCCTTGGAATTTTTCAGCATCACAGAAATAAATGCTGGCTTTTGAATTATTTTTATAATGCGCGACGCGCAGAGAAAAAGTATTCGTTGTGAAATAAAACACTTTGATGCCTTCACGAACGCGGGGCGATAACATAGCCTTGGTCCATGGGAAACCGTCCATATCAATAGATGATATAAATGTAATTGGCAATGTATCTGCCATTTGTGCAATAAGTTCTTTGATGCCAATCAAGGCGGGATTTGCAGGCATTGAATCTGTCAGGGTTATTTCGGAACGCCAACGTTTCAAATGTGGAAAATACGTTTTCATTTGACCGATGTATTCTTCCCTGGTGATTGGATTTGGCAGGTTTTTATTTAGATTCTCAACAAACTGGGCACAGTGTTCAATCATTTCATCCATTGTGAAATTTTGAGTAAATTCACCGTTTTTATAGCAATATATGCAATAATCTGAATTTTGAGAACTATCCGCGTTTGTACCATAGATAGATTTATCGGTCATAGGCATACCGCAACTTTGACATATTTTTTGCATGGGGATTCCTTTGGTTTGATAGCAAACATTATATCAAAAAACACTCGAAAAATCAAGGCGATTGAGATTATATCAGCCAGGTATTAGACAGGTGTGGTTGCGCTCATATCTGGTATAAAAAACACCAGTTCGCAAATTTAATGCAAACGGGTGAAATGTTTTTAAGATAAATGGTTAATTACACCAGGGGTGAAATTGAATAAAAGTTGAATTTATGGTATAATTTGTTTCGCGAGAGGATTTTTATATGAATATCGGCAGAAAAATCATAATTATGGGTGGGTCTTGTTCAGGCAAATCAACAATGGCGCAGAATTTAGGTGAAAAATTTAATTTGCCTATTGTTTATTTGGACTTATATGACCCATATGCAGTGCCAGCAGGTAAAGAGCGCGACAAAAGAAAACAAAAAATAAATCAAGTTATCCAAGATACTGTTAAAAAAGACAGTTGGATAATTGAAGGAATATACGAATGGTATGCATTTGAAGAACGGTTAAATAGTGCAGATACCATGATTTTACTATTATCACCGGCATATAAAAGACTTTGGTGCTATATAAAAACTTGCATAACAAAAACCAAAAGACACGGTCGCCAAGGATTTTCCGCAAAAAATTTTCGATGGGACCATGTTTGGTATATGGTGCGAAAAAAAGATGCACCGTATGATTTGATTAACCAAGCAATCCAAAAACATCATAATTTGCAGGTCGTGAAATTAAAATCGCACAAAGAAGCGAATAAATTTTTAAAATCGGTGCAATTAAAGGGATAACAAATGAAAACACCAAAAGTTTCTGTCATATTACCGTGTTATAATGTTGCCAAGTTTATGGAACCTATGTTTACATCCTTGCGTAATCAGACAATGAAGGATATTGAAATAATTTGTGTAGATGATAAATCAACAGATGATACGATTAAAAAAATTCGTGATTTTATAAAATCTGATAATCGCATTCGTTTGTATAAACTTAATAAAAATACTGGCGCATCACATGCAAGGAATTACGGATTAAAAAAATCCAACGGAAAATATGTATGTTTTCTGGATCCTGATGATTATATCGATAATGATTTTATTGAAAAATTATACAAAAGCATAACAAAAACCAAATCTGATGTTGTGAAGGCGAGATTTAAGGTCGGTGATAAATACTGGAAAACACACGAATTGGTAAAAGAAAATTATTTATGTTTTAGTTCAGAACATTGTTCCGCGATGTATAATAAAAAATTTTTACTGGAAAATAATATATTATATCCCGAAGATGTTATTACAGGCGAAGATGCTGTTTTTCTGTCAAACCTTGTATTGCATACCAATAAAATTATAACCATAGATAATGCTGATTACCATTATGTTCGGCGCGAAGGTTCGTTGGATGCAAAAAAATTATCGCACAAAATGGTATTGGCCAGAATTAAGATGTTAGATTACAAATTGCAAATGTTAAAAGAGCACGAATTTGATACTTATACTGATAAAATTATTTTTATACAACGACATATTTTGAATCATTTTTGTTATGCCGTTGACCCAAAACGCATATCAGAATCAGATAAAAATTTATTGGTTAAATGGTTTATAAACAATCGAAAAAGTTTTATAGCATGATATTATGCTATTTTTTGAATCAAGCCACCTCGGTGGATTCACTCGCACGCATATAAATATGCGGCTGCGTGGCATTCGTTAGCGCTCAAACTTCACAATGTTCGTTTTCGCTTACTCATAGTCGAACCAAACAAACTTCGTTTGTATCGCCGAATACCACAAACCACATCACAGCAAAAATAAAAAACGACCGCGAGGGTCGTTTTCTATTTTTGGTGGGAGTGGGTGGATTCGAACCACCTCAGTCGTAAGACAACAGATTTACAGTCTGCCCCGGCTCTCCAACTCCGGCGCACGCCCAGAACTTGTTTTTTTTGTTCGTCATAATATCTATGGCGCGACACTTTGTCCGTCTTCGCTGGTTCCAAAACTCAGGCTTTTGCCCAAGAATTTGCAGTGCTACGGCGTGACACTCGATTTTCAGCCCCTGCTTCGCTTCGGTGAAAATCGGTGGTGCGAGCAGCGGGAATCGAACCCGCATTTCAAGCTTGGAAGGCTTGCATTCTAGCCCTTGAACTATGCTCGCAACAAATTCAAAGCCCTGTTATTATATCTTATTTTTTCAAGAACGCAAGTGTTTATTCGGCCCGCCCACGTTTATTCGTCACAATGTATCGGATTAACGTGTTGGCGTTTTTCTGCCTTGGTTAAACATATGCTTTTTCATTTTCATTATGCGGTTATATGATTCGCGGATTCTGGATTTTTTGATTTTTCCATCGCGAACCGATTTCACGATTGCGCGGTTCGCATCACGGCCTGCAAATGGACGATAGTTTAGATTATTTCCAATGGTCACGATATCGTTGCCCGCATTGATTGCCATTTCCAGCGCGGTTTCAAACCCGTATTCATCCGTTATTGCGCCCATGTCCATGTCGTCTGAGACAATAACGCCGTCAAATCCCATGTCGCGAATCATTTGAATTGTCGGCTTTGACAACGAAGCAGGTGCGACAGAATCAAAATTTTTGTTGAACACGTGTGCGACCATCACCATTGTATAAGGTGATGCATTTTTTAATAACTGACGATATGGTTCCAGTTCATAAGGTTGGTATGTGTTTGTGATATCGGTTAGGCCGTTGTGGGAATCGCGTTTGGCGGAACCATGCCCCGGGGCATGCTTAAGGGCACTTGCCACATTGGCGGCGGTCAGCCCGCTTGCAAATGCGCGCCCATGTTCGGTGACGATTTTGGGGTCTGGAGAAAAACTTCTTTCTTTCGCGCCGATGGCGGGTGATTCGGGGTTGACATCTACGTCCACAACGGGTGCAAAATCAACATTGATGCCGATTTCTGCCAACCGTTTGCCCAAATCGTATGCCGTTTGATATGTATTTTCCGGGGTGCCCATACCAAGTTGTTTATGTGACGGAATAGGCGCAAAACCGTGCTCGGGTTTCAATCTTTGAATGTTGCCACCTTCCTGGTCAATCGTGATAAACAAAGGCGTTGGGGCGATTTGTTGTAATTGAGTTATCAATTGTTTAACCTGGTCTACATTCTTTATGTTTGATGAAAAGATGTGTTTTTTAGCCTCTGCCATTGTCATTTTCTTGTCTTTGGTTAAGCCATAAACATCGACATCAAATAATATGACACCACCGATTTGACCGCGCTTGATTTGATCCTGAATCGCGGCAAAATCTTCGGGGTTTTCACCCATGCCGTCACCATGAAATCCAGTGATTATCATTTGGCCAACCATTTCTTCCAATGACGGGGTTGAAAAATAATAGACGGATAAGCAACCGATAAATAACAATGAAGCCAATAATGTTGTTGCAAATATTTTTTTACGTTTCATGTTTTGCCCCTTTTGTTCGATATATGTTCATTTTACAATGATTTGTGATATTGTCAATTTATTCTTCGATTTCAACATTGTCGATATATTGACGGGAAATATTTTCTAATTTTACAGGTTGAAAATCGGGATTTGAAACTGTTTCTGGGTCTGGGTGAACCGGTACAGCGATTGTTGCGGTCGGTTTGGTACTCGACGTATCAGAAACAGTATTTTTTTCACCGATAGTTTTTGTTTTATATTTTGATTGTTTGCGTAAATTTTCAGGTACGTCTATGTAATCGCCTGGGTTTACCCCGTATCCGGCGATTTCTCGGGGCGAGACAGCTTTAGTCTTGGTCGAATGAATGTTATAAATTGGTGCCAAGAAATTATTTGGTGCGTCCGCTATGGTTTGTGGTGTGCCCGATCCGTCTAATTCCATTATGCGCAGAGTGTGTTCTGATTCGCCGGTTGGTTGAATTCTGAAAACACCGGTTGCGCCGTTATAACCACTGGGGTCAAAGAAATATGCAGGACCTGATTTTTGCGAATATATCATGCCTAGTGCCAAATTTGCAGCGTCATAACCAAACGCAGATAAATATCCAGGCTTTTGCGCGGTCACCATATCATGCAGGGCGATAAATCCGTTTGAAATTTCGGGTAATGTTGCATATTTTGCGCCTGACATTGTGAAATCAGAGGCAACAGCTGAATCATGCCAAAGTGTCGTTCCGTAAAATTTTGCGTCGCGTGTGCTGAGCCCATAATAGCGTAAAAATGATGCCAATTTTTTGGAATCGTCCCCGTTGCCTAAGAATAAAACCGCGTCATACGGAATATTGCCAAGTGTTTCTGAACGAGAGATATGTTCCAATTGATTTGACAGGTTTGTTTTCAAATCGGGTGATAATTCTTCGTTTGTTAAGATGTCTGATAATACTTCGCGGGCGCGTGTGTTGGCGGCGTTTCGTGTTTTATATAATGATGCACGTATTGCGACGTCTTTGATAGAATCTGATTTTCCGGCATCATAATAGAAAATACCAATTGCAGGTATGTTATATAAATCCGCAGCCATATCTGCAACATAAGCCATTTTTTCGCCCGATGCATCATTAGGTGCCAATATTATCATATTTTTGATTTTATCTTTCTGCATTTGATTGACGATTGTTTCGATGCTCTGTGTAGGGATTAAATTCACAGTCATAATCCCGTCACCCAATGCAGATGTGTCTGATGTGAAAGATATCACAGGTAGGCTTGATGGTTTCATATCATGCAATAATTTAGCGTCTTCGGCAAACAATGGGCCGATTATTACGTCTGGGTCCGATGCCAAGGCTTCATTTATTATTTCATAGCGTTCGTCCATTGTTCCAGATAAATCAAAGAAAGTGATTTTTACGTTGGTTTTGGGTTTACGTAAAAACGCGGTTTCAATTGATGTTTTTATTTCGTTTCCATGTGCTTTGGCGATACCGCTGGTTGGTAATAAAACAGCGATATCCGCGCTGGGGCCACCATCGTCTGAACCATAAAGCGATGTGGAATACAGAAAAGAATCTTGGACATCGGTCGGGTTTGATGTTGCGGTTGCATTATATCTGCCGTAATCTGAATCAAATACGTCGCCACCACAGCCCGCCAACAAAGTTGTTAAACCAATCAAAATTAAAAATTTATTCATAGACATTGAAAAACCTATTTTTTGTATGCTATCATTTTACTACAAAAGGATTAAAAATGCAATCAGGGCTTTATGTAGTCGGAACACCAATTGGAAATTTATCTGATATGTCGCCACGTGCGGTCGAAACATTGAAAAATGTTGATTTAATTGCCGCAGAAGATACACGCGTGTTTGGCAAATTGGCGAGACATTTTGATATTAAAACGCGCACTGTTTCGTGTCATGAACATAATGAACGCGAAGTAGTCGATGGGTTGGTTGAAAAAATGCAGTCCGGTATGGCGATTGCGACTGTGTCTGATGCAGGGATGCCGGGTGTCAGTGACCCGGGATTTCGTTTGGTTCGTGCAGCGCGAAATGCGGGTGTGCCAGTATTTATGGTGCCGGGGGCGACCGCGGTTATATCTGCGCTGGTGTTGTCTGGGTTTCCAACAGACCGCTTTACGTTCTGTGGTTTTTTCGATGAAAAGAAAGTTCGTGATGATAATAAAATCAGGCACACTATTATTTATTATGAAAGCCCAAATCGGATTATGGACACGATTAAAGTCTTGGCATCTGTTATGCCAGAACGTCAAATTGCGATTGTGCGTGAAATCACAAAAATTCATGAAGAAACAATTATTGGATATCCGGCTGATTTAATAAACATAGAACCTCCGCGTGGTGAAATAGTTATTGTTATTGCGCCGGCGCCAGATAAAAAAATGTCTGATGATGAAATATCTCAAATTGTAAATGAGGTTGTTCAGAATTCTACGAAATCTGCGGCGGCCCAGTTGGCATCTCGGGCGGGGATTTCGAAAAAAGAAGCCTATAAAAAATTGGTGGAAAATAAATGATAAAATTTGTTGGGTCGTTTACGACTGTTAAATCTTTGCCGAATACTCAATTCACAGAATATGCGTTTGTGGGGCGCAGTAATGTTGGTAAATCATCGTTGATAAACGCGATAGTTGGGGAAAAAATTGCGCGGACTTCAAATACGCCTGGGCGGACACAGAGTTTGAATTTGTTTAATGTTCATGATAAGACCATGATTGTAGATTTGCCGGGATATGGTTATGCGCGTGTGTCTAAAACAGAGGCTTTGCAATGGTTAAACCGATTGGAAGAATATTTATTAAATCGTTCGCAATTGCGCAGGCTGTTCATTTTAATTGATTCGCGGATTGGGGCGAAAGATTCTGATTTGGATTTAATGGATTTTTGTGATAATAATGGGATTTGCTATCAAATTGTTTATACCAAGAAAGATAAACGTGTGCGTGAAAAATCTCAGTTAAATTTGTCACACGAAAATCATCCTGCGATGGTTGAAAATATTTTGGAAACGTCCGCTGAGAAAAAGTCTGGATTGGACGAATTAAAGGAAATTATTGGTGTCAAATAAAAATGTTTTTAATGTTTCAAACCCAATGCATATTCTGGATGCGTTGTGGGGTATGATTGAAAATTATAAAAACGATTTTTCTGAGGTTTTGATTTTTTTGCCTTCGCGACGTGCGGTGCGTGGCGTGGAACGAATGATTGTGGACAGGCTGGGGCACGCAACAATTTTGCCGAATTTAATACCGCTGGGGACAGGGGTATATGATACAGATGAAAATGACGAAGCAGGGGATGATGTTATATCAAACCAAGAACGCGTTGTTGTGTTGGCTAAGTTGTTATCGGCAGATGCGAACATTGGAAATATAGCAACCGGATTGCCGATTGCGCGTGATTTTATTCGTATGCAAGATTATTTGAATAACGAAGGTGTCGATATTCGCGATATAAATTGGTCCGATTTGATTGATGAAAAATATTCGCATCATTTTCAAAACAAAGCACGAATATTAGATATCTTGAAACAATTACCAAATGACAGGTTGACCGTAACCCAGCAACGTAATAATGATATTCGTGCGTGGATAAAAAAATTAAACGAATATAAATTGGTTATTGTGTGTGGTTCTACGGCGTCTGTGCCGGCAACTGCGGATTTAATGTATGAAATTGCAAGGCGTGATAATGGGCGGATTATTTTGTCTGGGAAAATATCGGGCGATGTTGCAGATTTTATGTTGGATACAAATCCATATAATGCAGAATATAAATTTTTACAGAGATTGAATTTGTCTGTTGATGATGTGCAAACCATCAATGTTGGTGAATGTAGTGTGATGAATGTTATGAATATCGCGTTCGGAAATTCAGGGGCACATATTGATAAAAAATTGGATAATTGTAAACTGATAGAATGTGCGCGCGAAAGTGAAGAAGCACGCGTGGCCGCCGAAATTGCGTGTCGTGGGTGTCGTGAAAATAAATCTGTGTTGATAATTACTCCGGACGCTGCTGCGAATCAGCGAATAAAAATGGAAATGTCTCGTCGTGGCGTCGTGGCGGATTTTTCATCTGGGGTATCTGGGAATATGACCGATTTGGGACGTGCGATATTAAATTTATTTGATGCTTTCGCGCAAAATGGTGGACATGAATTTGAACAATTGTATATGGACGCAAATTACAATTTGTTTGATATGTTGGTGAAATTTGTTGATGAAAATGATGGCAGTGTTTTTCAGCCACAATTTGTAATTGAAAATAATGATGATGTTGCAATTTGGGAAAATATAAAAAATCTGTCTAAAATTTTATGCGAAAATAATATCAGATTAAATTTATCAGATGCGCGTGCGTTTATATCCGATGCGATTGGAGGTGTTTCTGTACGTGACAGAAAAGACCAAGATTGTCGTGTCTGTGTTTTGGGAACGATTGAATCGCGTATGCAAAATGCAGATATCATTATATTGACAGGATTGAACGAAGGAATGTTCCCGAGTTTGGGTTATGAAAATTCTTGGTTGCCACGTGATGTTGCAAAGAAAATAGGTCTGCCGTCGCCAAATCGGAAAGTGTCTTTGATGGCACTCGATTTCATGAATTTATCATGTGGGGGTGAAGTTTATTGGTTGCGATCAAAACAATCGGGTGGGGTGTTGACTACGGAATCCAGATTCTTATCGCGTGTGCGTGTCGCGGTTGGTGATATGCAAACAGATAATGATATTTTGAATGTTGTGCGTGATGCGGATAATGTGGCATATAAACCGCTTGATTATTCTGCGCCAATTCCGCCGATTGACCGCAGTGACGTTTATGTGACGGAATTAGAATTATTGATTCATAACCCGTATGCGTTTTATGCAAAACATATTTTGAAATTAAAGCCGATGGACGATTATTGGATTTTGCCAGATGCGCGGGATTTTGGAATCTTGGTGCATGATGTGATTGAAAAAGCGACGGATTTTGATACTGATGTTTTAATTCGTGAAATGGACAAACGTGCCAAAGAGGTTTTAAAAGATAATTATGTTTTGTTTTATTTTTGGCATAAACGGTTCTGTGAAATTGCGCCATTTGTTGCGAATTATTTCAAAGATAAACCAATTGAATACACAGAAATTTTGGGTTCGGTCAATATCGCGGGACGTAATGTGCGTGCGCGTGCGGATTTAATCTGGGACGGCGTGGTTATGGATATTAAAACCGGCAGCGCGCCCAGTAAAAAACAATTGCTGGACGGAACCATGCCACAAATTGCATTGGAAGGATTTATGATGCAATCTGGTGGATTTCCGATAAAGATGCGTGATATTTCAATAACGCCGATTCTGCAGTTTTTACAATTGAAAAATGGCGATGTAGGTTTGATTGAATATCGTGACGATGTCGCGCAAGAGATGATAGATAACACCGTTCAAAAGGTGCGTGAATTATTCGGGCAATACAGTGGCAACATGCCCGCGCCGTACGAATACCGCGAAAGCGTGGGGGCCAAATATCACGAATGGGACGATTTAGCCCGCGTGGACGATTGATTAAATTTCCAGCATTAAACCACAATGGTCGGTGGGTTTTGTGTGCAGGCGCGGTTCGCGGTCTATTTCACAATTTTTAACCATTTTAATGGCGGTTTTATTGCACAGGAAATAATCCAAACGCAGGCCTTGTTTGTTGCCGATTGTATCGCGACCGCGATATCCATACCATGTGTAATCGATGTCTTTTGGGTGTGTTGTGCGCCATGCGTCTGTCCAACCCATGTTCAACCATTGTTGCATGATTTCGCGTGCGCGCGGGGCGGAAATTGATGAGCCTATATAACCCCGTGGATTCCAAATGTCCCTGTCTTCAATTGCGACATTAAAATCGCCGCCGATTATTACCGGTTCTTCGGAATCTGTGAATTGGGCGATGTATTTTGTAAAAGCGTTCATCCAATCGATTTTATATGGAAATTTTGGTGAATCTTCGCTTTCCCCGTTTGGCATATATACATTTATTATGCGAACGTGTCCATCAACCACGCATTCCAGAAAACGTGCATTTACATCCGGGTATGTAGGCAGTCCCAAAGTGACATCTTCGATAGAGTTTTTAGAAAATGTCGCGACCCCGTTCCATGATTTTTGACCAAATACTTTGATATTATATCCAAATTCGTCAAAAATATTGTGTGGGAAATTGGCGGTTTCGACCTTTAATTCTTGGACCAAGATAGTATCATATTCACCGCGATGCAAAATATCCAGAAAACTTTCTATATGGGCACGGATAGAGTTTATATTTAATGTCAGTATTTTCATATTTGCAATCTTTATTTTGTAATACTATAATACACCGTGTCCAATATAAAAACAACAAGGATTTTATGTTATGAATATGTATCAAGTGTTAAAGCAAGTGGCGCAAGAATCGCCAGATGCTTTGTTTTTGGTACGCGAAAAAATCAGTTTCAGTCAGGCATTATCTCTGATTCATGCACGTGCGACAACTTTGCATAAATTGGGGGTAAAATTAGGTGATGTTGTTGGTTTGTTGGCACATAATATACCTGAATTTCCGTTGACTCTGTTTGCGTGCTGGTATTTGGGGGCAACTGTGTTGTTGCTGGATACGAATTTAACACCGTTTGAATACGATAATATGGCGAAGACTGTCAATTGCAGGTTGGTTTGTGCGGAAAAATCTTTCTTTTATGATACTAAAAATTTCAAGTTTTTCGATATTCAAACCCCGGATGACGGTGTTGATAAAAGATTAAAACCTGTTGATTTGACAGAGAAAGATATTGCAACTTTGTCTTTTACTTCGGGTTCAACCGGCGTGCCAAAGGTTGTGCCGTTAACGCATGGTAATTTGAAAACGTCTTCGGATGGTTATTCTGATATGGGGCGATGGATTCACAAGAATGAGATTATGTATGGATTTTTGCCACTGTATCATGTGTTCGGTTTTGCAGCCGGTATTTTGGCACCTATGCATTTTCATATGGGGATTTTATTGCAACCCACGATAAATCCGAAAAATATCTTGGATGATTTCAAAATTTATCGACCACATTGTATTCCCGCAGTGCCACGTCTTTACGAGGTTTTTCGTAATAAGATAATTGAAGGTGTCAAAGCGCAACATAAATGGTGGTTGGTGTCGTTCGTTTTGAAATATCAAAAGTTTTTAAGAAAAATCGGTATGGGTTGGTTGGTCAAGAAAGTCCAAAAACCATTGCAGGCTATTTTTGGTGGACGTGTAAATCTGATGATTGCGGGTGGGGCGGCAACCAAGCCCGAAGTGGAAAGTTTTTATGAATCATTGGGAATCGCGTTTGTCCAAGGCTATGGTATGACCGAAACCGTTGGACCTTTTTGTTGTTCACGACCGGTAAAACATCGTGTTCCGTTTGCTTTCGGAACGCCTGTGGGGTGTTCTGAATGTACTATTCGCGATGCAGATGAAAATGGTATCGGGACGCTGTGGGTGCGTGGGCCAAATGTGTTTTGTGGATATTTGAATAATGATGCGGCTAATTCAGAATCTTTCGATAAAGATGGTTGGTTTAATACCGGCGATTTGGTTTACATGGATAAAAACAAACAATACCATTTCGCAGGTCGTAAAAAACAAGTCGTCGTTTTGGATAGTGGTAAAAATGTCTATCCCGATGAATTGGAAGCATTATTCATGGAAATAGATGGTGTTAAAAATGTGGCTGTGTTTGAACACAAAGTAAATAATAAAACGGTCACATATGGCGTATTCCAAGTGGACGAATCCATAACTATGGAAAAATTATCAAAGGCAATTGCGGATGCGAACAAAAAGGTCGCGTCCTATAAATGGGTGACGCATTTCGCGATGACGACGGAAGATTTACCGATGACCAGCACTCAAAAGGTAAAACATCACGTTGTGCGTCAAAATTTAATTGATGGAAAATACCCAAATAAACACGAATAATTGGTTAGTTAAAAAAAAGGATGAAGAAATGAATATGTATGATTTGTTGCTTAAAAATGTAGAACGTAATCCAGAAACCATATTTTTGGTGCGCGAAAATGTTAATTTTAAAGATTTTGAAGAAAATGTGCGTGCGCGTGCGACGACTTTGCATGATGCAGGTGTCAAACCAGGCGATGTTGTTGGTTTGTTGTCACATAATATTCCGCAATTTCCGTTGACTTTGTTTGCAATTTGGTATTTGGGTGCGCGTGTGTTGTTGTTGGATACAAATTTAACTGCGACTGAATACGACAATATGACGCATTTAACAGATTGTAAATTGGTGTGCGCTGAAAAGTCTTTCTTTTATGATGCGAAAGATTACAAATTCTTTGATATAGAAACCAAAGATAAAAAAGCAGACGAAAAATTAAAACCTTATAAATTAAAAGATGATGATATTGCAACATTATCTTTTACATCTGGGTCAACCGGTGTCCCAAAGATTGTGCCGTTGACGCATTTTAATTTGGTTTCTTGTTCTGATAATTTGGAATATTTGAATCAATGGTTAAAGCCGGGTGAAATATTCTATGCGTTTTTGCCGTTGTATCACGTGTTCGGGTTCGCAGTCGGATTTTTGGCGCCTTTGCATTTCGGTATGGGGATTTTGTTGCAATCGACTATTAATCCGAATGCAATCTTGCAAGATTTTGCGCAATATAAACCACATGTTATTCCGGCTGTACCAAAATTGTGGGAAATTTTCCGTAAAAAGATTATCGAAGGAATCAAAGCCAAAAAGAAATGGGGATTGGTGTCTTTCATTATGAATAATCAAAAATTATTGCGGGCAATCGGTTTAGGTAAATTGGTTGATAAAGTTTTAACCCAGATTCGGGCTATCTTTGGTGGACGTGCCAGATTGTTGGTGGCGGGTGGTGCCGCGACTAAGCCAGAGGTCGAAAAATTTTATACTCAATTGGGAATGGCGTTTGTCCAAGGATATGGTATGACTGAAACTGTTGGACCAATTTGTTGTTCAAGACCTTTGAAAAAACGTATTGCGTATGCATTCGGTGCGCCGATGGGGGATACTGAATGTCAAATCCGTAATCCAGACGAACATGGTATTGGAATGTTGTGGGTTCGTGGAAACCAGATTTTGTGTGGATATCTGAATAATGAAAATGCCAACAAAGATTGTTTCGACAAAGACGGATTTTTCTGTACTGGGGATTTGGTGTCTGTGGATAAAAACGGTGAATACCATTTCGCAGGTCGGAAAAAACAAGTCATTGTTTTGGACAGTGGTAAAAACGTTTATCCTGATGAACTGGAAGCATTATTCATAGAAATCCCGGGCGTTAAAAATGTCGCGGTTTTTGAACATGAAATTGGTGGCAAAACCGTTGCGTACGGTGTATTCAGTGTTGAAGAAGGTATGACTATGGAAAAATTGGCTGCGGCTGTGGCGGCGGTAAATAAAAAAGTTGCGTCTTATAAATGGGTGACGCATTTTGCAATGACTACCGATGATTTGCCGGTCACCAGCACGCAAAAGATTAAACATCATGTTGTACGTCAATGGTTGATTGATGGTAAATATACAATGAGACACGAATAATTGTTATTGCGTCTGGGAGGTAAAATCCCTGGACGTAAATCAAAACAAAAGGTTTATGTTATGAATATGTATCAAAAACTTGAAAATGCTGCGAATCAATGGCCTGAAAATTTATTTTTGGTTCGTGAAGGTATCACATATTCTCAATTTATTCAACAGGTGCGTGCGCGTGCATCAACACTGAATAAATTGGGAATTAAACATGGCGATGTTGTTGGTATTTTGTCGCATAATTTACCGCAATTTCCGTTGACGTTGTTTGCAATATGGTATCTGGGCGGGGTTGTGTTGATGCTGGATACTAATTTAACTCCGTTCGAATATGATAATATGACCCAAATTGCAGGTTGTAAATATGTATGTGCAGAACCTTCGTTTTTCTATAAAACCGATAAATTCAAATTTATAGATATCACACGCCAAGACGGGGATATAGATTATGATTTGCGCGCGTGGCCATCTGAATCAACCGACATTGCAACTATGTCATTTACGTCGGGATCTACCGGCACGCCAAAGGTTGTTCCGTTAACGCATTTTAATTTAACAGAATGCGCAAATTCATTGGAAGATATGTCTGATTATTATCATTCAGGTGAAATCATGTATGGATTTTTGCCACTGTATCATATTTTTGGTTTTGCAGTTTGCATTCTTGGGACAATTCAATATGGTGGTGGCTTGGTGTTACAGCCTGTGATAAATCCGAAGTACATTTTGGACGATTTTCAAAAATTCAAACCACATGTTATTCCTATTGTGCCACGCGTATTGGAATTGTTCCGTAATAAAATTATCGACGGAATGAAAGCTCAAAAAAAATGGCGCGTTGCTTCGTTCATTTTGAATAATCAAAAAACCCTGAAAGATATGGGATTGGATTTCTTTGTTCGCAAAGTCCAAGAACCATTGTTGGATATCTTTGGTGGTCGCGTAAAATTATTGATAGCAGGTGGTGCCGCGACCAAACCAGAGGTTGAAAATTTCTATGAATCATTGGGATTGGCATTTATCCAAGGATACGGTTTAACCGAAACCGTTGGACCGATTTGTATTTCAAAGCCAACAAGTAAACGTATGGCGTATTCTGTGGGGTCGTCTACATCAAATAACGAATGTGAAATTCGCGACAAAGATGAAAACGGTGTTGGCATTTTGTGGGTGCGTGGCCATCAAGTGTTTAATGGTTATTTGAATAATCCAGAGGTTAATGCGACCGTATTTGATGAAAAAGGATTTTTTAACACTGGCGATATGATGTATATGGATAAAAACGGCGAATTGCATTTCGCAGGTCGTAAAAAACAAGTCATCGTTTTGGACAGTGGTAAAAACGTCTATCCCGATGAATTAGAAGGATTGTTTATGGAAATCGATGGCGTTAAAAATGTAGCGGTCTTTGAACACAAAGTTGGCGATAAAACCGTTGCATACGGCGTATTCCAGGTTGAACCAGGTATGACAATCGAAAAATTATCAGCAGAAGTAACGCAAGCAAATAAAAAAGTTGCATCCTATAAATGGGTGACGCATTTTGCGATGACTACCGATGATTTACCGATGACCAGCACGCAAAAGGTGAAACATCACGTTGTGCGTCAAAATTTGATAGATGGAAAGTATCCAGAACGTAAGGAATAATCCGTTGAACAATTCTCTTTAATTTATAGACACTGCCGATTTTGGCGGTGTTTTATTATTGTTCTTATTTCCCCAGACACAATCTTGAAAATGTCATGTCTGCGATTTCGTTGGTTGTGATTACACCGAGTATCTTGCCGATTGCCTCACTTGCGTGGCGGACGTATTCGGCAAAGATATCATAATTGCCGTCGTATTTTGAAACCGCATTTTCAAGGTTTTGGATTGCATCTGACAATAATTCGTATGTGCGTTCATTGATTGCAACGCGTGATTCAGTGCCGCCCATCAATTCGTGCATTTTATTTTTAATCGCGTTTAATAATTTATCAAATCCGTTACCATTTTTTGTCGAAGTATAAATAACATCACTGCAATCTTGGTTTTTTATTAAATCAGATTTATTTACAACCGTAATTTCTTGCGGATTTATTTGCCCCGGTACGTTGTCATAGACATGGATTATTAAATCTGAATTTTCAATTTCATTATGTGTGCGTTCAATCCCTATTTTTTCTATCACGTCCGACGATTCCCTGATCCCCGCCGTATCCGACAGATTTACCAGATATCCATCAATATCTATCTGCATTGATACTACATCACGCGTAGTGCCGGCGATATCGGAAACTATCGCACGATTTGAACCGACCAATTTATTAAATATAGACGATTTGCCCACATTCGTTTCACCAATCAAAGCAATGTTAAAACCGTTACGCAAAGCGCGATTTGCGCGGAATCCATCAATTGCAGATTTTAATTCGGTTAATAAATTTTGTGTTTCAAATAATATTTTTTTATCAATGTCTTTGGGCAAATCGTCAGCATCGTAATCCAGTATAGCCGCCGCATACGCCGATATTTCAATCATTTTATTGCGCCATGCAATATATTTTTTTGAATCGCCACCGGTTAATGATTTCAGTGCACTTTGCCTTTGTTTGTCTGTTTGTGCATCAAGCAGTGCGATTAAACCGTCTACATCGGTTAAATCCATTTTGTTATTATAAAAAGCGCGTCTTGAAAATTCGCCACGCGTTGCAATACGTGCGTTGTGGGCGCGTAAAAATTCAAAGATTTTATTTATTACTGCGGGCGCACCATGAGAATAGATTTCAATAATATCTTCTCCTGTGAAAGAGTGGGGCGCATTAAAAAACACAACAACACATTGGTCAATTAAATCGCCAGTATCATCACAAAGGTTTGTAAAATATGCATGACGGGGGACAACCCTCCCCACCGCTTTGCGGTCCCCCCCGCCCCGGGCGGGGAATATTATCTTGCTTGCTAAATGGGCAAGGTTATTTCCGCTGATGCGTATAACCGCTACGCCGGATTTTCCGTTCGCAGATGAAAGTGCAAATATAGTGTCATTATTCATATTGTTATTTTCCGCTGATTTCTTTTAATGCGATTGGAACCAATTTTGCGACGTCCAGATTTGGATTTTGCGAAACTATTTTTTGCGCCATGTCAACAATATCCATGCGGCGATATCCCAATGATTCAAGTGCCGCCAACAAATCAGGCAATGCACCACCCGTATCAACGGTAAAATCAAAATTGCCACCGCCCATTTTGTTTTTCAATTCAACTATGATTTTTTCGGCGACTTTTTTACCAACCCCAGGCGCAGTCGCAATTGTTTTTGCGTCCCCCGTTGCAATAGCGGTCATCAATGTATCCGGTTTAATAGTGGACATAATCGCCATCGCGACACGTGGTCCAACGCCAGACACCGTGGTCAATTGGTTGAATAAATTTTGCGCCGCAATGGTTGAAAAACCAAATAAACGTATTGAATCTTCGCGGACAATCGTTTCAATCCAAAGGCTTACATTCGATTTCAAAGCCAAGATTTCCGGCGTATAGACTTTATATCCAACGCCTGAGACCATTAAAATTACAAAATCATTGCCTATGTAATCAATTACGCCTTGCAATTTTCCAATCATTTGTTATCCTTTTGAGGTAATTTTAATATAATAAAATCAAAAGGTCAAATATGAGTGGACACAGCAAATGGCACAACATCCAACACAAGAAAGGATTGGTTGATGCGGCACGCAGCGGTTTATTTACTAAATTGGCGCGTGAAATAACTATGGCGGCGAAATTGGGTGATAAAAATCCGGATAATAATCCGCGTTTAAGATTGGCGATTTTACAGGCCCGTAAAAATTCTATGCCAAATGACAATATTAAACGCGCGATAGAGAAAGCGTCTGGCAGTAATACTGATAATTACGTTGCGGTGCGATATGAAGGCTATGGTCCAAACGCGGTGCCGGTTATTGTTGAAGCCTTGACCGATAATCCACGGCGCACAGTGCCTGAAATCCGCAATATTTTTGCCAAGAATGGTGGAAATATGGGCGAAGAAGGCTCGGTCGTGTTTATGTTTTCGCATGTTGGGCAAATTATGTATTCTGCGTCGGTTGGAAAAACAGAAGACGAAATGATGGAATTAGTTATGGAAGTGGATGCAGATAATCTGGAAACATCCGAAGAAGGCTTTATCATCACTACCAAAACCGATAATTTTATGAATGTTCAAAAAGCGTTGGCTGATAAATTGGGTGAACCTGAAAATGCGGAAATTACATGGGTTCCGAATATGCCAATGGATTTAGACGACGAAGCATACGCGAAACTTGAAAAATTAGTGGATGCGCTGGACGCGAATGATGACGTTCAAAAAGTATTCACAGCAGCTGCATAAAAATAAATTATAATAATAAATCTGCTGGTTGTCGGCGCGTTTATGTAGGTTTACTACACTGCACTTGCCGACAACTGCGCATCTTCATCATTCTAATTTATTTTTGAAAAACACCGGCATTTGCCGGTGTTTTTTGTTGCAATAACGAAAATCGGTTATTGATTTGCAGGTTTTTGTTCCCCAGATTTTGCTGCATTCATTCTTTGTTCATACAATGCTTCGAAATCTACCATTTGCAAAGTCAATGGTTGGAACCCAGATTCAGATGTCAAACGGGTGACCAGAGCGCGAACAGATGGGAACAAAATTGTTGGGACATCAATCAATAATGTTTTGCGTTTTGTTTCTTCATCTTTTTCTTCGTATTGAACCATTCCGGTATAAGTTGATTCAATCATAAATATTGTTTTGTCATCTTTGTCCAATTTGGAATGAACACGTGTCACTAAATCAACCATATAAAGGTTGTTTTCTGAACCTTTGATATTGATGTCAATGTTGATTTCCACCTTGGCCTGGCCATTGTCTTGTTTAAAGAATAATTCTGGTACATTCGGGCTTTCGAAAGAGATGTCTTTTAAGAATTGAGATATAATATTAAACTTTGGCATAAGTTGCTCCTTTTTTTATCCTCGGTTTTATGATAATATAGCATTAAGAATTAGTTTTTACAAGTGGGGGGATGTGAAAATGTTCGCTTTTGGTAAAATGTTCAGATTTTTAGGGGCCTTAGTGTTGGTTTGTGGAATGTGGGGCTGTGATTTATCCAGTCCGCGCCATGTAGGGGACGATTCAAAAATACCGTCTAATTTGCGGGCTGTGTCATATTCTTCTTTGCCTGGGTGGCGTGATGATGATGTGCGGTATGCGCTTCAGGCGTTCCGTAATACATGTAAAGCCAAAATTCAATATAATGGTTCAGTTGTGCCGGATCCGGAATTATTACGCGAAAAATGTAATACTTTGCCCAGTGCTTCTGCGGATATAGCCACCGTTCGTGCGTGGTTTGAATCTAATTTCCAACCGTATCAAATTTATAATGAAAAAGGTGGAAAGACCGGGACTTATACCGGGTATTATTCACCGGTCATAGATGGTTGTCGGCAAAAGACCGCCAAATGTAACGAACCGATTATGGGTGTGCCAATTGACGGGAAAAATTACAAAGGCGTTTCCAAAAAAGATATTTTGAATAAAAAAATAGGTCGTGTATTGTATTGGGCAAATATGGTTGATGTGCAAAACCTGCAAATCCAAGGCAGTGGTATGTTGAAATTAGAAGACGGTGAAATGGTTAAATTGAATTTTGCTGCGGTTAATGATATGCCTTTTAAATCTATTGGTGGGCAATTAAAAGATCGCGGAATTAAACCAGATGGCGGATATTCTGCGGACGCAGTGTGGACTTATTTAAAGAAAAATCCAAAACTGGCCAAAGAAGTTATTTACAACAATCCACGATATGTGTATTTTTATGAAACACCACAACACAGCGTTATTGGGAAATTGGGAACGCCGTTGTCTAAGATTCGCAGTATCGCGATGGACGATTCTATTTATACATTGGGATTGCCTGTGTATATAAATACTTCGTTATCAGACGGGCGCAGTTTCAATCGTTTGATGATTGCCCAAGATACAGGTGGCGCAATACGTGGTTGGATTCGTGCAGATATATTCTTTGGGTCGGGTGATGAAGCATACCAGATTGCACACGGCCAACACAGCCAGGGGCAGATGTTTATCTTAATGCCAAAAGAATACAGTTATGTTAAACCCAGATAAGAAAGTAAAATTAACCGTTCGTAAATCAAGACCCCAAACTTTGGCGTCTTCGTTTGGTGGCTTGATGGACACATTCGGTGTGCGTGCGTCAGATGCGGATTTGGCGATAAATTGGCGAAATGTCGTTGGAAATGAAATCGCAAATATTGCGAATGTGTGCGCGATTAAAACGATGCGGAATAATAAATTTAATATTGTATTGCGACCTGTATCGCCGGCGTTTGCGCTGGAATTATCTTATAAGGTTGATGAAATAGCCGAAAAAATCAATGCTTATTATGGTCGCATTGCGGTTGCAAAAATAACAATCAGGAAAAAATAATTATGAAACGAATTTTGGGGATTGATCCAGGACTTTTGCATACAGGTTGGTCGATAATAGATGTTGTGGGGTCTTCGCGTAAATATGTTGCCAGTGGTGTTATTTTGCCCCCAACCAAAGAATCTTTGCCAAATCGTTTGGCGTTTATATTTCAAAATGTTTCAAAAATTTGTGATGAATTTCAACCGAATGAATGTGCGATAGAGGTTATATTTGTAAATAAGAATGGCAAGACTACATTATTGTTGGCCCAGGCGCGGTCTGCCGCGATTACTGCAGTTGCGGTTCAAGGTATCGGTGTTTTCGAATATGAACCCAATAAAGTGAAAAAAGCATTGGCTTGTTCGGGGCATGCAGACAAAGAGCAAATTTATAAAATGTTGTCTATTTTATTGCCTGTGGCGCATCCGAAAACTGCGGACGAAAGTGATGCGATTGCAATAGCGTTGACGCATGCGAATACTTCGCGTTTTGAATAAGAAAAAATTTTAATTTATAAAATATTTTTTTATGATAACATTTGTTTGCCAGGGGAGGGTGATGAGCAGAGAAAAATATCTTGCCGTACGTAAAAATGTGACCGGATTTTCATTTGCAAATCTGGGGTTGTTTTCTGGATTTGGTACTGGCGTTGTCAATGCTGTTTATTCGTTGACGTTGCTCGGGATTTTTGAATTGTTTTTTTCGCAAAATGTTGCGTCTGCGGCGGTCGGTGTGTATGCGGCGATTTATGCGTTGTTTGGTGCTGTGGTTGGTATTTTTTCAACAGAAATTTTACATTGGTTCACAAAAACAAGATTGTTGTATATAACGATGACTACGTTGGGTGCGTGTTATGCGATGATGAGTTTTTCTGTAAAACCGATGACGTTTATTACTTTGGATTATGTGGCCCAGGCGGCATTAACATTGATAAATATTTTATTGCCGTTGTTTATATCTGATTTTTCCAAAGGTATCGGAATGGAAAAATTAAATGCGCGTTTTATGTTGTGGACAAATGTGGGGGCATTGATTGCGCCTGTGTTTGCTATGACGATAGTCAGTCATTTTGCAGGTAATTATCGGACGCCTTTCTTGGCTGCGGGTATGATTTATTTTTCAGGTTTATTGTTTTTCAAACATTTCGGGATTGTTCAACAAGAAAAAGTTTTAAAACATGTCAATATGCGGAAAACTATGCGTTTGTTGCGGATAGGTATGCGCGCGTTCTTTGCACGTTCGGGAATGTTGCGTGCATATATGGTTAATTTCGGGTTTTATGCTCTGCGGTCTATGCGGTTGTTGTATGTTCCGATAATTGTGATTGAAAATGGTTTTTCAAATGAAACGTTGGGTATCATTTTGTCTGTGGGTATTTTGCCGTATATAATTGTTGATTCTTTCATTGGTAAATGGATGAAAAAATATGGTATTAAATTATGGCTGACACTGGGATTTTTATTGTTTGCTCTGTTTTCTTTGTTGGCGACATTTGTGTCGGGATATTGGTTGTTGGCGATTTTTGTCTTATGGCAAATCCCTGGTGCGTTTATGGAAGCGGCGCACGATTTGTTATTCTTTAACGAAATGCCCAAAAAAGACCAATCGCGTTTTTATGGTATTTTCAGAACCAGTGTGAATTTTCCAAATGTAATCGCGCCGATTTTTGGAACGCTGTGTATTGCAATATTTGGTGTGACGTCGGCGGTGTGGTTGATTACCGCTGTGGTCGGGGTTTTGTCAACAATTGTATTGTGGTCTGGGCATAAATAATAGACCTTGCGTTGTGAGAGTTTTCTTTGTATGATTTCGGTATAAAACGAAAGGGGTTTTTTATGGCAAAGAAAGAAGTTGCAAAAGAAACGGTCGCGTCAAAAAATCCGGCATTGGAATCTGCTTTGGCGCAAATTCAAAAACAATTTGGCAAAGAAGCCATTATGAAAATGGGCGATGGTTCACAACAAAATATAGAGGCGATATCGTCGGGGTCTTTGGGATTGGATATCGCGTTGGGAATCGGTGGTTATCCACGTGGACGAATTGTTGAAATTTATGGACCTGAATCTTCGGGAAAAACAACGTTGGCATTGCATGCGGTGGCAGAGGCACAAAAGAAAGGCGGTACATGTGCGTATATTGATGCTGAAAATGCACTGGACCCCAGTTATGCAAAAAAATTAGGTGTTGATGTTGCAAATTTGATTATTTCTCAACCTGATTCTGGGGAACAGGCTTTGGAAATTGCTGATACTCTGATTAAATCTGGTGCGGTTGATGTTGTGGTGATTGATTCTGTTGCTGCATTGGTACCCAAAGCGGAATTAGAAGGTAATATCGGTGATTCTTTTGTTGGGACAACCGCGCGTTTAATGTCACAAAGTTTGAAAAAACTGGCGGGGTCTGTATCTCGCAGTAATACTTTGTTGATATTCATCAACCAGATTCGTATGAAAATTGGTGTGATGTTCGGAAATCCAGAGACGACATCCGGTGGTAATGCGTTGAAATTCTATGCATCTGTGCGTTTGGATATTCGCAGAACTGGCGCAATCAAAGACAAAGAAAATATCATCGGAAACGAAACGCGTGTCAAGGTTGTTAAAAATAAAGTTGCACCACCTTTTCGGACTGTGGATTTCAAAATTATGTATGGTGAAGGTATTTCGCGCATCAGTGAAATTTTGGATATGGGTGTTAAATATAACTTTATCGAAAAGGCCGGTTCGTTTTATTCATACAACAATGAACGCATAGGTCAAGGTGAAGCGAATGCGCGTCAATGGCTGAAAGACCATCCGGATGCACAACAAGAATTGTTGGATAAAATCATGGCACGATCGAATGGTATTGCAGAAGAGATGACAACCGGTCCAATTGATGAAGAATCGGAAACAGTTGTTGAAGAATAATTTTGTTTTTGGGCGACGCGAAAGTGTCGCCTGAATTTTGAATAACCAAAGGAGAAAAAAATGGGATTAAAACGAGTGCTGGCTTTGACAGACATTGTAATTCGCGGACATATTTTGGTTCCTTTGTGGTGGTCGCGTGAACACAGACGTGCAAGACGCTGTCAGGTTTTGACTTCTGCGATACCGCGTTATTTTAAACAATATTTGCCTGCTGCTGCTGCGATACAAGAACGCAAAGTTATCAAAGATGATAAGGGTGAAAAAATTTGGACACTTTGGTTGCAGGGTGAAGACAAAGCACCCCCGTTGGTCAAGGCGTGTTTCAGAAATATTCGCAAACATTGTAAACAAGAATTAATTGTTTTGGATGAAAATACTATTTTTGATTATATAACTTTGCCCCAAGAAATTATTGAAAAACGCAAGGCTGGTAAAATCAAACATGCTCATTTTGCAGATATTTGTCGCGTGGAATTGCTTTATGAACATGGTGGAATTTGGTTGGATTCAACCGGGTTTGCCACATCTGCGGTGCCTGATTGGATTATCAAAGAAGATTTCTTTGTATATATGGCGGGGCAACATGTTGGGTCGCCTTATTCTTATATGCAAAATTGTTTCATTCGGGCGCGTCGGGGGGCTTATTTGCTGGACGCCTGGCGTGCGATGATTTTGGATTATTGGATTCATGAAAATCATAATTTTGATTATTTTATGCATCAATTGTTATTCAAGACTTTGGTTGAAAATGACGAACGCGCAAAAAAATATTTTGCAAAAATGCCACATGTTGACCAAGATCCTACGCATGCGCTGTGGTGGACTTGGGGTGACAAACCGTTTGATAAAAAAGTTTTTGATGAAGTGACATCTGGTGCGTTTTTCCAGAAAACTACCTATAACAGTCCATGGGCTAAAAATATAGTTCCAGGGACTTTTGCAGATGTTATGATAAACAAAATGTAAAACAATGGGGGTGTGATATGCGTCCAAAAATATCAATAATTATTCCAATGTATAATGTTGAAAAATATTTGCGTCGGTGTTTGGATTCTGTTCAAAATCAGACTTTTCCTGATTGGCAGGCAATTTGTGTTGACGACGGCAGTCCGGATAAATCCGGTGCGATTGCCGAAGAATATGCAAAGCGTGACAAACGTTTCATTGTTTTACACAAAGAAAACGGCGGTTTGTCTGATGCACGTAATTTCGGTATGCCAAAGGCAACGGGTGAATATATCATGTTTTTGGACAGCGATGATTTTATTCATCCCCAGACTATGGAAATTGTTTATGAATTGGCGAAAAAAAATAAATCTGATATTGTGTCGTTCACATACGACAGGTTTTATCGTCCGCAATTGATGGTGTATCATAAATTAGGATTGAATACCGATAATGTTGTGCCGTTGGGAATAAAAAAACGCTATGACGTTGATAAAATCAAAACTTTAACAACCGACGATATTTTTGAATATGCAACGGACAGTGCACATAATGCTTTTAATAAAAATCGTCGTTTTTTAGTGAAACATTGTCAGGTTTGGAAAAATCTGTATCGGCGTGATTTGATATGCGATATTGAATTTATCAAAGGAATTTTGTTTGAAGATTTTCCTTGGTGGTCGCGTGTAATGCTACGTAATCCGCGCGTGACGATTGCGCCGTTGCCATTGTATTATTATATTCCAAATTTTGGTGGGATTGTTTTGTCTGCGAAACAATTGCGGATTATGCAATCTTTGATAGAAGGTATTAAAAATTCTTTTGTTTTATATCGCGACCAAGCAAACGAACATCAAATGAAATTGTGGGGGGAAAATTTCTTGTGGTTTTTTGTGAATTGGGCTTTTCGTAAAATCAAGTATTTGAAGACGGACGATGAATTAAAAATCGCTAAACAAAGTTTTTCTGATTTATATAAACTTGGTATGTTTGACAATGTACCAAAATCGCGAAAAAAATTAGTGTCTAAAATCATGAATTTTATTGGGAAATAATTTCGGGAGCAAACTATGTCAGAAATGTTGGATTATTATGACAAAGAAATGTGTTTTATTGGGTCGCAAACACGTGAAATTGTGCATGAGCGCGGTTTATGGCATAAAACAGTGCATTGTTGGTTGTATGATAAATCTGGTCAGGTATATTTTCAAATCAGAAAAGATGTTGGAAAGTTATATACTACTGCGTCTGGACATGTCCAAAGTGGCGAAAGTATTGATGATGCCCTGCGTCGCGAAGTTTTTGAAGAAACAGGATTACAAATTGATGTTGCAAACAAAGAATTATTAGCAATTGATTCTTGGCGTATGTGCAGTGAAAGATGCGGTGTAAAAAAACAAGATAACGTGTTTGCTAATGTCTTTATGTGTGAAATTGATAATCACGAGTTGAATTTTCACTTTGATGAAATAGAAGTGTCAGGTGTGGTTGCTGTGAATGCGATGGACGCATTAAATTTATTTTTGAATAAAAATGATAAAATTAATGGTGTGCTGTTTGATAATAATGGTATACACGATATGGTTTTAACATCTGATAATTTTTTATTGTGTCCGGGCGAAATCGCCGTTTTGAAATATGGTCGCCAGATGAAATTCGTATGTGATAAAATTTTAAGGCATCAGATATGAAAAGAATTCGTGTTGCGTTTTGTTTGCGTGATATGCAAATGGGTGGGGTTGAATCTGTACTGATTCGAATACTGGATAAATTATTGACGCATAAAAATATTGATGTGTCAATCATAACATATGTTGATATCAAAGAATCAGTGTATCTCGAATATTTCAAAAAACACCCGCAAATTAAATTGTTTTCTTTGTATCCTTGTGTTTGGTTGGGGACCAGGTTGCCACGATTTTTTATCGCACGAATGATTATGCATTCTTTGCGTGATATCTATCGTAATGTCAGACGCACGTTTATTATGCGTAAATGCAAAGACATAGATGTTTTTATTGATTATCATGATTTTGGTTTTTCAGAAGAATTGAAACATATAAAAAATGCCAAAAAAATTGCTTGGGTGCATTCTTCCATAGATGTTTTTATCAAACGCAAATTTGTAAATAAATTAAAATATTACGATAAAATTGTCGCATTAACCGATGAATTCATAAATGATTTTAATTCGCTTTACCCAAATCAAACAAACAAATTTATTCGTATTTATAATCCGATTGATATAGAAGATATTCGGACCCGCGCGGGTGAGGCCGAACCAGATATTGATGGGGATTATTTTTGCACTGTATCGCGATTGACAAATGACAAAGATATAAAAACTTTGATATCGGGTTTTGATGTTTTTTGGAACGATGCGGGGCGACCAGATGTTAAATTAGTAATTGTTGGCGACGGAAATAAAAAATCAGAATATAAAAATTACGCACAACATTTATCGTCTTCAAACCAGATTGTTTTTGTTGGGGCGAAAAAAAATCCTTTTATATATATGAAAAATGCTGTTGCGAATGTTTTGTCATCTCGTGGGGAAGGTTTGCCGACTGTATTGATAGAATCTGCTGCTGTTGGCACATTAAATATATCATCAGATTGTAAATGTGGACCACGTGAAATTTTGTTGAATGGTCGGGCAGGGGTGTTGTTTGAACCCGGGAATATGGACCATCTGGCCAAATGTATGTTTGAGGTTTACAATAAAAAAGTGAACGTGAAATCCATGATAAAAAAATCAACAGATGCGTTAAATCGTTTTGACGCCGAAACAATCGTTGGTCAGATTATATCTCTGATTTCTTGAAACGTTGCGGAATTTTTACGATTATCTTGAATCCCAACATGGCGGGCTTACGCAAAGCATAAATCGGACGCAGGTAAGTTTGCATGAACCGCGCAATACGCAACCAACGTTCGCCATGAAGCCGTCGCGCGTGCGTGACGGCATTTATCGTTCCGTTGCCACGCCGTTTAAGGTGATTCACCCAATCTGCACCGCGTTTTTTTGCTTTGGTTTCCAACATGTCCATATCAATTGCACCGAAATGGAGCAGGTATAAATTTTTATCAATATGGAAATTGTGGCGTTTAATGCTGTGGAAGCCACTGCCCCAAAATACAGGTTTATTTATCACAACCGGTTTAGTATATCGTGTGGACAACAGGGCGTATTCGCGTTGTTCCAAAAATGGCGCATGTTTATCCAGAATCGCTTCGTTATACAAATGTTGCCCAACGTCCAGGCCCAATCCCGACAGGCTTGTGTGGATTTTTTTGTTTGATAAATATTCAGACAAAGTTTTGTGTGTTTTGGGGTCAACGATTAAAAATTCATCGCTGTCACAGCCGATAACTATATCGTATTTTTTTAATAATTCATGTGCGAATTCTGAAATTTTATTTATTCTGTATTTATCGCCCGCTGCGCGTGACATAGGGATATGTTCTAATTTTTTTATGTGTGCGTTACCTGCGTTTTCGGGTGTTGGTTGGTCTGTGCCGTCCAATAAAATATACAAATTTTCAGTTCCCAGATTTTTGCCGTAATATGCAATCCAGCGTGATAAAAAAAATTCATCATCGCGTGCCATTGTTATTGCTGCTATGTGTTTTGTTTTTTTCATATTTCACCGTTTTTTTATTTTATGTATTAAATATCGAATCTGTCGTATCCAGATTTTGATTGGGTTATCAGTCAAAAATTTATTCATATATTTTTCGCCATACAATCTGGTTGCGGTTTCCATGACTGATTTTACCGCGTCTTTATCAGAATGTTTGAATATATATTTTATCTGGTTCCCGCAATCGCCAAAATGCCTGGTAAATGATGATTTTTTTATAAATGGACATCCGTATTTAAATAATTTGCGTGGGTTGTTATATGTAAAACGTCCATAAAATTCATAAATCCCAGCCCATGAACAATTGTTTTTTTGTACCAGGTTTGTTAAACCATGTTCGTATTTGATAGTAATCGTATTTTTCGATGATTCGCGTTTTATGTTAGACATAAATTCATCGAACCATTTTGAAGTAAATATTTTTTTATCCAACCGAACAAACCAAGATTCCATAAATTTGTGTGTTTTGTGCTTTGAAACGACCAATCCGATCGCGTCAGTTTGGATTTGTTCTGATTTTTTCAATATATCGGTCATATCAAACATGGGCCCAAACACAGAATCATTGACCAAATACATAGTGTCATAATTTTTTAATAATTTTTTATCCCGTGCGTATTGAAAAGAGCGTTTATAAGAACCAAAATCGTATTCCCCATGGCGGCCATTGATTGTGTGGATAGTATATGGCTGTAATTTTTCAATTTGGCTGGTTTCGCAATCACAATCTGTACATAAAATTATATCGCCAAATTTTGCAAGTGTGGAAACGTACAAAATCAATGCGTCGTCGATGATGCCGTGGTTATCATATGCTGCGAATAAAAATAATCGTTTGTGGGTGGACATTAAAAGTCTCTTTGATTATAATATACACGCTTTGTAAACGTTTTGCAACAAAGGAAAATATTATGAGTCCTGTATTTTTTGGTGATGAAGATTTCAAGAAATATTTCAAGAAATCTGTTGAACGGCAATATATGCGCGAAACATCTGTGGAACAATACCCAAATGGGATTATAGTGAACGAACATAAACACGGTTTTGGTGTTTTTGATGAACATTTTCATTTTGTCAAATCTTCGCGCCAGGTTCGCAAAAACAACGGCCAATTTATCCCGAAATTTAATCATGAAAATATACCGTATATTGATGAAGATGTTGTTTTCATCGGCAATGTTTTTCCGCAATTTGGTCATTTTTTATTGGAACATATGAATCGTGCGTATGCGTTGTTGGATAAAAAATATCAAAAAATGAAGGTGGTTTTAATAAATAACAAAGACGTCAAACCTGTGCCAAATTATATGTTTCAATTGCTGGAATTGTTAGATGTGAAACGCGATGACATAATAATTTTGGAGAAAACAACACGTTTCAAAAATGTTTATGTACCAACCCAAGGATTCAATATACCGGTATATTCATCCGATGCATTTGGGAAAACTTATGATAAAATTGCCCAAAATGTCAAAGATGATGTGGAAAAATATGAAAAAATATATGTTTCACGGACTGCTATGTTGTCACGACGCACGTTCGGTGAAGCAACAGTGCAAAAAATATTTGAAAAAAATGGATATAAAATTATTTGCCCCGAAACTTTGCCTTTGTCGCAACAAATTGCGTTGGTTAAAAATTGTAAATATCTGGCGGGGTGTGCAGGGACGGCTTTGCATTTGGCTTTGTTTATGAAACCAGGTGGAACGGTTATTCAAATAAAAAGAAACAGATTGGCAAAGTGTAATGCAGATATTCAAAATTTAATCAATAATACTAAAAAATTAAACGGCGTTTTTATCTCTGGTTCGATTGAGAAAAATAAAACCGACCATTGTTCGTCTGTGCCACAAATCATAGGTGTAAATAAATATATGCGCGAATTTTTCAAAGTATATAAATTCAAATATGATGACAAAGATACAAAAATTGATGATGCTGATTTTCAAGAATACGAAATCGCATTAAAAGAATACAATAAAAAATATGGTTCGGTGTTTATAAATAATGTTAAACATTTTATTATACATTATTCGTCTTGTTTTATTCCTGGGCGGGAACGTCGTGGTATGTATCGTCGTTGGTTGAAACAAAAATTGAATTACGAAGGATAAAATAAAAACCGCCGTCATACTACGCCAAGGCTTTGAGTGATAAATTTTGGGCGGTTTGTTTTTTAATCAACTGTTTCTGCGAAACGATAGGCTTTCTTGCGACGGCCACTGTCCAATTCTTTCTTGCGCAGACGAATTGTTGTGGGGGTCACCTCTACCAATTCGTCATCTTGGATATAAGACAAGGCTTCTTCCAAAGACATTTTGCGAGGAGGGGCCAAAAATAATTTTTCATCTGCGGTAACAGAACGAACATTGGTCAATTGCTTTCCGCGAACTGGGTTGACCTCGATATCGTTTTCTTTGCTGTGTTCACCAACAATCATCCCCGAATAGACTTCTACCTGGGGACCAACGAACAAGACACCGCGTGGTTCCAAATTATGCAGGGCATATGTTGTTGTTGTGCCTGCTTCCATAGATACCAAAACCCCGGGGCGATATTGTGTAATCGGACCACGATATAAATCATATTTATCAAATACGCGGTTCATGATTCCCGTGCCACGTGTGTCGGTGCGGAATTCAGATAAATAACCAATCAAACCGCGTGACGGGGCAGAAAACACTATGCGCGTTTTGCCAATGCCGGACGGTTTCATTTCAGTTATGGTTGCTTTGCGTTTAGTCATTTTTTCAATGACAACACCACTGAATTCATCATCAACATCAATAACGACTTCTTCAATAGGTTCTAATTTTTCGCCGTTTTCATTTGTTTGCATAACAACGCGTGGTCGTGATACAGACAATTCGAAACCTTCGCGGCGCATCGTTTCAATTAAAATACCCAATTGCAATTCGCCACGTCCAGATACTTCAAAAGATTCGTTGTTCGCACTTTGGGTCACACGCAGGGCGATGTTTGTTTCGGCTTCGCGGAACAGGCGTTCGCCAATCATACGTGAAGTCAATTTTTTACCACTTTTTCCCGCCAACGGTGATGTATTCACAAAGAATGTCATAGTCAGGGTAGGTGGATCAATCGGCATAGCCGGTATTGGTTCATTAACCGATGGGTCGCACAGTGTGTCCGCCACAGTAGCCTTGGAAAATCCCGCGACAACAACAATGTCGCCTGCGGAGGCACTTTCGCGAGAGACTTTGTTCACGCCTTGGTGTTCAATGATTTTTGTGATTTTTGCGTTTTCTATAAATTCGCCCGCCATATTGATTGCTTTGACAGTTTGTCCAACGCGAACGGTTCCTGATTCTATTTTGCCGGTTAAAATACGACCAACATAGGGATCTGCCTCTAACGTTGTTGCCAACATAGTAAACGGTGCGTCGATTTGACAACGTGTACCATTACAATCAGGCGCCGGAACATGGTCAACAATCAATTGGAACAATGGTTTCAAATCTTTGTTTGGATTATCAATATCTTTCAAATCACGAATCGCCCAACCATCGCGACCGCAAGCGTACAAATATGGGAAATCCAGTTGCGAATCTGTTGCACCAAGTTTGTCAAACAAATCAAAAGTTTCGGTTAAAACTTCATCTGGGCGTGCATCGCTTCTGTCAATTTTATTGATACAAACAATCGGGCGCAGGTTTAATTTTAACGCTTTGGATAATACGAATTTAGTTTGTGGCAGGGGGCCTTCGGCACTGTCCACCAATAATACAACGCCATCAACCATAGATAAAATACGTTCTACTTCGCCACCAAAATCAGCGTGGCCCGGTGTATCAACGATATTAATTTTGTATTCGCCCCATTGGATTGATGTTGGTTTTGCGGATATAGTAATTCCGCGTTCGCGTTCGATATCACCGCTGTCCATAACTCTGTCTTCGACGTGTTCGTTTTCGCGGAAAGTCCCCGCCTGTTTCAACATATTATCAACCAGGGTTGTTTTTCCATGGTCAACGTGCGCTATGATTGCAATATTACGAATTTTCATGTTTATATCTTCTTGTTAATTTTTTTACGAAACAATAGATTATACTATATTTTTCAAATTTCAACAAATTATATTAAAAAATTGACAATGGTTATTTTTGGTGTATCATGTTCGCGAATAAACAGCAAGGGATGTATAAAATGAAAAAACGTGATACAGCAGATATAAAACATATCAAAGCTTTGGTTTATTTGCTTAATGCTAATGGGGACACTAAAAATGGCTCCGTTAATCCTTTGAATAATAATGGCGCGATGCTGCGTATAATCGCGGTATGTAATGCTATTTTGAATGATAAAAAGACGTGGGTTGCGTCTGACGCGGATACGCCGTATTTGGTTGATGTATATAATCCAGAGGTTTTGTGTTTCCAGGTTGAAAAATCGCACAGTTTGATTATTAATGGGGTCAGGTTTTTGCCACATGATTATTCGATGAATATAAAATTGCCAACTGGTCAGATTGTAAATCCGTCAGAATGTTTGAGCAATTTGTTGAACAGAGTTAAATTAAAAAACGAAGAACAAAGAGAATAAAAAAATCACCCATTTGGGTGATTTTTTTTGTTAATGTTTTCCACCGATTTTTGTTCGACCACCCATCAGTGCCTGTAATTTTTTCGGTATGTTAACCGAACCGTCTGCATTTTGGTGGTTTTCAATAACCGGAACCAGTGCACGTGGCAGGGCGATTCCTGTATTATTTAATGTAGCAACAAATTTGACTTCGCCGGTTGCATTTTCGCGATAGCGTGTATTTGTTCGACGTGCCTGGAATTGTCCAATTGATGAACATGAACCCAATTCACGATATGTGTTTTCAGATGGAAACCATGCTTCTACATCGTTCATTTTGACTTTGTTAAATCCCATGTCACCGGTTGAATTTGCAACTACGCGGTAGGGTAATTCCAAATCTTCCATAACTTCGCACAGGTTATTTAATATATGTTCGTGCATTTCATCGCTTTGTTCGGGTGTGCAGAATACATATTGTTCGACTTTGTTAAAATGGTGAAAACGAACCAGACCACGAGTGTCGCGACCTGCCGCGCCGGCTTCTTTTCTGAAACATGTGGAAAAGCCTGCATATTTTATCGGCAAAGCATTTTCAGGCAATATTTCGTCTGCATGTAATGAATTCAAAATGATTTCTGCGGTGCCCGCCAAACATCTGTCTGTATCGGTCAACATAAATACATCGTCATTCATAACAGATAAATCAGAGCCCATAAAATGTCCTGCATTGAATATAGTTTGCGGTTTCGTAACCGGTGGACATTCGATGTATTTGAATCCTTTGCCAATCAATTTTTGAATGACGTGAGTTTGAATTGCCAATGATAATTCTGCCAATTCACCCGCCAAAGCGTAAGTGCGTGTGCCACAAATGTTTGCGATTTTTTCCGGCATCCACCAACCATTCATTTCCAGCAATTCCCATTGTGGGCGCGGTGTAAAATCGAAAGTGCGCGGTGTGCCAACGCGACGAATTTCTACGTTCGCGCTGTCATCTTCGCCAATTGGTGCAGACGCATCTGGTATTTGTGTAACACGATGCATCAGGTCGTTTAACAATGCTTCTTTGTCCGCCAATTCAGCCATATCGTTTGCGATTTCTTCGCTGATTTCTTTGGATTTTGCGACCAGTGTCGCTTTGTCTGCGCTCGTTGGAATTTCACGTGAAATTTTATTTTTTTCCGCGGTTTTGGTTTGAGTAATGGTTTTCAATTCACGAACACGCACGTCCAAAGACAAAATATCATCAACCACATCTGGGAAATTTTTTACACGGCAAGCATTTTTCACAATGTCTGGGTTTTCACGAATAAATTTTAAATCAAGCATTTTTAATCCTTTTGGTTATTATTCCATGGCGTTCAAATATTTTATTGCGTCCATACCAGCACTGCATCCCGTTCCCACAGCCGTAGCAATTTGCATTTGAATATTGCTGTGCACGTCACCGGCGACAAACATACCGCGTGGCAAATCTTTGGAATCAATACGTCCCATATCGTCGCGTTTGATTGATTCAGACAGGTAATCTGTGTTCGCTTCATGTCCAATCGCAACAAAGATTCCGTCGCATTCTATTTTTTCGCCCGTCGTAGTTGTTGCAATCAATCTATCAGAATTATCCTTTTTTGCAACAGATTTCAATTCAGTATTATATATACATTCAATGTTTGGTTTTTCCAAAACGCGATCACGTACGACCGCTTCCGCCCGGGTGAATGCGGATTTACGATAAATAATTTTAACATTTTTTGCGACGTCTGATAAATACAGCGCATCATTCAATGCGGCGTTTCCGCCACCAATCACCAGCACTTCGCGTCCAGAATAGAAAAATCCATCGCACGTTGCACAATAAGAAACGCCTTGGCCAAATAATTCGCGTGCGCCGTCTATGTCCAATCTGCGGGCGCGCGCACCGGTTGCTAATATAACCGTTTTGGCGTCAAACGTTTTATTGTTTTCGCAAATTACGCTGTATGTGCCGTCTTCGTTAAATTTGATATCGGTGGCAGATGTGAATTCAAATTTAGTGTCGAAAGATTCAGCCTGTTTTTTCATAAATTGAATCAATTCCATTCCAGACCCCGCCCAGCCAGGATAATTTTCAAGTCTGGCAATTTCGCCGGTTTGCCCACCCAGTGATTCACCGACCAAAACCAAAACACTTTTTTTAGCGCGACCGCAATATATGGCAGCAGTCAATCCAGCCGGGCCAGAACCCAATATAACAACATCATACATATTCTTTCCTATTTTTTTATCGCCAAAATCATAGCATAAAATGCGTCCCATGCAAATATAAAATAGGGGGTATTTTATTTCTTGAAATATTTTTTTAATGTTTCGTATGCGGTGGTGATTCTTGTAAATTCAGCCGTACTGGATTCTTTGTGTATGGCTGTATCTGGGTGATATTTTTTTGCCAATGCACGATATTTTGTACCAATCTCCCGCCATGATGCGGTTATTGGCAAATCGAATGTTTGAAATGCAGAACGGATTGTCGAAGATACCGTCTTTTTTGCCGGCATTTTATCAAATGTATCGCGTCCCGATATAAAATCATTAAGGAATTTTACATAATCCGCTTCGTTTTTATTTGCCGTTGCTTTGTCGCGGTCTGCAATCCCAAACGTTTCACGTTCCCATTCTGCGTCAATTTCGTCGGGTGTCATATTCGCATAATAATTCCAATTTTTATTATATTCGGCCGCGTGTTCTTTGCAGAACCACCAATATTCTTTTAAATCGCGCGTTTTTGGGGCGCGACATGTTCCTGATTTGGTGCAACCGGGGTGTTCACATTTTGTTATCATGCGGTTATAAATCCTTTATTTTATTATTTGCCAATGGATGCGTAGATTCAACCGTATCACGCAATTTTTCAGGCATTATATGTGTATATATTTGAGTTGTTGAAATATCTTCGTGACCCAACATGGTTTGTATCGCCCGCAAATTTGCCCCCCCGGCCAACAGGTGCGACGCAAACGAATGTCGTAAAACGTGTGGTGATACGCGTGCGGGATCTATGCCTGCCAATACGGCGCATTTTTTTAATATTTTGAAAAACGCATCGCGGGTTATATGACCAGACGCTGAATTTGTTGGGAATACATATTTTGAATCGATGTCTCCACGAATTTTTAACCATTGGTGCAGGGCATTTTGTGCGCCCGCATGCATGGGGACAAAGCGTTCTTTGGCACCTTTGCCATGAATCAGTAATCGGTCGCCCAAATTTGCAGACATCGGTAATTCGCACAATTCCGATACGCGCAATCCTGATGCGTACAACAATTCTATCATACAGCGTAAACGTGTTGCGGTTTTTATGTCGCCCGATGATGATATCAATAATTCTATTTCTTTGGGCGATAAATATTTCGGCAGAGCGCGTTCGCGTTTTGGTAATTCCAAATCAATGCATGGGTTTTTTGTTATTATTTTTTCCAACATTAAAAATTTATAGAATGTACGGAGTGCGCTTGCTTTGCGGGCAATCGAAGAAGTTTTTTCATGCAATCCGCCAAGATAGTGTTGGATGTCATCGCTTGTCGCGGTAAGCAAATCCCCGATTTCGTTTTGCGCCAAATTCAAATCTGATTCATACGCAGACAAAGTTTTTTGACTGCGTCCTTTTTCTGCGGACAAAGCTTCCAAAAATCTGTCTATGTAATTCATGGGAATAATACAATTTCGTTCATTTCAGGTGTTGGCGCAAAAGATATTGTCATCAATACCACCACCGCAATCAATATTGCGTAAATAAGGTATTTTTTATAATTTTTTTTGTTTTTTTTGCGAAATGACATTTTGTGTTTCCTATATCGTGTCAAAACTGGTTATGAACATGCATGCACCCGCGATAATTATAATCTGGGGTGCGATAATCGCAATCATTGGGGGCAGTGTGCCCGTTGTTCCCAATGCGTTAAACAAATTTACTATAAAATATAATGCGAAACACGTCATTATCCCAAGGCTGAATTTTATTCCGAAACTGTAATTACGACGCTGTTTCGTTTGGGAAAATGCGATTCCTAACATTACCATTGCCATCATCGTTAATGGTAAAAACAGCAAAGTCCAAAACTGGACCAAATGACCGCGGATAATTACACCGATTGATTGCATTTTTTTGATAAAATGTGGCAGATTCCAAAATGAAATCTGGTTCGGTTGCAGGTATCTGTCCAATATTGTGCGGGGCGTCAACTTAGTCGTTATGGTTTTGTCGGCAATACTGGTTGTGGCATCTGAATGTGTTATGGTTGCTTTCTTAATCTTCAATTGATTTTCAGATAATGTGGCGGATTGTGCAGACACGCGTTCAATCAATTTGAATTCGTTATCTTGGGTAAATACAGTGATATTTTTGAATACAATGTCTTGGTTTTTTGCCAAATTCATGCCTTCTGCGCGCAGGGTTAAAAATCCGTTGTCTGAATTTTCACGTATCCAGATTGCGTCATCTATCAATTTTAATTGGTGGTTTGTTAAATTGCGCGTGGTCAAATTCACAGAATACGGATTTATTATTGTTGCTGCAAATGCGCCGATAATAAATGCACCTATTAAAAACGGTCTTGCAATTTGATACGGCGATAAACCACCACCGGATATAATTACCAATTCCGATGATTTAGTCAGATTGTAAAATGCCAGTAAAGTTCCCATAAACACCGCCAATGGTAAAAACATAGGTATATATTCCAACAGTCGAACCCATGCGTCAATCAATGTTGCATGTGCGGTTGGATTGGCAGACAGACGTTCCACAAATGTGACCGCGTATATAATCCCACACACCGTCAACATTACCAGAAAAAAACTGGAAAAAAAACGACGGAGTAAAAATTTGCCCAAAACAGTCGGTCTTAATTTATGCATAATGTCATAGTATAATAGTTTCAATTCATAATTGCAAAATTAAAATTTATGGTATATCTTATGTGCAACTGATTTTAAGGAATTGAATTATGGATAAAAAACCGATTTCACGCCAGGGCTTTGATGCGCTGGTCAAAGAATTGAAAGATTTGCAAGAAAACCAAAGACCTGAGATTTTGCGCGTTGTTCAATGGGCGCGATCATTGGGCGATTTGTCTGAAAATGCGGATTACAGCGCCGCCAAAGAAAAACAGCGTCAAATTGATAAACGGATTCAATTTATCGAATCTTTCATCAAAGATGCCCAGGTTATAGATGTGGACAGTTTGTCTGGGAATCGTGTTGTTTTTGGTGCCAAAGTTATCACCGAAGATGAAGACGGTAATAAAATGGAATGCCGAATTTTGTCGGACGTTGAATCAGACGGTCGTATGGTTATATCGTGTACTTCGCCGGTGGGGCGTGCGTTGATTGGGCATTGTGTGGGCGATACTTGCACTGTGCGGTTGCCCAGTGGTGAAAAAGAATTTGAAATCATTGATGTTAAGTTTAAGGATTAAGTGAGTACATGCCAATACGTGTGTTGCCTGATTTTTTAATCAATCAAATCGCAGCAGGCGAAGTCGTCGAACGTCCTGCGAGCGTCGTCAAAGAATTGGTTGAAAATGCATTGGACGCCGGGGCCGATAATATAGTGATTGATGTTGTGGACGGTGGGCGCACTTTGATTTCTGTCATTGACAACGGTGGTGGCATGTCGCGCGAAGATTTGGCAAATTGTATTTTACGGCACGCGACGTCTAAATTACCAAACGATGATTTGTTGAATATAAATTATATGGGCTTTCGCGGGGAGGCTTTACCGTCTATTGCGTCTGTGTCAGATATGACGATTGATACGAATAATGGTCGGGATGCAAACGGTTGGCATTTGGACGCTAAAACCGGGGAAATTCGCCCGTCAAGTTGGGAAAGTGGCACGCGGATACGTGTTGAAAATCTGTTTGCGAATACGCCGGCAAGATTGAAATTTTTGCATACTGATAAATCAGAAATGTTGGCGGTGTTGGACGTGGTAAAACGTTTGGCGCTGTCGCGGGTTGACGTTGGTTTTACACTGAATAATAAATGGCGTTTTCCACGTGGTCAAAGTTTGATTGAACGCATAATTTCAATTATTGGAGACGATGCGCGGGGACAAATGCTGGAGATTGATGCGGTATCTTCTTCATCAGATATGCATTTGCATGGGTTTATATCAAATCCGATTTTGCGACGCGCGTCATCCATAGACCAATATTTGTTCGTAAATGGTCGTCCGGTCAAAGACAAAGTTTTGGTGACGGCGTTGCGCGCGGCATATATGGACGTTATGCATGCGCGGGAATTTCCGCTGTGTGCGTTATATCTGGATTTGCCGACGTCAAATGTAGATGTGAATGTTTCGCCTGCTAAAACCGAAGTGCATTTTTTAGAGCCAACCCATGTGCGTGCTTTTTTTGTAAAGGTTTTACGGGACGCGTTATCCAAGACTTTGAATCAAAATTTTGCGGTTAAAAATGATATGGAAAATGTAGTAGAACGGGCGATGGAGAAAGCGTCTGATTTGCCTTTTCAAATTCCACCAACGCGTACATTTTTTAATCCGAATTTGTCACGTTCCGAATCATCGTGTGGATTTGTGGCGGAGCCAAAATCAACCGTCCAAAACAATATGTTTGGGCAGGGCGGAGTTTTTGAAAAAAATGTGCAGTCTCAACCAGATACAATTGAAATTTCAGAATTTGATTTACCTTTGGGGCGAGTTATTGGTCAATTGAATAATAAATATATATTGGCTGAAAATAGGGATGGTTTTGTTATCGTTGATCAACATGCGGCGCATGAAAGAATTACATATGAAAAATTGAGAACGCACGCAATAAAAACCCAGCCTTTGTTGGCACCGATAGTTATTAATTTACGGTCCGAAGATGTCATGGCGATTTTGACAGTGGCGGACGAATTGCACGCGTCTGGATTGCATGTTGATTCGTTTGGTGATAATGCAATTGCTATTTTTGAAAAACCTGCCGATTGGGATTTGGATTGGGAAAAATGTCTGAAAGAAATCGCAGACGAAGTTCGTGCAAATGGTCATTCTGTGAAATTAAATGAAAAATTGCATTTGAAATTGGCAAATTATGCGTGTCATCATTCTGTGCGATCGGGACGTAAATTAAATTATGATGAAATGAACACGTTATTGCGTGAAATAGAAAAAACCCAGAGGGGCGGTGAATGTAATCATGGTCGTCCGGTCTATAAAATTATTCCGATATCTGATTTAGACGTTATGTTTGAACGTGCATAGTTTGTGTGATGAATTTTTTTAATGACAAAATAATTCCATATATGTTATTATTTTTGTGAACCTGAGAGATTGGGTTCGGGGCTATCGAAAAGCCTTAGAATATCCGGTGCGAAAGCATCGTAATCTGTTGTTGTCGGTGTTTTTCTGCACCGTTATAGTCCCCGATTTATGTCGGGGTGCCGCTGGTTATATAATACGGTATTAACCGAAAAACCGACGGAATCACTGATATTCTGATTTTTCGAACACCCCGACCGCTCTTTTTGGTGCGGTATTTTTTTGTGGCATTTCGCCACTGAACCAAAGGGGGAATATATGCAAAAAATATTAGTTGTATTATCTGTTCTGTACGGCGGATTTTGTGGTATATCGTATGCCACAACTGTAAATTACAATTGGTTGGTTGATGGAACCAATTACGCACAAACAACATGTGAAACCGGGGATGATTTAATTTTACCAACACCTGCGCCAACAAAATATGGGTATCATTTTGTCGGATGGGTCGAAAGTGAAATTTCTGGTTCGTGGTCACAATCTGGAATCCCGACCCCGCAAAACCCGATAGAACCTGTTTTTAAACCGTTTTCAAATACCGTATTACGTGCCGTGGGCAGTGGTGATGATTTTGTTGCGGACAGTTATGACCCCGAAACCAGAACAATTACACGACGAATTGGGGTAAAGGTGTTTGATGGAACGGAAGGTTGGGTTAATGCTGGTAGTGGTACAACTGTAAGTTATTTGATTGCGCAAACCAAAGCATATTTTGCACCCGACCTTGACACAAGTGCAGCCTATAACAAATATATGTGTTCTCACTTGAAAATGGGTTACAATGATGCGCCAAATACTTTAAGTATTACAGATACTACATACGGGGTCCGACTTGGTTTGAATACTGACATAACCGGTGACGTAAACACAAAATTATCAAACGCTAAACAATGGCTTGCCGACCAATACAATGCGGGGACACCTGTGACCGTTTATTATCCATTGGCAACACCAACAGAAGAAAGGATTCAATAATATGCGTATATTCTTATCTTTTTTATTTATAATTCTGTTAAATGTGAATATCGCATACGGTGTAATTTATACAGAAAATGTATCAAATGGTTGTGTATATTCGGCAAATATAGATGCTTTGTTCGAACCGAATACACATATTTGTTCGGCTGGATATTATCTGCCTGCGAATACGGACGGTTGTGTTGTTTGTCCATCTGGTGCAACATGCGGTGGTGGCACATACAATTTTAATGAAAATCGATCACAGGGAATTTCATATGCAAAACAAATGAATGCGGATATTGTCCATGGTTGTGATGCGGGGGTGTCTGGTGTATGGACCGCTTTGTTTGAACCAAATCAACACAATTGTGCACAGGGTTCTTATTTACCGGCAAATACGGACGGGTGTAGGTTATGTCCGGCGGATTCTTATTGTGTTGGCGGAACATACACGTTTAATGAAACATTAACCCAGGGTATTGTGTCGTGCGCATCGGGGTTGTATTCGCCAAGCGGCATGTGGGAGGCCGCCCAATGTGGACGTATCCTGCATGTGGGGGACGGCTTTGTATATCTGCGCGCGACAAAAAAGACTTCACCTGCATTGCATTTGGATTTAGACCATGACGGTGTGGCGGATTATTTCGGAAATATGACTACTTTGGATGTTCCGATGTCGCGTGAGACACAACGTAAATTAAAAGTGCGATACAATAACACTACGTATTCAATTTACGATGACAGTGTGAGTTTGGGGGCGTCTCAATAATACCCCCCTCCGGCTGGTGCCGCACTCCCCTAAGGGGGGGGAGAATTAAAGAGTTTCTCTTGGATACAAGAGAAAAAAGAGCCCAAGACCGTTTTCCCCTTGGGCTTTTTTGTACCCCCCTCTCGTCTTCGACGGCACTCCCCCAATGGGGGAGAATTTTATTCTCGGAACGGTCAAAAGATTCTGCCCCCGTGGGGAAGTGTCTGCGTCAGCAGACGAAGGGGGTATTCCGGTTGTTTCGTTTCTGTCGAACGGATGGCATCATACCCGTACCCCCCTCGGCGCATTGCGCCACTCCCCCTTGATGGGGGAGAATTTTAACCACACCCCGCCCGTTGGGCACCCCTCTTTAGATGGGGACTTGGCTCTCGTCCACTGTAAAAATTCTGCCACATGGGTAAGGAGGAGATTTTTAACTGGCAGACGTCCAAAGGGCGGTTTTTTGCTTTACTTATTTGGTTTTTTTTACTAATCTGGTGTCATAAAAAAGGAGATATTATATGAATCAAACTATCGAGGCAGGTCAAAATCTGGTTCACGCGAATCCTGATATTGCTCAAAATACCGCAAATGCTATGCAGACGGGTGGAACGTGGGGCATGATTATTTATTGTCTGTTCATTGTTGTAATCTTATATTTGTTTATGATACGGCCCAATAAAAAAAGAATGGCGGAATACCAAAAAATGATAGATTCTATCAAAGTCGGTAATCGTATTTTGGCCGCTGGGATTTATGGGACTGTGAAGAAAGTTAATGAAAAAACTGTCGATGTTGAAATTGCCAAAGGTGTTGTTGTCGAAATAAGCAAAAACGCCATCGCAAATGTAGAATAATGTGGGGTATTGTTATGTGGAAAAAATTAGCCGTTGTTTTAATTGCTGTGTTTGGAATGTTGTTGGCTGTGCCAACGCTGGTTCCGTCCAGTGCGAAATATTTTCCGTCTTGGATTAAACCAATTCCGTTGGGATTGGATTTAAAAGGTGGTGCACAATTGTTATTGGAAGTGGACACTGGTGTCATGTTGAAAGAAAAAAATCTTCAATTGTATGACGAAGTGCGCAGTGCAATGATTGACCGGAATAAAGGTGTTATTCGGTTTTCTGATTTGCGCAATACCGATGATGGGGTTTCTTTGATAGTTCGTGAAGACGGCATGTTATCCAAAGCCAAAGGTCGTTTGAGAAGCGTTCTGGGCAATAATGTTGATGTTGAATCAAATGGAAAACAATTAAATATTTCTTATACTGCCAAAGCACGCGAAGAGATGATAACCGACGCGATGAACCGCAGTATTGAAATTGTGCGTCGTCGTATTGATGCGCTGGGGACCAAAGAACCGTCTATTCAATCCCAAGGGGGCAAATATATTTTGGTTCAATTGCCGGGGGTTGATAATCCTGAACATATCAAAGAATTGATTGGTCAGACTGCAAAAATGACTTTCCATTTGGTGAATGAAAATGTGACGCGGGAACAAATGGTTTCTGGGCGTGCGCCATCTGGGACTGAATTTTTGCCGTATATGGAAAATCCTGAACAGACGGTACCTGTGTATTCGCATGTTGAAGTTTCGGGGGACAGTTTGAAAAATTCTGAGGCATCGTTCGATCAAAATAATATGCCAGTTGTGACGACTGAATTTGATGCGTCGGGTGCGCGTCGGTTTGCTAAATTGACGACTGAACACGTGAATGAAAGATTTGCGATTGTTTTGGACGGCAAAGTATTGTCTGCGCCGACTATTCGTGAACCGATTCCAGGTGGACGTGGTCAGATTTCAGGCGGATTTACTTTGCAACAGGCGAAAGATTTGGCCGTATTGTTGCGGTCGGGGGCGTTGCCTGCACCGTTGAAAGTTATTGAAGAACGCAGTGTTGGGGCCGGTTTAGGTGCGGATACTATCGCGTCTGGGAAAATCGGTTCAGCAGTTGGCGTATTATTCGTGTTGGTGTTTATGTTGTTGCTGTATGGCGTTTTTGGATTGGTTGCAGATGTTGTTTTGATTGTCAATTTGATGATGATTGTTGGTGTGTCTGCACTGTTCGGGGCGACGTTAACTTTGCCGGGAATTGCAGGTATCGTGTTGACTTTGGGTATGGCGGTTGACGCGAATATTTTGCCGTTCGAAAGAATTCGTGATGAAGTGCGCGCGGGAACACCGACTTTGCGTGCGGTTGATTATGGGTTTACTCGTTCTACCAAAACTGTGTTGGACGGTGAATTGACTAATTTAATTTGTGCGCTGATTTTGTTCCAATTTGGTGCCGGTCCAATTCGTGGATTTGCAGTCACGTTGTCAATTGGTGTTATGACTACTCTGTTCACTTGTTTGTTGCTGTCCAGAATTATTATCGATTGGTACATGGGCGGCAAAAGCAGAAAAATTGGATATATCAGAAATAAATAAATGCATCAAAGGAGTTTTATTATGAAATTGCATTTTATGAAATATCGCAAATTGTCTTACTGGGTTTCCGGAATTTGCGTTTTGTTGTCTATTTTATCTATCGCGTTCAAAGGCTTTAATTATGGCATTGATTTTTCGGGTGGTATTTCGATGGAGGTGACACCTGTTGCTGCGGATTATACCATTGATAAAATGCGCAGTGATTTGGAAGCGTTCAAACCTGAATTACAAGCCGTTGATAATAATGCTGTTTTGTTGCGTGTTGGGCTGCCAAAGGGGGCGACTGATGAGCAATTAAATGCGCGCGTGGGCGAAATCAAAAATATTTTGGGTAATCGTGTCGAATATTCCCAAGTCCAAGTTGTTGGTCCGAAAATCGGTGGAGAATTGATTCGTGGCGGTATTTTGGCTATATTGGTTTCGTTTGTTTTGATGTCTGTGTATATCTGGATTCAATATCGTGGCGGGTATGCCGTTGGGTCTTTTGTGTCATTGGTGTTGGATTTGATTTTGATGTTCGGGTTCTTTTCTATCGCAGGTTTGGAATTTAACCAGACGGCCATTGCGGTTATTTTGATGGGTGTTGGATATTCTATTAATGATAAAGTTGTGAATTACGACAGAATCGAAGAAAATATTAAAAAATACCATAAAATGCCAATGGGTGATTTGATTGATTTGTCTGTGAATGAAATGTTATATCGAACAATTATGACCAGTGTTTCAACTATTTTGGCAATGGTTGGTATTTACATTTTCGGCGGTCAGATGTTGCGTGAATTTGCTGTTGCGATGACGTTTTCTATTGTGATGGGCACATTAACCAGTATTTATGTGTCAAATGTTATCTTGTATCACTTTAATTTGCGCGAAACAGACCATTAAAATTTACAAAAGCACCAAAGAGAAAGGAGAGAATATGAAAAAAATAAAAACTGTATTTTTGATGATTGCTTTGGTGCTTTCGCCCATTTGTTCGTTTGGGGCGGATTTGTTTGCAGATGAAGACAGAATCCAAGGTGGCATAGATGTCATTCAAACATCCGACGTGTTCGCGGATATCTATGAAAAATTAGATGATGTTAAATGGGCGGGCAAAAATATAGAAATTGTAATAGAGGGCCTGGAAAAATTAAATCCAAACGCGCATGTGGCGGCCACAGGCGAACGTGTTGTTTTGGTCTGGGGTGATGATTTAATTGCAAATTTTCCGTATCCTGATAAAAAAGATTGGAAATCATACGGTCAAATTACAACTGCGTTATTGTTGCGTATGCGTGAACGGGACGCGCGGTTGCGTGCGTTAAGTATGGACGAATTGTACAATGTTGTTGTTAACGCGCTGTTGCAGGGTGTTGACGAAAACGGCTCTTATAAATTAAAAGATGAAGAATTAAGAGATATAGAATCCAAAATTTTAACCAGTATTGGTTTCGAAGGGGGTCGTGACGAACGTGGTAATTTCCGGATTACAGGTGTTTTTAAGGGATCATCTGCGGATATGTCAGGGGTAAAAGAGGGCGATATTATTTCTGAGATAAACGGTGTACGCGTTGCAAATATGCGCGATTCAGATTTGCGGTCTGTGTTAAATGGGTATAATTCTGGGACTGTGAAGATTAAATTGTTAACGCCAAACGGGAATAAAAATTTATCTTTGCGTCGTGCGTCTGTGGTGTTGGCTGATGCGGACATAGTGCATCGTGCATCCAATGAAAAATCGAATGAGATTTTGGAAATCATTGTTCATAATGTTTCCGAGAACAGTGTCAACATAGTTAACGAAGCATTGGCGAAATATAATGATATTGACGGAATAATTTTGGATTTGCGGACATGCGGTGGTGTGGACGAACGCGCGGCTGCCAAAATGGCGGGGTTATTCGTTGGGCAAAATCCGGTAATGGTAATATCTGAAACCGCGGTTGACGAATTAGAAGTTATTCCAGGTGGCGGTGCTGTTACGAATGTGCCAATGGTTGTGTTGATATCGGATTCTACGCATGGCATGGCGGAAGCGATTGCCAGCGCGATTTATGAAAATGGACGCGGTGTTTTGGTTGGAACCCCGACGGCGGGGCAGGCGCGTATGGCGACCGAAATTGAATTAAAAAATGGCGCAGTGTTGGAATTGTTTAATAAATCAATTAAAACAGGACGTGGTAATAATCTGGACGGTCGAGGAGTGTTTCCGTTGATTTGTTTGTCTAATATCAGAAGTGCAGCACAAATTGATACTTTCTTTGTAAATATAATGAATGGGCGGTTTGATGCGCATGATTATAACAAAGATGTGAATGTTGATGTAAAATCTCTGCGTAAAGCGTGTCCGAATATCACGTCGGGAACAGATGAAGATGCGATGGCGGTTGCTGTGGCGGCTGAGATTTTAACCGACAAACGGGTATATAATGAAATAATGGATTTATAATATGTTTATAAGACAAAATAATACTTTGAAATGGAATTGGATTGGTGTTGGTGCACTGACGGTATTGGCGTTGGTGTTGGTGGGAATATTTGGTTTGGACAAAGTGTTGTATCAAATTATTCATCGTCCAGATTGTAATGTCTGGACAATATGTGATGGGTGGCTGTGTTCTGTTGCAATTATGATTGGCAAAATATTCAGTGTAAAAAAGTGGTTGATTGCGTCATTTGTTGCGGTTGTTGCTTTCTTTGTGTACAAAGCGTTAAAAAACGAAAACGATTTCAGGTTTGCTTTTGTGAAAATAAAAAACAGTTATGTATTTTATGTTTTTTGTTCGGTATTGTTTGCGACCATTGTTACGGGGGTGTTAAAAGTTTTAATTGGACGGGGGCGTCCTGTGTTTTTTGATGCGCTGGGGCAAACTTATTTTGAACCGTTTGTGTTTGATTCAGTGTTTAATTCTATGCCATCGGGACATACTGCCGCCAGTTTTGCGGGTCTGGTCATGTTGGGTATGTTGTTTCCGCGTATAAAATGGTTGACGTGGACGTTGGCTATATTGATTGGTTTGTCGCGTATTTATGTGGGGGCGCATTGGCCTTCTGATGTTATTTTTGGCGCTTTCATAGGTATGGTTTGTGCGGACATAACAAAATCAGTTTTGAAAAAAATCAATTCTAAATAAGATTTTTGCACTTTTGTTGTTTTTATGATAAAATTGAAGTCATGGAAAAAAATTCTCATTTTTTACCGGCCAGTATTTCAATTATGTTGCGTAAATTGGCTTTGCGTGGGGTGGGGATTATTTTGTGTTTGTTTTCTGTTTGGTTGATATTTGCTTTGTTTTTTTCTGATCCGTTTTTATCGGGTTTCGGGGCATATGGTAATTTTGGAAAACAGGGCGTAATTGGTAATATCGTCGGTTTTTCACGATATATGATTGGTTTTATTCCAACATTATTTGTGTTTGCGTGCCTGGGGCGTTTCGGGGTCAGTTTATTTATAGGTTGGGACGAAGAACGTGCACCTGAATATAATTTTTTACGTGGGTTTGTGACGCTGTGTTTTGGAACGGCGGGTTTGGGATTGATGTCTGTGTCTGGCACGTTTGGCGGTTTTGCCGGCGCGATAGTGGCCTCTGATTTAGGTCCGATATTAGGGATTGGGTCCGTGTTGGTTGGTATGATTTTGTTTGGTGTTTTTTTGGTGATGGCTGGAATTTTATTGCATGTCAAATGGCATCATGTGGTTGGGGCGGTCAAAACAACGTATCGTTTGTCGCGGACTGTGTTATCTGCTTTCCATTTGATTGCACCCATAGAAAACGATGCAGGTGATGAAGAGGAAGAAGAGGTAGAAGAAGAAGTTGAAGAAGAACCCGAAGAAGAAAAACCAAAACGTCGCAAAAGGGTTGTTAAAAAACATCTTAATGAAGATGTTGTGCATGAATATGAATTGCCAGATCCGGAATTATTGGAAAAATCTGTGTTCGGGAAGAATGTAATTACACCTGAATTTCGACAGACTGCACAATTATTACAAGACCATTTTGAAGAATTTGGAATTTATGGCAAAGTTGTTGGGATTAAACCCGGACCAATTGTCACGCAATATGAATTTGAACCTGAACCGGGAACGCGTATTGCCAAAGTGACAGATACCGCCAGTGATATGACGCGCGCGATGGCGGCGGAAAAAATTCGTATTACGCCAATTCCAGGGACTCAATATATCGGCATAGAAATGGTGAATCTGGACAGAAAGACGGTGCGTTATCAGACGTTGATGTCGAATCCTGCATTTGTGAATTCTAAATATACTATACCGTTGGCGTTGGGTGTGAATATCAGTGGTGAAGCGGTCTATTACGATTTGGCGAAAATGCCACATATGTTGATTGCAGGTCGTACGGGTTCCGGAAAATCTGTGTTTGTGCAATCTATTATCACATCTATTGTGTATCATTTTACACCTGATAAATGCAAATTGATGATTGTTGACCCAAAAGCGGTCGATTTTGCATCGTGGGATAATATTCCACATTTGATTACACCAGTTGTGACGGACGCAACCGAGGCGGTAAACGCGTTGAAATGGTCTGTGCGCGATATGGAAGAAAGATATCAAAAATTAAAGAAAATGGGTGTTCGCAATATTGGTGAATATAATGAAAAAGTGACCGGTTTGCGCGAAAGTGGTGAAGTGTTAACCGAACAGGTCGTTGTGGGGACTGACGAAGAAACCGGCGAATTTGAATATGAAACACGCAGTGTTGATTTATCTGATATGCCTTATTTGGTTATCATTATTGACGAGGTTGCAGATTTAATGACTATTGCACGCAAAGATGTTGAAATGTGTGTGCAACGTTTGGCGCAAAAGGCGCGTGCTGCCGGAATTCATTTGGTTATGGCAACCCAGCGTCCCAGTGCTGATGTTATTACTGGGGTTATTAAATCTAATTTCCCAACGCGTATTTCATTCCAGGCGCGCAGTAATATCGATTCTATGACTACATTGGGCGAAAAGGGTGCAGAACAATTATTGCCTTGTGGTGATATGTTATTCAGCGAGGCAGGTCGCGCCCCCGTTCGTATACATGGCGCATTTGTTTCAGGTGAAGAAGTGAACAGAGTGGCAGATTTCTTGCGCGAACAGGGCGAACCAGAATTTGCCGACGGTATTACGTCGGACGAGGGTGCAATCATGGATTCTATTCCAGGTGCGGTTCCATCGAAAGAAGCGAAATCTAATGATTTATATGAACAAGCCAAAGAAATTGTTTTGCGTGATAAAAAACCGACTATATCTTATATCCAACGCAGATTGGGTATCGGGTATAACAAAGCCGCTACTTTGATTGAACGTATGGAAAACGAAGGCGTGGTCAGCAGTCCTGACGCCGGTGGCAAACGTCATATTTTGTAATTTTTCATTTTGATTTTTTTTGAATTTTTATAGTTTTTGTCTTTTTTTAAGGCTTTTTTTATGATATAATCCAAAAAAATGGAAAGGAGTTTTTTGATGAAAAAATCATTAGTTGCTTTTGTTGTATCCGTTATTGCGCCATTAAGTATTGCCTATGGTGCAACTGGTGGGACAACCAAGGCGCGTACTACTACTTATCGTCGTGCCAGCACAGTGCAAAACAAAGGTCGTGTGACAAATAATTTCTATTATAATCAATCAAATCGTAAAAAATATGGTGCAGCACCAGTGGCGACTGCGGCACCTGCACAGCGTCAGGCATATACTACAACTACGCGATCGGTAAATTATAATAATGATAATTATGGCGTTGATTCTTATGTTGCGGATTCTTATAAAACAGAAACAGTGCAAAGAAAATCTAATTATTCTGAAAGATCCCAGAAAAAAACAACTGTATCCCAAGAAAGAAAATATTTCTTGGCACATCCGTTCTTTCAACCGTTAAAGGGTAATTTTGGTTCTGTGACGGATATCGCCTTTGCGAAGAACAGCTTTGGTTTTGATTTGTTGAACAGTGTTGTTTATGATTTGGATCCAAATTCGTCTTCGTATTATCCGAATACTGGTGTGCCTTTGACATATGGACCGCTGGATTTGGGGGGCAAAGCGCAAACAGATCAATTTTTGGTCAAACAAGATTTTAGTTTCGGTTTGACTGATAAATTGGCAATTGTCGCGATGGGACAATATGATTCTACTAAATTGCAATTCAAAGATTGGACCAGTGGTGATCCAGATAATGAAAACAAAGATTCTGGTGTGAACGTTTTTGGTTTTGGTTTCCAATTACGTTTTGTCGATACGCCAAAAGTTATTGGTATGACTGCTGTGAATTATGAAAGCCAACGTGATACATCTGATTCTGTGTTGGCGGATTTGAAATTGGGTTATAAATTTGACAGAACAACACTGTATCTGGTTGGTCGTGGCGGATATTCTTGGTTAAAAGAAAAAGATGCAGCATATGGTTTCTATGTTGGTGACGACAGTGGCGATTGGTTAATGTTGTCTTATAAACGTGATGTTAGTGATGTGTTTTTTGCCGAAGGTGGATTGGGTATTTTTTCTGTGTTAAGTAAATATTTTACTGTTAATGCAGAAGCGTTCTTTGGTAGTTATGATTGGCATAATCAATTAAAGGCCATGGCTGCGTTTGGTGTGCAACCGTTTGATTCGTTCGCATTGAACATCTATGCCAGTGGTGTTTTGTATGATTCTGCGGATAATAAAACCAAAGAATTTTTGAATTATGATGTGAATCCGATTGCTTTCCCAGACACAACTTTGGCGTACACTGTTGGTGATTACAAGATCAAAAATTACAATGAATATAAAATCGGTGCCCAGATAATCTTGCACTTTTAATCAGATGGTTTTTGGTGTGTAATTCATGAAAAAATATATATGGTTTTTGATTATTTTTTGTTTCTCTGTGAATGCCAATGCGGCGGGTGTCGTGTTGTCTGATACTGCGGTTGATGCTGATTATTCTGTGACCGAAGAAGAAGAGGCATTCGTTGCACCAAAAACGTCAAATAATCAGTTGAGTGAACAGATTCAATTTGCAGGCAAAAATTTGTTGGCAAATGATACATCTGACCCACTATTTTTGGTCGCGGATAATAGATTTTTATCTGATACTTATTTGACATACACTGATGATAAATTGCGTATCGGACAATATGTTGGTTATGGGATAAATCATAATTTAGCGGTTCATGTAAATATGCATTACCAGATTGATTTTACGCGCGAACATCAACATGGTTTTTCTGCGACTGAATTTGGCGGAACATATCGTTTGAATCATGGAACGAATGATGCGCGGATTATTACAGATGCTTTGTTCGGGTTGAAATTGTGGGGATCTTCACATGTGCGAACGCCGGAATATGCGGATTCTTCATATTTTGCAGGATTGCGTTTTGGTCGTCAATATACTGGTTTGACTTTGGCAGGGACAATAAAATCTACGTGGGTGTTTGATGAAGACAGGGGGTTGTCTTATATTGATTTTATACCCGAAGCGTATTTTCGTTTCAAATATGATTGGCATGGTGGGTTCGGATTTGATATTCGGCGGTCTACAAATACTGGTTTAATGGATAACCAAGAATGGTTGAATCTGAAATTGCTGAAACAATTTGGAAATACTCAATATCTGGGGCATTTTGATTATGAATTTGAATCGCATGATATTGTGGTTGGGGTTAATTTGAAAATTTTATTCTGATGTTATTTTTTTCTGAATGAATTCCAATATTCAAATCGTTTTTTGATTTCACGTTCAAATCCGCGTTCTATTGGTTTATAAAAACTGACGCGTTGCATGTTGTCGGGAAAACAATTTTGCCCACTGCAACCGCTAGCTGTTTCAGGGTCATAAATATATCCGTCGCCATAACCCAAATTTTTCATCATTTTTGTTGGTGCATTCAAGATGTTTTTTGGGGGCATCAAACTGCCTGTATCACGCGCAGTGCGGTAAGATGCGGTTTGCGCTTTGTATGCAGAAATGCTTTTTGGGGCGGTTGATAAATATATCACCAATTCTGTGATTGCGATATCGCCTTCGGGCGATCCCATGCGTTCATAAATTTGCCAAGCAGTCAAAGCAATCTGCATCGCGTTCGGGTCCGCCAAGCCTACATCTTCCATTGCGAAACGTGTCAATCTGCGCAGGACATATCGCGGATCTTGGCCCGATGTAATCATTCGCGCTACCCAATACAGCGCGGCATCTGTATCGGATGATCGCAAAGATTTATGAACTGCGGAGATTAAATTATAATGTTCGTCGCCCGATTTATCAGACATGGGTGCGCGTTTTTGTATGGCCAAATCCAGTTCTTCGGGTGACAAATCGTGCTTGAATTTAGCATTCGATAAATATTCAATAGTGTTTAATAAAAACCTTGCATCACCGTCTGCCATTTCTGAGAGATGTCTTCGTGCATCAAGACCAAGTGGTAATTTTTTATCTAAAAATTTTTCAGCGCGTTCAATCAATGTTAATAAATCCGCAGTACACAGCGGTTTTAATACGCCAATATGACAACGCGACAACAATGCGTTGTTCAAATTAAAACTGGGGTTTTCAGTCGTTGCGCCAATGAATGTGACGGTTCCATCTTCGAGATAGGGTAATAATGTATCTTGCTGGGTTTTATTAAAACGATGAATTTCGTCGATAAACAACAAAGTGTTGCGCCCGATATCACGATTCATACGTGCGCCGTCCATCGCTTTTTTTATATCAGATGTTCCTGAAAATACCGCCGACATTGGTACAAAATCCATGTCTATTGATTTAGCCAGTGCGCGCGCAATCGTAGTTTTTCCGCATCCTGGCGGGCCCCATAAAATTAAATTAGACAAATTTCCGCCATCAATCATACGGCGAATAATACCGTTTTCGCCCAGTAAATCGGTTTGCCCAACGATTTCTTGTATCGTTTGCGGTCGCATTAAATCAGCCAATGGACGTGTCATTTTACTTTTGTTTTATTTGATTTTTATTTGTGGTATAATAATCTTATTAAATAACGAAAGGTTTTTCAATTGGTAAATAAAAATTCAGATTTTACTTTGGCAGTGGCAAATTTGGCTGCGGCGGCGATAAATGCGAATCCAAAATTGTCTATGAAAGATGCTGTTGCTCAAGCAACCGATTTATTACGTGCCGCGTCATTAACGAAACAACAAATTGCAGATTCTGTGACGCCTGATGCGATTATGTGTTTTGAAGACGGGACATGGCATGTTATGTTGAAACGTTATATTAAACGCAAATTTAATTTGACACCGATGCAGTATTGTGAAAAATGGGGATTACCGACGAATTACCCGTTTGTAGCAGAAAATTATGCAAAAAAGCGTTCTAAAATTGCCAAGAAATCAGGATTTGGGAGAAAGTAAATGCAAGTATATATAAATTACCAAAATGCAAGATGGAAAAAATATAAAATAGATTTTAAAAAAATTGCCTATGCGGCGGTTTTGCCCGTACACAAAGATTCTGAGGTTTCAATAACTTTGGTTGATGATGAAGAAATTCATAAATTAAATAAACAATATCGTGGTATGGATAAACCGACCAATGTGTTATCTTTTGAATTGGGTGATGATGTTTTGTTGGGGGATATTTTTATATCTTTGGATACTGTAGAACGCGAAGCCAAAGATGCAGGGATATCTGTGCCGGAACATGTTGCGCATATGGTTGTGCATGGAATGTTGCATTTACAGGGATTTGACCATATAACCGATGATGAAGCAAAAGTTATGGAGGCCAAAGAAATAAAAATATTAAAAACGTTGGGGTATAAAAATCCTTATGCCGGGGAAGATGTTTGTAATGACGAATCTTGTTGTCCAGGGAGTTTCATAACAAAATTAAAACAAATTAAAATCAGGGAAGGTGGGGTCGGTCAATATGTCCTGTACGCTGTATTTGGTGTGATTGCTGCGTTTGGGTTCGCGCCGTTTTATTTGTGGTTGTTATCTGTTATTGGTATTGGCGGGGCATATTATTTAACTATAAAACAAGCCAAAAAAATTGGTTTCTTGAAAGCTTGGTTGATTACTTTTCCGTTTGGTGCGTTTTATGGAATGACTATGTTTTGGTGGGTTTTGAATTCTATTTATGTTGTTCCTGAATTGGCACGCCAATTTGCGATATGGACAATTCCCGCGTTGTTGGGTATAGGTTTAATTTGTGGTGCGATATTGTCTTTGCCTTTTGCAACTATTCGCGCTGTACGGCGAAAACCTGCGCATAGGGCTGTTTTGTTTGCTGCAACATGGGTTTTTGTTTTATGGTTACGTGAATGGATTTTTACAGGATTTCCATGGAATCCGATATCCAATATTGCAATGAATTATAAAATGGTGATTAATTCTGTGTCATTGTGGGGGGCGTTGGGATTGTCTTTTGTAATAATTGGAATAATTGCTAGTATCACAGAATTATTAAAAAACAGAAAACAAAAATCCGGTTGGTTTGTATTTATTATGTTTATTGTTTTATTTGGTATTGGATGCGCGTTCGGTTATCGTAATATGAAAAAAACAGACGTACAAAATATGGATAACTTACCTTTAATCAGAATCGTGCAACCGGCAGAATCTGCCGTATACAAAATGCCAAAGAGCAGGGATGAAGCGCACACTATTGCCGAACAAAAGGTTCGTGATTTATTTGTTTGGGCGACGCAAGATAAATCAGCAGTGCCCGATTTAATTGTGTATCCCGAGACTGCTTACCCATACGTTGTGGTTGATGAAAAGTTCCCTTTGTCGCGGATTTTGAATACTGATGTGATTATGGGTGCAAATTATTATAAAAATGGCAATATGTATAATTCAATGATTGTGGCAGACAGATTTGGTAAAATAAATCATATTTACAGTAAATCCCATCTGGTTCCGTTCGGGGAATATCGCCCGTTTGGTGATATTATACCGACGCCCGGTCAATTGTCGCGCGGTGGCGGAATGGAATTGATAAAAATCAATACACAATATGGTGATTTTGTTTTTGCACCCGCTGTGTGTTATGAAATTATTTTTTCAGATTCTTTGATTCCGCACAATCAAACACCGAATGCCATTATAAATATAACAAATGATAATTGGTTTGGTCGGACTCCGGGGATTTATCAGCACCTTGATATGGTACGACGGTATGCGATTGAATCTGGGATTCCGGTTGTGCGTGCAAATTATTCAGGTATCAGTGCTTTCATCACCAGTGATGGGAATATAGTGTCTATGTTGCCTGTGGGACAAAATGGAACGTTGGATGGTTTTGTCTGGGGGGCGCATGATACTGTGTACAGAATGATTGGTCGGGATAAATGGATGGCGATTATTTTGATGTTTTCAATAATTGTTTCAATATCCATATCCGTATTTCGGAAGAAAGATTAGAACCTGGTTCGCGCGATTCATCTATCTGTTTTATAATCGCGGCAATCGATGTGTTGTTGTCGGTTGCCAATTTTTGCAGGATGTCAAAAAATTCAGGTTCGAGCGATATACTGGTTTGGTGTCCTGACAAAGATACAGATATTTTTCGCATTTTAAATCTTGCCCACCATTAAACAATCAATCATTGCCCGATAGGGGTCATCATAGTTTCTTACCACTGACAGAGTTAAATTATCCAACATAACGCATTTCCCCAATGCGTCAGTGGCAAACCAAAACAGGTCATTACGTCCGAAAACCGTTTTTCCAAATAAATTTTTATTTCCGCATATTTCGCGGTTTATCGAAGCAATTGACGGCAATGGATATTTTATTCCGCGATCTATTTCTTTTGGTCCGAATATCACCGCCGATCCCAAAGATATCCCAAAACAATGTCGATAAACATCTATTAAAAACGCAGGCAACATCGCAGCGCGCATTTCTTGTAATCCTGCATTGGCCATAGTTATTGCGTTTAGGTCCGAGACAGGAAAAACAGTCGCGCCACGTGATTTCATCAAAGATATAAATTCATCTGTATTCATTGTTTTTATTCGTTCCCCCGGTCTGATGCATAATTCATCGCAGCAATTGTCAATCTGTCTGATGCTGCATTACCGCCAGCACCCCCGCCAGCCAAATGCGTTGTCACATAAATCTTTTTTTCTGGATTTGGTAAAAATACAGTTTTCGCATCACTTTGTTCAATTAAAAATTTGTCCAGATTTTGAGTATGTGGGAATGTTAAACACATAAACATATTATCAATACTGAAATCGCCGCCCCATAACAAGGGTATTCTCAACCGGACGGATGTATTTTCAGGCATTTTGGTGCCAGATATCAAATTCATAAATTCATCACGACTTAAATTCATAAACGCGATTTCTTGGAAAGAATCGGTCAGTGATGCTAAAAATTCACGACGTAACATCACATATTTTTTGAACCAATCAGGCGTTAATACACAACGTTTTGGCGTAAATTCCATAACCGGCATATCGTCCATGCCCAGTTGTGCCAATCTTTCCATTGCTGAATTTTGATTGTATTGCATGTTGTGTTTTATTCCTTGAGTTCTTTAATTATACTATGTTTTGTACAACAAAGTTAAGACTGTGTCAATATAATCAGAATAGGCATTAAAATCTGCATGGTCAGAATCAGAGATATCTTCGGCCGGATTTTCAGAAATATATTTGCGCAAATCTTCTGGGTCATGAAATACGCGAATACGCGAATCGGAGTCATAACGTTTCAGTGTATCCAATACAAATGCGTTTACGGTTATGGGTATATCTTCCAATGTTTCTGTGAATACAGATTCCAATTTTTCAATTGCAGATTTTAATTTTTCCATATCGCAATTTACGCCGCCCATCCAAACGATTTCGTTTGCGCCAATTGCAAATAAATTTAATTTTAATCCCAAAATTGTCGGGTTCTTTTTTACCAAGAAGTTATTTTCAGTAAATATTTTTTCCAATTCTTGGTCGAATTTGTCGTTGTCTGGTGCTTGTGCACTGGTTTGATTTGCATGTTGCATGGCCGCAATTTGTGCAATATTTTTTGGAAGATTCAGATATAATTTTGGTGGCGTAGAAGTGTCAACAAACGGCCTTTGAACGGTCTGGGGCATGGTTTGTTGTTGTGGTATTTGCGGTGGCGTTGTGGTGGGGGTGATTGTTTCCGCCTTGGGTTCTTTTTGTATATCTTTTTCGATTGGAACAGATTCTGTTTTTTTTGGGGTATCCAATTTTTGTTCTATCACAACGGGGGGGGTGATTTTGATTGTTCGTGGGCGATAAATTATATTCAAACAAATTATAAACAGCAAAATTGCAATCCCGATTGACAGATAAAATGCCCAGGATACGTATTCACCGTTTGCCTGGATTACCGATAATTCGTGCCAATGTGTGGCGGAAAATAAATTAAAACCAAAATTTGTATTTAACCAAAATGTCAGCCCCAGCAAAATCGTGGTCGTACAAAGAATAGTCAATAAAATGCGTTCAAGATATTTTTTCATTTTATTTTAATTGTATCATATTTTATGATAAACTTGAATAAAATGATTGAAGCAGACGAAATTTTTTCCGATTCGGACCGGCGGATTGCACTGTGGTGCGATGATGTTGGCGATACTAATGATTTGGCCGCACTGGCAGATAATATTATTGAAAATCATATTGGTATGATTTCTGTACCGGCCAACAGTTTGAATTTTTTGTGGACGTGTCTTGAAAATTCAGGTGTAAAGATTTTTTCACGATATTTTCTTGAAAACTTAAATAAAAACCAAGACGAAGATATGTCTGTTTTTTCAAGTCAGGTGATATCTGATTGTAAAAACGGTGCAAATGGCGTTCAAGTTTTTGTTAAAATGCGCGATTTTGAACGCTTTGCGGATTTGTTATCAACGGTTCGCGATGATTTGTTTTTTGGACATGATTTATCATTGGTTTTGAATGTCCAAGAAATAGGTATAGATGATTGGTCGGTCGTATTTAATAAACTGCGCCAAATTCGTGCGGATTATTTTGGAATTTTATTCAGTGAAGATATGGGCAACCGTTCTGATTTTATCGGGCGAATTTATGGGATGTTAGACAATTGGGATTTTAATGGTGGTCTGCATTTTATATTTGGTAATAATTTTGACCGCATTGACCAGGTTGTTCGTCTGGTTGAATCGTTAAGGCCCGATTTGTCTGATAAATTACATTTCTTTCTGCAATATTAAATATTTGGTTGCGGTTGTGCCGGCTTTGTTTTTTATTTGATATCTGGTTTTTATTGTTGGCATTTCGGTGGATTTTATCTTTAACTCGGTTTTTTTCAATTGTTCAACAATCCAATCGTAATATTCAAAGTGGTCTGTGCCGATAATAATTTGACCGTTGGCAGATAAAAATCGCGATAACAAATTCAAAAATTCATAATTCAACAAACGACGTTTTTCGTGTTTTGCCTTGGGCCAAGGGTCGGGGTGTAAAACCCAAATTTGTTCAAAATTTATGTTTTTGAAATCTGGGGATTTTAATAATAAACGAACATCGTCTGGGTAAATACGAATGTTTTTGTATTCTTCAAATACCGCGTCATTCGATTCGTTTGTAATGGCGGACAGCAGGGCGGCAACACCGTTCATAAATGGTTCTGCGCCAATTATGATTGATTTTGTATTATTTTTTGCCAACTCACAAACATGTTCACCATTTCCAAAACCGATTTCCAGAATTGTCGATTTTTGCCCGATTTCAGTCGTGTTTGGTGCTATTTTGGGTAACAGATTTTCAATCAAACGTGTTTTTCGTGGAGATAATTTTTTTCCATGTCGCCGACCGAAAGTTCGTAAATCCCTATTTTCAAAATGTTTTAATTCTTGTATTTCCATATATTTAGTATAAAATCAGTTCGTTATAAAAACAAGGGGTGAAATAAAAAATGCGTAATGGATTGTCAAAAGATTTAATTGCACGTGTTTTGGGCGGTGCGCCAAAATATACCATTGATGAATTAGAAGCCAAATTTCCGCCACGTGAATTGAAAGAGGGCGCAATGGTGACTCGTTTTGCCCCCAGTCCGACCGGTTTTATGCATATTGGGAATTTATATGGGGCATTGATTGATTATAAATTGGCACAGCAATCGGGCGGTGTTTTTATGTTGCGTATTGAAGATACCGATACCAAGCGTGAGGTTTCTGGTGCCGTCGATGTTGTCAAAAGTGCGATGGCCAGTTTCGGTTTGAAATATAATAACGATGAAAAATATGGGCCGTATTACCAATCAGAACGCAAAGATATCTATCGGTCTGTCGCGGGGTATTTGTTAGAAAAGGGGTTGGCGTATCCTTGTTTTTTAACGGCCAATGAAATGGAAGAAATTCGCGCAAAACAAACAGCGGCGGGATTTGCAACCGGTATTTATGGTGAATTTGCACGTGACCGCGATATAAGCGAAGAAGATATTATTAAACATCTTGATAATGGCGAAGTGCCAACGATTCGTTTGTATTCGATGGGAAATCCTGAATCCAGAATTTATTGCAAAGATGCAGTGCGTGGTTCGATTTCTTTCCCAGAAAATAATGAAGATTTGGTTTTGATTAAATCGAATGACGGTTTGCCAACTTATCATTTTGCACATTTGGTTGATGACCATTTTATGCGGACTACGCATGTTGTGCGCGGTGAAGAATGGTTGCCGTCGTTGCCTTTGCATTACCAATTATTTAAGACTATGGGTTGGACGCCACCTTTGTACATTCATACATCTACATTGGATAAAATTGATGCAGAAACCGGGAAACAACGCAAAATGTCAAAACGCAAAGATCCCGAATGTAATGTTGCATTTTTCTTGCAGGCGGGTTGGCCTGTGGATGCAGTGATTGAATATTTGGGGAATATTTTGGCATCTGGATATGAAGAAGCGAAAATGAAAGGCGTTGTGAAAACATTTTGGGATTATGAAATGAAACCAAAGAAAATCCCAATGTCTGGCGCGTTGTTCGATATGAAAAAACTGGAATGGTGGGCCAAAGAATATATTGCCACATTACCGGTTGATGTGTTGGTTAAAAATGTTGTCGATTGGGCAAATAAATATGGAAATGCAGATAATAAAAACCAGGTATCGGATATAGATTATCTGACGCGCGTGTTGTCTATTGAACGCGATAATGTGAAGCGCATTCGCAAAGATTTTATTACATGGCAACAAACTCTGGAAGAAGTTGCGTATTTTTGGGATTTCTTGTTCAATCCAAACAAAGAATATGAATATAATCGCGATGCGTTGCGCGAATTTTTAGCCGTCTATGACGGGGGCGATGACAAAGACACTTGGTGGAATAAAATTGTCGCGATTGCAGAAAAATTAAATATCAAGCCAGGTGATGTTGCTATGAATTTACGCGTTGCAATGACCGGTCGCACAAATACACCTGATTTGTATTCTTTGATGTCTGTGTTGGGCGATAAACGTGTCAAGGAGAGAATAAATACAATTTTATAATCATATGAAATAAAAGGGGGAGAAAAATGGTGAAAAGCAAAAAAGTTGTTAAACAAAAACTGCGAGCGGTGAAAGGTAATCGTCGCGCAAATGGTTTGTTGCGTGTTCTGCAGGCGACGGGATTGTTCCGTTGGGAACGGCGCGCCACTAAATCAGAAGAAGTTTTGAATATTTTAACCCATGGTATTGGAATAGGTTTGGCGATTGCAGCACTGTGTTTATTGGTTGCGTTCGCGGTCGTACATCATAATCCGTGGGCAACGGTTGCGTGTTCTATATTCGGTGTGACTATGTTCACTTTGTATTTTGGGTCAACAATGTGCCATGTGTCGATTGGCGACAAAAGCGAATGTTTTTTCGAAGTTTGGGATTCTATCGCGATTTATGCATTGATAGCCGGAACATACACGCCATTTTTATTAGTGAATTTGGTTCATGGCGGATATTGCGGATTAGGTTGGACTATGTTCGGTATTTTATGGTCAATCGTGATATTTGGGGCAATTATGAAAATTATCAGTCCTCACAAACAGCCAAAATGGATGGTTGTGTTGTATTTAATTATGGGATGGGCGTTGCTTTGGATTTTGCCTGCGATGATTAAGACTATTTCTGCGCGTGGAATGTGGTTTATATTGGCGGGCGGATTGTCTTATTCAATCGGTGTGATATTTTATTTATGGCGCAGGTTGAAATTTGCACATGCATTGTGGCATTTATTCGTCATTGGGGGCAGTGTGTGTTTCTTTTTCGCAGTGCTGTTCGGGTCGATAATTGATTTTGTAAAATAATTTATGGATAAAAAACAACCGCCATTTGGCGGTTATTTTTATTAAAAGAAGCAAGTCAATGTTGCCGGAATATTTTTTACCATAAACCATAATGTACGATAATCAGACAAATATACCGCAGCCAAAAATACTGCGCCCACCATCAAAACGAAAATCACACTGATTTTCTTACCATGCAGGCAATATACCGCGATATTATACAACAAAAACAGCATATATAAATCTGTCACCATACTGATGGCCCAAATGGATTTGCAATCAAATGCCAATGCGTTCAATATCAATGCCATTGGATAGACGAAAAATATAGATGCGATACCTTTGACCGCGATTTCCCAATCCCGGTCGCCAGATGTTATTTCGGATACCAACATCATTAATCCTGCACAAATAAACAAGACGACCACCGCCAAGACAGGAAATACTATGAATGCTTTGAATAATGAAAACACAGTAAACGGATTACCACGCAATAAATTTACAATTAAAACTACGATTCCGCCAACCAGTCCCCACATGAAAGCACGCAACATAGCATCTTCCATTTTGCCGTCTGCGACAATTTTAGTGAAGAAATATTTAGGTCTGAAAAAAATATCGGTTAATCGTGAAATCCAATTTCTTTTTTTTGCTCTCATTTTTTATCTCCGGGGTTTGATTATTTATATTTTTGCTTTATAATTATAAAAAATCAATGGAAAAAGACATGAAAAACCTTGTTATCGTTGGTCGGCCGAATACTGGTAAATCGACACTGTTTAATGGATTGACTAATTCGCGGGACGCGTTGGTGCATGACCGTCCGGGGGTTACGCGTGATACTATTACGGGGCAAATGCCAAATCGACCATGGGTCGTTGTTGATACGGCGGGTTTGGAAAATACTAAAACGGGAATAGGTCATGATTCAACCGATATGGCGGTACGTGCGATTGAAAATGCAGATGCTGTGTTGTTTGTTGTTGATGGACGCGTTGGATTAAATGCTATGGATTTGGAATGGGCAAAATTGGTTCATAAAAAAACGCGTGCGCCGGCGTTGTTGTTGATTAATAAGACAGAATCAAACAAACGTTTGGCGGACATAAATGATTTTTATAAATTGGGATTTGGTGAACCGGTTATGATATCTGCGGAACATAAACGCGGATTTGATGATATATACGATTTTATAGATAAAATATGTTCTGATGCACAATGTGATGTGGCGCCGGATAAAAAAATTAAAATCGCGGTTTTGGGGCAACCAAATGTTGGTAAATCGACTTTTGTAAATCGTGTGCTGGGCGAAAATCGCCAGATAGTTAAAGATGAACCTGGAATTACTCGTGATACTGTTAAAATCCCAACGCATTTTTATGGACGCGATATAGTAATTATGGATACTGCTGGTTTGCGACGCAAAGCGGGCGTGACAGATGATGTAGAAACTTTGTCTGCGTTGAAATCTTTGGATGCGATTGAAAAATCAGACATAGTGATTTTAATTGTTGATGCAACGAAAAATATAGAAAACCAGGCGTTATCGATTGCTGCGCGTGTATATGATGCGGGCAAAATTTTATGTGTTGCATTAAATAAATGGGATTTGGTTGATTCGGTTGAAAGGGACGAAAAATTGCTGAAATTGAAACACCAATTTACAAATTCTTTCCACCAGATTATCAAGCCGTTGATATTGGCTATATCTGCCCAGACGGGAACGGGCGTGCAAAATTTATTCAAACGTGTTTATGAACAATGGGACATCAGCGAAGCCACTACACCAACCAGTTTGATTAACCGTATAATTGAAAAATTAGTTGCAGAACGCCAGCCGCCTATGTCGCGTTTGAAACGTCCAATGAAATTAAAATTTGCGCGTCAAACGGGTGTGCGCCCAATGCGTATATCTATTAATGTTGGGGGTGCGTCTGATATCCCAGAATCTTATACGCGGTATTTACGCCGTGGAATTGCAACGGCGTTGCATTGGGAACATTTACCAATCATAATTGAATATACAAAATCTGAAAATCCGTTTGAAAAGGAATAAGAAAAAAACCTGTATCGTTTGATACAGGTTTTAACAGATACGACAAGATTTTAAAATTCGTTCATGTTGTCTGCAAATGCTTTCATCAAAGCGATTTCTTCGTTTGCTTTTTTTGTATCTTTTTCGGTTTTTTTCTCGGTTTCAAATTGTTCACGTATTTCATGATATTCCATAGGAACATAAGATTTGAATATTTTAGCCAGTTTTGGATTTTTTTGATCTTTGTTTTCAAATCTTCTCAAGATTGTTTCTATGTGTTGCATGATATTTGTGTCAGGTTTTTTGTCATTCGCAGTGAAAATCCCGTATGGGTAAAAAATGTCATCATTATTTGGTACACCATCAACCCACACACGTGTAAATACAGTGCCCGCTTCGTTGCCGATTTCTTCGCTGGCATGAACGATGAATGTTTTATCGGATTTCAAAACGCAAACCTTTGCAGCTGATTTATAATCCAAATCTTTCGAACCAGAACGTTCAAAATGAATAAAAACCTGTGCGCCATTTTGTTCATAGACCAAATTGATGTTGCCGATTTTGCTTTCGATAAATTCACGAGTTTTCTTATCGATATCCATTGTGTTTATTTGTTTCATGTTTATATCCTTTTGTTTTGGTGGCTTTTATTGCGCCATAAATATCTCCTACGACATCATTATAGCATATTTTGGCGTTTTAAAACAAGACTATATTTTTAGAGATTGTCCGGTATTGTGGGTGTTTTAATTAAAACCCGCTTCGTAATCCGACTGCGAAAAATGGTGTTGCAGATGCAAAACCGGCAGACATAAACAGACTGGTTCCTTCGCTGTATTTATAACGGAATGATGTAACCGTGGTATGCACATAATCACCGCTGTCCAGATTGACCCCATCGCGATTGGTATGATGCCACAGGTTAGTATCTGAAAACATGTATGTCAAAGATACACTTGATTGCAGGAAATCATAACTGATTCCCGTTCCTGCAATTAAACCGTCTGCGGTTTTTGTTGTTGGATTGTAATCGTATATCATACGCAGTGATGTGCCCCAGATAAAACTGTTGTATTGCAGATTTATTCCCAATGCAACCTGGGCGCGCCAATCGGCGGTTGTGGCGGGTGAATATGTGTTTTCACTGAAATTTTCTGGTTTGTCCATATATGACAATGCCAATGAATACGCACTTTTTAATTTTCCATTTGGTTGTTTTAATTTAACTGCGAAATCAATTGCGTAATTATAATCATTGTCCAGACCCGCGATTGAAAATCCATATTGCCCGTATTGTGTTGATACGGTTGCCAGATTTAATCTTAAAGAATCATGACCCGTTGTTGCAGTTGTGTCAGAGATTAAAACGCGGTCTAAATCCAATTTATCATGCAAAATTGAGCGTGCATTCAAATTCAGATATCCAACGTCTGGCAATCCCAATCCCATTTTTCGTGCGATTGAATGAGTCATTCCGATTTCTGCGCGACCGATTTTGCGGTCTTCCAATAAAACAAACGCATCGTGAACATAATCATTATCTTCGACACAGTCTTCGTCAATAGAATACACCGCCCCAACGCGCAGGGTATTATTGAATCTGTATGTTGTTTGTGCTTTGACGTCCCAATCGCTGATGAATATAGCCTTGTCATTTTTCGGTTCCAAAAAACCAACCATACCGTCTGCGTTCAGCGAGAATCGCCAATTATCGATTGTGTAATTCAATGCGTATGCGTTTGTGGTAATTACTAATAAAAACAGCCAAGATATTTTTTTCATTTTTCTTCCGTAATCAAAGTTGGTTTGTTGTCGGCGTCTGCCAAAATCGCGTTGCGTAATTTGTTGTATGCACGTTCTTCGATTTGGCGGACGCGTTCACGAGAAATCCCATATTTTTGCGACAAAGTTTCCAATGTTGCCGCCGGGTCGCTTAATCTGCGTGCAGTCAATATTTCGCGGTCGCGCGAAGGTAATTCAGCCAAATGTTTCCTTAATAATTCATAACCACGACGTTTGAAATCTAATTGTTCAATACCGTCTGCAACGCTGATTCGCGAATCGGCCATATTGGACAAGATGTCTTTGGAATCAGGATCAGACCCCATAGGTGCATTCAGCGATACATCGCGCGCAGACATACGTGTTGCGACATTTGCGACGTCTGATTCCGGAACGGATAAATATTCTGCAATTTGTTTTGTTTGCGCATCAGACAGCGAATTATCCATAATTCCCAAAGCGCGTTTTGCACGCGTCAGGTTGAAAAACACACGTTTTTGATTTGCAGAAGAACCCAATTTCACAATTGACCAATTGTTTAATATAGTTTCGTAAATTTCCGCTTTGATCCAAAACATCGCATATGTAGAAAAACGAAAACCACGTTCTGGGTCGAATTTTTGTAATGCCTGCATCAGCCCCATATTACCACTGGCAATCAAATCAGATACGGGCAGGCCATAATTACGAAAATCATAAGCCACAGACACAACCAGACGTAGATGTGACGCAACCAATTTTTCCGCTGCGACATTATCATGTTCGTTCGCCCATTTCGTAGCGTATTCGTATTCTTGCTGGGCCGTTAAAATTGGGAATTTTTGAATTTCATTGATGTATTTGGACAAACTGACATCGTCATTAGCACCCAGAACCGCCGTTGAAACGGCGTTGGATTTTGTTGGCAAAGTTGTCTTGATTTGCTTTTTCATAACTTTTATAGTATAGCAAAGAAATAGAATTTATCAAGCCCAGGAGAATTTGTTATGACAAGTATCTTACAAAGAAATAAAAATCTGAAAAAGCCTGTTCAAAAAACTCGTGAAGAATACGCAGAAGACGCATTGTATCGTGAAGTGTGGGAAGATGTGAATAATGAAAAAACTGTGCATTTTGTGAAAAAATATTGGAAATATATTGTTGGTGTTGTTGTTGCGGTTATGCTGGTTATGTCTGGTGTACAAATTGGATTGCGTATGCATCGTGCATCTAAATTGGCTACTGCGGGGGTGTATGAAACGGCACTCGCGAATGGTGATGCGGGGGCGTTGGCTAATTTAGCGAAAAACAGCGGTGGTGCAACGGCTGATTTGGCAATGTTCCAATCCTATTTGATGGACAAAGACGTTAAAAAACTGGAATTTTTGGTCGATAATGGTCATACACGTGATTTCAAAGATTTGGCACGTTTACATTTGGCGTCGATTAATGGTGATAAAATGGGGGCCGATGAATTTGAAAAATATTTATCTCCGTTGAATAATAAAAAATCGCCTTTGTTTTATTCTGCGCAATTGATGGTGGCGCAAAAATATTTGTCGGTTGGTAATCGTGCGATGGCTGATAAATACCTGGACACAATTATAAATGATGCAGACGCGCCACAGTCTATTTTGGTGAACGCACAAATGTTGAAATAGGGCGTGGTTGTGAAAAAATTATTTGCTGTTTTTGTAATCGTTGTTGGTGCGCTGGGTGGGTGCGCGGGACATGATCCTGTTTTGCCTGGAACGCGCGTGGATATTTTTGGGACAGAAAATGTAAAAATTGAAAATACAGATGTTCCACAATTGTCCGACAATCAAAAAAATATATCGGGTGAAGATGTTTGTGATTATCGCCAAGATGCCGATAATAATATCTGGCGCGGGGATAGCAAGATATTTTCAGGCTTCACAACGGGCAGTATTGTACGCAGTAATCAATCGCCGATTTGTGAACGTGGATTTATTTATACGGGTTTAACAACGGGAGAGGTCGTCAAAATAAACGCGTCTACAAAGAAAGTAGTTTGGGTTGCAGACGTTTTTCGTGCGTCAAATATGACCGGTGGTTCATCGGTTGTTGATATTGTTGCACATGTTGGTGTGGACAAGGATTTTATCTATGCAGGTGGCTTAGGCGACGCATTTTGTAAATTGAATAAATACAGCGGTGAAAAAATTTGGTGTCTGGATATATCTGTGCCGGTCGATTTTATTTTGGTTGATAATTTTGCGTTTGTTGTTGGCGGAGATGACTCTTTATACGCAATCAATATGAACAAAGGTTTGATTTATTGGAAAACTGAAAAAATCCCCCAGGTGAAACCGGTTTATGAAAATGGCGTTTTAAGCGTCGGAAAATTACGAATAAATTATGTGGATGGTAAAATTGTAAAATAGAAACGGCAGGATTTTTGGTTGTTCGCGTATTTTATGCCATGTTTTCATGGCATTTTTTATTTGTATGAAAGATTTGTTTCTGATAAAATAGTGTCGTCGGGAATGTTTTTCCCGATGGGGTCTAGAAGCCCGATACAGACTGCGTCCATGATGACGTTAAAATCTCCAACCATATTGGGTTGGAGGGTTGCCGAATATATAGAATAAGGCACACAATCTCAGTCTGAATTGTTTCTAGCCTCCAACCGCCTTGTTTTTGGTGGTTTTGTCTTATTGAACCAAGGGAGAAGAAACAATGAAAAAATTTTGGATTGTACCGGGATTTGTGGCCAGTTTAATGTCTGGCTATGCAATGGCAGATGATTTAGATGATGCAACGTATTCTACTCTTTATGAATGCACCGGGGTCACTACTGGGGTTTCTGCATTATTGTTTGGTGCAAAGTTAAATACGGGTATTACTGCGGTTGGGACCGTGGCATCTGGTGTCGCTTTGGGTGCAGGCATAAAAGAAAATAATTTAATCAAAGACAAACAGAAATCCATAGAGGATGAGGTAATTGAAGAAGAAGATATAGAATATTTTAATCCGCCACTGAAGATGGATTGTAATGAAACCAATGATTGGGACGATGTTGAATTGATATATGAAGAAACAGAAAACGGTGGTCAAAAACCTGTTTGTTTGGTGAAAAGCAGAAATAATAAAATGAAGCGTGAAATGATGGCCAGGAATGATTCTGGTGATAAAAAAATTGAGTCAGCAAATGATGTCAAAGATATAGTTGGTGGTGTATCGTTTGTGGCCAATGCTACAAATGTGGTTACATCATTATTAAATAGATCTGCAAAAAAGGATTTGAAACAGGCAAAAGAATCTTGTCCGGCTGCGCTGAAAAATTTGTCTGATATGATTGTGCGATCCAAAGTAGAGGGGACGGCAGAATCAGGATCAGTTGGTCGTGCGCAAAGGGTTATTGATGCGTGTCGCGATTTGGAACATTTTGATTGGAAGAAAATTGATAATCCGGCAATATGGTCTGCGGTTGCGTCTGGCGCGGCTGCGGGGACTGTGATAGGAAGTAAAGTGATTGATACAAAAGCAATTGATGCGTCTGATTTTGAGCAACAACAACGAGCAAAGAAAACAAGTAATGCGTTGTTGGGAGTATCGGCTGCAGCAGGAGCAACCGCCACAGTTCTGAACGCTGCCCAGATTTCCGCTGTTAAACGTGTGGCGCGTATTTCTGAGAAATGTGAAAAAGTTATGTTGGAAGTGGCACGAGAAATAGAAAATGGCGGTGAAGCGGTTTATGATGACGACGATGACGGCGAAGGTGGCGGTAAACGTATTTCGGTCAAACGTGGTTGATATTTTATCGTGAATAATAAAAACGCCCGGTTGGGCGTTTTTTTGTTTTTTTATCTTTTTTATGATTACCATGTTGGGGCGTGTGTGCCTTCTTTGATAATCGGTTGTTCGTCTTCCCATACTGACAGGCCGGTTTTTAAATCGGTCAATGTCAATTGCAGATAATATTCTACGCGGGTGTCAACCGATGAAAACCATCCAGATTCCAATTTCAAATTTCTTTGCAACATTTTCCCAGACAGCGACATATTCGGCGCAATCAAAGTGCCTGTATTCGCAATCGTTGATTGGTCGTATTCTTTGTCCCCACGCAAGTTCGCACGAACGTTTGACGATGTGGAATCTTCGCCACTGTAATTAGTTGCGATTTGTGCCGCGCCTGAATTCAACAATGTTGTGCGGATTTTTTTGATTAAAACGTCAGTGTCAAAACGTTGGGTCGTGTCGTTTTTGATATTCGCAATTGCGATAACTGGTTTTTTAGTTTGTTTTAATGCGCCACTGTTTATCATGGATTTAGTCATTTTTTCCGCAGTGTTTGTCCAATCGCGATATTCCAGTTCCATGACGTGTTGCATGTTGGCGACTTCTTTGTCGTCGTTCAAATCGACCACACTGGTTCCGCCACATGCGCCGAGTGCCAGGCACATTGTAATTGGTATTATTTTTTTCATCGGGTTGTTCCTCCTTTAAGTGTTATGATTTTTTTATCTGTTATTTTATCGTGTTCACGAATATAGATTAAATTGTTATTTGTTATGTTATCATGTGCTTCTTGGTCGTGCAAGTCTGATGTGTTTATTCTTTCAACCGATATATATTTCGGCAATGTTGCCCATGTGCGGACGTCTGCATTAGATGATGATACGGTATAAATTGTCGATAATATACCCATTAACGGTGCGGATTTAGAATTTGAATTGTACATGGTTGTTTGCAGGGCGATTTTGGCCACCGTTGATGCGTATGCGCGCAAGATTTCATTTATTCTGTATTCGTTATATTCTGTCATGAACATTTTATCTATGTTGGCCAATGTTTGTGTGTGTGGTGGTTGTTTTGTTGACGTGTCAAAACGGGGCGCAGATATTGTAAATTGTACCAGGCCTGGCGTTGGTAAAAACAGACTGAAATTTTCTTCGGTTAAACGTGGTGCAAAACCCGATTCGCGAAATATCCACGTGGTATTTGACGGCTTTTGATGTTTTTGTGCCAGATTTAAATCTGATTTTATCGCTGTGTTTTCTGGCATCATGCCGTTTGCGCGTTTAAGGTAAATTTGTGCCGTTTCAAAATCCCCATCATTCAAAAAATATATCCCAGATAAATACATCAATGCAGGATTCATAATGTCGCTGAATGCCGCCCAATCGTTCTGGTTTTTGTTTAATTCGGTTTCTAATTCCGGTGTTTGCGATAATTTATTTTTGTTTTTTTCAACCAATTCTTGGTATTCGCGCGACATATTTTTTTGACGTTCATATGATTGATTTATTACTACGCGTGCGTTTTTCCAATCGTGCAATGCCAACAAATCCCAAATTTGATAATACGACACAAACAAAGAATCCATCATATACGGTTTGTATGAATTAACGCCACCCCCGAACAGTAATGCGGTTGTTTCGCGTGAAATGGATGAAGATGTTTCTGATAAATTACGTTTATTAAATTCTTCGAAAGCGTCATCTGATTCCCGGAATTTATTTTCGTGGAACAGGGCGGTTGCGTCGATTAATAAATCAAGATTATTTGCGTTTTTAATATCCAATTCTTTTGTTTGTGATTCAAAATTTCCGTTTGCAAAATCATTCTGTATTTTATTCAGATGAGATTGCATAGTTGATGCACAGCCATTCAAAAACAACAAACAAATTATGATTATTTTTCGCATCTAATCTGGGCTTATTTCAATGGTTCTAAAATTTTGATTTCTTTGGTTTGTGGATTATACATGCGCGGTGCGCCTTCGAATCCCATGATTGCGTGATGCGTTGGTATTAAAAATTCAGGTAATGGTGTTGTTTCACCCATCATAACTTTTTCATGTAATTTCTTTTCTGTTGGTGTTTTATTCAAGAAATGAAATACCTGGGTCGCTTCGATTGGGCGATGATACCAACCCTGGTAAATAACCAGTTGTTTTCCTTTGTCCAGTTTCATAATATCCATTTCGCTGTAAAGTCTTTCTTCTTTGGGAACGTCAACTTTTTTGCCGTCTTTTTCTTCCGTTTTAGTTGTTTTCTTCATGCCAATCATTTCAGAAAATTTCTTGGCGGTTTCGGGATCATTTTGACGCATAACGATTTTTGCCGCAGTGGTCGATATAATAGTGGCCGCCGCGTCTGCACCATATTTTTCTTGGATTTGGTGAATGTCTTGACCGATGATTAAATAAGACACTTTGCATCCACGTCCCAGGTCTGGCCCCTGGATAACCGCGTCCAGTTTTTGCATTTTCGGCATTTCGTCCAATGCGAATAATACTGCATATGGTCCGACGCGTTGCCCGTCAACCAATGTGTCGGGGGTATGTGCCAACAGGTAACTCGACATCAATTCAATAAATATTGCAGTTATCGGATTGACCGCTTGGGCATCAACCATGTTCACAGATAAATAGACAGTGACCGGTTTTACTTTGCCGTCCCTGGGGTCTTTTAATCCGCGCAGGTCTGAAAAATGAAAGTCAGAATGGCTGGTTCGATTGCGGACCGCCGCGTTACGGAATATGGCCAGTCCTTCCATCATTGTTGACATAATAGAACCACGTTCTTTGTCGGGGGTGTTTGCCAATTGTGTCAATTCAGAAACCGCGCGGTGCGCATATGAATAACGGCGCGCTTCTTCAACCGCGTTAAGGAATAAATCTTTGACTGGGTCAGCCATCATGACCATTTGGTCACCTTGGCGGCGACGTTCTGCCATTTGTTCTGCGATGTCAACCTGACTGGCGGTAATCCAATCAAGTATCATGGACAAAGATGCCTCTTTGCCACGCCATGCATCTGGAATGTGGGCCCATGTTCCAACATGGACATAATTCATCGCATTTAATTCGCCTTTCTGTAAAAGGGCGTATGCAGCATATGCATTCGGGTCGTTCATCATAGACAAATAACAATCACCCAACATTGCAATATCGCTGGCACTGAGATTTCCTTGGTTTATACGGGCGTAAAAATAATCGTCCGCTTTGGCGCGTTCTACTTTGGATACTATGAAATGAATTAATCCGGCCAAACCGGCGCGACCTGTGTTACCCCAGTGGGGATCTTGGACCGTATCTTGGACCAATACTTTACAAATTGAATCGATATACAAATCACGTTGTTCGGGATTATAAGGAACATGTTCAGGTGATAACGGATTCCAAGACGGATAATATATTCCACGTTCGGGATCGTCTTGACCCGCCCAATTCATAATAAACACCGGTCCAACCGTTGCGCGGTACGCAGAAGTTTGTTGTTTTAATTCTGGTTTTGGATCGTTGATAATCATGGAAACCGTATCACAATCCAAAATTGTCGGAACAATAACACCCTGGGTTTTACCAGTTCCCGGAGGTGCGACGCACAATGCAGACAAAGGTTCGTCAAACATCAATGGGGTTTCTTTGCCTTTGTATTTAAAATATCCCAAAACCATCATAAACCCATGGAACAGGCCTTCTTTGTTTTTGCTGTCTTGACCCATTTTTTTGATATCGTCAGCGGTTGCCTTGCGTGAAGATTTTTCATCGTATTTATCTTTGCTGTGCGGGTTAAATTCGCTTTTGAAATTATCATCGGCCAGAAAATAATATGCAATAATCGGAAACAGTGGCACCATGCATGCGTAATCAGTATGCATAAATGTTCGCGACAACCAATATGGGATTTCCGCAACAACTGAAAGACCGCCCGTCATCAAAGCGTTTCGAATATATAACCCCGTCCAATGTTCAGATGCCGGACCCCAACCATATCGCCATATATGTTCGATTATGAAAGATGCCGCAAAAGCCAACGCGCAAACCAACCATATAAAAACATCCCAGCGCAATTCCCAAAATTTTCGCGCCATTGGGATTTGTTCGTGTTCTTTGTATGCGCTGGATTCAAAGATTTTTAAACCTTTGCCAGAATCAGTGCTAGAGAAAATGTTGAACTTTCTTGCCATGACTGATATTATATCACAAAACAGGGATTAAAAAAATGCAAAATATACCAAGAATTTTTTTAGAACAAAATATTGAATCGGGAAAATCTTTTCCCATTGATAAAGATATTGTCCATTATCTGCGTCGTGTAATGCGACGTGATGATTGTTCGGTTTTTAATAATGGCGTGGAATATATCGCCAGATTATCAAGTGATGATAAATTTATTGTTTTGGGTGAAAAAACAAATCATGTTGACCCATCAAATAAATTGACACTGTATTTTGCACCAATTAAAAAGATAGAAGATTTATTAAATATGGCAACGCAAATGGGTGTTGCGGTTTTTCAGCCTGTTATAACTGCGCGGACTGTGGCACATCATGTAAATTGGGTGCGTATGAAAAAAATTATAGTGGAAGCGTCTGAACAGTCTAATCGAAACAGTATTCCGCAGTTATTATCCCCAATAAAATTTGAAGATTTGGATTTATCTGATGTTATTGTTGCAGATGAGCGTGCGGCACACGGTGTGGATGTCGGTTCAAATAATAAATCGTATTCAAAAATTTTAATTGGACCAGAGGGCGGATTTTCAGACGCTGAATTTGAAAAAATTGACATGGCGGGTGCAGGAAAAATGTCACTGGGGAAAACTGTTCTGCGGGCGGAAACTGCAGCGGTTGTCGCGATTGTAAAGGCACTGAATAAATGAAGGAACGTTTGGCAAAATTTATAGCGGATTGTGGGTTTGCTTCGCGACGTGGGGCGGAAGATTTAATTAAATCTGGTGCTGTATCTGTGAATGGGGCGGTTGTTGATACGCCTGTGTTTTTTGTAGATGAAAATGACGATGTTCGGGTGAAAGGGAAAAAATTACAAAAACAACGTGACATTAAATTATATGTGTTTCACAAACCTGTAAATACTATGACCACAACAAATGATCCAGACGGACGGCGAACTATATACGATGTGTTGGATAAAAAATATAGAAATTTGAAATATATCGGACGTTTGGATTTTAAAACCAGTGGGTTGTTGTTGCTGACCAATAACGGTGATTTTGCACGTAAAATGTCTTTGCCGGCAAATCATATTCCGCGCACTTATATCGCGACTGTGAATAATTGGTCTGGGCGCGGATTGGATATCGCGCGTCGTGGTGTAACGGTTGATGGGGTAAAATATCGTCCTATGGATATAGAGGTTTTGGACGAACATAATTTATCTGTGACTTTGACAGAGGGTAAAAAAAATGAAATTCGTATAGTTTTCAAACATATAAAATCGCCAATTGTTGCGTTACATCGAATTAAATATGGGCCTGTAAGCCTTGGGAAACTGGGCGTTGGCGAAATATCAGAGGTCGACAAGAAAACCGTTGACGAGATGTTAAAAAATCTTTAAAATCACAAATATACAGTGGAAGGGAGATTTTACCATGAAAAAAACAAAAACTGTCAAAAGAAATCAAACCAAAGCAGTTGTGAAACGCAATGTTGAAAAAGATACATGTTGTGGCGCGACCAGTGTATGGTCTTGGACTATATATGTTTATTGGTTTATAATTTTGTTCTTTATTGCGGCAACATTTTATTTGTTGGGACGCAGTCATGAATTTTTGCGTCCGTCATCCCATCGTATCATAGCGGAAGAAAAACTGATGCAGGCAAATGATTATGTTGATTCTGCCAAAGAAAAATTGGTTGCGGGTAATATGGAAGATGCCGTTGCAGATTTAAATGCTGCGATTGATTCGAATGCGACATCTGATACTTATACTCTGCGTGGTGAAATTTACATGCAGATGGGTGATTATCAAAAAGCATTGGACGATTTTAATTCAGCTGTTGAGATTGATACTTTGAATGCGGTCGCTTTTTATGACAGGGCGTTGTTGAATATGCGTTTGGAAAATAACGAGGCAGCATTGGTTGATATCAATAATGCAATGGCGGCACAATTAAAGAAACCGTCTGATATCTTGTCAATGCGTAATTTGTATGCTAAACGTGGACAATTGAATTTGTGGTTAAAGAACTGGCAGGGCGCGGTTGCAGATTATACAAATTCTTTGGCGCGTGACGAAGGCAGTGTTTCTGCGAACGTTTATGCAGAACGTGCAGAAGCGTACACTGCTTTGGGCGAATATGAAAACGCCATTAATGATTATGCGTCTGCTGTGCGCGTGATTTCTGAACAAATTCAGGCCGCAGCAACCCAAGAAGAACGTGAAGCACAATCCAGTGATGCGATGTCTTATTTTGAAAAATCTGCGGCATTGCATTTGAATTTAGGTGATATGGATGCTGCACGTAAGGATTTGGAATCTGCATTCACGATAGCGGCGGCTTTAAATGATGAAGAAAGTGCTAACAGAATCCAAGCTTTAATTAATGGTTTGGATAATCAACAATAAAAGATAAAAAAATCCGCCGTTTTGGCGGATTTTTTTTGACTTTTGTTTTTTTTAGTATTAAAATAGCGAACATGTTTAATATGTTATTCTTTTTGACCACTGTGACTACAACCCCTTTGGGGGTATAAGATTTCATTTGCGCAAAATTTTCGCGCGTATTAAAATAAGCAAGCAATCAGATTAAAAAAACAAACAAAAAAGGTATTTATTATGTCTTATCCAATAGAATTAATTCGTCATTCGTTGGCGCATGTTATGGCGGCTGCGGTGCAAAAATTATATCCAGACGTTAAATTTGCAGGTGGTCCGGCAATTGAAAACGGATTTTATTACGATTTCGATACTGAACATCGTTTCAGCGAAGAAGATTTCGAAAAAATCGAAAAAGAAATGAAGTCTTTGATAAAATCAGATGGTCGTTTTGAAAGACGCGAAATATCACTGGCCGAAGCCAAAGAAATATTCAAAGATCAACCTTATAAAATGGAATGGTTGAATGAATATGATGCAAATGGTGAAGTTTTGTCGATTTATACTTTCCGTGATTTTACAGATTTGTGTCGTGGACCACACGTTGCGTCGTCCAAAGATTTGCCAAGGGACGGTTTTAAAATTAAATCTGTGGCGGGTGCATACTGGAAAGGCGACAGCAAAAACAAAATGTTGCAACGTATTTATGTTGACGCGTTTGAAAGCAAAGAAGCGCTGGATTCTTTCTTGAAAATGATGGAAGAAGCCGCCAAACGCGACCACAGAAAATTGGGACCTGCGTTGGGATTGTTTTTCTTTGACGAAAGATCCCCAGGCGTTCCATACTATATGCCAAACGGGTGGATTGTTTATAAAGAATTATATAATTTTTGGTCTGAATATCATGAAAAACATGGGTATTTAGAATTTCGTTCGCCTTTGATGAACAAAAAAGAATTGTATGAAACAAGTGGACACTGGGCGCATTACAAAGACGATATGTTCACTTTCAAAGAAGATGACAATAATATATTTGCTTTGGCACCTATGTCTTGTCCAAATGCTATTGTAGCGTATCAGTATGAACCCAAAAGTTATCATGATTTGCCTTGGCGTATGGCTGATGCAGATATGTTGTACCGTTATGAAAATTCTGGGGCATTGAATGGTTTGTTCAGAACCTATGAATTTAACCAAGACGATGCGCATATTTTCATTACGGAAGATATGATAGAAGACGAATACAATCGCATTATTGATATAATTCAATATTACTATAAATTGTTCGATATGAAATATTTTATAAAATTATCAACCAGACCTGATGATTTTATGGGTGATATTGAAACTTGGAACAAAGCTGAATCTATTCTGAAAAAGATATTGACTGACAGATTTGGCAAAGACGGTTTTGGAATCAAAGAAAAAGACGGTGCTTTTTACGGTCCAAAATTGGATATTCAAATGGTTGACAGTTTGGGGCGCGAATGGCAGACGGGTACTATTCAATTAGATTTCCAATTGCCACGAAACTTTAATTGTGTGTATATGGACAAAAATGGTGAGAAAAAGACTCCGATTATCGTTCATCGCACTGTTTATGGCTCACTGGGACGGTTTATGGGATTGATGCTGGAACATTTGGCTGGGAAATTGCCAGTTTGGTTGTCGCCCGTTCATGCAGTGATTATTCCTATTTCGGATAATTACAAAGAATATGCGGACAGTATCGCTGCTAAATTGCAAGATGTGGAAATAAAAACTGCTACAGCCGGATTGCGTATTAAAAAAGATTTTTCTGCTGAAAGTATGCAGAAAAAGATTCGCAGTGCGCAATTAAAACAGGTTCCATACATGATTATTGTTGGTGACAAAGAATTAGAATCTCAAACAATATCAATCAGATATCGCGACGGGAGACAAGAATTCAATGTTAAACTGGAAGATTTTATTGAAAAATTGAAGAATAAAATTAAAAACAGAGAATTGGATATATAATCATGCTTTTCACCAGAACCGATGGTTATGGTGCCTGCATAAGTGAAAAACAGGGGGGGCGGGTTTGCCCCCCCCATGAAAGTAAAAGGTAAGGAAATGAAAAAAATTTGTTTTTTATTGTCTGTGGTGTCAACGGTTGGTTTTGTTGCGGGCTGTTCTTGTAAATGTGAAAAAGAACCGATTGTTGAAGCCAATCATAAATTGATTGTGCCACCTAATTTTGGAAATATGCCAAAATAATTTTAAACGATTTCTTGGTAATGGTGTTTTTTTATGATATAATGTATTCATAACGTAAGAAAGGAAACATCTATGAACAAAGACCAAGATGAAAATTTAGATTTATTAGATTTAGAAGAAGATGGCGAAGTTGACACATTGCCAGAGGCTGCGCCTTTTTCTGTGCCACGTCCAAAAAGACCATGGTTATTGATGTGTTTGGGGGTCGCGATTATCGTATTGGCGACTTGGATTATTATTGCACGCGTGGGTGGCGATTCGGGTTCTTCGATAAGCGTGGATTTGGATACCCCGGTTGTTTCCGTTGATGTTCCGGGACCTGTTGCGGATTTAAATGTTCCGGCAAAACCGGTTGATGTGGCACCTGTGCCACCAATGCCTGTAAATGCGATGCCACCGGCACCGGTTGATGCACCACGTCCAGCGGTCGCAGAAAATAAACCGGTTGTTGCACCGATGCCTGAAAATACAGGTGCACCGATTCGCGTTATTACGGACAGAAAAGATGTGACTTTCAATCCTGATGCACCGGCACCGGTTGCAAAGCCCGTGCCAAAACCAAAGCAGGTGGCGGTTGCAAAACCAACTAAAAAAATTACTCCGCCGGCGAATAAAAATGTTGCCAGTGCGACGAATGGCAGTATTTATGTGCAATTTGGTTCGTACAGTACTCATGATTTAGCGGCTGCGGCAGAACGCAAGATGCGCGCTTCTCATCAAAGTTTATTTAATGGAAAACAATTTGTTATTTTGGCTGCCGAAGTCAAAGGTAAAACTACATACAGATTACGTATCGCGTTCAATTCCAGTAATGACGCAAATGGTTTTTGTAGAAATGCAAAATCTGATGGATTGGATTGTTATGTAACCAGATAATAAAAAAGGATTTAATATGAGATGGGGTTTTTGGGAAATTATTTTAATTGTCGCGTTGGTTGTGATTTTGTTTGGGTCTGCGAAAATACCGTCTATGATGAAAAATATCGCCGATGGTGTTAAAGTATTCAAAAAAGAAATGAAAGAAAAACCGGCTAAATCCACGACTGCAAAGAAAAATACAAAAAAACGTGTAGCCAAAGGGGCGAAATAGTTTTTTTTTGCGACTGGTTTGTTGAGAGAGATGAAAAACAAAATTTTGAAGATTTTTATTGCGTTGTTTTTGTTCGTGCCGTGTATGTTGAATGACGCGCGCGCCGGATCGGTTAAGACACGAAAATTGTGTGGCGTAACGTGTGACGATAGCATCAAGTTTAAAAATGTTTATTGTAATGGTGAAATTCGTAGATGCTCTTATGATGGAGTGTTTGAGGATTATAATTATCTAGATTATTGTAAGTATTCCGATCCATTGACCCGGACGAGTGGTGGTAATAACGTGGTTTATCGTGATGAATATGGTTATCCTGTTTATGGTGGGAGGCGGCAATTAAAAAATGGTGATGTCATTGATTCCAAGAATTATTGCATAGGGTGTCCAGATGGGGAGTATTTCTACGGTGTGCTTTGTGACTATTCCCTGAACAAAGCTTGGTGTTGGTGGCGTGAGTTTCGTGATCAAAAGAATATTGAGTGGAATTCCAAAAATGACACTTGTAAATGTTTAGATGCCGGTCAGCAATGGGATGAAAATAAGCACGATTGTGTACCAACAAAAGGTGGCAGTGGTTCAGGCACGTCGAATCAGACAGGCACCAGTGAATTTTGTGGTGTGGAATGTAATAAAAACTATCATGGTAAATATTTGTTGTGTAGTGAGTATAATTTCCCAAGATTTTGTAATCCAGAGACCAACAAATGGGAAGCTAAAGGGATGAAGTTTTGTTCTGATAAAGGTGAAGCGCCTGGTGCCGGTTTTATAAATGTTGATATGGGTGAAACTTATAATACAGAAGAACATGGGACCGTTGAAAATCGGGTGACGTGGGTGCGGGCAAAAGAACGACAGAAATATTTTATTTTTGATTCTAATAGTAAAAACAATTTTTGTATCGGGTGTCGTCAGGGATTTGTATTTAATGCAGATAAAACAGATTGTGTTCCGATGGGCGGGAATAAAGCGGTTTTAAGCCGACCTTGTGCTTATGACGCCAGAGAATATGATTATTGTGAACCATCTGGCGCTGGGGCAACTGCGGGACGTTGTAGAAGTGTGTCGTCTGGTAATATAACACAAATGTCGTGCGCCACAATTAATTGCGATGCGGGATATTATTTGTTGCTGAATGAAAATGGTGGTTCTATGGGTATATGTCATTCCGAGCAAATGGCAAATGAAAGATGCGTCGATAAATGCAATGGTTGCAACGGAAAATGTGTTCCGAATGTTGTTGATACGCCAACATTTAATGTGAACGGTGCATCAGTATCACCAAGAAAGCAGGGTGCATATCAGGGCTGTCGCTGCGACGGTGGTGAAGGTAGCCAACAATCATCTGCAAATGTGGCAAATTCCGAAAAGTCAGATATTGTCAGTGAAATATGCGGTAAAAAATGTGATGACACAATGCAACGTAAAAATGTTTATTGTGATGGTCAATTGTATTATTGTGATGAAGATGGTTTCAACGATTTTGGGGTCTTTCAGAATTGTGAATATTCTGATCCGTTAACCAGAACATCTGGTTCTGCTGACCAGGTTGGGACTGTTTCCGTTTATTCTCATAAAGTTCTTTTTGGAAACAAAAATCTAAACAATGGCGACATACTTGATGGTTATAAAACAGGTTTTTGTGCGGGGTGTGAATCCGGTTATTATTATGGTGGTGCTGAGTCTTGTTATAAAGATTTGTCAGAGGCGTGGTGTAGTTGGCGTGGGTTTGATGATGCAAATAAAAAGAATGTTGATTGGAAAGATAACGCATGTGAATGTTTAGATAGCGGTCAGCAATGGGATCCAGACAAACACGATTGCGTCAAAGCAGAAAATGTCGAAAAAACAGAAACTGTTCAGACCGCTGGCGATTTGGGTGAACAATATAAATCTGATATTCAAGAATTAACTGGCGTGTTCGAAAGTGTTGTAAAGGTTTTTGTTGACGATTGTCAGAATAAACAAGGCACAATTGTCAGTGGTAAATGTCAGGTGGCGAGCAAGTAATGATTAAAAAGTGTGGATTTTTGTTAGTTTTCGTAATGTGTTATTCAGCACTGGGGGTGTTTAATGCCAGCGCCAGATTGGATATGGATAATTTGATACGAAATATCAAATCGCAGACGGATATTGCCACTGCAATCAAAGCGTATGAATCTGCAACAAATGATTTGGGGACAAATGGTTATTATTCAGAACTTTCAAATGATATTAAAGAAGATCAAAAAAAGAACATAGTTGAGCCTGCTATACAAGCAGCCATGAGTGGCCAGGGTTTGGTGAATTCGTCTGAAGAAAAAAAGAAAGGGAAGAAAGATAATCGTACGGATGAACAAAAGGCGGCGGATTTAGCAGAAAAACAGTCTGCGTATGAATCTGCGCGTGCAACGGAACAATCGACAGCGAATAAATTATTGGGTGGATTGACAACTGCTGCGACCGGTATAGGGACAATGGAAGCGTTGCGTGGTTTGGCGGAACAGCAGGCGGACAAAAAAGCGGACACAGATATGGACGCATACATTGCAACCATGCGTTGTTCGTATGCGGACGGTAAATCGGTGAAGGCAGGTCTGGAACCGATAGAATTACCGGGTGGAAATGATGAAAATTTGATGAAATATCGTAATGAATATATAGCTTTGGCAACCAGTTTGAAAAACCGCAAAGAATCATTGGGGATGAAGCCAGGGATAGAAAGTGAATTGATATTGGACAAAGCGGACATGGGATTATATGACCAAGAAAACGTTGGGATAACGGATGGTTCTTATTCTTCGTTGTATCGTGCAAAGCTGCAAAATAGTGAAACAGATCAGACCCAGATAGCGGAAGAAACGAAAAAATCCGGCAATCGGTTAAAATATGGAGCGGTAGCGGCGGGCGTGGGTGTTGCCGGTGGCATTATTGGGAACAGCGCAATCAATGGGAAATTGAATGAAATGATAAAAGAAGTGAAAGGTAAGATATCAAATAATCGTGCAAACAGAAATACGATAGACGCATTAAAGAAAGGGTTAGAGTCTGCCGGATTGATAAATGTAAATGATTTGGATTTTTCGAAATTGGATTTAAGTGGAATGCAAGATGTAATCAACAAAATAGATTTCTCAAAAATGTCGTCTGGGTTAAAGGGTAAATCAGCGACGGAAGTGTTGAATACATCAAACAAGGCTAGTTTTATATCTTCATTCAGTGAAATTTTAGGTGATGAAAACGCTCGTTTGTTTGAGCATGAATAAAAAAACGCCGCCCATTTGGGCGGTGTTTCTATTTTATATTCTTATTTTTTATTTTGTTCGTATTCTTCTTGTTCTTCGATTGTCATGGTTGCCAATGGACGTGCCAACAAGCGTTGCAATCCGATTTCGTCGCCAGATATCACACTGTATCCATATGTACCGTTTTCAATACGTTCAATCGCTGCATCTATTTTACGTAATAAATTATCTGCGCGCTCAGACATACGCAAATTCATTGTGATTTCTTGTTCTGCAGATGCCAAATCTTGTTCGTCACCAACACCTGCATTTTCAGATTTTTCAGCCATACGAACATCACTTAACACATCACTGCGTCCATTCAAAATTTCTTCGCGTTGAGTGTTTAAAACGTGATAAAAATAAGCCAACTGTTCAGGACACATATATGGTTCTGATTTTTTTGGAACATATTTTGGGTCTAATTCAATTTTTAAAAAGTCTTTTTTTGCCATTTTACGATACCTTTAATTCTTTAATCCATTGGGTAAGGGTTTCGGCATCCATTAACCCGGTGCGCGCTTCCAATATTTTGCCGTTTTTGAAAGCCAGTACGCTGGGGATACTGCGTATGCCAAATTTTGCAGGAATCTGTCTGTTTGTGTCATCAATTTCGAATTTTACAAAATTCACATCCGATTCAGATTCAGATACGTCTTCAAAAATAGGTCCAAACATTTGACACGGGCCACACCATGACGCCCAAAAATCAACCAATGTCAATCCGTCGGTAATCATGGAGTCAAATGTTTCATCATTAGCGTGTTTTAAAGACATTATATTTTTCTCCTTTTGTTGCTATTGATATTTCAATTGAGTTTATTATAATCATAACAAAAAGCAAGAGAAAAACTATATGAAAAAAAATATCTATATGGATGCAGGAGCCAGTTGGTTGAAACCACAATCTGTGATTGAAGCCGAGGTTGATTTTTTAACGAATCGTTATGCAAATGCGGGGCGTGGGATTTGTACGCGCGCGGGAAATGTTGATACAATGGTTATGGATGCGCGCGGGAAAGTGGCGGATTTCATAGGTGCAGACACGGAAAATATAGTTTGGACATCTGGGGCGACAGACGGGTTGAATCGAATTATAAATATTATATCGTCGCAACCGTGGTATGATGAAAATTCCACGTTTGCTGTTTCTGATTTAGACCATCATAGTGCGCGTATGCCATGGGAAAATTTATTGCGCGCTGGCAAAATAGGCAAAGAATTAGTATGTGATTTAGATGAATTTTCCAATATTAAAACCGATTCGATTCCGAGTGTTGATTTTTTAATTATAACCGCGATGTCTAATGTGTTGGGGGTGGCGCAAGATGTGCCCGGGATTGTCGCGGCTGCGCGCAAGAAAAATCCAAATGTTATAACGATTGTTGACGCGTCTCAATATGTTGTTCATAAAAAAATAGATGTGAAAAAATGGGACTGTGATTTTATGGTGTTTTCAGGACACAAATTTGGCGCGGATACTGGGGTTGGGGTGTTGTATATTCGTGATATTGAAAAATACTATCCTGATAAATTCGGGGGCGGGATGGTCAATAAAATCATTGATAATTCAAATTGGATTTTGAATGGTGCGCCCGAAAAATTTGAAGCCGGTACATTGCCTTTGACCCAGATAATTGGTTTGCCAAATGCGATTGATGATTTACAGCGTTGGATTGGAGCGGCGGATTTAATACATTATATGTATGATGAATTATCACAAATTGATAAAATCAAAATACTGACCGGACGGGACGCGTGTATGTTGACTTTTGTTGTTGATGGAATGCATCCGTTAGATTTTGGTGCGTTGATGGGTGTGAATGATATTTGTATTCGTGTGGGGAATATGTGTGCGTCTTGGATTCATAAAAAATTAAGAATTGATGGTTCGATTCGTTTATCTTGTGGACCATGGAATACAATGGACGAAGCAAAATATGTTGTTGAAACGATTCGCAAATTGGTGAAATAAAATGGATATTCGTGATAAAGTTATTGATGAAATTAAAAAAGTGTATGACCCCGAAATACCGGTCAATGTTTGGGATTTAGGACTAATATACAGTATTTCTATTTCTGAGAAAAATATCGTGATAGAGATGACTTTCACCAGTCCGACATGTCCAATGATGGAAGATATTTTGAACCAGGTTCGTGAAAATGTGGAATCTGTGGCGGACGGACGAAGTGTTGATGTTAAATTGGTCTGGGATCCGGCGTGGGATGTGTCGCGTATGTCAGATGCTGCACGTGTAGAGTTGGATTTAACAGAACAAGGGTGGTGATTTGTTATGACATTTGAAGAAATAAAAAAATCTTTGTCGTTGATTGAAAATCCAGTTGATAAATTGGAAATGGTTATGGATTTTGGAAAAAATCTGGAACCGGTTCCGATTGATGCGAAATGCACTGAAATTCTGGGGTGTGCTTCGTTTGTTAAAATCTGTCAAAAGGGGGATAATTTTTATGGTGTGGCGGATTCTGCAATGGTGCGCGGAATTGTTGCTATTATTTTGTCTTTGGTTAATGGGCGCAGTCTGGATGAAATCAAAAAAATGGATTTGTTGGCGGAATTTAATAGTCTGAATCTCAATTTTGGGGCGGGGCGGTTAAATGGTATTCAATCTATGATTAGTTTTTTTCATAATTTATGATAAAATACACACCAAGGAAAGGATTTATATTTATGCGCGATGATGAAAAGATGTTTAACCTGGGAATGATAATGGCTATCGGCATGGTATGTTTGATAGTTTTCTTACAAGTTTGTTATCGCGAACAAAACAATAATTTGAAAACCGTCCGTCACGAAATGGATGTTGCACGTCAAGAATATGCAATCGCACAAACGCGGTTTTCTGGATTGTCTTCTGCGGACAGTTTGCGTGGTTCTGTGGTTGGGGTTAACCCATGGGCCGAAACTGTATCGTTCAGTAAAACTGTAAATATAAATGATATACCAATGGTGGCAGAATGAATTTCAATATTGGCAAAGATATTTTACCACATGAATACAAGGGCGCTGTGTTTAACAGCGAAAGCGCGAATCGGTTGCGTTTGATAAATGTTGTTTTTTCGATTTTGTTTCTTTGTTTTATTGTGCGGACTGTGCAATTGGGGGTGCAACACAGTGATTATAAATTGGGAATGCTGAATGGCGCTGAAATTGAACGTCGTGCGGACATTGTTGACAGAAACGGGGTTGTTTTGGCCAAAAGTGTCGAAGTGGGTAATATCAAATTATATCCACCACGTGTTAAAGATAAATACCTTGATGATGTTGCACGTTTGGTTCATGAAATTGCACCATTAGATTACAGTGTCACAGATGCTTTGAATCTGATTAAATCCAAAAAATCCGGTGTATATATCAAAAAACGTGCCAGTGAAGAGCAAATAAAATTTGTTCGTGATGCGAATAAAAAATATGATTGTTTTGAAATAGAAGTTTTCACTACCAGACGGTATCCACAAAAGAATGTGTTTGCTCATGTCGTTGGGTTTGCGGGCAAGGACGCAGGATTAGAAGGTGTTGAATACACGTATGATGAATATCTGCGCGAAAACAAAGATGTTTTAAGGTTGTCTATTGATTCACGTGTGCAAAATATTTTCCATGAACAATTGACGATTGCGATGAATAAATATCGTGCACGTGGTGCGATGGGCATGTTGATGAATTCTTCAACGGGTGAAATGATTGCTATGGTGCAATTGCCTGATTTTGATCCGAATAATGCAAATGCTGTGATGCCAAAGACACGACGTTTCAAGTTATTGCGGGATAATTTTGAAATGGGGTCAATTTTCAAAATATTTAATACTGTGTTGGCGTATGAAAACGGTTTGCAGAACAGGGATTACAAAATTGACGAACCGTTGATGATTTATGATAAGTATGGTCGTCGCGCGTTGCGTAAACCAATTGATGATGTTGCTTCGTTTAAGCGTGATGTTATAAAAAAGAAGGGCATCAGAAAATTAAAAGCACCCGAGATTATGCTGCATTCGTGTAATGTTGGCAGTGCGCGCATAGCATTGGATTTGCCAGATGGTGCCCAGAAAGAATTTTTCCACAGATTGAATCTGGATAAACCTTTGTCTTTGGAATTCGGCAAAACCGAGAAAGCAATCACGTACAGAAATTGGGGACCAACAGAACGCGCAACCGCCGCGTTTGGACATGGGATTGCCGTGACACCTATGCATTTGTTGTTGGCGGTTAATGCGGTGACAAATGGTGGTTTTTATATTTATCCTACGTTGTTAAAGCGTGGAATTGGAGCAGTGCGTGGGGAACGTGTTGTTGATTCACAAATTTCAGAAAATATTCGCAAAATTATGTTTAATATTGCAGAAGAAACAACTGCGCGTAAGGCACGAGTCAAGGGAATCGAAATCGGTGGTAAAACGGGTACTGCCGAAAAACGTGGTGCAGACGGTCGTGTCGATGCCAGTAGAAATGTCACTGTATTCACAGGCGTATTTCCTGTGTCTGCACCGCAATATATCATAATTGTTATGTTGGACGAACCCCAGGGGACGACTGAATCTGGGGGGTGGAAAACAGCGGCTTGGAATGCTGTGCCAACTGCTGGTGCTGTTTTAGATGGAATCATGCCATTGCTATTTGAATAAATTTAGATTATAATATCACTGATAATAAAAAAGAGATAGACGTGCGTAAAATAGTTGAAAAGTCCATGCTGGGGAAAGTATGGACGATATCAGATGATTATAATCTGAATGAAAAAATTAATAATCCAGATGCGCTGGTCAAATGTATTTTGATGTCGCGTGGGGTTGTGGGTGACCAAGAAATTGAAAAATTTTTACAGCCATCTGTGAAAGAATATATGCCTGACCCGTCCTGTTTGCAAGATATGGATGCGGCCACGGGGGTTATTGCTGATACGATTTGTTCTCATGAAAAAATAGCAATCTATGGCGATTATGATGTCGATGGGATTACTTCGACTGCTGTGTTTGTGAAATACCTTCGTGCGTTGGGGGCGGATGTATCATGGCATTTGCCTACGCGTGAAGGCGAAGGCTATGGATTAAATATGGCCGCCATAGAACAAATCGCACAAAATGGCGTGAAATTATTGATAACCGTTGATTGCGGTATAAGTGGTTTGAAAGAGGTTGAATTTGCAAAACAACTGGGGATGAAAGTTGTTGTCACAGACCATCATTCGCCGGATATTGTTTTGCCAAATGCAGATGCTGTGGTTAATCCGAAACGTGGTGATGATACTTCAAATTTAGATTATTTGGCGGGCGTTGGGGTTGCGTTTTTAACGTTGGTTTCATTAAATCGTGAATTAAAAAAACGTGGCTTTTTTGACAGTGAATTAAATCATGTGAATTTGTTAAATTATATGGATTTGGTCGCATTGGGGACTATATGTGATACCATGCCATTGATTGAATTAAATCGCGCGTTTGTTGCAACTGGGTTAAAGGTTATGGGATTGCGACAAAATCTGGGATTAAAAACATTGATGAATGTTGCAGGAATAAAAAATCCGTCTGTGTATGCGGTGGGATTTGCGCTGGGACCACGTTTGAATGCGGCGGGACGATTGGATTCTGCGGCGCCTGCGTTGGAATTGTTGTTGACTGATAATTTATTGGTGGCGGAAGATTTGGCAAATAAATTGCATAAAATGAACCAAGACAGAATTGATATTCAAAATGCAATTATGATGGACGCTGCTGAAAAAGCAGAAAAATGTTGCAAATCTGGTAAATGCAGTTTGTTTGTTTGTGGCGATAATTGGCATGGTGGGGTTATGGGGATTATTGCTGGTCGATTGAAAGATAGATATAATTTACCAACCTGTGTCGCGACCAAGGCGGACGGTGTTATAAATGGTTCTGGGCGGTCTATTCCGGAAATTGATTTGGGAAAAATAATTCATGATGCCATGTCTGCCGGTATTTTATCCGAAGGTGGTGGGCATGCGACTGCTGCGGGCTTTACTTTGGACATTGCACATGAAATGGATTTTTGTGAATTTTTGGAACGGGCGGTTCGTGAACAGTTAAATGGCGAAAGACCTGTATCTGAAATCGTAGTTGATGCCATGATTGATTCGGGGGGCGCAGATATGAATTTGGTGAAAAAATTGTCTGTGTTGGCCCCGTTTGGACAATGTAATCCAGAACCCACGTTGGTTTTATGTGGTGGGGTGTTAAAATATGCTGCAACCATGGGAAATGGTTCGCATTTGCGTGGAGCGATTCGTACCAGCAACGGTGGTCAATTAAATTTTGTTGGTTTTAATATGGTTGGAACGCCTGTGGGTGATTTTTTACTGGACGATGCGAATACAAATACTAAAATAATGATGTTGGGTAAATTAAAAGAAAACGAATATAATGGGCGTGTCAGCGCACAGTTTACATTGGAAGATATTGCATTATGAATGAAAAGATAGAGATTTTAATAGAAAAAATTAAAAACGCAAAATCTATTGCGATATCTGGACATAAAAATCCAGATGGGGATTCGATATGTTCTGCGTTGGCATTAATGAAAATTATCGAATTAAATTTTGATAAAACTGCGACTGTGATTTACGACGGGAATATTCCACGTGATCTGGATCGGTTACCGTTGCGTAAACGTGTGCATTATGTTGGGAATATCCCAGAAGATGCAAAATTTGATTTATACATATTGGTCGATTATGGAACAAAATCTCATTTGGGTGGGGCTGAAAAATTTATATCGGCTGCGGATTTTGTAATCGAATTTGACCATCATTTTAATGACGATGTTGTTGGGAATTTATGTTTTGATGATACACAAAAGGCCGCTGCTGCCCAGGTTATTTACGATGTTGCACGTGCGGCGAATTTCAATATCGATTCAGAAGTTGTTGATTTGTTAACGATTGCTGTTATCACTGATACTGGTAATTTCAAATTTGTTAGACAAAGTGATGTGTTGCGGACAACCGCTGATTTGGTTGATGCAGGTGCAAATATAACGCGTTTGGTTAATTTGTTGAATAACAAAGATAAAAAGACTGTGCTGGTTGAAACCAAAGCAACTGCGAATGCTGAATTTTATATGAAGGGTCGTTTGGCTGTTGCGTCTATTCGCCAGGAGGATTATAAAAAATTAGATGGACGTGGTGAATTGGTTTTGGGTTTGTTGGGACAAATTTGCGGTGTAGAATTTGTTGTGTTGTTGAAAGAACAACGTGAAAACCAGATTGGCATTTCTATACGCAGCAGAACTGTTCCTATAAATCATATTGCAGAATCGTTTGGTGGCGGTGGACATTTATGTGCCGCTGGGGCGGTCGTGATGGACAGTTTTGACAATGTTCATGAAAATATTATCAAGGCTTTCAAGGGGATGTAGGAAAATGAAAAAAATATTTGTTTGTTTTTTTGCTTTGTTTGTGTGTGTGTCTGGGCATGCAGCAGTGGATAAAAAATTGGTGGCGAACGCGGAAAAATATTTGAATTCTATTACTGGATTACAGGGCGATTTTACGCAAATCGCAAATGGTAAAACGGAAAAGGGCACGTTTTCTATGTTGCGTCCAGGACGTATTCGTTTGGATTATAAAAATACACCGATTCAATTGATTGCAGACGGCAAAGATTTGTATTTTTATGATAAATCTTTGGATCAAATTACAACTGTTCCGTTGACCAGTACGCCTGCTGGAATTCTGGTACGCAAACACATTGATTTACAAGATGCAGATATAAATGTTTCTGAAACACAAAATGATAAGAATAGTTTTTCGTTGAAAATGAATTTGCGCGGCCAAGAGGGCTTGGGCAACATGACGGTTGTATTCGGTAAAAATCCGGTTGTTTTGAAATCTTGGTCTGTGGTGGACGCGACGTCTAATAAAACAGATGTTGTTTTCGGCGAATTAAAAACCAAGACTGATTTCGGAAAAAATTATTTTCAATTGTCGCGACATAAAACTGTTTCTACAAACGGTGGCGATGATTTTTATGATTAAGGTTTAATATGTTCGGAATCAGTTGGACTGAATTTTTAGTAATTTTATTGGTCGCGATTTGCGTTGTACCTGTGAAGAATTGGACCGAGATTATTCGTTTTTTTGCGCGCGCTGTGAAATATATTCGCGAAATAGTTTGGAAAATATCTGACTTTTCCGAAGATGTGCAAAAACGTATAGAACTTGAAAAACCAATTGATGATTTAATTGTAAAAGCCAGCAACGAAATGTTCGGGAAAAAAACAAAAAAATCAAATAAAACGGTTCGTAAAAAATGAATATGACATTGACGCAACATTTTGCTGAATTACGGCGCAGGATTTTGTGGACTATGGTCGTGTTCGTTTTTGCATTCGGGGTGGGGTGGGTTGTTGCCCCATTTGTAGAATCTTTTTTAACGCGTCCTTTGATGGCGGTGTGGAATGATGCAAAATTGCTGTATACGGGATTATCAGACGGATTGATGATTCAGTTTTCTTTGGCGACATTGGTTGCGTTAATTATAACTGTTCCGGTTTTGATGTGGCATATATGGGCATATATCGCCCCGGGGTTGCATAAAAATGAAAAGCAATTTGTGCTGCCTATTTTTTTATTTTCGCCGGTTTTGTTTTTAATTGGTGCGGCATTTGCGTTTTATGTTTTGTTTCCAATCGTATTCAAATTTTTTATAGATTTGAATAAATCAGGAACTTTGCCGGTTGTGTTAATCCCATCTGTGCGCGGATATTTGTCGTTCGCAATCGATTTGTTAAAAGTTTTTGGTATCGCGTTTCAATTGCCTTTGGTTTTGATTTTATTAAACAGAATTGGTGTGTTGTCGCGTCGCACAGCACAACGCAGTCGCAAATATGTTATTGTTGTGATTTTTATTGTTGCTGCCGTTTTAACACCGCCGGATATAGTGTCCCAGATTTTATTGGCTGCCCCCATGTGGGCTTTGTTTGAAATCAGTTTATTATTTATGAAACGCGATTGATAGTCGTTTTATTTGTTGCTTTTTTATGATATAATTCAGTGTATGAATTTATATAGGAATTTTTTATCAAGCGCATTTGTTTGTGGCACTGTGGCGTTATGTGCCTGTGATTTACAGCCTAAAATCGCATCGATTCCAGACAGTGTCGGTGATTTTATATCGACTCGGTATCCGGCTTTGTTGGCGGACCCGGTGCGTGAACCGGAAATTTATAATTCTGCGGTGACGGATTATGGCGTTTATGCGTCGCCGGAATTATACGGATCGGGCAATATTGATGATTATGTTTTGTATGCCAGTGTTGATGATTATGTTTTTGTTCCAAATCCAGAAAAGATTGATGAAGAAAATCAAACAATTGTCGTTGAACATAGGGTTGAAGAAACAAAAGAGATTAAATACGAAGCCACAGAAGACGAATCGGATTTTGATGATTATTTGTCTGTGCCGAAATATGTTCAACCAACCAATATAACGCCGGCCAAGGAAGAAGTTAAAAACACTGAAAAAACGAATCGTGATTTTGTGATTGTGGCGCGTGGTGATACGTTGTATTCGATTGCGCGGGCAAATAATATGACCGTACCAGATTTAGCAAAAATCAATTTGTTAAATTCGCCATATACGTTGAAAATAGGGCAAAAGATAAAGTTGAAATCTGATGCACCAATTGTGATGGCAAAATCCGAGCCGAAAAAAATTATTGAACAACCTGTACGTGCGCCGGCTGTCAAAGAACAATCGGTCTCTGCACCCAAGGCTATTGAACCGGCGAAAACCATAAAAAACTTAGAGGTAAAACCAAACGGAACGAAACGTGTTGTGGTTCAAGAAATTACTGTTGCGCCGGGTGAAACATTGTATTCTTTGTCGCGCAAATACGAAACGCCTGTCAATGATTTAGCAGTTATGAATAAAATTTCCAGTCCGTTTATTTTGTCTGTTGGGCAGAAATTAAAAGTGCCAAAATTAGACTCTGTTGAAATCAATTCAGGCACTGCGATAAAACAAACAAAACCAGAACCCAAAGTGAAAAAAACAACTGGGGACCAGGCGAAAAAAGACACCATTGTTAAAAAATCTGAGAAAAAGCAAAAAACGTCTATGCAGCAAAAACAGCCGGATACGCCAAAAACAAATGCTGTGAAACAAAATGCACAGCCGACCAAGATTTCGTCTGATCCGAATAAACAATTGCCAAAAATTGCGGCACGTTCATCAAATAAGTTTTCGTGGCCTGTGCGGGGCAAGGTTCTGTCGCAATACGGTGCCAAAAAGGGTGGTTTGTTTAATGATGGTATAAATATTTCTGCAAATCTTGGGACTGCGGTCAAAGCGGCCGAAAACGGTGTCGTTGCATATGCTGGTAATGAAGTCAAAGGAATGGGTAATTTGATAATTATTCAACACAGCGACGGTTGGATGACTGTTTATGGACATTTGGATTCTATGTCTGTCCGACGTGGGGCACGTGTGTCGGTTGGACAACAAATTGGTAAAATTGGCAAAACCGGCAAAGTTGATAAACCGCAATTGCACTTTGAAATTCGTCGTGGCACAAAAGCCTATAACCCAATATCATATTTGAAAAAATAATTATAAATAAAGTAATCGGGCGCGATTGCGCCCGGTTTTGATTTTATCATAAATTTTTATTGTTTTAATGTACCCCAAGCGGCTTGGTATCCATTATCACGCGTCAATACCATTTTTGCATTGTTTAATTGTGTAGCGGTCAAACCACGCACAATATAAGAGTCTTTCAAGCGTTCGCCATTGTTCGCGACTTTTAATTTTGGTAAATCTATGGACATCGCTTCCATTGCACAGCATGTATTATCATTGCATGCGCCGCATTGATAGATTTCGGCTGTATATGTCTTGTTTGGACGTAAATAGACCAAATCGACCATCATTTTTAATCCGTCCGGGGTTTCTTTGAACCAAACAGTTCCCATTTCTGCAGTGCCACCGTTTGAACTTCGTGTGACCATGTTTGCTTTGACTTTGGTTACGTCGCCGGCATTGTAATTTTGTTGGAACACAACGGGTTCGTGATTATGCATTTTTTTATCGTGTTTTTTGTGATGTTTATTTTGATTGTGGTATTCTGGTTGGCCGTGTCCGTCGTGTTTTTGCATTGGACAGGTTGTGCAGGCGCTGGTCAATAAACACAGGCCGCAAAGCGATGTCAGTAAAAATAAAGGTTTGTTTTTCATTTGTGTCTCCCTTGGTTTTTTTGAGGTTACATGGGTATTTTAAATGAAAGTGTTTGAAATATCGTCAGGTTTGAATGCCTAGGTATTTTTGGAATAAAAAAATCCCGCATTTATCACGCGGGGTATTGTGGTGGACGCACAGGGACTCGAACCCTGGACCCACTGATTAAGAGTCAGTTGCTCTACCAACTGAGCTATGCATCCAGAACTGCAAATCTTCGCAATTATAAAATATTTTCCGCGAAAAGCAAGGTGTTTATGCTATGGGATGTAATTTTGATGCCAAAGTCTGGCGATTTTTTACTGATTTTTGGCGTGGTATAAAAAATCTGCTGACAATATATTTATAAATATGATATTATTTCAATGAATCCAAGGAATTGGGTTCGGGGCTGTCGAAACGCCCAGGCTATTCGGTGCGAAAGCATCGTTAAATTGGATTTTTTTGGTGCTTTGCGCCGTTGTAATCCCCGATTATTGTCGGGGTGCCATTGGTAATATAATACGGTTTAACCGGAAAGCCAACGGAGTCACTAATAGTCTGATTTTCGAACACCCCGACCACCAGTTTTTTGGTGGTTATTTAATTTGAAACAAAGGGGGATTTCAGATGCGGTATTTTATCAAATTGTTTGTATATACAGGCTGTATATACATTGGTTTTTGTGGGGCTGTGTTGGCCTGTGGGGTAAATGAAATTGATGTATTGGGTGACGGCACACAATGCGAAACTGCAAAATTTTCGATAACGACCACTGAATTGGTTGCGGATACAACATTTGCGTTTTATATGTCTGCAAAGGGAACTTTTTATGTAGATTGGGGTGACGGGACGGTTGATACAATTGTTCGCAACGACACAGACAAAACATTATATAATCATACATATTTAACAGCCGGCGTTAAAACAATCCGATTTAGTGGCTTGGCAACGGGATATAATACAAACGATACAACCGCCGCAATAAGTTTTTATCAATCAACCGACAATTCTGCATCAAAGATAACTTCTGTTTCTGGTAATTTATCTGCGATATTTCCATATATGTCTGGTAATGCTGTGGACGGCGCACAACCACGGTTTTATGCTACTTTTTATTCTGCGACAAATTTAACCACTATTCCGGATACATTGTTTGCTAATTACACCACCGGCGCAACACGTATGTTTCACAATACGTTTAATCGTTGTTCTGGATTGACGTCAATTCCGGCAGGGTTGTTCAGTGTTTTTACGACGGCCACATATGAAATGTTTCGATATACGTTTATATATTGTTCTTCTTTGACATCTGTTCCTGAAGATTTATTCAGTGGGATAACTGTTGGTGCAGAATACTTATTCAGGGGCACTTTTGAAGGTTGTACGGGTTTAACATCTATACCATCCGGATTATTCCAAAGAATAAAGAAGCCAGGAGGTAACTATACATTTTTTCAAACTTTTTATGGTTGTACGGGGTTGACGTCAATCCCGTCCGGATTGTTTGCTGGTATACAATCTGCAAGAGCTCATATGTTTTATGGGACGTTTGAAGCGTGTACCAATTTATCTGGATATATCCCACCATCCACATTTGCGGGATTGATTGCCAACGGTCATCCAACCGCAGGCAGTATGTGGCACCGTACGTTCGCCGAAACCCAAGTTGCAATATCTTGTCCGGCGGGAACTACGCAATATATCACCGGGTATGAGGGCAACGATACCACCAATTATACAAAATGGAATGGGAAAGTTTCATGTGTTGATGAAAATTTGGTTTGTGGTTCTGGCGAATATTTACCGGCACATTGGTTTAAATGTGAAACGTGTCCTGAAAATAATTATTGTGTTGGCGGCACATATCCATACAGCGAAACAAATTCAAATGGTACAACACAATGTCCGACCGGATTATTTGCGCCATCCGGTATGTGGGAGGCGGCACAATGCGGACGCATATTGCACGTCGGCGACGGATTTGTGTACCTGCGTTCGACTAAAAAGACTTCGCCATCTCTGCATCTTGATTTAGACCATGACGGTGTCGCGGATTATTTCGGGAATATGACCACGTTGGATGTGCCTATGTCGCATGGCACGTCGCGCAAATTAAAGGTACGTATGAACGGAATCGTATATTCTATTTACGATGACAGTGTCGATTTGGGGGCGCAATAGTATTTACCTTGCAAAAAAAAATATATATGCCACGATTTATGGCATGAAGATAATAGATGCGCATACTCATATTGATTATATTACCCATAAAATACAGCCCGGGGTTGTGGGGACTGTGGTTTGTACAACCGACGAATCCCAATGGAGTACGTTAATTGATGTTATCGATAATGATGATTGTGTATATGGGGCTTTTGGTGTTCATCCTTGGTTCGTCGATTCGTGGAATAAAGAATCAGAGGACAGATTAGAATCTGTATTAAAAACGAATCGGAATTTTTTGGTTGGTGAAATTGGACTGGATAAATACAAACCAAATATGGAACGTCAAATTGAAATATTTCAAAAACAATTTGATATGGCGATTCGTTTGCATCGTGGTGTTTGTGTGCACTGTGTCGGTGCATGGGATAAAATTTTACATATATTAAAACAATATAAAAAATCAACATTACCAAATATAGTTTTTCATGCATTTAATGGCAGTGCGGATGTGTTGGAATTTTTATTAAAAAATTATGATAATAATATTTATTTTTCGTTTGGTAAAAATGTTGTATACGACAGAAACTGTCGTATACAACAAATTCCAATTGATAAAATTTTGGTTGAATCGGACGGAAAAACAGATGCAATTTTAATTGATATTATCAATAAAATTGTCGATATAAAAAATGATAAAAACGCACCAGATATTATATATAATAATACCAAAAGGTTTTTGAAAAATGGATAGATTACATCGGATTTCATTATTGATTGGTGAAGAAAGCGTTACCAAATTAAAACAATCGACGGTTATGGTTGTTGGGTGTGGTGCGGTTGGTTCTTTTGCAATCGAAGCGTTGGCGCGCAGTGGTGTTGGACATTTAATTTTGATTGATTTTGATGTGGTTGAAGAATCAAATATAAATCGTCAATTGTTTGCGTTGGATTCCACTATTGGTCGACCAAAGGTAGAGGTTGCTAAACAACGTATTCATGATATAAACCCAGACATTATTGTTGATGTATATAATATGTTTTTTGATGCAGATACCGATATAAATGTAAAAACTGATTTTGTAATTGATGCAATAGATACCGTTCAATCCAAGATAGCGTTATATAAATGGTGCATGGATAAAAATATTCCGTTTATATCCAGTATGGGGGCCGCGCGCAAGACAGATATCACAAAAATCAAAATTGATAAAATTTCAAAAACGTCTGTGTGTCCATTGGCTTCAAAATTGCGTCGCATGGTTCGTGAATTAAATATCAAAGATTTTCCGGTTGTATATTCGACTGAAAATGCAGCGCCACAGAAGAATGGCGGGCGCGAATTTGGTTCTGTGATTACTGTGACCGGTGCTTTTGGGTTGATGTTGGCTGATTTTGTTATTAAAAAATTAACAGATTAAAAAATGCTCTATACGGCGGATTATGTCGTACAGGGGATTTTTATCCCAAGAATACATGCCTATATAAATATCATATGTCGTTTGATAGAATGTGGTTGTTGAGATTAATCAGCAACAAAAGGAGAAAATCATGAAAAAAATTATTGCCGGCTCTATGGCAGTATTATTAGCAACACCAGCATTCGCAGGTGGCCAAATGTATAAACAAGAAACTACTAACTTTATGGGTTGGGATATTTTGCCATACATCGCTTTGCGTGGTGGTGCAACGTACGGTAATTTGAATTACAGTTTTAATGATACAAAAGAAAGCGTATCACAAAATATGTATCAAATGCGTGCTGCGTTAGGTTTGACTATGTATGAAACTGCGCGTTTTGAAATCGAAGGTTCGTTCTTTACCAAAGGCAAAGAAAGAAAAGATTTTGGAGCGTTAGAAAATGTTGAAATTTCAAATGAAAATATTGAATTGATGGCAAATGCTTATATGAATATCGGTCATTTCAAATATATTCAACCGTTCGCAGGATTGGGCGCAGGTATGGCGTTTATTGATACCAAAGAAAGTTATCCTGGCTATTCACACAGCAATGAACATACCAAATTCTCTGGTATGGTCGCGTTGGGTTTAGACATGCCGTTTGGATGCTATTCTGTTGATGTAGCGGCACGTTATAACTATATCGATGTTGCATCTGGAATGCATAATTTCAGTGCAGATGTCGGTATTCGTTATATGTTTTAATTCTTTCCGAAATTTTGTCTGTAAATCCCGTTTTTTACGGGATTTTTTTGTTGCATAATGTTGTATAATATTGGCATAATTTTTGTATGAAAAAATTCTTATTGGCATTTGTTTTTATATCTGTGTATACAAATGTTTTTGCCCAGGATTGGGTGGTGTCTCAAAATGTCGAATTTTTTGAAGACGATGAAAATATAATTCATGAAAATGTTGTTTTGAATCAAACTTCGCAAGATATTATCAATGTGAATGGACCAATAACAATACGGAATTATGGGATCATTAATGGCAGTTTGGTTGCGTCCGAAGACAATTTAATTCGTATTCAAAACAGTGGTATTATAACCGGCCGGATAGAGGCTGCGCGCGTTATACAAATTGTGACAGGTGCGTCTGAGTTACAGCAATTGAATGTTCAATCTGATAATTTTTCAGTTTTCGTAGATGGCATGACGTCTGGTATAGATTTAGCGGATTTACAAAGTTTAAATTCAAATCAGTTCGAAATTCATAATTCTGGTATATTTATAAATGATTTTACAGATTGGCAAAATTGGGACGTTGATATTGAATGGAGCGGCACGAACAGATTATATATCCGCCAGACTGAAAATTTACAATCTGGGGATATTACGAATAATATTAATAATTCAGACGTGCAATTTATGTTGATCAAGGATTCTGATTGGGAGGATGTAATAAATAATCCTTATGTTGAACATTGGGAAAATGGGGCTGTGTTGAATATCGTCACTGAAAACGATTATGAGAGGGTTTTTGGTGCTGGTGCGGGAAGTTTGTTGGAAGATATAAGGAATACAAATCCAGGTGACAGATTATTACAGGCGTTGGACAGCGTGAATAATATAAATGATTTGCGCAATATCGGGAATGCTTCGTATCGGTTTAATCCGTCTGTGTTGATGCGGCCGGTTGTTGCTTTAAATAATTTTTCAATTCTTGATAATTTATTTCTTGGCGATACGACTGTGGTGGGCGTTGTACCAGAGTATATCGGATCAGAATATATGCATAATCGTGGATTGCGTTTGTATATGGATGCGTTTCAAAATGAAAAAGTTTCTGTGAATTTCGGTTTGCGTTTGAACAGTTTTGATTATGCGGATGATTTTAATGATTTCAGTGGTATTGCGTATGGCGCGGATATAAATGCAGGATATAGAAAAGATGATTTTATTATCAAAGGATATTTGGGATTTAATCTGGTTGATTTCAAAGCAGATCATATTTATATAAATGGCGACGTAAAGAAAAATCCTTTTGGATATTCTGTATACGGCGGATTTGATGGCGTGTACGATTATGTATTGTCAGAAAATATTCATTTAATGCCGTTTGTTGGAATTGTGTTTCAACATTACAGTATATTATCCAATGACGATTATGATTTTAATTTACGTGGTGGTGGTGCGTTGAAATATGATTTTACTGTTGATGGTATAAAATATGAATACGGTATCGGTGCAGGTGCAGTTTCAAATGCAGATGTGTTCGGTGTTGCGCGATTCGGTTTTAATTCTTTGGTTGACAATATCGGGGCGTTTTTGAATTTTGGCGTAATCAAAGATGATTATGCGTGGAATTATCAGATTGCTGCCGATATAAAAATTTCTTTTTAATTTATTTCACGATTTCACCGTGCAGGCATGATTTATTTGCGTCTGAGATTTTTATTGTATGCAGGTTTGATATTTCAAAATCAGGCTTGGCTACAATGCATTGTTGCATATATGGTGTGCGAAAGATTAAATTTTTCCCCGTTTTATCAGGTGATTCATATAAACAAATCATTTCTTGGCCAATACAAGACATATTGAAAGCGCGTTGATTTTCATTTAATTGCGAATCTAGTTGATGTAGACGGACAGATTTTATTTGTTCGCTGATTTGATTTTTCATCAATGCAGCTGCTGTGTGGGGGCGGGGTGAATATTTAAAAGAATACGAATTTATATATTTTATTTCTTTGGCTATGCGGAGTGTTTCTTGGAAATCTTCATCTGTTTCATCGGGGAATCCAACGATAAAATCAGAAGAAATTTGAATGTCCGGGCGAACAGATTTTAATTTACTAACAATTGTTTTATAAATGTTTATGTCGTCTGGGCGATTCATTAATTTTAATATGCGTGGTGATCCACTTTGAATCGGCATATTCAAGAAAGGCAATAATTTTGGTTCTGTCCCAAACATTTCAATTAAATCATCGGTCATTTCAGTTGGATAACTGGACGTGAAGCGTATACGTTGGATTTCTGGCAATTTTGCAGATTCACGAATTAAATCAGACAACCGATATGTGTGTCCTTTTTCATCGGTGTATTTGTATCCGTTAACATTTTGACCCAAAAAACAAATTTCAATTGCGCCTGTTTTTGCCGCATTTATAGTGTCTTTGATTACGTCTTGATATGGGCGTGATATTTCACGACCGCGTGTATACGGCACAATACAATATGTACAGCAATGATTGCATCCTTCTTGGACTGGTATGTATGCAACGGTTGGTGTTGTTGTCATACGTGGCAATTCATCAAATTTTTCAAGGCCGCTTAAATCAATATTTAATAATTTTGTGTTTGGGTTTTCGATTATTTCGGGCAATTTGTGATAACTTTGGGGACCCAAAACAAAATTTAATTCAGGAATCCGTTTGAATGCGTCGTATCCAGATTCACGCGCAACACAACCAACAATGCCAAACAGCGCAGATTCTTTTTTGGCACGACGAATACGCCCCAGTGCAGAATATACTTTGTTTGTTGCTTTCTCGCGAACGGCACAGGTGTTTAATATTATTAAATCTGCATCTGCAACATTATTAGTTTCAATCATGCCACGTGCAGTCAACATGTTGGCGATTCGTTGACCGTCATAGACATTCATTTGGCAACCAAAAGTTTGTATAAAAAATTTTTGCATCGTCATAGTTTTTATTTATGTTTTATATTGTATTGATAAAAGATATTGTTGTTATGTTTGATTTTGTTGTTTTTGTATTGTTGTTTTAACCTGTTTGTTAATGCGTTTTGTTGTCTCTTATGTCGCTCTGTGGCGTTATATTCATAATCTTCTATCATGATTATGTCTGGTTCGATAACTTCGGGAATATGAAAAGTTCGTGTTTGTGGACGAATTTCTTTGTACAAAGAATAATCGCAAGTCATATCTGGGTTTGTATTATCATCACTATGTGAACAAATAATTATGTCAGCCGTGACTGGTGGCAATACCAGTGTTGTCAGTACATCAATTACAATTTGTTTTAATTCTTGATCCGTTCTTTTTGGGGGAACGGCACCAACCACCATGATTAAAGTTTGTTCGGAGGCAACATTATAAATATAGTCCATAGATATAACCCCCGCCACCGGACCAAGTGGGGCAGGGGCTGTTTTTATCTTTTCTGGATTTTTGGCGAAATCTTGCATCGTAATTTCTATCGTGTTGGGTTAAAATTAAGTTCGGCAAAAATTTCTGCACCATTCATTCTTACTGCATTGTCAAATTGTGTAATGCAATTTTTGGGCAACCAAAAAGTTCTGTTGTTTTTTTGTGGTTGCACACCAGAACGCAAGATTTCTTTTTTGCGTTGTTGATATTCTGGCAAAGTCAGTATGTTGTGTGGCACAGTTTCGTGGACTTTTCTGATGCGTAGGGTGACATTACCATTGCGTGTATATGGATGCATGTTTCTTCTTAACGCAGAATCTGGTATCTCCGGTTTTTTGTTTAATTGGTTTCTTCTGTGTTTTGTTAATTTGCGTTCTTCTTTTTTATCTTCTTGTTCATCAACAATTTCTTGTGATTCTTCATCATCCAAAATCATCAGTTTGATATAATTGTATGGTTTTTGACGGTATGTCCGTTGAATTTGTGGTTTTTGTGGCTGGCCGTTTTGAGTGTTTTTTGAGTGTACTTTTGGTTGTGCAATAGTGCCGGTTTGTTGCATAGGTATAAACACAATGGCAGTATGTGTTCCTGTTTCCGAATTATAAGCCATAGTCAAAGTATTATTCTGCATTTATTCATCCTTTTGTTTTCTCTTTTAATTTAATTTATTTTTCAAAATTTCGTTCACAACCGCCGGGTTAGCCTGACCATGGGTTGCCTTCATTACATTCCCTACAAAAAATCCGAGTAATCCGATTTTGCCAGATTTATATTGTTCTACCTGGGCCGGATTATTTTTGATAACTTCATCGACTGCCAATTCGATTGCAGACGTATCAGTAATTTGTTTCATACCATATTTATCTGCGATTTCATGGATTGTGCCACGTTCACCGTCTAACATTTTGATAAATATATCTTTGGCTTGTTTGCCGTTGATTTCGTTGGATGCAATCATATCTACCAATTCAGCCAAATTATTCGGAGTAATAATACGCGGTGCATCTGGGTCGGAATTTTCAGTAATTTTATTTTCTATATCCATATTTTCAGGATGTGCGAACAATTCAGAAATTAACCAATTCGCAATCGGTTTTGCGCGTTTTACATTACCGTCAACCGCCGCATCATACCAATGTGAAATATCAACCGTTTCAGTCAGACGCGAGGCATCGTATTCAGACAATCCGTATTCATTGATGTACCGCGCGCGCGTCGCAGTTGGTAATTCCGGCATAGTTTTACGAATACGTTCTATATCTTCATCTGTAATTTCCAGTTCTAATAAATCGGGGTCTGGGAAATAGCGATAATCAAGGGCGTCTTCTTTGCTGCGCATAACAGTTGTTATGCCGTCATCTGGGTGATAGCGCATGGTATTGCGTTCAATTGTTCCGCCGTTTTCAAGTATCTCAATTTGACGCCGTGCTTCATATTCAATGGCAGATTTTATAAATTTGAAAGAAACCATATTTTTTATTTCGCATCTTTCATTAAAATATTTTGCGCCCACTGGTCGGACAGATACATTAACGTCGGCACGCATAGAGCCTTCTTCCATGTTTGCTTTGGATACACCCAATGCGCGTGCGATTTCACGAATTTGACGCAGATAGCGTTCCGCTTCGTCTGGGGACGTTATATAAGAATTATTTTCAGGATTTTTAGTGTCTAAAAACGTCACGATTTCGAGCAACATAACACCACATCTGTTGTAATCAGCAAATGATTTGGTCGGGTGCATGTCATGCTTTAATTTACCGGCATCTTGTTCCATGTGGGCGCGTTCGATTAAAATCTTTTTGGTATTGCCATCATCACCCATAATTTCAATCCAACCACGTCCAACAACCGGTGGTTCTTCTGCTGGTTGAGAAATCTGATAACCCTGGGGCAGGTCGGGGTAAAAATATTGTTTGCGGGCAAATTTAGAATGATGTGATATTTCAGCATTTATGCCCAGACCGAATTTAATCGCCTGTTCTACGCAATATTTGTTTAACACAGGCAACATTCCCGGCATAGCGGTATCAACCATGCATGCCTGGGTGTTCGGGGCAATAGTGGGATTATAATTGGCAGATGCGCCACTGAAAATCTTGCTGTTGGACAGGACTTCTATGTGTGTTTCCAATCCGATAACTATTTCCCAATCTGTTGTTTTGCCTTTGATAGTAAACATTTTATTTTTCCCCTTGCTTTTTCTTTTTTTGTATTTTATTATTTGTCCCACGGATGGCCAGATAGCTCAGTTGGTAGAGCAAGGGACTGAAAATCCCTGTGTCAGTGGTTCGATTCCACTTCTGGCCACCATTTTTTTATTGCTATTTTTTTCTGCCATCATTTTTTACCCTATTTATTTCATTCAGCCATTATGGTTGTTGGGCGGTTGTCGATGTTTGCCGCGGTTTCAATGTGTTTTGCCAATTGTAAAACGCGCATATCGTCAAAACGACGACCGACGACCTGCATCCCCAGGGGTAATCCGTTCGTTGCCAATCCGCATGGCACAGATACCGCCGGCACACCCGCCAAATTCATAGCAACTGTAAATAAATCCAATGCGTAATATTCCAGTGGTGTTAAATCTGAATCCAAGGGCAGGGCGGTTCCCGCGCCAGACGGACATACGATTAAATCACATTGGTTGAATGCTGTTGTGAAACTGTCTGCTATCATGCGACGAACACGTGCGGCCTGCATAAAATAGACTTCGTAAGATTCAGATGACAAAACCGCTGTACCAATCAGCATACGACGTTGGACTTCTGTACCAAAACCGGCAGCACGAGTTTTCTTGTATGTGTCTTCCAAATCAACACCTTCTACGCGCAGACCATAACGCATACCGTCATATCTTGCCAGGTTCGAAGAAGCCTCTGCTGGGGCGATGATATAATATGCAGCCAGTGCATCCAAGATATTTGGAATTGAAACTTCTATGATTTCTGCACCCATTGATTTCAAATCTGCGATTCGTTGTTCAAACAGTTTTTTCATGTCTTCAGAAATTTGAACTGAATTAAATTCTTTGATAACACCAACACGCAGTTTTTTACCATCTCCCAAAATCGGTTTTAATTCGCCATCAATTTCAAAGTGGGCGTTGGGGCTGCTCGTTGAATCTTTGGGGTCATGGCCAGCCATAACGGATAATAACAGTGCCGCATCATCGACAGTGCGCGCGATTGGTCCGGGGGTGTCCAGACTGGACGCGAATGCAACACAGCCCCACCGAGAACACAATCCATATGTTGGTTTTACGCCGACCAGACCCGTAATTGAACAAGGAAAACGAATCGAACCACCGGTGTCTGTACCGGTTGCGCCCATCGCCATACCAGATGCAACAGCCGATGTAGAACCACCAGATGAACCGCCGGCGGTCAATTTTTGTTCGCGTTTCCATGGATTGATTGGTGCGCCAAAATAAGATGTTTTGCTGAACGTTCCCATCGCGAATTCGTCCAAATTAGATTTACCCAACAATACAGAACCCGCATCAATAAATTTCTGAGAAATCGTAGATTCGTATTCTGGAACAAAATTTTCAAGCATTTTTGATGCCGCAGTTGTACGGATTCCGCGTGTTGCGAATAAATCTTTCATAGCAATTGGAATGCCGTCCAATGGGCGCATGTTGCCGTTTGCAATGCGTTCCGCCGCCGCTGTTGCGTCGCTGAGTGCACGGTCAACAGTTGTTGTGATGTACGCATTTAATTCAGGATTATATTTTTCAATCCGTTCCAGATATGCGTTCGTCAGTTCTAACGCCCCGATTTCACGAGATTTTAATTTCTTTAATGCTTCAAGTATAGTCAGGTTTATCATACGGATTCCTTATTGTTCTTTTTGATTATTCTTAGCAAGAATTAATGGGTTGACAAGTGTTTCAATCGTAAATTTATCTTTGCATTGATTTGTAGCGATGCGTTTTAAACAGCCTTGGATATCAGGGGTATTGCATGGTTTGTCGACACAATCCATATTTACAGAGATGACCAAAGATTTTTCGTCCGCAGGAATGTTTATTTTAAGAAAACCAAAATCCATATTTTGTATTCGTGATATACGTGCAGTTTGTTGCAATGTTGCGGACATGCCAAACATGCATGAAGTGTGCGGAATTTTGCTTCCTTGGATTTGTTGCAAGAATTTATTCATCTTGTCAATGGACCAATACCCACATGGTTCACGATATATGTGGTCTAAACTGTGTGTTTCCAGAAAAACATTCGGTTTTTTATCTGATGTTGAGTTGGTCATGTTTGAATATCCTGTGATTGATTTCTTATCGTGTTAATTGTTTTTCAAACAATATTCCGTTAATGCAAGTGGCCGGACAAAAACGTATTTGCGAATTTATTGTATAAGAAAAATCACCCCCGGCTATTGGTCTGACGATACCCAGTTTGGCGTTGGCACCAAGGGGAGATTGTGCGTTATAAACTTCTACTTTATAATTCGAATCCTTTGTAAATCTGGTTGATGAAACCTGACTTGTGATAGTATATATTTTTTGTGTCATAATTTTATATTCCTTGGTTTTGGTTTATACATTTTTGTATTTGTTTGATAAACATTTTGAGTGATGGCGATGAACAACAACCAGAATTCACGCATTTTGTGCATTCTGAATTTGTATTTGCCCAACATTCATTGCATTCCATATCGGGTATTGTTTCGATTATTATCTCGCTTGGTTTGTTTTTTGAATGGTGTGGTGTAAATGTCACGGATTTGTTGCTCGCAGGAACATGTGTCAATAATTTGTCATAATGTATATTAAATGAACACGTGTCGTCCCATATGCCAGATTTTGGTATCTTATCAGATATCAAATCTTTTTTTTGTGCCCAGGTCAATTCGCCCAATTTTATTTTTTTGGGTTTTACTGCACCCGGTTCATAGGGAACGAGAACAATGGTCACTTTTTTTTCTGACATTTTTGACATTCTGGAATCCCTTTGGTTTAATCGCCGTCCATAACCTTTGGCACCGCGAAATAGCCACGTGAAACGCCGGTTTTATCGGGTGTGTTTGCCAATATTGCATCACGCATGTTTGGTTCGCTGACCACGTCATCACGCAGTGGTAATTTATGTTCCGCCGGCGACAACATTGGTTTTATGCCCGTTGTATCAATTTGCTTTAATTTATCCAACCATTCGACAACTGAATCAATATTCATTTGTTCCAATTTTTCATCGGATATTTCAATTTTTATTAAATCTGCAAATTTTTTTAATTGTTGCTTGCTAAATGCCATTTTGAATCCTATTATTTTTAGAGCAAAGGCAATTATACAATGATTTTTGATAATTACAAGGATTTTCCGCGCTCTGGGCGCATAATTGGACTGGATTGGGGACTGCGCCGGTGCGGGGTCGCGATATCTGATGAAAAGCGCGATTTTGTGTTCGTTCGCCCCCAGATAGCGGTTAAAACTCAATCAGGTTTGGTCGATGATGTTTTGGCATTGGGGCGAGACGAAGGTGCGGTTGGGATTATTATTGGTTTACCGCTGTATCCAGATGGGACAGATTCCGATACAACACGTCTGGTGCGTGATTTTGCTAATTTATTGGCATCTAAAACAGATTTGCCGATTTTGTTTATCGAAGAAAATCTGACCAGTGTTATTGCGCAACAAGAAATGGGCAAAGTCAATGTTACAAAAATCAAGCGAGAATTGGATTCTCAATCTGCCGGTGTTATATTGGAAAATGCGATAAGTTTGTTAAAGCGTGCTTAATCTGGTTGGGTTTCGTCTGGGATTTTTCCGTCCGTAGATAACAACACTGCAATCCAACGTGTAGATTCAAATTGTGCAGTTGTGACATACAGGGCAACCAAAATCGGTACACTGAAAAACATGCCTGCCGGGCCCCATAACATTCCCCAAAATACTAAATTTATCAATATGGCCAATGATGATATATTCAATGTTTTGCCGGTCAATTTTGGATCCAGAATATTACCGAACACTGTTTCCACAGATATCAAAGCGATTGTTGTAAATACCGGAATTTGCCATGTGTCGTGATTTATCAATGCGTATGCGATTGGCAAAGCGCATGCTAAAATCGAACCGATTGTTGGAATGTAATTTAACAAAAACAATATAAATCCCCAAACGCCTGCGTATTCCAGACCTATGATTTTCAGCAATATATACGAACAAACACCCGTTGCAGCAGATATGGCCGTTTTTGTGAACAGGTATTTTTTCATGTTTTCATCAATGCTGGTCAATATATATTGCAATTTTTTTGATTTGCTTTTGTTCAATGGCAGAGCTTCTATTTTTTTCGCAAACGAATTTTGTTCTACAAACATGAATATCAGATAAATAATAACCATACCCGTAGATGTTGCCAATCCCGCCAATGATGAACCGATGAATGTTGCAATCTGGGGCAGGTCGGGAATTAGGTTTATATCGAATCCTATGCCCAATTGTTGCGATATAAACTGGGAAAATTTTAATAATTTTTGCTGTAATATAGGGGTCGCGTTATACAGTTCCCATAACATAGGCTTGATTTGTGTTGCGAATAAATACAAGAAAGCCGCCAATGTAAAAATAGACAGCATTTTCGATAACCAATCATAACTTGTTCGGATTGTGGTCAATGAACACGAATCCGATTTATAACATGGCATAATCCGTCTGTAATACGCCGCGATAGCATTCAACAAATACCATATAAATGTTGCGACCAATAACGGTATAAACAGAGAGCGTCCAATCCACAGGCAAAATATTATTGCTATAAACGTGACCAGATTATGCATGTCGTGGTTCCTTTTGTTTTTTTTAACCTGCTATTGCGCGCAAAATTACAACCAACCATACGGAAAGGTTTATGACTATCGCGGTCCAAGTATATCCTTTCTTGACGTTTGTAATAAATTTATTTTTGTATCTCAAATTCCACAGTGCGTACAATATCAACAAAAATCCTGTTAATAATAAAGACAACGCGCTCGAGAATAAATTCATCAATAACACAAATGCCAAAAATGTGACCAATGCGTTTACTGCGTTATTCACGACCCAGTTATTGAAAGCGCGATACCATTTACATTTTATTTCAAGATTTGTTTCGTGTTTTTTGTCTGATATCAAATATCCCGGTGTCCACATCAATAAAAATGCGAACGGCATGGATGCGATTACCTGCCATTTAGAGATGCCTAATTGAACAGCGCGTTTGTATTTTGCATAAATGTTCGCAATTACTACGCCGAATAAGTACAAGTTAAACAATGCTGTAAATATACCGATAATCCATAATATGACAGGGTGAAATACGTACAACCACATTATTTTATGTTGCAATACAATAATGTTTGAATCTGTAGATAACACAGCCAACAACAATATAAACAAACATATTAAATTACATCCGTTTGTTATCGCGACAAAATCATCACGAGACATATCCCCATGAGGTAATTTTTTTATCAAATAATATGTTGTCCAACCAAACGCGATAATCAACAATGCCGCCAACGCATCAGATGAAGTTATATTAAATATCGCAGCAAAAATTGCATATAAAAATGTGATTAAAACAGTCGCACCCAACGTTATAATTGAAAACATAGCAGGCTTGTCAAACAACCATGTTTTCAGTGGTGTTTTTTTTACATTTGTTCGTTTTCTTTGAACAGGCGCTTTCGTGGCAGTTTTTTTAATTTGTTTTTTTATGGGCATACTTTCATTCCTTTGGTTTTTTATGCTGTTTTTATTTTATCACAATTTGGCCGTCTTGCAAAGTGGTAGTTTGTGTCGGATTGATTTTCAAAGAAAAATTGTTTTGATGCGAAATATACAAAAATGTAGTGTCTTTCATTTTTTCTATCACATCAATAATTTGTTGTTGGACATCTGAATCTGCCCCAGAATCAGGTTCATCCAACATAGCAAGTTTTGGTTCGGTTAAAACCAATCTTAATAACATTATGCGTTTGCGTTCCCCACCTGAAAAACCAACGTTTACACAACGATTCAGCCATTCTTTGGGAATGTTTAATTGTTCGCGCGCTGTTTCTAATTTTTCCAAAAATTCGCCCATAGATAAATCCATACCTGTATCATAATGTTTGTGTGCGATACATGAATGTTTTAAAAAACTTAAAATAGTCAATCCTGGAATTTCAGGAACATTTTGCGCACCCAAAAAAATTCCCATCAAAGCGCGTGTGGTCGCGTTTTCATTTGTTATATCAACATTATTAAAAATTATTTTTCCACTGTCGATTGTATACAGCGGATTCCCGGCGATAACATTTACCAGTGTTGATTTCCCAGAACCGTTATGTCCCATAATACGATGACGTTCACCGTCGGATACTGTCATGTTTACATCGGTCAGCAATCTTTTGCCGTCCATTGATACACAAAGATTTTTTATTTCTAACATTTTTTATTCTTTTTTTAATGTCATTTGTATAAGTTGTTTTGATTCCACCAAAAATTCCATTGGTAATCTGGATATTATTGGTGATGCCATTGAACCGATAATCAAAGCAATTGCTTGGTCGGTTTCAATACCGCTTTGTTCCAAATAGAGCAGGGACGCTGCGTCTAAAGCCCCTGTGGTTGCTTCGTGGGATTGCTCATTTGTTGCATTATTGTGGATAATCGTCGGTATTGTGTTTGCGGTCGCATTATCGCCTATGATACGACTATCACATTTACAGGCGTTTTTGCCGTTGTGTCCTGAAAATGAAACCGTACTGCGAAATGTTTGACGGGATTTATCTATAGCGACACCGTATGAAACAATGTTTGATTTCGTTTCGTCACCAATGTGAATCATTTTTGTTCCTGTGTCTGCCTGTTGTGCACCGCGTGTTATAGACAGCGAATAAAAATCACTGTGCGATTTGTTGCCATATAAAATCGTGGACGGATATTTCCAAGTCATCGCAGAACCAATTTCAATTTGTGTCCAATCAAGACCTGCATTTTCAAAACATTTTCCACGTTTTGTCACGAAATTTAATATGCCATTTTTTTGTTCTGTAAAATCGCTGTGTACGACAGAATCTCCCGCATACCAATTTTGAACGGTTGAATATTTTACATATGCATTATCTTTGACAATTATTTCAACAACACCACTGTGTAATTGATGATTGGGACGACGCGGGGCGCTGCAACCTTCCATATATGACAGGGTTGCGCCACGTTCCGCGATTATCAAAGTTCTTTCAAATTGCCCGATTTTTGCGGTCTCTATGCGAAAATAACTGGCTAAATCAATCGGGCATTTTGTGTTTTTAGGGATATAAACAAAAGTCCCGTCTGAAAATACAGCCGCGTTTAATGCCGCGAAAAAATTGTCTGTATTCGGAACAACACTGCCCAGGTATTCGCGGACCAATTCAGGATATTGAATGACCGCTTCGGACAGGGGTAAAAATATGATACCTAATTTTTTTAATTCGTCGGTGTATGATGTGTGTACGGATTTACTGTCGATGACCGTATCTGTTGCCATACCCATCAGTGCGCGTTGTTCAGATTCTGGTAATCCCATTTTTTCGTATGTAGATTTTAATTCAGAATTATCAATTTGTTTTTGTTCGTTATAATAATTCAATGAATCATAATCAATTGGTTCGTAATCTATTTCGGCCCAATGCGGTTCAGTCATTTTTTTCCATGCATGGAAAGCGTCCAAACGCCACGACAGCAACCATTCAGGTTCGTGCCGTTGTGCTGATAATTGTCGAACAAGTTCTTCGTTTAAACGTTTCATTTATCTGGTGTTGCCAAAGCCTGGGCCTGGGCAAAAAATGTTAATGATTGTCCCAACAGACCGTCTGTGAAAGTTGTTGCCAATATACCGTCTGTATCTGTTGTTGCCATATGTTGTAAGAACATATTAGCGCGTGTTAAATAATGATTTATGTTTCGTGCGATTGTGGAATCCAATTTTATCGCGCGACGTAATTTTTCCAATACAAATGGATTTTTCGCGTATTCGTCCATAATTCCACCCAAAGCGCGCCAAAGCGGATGTTCAGATGTTGTTCGTGGCATAACATCAATTGATGCCATAATTGGGATTAAATCTTGCAATAAATCTTGGTAGATTATTTCTGCTTTGTCAGTTGTATCATTTACAGAAATTCTGTTTTTCAAAACGTTTTGAATTTTTACAATCAGATTATATTGATACGTCAATGTTTTTGATATATTGCGTATATGTTTATTTGAATTTATTGCAAACAAAATACAACCGATGTTTAACATCGTTAATGCCAAAATCAGAATTAAAAAAATAGTGTTTTCCATGTCTTTTACCTGTGTTTTTGTGTTTTGTTGAAAATTAGTATAACACGTTTTATCGATTCGTGCGATTTTATCTTTTTGTTAAATTTGTTTGTTTTAAGTCTTGCACTGATTCGGTGGAATTGATATAATTATTAATAATAAATGAAAAAGGAAAGAATTATGTCACATAAATTTGGTTTGTTTGTGTTTGGTGTGATGCTTGCTGGATCTGCGTTTGGTGGTGATATGCCACAGCAAATTGTCACGTCAGAGGTCTTTTACGATTATGACCAAGAAGAACAGGCGAATAACGTCCAAGAAGATATTGTAGAAGACACTGTTGTAGAAGACGCTGTTGTCGAAAAACGCTATGTTGATACTAACAATTACGAACCAATGCAGATGGCGGATATGCCACGTCGAATTCCTGTGTGGCCAATTATTGGCACTGATGCTGATTTTAAAATCAGTTGCAAGGATGAAGGTTGTTCTGATGGTGAAATGAAGATTGTTTCCAAAATTGGACCAAGTTTGGTGATTGAAAATAATATAAACACTGTGGATTTGCGCGGAACGGGTTGGTCTGGTGGGGCCAGTATTGATAACGGTCGTCGTGTGCCGGCCGGGTTTGATTATGAATGTGTGAACAGTGCTGAGATGCCATTGTTGCAGCGTGAAATGATGGAAGATGATGGTGGAACGGTTTTGTCTATGTCGCGCAGTGGCCGTCGTATTTGCAATAAACAACCAGATGCGTATATGGCATTTGCAGAACGTGCGGGTTTTGTGCCAGAAAAGAAAGTGACTGAAAAAATCGTGACATCTATGAATCAAGATGGTGTGATGGAAACAACCACAATAAATGTGAACGAAGATGTTGATGATCAGGTACCTGCATTGGTTGATAATGAAGTGCGTTCGTGGGTTGTTGCGTCTGGGCAAACTTTGCAAGAGGTTTTGAAATCTTGGTGTGATAAGGAAGGTTGGGATTTGGTTTGGACAACCCCGCGTGAATATCCGATTGAGGCAAGCGCTGTGTTCAAAGGGCGTTTCGTAGATGTTGCATCTGCGTTGGTGCGTAATTTTGAACGTGCTGCGCCTGCACCGTATGCTAAGTTTTATAAAGGAAATCGTGTTCTGGTGATATCGACGTTGGACGAATAATATCGAATCAAAGATTTGTAGGAGAAAGAATATGGCAAATCGTTTTTATGTTTGTATTTTGGGACTTGTTGCGGTTTTGATGGGGGCTGGTTGCACGTTGCGTGAATCTGCCAAGGTTTCTGCTGCTGTGGATCAAGATTTTGTGAATGCTCATGAAATGTTTGAAATGTCCAGAAATCCACGTGCCAAGGTTGCTGGGGGTGATACGGTTTCTATGTCAGAAGGTGTTTGGTTGGGAAATAAATCGATGTTGTTGGAACATAAAAACAGTTTGCCGGCCAAATATGAAACTGATTCGGGTGTGACTATTTTATTAAATGAACCGGTGACATTACAGACTTTGGCGAATGACATAAATACTATTACGGGTATTCCTGTTAAAATAGATAGTCAAATTGATACTGAAAAATTGAGAAAGACTGTTGATGTTGCTTATACAGGAAAATTGTCTGGATTGTTATCCCAGATTGCTACGGATTTAGATTTGTTGTGGTATTATGACAAAGGTTCGATTGTGTTTTACGAAACGGAAACACGTACATATACTTTGTTTGCACTGGGGACAGACGTGTCGTATCAATCATCTGTGCAATCAACCGATGGAAACTCTGTGGCGTTGGAATCTAATTTAAATGAATGGGATGAAATAGAGGCTGCAATCACATCTATTGTAAACGGTGCGAAAAATGCCCAGTTTACTGTATCGCGCAGTTTGGGGACGATTACAGTGACGGCGACACCGTCCATATTGAATCGTGTGGCTGATTACATCGCAAAACAAAACAAAAGATTGTCCCAGTTGGTGACGATTGATGTGAAGGTGTTGCAAGTATCTTTGTCTAATGAATCTGCATTTGGTTTGAATTTAGCGGCGGCGATAAATTCTGCATCTGGGTTGAATGTGGTTGCTAATCCATCTCATCCAGAGGTTGCAGGTGCTAGTTCTTTGAGCGTCGCGGTGTTAAGTAATGCGTTGTCTGCCACAACTGGTGCAACACATTTAGATGATAACGGCAATGTGGTTAGTGGTGCATATACTAATTCCCAGATAAATGATTCCAGAATCGCAGGGACAACCGCATTGATAGATGCTTTGGCGAAACAGGGTAAAGTGTCTTTGGTGACAAACGTTGGTGTGACGACACGTAATAATCGTGTTGCGCCGGTGAATAATACCAAAACAACCGGGTATATTAAACGTCTGGAATCGCGTAATTTTACAACTGTGGAAACCAGTACTGTTGAACAATCTGATTTGGAAACTGGATTTTCGTTGCAATTGTTGCCGAATGTTTTGGAAAGCGGAAAGATTTTGTTGTTGTTCAAAATGAATGTGCGCGAATTGGTCAGAATGAACACGCAAAAGATTGGTGGTGATACGGGATTTACTCTGCAATTGCCGGAAGTTGAAGAACGTTCTTTCATGCAAGAAGTTATCATGGAATCGGGCCAGATGTTGGTTGTGTCTGGGTTTGAAAAACAAACAAATGATGATACCAGATACGGATTGGGTGATGCAGATTTCATGGCGTTGTCTGGGTCGCGCGATGCCAAAGGAACACGTGAAGTATTGGTTGTTATTTTGACGCCGAATGTTTTGGTCAGCCCGATGGATGCAGAACGTAATATCCAACAAAATTGGGGTGCCCCATTGAATTAAAAAAATATAACCCGGTTGTTAAACCGGGTTTTTTGATAAATATTGATTTACCGGTTTGTTTAATATATAATATTCATGAACCCAGATAAAAGCGGGTTCGGGGCTGTCCTATAGCCTGTGTATTCGGTGCGAAAGCATCGTTATTGTGATACGTTGGTGTCTTTTGCACCGTTGTTATCCCCGATTTGATGTCGGGGTGTCGTGTGTTATACAACAGGATTATTCCGAAAACCACGAAGTCAATAATACACTGATTAGGAACACCCCGACCGCCGGTTTTGTTTGGCGGTTTTTTTGCACAAAAAACAAAAAGGAGACAAAAATGCAGAAAAAATATGAATCGGGTCGTTCTTTGGTTGAAATGGTTGGTGTGTTGGCACTGATGGGATTGATAACCGCGGCGGCCTTTGTTTTAATCCAGGCGGGCAGTGGTTCCCAAAAACGCAGTCGTGCAACCGACGAAATAGATATCATTGCATCAAACGTTCGTGCAATGGTTGCCCAGGCGATTGATACAGACACTCCGTTCTCGTCTTTGCCAAAAGGGACAGAGTGTGACAGTGAGTTAAATACCAACGGTAACAATTTGGCCAAAGCGTTATTGAAGTCGAAGACAGGTGCAACCCCGTTTGATAAAAAATCTTCCTATTCTGTTTTCAGCACAGATGGTGGAACAACATTTTCTATTGAATTAAGGGGTATTGGTGAAGATGAATGTCAAAGCATGGGAACAAGACAATATGCAAACGGCAAAGGCCAATGTTGTTCTTCAGACGGAACGACTGCGCTGATTACATTTACCGAATAATATTTACCAAATAAAAAAACCGCCCGATTGGACGGTTTTTTTGATAAAAGTATTTTTTTATGCGATTTTTGCAACTTTCTTGGCCAAGCGTGCAACCTTTCTGGAAGCAGTTTTTTTCGGCATTGTTTTGCCAGCCGCTTTCATAATTTTGCTTTCTGCGGCACGTGTCGCCGCGACGGCGGCAGCTTTGTCCCCAGATTCAATCGCGCTTAACGCTTTCTTGGTTGCGGTTTTTACAGCACTGCGACGCGCAGTATTTATTGCGTTTTTCTTTGCTGTCACCAAAATTCTTTTATCACATGATTTATGATTAGCCACTTTATTTTCCTTTTATTTTTATCAGGTTTCTGTTATTTTATAAAAAACAAACATAAAATCAAGGAAAAATAATATGATATATATAATATGTATATTGGTTTCTTATTTATTAGGCTCAATTCCGTTCGGAATAATCGTTGCCAAGGTGTTCAAAAATGTGAATTTGCGCAACGTGGGCAGTGGTAATATCGGCGCAACCAATGTTATGCGTGTGGGGGGGCTGCGCTTGGCGGGATTGGTCTGGATTTTGGATATGGTCAAAGCAATCGTCGCGGTTTTATTGGGTGGATATCTTGTAGGTGGTGTTTTTTCTATTTGGTGCGGATTTGCAGCTATAATTGGGCATTGTTTTCCAATTTGGTTAAAATTCCGTGGAGGCAAAGGTGTTTCTGCATTGTTCGGGATATTGCTGGCAGAAAATCCATTATGGTTTGTGATTTTTGGTATTGAATGGTTGGTCGTGGCATTGACATCGGGATATTCGTCTTTGGGGGCGTTGATTGTGTTTTTATCCATGCCGATTTTTGGCTTTTTTATTGGAACAGATGTTGGGTGGGCTTTGTCTGCGATTGCAGTGCTGTGTTTGGTTCGGCATCGGGAAAATATTTTACGTCTGGTGCGCGGAAAAGAGTCAAAAATAGAATGGAAATGGAAAAAATAGAATATATTTATTATTGTTTTTTTGGTGATTTTATGATACAATGCTGAAATAAAGAGAGGATTTTCATATGAAACTTTTTATTTCGTTTATAGTTTTGTCTGTATTGGCATTTGATGCCATGGCCGCACAGAGTGGGCGCCCGGCAATGTCTTATAAAATTATGTCTGCGCCGCGTTATACCGCGTCGGTTAATCAATTGGGCGGGGTCAATAATCCGCCTGCAAATGCGGTCAATGCGATTAATATCACAAATTCGACTGAGGCGACAACTGCCACCACCGATGCAAGTGTCACACCAACCAGTGATGAACGTGTGGCCGTTACAGAACCTGAAGTGAAAATTGATATGCGCGAAGCAGAAAGAAACGCTTGTATCAACAACAATATTGGTGTTGGGAATACTTTTGTTTGGGCATCGCGTTACAGTAACACTAATAATTATGCCGGTATGGTCGAAGATGTTTCAAATCCGCAGAATAATGTTTGCTTTGTTCGTGTGGAATTGAAATCTGATGACGAATCGCGTGTCTCTGTCGCAGATATTGCACCAAAATATTTTATGTGGGGTGAAAATATCGAATGTGGCAGTTGGGCCGACCATAATGAATTGGAAAAACGTATTTTGGACGCCAAAAAGGGTAATCGTATCGCGGGAATAGTTGCATCTTCTATTGGTGGTGCTGCAATCGGTGTTGGCGCGATGGAATTATTTGGAAACAGATTGATTGGTGGCAAAGTAGAAGGGCAAAAGAACAAGAATTTGTCTGATATCCAAGTGTACAGATCCCAATTGTTGACTCTGCGTGAGAAGAACCCCAGTCAATATCAAGAATATGCCAAAAGTTTGAGAACTATCAAAAAGGCGTGTGATAATCAATTGATTGACGAAGATGATTTTGATTGTTATAAATATGCGTCTTTGTTGGAAGAGTTTGGCAGATAAAAATTTTATGATTTTTTTCTTTTGGAAGATTGTAGATTTGTTCTACAATCTTTTTTGTTATGGATATGTTGTTAAATAAACTTTTGATATTGCGATTACCGGGGGTCGGGGCGGTTAAATATAATAAATTAATCGCAGAGCATAACGGTGATATTTCAGCGGCGGTTGATTCGTTGAATTTAGCACAGGATTATATTGATTCTGTGCGTCGTGAAATGGATAAGGCAGAGACGTTAGGAATTAAATACATTTCTGATGATGATTTGTATTATCCGCAAAATTTGCGCGATATAAAAAATCATCCACCGGTTATTTCTGGGCGTGGCAACCTCGAAACTTTAAAGAAAAAAATGGTGGCGATGGTTGGAACGCGACATTCGACATCTGCGGGTATGGATTTTATGTCTGATATGGCATTTGCTTTTGCATCGCATAATTTTGCGGTTGTTTCCGGTATGGCGATGGGAATAGATGCCGCATCACATTGGGGGGCTTTGCGTGGGGAGGGCGATTCGCAAACTGTGGCGGTGTTGGCAGGTGGTGTTGATTATATATGGCCACTTGAAAATGAAAAACTGTATTATGAAATTATGGAACGCGGTGTTTTAATCAGTGAAATGCCCGTTGGGACAAATCCCGTCGCAAATAATTTTATTCAAAGAAATCATTGGATTGCGGGCTTGGGCGATATGTTGATTATCGGTGAAGCCGATGCAAAATCAGGCAGTATGACAACCGCCCGATTCGCAATTGATTATAAAAAGTCAGTATTTGCGGTGCCTGGACATCCATCTGATTCACGAAGTGAGGGACCAAATTCTTTGATAAAAAATGGGGTGGCAACATTATGTATGTCATCAAAAGATTTCTTTGATGATGAAAAAGAAGAAAATAATAAAAAAAATTGTGCGGTCGAAAATGACTTGTTGGACAAGATAGGAATGATTCCTGTGTCTGAGACTGTATTGGCAAGACTTGTCAAAAAAACGGTTCCGGAAATCAAGGCTGATTTAGTGATGTTGGAATTGCAAGGTTTAATACGAAAAATCGATAGTGGGTATGTGCTGAATTGATTTTTTATCTGTATATACAGTGTATATACAATGTGCGAAAATCCAAGAAAAAAACGAATCGTTGTCAAAAAATAAATGTTCTAAAATTTTCGAACATTTGGTTGCAAACAGAAATAAATCTTATAAATTATTTTACGTATCCAAACGATTGATAAATATCAATCAAACAAAAAAGTGAGAGTAAAAAAAGAGTTCGCATAAATATTAAATTCTTATCAAACAGATAGAATTTAGCGTTTATGTGCAGGGGTTGTTTATACCTTTGAAAAATAACTCTTTTTAACAGAAGGGAAAGGAGCAAACGAATGCAGGCAGCAACAGCAAAACAGAATGTGAATGCAGAATCAATAAAAACAGCCATTGCGGGGCGCATAGATTCTGCGGGATTTACTGCGTGGATTATGCCGTTGCAATTCGAAATAAAAAATGATTGTTTGAATGTTATTGCCCACAATCAATTTTCCGCCGACTATGTCAAAAGAGTGTATGGAAACGTCATTCAAGAAATTGCGGCGGATTTTTCTTTGAATTTGAATGTGTTTGTGCGTGGTAATTTGAATGTAGTTAATGTTGTTTCTGCAAATGATAATGTTGTTTGTGCTTATACCCCCGATACCAAAGATGTAATTAAACAATCAAAGCGTAATGCGTTTGATGATTTTGTTGTGTCTGATGAAAATATGTTTGCGGTGGCTGCATGTAAAAAAATAGCGATGGGTGGGGCATCTTTTTCCCAATTGTTCATTTGTGGTGCGGCGGGTTGCGGTAAAACTTTGTTGGCAAATTGCATTTGTTCTTCTTGTGATGGTCGCGTGGTTATGATGTCTGGGGGACAATTTGTTTCTGATTTTGCACGTTCGTTGCGCGACAAGACTATATTCGCATTCAAAGATTTTTGCCGTAATTGCGATATGTTTATTATGGACGATGTTTGTGCGTTGTCTGGCAAACGTGCAACAATGGATGAATTTTTGCAATTATTGAGCGATTTGCGTAATGCTGGTAAACGTGTAGTGTTGACCGCGAATGTTGCGCCAAACGCATTGACGGGTTTTGACAGACGTATGCAATCTTTGTTTGCGTCTGGTTTGGTTGTAGATGTTGTTGCGCCGAATGCGTTTGTTCGTCGTAATATGTTAAATCGCGCAGGTATAAATGGCATGGTTGCAGAAGAATTATCAAAGCGTATTGGTGCAGACGGTCATTTGGTAAACGGTGTAATCAGCAAAATTAAAACCTATCAAGAATTAATGGGCGAAGCGGTTGATATGGATGTTGCGGCACGTTTGTTGGGCGACATATTGAATAAAAATAAAACACCATTGATGATGGTGAAATCTATGTGTGAAAAAATGTCTGTGTCGTATGATGAAATTTGCGGAAATTCACGTGCGCGTCGTTTGGTTCGTGCGCGCCAGATTATGATGGCTGTGTTAAAGAACGTGACAAATTTGTCTTTGACTGAAATTGGTAATGTATGTGGTGGACGCGATCATGCAACGGTTGTTTATGCGTTAAGCCAAATTGAAAATCAAAAAACATCAGATTTAATTTTGAATGCAGAAATTGAAGATTTAATCAAAGTCTGCAAATAAAGTTTTTTCGTTAAGAAAAAAACGAAGGAGAAGAAGCCGCCGCCCGTTTGGGCGGTGGTGTTTTTTCACAAAAAACTGCCACTTTAAAGGAACGTTAAAATCAATATATTTTTTCATATTGTATAAAAATTGAAAAAGACAGAATTCCGGGACTTTTTTGTTTAATGAATGAATTTCAGCACATATTCCACAAACGTTGGTTTATGAAATAATTTCTGATGTATTATAACAAAGGAGTTTTTTTATGGGTATAATTGGAAAAAAATTTAGGAAAGCTGCGGATAAATTGGCTTTGATGGAGGCTTTGGATAAATTGAAGAAAGATTTGCAAAAATTAGGTCCAATACCAAATGGCAAAGAAGTGTATGATTATGGTGTAAAATTTTTTAATATAATCGCATCTTTCCAAGACTCTAATGCGGTTGATGTTGAATTGTTTAAAGATTCAACCGAAGAAGCCGGAATTTTAGCAAAACATATTTATAATGCTGGACGTGATGAATACGGTTGGGTGCGAGCACAGCGCGGTGAAACTGTGACGCTACATAATTTGTATTTGGGTAATATTGCAGGATTATGGACCAAGACTGCCGCATTCTGGAAAGAACAACCAGAAAAAGATGTGCAAGAAATCATTCAAGGGCAATTATCCAGTTTTATTAGATCACATCGTGAACCAATGATTGATTTGATAAATAAAGTTTTAGATAATAACAAAAAACCCGATAATTTTATTGTGAAGAAAATGTATCAGAAAAAAATGAAAGAAAATAACCGGTAATTTGTGGTCTTTCAAAAAAGGTTGGTTTGTTAAAACCAACCTTTCTTTTCTGATTTTGTGCCGGCGAATTCGGTCAGGGCTTTCTTTTGCTTTTCAGTCAATTTTTTCGGTATTACTATTCCGATTTCCATATACAAATCGCCAAAGCCACCACGTCCGTTCGGCATGCCATGTCCGCGGATGCGTAATTTTTCACCAACCTGAGTCCCCGCAGGGATTTTGACAGATAATTTTTTATCATCGATTGTTTCTATTTCTGTTTCACCACCCATTGCCAATGTTGCAAAATCCAAATCGCGATGCATTAACAAATCGTTGCCTATGCGTTCAAAGGTTTTGTTTGGACGAATGTGTATATCAATATAAAAATCACCAGGTGTGCCACCGTTTGGGGCCGCTTCGCCCATGCCAGCCATACGCAGGCGTGCACCGTCCATGATACCTGCCGGGATTTTTACGTCCAATGTACGTTGTTTGTTGACTGTGCCGGTGCCGTCGCATGCACTGCATTTTTTATCTATTTTTTTGCCCAATCCCTGACAATCGGGGCAGGGTGTTTCGACTGCAAAAAATCCTTGGCGTGCGTGGACATATCCGCGACCACCACATGTTGGACATGGCTTAGCCGGTTTGCCGTCCGCAGTACCATTTCCATCACATTTTTCACATTTGACCGCACTGGTGAATTTTACAGTATGGGTTTTTCCGAAAAATGCATCTTTTAAATCTATGACAACTTCGTCCAGTAAATCACGACCATGTTGTTGTGCCTGTTGACGTCCAGTTGCGTCGCCAAATCCACCACCGAATCCAAAACCACGCATGGCTTCGCGTAAGATGTCTTCCATTCCGCCCATGTCGCCACCGCCCATATTGAAATGGAAAGAACCATTGCCAAATGGATTGCCACCACCAAAGCCCGCGCCGGCGCCATTGCCACCCGCGAATGCAGCGTCGCCAAAACGGTCATAGGCGGCGCGTTTTTGTGGGTCTTTCAAGATGTCAAATGCGTTGTTGACCTCTTTAAATTTTTCTTCGGCTGATTTATCGCCGGGGTTTTTATCGGGGTGATATTTCAAGACCAATTTATGATATGCTTTTTTGATATCTGCGTCACTGGCATCGCGGGCAACGCCCAAAACTTCATAAGGATTTTTATTCATTTTTATTTCACCAATTTATTACTTATATGTCAGTATATAGTTATATTTTGATAAAAATCAAGTCTGGGGTGGGTATATTTTTAGTGCTTTTTTGCGCGGTTTTTGTCAGTTTTGCCTTGCACAAAATATCAAAATGTTATAATAATATGTTGTTAAAAATAGGTATTTTCATGAATAAATATGATGCGTCTGATATTCAAGTTCTGGAAGGTTTAGAACCGGTTCGCCTGCGGCCGGGGATGTATATTGGTGGGACCGATGAAAAAGCATGGCACCATTTGCCGGTTGAAATTATGGATAATTCAATTGATGAAGCGGTGGCGGGATTTGCTACAAAAATAACTGTGAATTTAATCGATTCCAAGACCATAGAAATCACAGATAACGGACGTGGAATTCCGGTTGATGAACATCCAAAATATCCAGGCAAATCTGCGCTGGAAGTTATTTTGACGACACTGCATTCGGGCGGCAAATTTAATAACAATGTTTATAAAACCAGTGGCGGTTTGCATGGCGTGGGTAGTGCGGTTGTGAATGCGTTATCTGCGAATATGGACGTTGTGATTTCGCGCGATGGGTATGAATGGCATCAGAGTTTTTCACGTGGTAAAACGACTTCACCGATTACGCGTGGCGATGCAACCAAAGCGCATGGAACAAAAATTAGATTTACTATTGATGATGAAATATTTGGCGAAAACGCTGTATTCAAACCGGTCAAGATTTATCGTATGGCGCGGGCTAAGTCGTTTTTGTCGCGCGGGGTGAAAATTGAATGGCATTGTAATCCGTCGCTGTTGACCGAAGATATGAATATCGAATCGGACAAAGTTTTTTATTATCCGAATGGCGTCGCAGATTTTGTCAGCGAAAAAACAGAATCTAAACCGCATATTTTGCCGAAACTGTTTTATGGTTCTGTTGATTTCCCAGATGATATGGGACGTGTTGAATGGGCGCTGAATGTGTTGACCGATGAAAATGGCGCTGCATCTGATGACGGATTTTTTGCATCGTATTGTAATACTATTGCGACCATGGATGGTGGAACGCATGAGGCAGGGTTCAAGGCTGCTATTACCAAAGGATTAAAAGCCTATGGTGAAAAAATAAATAACAAATCGGCGGCGTCTATTATCAGCGAAGATGTTTTTGATTCGGTTGCTGCGATTGTTTCTGTGTTTTATAAAACGCCTCAATTTTTGGGTCAAACAAAGGAAAAACTTTCAAATCCAGAAATTGCAAGATATACCGAAAATGCAATCAAAGACCCATGGGAAATGTTTTTGGCGTCGGATCCCAAGACTGCGAATGCGTTGTTGGAATTTGTTATCAATTTAGCGAATGCGCGTATTAAAACTAAACAGGTGAAAGATGTTGCGCGCAAAACCCCGACCAAGCGGATTCGTATGCCTGCTAAATTGGCGGATTGTTCCAAACATGGTGTCGAAGGAACCGAATTGTTTATTGTAGAGGGCGAATCGGCGGGCGGAACGGCCAAGCAGGCGCGTGACAGGGCGACCCAGGCGATTATGCCATTGCGTGGAAAAGTTTTAAATGTGTTGTCTAATTCTGATGAAAAATTCAGTGCGAATCGTGAATTGAATGATTTGATTGATATTATTGGTGCAGGAACTGCCAAAGATTGGGATGATGCAAAATTGCGTTATGAAAAAATTATTATTATGACTGATGCTGATGTTGACGGAAGTCATATTGCGTCGCTGTTGATGGCATTTTTCTATCAATATATGCCACAGTTGATTTATGGTGGACATTTGTATTTATCTTGTCCGCCGTTGTATAAATTGACCTGTGGAACCGAATCGATTTATGTTGATACTGACGAAGAATTAGAAGAATTGAAAAATGGTAAATATAAAAACAAGCGCGTTGAAATTTCTCGATTCAAAGGTTTGGGTGAAATGATGCCGAATCAATTGAAAGAAACAACAATGTCTGCAAAGACGCGTCGTTTGATTCGTGTTGATTTACCGCCCAAGACGGAAGATGGTATGGAAGACACTGAAAAAACAAAAGCGTTGGTTTATGATTTGATGGGTAAAAAACCTGAATTCAGATTCAAATTTATTACCGAACATGCTCAATTTGTAAAAGATTTATTTGTTTAATGAATTTTTGTGTATAATAGAAAAACCGCCGTACAGGCGGTTTTGTATTTGTATTTTTTTGTTATTTTATTTTCTTTAATTTTTGTGCAAATGTGATTGTATATTGTGTCGCACTCCAAAGTGATGCAACCAACGCAAACCACAAACAAAAGATACCAATTTGTGGCAGAGTATATATTGTGTAAAATACGAAACTGCTGGTTGTGTTTGGTGTTACGGAAGCCCCAACCGACATCAGTAAGAAAAATGCGGCTATTGCAATCATTTGAATTGTTGTTTTTATTTTTCCCATTGAAAAGCGTGCTTTTGGAACAGGCATTTCTATTTTCTGGGTGCCTAAAAATTCGCGCAGTCCACTGATATACAATTCGCGTGCAATCATAATTATTACAGGGATAACGATAAACCAAACTGGCATTAAAATTGTCAGCATGATTAAAGAATTGCATACCAATAATTTATCGCCGATATGGTCCAATACACCACCCAGTTTTGAACAACACTTATATTTACGTGCCAGATACCCATCAAACCAATCGGATATTGCACCCAATGCGTATATTATGAACGTGGCCCAATATAATCCGAACATTATTGTTGGTATTATCGCGAAAGCCGCGGCTATGCGAAACGCAGACAGAAAGTTTACAAATATTTTCATGTGTTTTTCTCCTTTTGTTGTTTTTCGTGTCGCATATATTATAGCATTTCAGAATGAAAATATGCATAGATTTTTTCAGCGGCAAATTTTCCCAATCCCGGAACATGCAAAAGTGATTTTAAATCTGCATCCATAATCGCGCGCACTGATCCGTAATGTTGTAATAATTGTTTTTTACGAACGGGACCGATGCCGTCTATTTCGTCCAAAACACTGGCGGTCAATTGTTTGGCGCGTTTCAACCGGTGGTATGTTATAACGAATCGGTGTGCTTCATCGCGGACAAGGCGCAGAAATAAAAACAGATTGCTGTCTTTGGCCAACGAAGTGTTTTCTGTGCCATTTGGCATAATAAAATGTTCGTCGCCATTTCTGACCACACCTTTGGCAACGCCCAGCACAGGGATTTTTCCGTTTGCAATTTTGTTTGCGATATTCCATTGTGCGGGGCCCCCGTCGACAATTATTAAATCCAATTTTGGACCGTCGTTTATTGCGCGTTGAACAAATTCAGCCATCATGGCGATATCGTTTCCTGCACGCGCTGCATCACGCAATTTGAAATGCCGATAAGAAGATTTTATAAATCCATCATGACCAAAAGCAATCATTGCACCAACCGGATTTTTACCAAACAAATGAGAATTATCAAATACACCTGCTGTTTCTATTTTTATACCCAACCAATTTTCTAAATCATTCACATTTTTATCCCAATTCAAATTTGATGTGTACGACGGTTTTTGTCGTATACCGCGATTTGTAGTGTTTGTTAAAGCGGCGATTTTATCACGCATGATGGCGGCATTTTCAAAATCCATTTTATCAGAAAAATCTTTCATCATTTTTGTTAAATCGGAAATGATAGGTTCGCTGTCCCCGGTTAAAATTCGTCGTGCCAATTGAACATTTTTATCGTAATTATTTTGCGGCAGGCAACAAGGCGCACTGCATCGACCAATTTGATGTAACAAGCAAGGACGTGTTCTGTTTCGCATAAATGTATCGGTACATGTTCTTAATTGGCATACGCGCTGTATAGTTTTTATTGTTTCGTTTAATGCGTATACCGACGGGTATGGACCATAGACATCGCTGCGCTGAGATATTTTACCACGGAATTTCAGCAGGCGTGGAAATTCGTGTTTAGTCAACGCCAACATCGGATACATTTTGCCGTCGGTCAACATTATGTTGTATTTAGGCTTTAACGTTTTGATAAGTTTTTGTTCCAACAACAATGCATCTGATTCGTTTTGTGTGGTTTCCCATTCTATGCGACGGACCAGTGATCGCATAATTTGTTTATGCATTTCAAGTTTTGAAATATCGACATATTGATTTAATCGATTGAATAAATTTTTTGCTTTGCCCACGTACAACAGATTGCCCGAATCGTCAAACATTTTGTAAATTCCGGGCGCGAGTGGTGCGTTTTTTATCAAATCTTTGAATTGAATATTCATGGCTTTCATGATAAGATATAATTGTTAAAAATCAAGGGGGCTTTATGTCAGGAATATACAGACAACAAGAATCTGGTCGTTCAATGATTGAAATCATTGGTGTGTTGGCCATTATGGGATTAATGACTGTTGCGGCTTTTGTATTGATACGTAATGGTATGGCAACGCAAAAGCGTAACGTGGTTATAGATGACGTTTCCAAGATTATGACTGGTGTTCGCGCACTGTATGCAGATTATGATAATTTATCAAATTTGGATGGTGCAGGTGCATTGGCTGCCATGGGGGTGGATGAAAATGGTCCGTATGAAGGCAGCACGTATTCTGTGGCCGCGGTTACGGGTGACAATCCTCAGCAATTTGTTGTCACTGTTTCGGGTTTGCCGGCCCGTGATTGCATTGTGTTGGCATCGCGAAAATGGTCTGATGCGGTGGACAAAGACGATGATTGTGATGCGACTGGTGGGTCTGTATCAATTACATACGACAAATAATTAGCGAAAGGTTTTCGAAATGAAAAAGATATTAAAAAATTGTGAATCTGGTCGTTCAATGGTTGAAATAGTCGGTGTTTTGGCGGTGATGGGGTTGATTACTGCTGGGGCTTTTGTGTTGATACGCAGTGGTGGCGCGACGCAAAAGCGAAGCAGGGCGATGGATGATGTTGCGGTGATTGCTGAAAATATTCGCGGACTGTATGCTGAATCTGATGATTTTAGTGATTTGACCGATGATGCAGCAACAGGGACCACGTTGATAGATGCTTTGTATTTGAATACAACGACTCCGTTCGGTCAAAATACGACATACAGTGTTGTAAAAAATGATAATCCTGCGAATTTTACTGTTAAATTAATTGGTTTAGACAGCAAAGATTGTAGTGCGCTGGCGGCGGCTGCATGGTCAAATTCAACAAATGGTGCGACGTGTAGTAATGGTGTTGTGTCTGTTGAATTCGGCAAATAGATTGTGTTTGAAAACATAAAAACAATGTGATACAATAGACGCAATTGATAAAGGAGAAAAATAAAAAAAATGAATAAAACAGGTGGATATGAATCTGGTCGTTCAATGGTTGAAATGGTCGGCGTGTTGGCGGTGATGGGCTTGATTACTGCGGGGGCATTCGTTTTGATGCGCAGTGGTATGGCAACCCAGAAACGTAATCGCGCCCAAGATGAAATCGCAAACATTGTTTCCACCGTTCGGACTTTGTCCGCGGGCGGTGAAGATTTCAGCAATCTGGCAACCGATGGTGCGTCTGATGCTGCAGGGTCTGCATTGTTGGCTAATTTGCGTATATCAACGGCGACACCATTTGGTGGAACGTCGGCATATACGGTTCGGTATGCGTCTGGAACACCGACGCAGTTTTCGGTCAAAATTACAAATCTGGCACGCCAGGATTGTAATGCACTGAAAGCCAGTGCGTGGGCTGATGCAGTTGCAAACAGTTTTAAGTGTTTGACGGTTGGCAGTGATACTGCCGCCTGTGCGGACAATGCAACAAACTGTGATTTCACAGTGTCGTATGGAAAATAAAAAATTTGATTAACAATATCTAAAAAAAAGAGGAAAAAAATGAAAAATAAAAAGCATGAATCAGGTCGTTCCATGGTTGAAATGGTCGGCGTGTTGGCGGTGATGGGCTTGATTACCGCGGGGGCATTCGTGTTGCTGCGCGGTGGTATGTCATCACAAAAACGTAATCGTGTCCAAGATGAAATTGGAAACATTGCGTCAATAGTTCGTACTTCTTCGGCATCTTTGGCAGATTTTTCTAATTTACCAAAAAGTGACGTTTGCAAGAAAGGTGACCCGACGTTTTTGGCGAATCTTGATGTACAAACGGCGACACCATTTGGTGGAGATACAGTATATGTTGTATGTCAGGGTGAAAAAAATAACTTTGTTGTTCAGATTGTTAATATTGATGCCAAAGATTGTGAAGCGTTGGCTCAACTTGGTTGGGCAGAGGGGGTTGCGGCATGTGATGCAAAGGCCGAAACATTTTCAGTTGAGTATGGTAAATAATTTGTGAATATTGAAAACAGAAAAAATAACAAGAATTTATTAAAAATTTGACAGATGTTGGATTTTTTGATAAAATAAAAAACAGCGAAAGCAAGGAGAAAAAAATGAAAAAACAAAATAAAAAACATGAATCCGGTCGTTCAATGATTGAAATGGTCGGCGTATTGGCCGTTATGGGTTTGATTACCGCTGCGGCGTTCGTATTAATCACTTCTGCGATGCGTTCCCAGAAATTAAGCCGTGCCGATGACGATATTTCTGCATTGGCTGCTGGTGTTCGTTTGTTGTACAACAACAGCGCGGACGCAGGTGGATTTAAAGGGATTGTTACCGCAACATCTGCAAATACTTTGAAAGTTTTGGGCTTTGACAAAGTAAAACCTGCGTATGGAACTGATTCTACATACGAAATTGCAGCTGTGAAATCTGTTGCATCGGGTACCAACGTACCAACCAATTGTCAATCAACAGATTCAGATTGTCCGTATTTCAGTATTTCGTTCAATGCTGATACTGCAACCACTTGTTCTGGTTTGGCGCAAAGAGAATGGGCAAATGGTGGTAAATCTTCATGCAATGGTACGAAGTTGACAATTGTTTTTGGCGACGGTAAATAATATCATTGGCTGAATTTATCACAATTTCACAAATTGACGAAGGAACCAGGCTTTTGCGCTGGTTCCTTCGTGTTTTTCCATCGATGCCACAACGCGATTTTTATAAACTTTGTCGTGGGGGGCAAATTCGATTGAATTCTTCACGGGTGCGTGGAATGGAAATTTTGCGTGCGGGGGATGTTATTCGTATTCCGCCGACATTAAATTCTTATAAAACGGCACCCAAGAAAACCGAAAGTGGTGATAATTTTTCTTTCTCTGATTTGGAAGATTTACGTAAATGCATAATTCATATTGATGATGATATTGTTGTGTTTAATAAACCGGCCGGTTTGGCGGTGCAGGGTGGAACAGGTATAAAAAAATCTGTTGATAAAATGGCCGCAATGATGTTCCCGTATGACAAGATTTCTTTGGTGCATCGAATTGATAAAGAAACCAGTGGTTTATTGGTTGTTGCAAAAAATCAACGTGCCGCCCAAGAATTGGCAAAACAATTTCAAAATAAAACTGCACACAAAGAATATGTTGCACTGTTAAATGGAATTGTGTCACAACGTCGCGGAACATTGGATAATTATATTGCCAAAGGCGCGGTGTATGAAGATGCGTCAAATATTCCGGATGACGTACGTGCGCAACGTGCGATTACTGATTATCGTGTGTTGGGGATGGTTAATGATTTATTTTCATGGGTTTGGTTTTCGCCTAAAACTGGTCGGACACATCAATTAAGATTGCACAGTGCGTACAGTCTCGGTGCGCCGATTGTTGGGGATGATTTATACGGAATAACGCGCGATAAAAAATCCAGGTCTTTGGATTCGATTATCAAAAGCAAGAATTTATTTTTGTTTGCATATAAAATTACTTTGGTTCATCCGACGACACATAAAAATATTACTTTGCGTGCGCCGATGCCGAAATTTATGCAATCAGTGTTGAAATTTTTTGAATTTAAATTACCATAATTCATATTGTGGTGGAGACATAAATGTTTTTATATGCGATTTATAAACGGTATGTTTGGTTGTTGCGAATTATCGCCTTGTTTTTTATGGGATTAATTGTTGCTGTTATTGTCGCGTTGAACCAGATAAATCTCGAAACTTTGCGTGGAAATATTTTGTCGGGATTGCGTGATGCTGTAAATATGCCAATTGAAATAGATGGTGATATTTCTTGGAAATTTTCTCTGCAACCGCAAATCGAATTAAACAATGTGCGTGTGCCAAATGCAGATTGGGCGAAAAATAAAAATTTATTTGTGGCTGATAAAATCAATGTGCGCTTGGATTTGTTTTCGTTGTTCCGCAACAAGCCTGCGATTCGCTATATCAGGATTTTTGATGCGAAAATAAATCTCGAAAAAAATGCAAAGGGGCAAAATTCTGTTGTTATGTTAAATGAAACGGCAGGCGGTGAAATCGAATCGGTTGTGATGGACGCAAAAATTGAAAAATTTCCTGTGAAGCCGTTGCCATTTGGGGGACTGGAAATTCAAGATATTGTCGCGAATATTTACGGTAAAAAATATTCTATGGCAAATTTCGGTGTTCATAATTTTGTACATAAACAAGATATAGAATTCAGCGGATGGGTGAAACCTTATAATAACAATTTGCCTTTTGTTGTGAAATTTTCTGAATATGATGCGGAAAAAAATATTTATCCCGTTCAGATTGCTTTTGCCACCGGGGCCCAGGCTTTGATTGCAGATATTTCGTTAAATGGTAATAATAAATTGCCAACGAATATAGTTTTGCGTGGGGATGTACCAAACCTTAAAAAATCTGGGGATTGGTTCAAATTAAATTTATTTAATATGCCGTCGATGAATGTTGATGTTGTGGCAAATCTGGAAAATAAAAAAATATCGTTTGATAAATCGACGATTAAATTTGGAAATTCTGATATTTCTTTTTCGGGTTATTATGATTGGTCGAAAAATATTCCGGTTGTTCGTGGTAAAATATCGTCTGGAAAATTTGATATTTATAAATCTTTCCCAGAATGGTTCGGTGCAGGTGTTGAATGGGTTCATCCAGATCGCGATTTGAATGTGTTTCATGATATGCCTTTGTTTGGTGATGTGCTGTATAATATGGACGTTAATGTTGATACAGATATAAAACATTTTGTTGTTTATCGTTCATTGGATTTGTTGAATTCTAATTTGAAAGTACGGGTAAAAAATCATAAATTGCGTGCGGACGCAAGTGTAGGGATTGGTGGTGGAAATTTAATTGCTGCTATAGATGCAGATATAACGCCGGATGGGTTGTATGTCATGACCGGGGCAGGTCGCGGTGAAGACATCTATGTTGGTGAAATATTAAAACAGATTCGTATCAAAGATATTATATCAGGTCTGCCGTTGGATGTTGATTTATATGTTCGTGCAAATGGCAAAGATATGTCCGAGATTATGCAAACTATGACCGGGCCAGTGATGGTTTATTCTGTGGGTAAGGGCTATGCGCATGCCGATTTAGTCGAATATATGTATGGCGGTGATTTTTTAACATCTTTGCGTCATAATGTTGAAGATTTATTCACAGGAAACAAACGCGACATGATTGAAATTGACGGCGCAATCGCGAATGTAAAATTGCGAAATGGTTTGATTGAAACTAAAAATGGTGTCGCAGTTGAAACGCATGCCATAAATTTGCGTTTGGCTGGAACGCTGGATTTAGGCCGCGAAGAAATTCAGTTGTCTTTGGCGACTGTGCCGGTGCGTGGATTGAAATTGTCGTTGTCTGGGAATTTAGTTAATTCTTTGCAAATTTCTGGAAATTTGGCAGAACCTGATTTTTCTATAAACGGTGCGGCGATTGCGGGTAAAGTGGGATCTGCAGTTGGATTGGGATTGTTGTTGTCGCCGTTGACAGGAGGCCTGAGTTTGGCAGGCGGTTTGGTTGCCGGTTTTTTAGCTGGGGATTTATTAGAAGGTTGGTTGGCAGATGATAAACCATATAAAACCGCGATGGAGCGTGGTGCGCCGATTAAACGAGATGACCCAGAATGGTTCCGGATGCCTGTTGATGTTTTGTCAACACCTGTGTTAAAAGGCAGTACCGAATAATACGCAGTTTTACACTTGCACCGAATCGGTGTTTTTTGATAGACTCAATCTCAGGAAATAAGAAAAACAAAAGTTAAACAGGAGAATTATCATGGAATTTTCAGTGTTTCGTCAGGTTTTAATACGTGCGCTGGGGCATATGCAATCTATCGTTGAAAAACGTGCGACTTTGCCGATTTTGGTTAATGTGAAAATAGAAGTTGCAGACGATTTGGTTTTGTCTGCGACAAATGTGGATTTGGAATTGGTTGAACATGTTGCGGCCGATATTACTTTGGCGGGTAAAACAACCGTTCCTGTGCAGTTGTTGTATGATATCGTGCGTAAATTGCCAGACGATGCTGAAATCAGTTTCAGGCAATCTGGGGACCAATTGGTCGTGTCCAGTGGCAGTGCTGTATTTCATCTGCCAACATTGCCTGCAGAAAATTTCCCGGTCATGGCGGGTGGTAATTTGACGACTAAATTCCAAATGACAACTGGGGATTTGGCACATTTGATTAACCAGACTAAATTTGCGATTCCGACCGATGATGTGCGTTATCATTTGGGGGGTATTTATTTCCATATTTCCGAAGATACTGGCAAATTGACTGCGGTTGCGACTGACGCTCAACGTATGGCGTTGTGCGCGATTCCAGCACCCAAAGGATGTGAAGGTATGCCGTCTGTGATTATTCCACGTCGTGTAATTGGCGAATTATCGAAATTGCTGGAAGATGCAACCGTCGATGATGTTATGATTGAATTGTCTGATACCAAGGCGCGTTTTACAGTTGGTGCCGCCACATTGACCAGTAAATTAGTTGATGCTCAATATCCGAATTATCGCGTAGTAATTCCAAAGGGTAATGATAAAATTGCTGTTTTAGACAGAAAGAAATTTATCAATGCGGTTGATTTGGTTTCTGTTGCCAGTATTGATAAAACTAAGTCTGTTCAGTTGGCTTTCTCGATGAATAAATTGGTTGTTAACGCGTCCAGTCCGGATGCTGGAACCGCTACCCAAGAATTAGACATTGAATACAATGGCGATGCTGCGTTTAATATCAATTTCAATGTGAAATTTTTGTTGGATGTTGCGGGCCAGGTCGAAGGCGAAAAATTCCAAATGGAAATGCAAGAATCTTTGTCACCAACGATTATTAAATCTACGGACAAAGATACTGACGCATTGTTTGTTTTAATGCCTATGCGGATGTAAGCGTTTTTGATTATTGAATATATGCCGCCCGTTGTGGCGGTTTTTTTGTATGTGTATAAAAATCTTGCGCGGGGGAAAATATTGTTTTATTCTTATGCCTGTTATAAAAAAACAAGAGGTATTATAAATGGCGACTTATATTGCAAATGATATGCGTGTGGGTTGGGTGATTTCCCACAATGGCAAAAGATATTCGGTGACTTCGATTACCAAAGTTAAACCAGGCAAAGGTGGTGCGTTCGTCCAGGCGGACCTGCGCGATATTGATTCGGGAAACAAAGGTGGTGATCGTTGGCGCGCTGAAGATAAAGTCGAAAAATTGATGGTTGAAGATTTAGAATGCCAATATTTGTATTCCGATGGCACAGATGCATTCTTCATGAATTTGTCTGATTATGAACAATTTACTATGCCGGTGGATTCTTTGGGCGAACAAATGAAATTCTTGGCGCCTGAAATGACTGTGCGTGCAAATTTTGTAGAGGGGCATCCAGTATCAATCACTTTGCCGAAAACAGTTGTTGCGACCGTTGAAGAAACAGAACCTGCATTAAAAGGTCAAACCGCAACCAGCAGTGGTGGTAAGCCTGCTATCTTGGATAACGGTGTTCGCGTCCAAGTTCCAACCTTTATCGAACAAGGCGAAAAAATTGTGGTGAATACTGAAACCCTGGAATACGTAGAGAGGGCTAAATAATAAAAATGAATGATAATAAAAAGATGTCGGCGCAGTATCAAATACTGCGCCGAATTTTGATTTACCTGGATCGCCACGCTTTGCTCGCGATGACATGGGGGCTTAAATCTTATATCCCGACCCCATGATGTTTTGAATTTCGTTTATGCAATTTTTAGTGATTGCATCCATTGCGTTTGTTAAATATTTTCGTGGGTTAAATACATTTGCTTCGCGCGATAAAGTTTCGCGCACCGCGGCTGTGAACGCCAGACGCGAATCGGAATCTACATTTATTTTTGTGATATGTAATGCGATTGCGTGTCGTAATTGTGATGCCGCGATTCCGCGTGCGCCGTTTATATCACCACCGAATTTATTTATTGTGTTAACAAATTTTTGTGGAATTGATGAAGCACCATGCAAAACCAACGGGGTTTTGGGAATATTTGTTGCGATTTGTTGCAATATATCGAATCGAAGTTTTTGGTTTTTATTTTTTGTTTTATATGCGCCATGCGAAGTACCGATTGCAACGGCCAGAGAATCTGTGGTTGTTTGTTTCACAAAATCTCTGACAATCGACGGGTCTGTGTAATTATGTGAATCGGATGCGGTGTTTTCGTCTTCTATGCCTGCCAAAACGCCCAGTTCTGTTTCCACAGATACGTCAAATTTGTGTGCATAATCTGCGACGCGACGTGATATTTTTATGTTGTCCGACAATGTCAATGCGGAACCATCAAACATAACCGAAGAAAATCCAATGTCGATTGCGCGCTGGCAAGATTCAAAACTGTGCCCATGGTCCAGATGCAGTGCGATTTGATTTTTTTTGTATTTTGCGCCCGCTATCATTCCCATTAAAATATCATCGGTCATATAGTTTAAAGCTTCTTCGGAAACTTGTAATATAATCGGGCTTTGTGTTATCTCTCCTGCGCGCAGGATTGCTTGCAAGGTTTCCATATTATAAAAATTAAATCCGGGAACTGCATAGCCACCGTTCAGTGCGCGTGTCAATAATGATTTAGTGGTTGCCAATCCAAAACAAGAATAGTGCATAAATAAATTCCTTTGGTTAAAAATTATCATTCGTATTATATCATAAAAAACATCATTTTCGTATTTTTGCATATATTCATATAAAACTTGACAATCAAACAAATTGTGCAACAATTAGACTATCGAATCGGTGATATCGATAACAAAAGGAAAAACAAATGAAACAAGTATTTTTATCTATGTTGGGTTTGGCTTTGGTTGCAGGCTGTTCTGGATATGATTATTACAAAACAGATGTGCGCTATCGTCAAGATGGTAATGATTGCATCTATTACTTTGGTGAAAAAGGTAAAAAATTTAGTGAAGACATTCGTTCATTGAAAGACGCAAAACAAATCGTGTACAGAAACACTCAATGTGCTGATTTGTACAACGACGATACTTTCAATTATGAACGTAATGATCGCAAAGCAATCGTTCCGGTTTATGTAGAACAAAAAAATAATACCAGTTGTGGTTGTTCTAAATGTACCAAAAAACGTTTTGTGAAAAACAGATATGTGTTGGTTGCTGACTAATATATAATCTGAAGCATTTTAAGCGCGCTACATTTTTATAATGTGGCGCGTTTTTTTATTTATTTATGCTTTTTTTTGTGATAAAATAAAGCGAAAAGGACAAGGAGTTTTGATATGAAAAAAATTATGAATAAAATCAATTTTGCACTTATTGCAGTTATGACATCGGCGCCTGCATTCGCCGCGTTAAGTTCAACTGGAAAGGTTAAGGTTGAAAGCGGTATGTGTGATTTAATAAAAAGTTTGCATGATGTTTTTAATTATTTGCGTATTGCTGCATTTATTGGTGCCGCGTTTTATATTGCTGGTTGGGCGTGGGGATTTATTTCTAAACCAGAAGATGCAAAAATGGATAAGATTAAAGATAAGGGTATGGGATTATTGGTCGGATTCAGTTTATTGTTTATTATCGGTGCGATTTTATCGTTTATTATGTCTGCAACCGGAATGGACTTGATGGGGTGCGACGTATTGAAAAAATGGTAATTTTATTTGATTTAAAACACCGCCCATTGGGCGGTGTTTTTTTTGTTTATTTTTTTATATCGTATTTGAATATGGTTTTAATCTTTTTTGGTATCGTCGATATTGGCCAATGAAAACAGAACAGACGATATCAATGATTGATAGGGCACGTGTTGTGCGTCTGCTAATTCTTTGATTTTTTCCAATATCTGGTGCGGGATACGCATGTTGATTACACAATCTGATTTATTAAACGCACGAAATGCGGCGTATTCTTTCAGCAAAGATTCGATATTCATTACGAATAATTGTTGCATTACGTTGGGCATTGACAATCTCCTATACATCCGTAATTACAACTGACTATATCATTGTATTTACATTTGTCAATACATTTGTGTATAGGTTTGTAATGGCGGAAATATAGGCGTTTGTATTGAGTTGTGTATTGATTAAAATTTTTATTTTTTGTGTTTGTATTAAATGTTTTTTTTATTATCATTCGTTTTGGAATTAACCAAAGGAAAGGATTTTTTTATGCGTAAATTTATATTGTGGGTTGCGACATTGGTCGTGTGTTTTTGTGCGTCGGTTGCGCGGGCGGAATTACATGTTGATATTGTTGCTGGTGGTGTTGATCCGATTGCAATAGCGGTACAAAAATTTGAAACTGTGGGTAAAGTATCGGCATCAGATGCCAAGATGTTACGCAGTGTTGTTGAAAATGATTTAAAGAAAACAGGTTTGTTTCGGATTGTAAATCATGATGCGTTCCCTGAATATGTTAAAATGAATGAAATGCCGAATTTCAAAAATTGGGCTGCGATAAAGGTTCAGGCGTTGGTCCAGGCCAAAGTTTCCACAGAAGGCAAAGATAATTATAAACTGGAATTTTATTTGTGGGACGTAAATGGTCATGAACAGATAGAAGCGCAAAGTTTAGTTGCATCCAAAAAATCGATTCGTCGTTTGGCGCATATTATGGCAGATGCGATATATGAACGTTTAACCGGTGAAATAGGTTATTTTGATACCCAGATTGTATTTATTGCAGAAACAGGGTCTGTATCAGACAGGACAAAACGCATGGCGATTATGGACCAAGACGGGTATGGTATGCGGTATTTGTCTGATAAAAATACTTTTGTAATGTCGCCACATTTTTCACCGAATATGTCGACGGTTGTATTTTTGTCTTATCGTAATGATGACCCAACAGTGTGGGCGTTGGATTTAGAAAACGGCAATCAAACAAAATTAGGCGTGTTTGGCGGAATGTCGTTTGCTCCGCGTTTTTCACCAGACGGAAAACGGGTTGCGATGTCTTTGGTTAAAAATGGTGCGACGAATATTTATGAATATGACATGGCGGACAAAACGTTGAAACAATTGACATTTGGTAATCATATAGACACCAGTCCTTCATATTCCCCAGACGGAAAATATATGGCGTTTAATTCTGATTCTTCTGGGTCGCAACAAATTCATATTTTGGATTTGCAGACGGGTAAACAAAAACGTATTTCTTTTGGGGCGGGGCGGTATGCTACGCCTGCATGGTCGCCGGACGGACAATTTATTGCATTCACCAAAATAGCCGATGATACTTTTTATATTGGTATTATGAATCCAGAGGGGCGTCATGAAAAAATCTTGGCCGGTGGCTGGTATATGGAAGCGCCTTCTTGGGCACCTGGTTCGCGCAGAATCGTTTATTATGAAACCGAACGGATTGAAGATAACCAAGAACGCGTCAGTCACATTCGTAGTGTTGATATCACCGGACAAAATTTATATGACATAGATTTGCCGGACGGAATAAATGGAACTGAACCCACTTGGTCTCCGAAAATGCAATAGATGTTATATGAAAAAATTTATTGTTGCATTTTTATTATGTGTTTGTGCGAAAAGTCTTTTTGCGACGCCTGTGGTGGTGAAATATATTATTGATGGTGATACGTTTGTTGGTGATGTCGTATTAAAAGATAAAAATATTGTGCGGTCTGTAAAAATCAGATTGCGTAATGTTGATACACCTGAAATTCATGGACAATGCGATTCGGAAATTGCTTTGGCGAATCGCGCAAAACAAAGATTAGCAGAATTAATTCCTGTTGATTCAACCATAGAAATCAAAAATATAAAAAATGATAAATATGCTGGTCGAATTGACGCGAATGTTTTTGATTCGCGCGGGCGGGACGTCGGGTCGATTTTAGTGCGCGAAAAAATAGGGCGCGCTTATTCCGGTGGAAAACGTTTATCGTGGTGCGGAAATAAAAAATAACTTTAACAACTGTGTTTGTTAATTGCTTCGCGGATTTCTTCCAATGACGCAGTTGAGGGCAATTCAGGTTCAAAATAAATTTGTGCTGTGCCTGGTTTAATGCGTCCACGTTTCGGCCAATATAATCCTGTATCAACACCAACGGGAGTGATGGGCAATTTCAATTGTTCGGCGATAAACATTAAACCGCGTTTTATTGGAACGTTTTGATTCGGGCGGACGCGGGTTCCTTCTGGAAAAATAATCAATGTCATATCGTTCATAATTTTTTTCGTAACCTTGTGCATTAATGCTTTCATATTAGTTTTTCCACGTGTGCGATTTACACCAACCAATCCTATACGAGCAAATGCCCAACCATAAATTGGTATCCATAATAATTCACGTTTTAATATAAAGAAGCAATTTTGGACATGGGTGAACAAAATCGCAACCTCCATAACTGACATATGTTTAGAAGCAATAATTGTTCGACCGTCTAAACGAGTATTTATATTTTGTTTGAATGGGATTCCGTTTTCTGTCTTTTGCGGATAATGTATTTCATATTTTACACCGGCGATTATGCGCAACAGGTATAACACACCCCATGCATCTGTTAGTAATATTTTGCGTTCCAATTTTGATGATACCAAACCGACCACCAAAAATGGTGTCCAGATTAAAAACCACACGATTAAAAATATTTTAAATAATAAACTTCGTAACATATTTTATCCTTCTTTGATTCCAAAAAGTGTGACGATATATTTTATATATTCAACGGTCCAACGTTTCAATCGGTCCACCGTTGGCATTTCAACCAGTGATGCAGGGCATGCAACAATGTCTGTATCTGGCATTTCTTCGCGTAACAGGTATAATGCGCGGTTCATGTGGTCTTCGGTTGTGACAATTATTATGCGCGACATATTTTCTGTTTCGACAATATGTTTTATTGCCAATGCGTTTTGGTATGTTGATTTGGACAATGATTCAACGCTGACGTGTTCAATGTCTGGAATGTTTGTTGCGCCTGCGCCGATTATGTAAAGTTTCCCATATCTTAAGGTCTCAAGTTTTTTTACCGCATATGGAATACGACGTGTATCGCCGGTTAAAACGAATATAGTATCGTCTTGTAATAAAGATTCGCAACGTGGTGGCGTCATAGATTTAAACATCAATCCGCCCAAGACGAAACAAAACAATATCACAAAAGACAAAGGAACATATTTCATCATTTTTCAGATAATATTTTTAAAGTAGTTTTTTTTGTTATATATACAGAAAACATCAATATCAATATCGGTAAAATTATCAGCATCAACCAATCAAATCCAGTCAATGATAATGTTGCCATCAATCCGACGCGTGCAGAATGTGCAGTGGTTAAAATCAGTAATATTACAGGTATCGCGATAACAAATCCAACCAACGTTGCAATCGCACTGATTTTTCCGACGATGATTTGCATTTGGTGAATGATGAATTTATCTGTTGCGCCAACTTGGTTTAATATTTCCAATTCGTGTTTGTGCAACATTGCGATATTGCGTGATATATACGATATACACAATCCGATTGAAATTAACATTATTATCAATACGAATGTAGTTATCCCAACCAATTTCCACCCCGCAGACATAGATGATTTTATCGCAGATGTATGAGTCAAAAATTTTGCGCGCGTGGATATTTCGTTTTTCATAAATTGCATGTCTGATGATTTCTTTAATTTTATTTCAAACATCTGGGGCAGGTAATCATTTATTTTTGTACCACTGGATATCCATGGTTTCAGACGCTGTTCCATTTCAGGTTTTGAAATTTCAACGACAGATTCTATTTTATCAGAATTTGTTTCGAAAATTTTTTGGATTGTTTTTGCGTTGTCTTGGTTGATAATTTGCACAGTTGCATATTTTTCCCATTGGTTATTCCAACGAATAACGCCACCGCCCACCGCCAATGCGATTCCAAATGCTAATACCGACAAAAACGTCAAGACAGATATAACGACCGTCATAAAATTTGTCTGTTCGCGAACCAGTGAAAATACAAGAGATGTTTTTTTCATTATGAATTTCCAATATTTTCAAATTGTTTAGATATTTCTGAAAAATAATTTGATGATTGCGGTTGAGGACCCTTCCATTTACGGGAAGTTTCTGTTTTTTTATCACCGTTTGCACCGGAAAAAGAAACATGACGGTTGTCAATGCTGATTACCGGAAATTTATATGTTTCCAACAATTTTTTATTATGTGTTGCCAAAATTATGGTCGTTCCAAATGCCTTGTTCATTTGGACAAACAATTCCATTAAACGCGATGCGTTATCATCGTCCAGGTTGCCGGTTGGTTCGTCTGCTAATAAAATTGCAGGTTGGATAATAATGGCACGTGCCACAGATACACGTTGTTGTTGACCGCCACTTAATTCAACAGGATATGCATTTGCGTATTTTCCCAATCCAACCCATTCCAAAGTTTTAGTGACTATCTTTTTTATTTTATCATTTGGCAAACCGCGGACACGCATTGGCAGTGCCACATTGTCAAACACAGTCATATGAGAAATCAGCGAATATTCTTGGAATACAATCGCCATTTTATGGCGCAATATTGAAATGTCATTTCGCGAGATATTATCGCAATCTTGACCGAACAGTTTAATTTGACCTTTGGTCGGTTTATGCAATTGATATATCAATCGCAACAGTGTTGTTTTTCCCGCGCCCGATGGACCCGTCAGAAAATAAAAAGACCCCGCACCGATATTAAAAGACACATCGGTCAATATATCATGCCCGTTGTCATAATTTGTTGAAACATTCGCAAAAGAGATAACTGTCTCGGTTTCCATAACGGTTTTCATCATAATAAAATTTTTTTATTCGGGCAAGATGTTTTATATCAACGTTACGATTACCAGGCCCAACAGCGCAAATATTATTGCGCCAATTGTTAATTGCCATGAATATTTTTTGACCAATTCGTTTGCTTGTTCTTGGAATCGCCACAGTAAAAATCCAACCAACGCAAAGCGACCTGTTCTGAATATTGCTGATACGCCCAGAAATAACAAAATAGGGTAATGGCATAATCCCAAACAAATCGCCAAAACTTTGTACGGAATTGGTGTGATTGCGGTTATGGCAATCATCCATATTCCCCATTTGTTTAATAATTCGTCTATCATATTTTGGACCGCTGCATGATTTGTTGCATCGGGTATAATTTGTGGATTTGTAAATGTCGCAATAAGCCATGTTCCCATAACATCGTACAGCCAATATCCAATCATATAAGCAATCGCACCACCAATAATTGAACCGATTGCCGCCGCGATAGTAACGGAAAAAGCGCGTTCTTTCTTGGCCACGATGGCGGGAGTCATGAATACTTCGGGTGGAATAAACAAAAATATAGATTCACAGACCGTCATAAAAAACACAATCCATGGATACCATGGTTTAGATGATTGGTCCAAGATTTTATTGATAAATTTCATGTCTTATATCTTAACTGATTGTCAAAAAGTCCGCAAGCAATATAAAAAATATTTTCCGCTTGTGTTTTTTATATACCAGTGTATTATTGCCGCATAGGGCAGAGTCTTAAACAAAGGATGTGTTTAAAATGAAAAGACAATTAAATTCTAATCGTGGTGAAAAAATTGCCAGCAAAGTCCAGACTTTGGTTGCCCAAATTTTACAGCATGATTTTGCAGATGATGATTTGATTCGTGGTGTGTCTTTGGTTGGTGCCGAATCGCATGGGGGAATGCAGTTTGTTAAATTGTTTTTTTATTCTCGTGAAAATATAGACGCTACACAAAAAAGATTAGACGAAGCAACCAAATCGATTCGGTTTGCGCTGGCCAAGAAAATAGATCAAAAATATGTTCCGGAAATACGATTCGTTTATGATGATACATTGGAACGCGCTGACAGAATTGAAAGTTTATTGGAAAATATTGATAAATAGGAATGTTTGAATGAAACAAAGTCATATCAGAAATTTTTCAATTGTTGCTCATATTGATCATGGTAAATCAACTTTGTCGGACAGATTGATTGAATATACGGGGGGCCTTGAATCGCGCGAAATGAAGGCCCAGGTTTTGGATTCTATGGATATCGAACGTGAACGTGGAATCACAATCAAAGCGCAAACTGTGCGTTTGAATTATACTGCGAAAAATGGCGAAAAATACCAATTGAATTTGATGGATACGCCGGGGCATGTTGATTTTTCTTATGAAGTATCACGCAGTTTGGCGGCGTGCGAAGGCGCAATAATTTTGGTTGATGCGACCCAGGGGGTCCAGGCGCAAACATTGGCGAATGCTTATTTAGCGTTGGATAATGATTTAGAAATGTTGCCAGTGTTGAATAAAATAGATTTGCCTTCGTCGGATGTAAAATCTACGCGTGAACAAATCGCAGATGTTATTGGTATGGACGCGTCTGATGCATTATGTGTATCGGGCAAAACCGGTGCAGGCGTGCCAGAATTACTGGAAGAAATTGTGAATAAATTACCTGCGCCAAATGGGAATGAAGACGCACCGACGCGCGCTTTATTGGTTGATTCTTGGTACGATTCTTATCTGGGCGTTGTTGTGTTGGTGCGCGTTGTAGATGGTACTTTGTCACGTGGTCAAAAAATTAAATTTGTTGCGACTGGTGCAGAATACGTTGTTGAAAAGGTTGGTTTCTTTACCCCAAAAATGGAAAACGTGGATAAATTAAACACTGGTGAAATTGGCTTTATCATTACAGGTATGAAAACAATTCACGATTGTCGCGTGGGCGATACTATTTGTGATGCGAAATATGATGTTGAACCGTTGCCCGGGTTCAAACCGTCTGTGCCTGTTGTGTTTTCGAGTTTCTTTCCAGTAGAAGCAAACGATTATCCCGACCTGCGCGAAGGTGCAGAAAAATTAGCATTAAATGATGCGTCGTTTGTGTTCACAACTGAAAAATCGTCCGCGTTGGGATTTGGGTTACGTTGTGGATTTTTGGGGTTGCTGCATATGGAAATCATCAGCGAACGTTTGAATCGTGAATTTAATTTATCGCTTATCAATACAGTGCCCAGTGTGTTATATAAAATTCATTTGCGCGATGGTTCGGTAATTGATTTGGAAAATCCAGCCGATATGCCTGATATAACCAGAATTGAATCTATTGAAGAACCATGGGTGCGTGCGACGATAATGATGCCTGATAAATACATGGGGTCGATAATGGAATTGTGCGCGGCACGTCGCGGGGTCCAAGAAAATATCTCTTATGTTGGTAATCGCGCAGTATTGGTGTATTTGTTGCCTTTGTCTGAAATAGTATTTGATTTTTATGATCGTGTTAAATCTCTGTCGTCGGGTTATGCATCGTTTGATTATGTGCTGTATGATTATCGTGTGTCTGATTTGGTAAAGGTTTCTATTTTGGTGAACGATGAAAATGTAGAACCGTTATCGTTTTTATGTCATCGCGCGGCGGCTGAAAAACGCGGTCGTCAGATTGTTGAAAAATTGAAAGATTTAATTCCGCGACATCAATTTAAAATACCATTGCAAGCGGCAATTGGTGGAAAAATTATTGCACGTGAAACAATCGCTGCATATCGCAAAGATGTGACTGCGAAATGTTATGGTGGCGATATTACGCGCAAAAGAAAATTATTAGAAAAACAGAAAGAAGGCAAAAAACGCTTGCGGACTTTTGGTAATGTAGAAATTCCCCAGACTGCATTTATAAACGCATTAAAGGTTGGCGAATAAAAAAAGATGAAAGAGAGAGGGTGTAGCAAAAACACAAAGGAAAATTAAAATGATACAAAATTATGAAGTTTTCGAACAAAATGTTAATACTGCACGTTCAAATTTAAGTGTGGCAGAACAAAAAATTACTACACAAAGACCAGAGGTTTTAGATTTGTTATCTGGCAAACCTTTGCATATTTCAAATTGTAAAAATGTTTTTTCTAAAATCAAGGCTGGTGCTGGTTCAACGATAGAAGATGGTCCGATAACTGTGAATTGCGAATGTTTTGATGAAATTGAGGGTTGCTTCAACAGAAAATGTCCGCGTTATTCTGATAATTTAGATTACATGGTCGCGAGTGAAAGATTAGTGCAGGCTGAAAATGTATTAAAATCATATGGATTGGTAAGGGAATAAATATTCGCTTAATTAGGATAAAAAAATGGCGCATCAATTTTTCTTTAATACATATATTTTGGATAACCTGCCGTCGCCGGCCAAAGGTTTTGATGTCGTCCAAGATTTATCTGAACCGCGTCTGCGTATGTATATTACTCAACGTGGTGTTAAAAGTTTTTTTGTTCGTAAACGTATAAACGGTCGAGACCGGCGCGTTATTTTAGGTAATTATCCTGAAACTGATATCGAAGATGCGCGTGCCAAAGTGCGCGAAGTTTTGGATATGGCAAATCAAAAAATCCCGGCCAGACGAAAAAAAACATTGTTCCAAGATTTTATCAATTTATATTTGCAAAACAAAGTGCGCCGCGGTGAAGATTCATTGAATAAATTAAAGCGTGCGATAAATTTGCATTTCAAAGATTTGTATCAAAAAAATATTCAAGATATTTCATCAAATGATGTGGCGGTGGTGTTGGATAATATTGCGGGGCGCGCGATGGCTGCACGTATGCAAGAATTATTGCAAAGCATTTTCAAATATGCGATTGATACTGGATACAGAAAAAATAATCCTATGGAAAACGTTGCGCGTATAAATGTTGTTCGTCGTAGCAGAAAATTAAACAAATATGGCTTGCGCAAATTGATTGATGCGATAAATAGTGAACAAGATATAACTATGCAATCTGTGTTTTTAATGTTGGTGTATGCGTTTGTTCCAAAAAGCAGAGTTTTCAAAATGCGCTGGGAAGATTTAGATTTTAATCATGATTTGTGGGGAGATATGCCATTGTGTGGGCGCGCAGTTTTGTTATTGCAAGATTTACCCCAAGACGGCGAATGGGTTTTTATGGGACGCGGAAAATTTCATTTGACTGACCCACGTGTTGCATGGCGACGTGTAGTAAATAATGCGGGCATGGGGGATGTAACAATGGATGATGTGCATAAATTTTTGATGCGTTCATTGGTGTGGAATCCAGACAAAGATGTGTTGCGTGAAAATATGAATCAATTGTTGGACGATTTGTTGCTGGCCGATGCATAATACATTTTTTTTCAAAAGTCAATGTTTTGTTATCATTTGTTATAATATCTTGACACTTTCGCCATAAAATGATATTTTGTAGGGAAAGGCGCCTGTTGTAACAATGGGCCACACGATTAACTTAAACAAAGGATAAAAAATGACTATTTTTGAACAAGTGCAAGAAATTGTAAGTGATAAATTGGGCGTGGATAAATCACGTGTTACTGAAAATGCTGTATTCACAACTGATTTAGGTGCAGATTCTTTGGACGTTGTGGAATTTGTTATGGAAGTGGAAAAACAATTCAATATCGCTATCCCAGATGAAGAAGCGACAAAATTGACAACTGTGGGTGATGCGGTGAAATATATTGAATCACAAATGAAAAAATAATAATGTTGTTTTTTTTATTTGATGTCGTCGTTTTCGGCGACATTTTTTATATATTTGCTTTATACAACTTTTTCGTGTATGATTTTCCCGGTATTTAATTAAAAAGGGTTTTTAATATGGCGAAAGTTGTTATTACCGGTATGGGTATAGTGTGTCCTGTGGGATGCGGTATTGATTATGCGTGGAAAAATATATTAAATGGCAAAAGCGGTATTCGCAAAATTACTGAATTTGATGTTAGTGATATTTCGTCTCAGATTGCTGGTGTTCCGCACCGCGGGAATGACGTGGGTGATTTTAATCCAGATGCGGTGGTTGACCCACGTGAACAACGCAGATTAGATAATTCGATAATTTATGGTCTGGTTGCGGCAGACGAAGCGATTAAAGATGCGGGTTTGGTCGATTATGCCGGCGATAAAAATCGCGTTGGTGTTTCTGTGGGCAGTGGCGTTGGTGGTTTGTCCACTATTCATGCGACCGACCAAGATATATTAGAAAATGGTCCGCGGTTTGTCAGTCCTTTCTTTGTTCCAAAATGCGTAGTCAATATGACTTCGGGTCAGATTTCTATTAAATATGGATTTGGTGGGCCGAATATCGCAATGGCTACTGCGTGTGCGACGGGGACCCATTCAATTGGCGAAGCAGCCGCGATTATTGAACGCGGGGATGCTGATATCATGATTTGTGGCGGAACCGAAGCGTCGGTTTGCCGTTTGGGTATGATTGGGTTTTCTGCGATGCGCGCGTTGAGTACTCGTAACGATGAACCGGAACGTGCATCGCGTCCATGGGACCAGGCCAGGGATGGTTTCGTTATGGGTGAGGGTGCCGGTATCTTGGTTCTGGAAGAATACGAACATGCCGTTGCGCGCGGTGCAAAAATTTATGCCGAAGTTGCAGGTTTTGGAATGTCTGCGGATGCGTATCACATTACTGCGCCTGCGCCGAATGGGGCAGGTGGCAAACGCGCGATGGAAATTGCTATGGCGCATGCTGGGTTAAAGCCGTCTGATATCAATTATATTAACGCGCATGGAACGTCAACCGGTCTGGGCGATGTAGGCGAATTGATTGCAGTCAAAGAATTGTTTAATGGTTGTGATACGTGTATGTCATCGACTAAATCTATGACGGGACATTTGTTGGGTGCCGCCGGGGCGATAGAGGCTATATTCTGTGCGCTGGCGATTCGGGATAATATTGTTCCACCAACTATCAATCTGGAAAATCCAATCGAAGAAGTTGGCGATTTTAATCTGGTGCCGAACAAAGCACAAAAACGGACGGTTGATGCAACACTTAGCAATTCGTTCGGTTTTGGCGGAACAAATGCGTCGCTGGTGTTGAAACGCGTGAAATAAAAATATTTTGCATATTGTTTTGACAAATTGTTATTGTTGTTGCAGAATAAGCAAACGTAAAACAGTTTCGGGGCATAGCTCAGTCTGGTAGAGCGCTACGTTCGGGACGTAGAGGTCGTAGGTTCGAATCCTGTTGCCCCGACCAGATTTAATAAAAAAGGCCATTTCAAATGGTCTTTTTTATTAAATCTGTTGTGGGTCTTGAGGTTCAATACATTACATTGTGAAACAATGTCAGGTTCGACTATGAGTAGATTTTGCAAGTGTTAGCGCGGCGAAATCGTCACAAATGCCCCGCAGACACGAAGTGTCGAGGGAATCTGTTGCTGGCGTTGTTTTTCTGATTTTTTTGCATACTTTCGTATTTTTTTATGATATAATTCCTGGGCAAAGAGAAAAAGGATAATATCATGAATAAAAATAAAAAAATTCTTGTTATTTTAGCGAGTGTCATAGCGTTATGTGTTTTGGCTGTTTTTTCTACGTTAAACAGCGTTGTTGGTTTGGATGAAAAATGCAATGCTAGTTGGTCCCAGGTTTTGAATCAATATCAAAGACGATATGATTTAATTCCGAATTTGGTCGCGACAGTTCAAGGATATGCTACGCATGAACAAGATACTTTGATTCAAGTGGTTGATGCGCGCAATAAAGCAACCCAGACAACACTGTCTCCAGAAATGTTGGACGATGAAAATGCGATGAAGGTATTTATGCAAAATCAAAATGCGTTGTCTTCTGCGCTGAATCATTTGATGGTTGTTGTTGAAAGATATCCTGATTTGAAAGCAAATGAAAATTTCTTGTCGTTGCAATCACAATTAGAAGGAACTGAAAATCGTATTGCTGTGGCACGCAAAGATTATATTGATTCTGTGCGTTTATTTAATACCAAAATAAGAATGATTCCAACAAAGTGGATTGTCGCTGCGTTTTCTGAGATGAAACCCAAAGCGACTTTTGATATCGAAGAAATAAAACAAGAAGTTCCAGTTGTAAAATTTTCTAGATGATAAAAAAGATTATTTGCTTTGTTTTAATTGCGTTTTGTTTTGTGGGGCGGGGCGAATGTTTTCCCGCTTTGACAGGGCGCGTTGTTGATAATGCTCATATTTTAACACAACAACAAAAAAGTGATTTAACCAAAGTATTAGAACAAATCGAACCGCACCAGGTTGTTGCGGTGTCTTTGGATTCTTTGGATGGTCAAGAAATAGAAGATTATGGATATCAATTGGGGCGTCATTGGGGTATCGGACGCAAAGATATAAATGACGGCGTATTGGTTTTGATTGCCCCAAATGAACGACAATTGCGAATAGAAGTTGGATATGGTTTGGAAGATGTTTTGACAGATGCACAAAGTAGCAAGATTGTTAATAGTGTAATGATTCCTTTGGCGCGTGATGGAAAATATGATGAAGCGCTGATTCAAGGTGCCACCGCCGTTGTGCATGTGTTAAAGGGGGAGACTAATTTTTATTCGGGTGATGTGGCTAATATTGAAGGTTCGCCGGCTTTGGCAATTGTAGGTGTTATATCTTTTGTTTTGTTTTTTGTGTTGGGCATAGGTTTAGGGATTGTTCAAAATAAATGTAAATATTATAAACGCAGTAGTCGCCAAAACAGGATTTTGTTTTTTTATGAAAATGTGTTATTCCAAAGTATGATTTATAACATTTATGTTGCTATATTGGGCACTGCTACTGGTTCTTTTTCGATTTATTTAATGGTTTTGATACCTGTTCTTTTGTTGGTGAATTTGGGAAATATAAGACGGTGGATAAAAAATCCGCGTTTTCCGTACAAGGAACAGGTTGCGTCGGGTGGTTCACGAAGAGGTTCGTCTGGTGGTGGACACAGCAGCAGTTGGGGACACAGTGGCGGTTCTTCGTTCCATGGTGGTGGTGGATCTTTTGGTGGTGGTGGTGCCAGTGGCAGATTTTAATACCCTGGAGGCAGGATTTTATACCAATTCAATTTTTATTGCTTTGGAATATAATACATAATGTAATTACATTAAAAAAAAGGAGATAATTATGAAAACTGCTTTGGTGGCGTATTTTTCTGCAACGGGCGCGACAAAAAGAATCGCAAATATGTTGGCTGAATCAATTGGTGCAAAGACTTTCGAAATCGTGCCAAAAGATTTTTATACCCAGGCGGATTTGGATTGGACAAATGACAACAGTCGTTCGTCGCTTGAAATGAAAGACAGAGATGCGCGACCTGAAATAGAATCTCATGTTCGTGATTTGGAAAAATATGATGTTGTGTTTCTGGGGTTTCCTGTGTGGTGGTATCGTGAACCGTCAATCATAGATACTTTTGTTGAAAAACATAATTTTGATGGCAAATTGATTGTTCCGTTTGCTACATCGGGGGGCAGTCCAATCGCAGATTCGTACAAAGGTATTCGTTTGTTGGCCCCAAATGCCCAGGTTGAACGCGGTCGTGTTTTTGATGCCGGCGTTGAAATGGGCGAATTAAAAAAATGGGCCGAGAGATATTTGAAATAATTTCATGTTTGAAATGGGGGCTTTGCCCCCGTTTTTTGTTTTCCTTGCAAAGTGTGTTGTTGTGTTGGTATAGTGTTTTTAGAAGCAAAAGGGGGCGCGCATGAAAATATTAGTCACTGGCGGAACTGGTTATATTGGTTCGCATACTGTGGTTGAATTACAAAATGCAGGTCATGATGTTGTTGTGATTGATAATTTATCAAATTCAAATGAAATGTCTTTGAAGCGTGTGTCCGAAATCACCGGCAAAAATGTAGAATTTTATAATATTGATATTCGTGATTTTGATGCGCTGAGCCATTTATTAGAAGCAAAACATTTTGATTGTTGTATTCATTTCGCAGGATTAAAAGCCGTTGGCGAATCTGTAAATCACCCGATGAAATATTATGATAATAATGTTTGTGGAACGATAAATTTATTGCGCGCATTGAATAAATATAATTGCAAAAATATTATTTTTTCTTCGTCTGCGTGTGTGTATGGTGATTCGAAAATTATTCCTATTTCTGAAGATTGTCCAAAAGGTGCATGCACAAATCCGTATGGTCAGACTAAACATTTTATCGAAGAAATTATGATGGATTTGCAAAAATCTGATGCCGGGTGGAATATAGTTTTGTTGCGCTATTTCAATCCGATTGGTGCGCACCAAAGCGGTAAAATAGGCGAAGACCCAAATGGTATTCCGAATAATTTGATGCCTTATATTACCCAGGTGGCAATTGGGCGTCGCCCGGAATTAAGTGTTTTTGGAAATGATTATGATACACATGACGGAACAGGTGTACGCGATTATATTCATGTTGTTGATTTGGCGCGTGGACATGTGTGCGCTCTGCGTGCGATAGAAAACAAATGCGGTTTGGAAATATTCAATCTGGGGACGGGTCAGGGGTATTCTGTGTTGGACGTGGTGCATGCTTTTGAAAAAGCAAATGGTGTAAAAATCCCGTATGTTATAAAACCACGTCGTTCGGGTGATGTCGCGGTTTGTTATGCTGATGCGGGCAAAGCAGAAAAAATTTTGGGCTGGCGTGCGAAATTTAATCTGGAAGATATGTGTCGTGATTCGTGGAATTGGCAAAAAAATAATCCAAATGGATACGGCAATTGACGGTTGCGCATTAATTTATATTTACATTTTTTTTCTTGTATGTTAAAATGACCGTGAACCTGAGAGATTGGGTTCGGGGCTTTAGTAGGCCTAGACAATTCGGTGCGAACGCATCGTTAAAATGTATTTTTGGTGCTTTGCACCGTTATAATTCCCCGATTCTTGTCGGGGTGCCGTTGGCGATAAAATACGGTTTATCCGAAAAGCCATCGGAGTCGATAATTGTCTGATTTACTAACACCCCGACCGCTCTTTTGTGCGGTATTTTTTTATTTTGTTTGCGCGCGCAAACAAATCAACCGCGGACCCGCGTTGTGCGGGGACGGGTTAATACACAAGAAAAAGGAGAAAACAGACATGAAAAAATTTTTTGTTTTATGCGTTGCATTATTCGCCACCAGCGCTTTTTCACACATAATTGATTGGTATGTTGATGGGCAAATATATCAAACAACAACATGCCAATCGGGCGACAGCATCACCCCGCCAACCCCACCAGCAAAATACGGATATACATTTCGTGGATGGCAAGGCCTTTCCTGGATAGAATACATTGAATCAACTGGAACACAGTATATTGATACGGGAATTGTGCCTAATGCTGACACAAGAATAACTGCTACATACTATATGGTTTCTAATTCTTCATCTTATCCTATGGTATTCGGTAGTATAGATGGTACCGCATTGCCACAATTTTCATTATACGCATTTAATAATCAAATGTTTTATACATTTGGAAGAAAAACAAATGGCGATAATGATATTCAAATGTCTACAACTCCATTTAATACTTTACATGCCGTAGATTGTAATAAGAATGTATTTACTTTAGATGGCACGAGCAAAGTTGGGTCAAATTCTGTTGATATAAACATACAGCATTCGTTATATGTGTTTTGTAGAAATTTTGCAGGCGTTTCGGTAGATAATTGTTCTAGTATGAAATTATACAATTTTAAAATATGGAATAACGATACTCTTGTTCGTGATATGGTTCCGGCCAAAAATGCGATTGGAGTTGTCGGTATGTATGATACCGTAAATGGCGAATTTTATACCAACCAAGGTACCGGTACATTCACGGCAGGCACCGCAGTAAGCGACCCAGTTGAAGTTTACGCTGACGGTTTGATTGAAACAATCGGTGTGTCGCAGTTACCAGTCGCGTATCGTGAATTGGAATATATATCTGCCACAGGAACACAGTATATTGACACAGGCTATAAGTCAAGCAACAACACAAAAGTAAAAGCACAAATATCGTGTCCTAATTTCGGCACTTTTGTTTTTGGTTCAAGAAACAGTACATCTGGTGATAACCAAAAGAGATTCGGGTTATTCTTTAATACTACTTGGAATCCACAATACGCTAATCAAAGTTTATCACCCGCAGAACAAACAAGCGTAAATACTATATATAATGTTGAAATATCAAAAGACGGTTTCGTTGTAGATGGGCAGAGTTTATCAACTTTTTCTTCTACTACATTTACTGGTGATTATAATATGTATTTGTTTGCCAATAATACAGCAGATACAAATATTGGTTATGGTTCTTGTAAGATATATAGTTTTGAGATTTATACAAATAATGTATTAGCGCATAAATATATTCCAGCCAAAAACAGTTCTAATGTCGTTGGTATGTATGACACTGTGTCGCGAACATTCTTCACGAACCAAGGCACAGGTGATTTTGTTGCGGGACCAACATTGGGGGGTGGCGAATAATGAAACGATTATTTTTGTTATTTGGTTTTATTGCACAACCAGTGTTTGCTGAGATGATATGCGAAGATGCAACATTGTATTACGCGGTATACGAAATAAATTCATATACATGCCAATCGGGTGAATTTTTACCTGCAAATACTTTGGGATGTCGCACATGTCCAACCGGTACAACTTGCGTTGGCGGAACATTTGATTTTAACCCTAATATTTATCAGGGATTGGATTTTCAAAGTATTTCAAACACAACTTTGAATAATGTATGCGCGGATAATTTTATTAATGAATTGTCGGCAATATATGAACCAAATCAACACACTTGCGGTGCGGGTTATTATATGCCCGCAAATTATGATGGCTGTACACTGTGTCCGGCGGATTCTTATTGTGTTGGCGGAACATACACGTTTAACGAAAATATCGCACAGGGTGCGGTGTCGTGTGCATCGGGGTTGTTCGCGCCAAGCGGTATGTGGGAATCGGCACAATGCGGACGCATTCTGCATGTGGGTGACGGATTCGTATATCTACGCGCGACAAAAAAGACTTCACCTGCATTGCATTTGGATTTAGACCATGACGGTGTGGCGGATTATTTTGGCAATATGACTACATTTGACGTTCCGATGTCGCGCGGTACACAACGTAAATTAAAGGTGCGATACAATAACACTACGTATTCAATTTACGATGACAGTGTGAGTTTGGGGGCGTCTCAATAATACCCCCCTCCGGCTGGTGCCGCACTCCCCCAAGGGGGGAGAATTAAAGAGTTTCTCTTGGACGCAAGAGAGAAAAGAGCCCAAGACCGTTTTCCCCTTGGGCTTTTTTTGTACCCCCCTCGGCGCATTGCGCCACTCCCCCGATGGGGGAGAATTTTACTCTCAGCTCAATACAAAGATTCTGCCCCCGTGGGAAAGAGTATCGTGGCTCTGCGAAAGCAGGTACGGAACAAAGTTTTTTATGTTTTTTTCTTCGCTTGCAAGTGGGTGGGGGCGATGTTATACTGGGGCCAAAATGGTGTGGTTATCATGACAAAGCAACAATGGAAAAACATTAAATCGTGGATAAAGTTTTTTTTAGCCATTTGTTGCGTTGTGTTCTTTTTGGTTTTTTATGTCTTTAATTTGTGGTCGCCAATTAAAAAGCCTGTGACTGTGATTGTAAAGCCAGGTGTGTCTGTGACGCGATTGACGAATTATTTAATCAAAAATCGTGTTATAAAATCTGGGGATTTGTTTATGTTTTCTGTTCGGGCCAAAGGCGGAAAAATTATGGCCGGAGAATATGATATTCCACGTGGTGCCGGCGTGTGGGTTGTTGCAGATATGATAACGGCTGGCAAAGTCGCGACGACTACAATAACTATTCCCGAAGGATACACAATCAAACAAATTAAAAATTTGCTGATGGCGTCAACCACTTTGTCTGGGGATACAGAATGTGATAATGATTCGCCTGTGTGCAATTTACAAGACGGCGATATTTTTCCAGATACTTATCGCGTGGCGCGTGGAATGTCGCGGTTGGCCGTGTTGGATTTAGCACGCAAAAAAATGTTAGAAATAAAACAAAAATTTGATTCGGGGAAATATCCTGCCCCGTTAAAAAATTGGAATGATGTGTTGGTGTTGGCGTCTATTGTGCAAAAAGAAACACCGATAAAACGCGAAATGCCTATTGTTGCAGGTGTTTATTTAAACCGGTTGAATATTCGTATGCGATTGCAGGCAGACCCGACGGTCGTTTATGCACTGACCGAAGGGTTGGGGGACATGCGCGGTGAACCTTTGTTGTCGGGACATTTGAAGATAGAGAATCCTTATAATACTTATCGCAATTATGGTCTGCCACCGGCGCCAATTTGTAATGTTGGTCGTGATGCGATTCGCGCTGTGTTAAATCCGATGAAAACAAAATATTTGTTTTTTGTTGCGGATGGACGTGGCGGGCATAAGTTTTCTGTGGATTTCGAAGAACATAAAAAACATCGTATTGATTGGCGTGAAATTAAAAAAGAATTAAACAGATAAAAATTTTTTCAAAACAATGCGCGCATTATATCATATTTTTTAACATTTTGCAAAAAATCAATTTTCTTGCATGTGGGCTTTTTGTATGGGACAATATGCCTAACAGGACATAAGTTCTGGGTAAGTTTAACCAAAGGAAAGGATAAACAAATGAAAAAAATAGCTTTGACTTCTTTAATTGCAATGTTTGCTTTTGCGGGCGCTCATGCAGCGAATGTGATTGATGGTAATCCGCTGTATATGCCAAGGAAAGGTCATTTTTACAGTGAAACATCTTTGGAAACATCGACGCATAATGTTGATGCACAAGTATTGGGTGAAGAATTTGGTTATGGTATCACAGACAGATTGGCTGTTAATGTTATGACAGATTTATCACAAGAAGATTGGTTTGAATTGGGGCAATGGAATACTTTGGGATTAGGTCTGACATACCGTTTCGCAGATTATCAAAATTGGAAATGGGATTTTGTCGGGGCTTATGGTGTGGGGCCCGTTTGGGACGCGCATAATGGTTTTATGAAGGGTCATTTCTTGGACAAAGACGACACAATGTATGATTGGATGGTCGGTGTTCGTGGTGGATATACAACACATGATTTCACTTTGGCCGGTTATGTGTTGATGGATTATACAAATACAAAATCGTTTAATTGGAATGACAAAGATGAATCATGGCATACTTTGAGTGCAGGTTTGGATGCTCAATTGGTGCTGAATAATCGTTGGAATTTGGTGTCTGGTGCTGAATATACAAAATCTTTGGATCATTACAGTGAAACACCGGGTGCGTGGGAACTGACATTTGGTGCGAATTATAACATCGACGCGACTAAATACGTTGGTGCGTATATCACCAAAGATATTATTCATACGCAGTTTCCTGCTGATGGGACATGGGAGGTCGAAGACGGATTTGGCATGGGTGTTAAATTCGGTGTCGATTTCTAATATACAATGTCTGAATTATTTACAAGTCCGATCGTGTGATCGGGCTTTTTTTATTTTTATTTTGTTGATTTGACATAATTTTTTGTTTGTCGCTTTTGTGGTGTCCAAAAGTATAGATTTTTAGCGGTTTTTTAAGAATTTTTGCTATATTTTTTCTTGACAATTTGTGGGGTGGGGGGTATAGTAGTTGTGCTTTCCGTGTAAATAAGGAAAGTGAAAAGCACAGAAATCTGCATGTTTTGCAGGATTTATAATCACGTGGTTGCGTTGAAATAAATCTGCCTTGCGGTTTCGTATAGTCAAAAAAGAGAATAAAAAACAAAGAGATTTTGAATGCCAACAGTAAATCAACTGATTCGGAAACCACGTAAAAAGGTAGCGGTAAAATCTACTGCTCCAGATATGATGGCGAATCCTCAAAAACGCGGTGTTTGCACTCGTGTTTATACTACAACCCCGAAAAAACCTAACTCTGCGCAACGTAAGGTTGCACGTGTGAAATTGGCTAATGGTCGCGAAGTGACTGCGTACATTCCAGGTGAAGGCCATAATTTGCAAGAACACAGTGTGGTTATGATTCGCGGTGGTCGTGTAAAGGATTTGCCAGGTGTGAAATATCACATTATTCGTGGTGTTTTGGATACAAAAGGTGTCGAAAGCAGAAAACAAGGTCGTTCCTTGTATGGTGCCAAGACCAGTAAATAATACACGTTGTATATCAATGTGAGTAATTTGGGAAACCAAGTGAAGAAATAAAAAGGAAATAAAATATGTCAAGACGTAAAGCTGCAACAAAGCGTGAAATTTTACCAGATTCTAAATATAACAATCTGGTTGTTGCAAAATTGATAAATGTTGTTATGTGGGACGGCAAAAAAGAAGTTGCTGAAAATATTGTTTATGGTGCAATTGAAAAATTGAAATCATTGGCCAAAGACGGCAAAGATGAATTGATGTTGTTCTTGGAAGCGGTTGATGCGTTAAAACCGTCTGTGGAAGTCAAAGGTCGTCGTGTCGGTGGTGCTACATATCAAGTCCCGGTTGAAGTCCGTAAAGATCGTCAACAAACTTTGGCTTTGCGTTGGTTGGTTATGTTTGCGCGTAAACGTGGCGAACGTTCCATGCAAGACAGATTGTTTGGCGAATTGCGTGATGCACTGAATGGTCAAGGTGGTGCGTTTAAAAAGAAATTGGATACTCACAGAATGGCGGAAGCAAACAAAGCTTTTGCTCATTTCCGTTGGTAATAAATTAAAAGAGATAAGGAAAGATAAATGTCTGTCGGAAAAACTGCATCTTTGGATATGTACCGCAATATTGGTATTATGGCCCATATTGACGCGGGTAAAACAACTACTTCTGAACGTATTTTGTTCTATACTGGTAAAACTTATAAAATCGGTGAAGTGCACGATGGTGCTGCCACTATGGACTGGATGGTGCAAGAACAAGAACGTGGTATTACAATTACGTCTGCTGCGACAACTTGTTTCTGGCGCGATCATCGTATCAATTTGATTGATACTCCGGGCCACGTTGATTTTACTATGGAAGTGGAACGTTCCTTGCGCGTGTTGGACGGTGCGGTTGCAGTGTTTGAATCTGTGTCTGGGGTGCAACCTCAATCCGAAACTGTGTGGCGCCAGGCGGATCGTTATAATGTTCCACGTATTTGCTTTATTAATAAAATGGACAGAACGGGTGCAAACTTCTTCCGCTGTGTTGATATGATTCGCGAAAGATTGGGGGCTAATCCGTTGGTTGTTAATTTCCCAATCGGCGAAGAACAAAACTTCAAAGGTGTTGTCGATGTCGTCGAAATGAAAGGTATTATTTGGGAAGACGAAAATGGTTCACATCCGAAAATCGAAGAAATTCCGGAAGATTTGAAAGAAAAAGCAGAAGAATTGCACAATAAATTGATTGAAGAAGTTGTCACATTGGACGACGCAATCATGGAAGAATACATGGAAGGCAAGATTCCAGATACTGCGACAATTAAAAAATTGTTGCGCAAGGGAACTATTGCACAAAACTTTGTTCCTGTGTTGTGTGGAACTGCGTTCAAAAACAAAGGTGTTCAACCGTTATTGGATGCTATCGTAGATTATTTACCATCACCGTTGGATATTCCTGCAATTAAAGGAACCAAGATGGATGGCGAAACAGAAGCGGTACGTCATGCCGATCCGAAAGAACCGTTCAGTGCGCTGGCGTTCAAGGTTGCGAATGACCCGTTCGTTGGAAATTTGATGTTTATCCGTATTTATTCTGGTAAATTGGTTTCTGGGTCTTATATCTATAATTCCAATCGTGATAAACGTGAACGTGTTGGTCGTATGTTGTTGATGCACGCAAATGCACGTGAAGAAATCAAAGAAGCTTCTGCTGGAGATATTATTACTTTGGTCGGTATGAAAGAAACCATTACAGGGGATACGCTGTGTGATGAATCTAATCCGATTATTTTGGAATCTATTCATGTTCCAGAACCAGTTATGTCTATTGCGGTTGAACCAAAAACCAAAGCGGACATTGAAAAAATGTCTTTGGGATTGCAGGCTTTGGCCAAAGAAGATCCTTCGTTCCGCGTGTCGGTTGATCAAGAATCTGGTCAAACTATTTTGGCAGGTGTTGGTGAATTGCATTTGGAAATTTTGGTGGATCGTTTGTTGCGTGAATTCAAAGTTGATGTTAATGTCGGTGAACCACGTATTGCATATCGTGAAACTTTCCGCAAACCCGTCACAGAAGAATACACACATAAAAAACAATCTGGTGGTTCGGGTCAATATGCCCAGGTGAAAATCGAATTTGAACCATTGGAACCAGGTTCTGGTTATGAATTCGAAAACAAGATTGTTGGTGGTGCGATTCCAAAAGAATACATCCCAGGTGTAGAAAAAGGTTTAAAGATAGCCCAACAAACAGGTGTTTTGATTGGCTATCCAACAGTGGATTTCAAAGCCACATTAGTAGATGGTAAATATCACGAAGTTGACTCTAATGTGTTGTGCTTTGAAATTGCGGCGCGTGCTTGCTTCCGCGAAGCGATGAAGAAAGCAGCTCCGAAATTATTGGAACCGATTATGAAGCTTTCGGTTAACACACCGGAAGAATACGTCGGTGACATTATTGGCGATTTGAACAGTCGCCGCGGACAAATCAATGGTATCGAAACCAGATTCGGCAGCCAGTTAATTACTGCGTTTGTGCCACTGGCGAATTTGTTCGGGTATGTCAAAACATTACGTTCTTTGTCCCAAGGTCGCGCGAATCCATATATGGAATTGTCGCACTATGACGAAGTGCCACAAAATGTTGCTGACGAAGTAATCAAGAAAATGACAAAATAAAATTACAAACTTAATAACAAAACAGCCCAAGGAGAAAACCATGGCAAAAGAAAAGTATGTAAGAACAAAACCGCATGTCAATATTGGTACAATTGGTCACGTTGACCACGGTAAAACAACATTGACTGCTGCTATCGTTCATTACTATGGCGTTGGTATTGACGCACAAAAAGGTGTTGATCAAATCGATAACGCCCCAGAAGAAAAAGCGCGCGGTATAACAATTAATACTGCTCACGTTGAATATGAAACAGCCAATCGTCACTATGCACACGTTGACTGCCCAGGACACGCGGACTATGTTAAAAACATGATTACCGGTGCTGCACAGATGGACGGTGCGATTTTGGTGGTTGCTGCAACTGATGGTCCAATGCCTCAAACACGTGAACACATTTTGTTGGCACGTCAAGTGGGTATTCCAAAGATTGTTGTTTATTTGAACAAATGTGATTTGGCGAATGACCCAGAATTGTTGGAATTGGTTGAAATGGAAATCCGTGAATTGTTGTCTGCTAATGATTTCGATGGCGACAATGCTCCGATTATCCGCGGTTCTGCTATTTCCGCATTGGAAGACAAAAAAGACGGTCTGGGCAAAGAATCCATTGACGCTTTGTTGGCTGCATGCGATTCATACATCCCAATGCCAGAACGTCCAGTTGATAAACCATTCTTGATGCCAATCGAAGACGTGTTCTCTATCACAGGTCGTGGTACAGTGGTAACAGGCCGTATTGAATCTGGCACTATCAAAGTTGGTGATGAATGCGAAATCGTCGGTTTGAAACCAACACAAAAAACAACTGTGACCGGTGTTGAAATGTTCCGCAAATTGTTGGATAAAGGTTTGGCCGGTGATAACGTTGGTTTGTTGTTGCGTGGAACCAAAAAAGAAGACGTCGAACGTGGTCAAATTATCTGCAAACCAGGTTCTATTACACCACACACAGACTTTGAAGCTGAAGTTTATATTTTGACGAAAGAAGAAGGTGGCCGTCATACAGCGTTCTTCTCTAACTATCGTCCACAATTCTATTTCAGCACAACAGACGTAACAGGTACAATTACACTGCCAGCAGACAAAGAAATGGTCTTGCCAGGTGATAACGTTCGTATCACGGTGCAATTGATTGCTCCGATTGCTATGAGCGAAGGTCGCCGCTTTGCTATCCGTGAAGGCGGACGCACAGTTGGTGCAGGTGTTGTATCCAAAATTATTAAATAATTGTTGATTTTTGCGGGTTAAAGGTTTATCCTTTGGCCCGCAAAACAATAATAGGTAAATAAAAAAATAAGGAAAACGAACAATGGTACCAGCATCTAAGATTCGCATCAAATTGATTGCTTTTGACCACAGGGTCTTGATGGAATCAGTAGAAGAAATAGTAAAAACAGCAAAGCGCACAGGCGCGGATGTCGTTGGACCCGTTCGCTTGCCAACTTTGATTCAAAAGTTTACAGTGAACCGTTCTCCACACGTTGATAAAAAATCACGTGAACAATT